>Ga0315910_10000010_pt1 | contig 706511 bp, 596 predicted proteins | sample EdamamesoilMG_FD_204470 | JGI IMG/M metagenome (GOLD analysis project Ga0315910, IMG submission 204470) | Garden soil microbial communities collected in Santa Monica, California, United States - Edamame soil | ecosystem: Environmental > Terrestrial > Soil > Garden | place: USA: California...
GACCCCTGGTCGCGCCCGCTCCGGTTGTTGTTACTCTGACCGCCGTCATCGATACGGCTGGTGAGAATCTGCACCGCGTCATTCAGTTCGTTCAAGGTTACCGACGTGCGCGCCTGGAACTCGGTGCGTTCCTGGCCTTCGCGCGCAAGTTGCATCTCGATCGCCTCGATCCGCGCCAGGAGGTCGCGCTGCTGAACCAGCAACGTGTCCGTGGTCTTGGCAATACGGTCCGAGTTGACGGGACCCTTCACCATCTTGGCTCCGTAGCAGTTTGACAACGCCACGGCACCCAGAACGGCGACGAACAGCTTCAGAGCGGTGCGATACACGTCGTGATTGCCCGGCCGGCTACTGGGTCACGAAGTGCGCGCGGCGATTCTTTGCCCACGCGGCCTCGTTGTCACCCGTGTCGAACGGACGCTCCTTGCCGTAGCTGATGGTGGTGATACGCGAGGCACTGACACCCAGCGCGATCAGATAATCACGCGCCGCGTTGGCGCGCTTCTCGCCCAGTGCCAGGTTGTACGCCTTGGTGCCGCGCGAGTCGCAATGGCCTTCGATCGTGATGTTGCCTTCAGTCACGCGCTTGAGTTCGCGCGCGTTGGCTTCCAGCGTTCCCTTGCCTTCTCCCGACAAGTTGTACTGGTCGAAGTCGAAGAACACATCGCTCAGCGCCACCGGCGACAGATCCGTTGCCGAATTGTCCGGCGTCTCGATCGGGGTCTCTGTCGGCGGCTGCTCCACTGGCGTCCCAGAAACGTCCGTGGGCGCCGGCTCTTCCATGGCCTTCTTGCCGCCGCAACCCGCCAGAACCAACCCGCCTACCAGCAGGGTGGCTATCATGATTCGAGTCAAATTCATCCTGTTCCTCCTCGGTTCCGCTCCCGGTTCCGTTGTCAACGCGCGCTCGGCATGGGCCCTGTCAGGGCCTTGCCTCCGGGGCACGCCGCGTCGACGTAACGTTTTATTTTTTAATCAGTTATTGGCTGGACCAATCCGGGTCCGAGCCCTCGGCCAATATTCTCTTACCCCCCGTAACGATGTCAACAACGGAAACAGTCTCCCCGCGCCCCCGGGCCGTGCAGACCACGTGGCGCCCGTTCGGAGCCCAGCGCGGGTCCTCGTAACTGGTGCCATCCTTGGTAACCAGGTGGCCGTCCCGGCCGTCCGGAGTAATCGTTGCGATCTGAAACTCCGAGCCCATGCGGGTGGAAAACGCGATGAGATCGCCGCGCGGCGACCAGGCCGGCGACGCGTTGTACCCGCCCGTAAATGTGATGCGCCTCACATTTCCACCGCCGCTTTCCATGATGTAGAGCTGGGGTGAGCCCGAGCGATCGGAGAGAAACACGATCTCGCGCCCACCCGGCGCCCAGCACGGGCTGGTGTCGATGGCGCGGTTGTGGGTGAGACGCTGGCGGAGCTTGCCCGCCTTGTCGAGCGCGTAGATCTCGGTGTTGCCGTCCTTGGAAAGTGCCGCCACCATCAGCGACGCACGGTTGGACCAGTCGGCGGCCGTGTTGCTTCCACTGTAGTTTGCAAAACCGCGCGACGTGTTCTGATCGACGTAACGCACAAACAGGTCCGCCTTGCCGTCGCGGAAACTCGTGTACGCGATGGCCTTGTTGCCATCCATCCAGCGCGGGGCAAGGAGCGGTACCGTCTGGCGCACCAGGACGCGCGGGTTGTAGCCGTCGTAGTCGGAAACCACGAGCTCCCACTTGTCCCCCACCCGGCGCGTGTACACGATCTGCGTGGAGGCAATTCCCTTTTCACCCGTGACCAGCTTCACCACTTCGTCCGCGAAGTGGTGCGACACGCGGCGCAAGTCCTTCTCCGTGATTGCGTACTTCTTGCCACCCATGAAGTCGCCCGAGCCGACATCCGTCACCGTACCTTCGAAGGCAAGCCCGGTGGCGTCCTGGAACACGCGCCCGCGCACGACCACCGCGTTGGTGCCCTGCATGCCCGCGGTGGTGGGCTCGTTTCTGTGCACATCAAACAGCCCCGAGAACTGCAGATCGGTCAGCACCACCTGCTCGATGCGCTGCGAAAACTTGGTGTTGTTTCCATCCGCGGTGACACCGGGGAACCACAGCGGGATGACAAACGCCTTCTCCTGCACGATCGGATCCGGCCACACGTCCTTCTGCGCCGCGGCGGGAACCGCCCACAGGCACGCCAGCAAGACCAACAACAAACGACGCATCGAAAACATCCTTATGATTGAAGACCAGACCGCCGTCGCGCGGCGGAACTAGGGGGTCGGGCGATAAACGAAACCAAAATGAACACCGAGATACTCGTCCGCGTACTCGCGCGGGAGCGGGGGCATGGGGGCGGACTGCAACACCGCGCGCTGGCACGACTGGTCAAAGAGCAGCAAACCGGACGACTCCTCGACCGCGACATGGCTGACGCTGCCATCGCGGTGCACGCGAAAATAGACCCGTGCCGTGCGCTCGACCCCCTCGCTGCCCGCGGGCACGCGCCACGTGGCCGCGATCTTGGTGCGCATGCGGCTCACGTACGACGCAAAGGGGAAGTCGCCTTCAAACGACATCTCGCCGGTGGCGACCGGCGAGTCCGAGGCGCCGGCACCCGTGTCCGCCTGGCCCTCTGTCGGCGCGTCCGACTTGGTGACCTCGGTGGACGGCACCGTCTTGGCCTTGGACTCGGTCTTCTTGGCCTCGACCGGCTTCTTCTTTGGCTTCTCGGGCGGTGCCGGCATCTCCTCTTCTTTTTCTTCTTCCTTCTCCGGTTTGGGCGCGGGCGGCACGGGCACCGGTTCCTGTTTGGGTTCGGCGCGGCGCGCCGCCGGTTCCGCCACCGCGGCCGACACCAGCTCCACCTGGTACACCTGGCGCGGCACGTACGTCACCTGGCTGAAGTTGATGGCGGTGAACGTCAGCAACATCACGAGCGCGTGAAACGCGAGCGATATCCAGATGGCGCGACGCACGGCTAGCGGTCCTTTTTCTCCGTGATCATGCCAACGTCGGTAATGCCGGCGGCTTTTACTTCGCCAATCACGGACATGACGGCTCCGTACGGAACCTCGGAGTCCGCGCGCACGAAGATGCGTTCCTCGCCCGCGGCCTTGAGTGTCGCGAGCGACGCCGCGAGATCCTTGTCCGCAACCCGATCGTTGTTGATGTACACCTTGCGGTCCTTCGTCACCGAGATCACGACGGCGTCGGTCTCTTTAATGACCGTGGACTTGGCCTTGGGCAGCTTGACCTGGATGCCGGCCTGAATGAACGGTGCCGTGAGCATGAAAATGATGAGCAGGACCATCATGATGTCGACCAGCGACGTCACGTTGATCTCGGCAACGCTCGAATACGGGCTCCTGCGCTTCATGGCATGGGGGCCGTCGGATTGGGCCAGGCACCCGTGCCCGCGCGGGCCGCGGGTCGCGGCGTACCGGCGGCACGGCCGCTGCCGCCGCGATACAGGACAACACCGTCAATCACGCGCGAGATGAAGAGGTCGAGCTGCGTCTCCTTGCGATGCACCACGCGCACGAACGCGTTGTAGGCAAACAGCGCCGGGATGGCGGTGGCAAGACCGGCGATGGTGGTCACGAGTGCTTCCGCGATACCCGGCCCCACCACTTCCAGGCTGGCCGCACCTTCGGACGCCATGCTCAAGAAACTGTGCATGATGCCCCAGCAGGTTCCCAGCAGTCCGATGAACGGCGCACCGCTCGCCGTGGTGGAAAGAATGATGAGATGACGTTCCATTTCACCGATCTCGTTGATGGCGCGCGCGTCAAGCAGACCGCGCAGGTGCGAGCGCGCGGCTTCCGCCTCGCCCGCGTCGTCAAAGTTGAGCGCTGCCTCGCCCCCGTGCGCCGCCACGTAGCGGTGCGCCTCCATCAGGATGGAAGCCTCGAGTGCGGGCAGGTAGCGCTCCGCCTCGTTCATGGCGGCGGGGACACCGCGCGTGGTGATGGCGCGCCGGAGCGCGTCGCCGCGTGAGCGCAACTTGCGATACAGGCGCATGCGATCCCACATCACGGCCCAGGTGACCACCGACATGATGAACATGATGGCCAGAACGCCGAGGCCGAAACGACCAGACTCGAGGAGAATCTGGGGCAGCGAGCGTCCCATGGCCGCGGGCACGGCTGCGAAGAATTCCATACGCTTCCTTCCTGTTGACGCGAGGCGGTGGTCAGAATTTCGCCAACGTCTAGCACAAGGGTTTCAAGCTTGCCTAGAAAAAGGTGCCCGCCCGGGGGCCCGATAAATGCATACGCCTCCCGGGGACCCGGGTTCCGCTTGTCTTGTCGCGGAGCCCCTTTCCCCTGTATATTCATAGGTGGTCACAACTCTCTGGTCGCGCGCCCCTCGCGATACCCGGTTATACCCCGAGGTGCCCCCCTGCACCTTCCAGGAGAAGTCATGCGAAACAGTCTGATATCACTCTCCCTTGTGACCTTGCTCTTTCAGGCGCCCGAGGCATCGGCCCTCTCGCAGGACCCCGGTGTCGGCGCCCGCTCCGTCACGATCCGACCCAACGTCGCCGCCGGTTCGGTGGTGTCGCCGGGCGAACGCCTGACCTTTGACGTCCAGGTGGATGCCGACGCGTCGGTCATCGTTTTTGACATCGACACCCGCGGGCAGGTGCACATCCTGTTTCCCACTGGCGGCAATCCCGACCTCCGGGGGCGCGAGACACTCGAGATCCCGGATGACGGTTCCGACCTCATTGTAGAAGGCGAGCGCGGCATCGAGTTTGTGTTTGCACTCGCGGTCGCGGACGGCGGCGCCATTGACGGCGACGCGCTGGCCGAACTGCGCGATTCCGACCTGCCGGGGCGAGAGCCCTACCGCGTGCAGGGCGACCCGTTCCTGGCCGCCAACACCATCGCGGGCGATCTCGTGAAGGATGTCGCGCGCGCGGGCGTGTCCTTCGGCTACACCTACTTCCATGTATCCGAGCGCACCGACGCCCCCTGCTACCTGTGCGGGCCGTGCGGCGAACTCGCGACCGACACCGACTGCGCGGGCCGGAGCGTGGACCAGAACTTCGACCTCGCTTCCCCGCTGGCGTACCCGCTGCGCGCGGGCTACGCGTTGTCGGAAGTCGCTTACACAGAAGAGGTCCCCGAGGACGGCACGTCGATCGTGCTTCCGGATTCCGAAGACGACGTCATCGTCAATTTCTATCCCTATGGCTCGCAGGTCCGTTACGTCGACGTCGACCCGGGCTACGCCTACTACGGGCTTTATGACCCGTGGTACTGGTACTACCCCGGCTGGTATCCGTATTACCCCGGTTTCTCGGTGGGCATCGGCTGGGGCTGGGGTTGGGGTTGGGGATGGGGCGGTTACTATTGTAGCGGCTACTACGATCCGTACTGCTACGACGGCTACTATCCGTCGTATCCGTCGTCGCCGGGCAGCTACCCGGACCGCTACAAGGCCAAGTACAAGTCCGACGGTGGTTCCAGCGCGCTCGCCAGCAACCGCATGCGTTCGGCGCAGAAGGACGGCAGCATGCGCATCGCGTCCACGAACGTGCGCGAGTCGGCCAAGTACACAACCGGTCGCACCGCAACTGCCACGCGCGCCTGGAACCCCAAGTCTCCGGCGGCGTCCTCGCGCGCGGGTTACTCGCGACCGGGTGCGGTGGGCACGCGCTCCAAGGCGGGCTACAACACGCGCAGCATCGTGCGCAAACAGTTCGAAGCGGGCCGCAAGTCGCCCGCGACCGGTAGCCGCGAGAGCACGGGCCCGCGCCTGCGTCCGAGCAACGGGAGCTCGCGCTCCAAGTCGACCGCACCGCGCATGGGAACCGGAAGCTCGACACGCTCCAAGTCGCACCCGAGCTACAACAACGGACGCAGCGGGTCCAAGTCGACCTACCGCGCGCCGGCGCAAAGCTCGGGATCGTACCGGGCGCCGGCGCGGAGCACGCAGTCGTACCGCGCACCCGCGGCTTCGCGCGGCGGTTCCTACGGCGGGTCACGCGGTTCAGCCGGCAGTTCACGCGGCGGATCGCACGGCGGCGGCGGCGGTGGCCGCGGCAAGGGTCGCTGATCCCAAGCCATTCACGCACGGGCACAACAAAGAAGGCCTCCCCGTTGGGGGAGGCCTTCTTTGTTTTACTCTCTAGCGCGAACGACTACGAAAGAACTTTGTAGCTCTTCACTTCGACGACCTTGACGCCGTCGACCTTCTTCACGAGACCCGTGAGTTCGACACCGTGGCCGCTCTTGTCAGCCTTGATGGCGTCGACACGCGCGTTCTTCATGAGCGGGTACACCTTGCCGTCCGCCGTCTTGAACATCGGCGAGCAGCTCTCGGAGATGTTGAGCGCGCAGTGGCCGCAGGCATAAGCGCCCGTCAGCGTCACGCGCTTGTTCTCCGCGTACGGCAGTTCGTCAACCTTCACGGCCGCCGTCTGCACGGCTGCATCCGAGCACGCCGCCTTGTCGGCCGACGCCGTCTTGGCTTCCTTGGTGTCGCAGCACGCGCCGCCGGCCTTGGTGCCAGCCGTTGCCGCGTCCATCGCACCCGTGTTGCTCACCAGAGCCGCCGACGCACCCTTGCTGCTGCTGCAGTGCGACGTGCTGGCAAGAGACGCCTGCGCGGCCGATCCCTTGCTGCAACCCGACGTGCTGGTCAGCGATGCGGTGGTAGCTGCACCCTTGTTGCACGCCGCGGCCTGCGCGGGGGTGCAATTGGCTGCCATCTCGGCGGTGCAACCGGCTGCGTTGGTGGAAGCCACCTTTGCTGCCTTCATGTTGCCCCGCATGTCCTTCTTGACCGACGCCGTTGTGGTCTTGGCGGCGTTGTCACTACACGACGTCGTTTTCGCGGCCGACGCCTTGGCGGCGTCGTCACACGCACGCGCCACGTCGCCGGCGAATACGACGGCCGCGGCGATGCCGAATGCAGCGACGGTGCCGATCGTCAATAGATTGCGCTTCATCTTGAGTAGCCTCCTGCCTGGAGTTGCCAGTGTTCCCGTTGCCTGTTGGATGATTCACCAGACCGGTACCTGCGGTCAAGGCGCCCGGTGACGATTGTACACGATAGGGTCCCGCTTAGTTTCCGGGAATTCCGCTGCCCTGGAACGGTACCCGCTCTCCGGGTGCAAACCGCTTGCCGTCTTTGACGATCCGGCACGCATCCAGGTGGGCGTCGTGCTCAAAAAGAAGGACCCAGTTCTCGGCCGCCGCCCGCTCCAGCGTGGCCGTTTTTTCCGCCATGACCGTGACCGGAAACAGGTCGTAACTCATCACATACGGGGTTGGGATGTGATGGTGGGTGGGGATCAAATCCCCGCAAAAGAATACAGATGTGTCCCCGCCCGTGATGAGCGGCAACTGCTGCCCCGGGGTGTGGCCGTCAAACACCAGCAGCTGGAAACCCGGCGCCAGCGTCCAGGGCCCCTCGTGCAGGTGCAAAACGCCCTCCTGCTCCATCACCCTCAATCGTTCCTCATAATAGCTCGCCCGGTCGCGCGGGTTGGGATGCAGCGCGTGCGTCCACTGCGAGCGCTGCACATGGTGGCGGGCTTTGGGAAACAGGAGGCGCCAGCCCTCGCCGTCGGGCTCCACGATGCCGGCCCCGTGGTCGAAGTGCAGGTGGGTGAGCATCACGTCGGTTATCGCCGACGGCTCCACACCGGCGCCGCGCACCAGCTCCAGCAGATGGTCCGTGTCTTCGAAGGCGTAGATCTCGCGGTTCTTGGAGGAGTGGCCGGCGCCGGCTCCGACGTCGACCAGGATGGTGCGGCCATGCCCTTCCACGAGCATCAACCGCATCACCATGGGCACGCGGTTGAAGTCATCGGGCGGGAGGGCCTTTGCCCACATGGTGCGTGGCACCACGCCAAACATGGCACCGCCGTCGAGGCCAAACTTCCCCGCGAGCAGGGTGCGGATGTTCCATTCGCCGACGCGCATGCCGCGACTATAGCACGAGCCGTGTGCGCGCGCTTTACTGCGCCTCGACCACCACGGCGGTGCCGTACACGAGGAGCTCCGATGCGCCCTCCGAAATGTCGGTCGACGAGAAGCGCACGGCCACGATGGCGTTTCCCCCCGCGCGTGCAGCTTCCTCGCGCATGCGGTCCAGGCACTGCTCGCGCGCTTCCGCGACCAGCTTGGTGTAGGGACGGATTTCACCGCCGGTGATGTTCTTCAGGAAGGCCGTCAGGTCCTGGCCGATGTGACGGGCGCGGACACTGCTGCCCTGCACCAGGCCAATCACACGTACCACGCGGTGCCCGGGAATTTCGTCGGAGGTAACCAGAATCATCGCTCGACCTCCCGGTATGGATCGTTGCGGTGTTCGTGGAATCGCTCGCGCACGACGGAGATGAAGAGCACGGCGAGGCCAACCAGAATCAACGTCACACTGATGCCCTGAAACGTGAGGAATGACGGCGACGTAACCGCTTTCACGATGCCGAAGCCGAACAGCGCCAGCACGCCCGCCGAGAGCAGGATGAATCCAACGCGGCGTTCGCTACGGCGGTAGACGCTTTCCCAGTAACCCTTCCAGAACGCGTCGTCCGGCACGCGCAGGCGCAGTTCGTCGGTGAACGCAACCACGCGCCCCAGCCGCGCCAGTTCGGTGCGGCAGGTTTCGCACGAGCGCACGTGTGCTTCATAGTCCGCGTGTTCAGCGGGCGACAGCTCGTTGTCGAGCAGGCGCATGCCGTCTTCGCGGTAACGCGTGCACTCCATTCACACCACCTCCCGAGCGCCCGCCGGACCGCCCTCGATCTCTTCGATGAGATCGCGCAGTGCCTGGCGGGCGTAATACAGACGCGACATCACAGTCCCCATGGGGATATCGAGGATGTCGGCGATTTCTTTGTAGGAATGCCCCTTGAAATTCTTGAGCATGATGATCTCCCGGTGATCGTCCGAAAGACGCGCCACAGCGACGCGCACGATGCGTCTGCGCTCGTCGCTCTCCAGCGCCTCGAGGGGTGTCGGCGCGGAGGACGGAATCTCGAGGTACTCGTTCTCGTCGTCGATGGAAAGCGTACGCTGGTTGCGCATGACAAAATTGAGACAGTGGTTCTTGAGAATACGGTACAGCCACGGATAGAAAGGCCGCGTCTCGTCAAAGCGCGCGCGCGCATGGTAGGCCTTGATGAAGGCCTCCTGCGAGAGGTCGCGCGCGTCTTCCGCGTTGCCGGCAAAGCCGTACGCAACCAGATAGGCTTCGCTCATGTAGCGGCGCACAAGCCGCTCGAAGGCCTGCTTGTCGCCCCGCTTCCATCCGCGAATGACTTCGCGCTCGCTGTCTTCCTGTTCCACCGGTCGCTCCCGCGGCACAAACCCCGCTATCGCAACCGCCGGCTGTTTGGCATTCATGACGGCCCCTTTACCCGGAGCCCCGGCGGCGTATTCGAAGGCAGGTGAGGCGAAAGTTTACGACGGACGCCAACCTGTTGCCATGAAAAGGATTGCCGTTTGATTTGCGCCCCGGGGCCGGCGTGCGCTACCGTGTCGGGGCCGACCGGCGCAACCCAAGCACCTCCAACACCGGGCCCAAGAACATGAGCGACCTGCGGACCTTCATCGACGCCCACGTGGCGCGTGTCGAGCCCCTTTCCCGCGACGTCAACCTGGCCTACTGGACCGCCACCATTTCCGGGCGTCCGGAGGACTTTGACCGCTACGCGGCGCTGGAAGTGGAGCTGCAGAAAATCTACGCCGACAAAGGCGATTTCGAGCGCCTGCGCCGGTGGCGCGAGGGTGCGGCCGGGCTCGACCCCGTGCTCGCGCGCGAGCTGGAACTCCTGTACCGCGCGTATCTGCGCAACCAGATCGACCCCGCGCGCATCGAGGCCATGACAAAGCTCTCGAGTCAGATTGTGCGCGCGTTCGGGACCTACCGCGCGAACGTCGACGGGCGCGAACTGAGCGGCAACGACGTGCGCACGGTCCTCAAGACCCACCCCGACGCCGACTACCGGCGCCGCGTGTGGGAAGCGGAGAAGGGTGTGGGGCGCATGGTGCGCGACGACCTTCTGGCGCTGATCGCGCTGCGCAACGAAACCGCGCGTTCGCTCGGGTTCGCCGACTTCTACGTGATGTCGCTGGAACTCGCGGAGCAGAACGAGCGCGACCTCACCGCCCTCTTCGACCGCCTCGACGAGCTGACGCGTGCGCCCTTCGAGCGCGCCAAACACGAACTCGATACAACGCTGGCCGCGCGTTACGGCGTAGCCGTGGCCGACCTGCGTCCGTGGCACTACGAAGACCCGTTCTTCCAGGAAGCGCCGCGCGCGTCGGCCATGGACTTTGACCGCTTCTTTGGCCAGCAGGACGTGGTGGAACTGGCGCACGCGTTTTTCACGGGGATCGGCCTCAACGTGCGCGAGATTCTCTCGCGCAGCGACCTGTTTGAGAAACCGGGCAAGGAGCAGCACGCGTACTGCCTCGACATCGACCGCAAGGGTGACGTGCGCGTGCTGGCCAACGTTCAGAACGACGAAACGTGGGCCGGCACGATGCTGCACGAACTGGGGCACGCTGTGTACGACAGCAACATCGACCCGACACTCCCCTACCTTCTGCGCGAACACGCGCATGTGTTCGTGACCGAAGCCATCGCCATGCTGTTTGGCCGTCTGTCCAAGGATGCGGACTGGATCCAGCGCATGGTGGGAATTCCGGAGAGCGACCGCGCTGCGGCCGTCGCCGAATCCACGCGCAGCACGCGCCTCTCGCAGGTGGTGTTTGCGCGCTGGTGCCAGGTGATGATGCGCTTTGAACGCGAGCTGTACCGCGACCCGTCGCAAGACCTGAACCGGTTGTGGTGGGACATCGTGGAGCGCTACCAGTTGCTCACCCGGCCCGACCACCGCGACGAACCCGACTGGGCGGCCAAGATCCACATCGTCTCGGCACCCGTCTACTACCACAACTACATGCTGGGCGAGTTGTTCGCGTCGCAGTTGGACCACGCCCTGCAGCGCGAAGTCCTGCGTGCGGGCAACGGGCGCGTCACCATGGTCAACGCACCGGCGGTGGGAACGTTCCTCCGCGAACGCGTGTTCGGCGCGGGCAAGCGGTATCCGTGGGTGGAACTGGTGAAGCGCGCAACGGGCGAGGACCTCTCGCCCGACCACTTCGCAAACCAGTTTGTGCGCTGACGCGGGCGCGTCAGCCGTCGTACTTGCGGATGAATTCCTCCGCCTTCTCCACCACTTCGCGCGAGCCGACAAACACGGGCGTGCGCTGGTGGAGTGCGGTGGGTGTCACGTCGAGAATGGGGCCGCGCCCGGTGGAACCGTAGCCGCCCGCCTGCTCGATCACGTACGACATCGGCATGGCCTCGTACAGGAGCCGGAGTTTTCCGGAGGGCTTGGACGGGTCCTTGGTGTCGACGGGATAATAGAAGACGCCGCCGCCAAACAGGGTCCGGTGCACATCCGCCACCATCGACCCGATGTAGCGCAGCGACAGTGCCCGCGAATTGCCTTCCTCCCCCTGCAGCCACGCCGTGTAGCGGCGCACTCCCTCCGACCAGTACTTCTCGTTGCCCTGGTTGACGCTGTAGTACTTCGGTTTTGTCGGCAGCGTCACGTTGGGGTGGGAGAGCAGGAACTCGCCAATGGACGGATCCAGGGTGAAGCCGTTGACGCCGTGGCCGGTGGTGTACACCAGCATGGTGCTGGATCCGTACACGAGGTAGCCACCCGCGACAATTTCGCGCCCGTTCTGCAGTGCGTCGGCCAGCTGACCCGGTCCGCCCGCGGTGCGCCGGCGGAAGATCGCGAAGATGGTGCCGACTGCCACGTTGAAATCAATGTTGGACGAACCATCCAGCGGGTCGAAGACCAGCACGTAGTCCCCGTTGGGGTACTGCGACGGGATGGGGATGATTTCCTTTTCCTCTTCCGACGCCATGCAGCACAGGCGGCCGGTGTGGTCGTTCAGCTGATAGATGGTGCGCTGGGCGTACACATCCAGCTTCTGCACCTCTTCACCCTGCACGTTCTCGTGCCCGGCGGAGCCCAGAATGTCGGCCAGCCCGGCCCGCTGCGTGCGGCTTGCGATGAGCTTGCCCGCGAGCGCGATGTCATACAGGAGGCTCGTGAGCGCGCCCGAGGAATCGGGAAAGCGCTCCTGCTCCATCAGGATGTGACGCTCAATGGTGATGACGCCGTTGGCCATGCTTACCAGTACCAGTTGAACTGCGCAGCCAGTCCGTAACCAAACATCTTGTTGCTGATTCCGTAGATCTCGGCCGCTGTGTACGTGACGGTGCCGTCCGCACCGAGTGCGAAATGCGGCGTGAAGTACGTCTCCCACCCCATCGCGCCCAGAACCGTGAAGCCGCCCTTGGTTTCGACCAGCACGGCCGACTCCGACTCGCTGTCCAGGTTGAGTTTGCCCGCGCCCAGCCCGCCGCGCAGGTGGAAGCCACCATTGTTCGGGTACCACGTGACGGCCGCGGTGTACGCGAGAAAGCGCGCGTCGATGCTCTGGTCACCGGAGGTGAGCAGGATGTCGTAGTTCTTGGCCCAGCCCCACACCTCGAGACCGAGCAGCAAATCCGGCTTCAGCGCCCATCCCGCACGGCCGGAGTAGATGGCCGACATTTCCGAGGCGCGATCGCCGTCCAGGTTTTCCCACGAGAGACTTCCGCCGCCGATACCCAGTCCGACAAAGAAGCCGTCGCGCGGGGCCGGTTCGACGGCCCGGCCCGCTGCGGGCAAGAACGCCACGCACGCAAGGCACAGCAGAAGAATGGCACTCGAACGGCGGACCATGGCATCTCCTAGATGCGGTACATCAGGCCGATCATGAGCGACGTGATGATCTGGTTGCCGCCCACGGTGGGCTCCTCGCCCGGCGAGAGAAGCAGGTCACCGGGTGCGAAGTCTTCGTTGAGGTTGATGGTGTACGAGTAGCGAGCGTAGGCGCCCCAGCGCTCGTTCATGGCGTACTGGATGCCCAGTCCGGGGGCCACCATGATGCCGCTCACTTCCTCCATCTCATTGGAGAACTCGCCTTCGATGAAGAGCCGGTCCGCTTTGGTGCTGAACGTGCCGACCGAAAGTTCGATGAATGGGTTGGTGCGCGCCTTGGGAACCGCGATGAACCGCGCCGTGCCCGCGAAGATCGTGGTGCTGATGGTACCGCCCTCGATGGAACCGGTGCCCTGGTAGTCGATGACCGTCTTGGAGTCGATGGCCTTGACGGCGAAGGAGGCGCCGCCGTAGCTGGCGTTCACTTCGAACCACGGAAAAATGGAAACACCAAAACCGATGCCGAATTGGAACGAGCTGTTCCAGTAGTCGTTGAACATGCCGGGGTCGGTCGGCAGCGCCGTCCCGCCCTCGACCAGAATCTGGAAGCGGTGCGGGATGCGCAAATACTTCTCTTCCACCTGCTGCCGGCCCAGGGTCTGGGCGGCGGCGGTGCCGGAAAGTGCCGCCAGGCAAAGCACCATTACGAACATCACTCGTTTCATGTCAGCGCGTTCTCCTCTGGGAAGCTTGACTGATCGCCCGCCGGACTGGCGGGGATAGTCTGGAGTTGCCGGTCAAACCCGGCATGTCAGGGCGATGTTGGCGCGGAAGTGTAGCCGATTCAACGCCGCCCTTGAAGCCCCAAAACCCGGCGCCAGGTCAGCCTTTAATGACCCCGAGCGGCCGGATCTCGACCACTTTTCGGGAGATTCCCACACGCTCCAGCGTCTCCACTACCTCGGAAACGTCCTTGTAGGCCTCGGGCATTTCCTCGGCCAGCGTGCGCCGGTCTTTGGCCATGACGGTAACGCCCCGCCGCGCGAGTTCGTCCACGATGGAACGCCCGCCCCCCTGCCGCACCGCCGCCTTGCGCGACAGTTGCCGCCCGGCGCCGTGACAGCTGGAATGGAACGGGTGCTCACCCTCGAACGCGTTGCCCGCGCACACGTAGGAGGCGGTACCCATGTCTCCGGGAACCAGCACCGGCTGTCCGACACCGCGGTACGCGGCCGGCACGCGATCGTCTCCCGGTGGCAACGCGCGCGTGGCTCCCTTGCGGTGCACACACAGCTTGCGCGCAACACCGTTCACGCGGTGCGTCTCGACTTTTGCGATGTTGTGGGAGATGTCGTAGACGAGACGAAATCCGAGGCTCGACGCGGGTGCACCGAAAACATCGGCGAACGCGCGGGCCGCGAGCACCATCAGCACCTGTCGGTTCGCCCACGCAAAGTTGGCGGCACACCGCATCCCTGACAGGTAACGCTTCCCCAGGTCCGACGACAGCGGTGCGGCGGCCAGCTGGCGGTCGGGGAGAGAAAAATCAAAACGCGCGCCGCTCATCTCGCGCAGAAAATCCGTGCACACCTGGTGACCGAGTCCGCGCGACCCGCAGTGAATGAGAATCGTGAGGTTGCCTTCCACCAGTCCAAGGGCCGCGGCGGCTGCGGGGTCGAACACGCGCGCCACGTGGCCAACTTCCACAAAGTGGTTGCCAGATCCCACCGACCCCAGCTGGCGCCGGCCGCGATCCACGGCGGCAGCGCTGACGTCGCCGTCGTCGGCGTCGCGCATGGCCCCGTTTTCTTCGCAGTACTCCAGGTCCGATGCTTCTCCAAAACCGCGCGCCACCGCGAACCGAGCACCGTCGCGCAACACGCGCTTTGCATCCTGCGCGGAGAGTTGTCCCATTCCCGACGCGTGCGGGTCGGCGCCGCAGGGCACGGTTTGAAACAGGCGCGTGATCAAGCGCTGCATGCGCGGGAGTGCCTCCGCGTGGGTGAGGTTGCACGTCATCAGGCGAACACCGCAGTTGATGTCGTAGCCGACACCGCCGGGAGAGATGACTCCGTCGTCGTCAAATGCGGTGGCCGCGACACCGCCAATGGGAAACCCGTAGCCCATGTGGCAGTCCGGCATGGCCCACGAGCGCCCGACGATGCCGGGCAGGTGCGCCACGTTGGCCACCTGTCTGGCCGCGATGTCGTCGCGAATGCCAACCATCAGCGCGTCGCTCGCAAGAATGCGCCCGGGCACGCGCATGCCGCCTTCGCGTGCGATGTCCCACACACACTCGGCACTCTTTGTCATGCGCATGGGGTTCTATGCCTCCGCGAGTTCGAAGCCCACGGCAGCCGGCGTATCAACGCGCAGCACGTCGCTCGCGCGCGCGTTTACCGCGGCGACTTCAACCAGGTCCCAACTGTTCACCAGTGCCACCAGTTCCCCCGGGCGCGCGTCTGCGTACGTGCGACGAAGCGGCCCCGCATCCACACCGTTCACGCGCGCGCGCACGCGGCTGGCGCGTTCAGCAAACACATGCGCGATCAACGTCACGGGAATGTCGGAGAAGACCGTGCCAAAGTGATCGAGGTAGCGCCCGCGCGCGGTGACGCGGGTACCCTCAACCGATACCGAGGGCACGTCGCGCAGGCGCACGAGCCCGCCGGCGTCGACACCCAGTTCCGCGGCGGCGGCACCGCGCGCCAGGGCCGCCGCAACCGGCGCAAACACGTCGCGCCCGTGAAACGTGGCCCCGCGGGTTGCCGCACCGGCCAGTCGCTCCACGCGGGCAGGGTCGAGCGCAAACGCGGGCCCGCTTGCACCCGCCGTCAGGAGGTCGCTCACCGTGCCGTTGTCCGGTGTCACCAGCGTGCGTTGCCCGAACTCCAGCACCAGTCCGCGGCGTTCGCTCCCCACACCGGGGTCGACGATGGCAACGATCACCGCGTCGGGCGGAAGGTACGGGAACACGCGCGCGAGTACAAAGCTCGCCTGCGCAATGTCATGGGCGGGAAGGTCGTGGTGGATGTCGAGCACGCGCGACGCGGGCGAGCGCGTGGCGAGTACCGCGCGCATTACGCCCGCGTAGAAATCCGTGCTTCCGAAATCGGTGAGAAGGGCGATCGGGCGCGCGGGCGCCATGGTCAGTCGCCGCTGTGACGACGCGCGACGCGCTGCAGCGTGCCACCCGCGCGTTCGAAGGCGTCGATCAATGACGGCAGCAGGCGCCGCGTGGTGTCGTAGCCGATCTCGATCATCTCGGCCGCGTGTTCGAAGTCGAAGGAACTGTAAGCATCGATGTTGGGGTGCACGATGAAGCTTGCCTTGCGTTCCGAAATGGGAAAGTTCTTGCGCGCCATGAGACCCGTAACCTGGATCACGAGTTGAAGGATGTTCTGCGGCCGCCGGTAGGTGGGATCGATGGGAGCGAGGTGCGAGGCGATCACAAAGTTGGCGCCCAGCTCCTGTGCTGTCTCCACCGGCAGGTACTCGGACAGGCCACCGTCGACATAGTATTCGTTTCCGATCTCGACCGGCAGGTAGATCTGCGGGATGGAGCAGCTGGCCCGGACAGCCCGGCCCACCGGACCAGATCGAAACACCCGGCGCTCTCCGGTAACCAGGTTGGTGGCCACAACCGCGGTGGGGATGGCCAGCTCCTCAAAATGGAGCTCGCCGATGGTCTCCTCCACAAAGTTCTCGATCCGCTGGCTGGAGATGAAGCCCAGCCGTGTGAGCCGGATGGCCACGAGTTTCCGCCAGCGGAGCGCCCTCGCGGCCGACTCCATGGTGGAAATTGGCATCCCGGAGGCGAACATGGCCCCCACGATGCTCCCCCCGCTGGTGCCCGAAATGCGGTCGATGGGTATCCCCGCTTCCACCAACGCCTTTATAACTCCAACGTGCGTAACGGATTTGGCCGTTCCGCCGCTCAATGCCAGGCCAACAATCGGGGTTCCCATTCGCGTCAATCCTCCGCAAAGATTGTTGCAACGCGCGGGCCGATTCTGGCGTCCAAACCCTTGAACACCCGAAACATCGGAACCCCGGCGCCCGGCGGCGCGTATGAATCAGTCACGGAGGTACGGTATGTCACGGATTGCAATCGCAGTAGCGGCCACTTTGGTGCTGGCCGGGATCTATACCACGGTTCAGGCATGCGGCGACGAGACCAGGGTTGAGACCGTCGAGCATACCGTTACGACCACGGAGACGGCGGTCATTACGGTGGGTTCGGTCGACATCCAGCTCCCCAAGCATCTCCTGGACGAAAAGGGGCTCAAGGAAATGAACCAGTGCTACGTCTTCACGACGACGGTGACCACCGACGAGCCGGCCGGAAAGGCCAGCAAGGTGATCAGTGCCGCCAAGAAGGCGCGGACGCTGGGTCGGGCTCTGGTAACCACGGTTGAGGCGGTCATGGGTGCGATCACGCACGCCGCCGTCGAAAAGACCGCGGCGTCCGTCTAGCCCCTGCCTCATTCAGTGCGGACCTTGCGGGGGACGCTGTCGGACAGGAAGCTCTTGTACCGCTCGGCGACCTCTACCAGGGGCAGGCCAATCACCTCGGGTACGGCGTAGGAGTGAATCTCCCCCACGCGCCGTGCCAGCTCGGGGAATTGCTCGCGCGACGTCTTGGCCACCAGCATTACCTCCGACTCCTCCACCACTTTCCCTTCCCAACGGTAAATGCTTTCGCAGGCCGGGAGCACGTTCACGCACGCGGCCAGGCGTTCTTCCACCAGGGTGCGCGCGATGCGGCGCGCGTCGGCAGCGCTGGGTGCCGTGATCAGTACCACGATGAAATCCACGTTTCTCCTAGTGAAGCCCGGCCCGCTGCAAGAGCAGGTGGACGAGGAAGTATAGCACCAGCCCCAGGAGCGCACTCAACGAATAGCGGCGCTCGCCGGCCTGGTTGAACTCGGGCATGAGGTCGGTGGCCGCCACGTAGAGCGCGACGCCACACGAGAGTGCCAGCCCCACCCCCTTCATACCGCCCCCGAGCCCCGACATGCACGCGGCCCCCAGGAGGGTCGCCACCGCCAGCAGCCCCGCCGCCTGCCGGGCGCTCTTCCGGGTGCGTCCCGACGCCACCATCAGCGATGAAATCGTGACCCCTTCCGGCACCTTGTGGAGGATGACCGCCAGTGCGATCAGGATGCCCAGGGTGGGGGTTACCAGAAAGCCGGAGGAAATGGCCACCCCGTCGAAGAAGGCGTGCAGCGCGAGGCCAATCAGAGCCGTCGTCCCGACGCCGGGGTCCACCACGTGTTCGGCGTGGGTTTCCTCGCCAAAGTGGAAGTGGGTGGTGAAGGTATGTTCGAAGAGGTGCGCCAGGACGTAGCCACCCAGAACCCACAGGGGCGCGTTGCGGGTCAACTCAAGGCTCTCCGGTAGCAGCCCGACGATGGCCGCCGAGAGCATGTAACCGGCGCCAAACGCGATCAGGTGCGATAGACGGCTCCGCGACAGGCGGCCCGGCAAAGTTGCCAGTACCCCACCGCCAAACACGGCCAGTGCCGCAATGACCGCGAACGACGCTGTCCAGATGGCGTGGTGCAAGGAGAGGTCAGTCCACTTCCGGGAAACGGGGTAATCGAAGAACGGCGCCGAGGATAGCCCCGGTCCGGCGCGGCATCAACGGTAAATGAGGGGGACCGGAAGGTCAGGAGAGTGACGAGCGGCCGGGGCCGGCGGCTTCACCGAGAAAGTCGGCCAACACGTTGCAGCAGACCACGGTAAGGCAGATCATCAGGCCCGGAAAGATGGCGATCCAGGGGCAATCCGAGAGGTAGCTCTGGGCGTCCTGGAGCATGGCTCCCCAGCTGGGCGTGGGTGGCTGGATGCCGAAGCCCAAAAACGAGAGGCCGCTCTCAATAATGACGGCCTGCGCGAGTCCCAGGGTTACCGCCACCAGCACGGGGGCGGTGGTGTGCGGCAGGAGATGACGAACCAGAATACGACGGTCCGGAATGCCAAGGCTCCGGGCCGCGTCGACAAATTCGTGCTCGCGCGTGGTGATGACAACCGCACGCACCAGGCGCGCCACTTCCATCCACTGCGTGAACCCGATCATCAGGCACACGGTGACGATGGACGCGGTGGACGCCACCACGCTGGACACAAACAGAATAACGAAGAACGCGGGCAGCGCCAGCATCAGGTCCACGACGCGCATGATCAGTCCGTCGATCCAGCCGCCGTAGTAACCGGCGATACCCCCCGCAGCAACCCCGATGAAGAGTGCGACGAGCATGGCGAGAAATCCCACGGCAAGCGAAATGCGCCCGCCGTGCATCACGCGCACAAAGATGTCGCGGCCGAGGTCGTCGGTGCCGAAGGGGTGATCCAGCGACGGCGCCAGGTACTGGCGCGTGAGATCAATCTTGTCCTTGTGATACGGGCTCATGAGGGGTGCGAACACGGCACCCAGAATGATCAGACCGATGAGGATGAAGGCCGCGTAGGCGAGCGGACTGCGCTTGAGCACCGTTACCAGGCGCGGCTGCGCACCGCGACGCCGGTTTCCCGGACCGGGGCGCAGCGTCTCGCGCAGCGGGTGCGAGGTATGCACCTCGACCACGCGCTTTGACCCGGTGCTAACGGGCGAATCTAATACGGGGGTCGAGAATCCCATACACCGTGTCCGCGATCAGGTTGAGCACAGCGATCATCGCCGAGGCGATGAAGATGATCCCCATGAGACGGCTGTAGTCCTGTCGCAACAGCCCGTCGTAAAAAAGGCGACCCATGCCGGGCCACGCAAAGATGGTCTCCGTGATGATCGATCCGGTGAACAGTGCCGGCAGGTTGAGTGCGATCACCGTGAGCACCGGAATCGCGGCGTTGCGGATGGCGTGCCGGAACACAACACTGGTGCCGGTGGCACCCTTGGCGCGTGCCACGTTGATGTAGTTCAGCGCCAGGACATCCGAGAGGCTGGCGCGCATGTAGCGGCTCCAGCTCGCGATGAACATGAGCGAGAGCACCAGCGCCGGCATCAGCAGGTGGCGCAGGTGGTCGGCCACGGAAAACGGAATCCCGAGCGAGAACATGCCGGTTGACGGCAGCCAGCGCAGCTGGACGGTGAACAACATCATCGACATCAGCCCGAGCCAGAACACCGGGATCGAAATTCCAAACACGGTGACGAGCATCACGGCGGAGTCAAAGCGCGTGTAGCGCTTGAGGGCGGCGAGAATGCCGCCGGATAGTCCAAAGAGAAACGCGAGCACGAAGGCGGCACCCATCAGTTCCAGTGTCGCCGGCAGTCGCTGCCAGATCATTTTGATGACCGGCTCGCCGGTCACGTGCGAGTGCCCGAAGTCCCCGTGCAGAAGCACGCGCTTGAGCCACAGTGCGTACTGCACCGCGACCGGCTGATCGAAACCGAAATTGGCGCGAATGCGCGAGGCTTCGTCCGGGCCAAGCATGGGATTGTCGGAGAGCATGGCCACCGGCCCGCCGGGTGCTGCCTGCATCAATGCAAAACAGATCAGCGACACCAGGAGAACCAGCGGAATGACCGCGGCCAGGCGCTTGAGAAAGTATCCGAGCATGCGTTCTAACCCGTTTCTCGACAGACGCTTGTGAATCGGGCCCGGGCCCCGCGCGGTCCTGTCACAGAACGTTCTGCGAGATTCGTACCAACCGGAGCGGCGCCTTCCAGGCGCGCGAGCTGGCGTTGGCGAGCGGGAAATTGTTGCCGACTTATCGGCGCGAGATCTGGGATGCGTCGGTGCGGTACCAGGTGGCGGCGTTCCACGTATCCGCAGACTGGGTCGCGTTGGGGCGGAAGTTCACGAGTGTGGTGGTCACCGGATCAATGGCGGTGTACCAGAAAAGCGGAATCACCGGCACCTCTTCCACAAGGATGTCCTGCACGCGGCGGTAGTGCTCCTGGCGCGCGGCGGCGTCGGTCTCCGTGTTTCCCTTTTCCAGGAGGGCCGTGACTTCGGCGTGGTTGAAGCGCGGATGGTTTTGCCCCTCGGGCGGAATGCTTGTCGCCGCATAGAGCGCCGTGCGCCGCGACTGGCCTGGCGACGAGAGCCACGCGTACATCGCCACGTCAAACGTGCCGCGCTTGAGAATGCCGCCGTCTTCGTAGGTCCCGTACAGCACGGTGGGCCCGTAGTTCTTTACTTCCAGACGCACGCCGACACGGCTCCACTGGTCGCGCAGCACCAGTTCCGCGCGCTCGCGGTTGGGCTGCCCGGCGGCACACGTGATGAAGAGCTCCAGCCGTTTCCCATTGCGATCGAGAACGCCGTCGTCGTTGGTGTCGCGCCATCCGGCCTCGTGGAGGAGGCGGCGTGCTTTGGCGGGGTCGTACACGGCCTGCGCGGCGGCGTCGGGCGAGAAGTACGGCGACGCGTCAAACTCGTCCAGCGGGGCCACGCGCACCAGCCCGTTGTAGATGCTGGTGGCGATCTCGGCCCGGTCGGTGGCGTAGCTCAAGGCGCGGCGAACGCGCTGGTCCTTGAGAATCGGGTGCTCGGTGTTCAGGTCGAGGTGTTCGTACATCAGCATCGGTGTGCGGCGCACGGTGATGCCCTCGATGGTCTCGAGCTGGCCGATAAAGTTGATGTTGGCGTTGTCGAACATGTCGATCTCGCCCGTCTTGAGCTGGACCAGAAGCGCGTTCTCGGTGGGAACGAACTTGAAGATGATCTCGTCCAGGTACGGACCTTCGCCGTAGTAGTCGGCGCTGGCCGTCAGCACCAGGTGCGAGCCCGGCGTCCAGGTCGAGAAGCGAAACGGTCCCGAACCAACCGGGGCGCGGTGGAAGGGTGCCGAATGGAACAGGTCGCCGCGGAAACCCGCAAGCAGATGCGCGGGCAGCACCGACTCGTCATAGAAGGTTTCGCTCACGAAGTCGGGGTACGGGCGCTTGAGCCGGAATACAACCGTGTGGGAGTCCGGGGTCTCAACGCTCTCCACACCCTCCCAGCCCTCGCGCGACTCCACGTTCACGCGCGGGTCCATGATGATCTCGTAGGTAAAGCGGGCATCCGCGCTGGTGACCGGGCGCCCGTCGTGCCAGCGCGCGTCCTTGCGCAGGTGGTACGTATAGACCAGGTGGTCGGCCGAGATACCGCCGTTCTCGAGTGAGGGAATCTCGGTAATGAGGTCGGGGATCAGGCGGTACTGGTCGTCGTACTTCACGAACTTGCTGAAGATTAGGTTGCAGACCATGTTGTTGGTCGCCATCGAATTCAGCACTTCGCTGAGCATCTCCGGCTCCTGCTGGACACCGATGACCACGCGGCCGCCCTGCAGCGGACCACCCGTGGTGTCAGCGGAATTGCCGGTACCGGCGCGTTGCGACGGCGTTTCCGCACTTCCGCACGCGACCAGCACCGTCAAGAGGACGGCAAGGAATAACCGGGTCATACCGGAAATACCCTGCAAGTTGCAGGCCGTGCAGTCGCCACTACGCAAAAGGCCGGTTCCGAAGAACCGGCCTTTGCCGCAGGTTGAACCGCGCCGGGCTTTTTCTCTAGCCCGCCAGCGCCGCGTCGATCTTGCCCGTCAGTGTCTGCTTGGGCTGAAAGCCGACGATACGCGCCACCACTTCCCCGCCACGGAAGATCATGAGGGTCGGTATGCTCATAATGCCGTAACGCGCCGCCACCGCCTGGTTGTCGTCGGTGTTAACCTTGCCTACCTTGAGCTTGCCTGCGTACTCGGTGGAGATCTCCGCCACAAGCGGAGCCACCATCTTGCACGGGCCGCACCAGGGCGCCCAGAAATCAACGAGCACAGGCGTCGTCGACTGCAGGACCTCCTGGTCAAAGTTGGTGTCGGTAAACTCGAATTCCGTGGCCATCCATTCCTCCTGAAGATGTTCCTGATGATCGGTCACACGGGCTGGAACGCTCCCCCGGGGCCGTCGTTCGGGACCGGGATTATTGCGCGCGCCACCGGCGCCTGTAAAGCCCGTTCCGGCGCGGTCCTTGCGCGGTGTCCGAGAGCTTGGACGCCCGACCGGGCCGGTGCCTTACACCCGCCGCCCTTGCCGGAATCGTCACGCTGTGTGTATGTTCGACACGAAGCCCATGCAGACACGCTCGTATCGCCCCGGATTCATGGACGCCCCTTTTCTGGGGACGGCCGTGGGCCGCCTTATCATTGCCAACGTTGCCGTCTTTGGCCTGCAGCAGGCTCTTCCGGCCTTCAGCCGCTGGTTTGCGCTCACACCGCGGCTGGCGGTTGAGCACTTCCAGGTCTGGCAGATCGTCACCTACATGTTCCTGCACGGTGACTTCTGGCACCTGTTCTTCAATATGGTGGTTTTGTTCTTCATGGGCAACATGGTGGAGTCGGCATGGGGCCCGCGACGATTCCTGCGCTACTACCTGGCCTGCGGCATCGGCGGCGCACTCCTGCACATGGCACTCCAGTACAACGCCAGCGTGCTGGGAGCCTCGGGCGCCATCTTCGGGCTCTATCTGGCCGCCGCCATGCTGTTCCCGGATGCCACCGTGTACCTGTATTTCGTGCTTCCCATCAAGATCAAGTACTTCGCGATGGGGCTGGCTGCGATGCAGCTCTTCTTCGGCCTGGGCGGGCCGTCGGGTGTGGCCTACTTTGCGCACCTGGGCGGGATGCTGGCGGGACTGTTCTTTTTCCGGACCGAGATTGCGCGGCGCCTCCGATTTGCAACCGGGCCGCGCCGGCGCTGGAACGGTTACGTGGAAGAAAAGAAGCGAACCGAAGAGAAGGCGAGCTCCGACAACATCGACTCCATCCTCGACCGGATCTCGGAGAAGGGCTACGAGAACCTCTCCTCCACCGAGAAGCGCATCCTGGAGAAATACAGCCGGGACAACCGGAACCACCAGCCGTAGCCGGTTGTCGTCAGTTGCCGTTCTTCTTGGCCAGCGCGAGCGACTGCGTCTCTTCGTCGCCCAGCGGACGCGTGGGCTCTCCCGTCTTGATCTCCACCGCGTAGCTGCGGCTGAAGTTCGTCCCCACCAGATTTGAAATGAGAATCCCGTTCTCATTCTCGTCCAGCAGCGTCAACGAGTAGCTCTGCTGACCCGCCACACCGTCGAACGCGTTGTAGCGCACGATGCCCATGTGCTTGAAGTGCGTGCGCGCCTCAACCTGTGCGGCCTGAAACGCGGACTGCAGTGCCGTGATGTCGCGCTGGCTGCCTTCAACCGCGCGCAAGAGTGAGGTCAGCGTGTCGACGTTGCTCTCGCCCTTTGCAACCCACCCGAAACGACGGGTGACCGAGCGCGCCTGCACAAGTGCGGCGATACCGATCAGCAGAGCGAGCACACCGACTGCACCGATGACGATGACAAGGATGCCGGGACTGGCGACAGATTCCATAGTACCCAAGTTGATTCCACCTCGCTTCGAACAGCGCGGAATCCTAATGGAACCCCCGCCGGGGTGTAAACATCTATCGCGCCCGGAGCCCGGCCCGGCACTTCAGGGCGTTAGTATCGGATTTCCGCCGTGTAAGTGAGGTCGGTGGACCCCTTTGCCGCCACCGGCACGTCGAACCGGACCCGGTGCGACGCCTCCTTGTCGTGGGGGTGCGAGGACTGGGTGATCTTCCATTCGCCGCTCAGGAGTTCCACGACGGACACCGTAATCGCCTCGGACTTGTGGTTGCGGAGCGTCACCTTGTAGGACGAGCGGTACAGGTGGCCGCTGCTCAGAACTTCGAAATTCGTCTGCACGCGTTCGGCGACGACGTCGAAGGCTTCGCCCATCTTGACGCGTACGGTTTCATCCTCCGGCGTGTGATCGATGCTGTCTTCGCCCACGAACTGCAGCGCACCCTTCGAGTCCTTCTTGTAGACGCGCACGGTTCCCTTCGGAAGCGGCATCCCCATTCCGTTGGCCTTCGTGTTGTCGACCGCGATCTTGACACCCACCTTCTGCTTCTCCATGCCGTCCATGCGCGAGAACCACCAGTTGTTCTGGGGCTCGACGACAAACGACTTCTTCGCCTTCACGTCCTCCGCGGACAGAAGCGCAATCTGCTTGGTCTGGTTGTCCTTCACGGTCGCGGGGCGTTCCAGCGTGTAGAGGTGATACTCGAAGAAGGATTCTTCCTGGAACTGGTTGGCGGCCCTCCCCGCCTTCATCTCCACTGCGCCCAGGGTTACCATCCGGTCCATCTCGGGCCGCACGCGGTTGACGTCGCCCGCCACCAGCTTGAGCGATGCGTTCTCAAAGCCGCTTCCGCTGTGGTTGTTGATGGTGACCCATCCGGAGAGGTCCAGCTTTGAGTCGTCGGCGGCCAGCACCGCCACGTAGTCGGCTTTCCAGCCCATGCCGGCGGTGAGGTAGCTCGCTTCCAGCGTCTGCTTGGCTTTCTTGCTGTCGACCAGCCACACCAGCGACGGCTTGGAGATCAACCCCGACGGAAGTGCGGGCAGAATCACGCGCCCCGGCGGGTTCACGGCGATCTTGCCGTCGGCCAGTTCGTACACGGTACCCCCCTGGGTTCCAATCAGGCGCGCCTTCACGGTCTCCTCGCGCTCGCCGCGCGTCATCACGAGCTCCACTTCCTGACCCAGGTACTTCTCCATCAGGCGATCCGGAGAAATGAGGTCGTACTCGAAGTTCTGCTCGAGCACCGTGATGGCGTCGGGAGAATCCACCGATCGAATGTGCACCGACGTCGGATCGATCAATGCGGTCACGCCTTCGAACCACAGGTTCTGAACACCGGTGGCAAGCGTTGTCGCACGCACTTCGCGCACCAGGCCCAGGTTTTCATTGTAGATGGTGAGGCTCACCGACTTGCGCTCCGCGGGTTTGCTGCGCGTGTCGGCGGCGAGCGCATCCCCGGCAAGCAACAGTGACGAGACAACCAGCAACGATTCCACAAACAAACTGCGTTTCATGATTCTCCTTGTGGCTCCCAGGGGCCTCAGACGTGAAAGGTACGGTGACTGTGCCCGCAGGGCGAACAAAAAAACGGGACGCGTTGCGTCCCGTTCTTCGGCGCCGTTTCCGGCGACATAATAGTGTGGTGCCCAGGGCGGGACTCGAACCCGCACAGACTTGCGTCTACTACCCCCTCAAGATAGCGTGTCTGCCAATTCCACCACCTGGGCGGAGGGGTCTAACCGTGTTACCAGGGGCGCGCTGCCGACGTGTCGGCGGCACCGGTGCGGGTCGTATCCGAGCCGCTCAGGATCTGGTCGAGACTCTGCCCGGACGGGATCACGTTGCGCTGCTGCTCGGCAGCCTCACGAACCACGCTGCGCGGACCCGAGGTACGGCGCGCCGACATGAGTGCGAGCAGAAGCGAAAGCACCATGAAGGTAACGGCGAGATACGTCGTGAGACGGCTCAAGAATGTGGCCGTTTCCTGGCCACCAAACATGGTCTGCCCGCCGCCGCCACCAAACGCGCCCGCGAGCCCGCCGCCCTTGCTCGACTGGAGCAGGACGACCAGGATCAGCACCAGGCACACGAGGACGTGCAGGCCGATCAACACATTGAACAGCATCGAGATTCCCTTGCCTTCCCCGTCGCACGGGGAGCAGAAAGCGCCAAACAAAAAGCGCGGTGGCTTCCACCGCGTCGGGGGAGACTAGCAGAAGGCCCTGCCGCCGTCAACCGGCGGAGGCGGCCCGGGCGATGGCGGTAAAGGAGGCGGCGTCCAGGCTTGCCCCGCCCACCAGAAGCCCGTCCACACCGTCGCACGCGCACAGGCTGCCGGCGTTGTCGGGCTTCACACTGCCGCCGTACAGGATGCGGGCGGAGGTGCCGAGCCCCCCGCCAAAGCGGGCGGCGAGCCAGGCCCGGATGACGGCGTGCATGAACGCAGCGTCGTCGGGCGTGGCGTTGCGACCGGTGCCGATGGCCCACACTGGTTCGTACGCGATCAACACGCGCGCCGCGGCGGCGGGCGCGCACGCGGCGAGTGCCGCTTCCAGCTGTGCGGTTACCACGGCTTCCATGCGTCCGCCCTCGCGCTCGGCGAGTGTTTCTCCCACGCACAGCATCGGAATCAACCCGCCCGCGAGTGCCGCCGCAAGTTTCTTTGCGACGAGCGCCTCCGACTCGTGCAGCACATGACGCCTTTCAGAGTGGCCAACCAGCACGTGTGTGGCACCCGCGTCGGTGATCTGCAACGCCGACACTTCGCCGGTGAAAGCGCCCGACGCCTCAACGTACAAGTCCTGCGCACCGACGTGCACGAGTGTTCCGTGCAACGCGTCGGCAACCGGACGCACGCCAAAGAATGAGGGAAAGATGAGGAGTTCAGTCGCGGTGAGAGACGCGAGTTGCGGCTTGAGTGCTGCAGCGAACGCCGTGGCTTCGGCCACGGTCTTGTTCATTTTCCAGTTGGCAGCAACCAGTGGCCGGCGACGCATGGCAACCGGTCGCGATCAGCCGGCAACTTCGGCGACGTCGCACAAGGCTTCGACGCCGGGCAGCGATCGCCCTTCCATGAACTCCAGCGACGCACCGCCGCCGGTGGAAATGTGCGTGAAGCGGTTGGCGATGCCCATCAGGTTGAGGGCGGCAACGCTGTCGCCCCCGCCCACGATGGTGGTGGCCCCGCGGTCGGTGGCGTCCGCGATGGCGCGCGCCACGGCCTTGGTGCCTTCCGCGAAGGTCGGCTTCTCGAACACACCCATCGGGCCGTTCCAGAAGATGGTCTTGGCGGCCGCGATCTGGGCCTTGAACAGGTCGACCGACTTGGGGCCGATGTCGACACCCATCCAGTCTTCCGGAATGTCGGCGATGGAAACCTCGCGCGCGGGCGCGTCGTCGTCGATCTCCTGCGCCACAATGGTGTCAACCGGAAGCAACAGACGCGAGCGACCCGGCTGGCGTGCACGCGAGAGCAGGTCCTTGCACATCGCAAGGTGCTTCTCGTCCACGATGCTCTTGCCCACTTCCAGGCCCGAGGCCTTGAAGAAGGTGTACATCATGCCGCCGCCCACCAGCAGGACATCGACGCGGTCCATGAGCGACGCGATGAGGTCAATCTTGCCGGAAATCTTGGCTCCACCCAGCACGGCCAGAAACGGGCGCGCGGGGTTGTTGAGCGCGTCGCCCAGCGCCTTGAGCTCCTTCTCCATCAGATAACCGGCCACGCGCACCGGAATGTAATCGGCGACACCGGCGGTGGAAGCGTGCGCGCGGTGTGCGGTGCCAAAGGCGTCGTTCACATAGATGTCCGCGATCGACGCGAGTTCCTTTGCAAACGCGGGGTCGTTGGCTTCCTCTTGCGGATGAAAACGAAGGTTCTCGAGCAGCAGGATGTCGCCATCCTTCATGCCCGCCACCTTCTGGCGCACGTCTTCGCCCACGCAGTCGCTGGCGAAGCGCAGCGGGTTGCGCACGATCTCCGCGAGACGGCTCGCCACCGGCGCCAGGCTCAGGTCCGGGTCGCGCCCGTGGCGCGGACGGCCCAGGTGGCTCATCAGAATCAAACGCCCGCCGCGATCGACCACGTCCCGAATGGTCGGGATCGACTCCATGATGCGGGTGTCGTCCGTGATGCTCCGGTCCGTGTCGAGCGGCACATTGAAGTCAACGCGTGCGAGCACGCGCTTGCCCCTGACGTCGATGTCGCGAATGGAAAGCTTCTTCATTCGTTACTCACCCTCATCGTCCGATGAGACGCAGCATGTCCACCATCCGGCCGGAATAGCCGAACTCGTTGTCGTACCAGGCAAGCACCTTGAAGAACCGCTCGCCGACGGCCATCGTGGACGGCGCGTCGAAGACGGCGGAGTGCGGATTGCCAATGATGTCCACGGAGACAATCGGGTCTTCCGTGTACTCGATGATCTTCTTCATGCCCGCGCGCGACGCCGCCAGCATCGCCGCGTTGATTTTTTCGATGGACGCGTCCTTCTCGGTTTCGAAGGTGAAGTCCACCAGCGAACCGTCCGCGACCGGCACACGCACCGACGTGCCATCGATCTTGCCCTTCAGTTCCGGCAGCACCTTGGTGACCGCACGCGCGGCACCGGTGGTGGTCGGAATCATGGACACCGCGGCCGCGCGCGCACGGCGCAGGTCCTTGTGCGGCAGGTCGAGGATGCGCTGGTCGTTGGTGTAGGCGTGGATGGTCGTCATCAGGCCGCGCTTCACGCCAAACGCGTCGTTGATCACCTTGGCCACCGGTGCCAGGCAGTTGGTGGTGCAGGACGCGGTGGAAATGATCTTGTGATTCTTCTTGTCGAATTGCTTGTCGTTGACGCCCATCACGATGGTGATGTCGGGGTCGGTGGCGGGCGCCGAGATCAGCACGCGGCGCGCACCGGCGCCAAGATGCTTGGCCGCGTCGTCACGCTTGGTGAAGAGTCCGGTGGACTCCACGACCACATCGACACCGAGCTGCTTCCACGGAAGCTTGGACGGATCTTTTTCGGCGATGACGAGGATGGCTTTGGCGTCGACCTTGAAGCCGGTCTTGGTGGCGACAACCTTGCCCGGGAAACGCCCGTGCACGGAGTCGTACTTGAGAAGATGAGCCAGAATATCGGGGCTCGTCAGATCGTTGACCGCGACGATGTCGAAGCGCGGGTCGTTGTACGCGTGACGGAACACCAGACGACCGATGCGCCCGAATCCGTTAATCGCCACCTTGATCGCCATGCGAGAACTCCTCCTTCACATCCCACGCACCCCGGGCATCTCGCGGCGACGGGGTGAAAACCGTGTCCATGTTGATATGATTCAAACGAGAACGAGACGATTGCCCGCCCGGTGCGGCAACTCCATACGATACCCCCACCTTACGACGAAACCGCGATGCTTGGCAAATACGGCCGGAAGGCGGTTCTGGAGCGCGCCTGACGAGCATACCCCGCCCGGAAGTCGTTGTCAAGATTGAAGAAAGCGCATCGGCCGGACTTCGTCACGGGCGGTAACCAAAGCACACAACGGTCACCAACCGGGCACCATTCGCCCTCAACACCCGCTCGCACACGCGTGCGGTGGCACCGGTGGTAACGAGGTCGTCGACCAGAATCACGTGGCGGCCGGCGACGCGGTCGCGCCCCGGTGCAATCGCACCGTCCAGGTTCTGCAAACGTTCCAGGCGCCCGAGCGACGATTGCGGTCTTGTCGCGCGCACCTTGTGCAATGCATGGCGCGCCACCGCAACACCGGAGACGGATCCCAGTTGCAGTGCGATCCGCGCGGCCTGGTTGAAGCCGCGGCGGCGGAGTGCCGCGCGATCCATGGGTACCGGGACCAGCAATGCCCCCGCGTTGTCGGCGGCGAGGGCATGGCAAAGGGCGGTCTGCATGAGTCCCGCCATCCACGGTGCGACACGCTCGCGGCGCGAGAACTTGAGCAGGTGGGTCAGCGCCAGCACCGCGTTGTCAGTGAGGAAGGCCGCGTGCACCGCGATGGGTGCGACCCCGGGAGCGTGCTGTACGAAGACGGGAGACGAGAGGGGTGAGAGCCCGCGCGCGCAGGCTGCGCACAGCAGGCGCGTTGAGAGCGAGAGAGAACCGGTGCGGATGACCGCGGGCGGCGTCCACGCCGCGTCATCGCAGCCGCCACCGCACGCGTGACACCGTTCATCGAGCAGGCAGTCAACAACCGCCTGCAGCCCGGCACTCACCCAACCCCGCACATCCCCTCCCCGCGCCGTCAGCTTGTGGTTGGCTTCAGCTTCCCCTTGCGAACCAGAAGAAAGACGCCGATCAAAATCAGTCCGATGCTGATGACCTGGTTGAACGAGAGCCCCATCAGCACGCGGGCGTTGTCTTCGTAGTAGCGGAAGAAATCAATCGTGAAACGCCCGATCCCGTACAGGACCAGCAGCAACCCGAACACCTGGCCGCGCCGCTTGAGGTGCTTGTCGGCAAGCATCAAGGACACGAAAATCACAAGACCCTTGAGCGACGAGTACGCCTGAGTCGGGTGCAGGGCCACCTGATCCACGCCCATCTGGGCCGCGATATTGGCGGCCACACTGCCGGCCGGTGAATCGGGAGGAAATACGAGCCCGAGCGGACCGGTGGTGACCTTGCCGAAACAACAGCCGCTCAACAGGCAGCCGACACGTGTGAAAACGAGCCCCAGCCCGATCGACGGCGCCATGCAATCGGCGACGTCGAGAAACGACATCCGGTTCTTCTGAATCCACCAGTACGACGCCGCCATCGCGAGCAGAAAGCCGCCATAGAACGTTGCACCACCCTGCCAGAGCGCAAACATATCGAGCGGGTTGGAATACTGCTCGATGTGGAACAACACGTATAGAAGGCGCGACCCCACCACCGCAGCGATGATGATGATGACGCTCAGGTCGAGAACCTTCTGCGGGTCGATGCCGTAACGCCTGGCACGCCGCCCCGCCAGCCAGATTCCGAGCAGGAAGCTGACGGCCAGCATGAAGCCGTAGGAGCGAATCTGGAGGCTACCGAGGTCTAGCAATACGGGGTGCATGGTGGTCCTTGCGGTTCAGCGCGTGACAGCCGCGCCGCGCACAATATAGCGCCCGGCCCGCTTTCTGTCACGAAGTCAGTACCGGCGCGGGGCCGCACGACATGTCGGGCGGAGTCCGAAATCACGAGGCGCGCTATAGACCAGGCGCGCGAAGTGCGTGAGCGCGGAGTCCGACATGTCGTGCGGCCCGCAAAAGTGTCCTGTTTTTTACACCCAGACTGGGAAAGAGGACACTTAGTACTCCGACCAGCGCGCCGAGAAATTGAGCAGCAAGCCGATCAGGAAGAAGCTCACCAGCATCGAGCTGCCGCCGTAGCTGATGAACGGAAGCGGGATGCCGGCCACCGGTGCAATCCCCGCCGTCATTCCGATGTTCACGAAGATCTGGAACGCAAAGTAGGCCGCGATGCCCACGCACGCGGTGGCGGCAAACTCGCTCTTGGTTTTCTGCGCGACCATGAGTGTGCGCACGATGAGCACACCGAACAGGAACAGGATCGCGAGTGCGCCCACGAAGCCCAGTTCCTCGCCCAACACCGAGAAGATGAAGTCGGTGTGTTTGGCCGGGAGATAATCGAGTGCCTTCTGCGTGCCTTCGAGATATCCCTTGCCGCCGAAGCCCCCGGACCCGATCGCAATCTTGGACTGAATGACCTGCCAGCCCGCGCCGAGCTTGTCGGAGTCGGGGTCCAGGAAGTTGGTGACGCGGCGCTGCTGGTACGGCTTCAGGTGTCCCCAGAACACGGGCAGGAACAACCCGATCCCCACGTTGGCCACCACGAGCGAGATGCTCTCCACCAGAAACTGACGGCGCAGGTACGCGACGATCAGAATCAGCACGATGAAGATCCCGAAGGGCCACGGATTGTGGGTGACGTTCTCGCCGTAAATGATGAGCACGCTGCTCACCAGCGGCGAGAGCAGAAACAGAATGTGCAGGCCGCGGAAACCACGCCAGTAGAGGACTGGCAACAGAATGCCGACAAACACCATCGCGGTTCCCAGGTCCGGCTGGCGCAGCACGAGTGCAAACGGCACCAGGAACATGATCAGGATGGGAATCAGCGTGCGCGGGCGGTTGGGATTGGAGCGGTGGCTTGCCAGCACCCGCGCCCAGGCCAGGATCACCGCCACCTTGGTGAACTCGCTGGGCTGAATGGCGAGCGGCCCGATTACAAACCAGCGCTGGGTTTCGCCGCGCGCGGGCAGTGCCAGCACCACAATCAACAGAATCAAGCACACCGCGTAGGCGGCGAACGCGAGCGTTTCGTACACGCGAAACGGGATCAGGAACGCCACCAGCATGACGAACATTCCCATGCCGAGCCACAGAAGCTGGCGCGAGAAGTAGGTTCCGCGCAGCCACTCCGCGTGCTCTTCTCCGATCGAGTGTGACACGGAGAACACGATGGAAAGCCCGACCAGCGTCAGAATGCCGCAGCAGATGGCGATCACCCAGTCGACGTCGCGCGTGAGCCTCACGGCATGCCTCCCTGCGGGTTCGCGTTGCGGGTGCTGTCAGCGGGCGTGGCACCACTGCCAACCCGTGCCGTGGGCGGCGGCGGGTTCAGGCGCGAAGGCCGGAAGTACTCGGCCAGAAAGTCGCGTGCAATCGGGGCTGACACTTCGCCGCCGTGGCCCGCGTTCTCCACCATGATGGCCAGCGCGATCTTGGGATCGTCGGCGGGGGCGTACGCCATGTACCACGAATGGTGGTCGCCGTGCGAGTTCTGCGCGGTACCCGTCTTGCCCGCCACCTTGAGCCAGGACAAACGCGTCCACGCGGCGGTCCCGCTGGGATCCTCTACCACGTTCAGCATGGAGCGGCGCAGGAAGGTAAGCGTGTTTCCTTCCAGCCCCGGAACCTTTTCGCGCGTCCGCTCGATGGGCGGCTCGCCCGCCACGCGGTCCACGAAATGCGGCTGCACCAGCCATCCGCCGTTGGCAACCGCGGCCGCCACGCGCGCGACGTGCAGCACCGTACCCAGATACTCGCCCTGCCCGATGACATTGTTGAGCATGAGTCCCTGGGTCCAGCGTCCCTTGCCGAAGCGCTTGTCGTAGTAGCGGCGCGTGGGAACGTTGCCCGCCACCTCGGTTGGCAGGTCAATGCCGGTCTTGCGGTCAAACCCGAACGCGGTCGCCGATGCCGCCAGCACATCCACGTCGGTCATCTCGCCGATCTTGTAGAAATAGACGTCACACGAGTTGACGATGGCCGACATGAGATTCATGCCGCCGTGTCCCTCTTCCTTCCAACAGCGAAAGATACGGTTGCCGAACCGGTGCGTGCCGTCGCAGTAGGCGAGGATGCGTGCGGGATCAACAATGCGATTCTCGAGTATGGCCAGCGCCACGGGAATCTTGAACGTGGACGCGGGGGGGTAACGCGCCTGACCGATGCGGTTGAACAGCGGCTTGGTGCGGTCCATGAGCATGCTGTTCAAGTGCCCGGCCGACACACCGGCCGCGAACTCGTTGGGGTCGTAAGGTGGCCGGCTCGCGGCCGCGATGATGCCGCCCGTCTCGACATCCAGCACCACGGCGGCGGCCGGGTTGTCGTGCTCGGCGAGCAGTGAGTCCAGGTACTCCTGCATGTCGTAGTCCATGGCGAGAATCAGGTCGCGCCCGGGAATGGGTGCTGTGGAGAGCTCCGACACCTCGCCCAGTGCGGTGCCCGATGCCGTCACTTCCATTGCGCGCTGCCCCGGTGTTCCGCGCAACCGGGACTCGTACTGGCGTTCGAGTCCCGCCTTGCCCAGAAAGTCGCCGGCCACAAACACGCCTTCGCTGTTCTCGATGTCGGTCTGTGATACCTCGCCCACGTAACCCAGCACGTGCGCCGCGATACCCAGGTCGGGGTAGCGCCGTCGCAGGCGCGACTCAACGCGCAGGTGCGGGAACTGCTCCCAGTTCTCGCGCACAAACGAAATCACAAACTTGTCGGCGTCGGGAAACAACGGGAACGCCACCCGCCCGTAGCGCTTCTGCCACGCCTCGAAGCGCGCCATGGCGCGCGTGGTGTCGATGGGAATCCATGGCGACAACTCGCGCACCGCGCGCTGGACCTCGTCGCGCGTGCGCCACTGCATCACAATCTGAAAGGTGAGTGCGTTGTCGACTACGATGCGGCCGGTACGGTCGCGAACCAGGCCGCGCGGCCCCTGAATGCGTTCGCGCTCGAGTTGGTTGTCGCGCGCGAACTGCGCGTACTGCTCGTGCTGAACCACCTGCAACGTGAAGAGGCGGCCGATGATGATGCTGAAGCCGATCGCGATCAACACGATCAGCGTGCGCATGCGCGACGGGCCTTCGCGGAGGCTGTTACCGTCTCGCTTTGCCAAACGTGGTCACCACCCGGGCGCCGAGCAGCGCCAACAGCCTTTCCACCACGATACCGGCCACGGCGGTGTAGAGCGCGGAAGGCAGCGCGTCGGTGAGAATCAGAAGCAGTGCCCTGCCCACGTTGGGCCATTGAAAGATGAACTGGTAGATGATGTCGTGCGCGAGAGATGCCACAAAGAACACCATGCCCAGCACGAGCAGACCCGGCGAGGCGGCGGAGCCGATCTTGCCGCCCGCAAATCCCAGAATGCTCTTGGTGAGCGCGTTCAGCCCGAGCGACCCCGGGTTGCCGAGGTCCACGATGAACCCAACCACAAAGCCGAACAGCGAACCCGGAATGGATCCGCGCTCGAGACCAAACAGAACCACGCATACCACGACAAAGTCCGGCGCCACGTGGCCGATGGCGATGCGCCCGGCCACGGCGGCCTGCAACGCGAGGTAGACGACAACGCCGATCAGTGGTGCGAGGTACTTCAACGCCGGCCCCTCGACTGCAGCACGTCGCGCATGAGTGCCGTGTCCGCTGCTTCGTAGAAGAGCGTGCGATCCCAGGGAATCTCCTCGGTCATCACGAAGACTTCTTCCAGCGAGGAAAAGTTGACGGGGCTGCGCGCGTCGATGCGCAGGCTCAATCCGTCGCCGGCCGGTGCCACGCGCGTGACGATGGCCACCACGTAGCCCTTGGGGATGGTGCCGCCAAAGCCGCTCGTGAGCAGCGTGTCGCCCACCGCGACGTCTTCGCTCCCGCTCACGTGCTTGAGCTCAAACTGGTTGCGGTTGCGCCACTCCAGCACACCCACCACACGGCTGCGCTTGTCGATGCAACTCACCGGGTGATTCTTGCTGGCGAGCAGCTGCACCCACGACGAATGCGCGAACACGTTGGTGATGCTGCCCACGAGACCGCCGTAGGAGAACACCGGCATGCGGTCGCGCAGTCCTTCTTCGCTGCCCTTGTCGATGACGAGATTGGTCTGGATGCGGTCGAAGTCACGACCGACCACTTCGGCGGGAACCAGGCGGCGCGTCTGTTCTTCCTTGAACTCGGCCAGTCGGCGCAGACGCTCGCGCTCGTCGCGGTACTGCAGGAGACGTTCGCGCTCCAGCATCAGGGTTGCCACCATGCGCTGGAGGCGTTCGTTCTCCGCGCGCACACCGGCGTAATCGTCCACAAAGGTGGTGGCTTCCTGCGCGGGCAGCATCACGCGCCCCACCAGGCTGCGCGCGACGTCAACCTGGGCCGGCTCGGGAAGAGCCATCAGGAAGAAAGAGAGAACGATCAGAACGACGAGGACCGTGCGGTCGCGGTATGTCTGAAAAACGGCCTCGAACAGATGCATGGGCTAATCGCGCGAGCTATGCATGAGCACCCGGTCGTACTGGTGAATGTTGTCGAGCACCTTGCCCGCGCCCAGCACCACACACAAGAGTGGGTCGTCGACCACGTTGATGGGGAGATTGGTCTCCCGCTTGAGCAACTGGTCGAGCCCCTTGAGCATGGCGCCGCCACCCGTCATCACGATGCCGCGGTCCACGATGTCCGCCGCGAGTTCCGGCGGCGTCTGTTCCAGCGCGTTCTTCAAAGCCTCCACGATCTGCGAGATGGGCTCGCTGATGGCTTCGCGAATCTCTTCGCTGGTGAGCTTCAGATTCTTGGGGATGCCGGCCACGAGGTCGCGGCCCTTGATCTCCATCTCCAGCGGCTTGTCCAGCTTGACCGCACACCCGATCTTCATCTTGATCTGCTCGGCGGTTTGTTCGCCGATCAGCATGTTGTAGGTGCGCTTGACGTAGTTGACGATGGCCTCGTCCAGTTCGTCACCCGCAACGCGGATGGAGCTGTCGGCCACAATACCGTCGAGTGCGATGACCGCAATCTCGGTGGTTCCGCCGCCGATGTCGATGATCATGTTGCCGGACGGCTTGTCCACCGGCAGGCCGACGCCGATGGCGGCTGCAATCGGCTCCGCAATCAGGTACACCTCGCGCGCGCCCGCGTGCTCGGCGGAATCGCGCACCGCGCGCTTTTCCACTTCCGTGATGCCGGAGGGTACCGCGATCACGATGCGCGGACGAATGAAGTGCTTCCGCTTCTGCGACTTCTTGATGAACTCGCGCAGCATCATCTCCGTGATCTCAAAGTCGGCGATAACGCCGTCCTTCATGGGACGCACGGCGGCGATGTAATCGGGTGTCTTGCCCAGCATGGTCTTGGCTTCCATGCCGACCGCGTAAACCTTCTTGGTACGCTGGTCGACCGCTACCACCGAGGGCTCGTTCAGGACAATACCGCTGCCCTTGACGAACACCAGCGTATTGGCGGTGCCCAGGTCGATGGCAACGTCGTTGGTCAGATAATTGGAAAGCTTGGAAAACAACGGAAATCCTTCCCCGGGCGGCCTCTAGAAATGGCCGGCCTCCTTGAGACTCAAAAATCGATCCGCGCCGATTACAATGTGGTCCAGCAACTCGATGCCCATCAGTTCGCCGCACTTCGCGAAGCGACGCGTGAACTCAATGTCTTCCCGGCTCGGCGTTGGATCGCCGGTGGGATGGTTGTGGACCAGCACGATGGACGCGGCACTAGCGGCGATGGCCGGTTTCAGAATCTCGCGCGGATGCACGATGGAAGCATTCAGTGATCCGATGGAAACCGTCACAACCCGAATGACCTGGTTCTTGGTGTTGAGAAACGCCGCCTTGAAGTGCTCGCGATCGTAATGCTTCATCTCGTCCATGAACATGCGTGCGATGTCCTGCGGCGCGCGCACAGACGTCCCACTCGGTTTTGATTCACGGGCGAAGCGCTTGCCCAGTTCGAAGGCCGCGGCCAGTTGACACGCGCGCGCGAATCCGATGCCCCTCACCCGCCGGTACTCGTCCACGCCCGCGCGCCCCAGATTGCCCAGATCACCAAACTCTCCAAGCAATCTCAGCGCCAGTACCAGTGCCCCCGATCCGCGCGTCCCTCCGCCCACCACAATGGCCACCAGTTCCTGCAGCGACAGCTCTTCGGCGCCACGCGTATACAGGCGCTCTCGAGGCCGATCGCTGGACGGAAGCCCGCTCATTGCACCGTTTTCCACACCCCACCTCCCGCTCCGCAAACGTGCTTTCAGAGCGACCCCGGGCAGGCTAGCACCGGCTGGATAGCATGGCAAGAATATTACCGACAAACCGTTAGGGGCGGTCAGGCTTCAGCCTGTGGACGCCGTTTCCGGTCGCTGGGAGGGGTCGTGTCAGGGGTGACTGGCGGGGGGTCAGGCCGTGCCCAGCCGGCGCGCGTGCTCGGCTGCGAACTCGGCCCACTCGTCACCGGGGTAGTGCTCGACCACACGCTGGTAGCAGGCACGGGCGCGTGCCGTGTCGCCCTCACGCGCGTGCAGGTTGGCGGCGCGCAGAATCGCGAACGCGGCTTCGCCGTGGTCGTGGTAGATGCGCGCGAAGGTCTCGTACGCCTTCAGCGCCTGCGCGGATTTCAGGGTGCGCTCGAGTCCGAAGCAGAGGTCCAGTTGCAGCTCGGGTGCCAGCGCGAAGTCCGGGAAGGAACGCGACGCTTCCAGGTACGCGGCTTCGGCCTTGCCGCGCTGTCCAGCCCGCAGCAGGCACTCGCACGCACGCAGGTAGCTTTCACGCGCACCGGCCTTGTCGTTGCACGCAGCGCGCGCCCGCGCGAGCTGCGCGTGCGCGTCGCCGTCCTCGGGGCACGCGAGCGCGTAGTACGAGAGTTCGTCCTGGGCGCCGTAGAAATCGCCGCGCCGCAGCGCGCGCCGCGCCTTGACGAGGTTCCCCGCCACCGCACCCCGCTTCCAGCCTCCCGTCGCGAGCACAACCCCCAGCCCGAACGCAAAGCCGGCCACGTGCGTGACGTACGCCACACCCGTGCCCGCGCCTTCGATCTGGATCAGCCCGCGCACAATCTGGATGACGGCCCAGATCGCGAGCGCGAACACCACGTGCACGTCCGACGTGCCGGCCTTGTTGGTGGCCATCAGCGGGGCAAAAACCCAGTACGCAACCTTCACCCGATGGTGGCGGAGCAGCACCAGAAACGCGCCCATCAGGCCGGAGACCGCACCCGATGCACCAATGATCCCCGCGCCCGTCTGCAGCACGTGGATGTTGTGCCAGCCTTGCGCGATGTTGCCCAGGAAGCCGGCACCCAGGTACACCACCGCGAACAGCACAGGCCCCAGCCGGTCCTCAAGGTAGCGCCCGAACAGGATCAGGTACACCAGGTTCGAGATCAGGTGCAGGTAGTCGAAGTGCAGGAACATCGCCGCCACCGCGGTGCCGGGTCCCGACCATCCGGGCGAGTAGATGTAGTTGGCAAAGTTGAGCGGGAGGTCGCCCGCCGCGTACCGGTTCAGAATGAACACAACGATGCACAGGACGCTGAACAGCGTCGTCAACACCGGGAAACGCCGGGTGTCCGCGTCGATTCCGATGGGCAGGTAGTAGAAGAAGTACATGGGCGGTGTTCCACGGTGTTCGCGCGCGCGCGACCCCGCACCGCGGTACCGTGCAAATTCCGCGCCCCGCACGGGGAACGCGCGGGAACAGCCGGGTGCGATGCGCCCGCAACCGCCCACAAACGAACACGGCCCCTCCCGAAGGAGGGGCCGCGTCGAAACAACCTATCCAAAGGCGCGTGTGCGCCCGGGGACTAGTAGTTGTAGACCGCCGAAATACGACCCACCGGACCAGCCGCCGAGTCGTAGTTCGAGTAACCGGTCAACCAGTAACCCAGATTGAACGGGGTCTCGTGGTTGAGCTCGAGATCGATGGTCCACTCGGCGACATTGAAGCCGGCGCCCAGGAACCAGTCGAAGCCACTCGGAGCACCGGCCAGGAAGCCCGGCGTGCCCGGCGTGTACTTGAACTCGTCGCCACCGTTGGTCTCTTCCGTCGTGCTGCCGAGGTACTTGGCGGCACCGATACGCGTCGTGAGCCACGACGTGATGTGCGACTCAAGCGCCAGGCGGATCGTCGGGAGATAGTTGGTGGTTTCCTTCGCGAAGTTCACGCCCACCGTGTCGGCGTTGGCGTACTCATACGTGCGATTGAACCACTCGAGCGCGAACACGAGCATGTTGTCCTGGTTCACGTCCATGTTCAAGCCGAGGCCGACCATGAAGTCCGTGAGCTTCTCGCCGTTCGGCGGCGTGAGGGCCGTCGGGCTCGTCGAGAGGCTGTACTCGGACGAGGTGAACTCGACCATCGGGACGAGCGTCACATAGTCCTTCCAGTCCCAGAACATACGCGCACCGAGGTCGAACGCACTCTTGCTGTCCCACTCGGCCGTGTTGGTTCCGTCGGTGATCTCACCGCCGGCCATACCGTAGTTGGCCAGGAAGTCGATGACCGTGTTGTCATTGTTCGACCAGGTCAGACCGGCACCGAGCGTGACCCACGAGTTGCTGGCTTCCGTGTTGGAGGCCGTGTCCTCGAAGTCCCACTTCGACTGCGTGATCGCGACGCCGAGAGCAATCGTCTCGCCGAGCTCCCACGCACCCGCGATGTCCCAGCGGTTGATCGGGGTGTCATCGTACAGACCCGGAGTCGGGTCGCCGAGGCCACCGTCGTCACCCGGAGCGTGATCCTGGTAGAACGGGTTGCCAATCCAGAAGCCAGGGTGGTCGACCGCGTTCTCATTCAGGGAGATACGGTACGTGCCCCACTTGCCGTCATCGCCACAGGCGTGGTTCCAGCCGAGGCCGCGCGTGTCCGCGAGGCTGCCGCCGTTCCACTGACCGAGCTCAGCGTTCACCTGGTTGGCGAACGAGGTGAGCGTGCTGTACCAGCGGTTGACCGCTGAATCATCGCTGATGTAGTCGCCGACATTCGCCAGCGACCGGACGCGCGCCGTCGTCGCGAACGACACGGACGCACCGATCATCAGCACAAGGGACGAAGCCAGAGCAATCTTGCTCCAGTTCTTCAACATGTTGACCTCCTCTGGTGGGAATGGCTTGGTACTGCGTTTGCCGGACCTGGCCGGCCCATTCCCGTTGTCCTCTAACCTTACAAACGCCCATTACGGGTGCCCCGCTGGGGCATTGCGCCTTTCGGCGCGCTCATCAAAAACCCGAAACGCATCACCTCCTCACGGAGGTTATGCAGGCGGCAACTGTTCAGGTCACCACTACGGGTCATCGATTGCGCGATCCTTTCGGCCTATGCCCCCCGGTCTTTCCTTTCCAGCACCCGTAGAACGGGCCGGAACTCCGGGAAAGCACCCCCCTCTTCGGGGGACACCTCCAGCTTTGATCGCGAAATCTATCGGGGGCCCCAAAACGTGTCAACGTTTTTTTGGGCCGCGGCCAAGGGTCGAACCACCCGTGTAACTAATTACCAGGCAATTGGATAGTGCGGTCAGGTCAGAATATTTCGAGCGGAACGCCAGATTTCCGCCAGCCCCGCGTGGTACTCGGGATGGGCCGGATCCAGTGAATTGACACGGACTTGGCCATAGGCGTGGAGGAAGCGCGCGCCCTCCAAAACCAGCCCCACGTGGGTGATCCGCGCCCCGGAACGGCCAAAGAACACCAGGTCACCGGGCCGGTAAAGGCCGGGGTCCCGGGTTGAAAGTTCTTGCCCGACAAGGGCTTGTTGGTCTGAGTCGCGGGGCAGGATCCGCCCCTGCTGGCGGTAGATACGCTGCACGAGCCCGGAGCAATCGAACCCCTTGGGGGTGTTTCCGCCCCACAGGTAGGGGATTCCAAGGTAGCGAAGACCCGTTGAAACCAGACCCTGACGGTCGATCGGACCCCCGGCGGGGAGCGGTTCCAGGTCTCCTTCGGCGACGTACCCGGTCTTCCCATCCGCCAGCTCCACCGCCACCCATCCGCGCTGGCCGCCCGCCGCGACGGCGACGGGGACGCCCGCGACGAGGTCGCTGACCGGCAACCCGCCGGCGTCCGGAGTGGCCCGCGCCTCGGTCTGATTGGCAAGAACCCGGTGCCGGGCGCGGACGAGAAACGCTGCCACCTGCTGCGGCGCACGCTCCGCCAGGTGCCAGTTCCGGATCCACCCCACATAGCCGTCGTCGAGGCGACACAGCACCCAGTCGCCTTCCATTTTGAGGGGTGTGACGGCGTCGCCGTAGACAACCTGCGACACCAGCTCCGACGCGTGCGACGGCGCGCGCCGCACGTCGGCAACACTGCTGATCGCAATCATGACGGCGGCAACTCCCGGCCTCGGGAGAGCCACCACGCGCACGCGCGCGGCGTCGGCACCGGCGGCGGCCAAGCGCTGGCGCAACGCGTCGGCCAGCGGCGCGTCGCTTACCTCCACTTCCACCTCGGCCCCGTCGGGCGGAAGGGTTGCGACGTGACGGTAGAGGCCGCGCGTGTCGAGACCGCGCTCGACCACGAGCGCATCCAGAGTTTGATTGATGGTTTGCAGCATCGGTTCGGTTGTCAGCGTCGCGCGGAACTCCCAAGTTTCGGGTCGAGGAGATCGCGCAGCGCGTCACCGAGCAGATTGAACCCGAGGACGGCCAGCGATACCACCAGGCCCGGCGCCAGCGACAACCACGGCGCCACCCGAAGATAATCCAATCCGGATGCAATCATCGAGCCCCAGCTTGGGCGCGGCGGCTGGGCGCCAAGCCCGAGGAAGCTCAACGACGACTCGGCCATGATCGAAGCCCCGAGCCCCATCGAGAAAATCACCAGCAAGGGCGTGACGACGTTGGGCAGAACGTGCCGGGCGATGATGGCGGAGTGGCTGGCGCCGATGGAGCGAATCGCGAGCACGTACTCGCGTTCCTTGATCGCCAGCACCTGTGCGCGCACCAGGCGGGCGACACCGGCCCACCCCACGCACCCCAGTGCCACAAACAGAGCCGTCTTGCCTGGACCCACGGCGGCCATCACGGCGATCAACAGCAACAACCCCGGGTACGCGAGGGTCACGTCGGCGAGGCGCATCACCACCTGATCGGCACGACCACCGAAGTACCCAGCCAGCATGCCGAGAAAAGCGCCGATCAAGAGTGCAATCAAGCGCGAGACAACACCCACTTCCAGCGAGAAGCGCGCACCGTGCAGAACGCGCGACAGCACGTCGCGACCAAACGGGTCGGTGCCCAGCCAGTGCGACGCGTTGGGCGGTTGCAAGGCTTCTTCCATGTTGATGTCGACCGGGTCGTAGGGCGTGATCCACGGCGCCAACAGGCCGCCCAGCACCATCACCACGACCAGAGCCGCACCCACCAGACCCGCGCGGTGTCGCACCAGACGGCGCAGGAAGCGGCGCGTCCCGGATGTGCTGCGCGCCACCGGTGCCGCCGTGGTTGCAGAAACCGCGGGTGTCATGCGGCCCCCGATCGTCCACCCAGCTTGAGGCGCGGGTCGATGCGTGCGTACACAAGGTCAACCGCGAGGTTTACGGTCATGAACAGCAGCGCCATGAAGAGGACCGCCCCCTGAATCGCGGGCAGGTCGCGCTTGAGAATCGCATCCAGCGTGAAGCGCCCGAGACCGGGCCACGCGAAGATCGACTCCGTCAGAACGGCACCGCTCAGGTAACTGCCAAAGTCCACGCCCACCACGGTGACAATCGGCAGCAGCGCGTTGCGAAGCGCGTGGCGGATCAGCACGCGCGATTCCGGAGCGCCCTTGGCGCGCGCCGCCTTCACGTAGGTCTCGTTGATTTCATCCAGCACGCTCGAGCGCGTGATGCGTGCGACATACGCGGTCGACGCCTGCGACAGGGTCACCGCCGGCAACACCAGGTAGAGAAGGCTGCCGTTGCCAAACCCCGACGGCGGCAGCACACCCAGGCGCACCGAGAAGACGTAGATGAGCAGAACACCCAGCCAGAACACCGGCATCGAGACACCGAGCACCGAGCCGCCCACGAGCAGGTAATCCAGCGGGCGGCCGCGTCGCGCCGCCGCGATCACGCCGATGGCCACGCCGATGGTCATGGCGATGGCCATGGCCGCCACCGCGAGTCGCAGCGTGTAAGGGAAGCGTTCGCGAATCGACTGCGCGACCGGGACACCCGTCACATAGGAGTTGCCGAAGTCGAAGCGAACGACGTCGCCGAGGTAACTCACGTAGCGCTTGAGGAGCGGCTCGTCGAGGCGCATCTCCGCGCGCAACCGCGCCAGGGTTTCCGCGTCGTAACGCTCGCCCACCATGCTCAACACCGGGTCGCCGGGGAGCACGTGCATGAGCAGAAACGTGACCGTGGCAACGCCCAGGAGGACGGGCACGAACCACAGCAGACGTCGGATGGTATACGCGAGCATGGCGCGGGCAGCATATGCCGAGCGGCCCGCGGGCAGCAATCAAATGACGTGGCAGCGTCAGGGCGTCTTGGTGACGCCGCTGAAGTCGTTGCCCAGGTAGATGGCCGGGAGCCGGTACCCGGTCACGCGCTCCGACACGATGTGGTAGGACGTCGGAAAGTAGAGGTAGATCCACGGGGCCGCGGCATACACGAGGCTGTCGGTGCGCGCGTACAGGCTGTCGCGCGCGGACGCGTCCGCCGTCCGGCTGGCCGCGTCGAGGAGGGCGTCCACCGCGGCATCGTGAAAGCGGGCTCGGTTGCCGCCACCGCCAAAATTCTCGGAATGAAACAGCGGGTACAGAAAGTTCTCCGCATCCGGGTAATCGGCAAACCAGTCGAGCAGAAACGCGTCCACCTTGCCCGCCGACACCGCCTGCTTGACCGCACTCCACTCGCGCCGCACCAGGGTGGCGCGCACACCCGACTCCTGCAGGTAGCCCTGCACCGCTTCCACCACGCGATTGCCTTCCGCACTCTCGCGCTGCCAGATCTCGATATCGAGCCCCTCGGGGTAGCCCGCCTCCGCGAGCAGCGCGCGCGCGCGCGCCGGATCGTATCCAAAGCCGGGGCGCTCGCGGTAGCCCGCGAGACCGGGCGGGACGGAGCCGTGCGCCGGAACCGCGGCACCCCCGAGCATCACGCGAATGATCTGCTCCACGTTCACGGCGTGGTTGAGCGCGCGCCGCACGCGCGGGTCGGCGAAGCGCTCGTTGTTGAGCCCGACGTACATCACGCGCAACTCGGGGCGTTCCAGCAGGCGGGGGGCCAGGCCGGCGTCGGAGCGAAAACGCGGCACTTCCGCGTCCGGAATTTCCAGCACATCCAGCGTCCCGGACTCAAACTCGGCGAGGCGCGTGAACGGTTCCGGGATGATGCGCAGGCGCAGGCGGTCGATGTTGCGCGCGCGACGCGCGTGGTGCGGGTTGGGAACCAGCGTCAGGCGGTCGCCGCGCAACCACTCGGAGAGCGTCCAGGTTCCGGAACCGGCGGGGACGGTTCCCTCCGCGGGTGAACCGGCGGAAAGATCGACGACGCGCGCGGCCGGGAGTGCGAGGAGCGAAAGAAACGGCGCGAACGGTTCGTCGAGATTGACGACGACGGTGGAGTCGTCGGGGGCCGAGAGCCCCGCCACCTCGGCGGTCTTGCCGTCGATCACGTCGCGTGCGCCGCGCACGCGTTCCAGGACCCACGCGCGCGGCGACGCCGTGGCGGGCGAGAGCACGCGCGTGAAACTCGCGATCACGTCCTGTGCGCGCACTGCGCGCCCGGTGCTGAAGCGCGAACGGGTATCGAGATGAAACACGTAGCGGGTGGCGCTTGCGTCGACGTCCCAGCTTCGCGCCAGCGCGGGCACCAGGAGGCCCGCGGGGTCGAAGCCCACCAGGCCTTCAAACAACAGCGAGCAGATCTCACCTTCACCGACGTCGATCGCGAACGCGGGGTCGAGCCGGTTGGGAGCCGTTTCCAGCGCCAGGTCGAAGGTACGCGGGTCGGAGGACTCGCGCCCGCACGCAACCAGAAGCAACAGAGCCAACGCAGCACTCGCGCGCGTCAGCGTCACAGCTCGCCCTCGACCAGCTTGTAGTCCCCGACACCGAACATGTCGTAGAACACAAACGAGCGGTTCTGCTCGTAGTAGCGCCAGATCTCGTACTCGCCCTGCGCACGCTGGTCCATGGCGGTGTCGATCTGGTCGGGGCGTCCGTAGCGGATGTACACGCGACCGCGATCGGAGCGCCAGCCGGGGCCGAACTGCGCGTACTCGCGCACGACGTGCTGCACGCGTGCCAGGTACATGCTCAAGGCTTCGTTCTCGTCGGTGGTTGGATCCGGGTCGCGCGAGGCCCAGAAGCGCTTCCACGCCGCGGCGCGCTCCGTCTCGGGTGCGTCGCGCAGCGGGCGCAAGTCGTCCTGACTCGCGATCAGGCTCAATATCTCCAGCGTATCGTCGAAGTTCGCACCCAGCATCGCGCGCGTGACGTCGACGCGAATGTCGGTGCTGGCGGTGGCATCGCGGTCCGGGTTGCGCGTGCGTCCACGCAGGTTGACGCGGTACACGCCCGGACCCCAGTCGTCCACGTTGAATACCAGGACGTACTCGTCAGCTTTTCCGGTGAGCTGGACGCGCCGGCGTCCGTACAGCACCTGCTGCTCGTTCTGGTCCGTCACTTCGTAGTTGATGTCGCATGGCACCGGCTCCGTGGTCTCCCCTTCCAGGAACACTTCAAAGCGCACCGCGGGCCGGGTTTCGATGGCGATGGCGGCGTCGGGCGGCAGATCGCCGCGCGCGAGCTCGTCCTTTGCATCCGCCCACAACGCGAAGCGCGCCTTGCATGTGTCCGGCACCGAGAGTACCTGCGGCGTACCAAACCCCATGCCGGAGGCCAGAAAGTCGGGCACGCGCAGGTTCACGGAGCGCTGCATCTCCACCACCGTGTCGCGCAGGCGAAGCGTGCCCACCACCTCGTACTGCCCCGGTGCCAGCTTGATCTCGCGCCACGCGCGCGCCTTCTGGTCGCGACGCTGCGTCTCGTCGTAGCTCTTTACGGTGGCGAAGCCGTGGATCACGTACGTCGTGGGCCGCGCGTTCTCGACATCCGTGCGCTTGATCGAGAGGAAGGCGTCGAAGCGGGCGTCGAAGTAGCCCTCCTTCTTGAGGAACACCAGCGTGCGAAACGGCACGTCCACCGTGATGCGTGCCGACGTGGCGCGGGTGGAATCCAGGAACGCGCTGGCGTACAGCCCGAAGGGCTGAGCTGCGGCCGGCCGCACGAAGGCGGCGCCCGCCGCCAGTGTTGCGACGAGGAGAAGCAAGAGGAAGAGGGAGCGGTTGCGCATGGTGCGTTCTGCTCCAAGGTAGGCGAGCCGCGCACGCGCGGCAAGCCACAACCTACTCGTAGCGGAGGGCGTTGACGGGGTCCATGTCCCCGGCCCGGCGGGCGGGGTAAAGCCCAAAGCCCACGCCCACAAACACCGAGAAGACCAGGGCGATGACCGTCCAGCCCACCGAGAAGTAGAACGGGAAGTGCAGCAGGCGCGCCACCAGCACGGCAAGCAGGGTTCCGCACACGATTCCCACCACCCCGCCGATGCCGGTCAGGGTGCCGGCCTCCACCAGAAACTGCAGCATGATGTCGCCGCGACCGGCGCCGATCGCGCGCCGCACACCGATCTCGCGCGTGCGCTCCGCGACCGAGATGAGCATGATGTTCATGACGCCGATGCCGCCCACCACCAGCCCGATGGATGCGATGATGGTGAGTACGATGCCGATGGGCACGGTGATGCGTTTCACGAGGCCGATGAAGGCCTCGCTGGTGGTCACGTCAAAGTCGTTCTTCTGCGACGGGCGCAGGCCGCGGATCGCGCGCAGCGCCTGCGTGGTTTCCTCGACCCCGGTTTCCAGCGGAATGCCTTCGCGCACGGTGGCACCCATCGTGATCCAGCTCCACTCGTGCTCGAGATCCTTGCCGAAGGTCGTGTGCGGCATCGCGGCAAAATTGTCGCTCATCGAACCAAAGATGTGCCGCCGCGACGCGATGGTTCCAATGACACGGTACTTCTCGCCGGCAATGGTCACGAACCGGCCCACCGGGTCCAGTTCCTTGAACAGGTCCTTGGCCGGACCCGCGCCCAGCACGATGACGCGCTCGCGGTGCAAGACCTCGCTCTCGTTGAAGTACCGCCCGCGGTCGATGTGGAAGGAGAAAAGTTCGAGGAGGTTGACGTCGCTGCCAAAGAGACTGGTGGGCGGCGTTTTCTCGTTGCCGTAGCGCAACACATGCTCGCCCTGCGACTCCACCATGAACTCGACGTGCTCCAGACTGGGTGCAAGGCGCGCAAGCTGCGCCGCTTCCTCGCGCGTGAAGCTGCGACGACGTGCCACCTTCTCCGCCTCTTCCCCGTCCACCATCATGTCGTACTTCTGAATGTAGATGTAGGGACGGTTGGCAGACGCCATGTCCTCGTAGATCTTCCGCGACAGCCCCGAGAGCACTGTCACGATCATGAGGATGGTGGTTATGCCGATCGCGACACCCAGGATCAGGAGCCCGGAACGCATGCGGTGCACGCGCATCACTTCCAGCGCCTGCATGAAGTTCTCGCGCCACAGCGACTGTCGTGCGGGACGTACCGGCATGGTTACTCCGCGCGCAGCGCTTCGACCGGGTCGAGGCGCGCGGCCTTGAGAGCGGGATAGGTGCCGAAGATGAGCCCGATGATGATGGTGAATATGAGTGCGATCAGAACGATGGCTGCGTTCACCACGTAGGGCAGGACGGACACGGCCGACACCGTGGCTGCGATCGCAAAGCCCAGCCCCATGCCCAGGATACCGCCAAACACGGACAGCGCGGCCGACTCGACCAGGAACTGCCACACGATGGCACCGCGCGGCGCCCCCACTGCCTTGCGCACGCCGATTTCACGCGTACGCTCGGTGACCGACACCAGCATCGTGTTCATGAGCACGATGCCTCCGACCAGGAGCGACACGCTGACCAGCGCCACCAGTGCGGCCATGACACCGCGGCTGATCGACTGCCACAACTCAAGCAGTTGTTCGCTGGTTGAGATTCCAAAGTCGTCCTCGTCGCGCGGACCCAGCCCGTGACGGATGCGCATTGCGACGCGCGCTTCCTCGACCGCGTCCTCCATCTGCCGGATGTCGGCCGCGGCGACAATGATGTTTACCGACTCGTTGGGTCCGGCCAGTTTGCGAAAGGCACCCAGCGGCACGATGACAAAGCGGTCCTGGCTGCTGCCCAGAGACCGGTCCTGCCGGGCCCCGACGCCCACCACCTTGAAGTGCCGGTTGCCCACGCGGATGGTGCGCCCGATCGCGTCGCGCGGCGCGATGAGGGCCTCGTACACGTCCCACCCGATGACGGCGACCTGCGCGTTCTCGCGATCCTCGACCGCGGAGAGGTGCCGGCCGGAGTGGATGGGGAGGTTTTTGACGTAGGTGTACCACGCGTCGCGCCCGCGGATGTCAAACTCCGCACTCTTTCCAAACGCCGACACCGGGAGCGGGACGGAGGCGACGGCACTCACGTAGCTCGCGAGGGTCAGCGACTCGCGCAACGCGTCGGCGTCCTCGCGCGTGAGAATGGGGTTGTGCTGCAGCTTCTCCATCAGCCGTTCCCAATCCGTGATGTCGGCAAGGATGTTCACGCGCTCGATCACAAAGCTGGTGGTGCCCTCGGAGGTGATCTCTTCGCGGATGTACTGGTCGATGCCGCCCAGCAGGGACACCACCGCAATCACCGACATGATCCCGACGATGTTGCCGAGCAGCGTCAGCAGGGTTCGCAGTTTGTTGGCGAGCAGTGCGGTGTACGCAATGCGCACACCTTCGCCGATGATGCGATACGTGGGACGCACGGAGAGCTACGGGTTCTTGCGCGCCTTCTTCTCCGCGCGCACCTTCACCCGCTCCCCGTCGTCGAGGTCGGAGATGACCTTGAAGGGACCCGATACCACGTCGTCACCCTGCGCGAGACCGGACAACACCACAAAGTGGCTCTGGCCGGCGATGCCGACGCGTACGGGCCGGAAGTTGGCGACGCCGTCCTTGACCACGAACACGCCCTCGATATCGCGCGGGGCGCCTTCCGCCTTTGTCGTGTCAACAACCGCGGTGTCGGCGGCCGTCTCATCCTTGCCGCGACGCTGCGACTTTGCGCTCGCCAGCCTGGCCGGGTCGCGCACGGTGAGGCTCTGGATGGGAACTGCGAGCACCTGCTTTTCCTCCGCCACGGTGATGTCAACCGACGCCGAGAGCCCGGGCCGCAGGTTGGGCAGACTGTCGGTGATGGCGATGACAACCTTGAAGTCCACCGACTCCTGCCCCATGCCGGCTGCCGAGCGGATCGCACTGTTGCCCACTTCCGTGACAACACCGCGGAACGTGGTGTCGGGCTGCGCGTCCAGGCGCACTCGCGCCGGCTGCCCCACCTTGACCACCACCACCTCGGTTTCATCGACGCGCACTTCGGCTTCGATCTCGGAGAGATCGGCGATGGTGAGCAGCACCGTTCCGGGGTTGTTCATGGTTCCCACGATGGCACTCTCGCCCTCTTCCACGTTCAGGGCCGTGATGATGCCGGACATTTCCGCGGTGATGCGCACTTCCTTGAGGTCGTGGTGCGCGCGGCGCAGGTTGGCTTCCGACTGCACCAGGTTTTCATTGGCAGCACGCGCGCGCGCCTCCGCCACCTCGTAGGTGGACAAGGCCGACTTGAACTCGGTGTCGGACATGTAGCCGCCCTCGTGGAGCTTCACGGCGCGTTCATGGTCGTCGCGGGCCTTGGCCAGCGATGTCTTCTCCATTTCCAGCGACGCCTGCGCGCCGCGCACGGCGGCCTGCAGCTGGTCGACCGCGGACTCGTACGGCTCGGGGTCAATCTCGAGCAGGAACTGCCCCGCCTTCACGCGCTCGCCTTCGCGCACGGCGAGCCGTGTCACCTTGCCCATGGAGCGGGCGCTCACGTTGACACGGCGCTTGGGCTGGATCTCACCCGACGCTGTAATGACTTTGGAGATGTCCTTGCGTGCCACCGCGGTCACCTGAACCTCGGTTGCCTTGCCGCGGCTCGATCGGATGTTGAGCAGCACAAGCACGGCCAGCACTACCGCCGCCGAGCCGATGAGGATCAGTTTTTTCTTCTTCGTCATTGGGGCTGTCCCTCCGTCGTCCCGGATGCCTGGCGGCGGCGGTCGGTTTCGACGCGACCGTCGCGCAGGCGAATTTCGCGGTGGGCGTGGGCCGCCACCGCGTCGTCGTGTGTCACGACCATGAGCGTGTTGCCCTGCGCGTGCAGGTCCGCGAAGAGCTTCATGATTTCCTCGCCGGAGCGCGAATCGAGGTTGCCGGTGGGTTCGTCGGCCAGAATCAGCGACGGCCGGTTCACGAGTGCGCGCGCGATGGCAACGCGCTGGCGCTGTCCCCCCGAGAGCTCGTTGGGGCGATGGTGCATGCGGTCGGCGAGTCCCACCGCAGCCAGCGACTCTTCCACGCGCACGCGGCGCGCGCGCGCGTCGAGTCCGGCGTAGATCAGGGGCAGTTCCACGTTCTGGAAGGCACTCGCGCGCGGCAGGAGGTTGAAGGTTTGAAACACAAACCCGATCTCCTTGTTGCGGATGTAAGCGAGGGTGTCGTCGTCCAGGCGCGTGACCTCTTCGCCGTTCAGGACGTAGGTCCCTTCCGACGGCGTGTCGAGGCAGCCGATGATGTTCATGAACGTGGTCTTGCCGGAGCCGGACGGCCCCATGAGGGCGACGTACTCGTTGCGCGCCACGTCGAGGTCAACGCCGTCGAGTGCCCTCACGACGTGTTCACCCATGGGATAGTGGCGCGTAATACCGCGCATGTGGATCAGCATACGGGTGGCGAGGGTAACACGGGGGCGGCGCGCTGCATAGCGCGCCGCCCGTCCCGTTTGGGTGACCGTCTAACTGGAACTAACGAGTGGTGACCACGCGCCCGGTCGCGCGCTGAAGATCGGCGCGGTTGACCAGGTAGTCGACGCGCGCGTCGATGAGCGACGCCTGCGCGGACGTGAGTGCCGCGGCGGCGTTGATGGTCTCGAGAATGGTGCCGGCGCCTACACGGTAACGCTCTTCGGCGAGGCGGCGGTTTTCTTCCGCCGCCGCGACGGTTTCTTCCGCCAGCGTCAGGCGCTGCTGGGCCTGGTCGATGTTGAGCATGATCTGCTTGAGGTCCAGCACGGCGTCGATCTTGGCCTGCTGCAGGTTGTACTCGGCGATACGCTGCGACGCTTCCGCGTTCTGAATCGCCGACTTGCTCTGGAAGCGGTCGAACACCGGCCAGTTGAAGAACACACCCGCCGACCACTGGTAGTCGCGGCGGAACATCTCACCGTTCTCCGGGAACTCGCGGTCGTTCCACGAGTAGCTGAAGGAACCCGACACGGTCGGATAGCGACCCTTCTTGGCCACCGACACGCCCGCCTCGCTGGCCTCGACGTCCTTGAGCGACGCCAGCAGGTCCGAGCGGTGCTCGAACATGTAGGCCACTTCGCTGTCGAGGTCGAACTCACCCGGCGAGAACTCGATGGACTCGTCCACCTCCAGCGGGGCGTCCTGGGGCAGATTGAGTCGCGACTTGAGGCGCGCCTCGGCGATGGCTTCGGCGTTGCGCACGTTCATTTGCTGCAACTCGGTGTTGGACATGTCCACGCGCGCCTGCAGGAAGTCAGCCTTGGTGCGCGACCCGATCTTGTAAAACGCCTCAACCTGCTCGAGGTTGCGGCGCTTGGCTTCCAGTTCCTCTTCCTGCACCGCGTACAGTTTGCGCTGGCGCACGAGGTCGTAGTACTCGCGGATGACGAGGGCCTTGATCACGTCGCGGTTGTAGTCGAGAGAGTGGGCCGCGGCCTCCGCCCCGCGCTTGGAGCGCGTGATGCCGTTGATGTTGGCTCCCCAGTCGAAGAGCATCATCTGGCTCTGGATGTTGAACGTGTACGTGCTGTAGTCGAATCCAGCCGGCTGAATGGGACGACCCTGGCTGTCGAACAGAATGCCCGTGGTGGGACCCGCCCAGCTGTGCCCCAGGAACGAACTGACGTTCAGGTCGGGCACCATGGCACCGTAGCTGCGCATGACGTCGCCGCGCGCAGTCCGCAACTGCTCGCTGGCGATGCCCACGCTGGTTGACGCATCGAGCGCTAGCTGCAGACAGCGCTCGAGATCATACCGCTCGGCCGCCGCCGGGGTTGCCAGCGCACAGGCCAGTATCCACTGGGCGACGACCGCCCGTCGAAACTTCGTCATCATGACCTTCCCATTTTGCAAAGACTTGCGGAGTGAATCCCCGGGCCCGCCGGTCGCGGATGTATGGTTCATACGGTGACCATGGGCGGAATGTTCCGGCATTATAGCCGCCGATGCCGGTTGGCGGGGCAAAAAATCCGTGCATCCCGGCGCACCGCGACGCACGGTCGCGCGTACCGGTATTATGGCGTCGGGACGGTCGAAACGGGCCTTTCCTGGTCGCTCGTAAACAGCACCCGGAGGGCCCGGGCGTCCTGCAATTCCGACACAACCGACGCAACCACCCGGTACGGGGTCTTAACGTCGGCGTTGATTGCAACCACCAGATCCGGCTCCACCAACAGGGCTCGCTGCACGATGTCCCCCACCTCCCCGGCCGGCACGAACCGGCTGTTGACCAGAATTTTACCGCCCTCGTTGACCCACACGTGCAGCACCTTTTCGCTGGGCTGGACCCGCGCGCTCGCGGCACCGGGCAGGTCGACATCCAGGGTTTCCTCAACCCGGAAGATGGTGGTCGCCATGAAAAAAATCAGGAGCAGGAACGCAATGTCCGCCATGGACGCGGTGGGAACCTGCGCTTGCAACTTCTGGGTGGATCGAAAGCGCCCGCGTCGCATGCCGTCACGTGTCCAGGGTCTTGAGGGAAATGCGGCGGCAGTTGGCGAGTTTGATTTCGTCCAGGACGTCGACCATGAAGCCGTAATCCGCGTCCGGCGCCGTCATGAGAATGACGATCAGGTCGGGTGTCACGGCCGTGCGTGCGGCCACGCGCGCGCGCACGTCGGCCAGCGACGCGGCGTTGCCGTCCACGGTGAGTGAGCGGTCGGCGAACGCGCGCACCTGCACCACCTGCTGGCGCTTCACACGCGCCGGTGACGCCCCGCGCGAGGGCAGCGGGATCACCACGCCGCTTTCAATGGCGAACACAGTGGAAACCACGAAGAAGATCAGGAGGAGGAAGGCCAGGTCCGACATGGACGCGGCCTGAAACTCGCCCGCGCCGATGACAAACCGGTTGCGGAATCTGCGCGCCCTACGATGCATGGCGGCCGGCTATTCGATGCGGCCCTGGCGGTGCTCGATGTCGAGCAGCTCGTCGATGAGCTCGGCGCTGGACTGTTCCATTTCCACCACGAAGCGGTCGATGGCCATGACGAAGTAGCTGTAGAACATGCTGACCGGCACCGCAATGATGAGGCCGGCCGCGGTGGTGATGAGGGCTTCTTCGATACCCTTGGCCACGAGCTTGGCGCTGACCTGCTCCGCAGCCGCGATGGCGGCAAAGGCGGAGATCATTCCCGACACCGTGCCCAGGAATCCCAGTAGCGGCGCCACATTGGAGATGGCGGCGAGCAGGGTCAGTCCGCGTTCCAGAAACGACATCTCGATGGCCCCCGCGGTGACCACGGCCTTTTCCACCGCGTCGGCACCGCGGTGCGCGCGCAGGAGCCCCGCGTGCAAGACGGCTGCAATCGGGCCGCGCGTGCGCTGGCACGCGGCGCGTGCGGCTTCGGGGCCTTCCTCGCGCAGCGCGCGCACGACGTCCACCATCAGCCGGCGCGTATTCGAGCGTGCCCGCGCCAGAGTCCACATGCGTTCGATGGAAAGCACCAGCCCCAGCACCGCGCACAGGAGAAGCGGGTGCATGAAGATGCCGCCTTTTACATACATCGTGCCCAGCCCCGTGCGGCCCAGACCCATGAACCCGCCAGGCGCCTGCTCGACGGCGTCGGTGGGTTGCATGACCGGGAGGGACGAGGTTGCTACGGAATCAGCCCGCAGCGAGTCGGCGCCGGACTGCGCGAAGGCAGCCGGTGCGAGCGCCAGCAGGCAGCAGGCAAGAACGTGCGCGGCGAAGCGGTGGGGGTGGAGCCCGTTCATCGCGGCTATTGTGGCAGAGCGGGGCATCGGGGGGCAATGCAACTTCGCGGGGCGGTCGTCTCTACTTGTTCGAGATCGACGAGCTCTTCTCAAGCTTGTAGACGCCGTGTCCGTCGCGGTCAACGAACAGGAAGCGCAGCCCGTCGACCTCCTGCACGCGGTCGCGCGGCAAGAGCGGCGCCCCGCCGGCCTCGTAGACCCACAGCTCGTACGGGGCCCCGGTATTGTCCTCGGGGCGGTAACGGCTGCTGGTGTTGTCGGACGCAAACGAGTTGCGCGTCTTGGGCGTGCTGTACAGCTTGAGGCTGCTCGAGCTCATGTTGAGCGGGTGATAGGGGTCGTCGACCACCTTCTCCGCTTCTGCCAGGGTCTCGTAGTTGAGCGGGATCACGTCCTGCACGACTTCGTCGGGCGGGCCGTAACGCAAATAGACGTCACCGCGCTGGGAGGCAAGTGCCACACCGCCCTCGCTGTAGTGAGCATTGATATACGCAAGGCGTTCCAGAAAACGCTCGTAGGCTTCGTTGGTGCTCGTGGCGGGTTCCGGGTCAATTTCCTTCCACATCGCATCCAGCCGGCTTTCCTGCTCGCCGGGGTTGAAGCGCTGGAAGTCCTTGAAGTCCTTGTCGCCAAGAAGGAAGCGCGCCTCGGCCAGGAACTCGCGACGCGGCACTTCCCAGGTGCGCATGTCCCACGCCACCGAGAACTCTCCCGCCTTCATGCGGGTGCGATTGGTGGCGTCGGTTCCAAAGGTGAAATAGAGCGTGTACGCGCCGGCCGGAATGGCGGTCACGTCTTCGCGCACGACGACCGGGAAGGCCGAGATATCGCCCTTGTCCCCGCGCGGGTTCTTCAGCACGAGACGGGTTTCCTTCACCGTCTCGCCCAATTGGTTCACGATGTCGGTGTGGAAGTCGAAGGCTTCCTTTTCGGCCATCTGCCGGGGCAGGTACAGCTCCATGTAGACCGTGAGCGTGTCGCGGTAAAGCCCGTACATGCGCGCCGGATTGGGGCGGTACTTGCGAACACCCGCCGCGGCGGGGTCCACGTCCCATACGAACCACGCGTCGCTGAACGCGGGTTCGTTCTCGGGAATTTCGGGTACGTTCAGATAGACGCGACGGATCACCGACGACTTGTTCTCATGGCGCGCGAGTCCCACCATGGAAATCTTGGGCGCGTGCAGGTCCTCGATGGCGTACGAGAGCCAGTAGCCCCCGGGGGCCAGCCGGTACTCCTTGATGATGAGTTGAAACGCGAGCGGGTTGTCCACGCGCTCCGCGTCCGTCTCCTTGAACTTGAAGCGCTCGGACTCCTTGACGACTTCCTTGCCGGCTTCGTCGACAATCAGGATGTTGAGCTTGAGTTCGCCGTCCCAGGCCGACCCGTTCTGTTTGAACCGCACCGCGGTGTTGGCGATACGCACGGGAATCTCGACCAGTGACTTGCCGCCCTTGCCGCGGAAGGAGGCACTGTCGAGGTAGAAGTCAAAATCGCCGCGTCCAACATGGCTGTTTGCGAACGCGCGCGGCGATGCCGCGAGCATCAACAAACAGATGCATAAGAACAGACAGGCGCCCCGGAGGGCGCCTGTCGTTGCGGTGATCCGCGAATTCTTCATGATCCTAATAGCTGAAGCCGAGCGAGATGCGGTGCACTTCGCCCAGGAAACCGAAGTCGTTCCACGAGTAGTCGAACGTCAGGTCGGACGTCTGGCTGGTATCGATGCGCAGACCCATGCCCGCCGCGAGACCCTCGCTGTCGGCTTCGAAGTTATAGCCACCACGCAGGAAGAAGAACTGGTTGAACCCGTATTCCGCGCCCAGGTTCAAGCGCTCCTTGTTGTCCGACGGGTGCGAGAATTCAAACACGCCCTGCACGCTGTTGACGCCCTGCGAGTACGGGGTTGCGGCCATGGCGACCTTGAACACCGTGGGCATCTTGGATTCGCGGTCGTCGTACGTGACCGTCGAGCCCAGGCTCTGGATCAGCATGCCCATGCGCATGCCCCACAGCCCGATGCGGTACACGAGACCAAAGTCGACCGAGAACGTGTTGACGCTCTTCTCGGCCAGGCCCGAGTGCACAAAGTGCACCGTGGCGCCGGACGAGAACTTGTCCGTGAAGAACTTGGCGTATGAAAGACCGAACGACATGTCGCCCGAGTCAAACGTCTGGCCGGTTCCTTCCGGCAGGAAGACGGTACGCACAACCTGCGGGTCCATGGTGAGAGCGCGAGCGCTCACGCCAAACGTACCCGGCACGAACGGCAGCGTAAACGCACCGCACGCGTAGTTGAGCGCAAGGTCCGCCGGCCACCACGTGTACGAAACCGACACGTCGGTGCGCGTGACGTCAACCAGACCGGCCGGGTTCCAGTACGTTGCGGTGGCGTCATTGGAGAGCGCGGTGAACGCGTTGCCCATGCCGCTCGCGCGGGCCGAAACACCGATCTTCAGGAACTGCAGCGCGTAGGTTCCCACCTTCGCAAAAGGTTCGGTTGCCAGTGCCTGCGCGGGTACAACCGCGATCAGCGTGGCAGCCACGATACCCTTGCAGAATCGAGATTTCACGTTTCTAACCTCCATAAAGACTCCTCGAGCCGCGGCCCGCGCCTAAAATTCGAAGCCCAGACCCAGGCGCCACAGCCGGTGGGTCTCCCAGATGGTCGGATCGAAAACCGGATTGAACTCATCGATACCGTCGTCGTTGTTGTCCTGCAGGAACGCACCCCCGTACTGACCGGTCTCGGTCAGGTAGGAGCCGCCGTCCATGCCCGCGGCCTCGAGGCCCGGGAACACACCCGGCGAGGTTCCGCCCGGCAGGAGCACGTCCTCATCGAGAAGGTTGCGCCCCTCGAAGAAGAGTGTGAGCTCACGACCGTACACATTGAAGAGCTTGCGACCCTGCAACGACAGCTTGTGCGTCGGCTCGAGACGGAGCGAGTTCTCAAGCTCCGGATCCGCAAGTCGCGCGAAACGATCGACCGGTGTCCACGGTAGACCTGAACCGTACGAGTAGATGGCGGTGACGCCCCACTTGTTGCGATCCTGCAGTCGAAGCGTCACGTTAAACGTGTGACGCTGATCCCAGTCGAGTGGGAGCTCCTCGGTTGGCAGATGGGTGAGACCCTCGGCCGAACGACCAAAGTCGGCGTCCGACGCCACACCGTCTGCAAATGAATACGTGTAATAGACCTCAAAGCCGAGGCGACGCGTGAGACGCTTCTCCAGCGACAGCTCAAGCCCGCGCGAACTCGCGTACGTGCGGTTGATGAAGCGGAAGGCCTGAATGCCGGTGGAGTCGTCGGTTACCTGTGTCGATGAAATCAGGCCGTAGATGTCCTTGTTGAACACGACAAAATTGGCCGCGATGTCATCGGTGAACTGGTGCGAAATACCCGCCTGGTACGAAACCGTGAGTTCCGGCTCCAGGTTGGGATTGCCCAGCGTACCCAGCGAACCCACCGGGTCCTGGGTGCGGAACAGGTAGAAGCGGCTGGGCCACTGCGTGAAGCGTCCATAGTGGAAGAAGAACTTGTCGCGGTCCGTGATCGGGAACGCAACACCCAGGCGCGGCGAGATGTTGGACTTGAACTCTTCCACCGACGGATCGATGTCGGAATTGGAAATCAGGATCTCGTCGTTGTTACCCACCGTGAACCACTCGTAGCGCATCCCCGCGTTCAGCACCATGCCCTCGTACTCCCACTTGTCCTGGAAGTACACGGCACCCTCGGCGTTGAAGTTGTGATACTCGTTCACGTTCAGCCCCTGCTGCGTGACACCCGTCTCCGGGTCGGTGCGGCTCTGGGCCGGGAACACACGGTCGTCATCCGAAAGATCGTTGTAGAGCAGCTGGAGACCCGCCTTCATGCGGTGCCCCTTGAACTGCTGGTCCGACGTCACGTCGCCCTTGATCAGGTACTGCAGCGACTGCTGGTTCGTATAGTTGGGGAAGTCGTACGCCGTCACGAAGTACGGGAAGTCGTCATCCGTGTACCAGGTGGCGGTGGAAATACCACCGTTCAGGTACGTCCCGTCCGGCAGCGTTACCGGGAGACCCGCGGTCGAATAATCCTCCGGGGCCTTGTGGTTGCCGTTTTCGTCCAGCACCGCCACGTTGGTACGCAGATCCAGGCGCGAGGCCTTGATCGAGTACAGCAGCTTGGTGGTGATGTTGTGGCTGAAGCCAACCTTCAGCTGCAGGTTCTCGGTGCGCGTTTCAGGCGTTCCCGTTGCCGAGTTGAAGGGCACAAAGGACGAATCCGCGCCCTGGGCGTCGCTCAAGTACGGCTTGAAATCGCTGAACTGGCGCTGGAATCCTTCGAACAGCGGCCACGGCTTATAATAGAGCGTGGTGCCGTCGGTGGCCTTGATGGCCTCATCCCACACCACCGTGACCACCGTGGTTCCCACGCGCAGATCCGCCGCGCGGAAGTTGGTGTAGGTGACCTGTTCCTGGGTTCCGTCGTCGTTGCGAACCAGGTCCTGCACGATGACGGGACGGATGTTCAACTGGCGCTCGCGCTTGATGGCATCCTGGATCTCGGCCCAGGGTCCGTGGTTGAAGATGCGCACGCGCGCAAACTCCATGATTTCCGGCTGACCCGGTTCCGGCGCCACCGCGTAGGTGAGCTGCTGGAAGTACCACACCTTGCCCACGTAGCCCGAGATGTTCCAGTTGTTATAGAAGTTATCGGAACGCGAGCTGGAGTAAATGGCCTCGCCGTCCACCTTCATGCGCGACATGTTGTAGGTCAGCTTGCCCTGCATGTTGTAGGCCGCAGTCTGACGCTGACGGAACTTGAGGAAGTCCGTGATCTTGTGTTCCGGACGCGGCTCGATGGTGGTGTTCTCGGTATCGCTCCAGGTGGCCTCACCCGAGACGTAGTAGCGCAGGTTCTTCCACCACGTCGGACCGCCAAAGCCAAGGCTCATGCGGTCGAAGTTGGTGTAGGTCTTGTCGGCGCGACCAAAGTCGTCGGTGAAGTAGCGGAACTCACCGCCGAAGCGGCGTCCGCCTTCCTTGGTGGCAATATTGATGACGGCCGACTGCGCGTCGCCGTACTCGGCGTCCATACCGCCGGAGACGATTTCGGATCCCGACGTGCCCAGCATGCCGACGTCGACGGAACCGCCGCCGAGCGGGTCGGAAACGGGAACGCCGTCGATCTGCACCTGCACCTCGCCACCGCGGCCGCCGCGCACGTGCATGTCGTCACCGGTCTTCACGATGCCGGCTTTGAGACCGACGGCTTCCAGCACGTCGTCCACCGGCATTTCACTGAGCTGCTTTTCAGACACCGACGCACTGGTCTTGGATTCGGTTACTTCGACCAGCGCGCGCTCCGCCGTCACCACAATTTCCTGTGTGCGCGCGACAACTTTTTCCTTGAGTGTGAACGCAACCGCGGAGGGTGCACCGGCGCTAACGGAAACGCCCGTCTTCTCCACGGCTTCGAAACCCATCATGAGGGCTTTGACCGTGTACGTCCCCGTCGGCACGCCCGCGATGGTGAACTTTCCATCCGCGAGACTCATTGCACCGAGCGTGGTCCCCACGATAATCACGTTGGCAAACGCGAGTGGCTTGCCATTGGCCGACGTCACAGTGCCCGTTACTGTCCCGGTTCCAGGCTGCGCGACAACGACCGAAGAGAACAACGTCAGGAAGGAAAGAGCGAATGTGAGGATGATCGCCCCCCGGCTCTCACGGGTGAACATTCGCGAAACCCCTTTCGAATCAACAACACACGGCCCGCACGCGGGTCTGTGTTCATTCCGGCGTTAATATCGTGTGTGGTGGGGACAGCTCACGCGCACGGCCCAGTCCGGCGCGAAAGACACGATCAAGGTGGGGTCACTCTAGCACAGGCATATTTTGCAATGCTAGCAATATCACTGACTTCGCCCTCAATATAGACGCGGTCGTTCTCCGTTGTCAATACGACTCACCGGAATGCCCGGGAATCTGCCACCCGGCGCCGGGTCTACTGGTAACGAATTGCTGGCAAATCTCTTACGCGGTGGGGTTGCCAGGCTTGGGCCCGGCAGGGGGTTCTCGTTCCCTCCCGGTGCGGGGTCGTGGTCCCGCGGGAAACCTGGGGGAGGGTGCTCCAGCAGTGGCAGCACTCCAGAATATGGCGACGAACCCGGGGATCGTCAACAGGTGGATGAAAGAAGCGTCTACTTATCGTAAAGCCAGCATGCGGTGCGATGCCCCGGTGCGACTTCCTTGAAGACGGGGGTCTGTTCGCGGCAGATCGACATGGCCTGCGGGCAGCGCGTGTGAAACGCACAGCCCTTGGGGACGTTGGCCGGGCTGGGGATGTCGCCCGGGAGCAGAATGCGCGAACGGCGTTTGCCCGGATCGAGGCTCGGCACCGCACTCAGGAGTGCCTGCGTGTACGGGTGCTTCGGGTCGCGGTAGAGATCCACCGCGTCCGCGAGCTCAACGATGCGCCCCAGGTACATCACGGCCACACGGTCGCTGATGTACTCGACCACACCCAGGTCGTGCGCGATGAACAGGTACGTGAGCCCCAGCGCTTCCTGCAGATCCTTCAGCAGGTTGATGATCTGGGCCTGAATGGAAACGTCGAGGGCACTGACCGGTTCATCCGCAATGACCAGTTCCGGACTCACCGCGAGTGCGCGCGCAATTCCAATGCGCTGGCGCTGCCCGCCCGAAAACTCGTGCGGGTAGCGATTCATGTACTCGGCCGGAATGCCCACGCGGTCCAGCAACTCCACGACGCGCGCACGCACGGCGTCGCCGGCGGCGAGACGGTGGATCTTGATGGCCTCCGCGATCATGCTCCCCACCGTGAGGCGCGGGTTCAGCGAGCCGTAGGGATCCTGAAAGATGATCTGCATGCGCTTGCGCAGCCGGCGCATCTCTTCGTTGCCGAGGTCCAGCACGGAGACGCCGTCAAACGTGACGCGGCCCGACGTGACGTCGGTGAGACGCAGGATCGCGCGCGCCAGGGTTGTCTTGCCGCAACCGCTCTCGCCCACGAGCCCCAGCGTTTCGCCGCGGCGCACGTCGAAACTCACGCCGTCAACCGCACGCACCGATCCCACCGTGCGTGAGAACACGCCGCGCCGGATCGGGTAGTGCTTGCACAGGTCTTCGACACGCAGGAGCGTGTCGCCGCCCGCCGCGGGTGCGGTGGAGCGTGTAGCTTCCAGTTGCGGACTAGCCACCCTGCACGTCCTTCCAGCACCGGATCCAATGGTTCGGACCCACCTCGCGCAGCTGGATGTCCTCGTTGTCGCAGCGGTACTCCGCGTACTTGCAGCGATCCGAGAAACGGCAGCCGCGCGGGAAGTCCAGCGGGTCGGGCACCTTGCCGGGAATCACCTTGAGGCGCTCGCCCCTGGGGGCAAAGCTGGGGATGGACTCGCGCAGACCCATCGTATAAGGATGCCGCGCGTCCTTGAACAAATCCTGAACACTCGTGATCTCCATGACCTTGCCGGCGTACATGACGACGACGCGCCGGCACGTCTCCGCGATGACACCCAGATCGTGGGTGATCATCAGGATCGCCATGCCGAACTGTTCCTGCAGCGAAAGCAACAGGTCGATGATCTGGGCCTGGATGGTGACGTCGAGAGCCGTGGTGGGTTCGTCGGCTACGAGCAGACTCGGGTTGCACGAGAGCGCCATCGCGATCATGACGCGCTGGCGCATGCCGCCCGACAACTGGTGCGGGTACGACTTGGCGACGCGCCGCGGGTCCGGAATTTTGACGAGCGAGAGCATCTCGATGGTGCGCTCGGCCGCTTCGCGCTTGCTCACCTTCTGGTGCAGGAGGACCGCCTCTTCCACCTGGTACCCGCACGTAAAGACCGGGTTCAGGCTGGTCATCGGCTCCTGGAAAACCATGGAGATCTCGTTGCCGCGGATGCGGCGCATTTCTTTTTCGGGGAGTTTGAGCACGTCGCAGCCGCGAAAACGGATCTGGCCGCCGTCGATACGGCCGGGCGGCGTTTGCACCAGGCGCATGATGGCCAGTGCACTCACGGTCTTGCCGCAGCCGCTCTCCCCCACCAGCCCCAGGGTTTCGCCGGGCTGGATGGAAAAGCTCACACCGTCGACCGCGCGCGCGCGGCCGTCGGGGGTGTCAAACGACACGCTCAAGTCGCGCACGTCAAGCAACGGCTCGGTGGCCGTGCGCGTGTCCTGCGCGGTCGCGTCGCGTGTTTCGTCACGCGTGTTCATCGTGCTGGCATCGTAAGTCCGAACCATGGCCTGCGGCAAACCCTTCCTAGTATGGGCACTGCCGGGGCTGCAAGAAGGGCGCCAAGCGCCCGGATGGTCCGGACACGGCCAGATGCCGCCGCGAAACTAGAAAACGAACCCGACCCCGACGCGCCAGAGCCGGTGCGTGTCCCAGATGGTCGGGTCGTACACGGGACTGAACTCGTTGATGCCGTCGTCATTGGTGTCCTGCAACACAGCACCGCCATACTCCCCAACCTCGGTCAGGTAAGAACCGCCATCCATGGTGGCCGCCTCGAGCCCCGGGAGGACACCGGGTGCCGTACCGCCGGGCAGGAGCAGGTTCTCGTCGAGGAGGTTTTTTCCCTCGAGAAACAGCGTGAGGCTTCGGCCGTAGACGTTGAACAGCTTTCGCCCGAGCAGCGAGAGCACGTGGGTGGGTTCGAGTCGCAGCGAGTTCTCCGCCTCGGGATCGGCGAGGCGCGCGTAGCGATCGACCGGCGTCCACGGCAGGCCCGACCCGTACGAATACGTCGCGGTGAGCCCCCACTTTTCACGGTCTTCAAAGCGCAGCGTCGCGTTGAAGGTATGGCGCTGGTCCCAGTCGAGCGGCAGTTCGTCGGTTGGCAGATGGGTAAGCCCCGCGGCCGATCGCCCGAAGTCGGCATCCGACGCCACGCCATCCGCGAACGCGTAGGTGTAATACACCTCAAACCCCATCCGGCGCGTGAGGCGTTTTTCGAGCGTCAGCTCCACCCCGCGCGAACTCGCGTACGTGCGATTCACGTAGCGCAACGACTGGATGCCCGTGGAGTCGTCGGTCACCTGCGTCGACGAGATCAATCCGTAGATGTCCTTGTTGAACACAACAAAGCTGGCGGACACGTCGTCGGAGAACTGGTGCGCAATGCCGGCCTGGTACGACACGGTGAGTTCCGGCTCCAGGTTGGGATTGCCCAGTGTTCCCAGCGAACCCACCGGGTCCTGCGTGTTGAAGAGGTACACGCGGCTTGGCCACTGCGTGAAGCGTCCGTAGTGGAAGAAGAACTTGTCGCGGTCCGTTATCGGAAACGCAACGCCCAGGCGTGGTGACAGGTTCCACTTGAACTCCTGCACGCGCGGATCCACGTCGGAGTTGGAGATCAGAATTTCGTCGTTGTTGCCGACGGTGAACCACTCGTAACGCACGCCCCCGTTCAGCACCATGCCCTCGTGCTCCCACTTGTCCTGGACGTACACCGCTCCCTCGGCGTTGAAGCTGTGGTAGATGTTGACGTTCAGCCCCTGTTGCGTGATCCCGGTCGCCGCGTCCGTGCGCGTTTGCCCCGGAAACAGCCGCTCATCCTCGTCCAGGTCGTTGTAGATCAACTGCACGCCGCCTTGAAGCTGGTGCCCCTTCAATTGTTTGGAGGTGACATCGCCGCGCATGAGGTATTGCAGCGATCGTTGATCCGAGTACGTGGGCAGGTCGTACGCCGTCACCAGGTAGGGGAAATCATCATCCGTGTACCAGGTTGCGGTGGTGGTGCCACCGGCGAGCACGGTTCCGTTCGGAAGCGTTACCGGTAAACCGGCCGTCGCGTATTGAGCGGGGTTCTTCGGATTTCCGCTCTCGTCGAGGACGGCGGACTTTGACCTCAGGTCGAGACGCGAAACCCGGATCCGGTACAGCAACCGGTCGGTGATGTTGTGGCTCAACCCCAGCTTGAGCTGCAGGTTCTCGGCGCGGGTTTCCGGGGTGCGGGTGGCCGAGTTGAAAGCGACAAAGGACGAGTCCGCGCCCTGCGGATCGTTCAGGAACGGTTTGAAGTCGCTGAACTGGCGCTGAAACCCCTCGAACAGGGCCCAGGGCTTGTAGGACAGGATGGTTCCGTCGGATGCACGGATCGCTTCATCCCACACCACACTCACGATGGTTTCGCCGATGCGCAGGTCCGCAGCGCGAAAGTTTTCGTAGGTGACGATCTCCTGGGTTCCGTCGTCGCGACGCACCAGGTCCTGCACGATGACGGGGCGCACGTTCAACTGGCGTTCGCGCCGCGCGACATCCTTGATCTCCGCCCACGGCCCGTGGTCAAACGCACGGATCGCGCCGAACTGCATGATCTCAAGCTGTCCGGGCGCGGGTGCAACCATGTGCGACAGTTGCTGGAACTGCCACATCTTGCCGACGTAGCCGGACACGTTCCAGTTGTGGCGGTACGCGTCGTTGCGCGACTGCGAGTAGATGGCCTCGCCGTCCAGCTTGGCGCGCGTGAACTGGTACGTGAGCTTGCCCTGCAGGTTGTAGGCCGCCGACTGCCTCTCGCGAAACTTGAGAAAGTCGGTGATCTTGTGCTCGGGGCGCGGTTCGCTTGACACGTTCTCGGTGTCCTGCCATTGCGCCTCGCTTGAAACGTAATAGCGCAACCCCTTCCACCCGGTGGGACCACCAAAACCCAGGCTCACGCGATCAAAGTTGGTGTAGGTCTTGTCGGAGCGGCCAAAGTCGTCGGTGAAATAGCGCACTTCCCCGCCGAAGGTCTTGCCGCCTTCCGGTGTGGCAATGTTGATCACGGCCGACTGCGCGTCACCGTATTCCGGATCCATTCCGCCCGAGATCACTTCGATACCGGATGTCCCGAGGAGTCCCACATCGAGGGCACTACCACCGAGCGGGTCGTTCACCTGCACCCCGTCGATCATGAGCTTGGTCTCGCCCCCGCGCCCGCCGCGGGAGTGCATTTCGCTGCCGGTGGTCACGAAGCCGGGCTTGAGGCCGACCAGATCGATCGGGTCGTCGACCGGCGAGTCGCGCACCTGACGCGCGGAGACGGTTCCCTCCTGTTGACTGCCTTTGATATCGAACGGAGCTTTGTCGCCCCACACGGTTATCTCCGGCATTTGCATGACGACACTCTCTTCGAGTGCGAAGCGGAGAACCACGGGTGCACCACCCGTCACCACCACGTCGCGCCGTTCCAGCGACTTGTAGCCCATGAGCAGGACTTGCACGGTGTACGTGGCCGGCGGCAGGCCGGGAATTTCAAAAGTGCCGTCCACCAGCGTCGCCGCACCACGCGAGGTTCCCGCCACCCTGACGCTCGCGTAGGCAAGCGGCTTCCCGTCGGCCGTCGTTACAACACCGCGGATGGTGCCGGTCTCTGCAAGAACTCTGTGATTGGTTGTAGCAGCAAATGCGGCGGCCAGCACGAGCAGCATGGTGGCCCGAACGAGGAAATGCATGACGACCCCCTTGTTTCAGCGTTCGGCACGCGCGGGCATGGACCGGCGCCTGCCGAATCCGGCGTTTTCTGACGTGGGGTTACAAGGTCTTTGCGAAGTGGGGGCCCCGGGCCGGCACGCTGGGGTGCGCCGACGATGGACAGGTGGGGCGCGGACGGAACGGTCGTGGATGACGCCGATGCGTCACCGTTCGTCGCGGTGAATATAGGGAGGGGGAAACAGACGTGTCAATGAACTACTTTTCACCACTCAGGCGCCGGCCGCGCGACCCGGTGCACGCGTCTCCAGCGCATCGCGCAGTCCGTCGCCCACCAGGTTGAGTGCAACCACCGAGAGTGCAATGGCGGCCGCGGGGACCGCACTGGCCCACCAGGCGGTGGCGATGGCGTCGCGCGCTTCGAACACCATGCCTCCCCAGCTGGGCACGGGCGGCTGTACGCCGAGCCCCAGAAACGAGAGCGACGACTCGAGGAGGATCACGCTGCCCGCGTTCAAGGTAGCCGCAACCACCACGTGTCCCACGGCGTTGGGCAGAAGGTGGCGTGCCACCAGGCGCGTGCGGCCGACGCCCGTGGCAACCGCCGCCTGCGAGAACTCGCGCGAGCGCAGGCGGCGCACATCGGTGCGAACGATGCGCGCCACACCCATCCAGCCGGTGGCGGCGATCGCAAGCGCCAGGGTCAGCGCGCCCGCGGGTGCAAAGGCGAGGAGGGTGATCATGAACACGAGTCGCGGGAACGAGAGCAGTCCGTCGACGAAGCGCATGAGCAGCGCATCCACGCGCGCGGACGCGGCACCGGAGAGCGCGCCCAGTGCGGTGCCAAAGCTGGTCGCGAGCAGCACCGACAGCGCGCACAAAGCAAACGACGCCCTCCCACCGTGGGCCACGCGCGCCCACAGGTCGCGACCGAAGCGGTCGGTGCCCAGCGCGTGCCCGTCGCCGGGGGGTGCGTAACGCTCAAACGACGGCGATCCAATCGCGGAGGGATCCCCACTTACCAGCGGTGCAACCACCGCGAGTGCCACCATCGCGATCAAGAGCACGAGCCCCGCGACGGCGGTGCGGTTGTGGGCAAAGCGCCGGCGTGCCTGCAGGGCAGCGCCCTCTCCCCCGCGTCCGGCGGCGACACCGGCCCACAACAGGGCGCCAAACGCGACCGCGAGAACCACGTCGGCGCGCGTGGTGTGGGAGCGACTCCCAGCCGCGAACGCGATCGGCAGAAGGAGCGAGTAGCCGGCGGCACACGCGATGAGCGCCCGGTCGGTCGCGGTCGCGCGCCTCACGTCGCATCCTCCGCGTCGTCACCGCGTGCGCGCGGGTCGGCCCACGCCACCGCCACGTCGGCAAAGAAGCTCCCCGCCACCACCGCACACGCGCATGCAAAGTTGATCGCCAGCACCACCGGGTAGTCGCGGGCACCAATGGCATCGATGAGAAGTGCTCCCATGCCCGGCCACGCGAACACGGTTTCCACCACGACCGCTCCCCCGATCAGAAACGGCGTGCTCAACCCCGCGATGGTGAGCAGGGTGGGGAGTGCATCGCGAAAAGCGTGGCGCCACAGCACACCGGCCTCGGTGAGTCCCTTGGCGCGCGCGGTGCGCGCGTAGTCCTGTGCCAGCGCGTCGATCAGACTGCCGCGCGTGAAGCGCGCAAAGCTCGCGGCACTGGCAATGCCCAGCACGCACACCGGGAGCACCAGGTGGCGAATGCGATCGAAGAGCCAGCCCGGTTCGCCGCGGTCGAGGCCCGGCGTTCCGATGCCCGCGGTTGGAAACCACGCGTGGTCGAGTGCAAACCAGCCGATCAGGAGATACGCGAGGTAAAACGCGGGGAGTGCGAAGAGTGCCGTGACCAGTACCGAGAGCAGAGCGTCCAGCGCACCGTGACGGTGTCGCGCCGCCATGGCCCCCACCCACACGCCCAGACCAATCTGCAGCACGAGTGCGAGGGACGCGAGCAAGAGCGTGCGCGGGATGGCTTCGGCCAGCATGTCGCGGACGGGCCGGTGGTGATCGAGGCTCGTGCCAAAATCACCGGTGAGAAAACTGGAGGCCCAGCGGACGAACTGCACGGGGAGCGGGTCGTCGAGACCGAGCGACCGTTCTACGCGCGCGATGTCGGCAGGGTCGGCAGCGTCGGCAAGATAGCGCCCGGAAGGGTCGCCGGGCGCCAGGCGCAGGACGAAGAAGGTGACCGTCAGCGTGATGGCGACGAGTAGAACAGCGTGCAGGCCGCGTCTGACGATCCGTGCCAGCAAGTTGTTACTCGAGGGGGACCGTCACCACCGGGTTGCGGTTCGCGGTCGTCTCATCCAGACGACGCACCGGCGTACGCGTGGGCGCGGACGTGAGCACTTCGGGGGTTTTCTCCGCTTCGTCCGCGATGCGCAGCAGTGCGTCCGCAAAACGATCCAGGGTTTCCTTGCTCTCGGTTTCCGTGGGTTCAACCATCAACGCTTCGGGGACCGTGAGCGGGAAATACACCGTGGGTGCGTAGAAACCAAAATCGAGCAGGCGCTTGGCGACGTCGAGTGTCTTGACACCGTACTGCTTCAGCGGCTCGCCGGTGGCGACGAACTCGTGCATGCAGCGGTCGCCGTACGGAATCGGATACTTGCCCGACACGCGTTTGGCCAGGTAGTTGGCGTTCAGAATCGCGGTGGAGCTGGCGCGTCGGATGCCATCGGAACCGAGGCGCATGATGTACGTGTACGCGCGCAGGTAAATACCGAAGTTGCCAAAGAACGAGTGCAGCGCGCCGACGCTCTTGGGCCGGTTGTACTCGAGGTGGAACGTGCCATCCTTCTCCACCACGCGCGGCGTGGGAAGGAACGGCTCCAGGATCGACTTGACCGCAACCGGGCCGGAGCCGGGACCGCCGCCGCCGTGCGGTGTGGAGAAGGTCTTGTGCAGGTTGTAGTGCATCATGTCGAAGCCAAAGTCACCCGGGCGCGCCTGCCCCATGAGCGCATTCATGTTGGCGCCGTCCATGTAGCAGAGGCCGCCCTTCTTGTGCACCATCTCAACAATGTCGGCGATGTTGGTTTCAAACAGACCGAGTGTGTTGGGCACGGTGAGCATGAGGACCGCGACGTCGTCATCGAGGACACTCTTCAGCACGTCGAGATCCACGCGCCCGTCCTTGCCGGAGCGGAACTGGAGCGTGTCAAAACCGGTGACGGTGGCGGTGGCGGGGTTGGTTCCGTGCGCCGAATCCGGCACGAGTACTTTGTGCCGCTTCTCGCCGCGGTCGGCGAAATACGCGCGCGCAAGCAGGAGGCCCAGCATCTCGCCCTGCGCCCCCGCGGCCGGCTGCACGCTCACGGCGTCCATGCCGGACACGGTGGCCAGAATCTTCTCCAGCCCGCGCATCACGCGCAGCGCACCCTGGGCGTCGGCGTCGTTCTGCTCGGGGTGCAACCCGCCAAAGCCAACCATGCCGGCCACGTCTTCGTTGACCTTGGGGTTGTACTTCATCGTGCAGCTGCCGAGCGGGAACAGATCCTTGTCGACGTGATGATTCTTGGTCGACAGGTCGATGTAGTGGCGCATCACCTGCGGCTCGCTCACTTCCGGAAGCCCGATGGCGCCGCTGCGAAGATACTCGTCGGGGATGTCGCGCGGTGCGTCGGCGGGACGCGATGAAATCCGGTAGCCGCGCCGGCCCGGCCGGCTCTTGCCGTAAACGGTCTGGGAGAAATCGTAGCCCTGCATCGTCAGCCCACCTTCACGAGTGCGGCACGCTTGAGCGTTGCGCACAGTTTCTCAAAGTCTTCGTCCTGGTGCTTCTCGGTGACCGCCATCAGCAGCTGGTTGCGATAGGCGGATCCAAAGTAGCGCGCGAGCGGGATTCCGGCGAGCACACCTTCCGCGCGCGCCATTTCCATGATGGCGGACGCATCCACCGGACACGTCACCACAAACTCGCGGAAAAACGGCCCCGCGTACTGGAGCGAATAACCGCCGCAGGCACCGATCATCTCGGCCAGCTTGCGCGCGCGCTCGTGGCACACGCGGCCCAGCTCGACAAATCCGTGTTCGCCAAGCAGGCTCATGTAGATGGTGGCGCGCGTCGCCAGGAGTCCCTGGTTGGTGCAGATGTTGGACGTCGCCTTCTCGCGGCGGATGTGCTGTTCGCGCGTCTGCAGGGTGAGCACAAACGCGTCGCGCCCGTCCACGTCGCGCGTGGCGCTCACGATGCGCCCGGGCATCTGGCGGATGAAGTCCTGCCGGCAGGCCATGAAGCCCACCAGCGGCCCGCCAAACGCCATGTCGTTGCCCAGCGGCTGGCACTCGCCCACCGCGATGTCGGCTCCCCACTCTCCGGGCGGGCGCAGGAGCGAGAGGGAAACCGGATCGACGCTGGCAACGAGCAACGCACCCGCGGCGTGCACAGCGGCTTCGTAGTCCCAGGGACGCTCGAGCACGCCAAAGTAGTTGGGTGTCTGCACGACAACCGCGGCCACGCGGTCGGACAGTTCACCCTTGAGCACGCTTGCATCGATGTCACCGCGCGGTGCGGCGGGCAGCGAGCGAATTTCGATTTTCTGTCCGCTCACGTACGACTTCACCACGCGCAGGTAGCGCGGGTTCAGCGCGTGCGGCACCAGCACGATGTCGCGCCTGGTGATCTTGCACGCCATCAGACACGCTTCGGCCAGGGCGGTGGCACCGTCGTACATGGACGCGTTGGCCACGGCGAGGCGCGTCAAGCGCGCGATGTGGGTCTGGAACTCGAAGATCACCTGCAGCGTGCCCTGGCTGGCCTCCGGCTGGTACGGCGTGTACGCAGTGGCAAACTCGGGACGGCTGGAGAGGTTCTTCACCACCGACGGAACCGTGTGGTCGTAGATGCCGCCGCCCAGAAAACTCACGAGGTGGGCGGCGGGGCGGTTCTGGCGTGCCAGCACACTCATCGCGCGCAGCGTCTCGGGTTCGGTGCGCCCCTTCTCGATAGGGAGCAAGGCGCGCAGGTGAAACTTCTCCGGAATGACGTCGATCAGTTCGTCCTCGGACTCGGCGCCGAGGGCCGACAGCATCGCCTTGCGCTCGTCGTCGGTGTGGTAGGTGTACGGCATGTTACTTCCCGATCAGCTTCTGGTACGCGGCATGGTCCATGAGCGCGTCCAGCTCCTTCTTGTCGCCCATCTTGACGCGCACAAACCAGCCGTCGCCGTAGGGGTCCTTGTTCACCAGGTCCGGTCCATGTTCGAGTGCACCGTTGATGGCGGTGACGACACCGCCCACCGGTGCAAACAGGTCGGCCACGGTCTTGACCGCTTCGATGGTTCCCATCGACGCGTGCGCCGTGACACTGGCTCCCACCTTGGGCAGCTCGACGAACACGATGTCGCCCAGTTCACCGGCGGCAAAATCGGTGATACCGATGGTGACTTCGTCACCGCTGTCAAAACGAACCCACTCGTGGTCTTTTGTAAAGCGTACGTTCTTGAAGTCCATGTGTGTTCCTGTTGGTTGATCAGTCGCGGGCGCGGCTGGGGTAAAACGGAATGGCTACACGTTTGGCCGCCACGGGTGCGGTGCGCACCTGGACGGCGAGATCGGCGTCGACGCGGTCCGCGTCGACATAGGCAAGGCACAGGCTCTTCTTGAGTGTCGGCGACCAGGTTCCACTGGTGACTTTGCCCACCACGTCGTTGCCGTGCATGACGGCAAATCCCTGGCGCGCGATGTTGCGACCTTCCAGTTCAAGTCCGAGCAATTTCTTTTTGGAACCGTGTTCTTTTTCGCGCACCAGTGCGTCGCGACCCGTGAACGCGGGCTTCGTCAGTTTGACCAGCCAGTTGAGGCCGGCCGACAGCGGCGAGGTCTCGTCGTCCAGTTCGTGGCCGTACAGGCACATCGCGGCTTCGAAGCGCAGCGTGTCGCGCGCGCCCAGCCCGGCGGGTGCAACACCCATGGAGGCGCCGGCCGTCATGAGTTCGTCCCACAGCGCACGCGCGTGGGCGGGAGGCACGAAGATCTCAAAACCGCGCTCGCCGGTGTAACCGGTGCGCGAGAGGATCATGCGCACACCGTTGGAATCAAACGCGCGCCAGCGGTAGTAGGCCATGCCGTCCACTTCGCCGCGCACGGGTGCAAGCATCGGAGTGACCTTGACCAGGTCGTGTGCGCGCGGACCCTGCACCGCGATGAGCGCCCAGTCGTCGCTCCGGTTCACAAGTTCCACGCGACCGGTGACCTGACGCTTCATGTGCGCAAAATCTTTGTCGATGTTGGAGGCGTTGACCACGATGAGCGCGCGCTCGGGTCCCATGCGCGAGACGAGAAGGTCGTCCACCACAGTACCGTCTTCGCGGCACATCACGGTGTAGAGGATGCCGTCGTCGGCGAGTTTGGAACAATCGTTGGTGACGATGCGGTCGAGCCAGGCCCACGTGTCGGGGCCGGTAACTTCGAACTCGCCCATGTGACTCACGTCAAACAATCCCACGCGCTCGCGCACCGCGGTGTGTTCGTCGATGAGACCGGAGTAGGTCACCGGCATCTCGTAACCCGCGAACGGCACCAGTTTGGCGCCGGCCGCGAGGTGAGCCTCATATAATGGAGTGCGTTTCAAGGCGGTCATTGGAATTCGAATGGGTGCCCGCAGCCATCTCGCGCAGCATGGCCCCTGTGTGCGACTCCGCGCACTGCATGATGTCGTACGGAGAACCGGTCGCCACCACCACGCCTCCCGCGTCCCCACCCTCCGGACCGAGGTCGATGATGTGATCGGCGGCCAATATTACATCGGGGTTGTGCTCGATCACAATCACGGTATTTCCTTTATCCACAAGCTTGTTGAGGACGTTGAGCAGCATCTGCACGTCCTCGTGGTGGAGACCCGTGGTGGGCTCATCCAGCATGTAGAGCGTCTGCCCCGTGCCCCGCTTGGCCAGCTCGGCCGCGAGCTTCACGCGCTGCGCCTCGCCCCCGGACAGGGTGGTCGCCTGCTGGCCCAGGCGAATGTACCCGAGACCCACCGACGTCAGGGTTTCGCACGTGCGCTTGATGACCGGGAAGCTTGCAAACACCTCCACCGCCTCCTCCACCGTGAGGTCCAGGACGTCCGCGATGCTGCGCCCCTTGTAGGTGATCTGCAGGGTCTCGTGGTTGTAGCGGCGTCCCTTGCACGCTTCGCACGTCACGTACACGTCGGGGAGAAAATGCATCTCCACCTTGATGACGCCGTCGCCCTCGCACTTCTCGCAGCGGCCTCCCGCCACGTTGAAGCTGAAGCGCCCCGTCTTGTAGCCGCGCGCGCGCGCTTCGGGAAGTTGCGCAAACAGGTCGCGGATGGGCGTAAACAGTCCGGTGTAGGTGGCCGGATTGGAGCGCGGCGTACGCCCGATGGCCGACTGGTCGATGTCGATGACCTTGTCGATCTTGTCGAGACCGGTCACGGCATCGTGCGCGCCCGGGAGTGCGGTGCCACCAAAGAAGTGGCGGTGCAGGGCGCGGTACAGAATGTCGTTCACCAGGGTGCTCTTTCCCGAGCCGCTGACACCGGTGACGCACGTGAACACGCCGAGCGGAAACTCAACGTTGATTCCCTTGAGGTTGTTCTCGCGCGCGTTTTTGACCCCGATGTGTTCGCCAATCAGATGGCGGCGCGCACCCCGGGACACAACCGGCGCCGGGAGATTCAGATAGCGCCCGGTGGCGCTGCCCGGCACTTTCATGAGTTCCTGCGGTGTGCCTTCCGCCACCACTTCCCCGCCGTGCACGCCCGCACCGGGGCCGAGGTCGATGACGTAGTCGGCAGCCATGATGGTGTCGCGATCGTGCTCGATCACGAGCACGGAGTTGCCAATGTCGCGCAGGTTCTGGAGCGTCTTGATCAGGCGTCCGTTGTCGCGGTGGTGCAGCCCGATGCTGGGTTCGTCCAGGATGTACAGAACACCCATCAGCTTGGAGCCAATCTGGGTTGCAAGGCGAAGCCGCTGCGCCTCGCCGCCCGCCAGCGTTGCGGCACTGCGGTCCATCGACAGGTAGCCAAGCCCCACGTCGGAGAGAAAACGAATGCGCGACATGATCTCGTGCAGGATGGGCGCGCCAATCACCGCGCTGTTGCCGTCCAGCTTGAGCGCGTTCAGTTCAAACAGGGACCGCGCCACACTCCAGCGGCACACGTCGGCAATGGTGTGACCGCCCACGCGCACGGCCAGCGCTTCCTTCTTGAGACGCGCGCCGCCGCACGCGATGCACGGCTCCACCGTCATGAAGGTTTGCAGCCAGCCACGTACCCCTTCGCTGGTGGTGCTCTTGAAGCGGCGGTGCAACCACGGGATCAGCCCTTCCCATTCGGTGCGGTACTCGCCCTCCACCTTCGCAAAGTTCATGCGTACGGAGATTTCGCCTTCGATGCCATGCAGAATGGCGTGGCGCGCCTTCTTCGACAGCTCGCCCCACGGTGTTTTCAGGTCGAAGCCCACCACCTCGCCCAGCGCTTCCAGCTGCGAGCGCCCCCAGTCGGCCTTGAGCTTGCCCATGGGTGCCAGCGCACCCGCGTCGATGGTGGCTTCCGGGTTGGGAACAATCAACTGCTCGTTGAAGTCCATGCGCGAACCCAGACCGTCGCACTCCGGGCACGCGCCGTACGGCGAGTTGAACGAGAACAGGCGCGGCGTGAGTTCGCCAAACGAGATGTCGCAGTCCGGACAGGAGAACTGCTGCGAGAACATGAACTCTTCGCCCGACGCAACAACGGTAATGAGTCCGCCCGTGAGCCGCGACGCGGTCTCCAGCGAATCGGCGATGCGGCGCGCGTTCTTGGGGTCCACCACCAGACGGTCGACGACCGCATCGATGTGGTGCTTCTTCTGTTTGTGCAGGGCGGTCGCGTGCTCGATCTCGATGATCTCGCCATTCACACGCGCGCGCAGAAAACCTTCCTTCTCGATCGTCTCAAAGACTTTCTTGTGTTCGCCCTTTCGACCCCGCACCAACGGCGCCAGGATGGCGACACGCGTCCCCACCGGCATGCCCAGAATGCGATCCTTTACCTGGTCGATCGATTGCTGCGAAATGACGCGCCCGCAACTGGGGCAATGCGGAGTACCCGCGCGCGCAAACAAGAGGCGCAGGTAGTCGTACACCTCGGTCATGGTCCCCACCGTGGAGCGCGGGTTGCGACCGGTGGTCTTCTGCTCTATGGAAATGGCGGGTGAAAGACCCTCGATGCGATCAACGTCCGGCTTCTCCATCTGCCCCAGAAACTGGCGCGCGTACGCCGAAAGACTCTCCACGTAGCGACGGTGACCTTCGGCGTAGATCGTGTCGAACGCGAGCGACGACTTCCCCGACCCCGACAGCCCGGTGATGACGACCAGCCGGTTGCGCGGGATGGAGACGTTGATGTTCTTGAGGTTGTGTTCCCGGGCGCCCCGGACGATGAGTTGCTTCATTGATATAGGGTGGTTCAGCGGGGAAGGTAACAAAAAGCGGCGGGCCGGGCAACTCGACGGCCGCCCGGCCCGCGCAATCGCGACCAAGGGCGGTCCTCGCCCCCGCTTTGTGGCTAGCGGTACAGCGCCTTAACCGAACCCCAGGTGCTAGATTGAACGGGTGCGATTATGCAACAGCCTCCCGCTGGACCCAGGTTCTGGAACGTAAAATAGCCAGCGCTGGCCTGCTTGATCACATTGCTACAGTCCGCCGTCACGAGCTGCTCACCGGGCGGCCGGTTGGGATCCGGAACAATCCGAAGCTGGTTCTCACAGGTGGTGGGCTGGCCAAGCCAGTAGAAGTCAAGGCGCGCCATGTTGACCTGGCCAAAATAACAGATCCCGTAAGCGACTGTGGCACCGTTGAAGAAATCCCCGACAACAAGATAGTCGCTCGCGAAACCGGCCTGGATCAGGCCCGACGTGTCGTCCACCTTGAACTGTGCCCCGACGCTACCTACGTTGTACTGGTGAATGATGTAAACGTGCGTGACAGCCGGAAAGAGAACGGGAGCACTGGAGCAACTGCCAGCGAAAGTATCGGCATAGAGACCGATCACGTCGGCGTGTGCGGTCATCGCGAAGACGTGTAACGCGCTCGCGAGCAAGAGGATCTTGTGCATGGGCGGACCCCCTGGTGAGGGTAACTGCTGCGGATAATTATAGCGCGATTCACGCGCGCAGTCTTAGGCTGAACGGCTATGAAACCGGACCTGCGCCTGGCAACCCCCGCTGACGCCGCCGCGTGCCTCGCCATCTATCGGCCGTTCGTGGAGTCCACGTGGGTCACGTTTGAACTGGAAGTTCCTGCGCCGGAAGCGTTTGCGGAGCGAATCCGGTCCACCCTGGCCGTGCGCCCGTGGGTGGTCGCCTGCGACGCCGACCGTGTGATCGGCTATGCCTACGCATCACCGGTGAAGGACCGCGCCGCGTATCAATGGAGCGTTGAAACGGCCATCTACCTGGCCGAATCCGCGCGCGGGCAAGGGCTGGGCAAGTCCCTGTACCAGAGCCTGTTCCGCGTTCTGCGCGGGCAGGGTTTTGTGAACGCGGTGGGGGTCATCGCACTCCCGAATCCGGCCAGCATCGCACTCCACGAGTCGCTCGGGTTCGAGCGAATCGCCGACTTGAAGCACATCGGGTTCAAGCTCGGTGGGTGGCACGACGTCGGCTGGTGGCAACTCACCCTCGGCGCGCTCCCCTCCCCGCCCACCCCTCCCGTTGCGCTCCGCGAGTGCCTTCCGGACGCGGATCGCTGGCTCAACCCGCGCTAGAAAAACTTTCTTCGCACCGCGCGTGATTCCCCCGCACTCCGTGTGTCCCAAGGGAGGCAGCGGTGGATGCCGGGGTTTCGCCCCCGCGCTGACAACCCGAACCGTCAGCGCTCCTCCCCCGGGATCCGCCCCTGCCTCCTTGATTCAACTCTATGAAAAAACATCCCATCATCGCCCCGCTTCTGCTCGTGCTCCTCTGCGTGCTGTCGTTCGCCGCATCCGCGCAGACGCCCACCCACGTGTGGACGCGCGTGGAGGGCGATGTGGTTCCGGCGGACGCCGACCCCCAGACCGTCTCGGCGATCTCCGTCGTAAACGGAACCAACAACGTGGTCATGGTGGGCGGGTTTGAGGGCGCGATCGCGCTGGGCGCCGGGCTGACGTCGGCGGGCAGCTCCGACATCTTCATCGCGACGTACAACGCAAGCGGCTCGCTCCTGTGGGCGAAATCGCTTGGCTCGACCGGATTTGATACCGCGGATGCGGTCGCCACCAACTTCGACGGTGAGATCTTCATCGGCGGCATGTTTACCGGCACCATCGACCTCGGAGGCGGCCCGCTCGTCAGTGTGGGCGGCTACGACATGTTTCTCGCCAAGTTCGACGTGGATGGCGACCACCTGTGGAGCAAACGCTTTGGTGACACCGCCTCCCCGCAGCGCATCAGCGACCTCGATGTCGACGTGGGGGGATACGTGGTGATCTGCGCGGGGATGCCGGGGAGCGCGGACTTTGGCGGGGGTGTTCTGACGTCGGCGGGAAGCTACGACGTGTTCGTCGCCCGTTTCAACTCGGCGGGAACGCACCAGTGGAGCAAGCGCTTCGGTGACGCTGGCGTGCAGGTTGCGACGTCGATCGCAACCGGCATCTCCAACGAGGTCGTCATCACCGGCTACATCAATGGCACGACCAACTTCGGTGGCAGCAACCTCACCAGCCTGGGCGGCTCGGATATATTCCTCGCCAAGTTCAACTCGGCCGGAACCCACCAGTGGAGCAAACGCTTCGGCGACGCAGCGTCTTCCCAGGCCGGCGAAGACGTGGAACTCGACGCGTTGAGCGGCGTGATTCTCCTGGGCGACTTTGAGGGAACGGCCAACTTTGGTGGCAGTACGCTGACCGCCGACGGCGAGGACACCTTTGTCGCACGCTTCAGCAACGCCGGGACCCATTCGTGGAGCCGCCTCCTGCCCGGGGAGGGCGACTCTTTCGCCGCCGCCCTGGCCATCGATCCCACGTCGCTCTACGTGGCCGGAGGCTTCGAAGGCACCATCGACCTGGGTGCGGGCCCGATGACGGCGGTGGGCTACCGCGATGTATTCTTCGGACGCCTGCACCTCAGCAACGGAAGTTTCCTATGGGGCGCGCGTTACGGTGACGCTTACGGCGTGACCGCGCAGTTCGGGCGTGCGCTTGCGGTGGACGGTGCGGGCGACATCCTGCTCGCGGGCAGCTTCGAAGGCCTGTTGAGCCTGGGATACGGCAGCGGGCCGTTCGAAGCTCCCGACGGATCCAGCCAGAGCGATGTCTTCCTCGCCAAGTTCAGGTCGCAGGCGGTTGAACCGGTCATTACGACCATCCACGACGTCCCCAACGACAACGGCGGCCAGGTCCTGATCGAGTTCGCGCGCTCGGGATACGACACCGATGGTGTCGATCTGGCGCCGACCCTCTCGTATGAAATCTACCTGCGGGTCGGGGGTGACCAGGCCTCCGCACACACGCGCACTGCAACTGCGGAGAGCTGGCTGTTGATGAAAACGGTTCCAGCGCACGCGCGCGACGCGTACCTGACCATCGCCGAGACGTTGTACGACTCCCAACCCCCGCTGGAGGTTGAGTCCCTCTTCCGCGTGCGCGCCGTCACTGCCAGCCGCCATATCTATTTCGACGGCCCCGTCGCCGCAGGCGAGTCGATGGATAACCTGGCCCCTCGCGCTCCGTCTCTCCTGGTGTGGGACGGTGCCCGCCTCTCGTGGAGCGGGCCTGCCGACGCGGCGCATTACACGGTGTACGGATCCAGGAGTGCGGCGTGGGGGGCCGACGCCGTTCAGATTGCGAGCACGACCGACACATTTGCGGATCTATCGCAGGTCTCGTGGCCCGGCTACTTCGTGACGGCCACCGACCGCGCGGGCAACGAGAGTGTCGCTGCACGCGCCCCCGGCGGAAACAGCGGCAGCGCGGCGCCGGTGTCGCTACCGCTCTCGATTTCCGCGTATCCGAACCCGTTCAACCCCGAGACGACGGTGCGCTATACGCTGCCGTCCGCGGGGCGCGTGACCGTGGACGTGGTGGACGCGCGCGGTGCGATGGTGGCCGTGCTGACGGAGGCCCGCGCCGCCGCCGGCGCACACACGGCCCGCTGGAACGGTGTGGACCGCGAGGGCAATCCGGTTGCCTCGGGCGTGTACTTCGCACGCGTGCGCCACGCCGGCGCGTCGCAGAGCTACAAACTCCTGCTGCTCAAGTAGGTCAACAACATGAAACTCACGCGCACGTTGCTCGTCTTCATCGCCGCGGTACTCGTTGCCGCGCCGGTCGCGCGCGCGTTGACACCCGCCCCGCTCTGGCATGACTTGATGGGTGACGCCAGCCAGCAGTATGTCTACGACATCGCCATCGATCCGAACGACGGCGACGTGGCCATCGTGGGCACCTTCGCGGGCACGATGCTCTTTGACGGGCTCATCCGTACCAGCGTCGGCGGCTTTGACGGCTTCATCGCGGTCTACAACGCCAACGGTTTTCCGCGCGAGTTCCGGCAGTTTGGCGACACGTCCAACCAGTATGCGCAATGCGTCGCGTTCGCACCCGACGGTGATCTGTTCGTGGGCGGCTACATCAGCGGCGTCGCCAATCTTGGCGGGACAAGCCTCACCAGCGCAGGCGGCGCCGACATCGTGCTTGCCCACTACACGGATGATCTCGCGCACGTGTGGAGCAAGCGCTTCGGAGACGCGAGCAGCCAGTACGCCATCGAAATGGATGTAAACACAGCCGGAGACGTGTGGCTGTGCGGGTACTTCGCCGGCACGGTCGCTTTCGGCGGCACGCTGACCAGTGCCGGCGGCAACGACGCGTACATCGCGCGCTTCAACGGTCTCGGTACCCACCAGTTCAGCGCGCGCTTCGGCGATACAGCGACGCAGTATGGAAACAGCATCGCGGTGGACGGGGCCGACAACGTGTACCTGACGGGACTCGTGAGCGGTTCCATCAACCTGGGCGGGGCCGTCCTCACCTCGGCCGGCAGCAACGACGCGTATCTTGCAAAGTTCAACGCCGCCGGTGTGCACCAGTGGAGCAAGATCTTCGGGGATACCGGCAACCAGTTCGCGCAGGAAGTCAGCGTTACAGCGTCGGGGCTGTGTTGCATAACGGGGTCGTTCGGCGGCACGATCAATTTTGGCGGGAGCGCGCTCACGTCGACCGGTTCCGACGACATCTTCCTCGCCTGCTTCAACACGGGCGGGTTCCACCAGTGGAGCAAGCGCTTCGGCGACGCGTCGCAGCAGTCGGGAATCTCGGTCTCCGCGGGTGACGCAGGCGTGTACATCACCGGCAACATCCAGGGTTCCGCAGACTTCGGCGGCGGCGCACTCACCAGCGTGGGACAGCGCGATCTGTACCTCGCGCGCTTCACGACGCTGGGCGCGCACGTTTCGAGTGCCTTGTACGGCGACGCAACCAGTCAGTACGGGACGGGCGTGGACCAGGCGCCGGGGCGCGTTGTACTGGGCGCGTACTTCGAAGGCACCATGAACATGGGAGTCATCGGCAATGCGACCAGCCTGGGGGCCACCGACGCGTACGCCGCGTGCTTCTCGACCAACAGCGCCGAACCGGTGATTACATCGATCACCGATGTCCCCGATGACCAGGGGCGCAGGGTCCGGGTCCATTTCGACCGCTCCGGGTACGACGACCCCGTGTCCGCCGGACGCCAGATCGCTTCGTACGAGGCGTTTCTCTATCGCGAGTTGAATCGTGCCACGGCATCCGGTCCGCTGCTCACCTTCGACACCCTGGCTGAGGTATGGGTGTACACGGGCAGCATCCCGGCGCACGGAAGCGACCATTACATGATGATCGTCCCCACATTCTACGACTCCACCAAGGCAAACGGCGATTACAACTCGCAGTTCTACATCTCCGCCGTGACCACCAATGCGATCGAGACGTTGGAGTCGCCGGTCGCAGAGGGGTCGTCGACGGACAATCTGGCACCTCCGGTTCCGTCCCCGCTCACTTTCGACACGCAGACCTTGCGCTGGACTCCGTCACCGCACGAAGACCTGCGCTACTACTCTGTGTTTGCGTCCGCCTCTCCCGTGTTCGACGTAGGCGCGGTGCTGGTGGACTACGTCAACGATCCCGAGTACACACCGTCGCCCGGCCTGCCGGCGTATTTCTACGTGACGGCGACCGATCACTCAGGCAACGAGAGCGGACCCGCGAAACTACGCGTCCTCACCGGTTCCGGCGGAACCCCCGTGTCGCGCGTCCTCTCGCTCTCCGCATACCCGAACCCGTTCAACCCGGCGACCACGCTGCGCTACACGCTGCCGACATCGGCGCGCGTGCGCATCAGTGTCTACGACGCGCGCGGTGCACATGTGACCACGATTCTGGATGAGGAGCGCACGGCCGGTGCGTACACGGCGCGCTGGGATGGTCGCGATTCGGGTGGAAGTCCCGCGGGGTCGGGCGTTTACTTTGCCCGCATCGAAGCGGGTGCCGAAACGCGCAGCTACAAGCTGGTCCTGGTCAAGTAGCTCACGAAATACGGCGCTCGCGCCCGCGCCATTCTTTTTCCCGCAGCACAAACTTCTGCACCTTGCCCGTGGACGTCTTGGGCAGGGACCCAAACTCCACGGCTTTCGGCACCTTGAAGCGCGCAAGCTTCTCGCGGCAATGCTCGATGATGCCCGCCGCATCCGCGCTGACACCGTCGCGCAGGGTCACGAACGCCTTGGGCACCTCGCCCCACGTGTCATCGGGAATGGCGATCACGGCACACTCGAGCACGGCCGGGTGGCTGGAGACCGCCTGTTCCACCTCGATGGTGCTGATGTTCTCACCCCCGGAGATGATGATGTCCTTGCGCCGGTCGCGCAGTTCCACGGCACCGTCCGGGTGCATCACCCCGAGGTCGCCGGTGTGGAACCAGCCGCCCGCAAACGCGCGCGCGGTTTCCTCTTCGTCGCGGTAGTAGCCGGTGGCAACCACGTTGCCGCGCATCACCACTTCGCCCATCGTCGTGCCGTCGGCGGGCACATCGTTCATGTGTTCGTCCACCACGCGCAGCTCGCCCGCGCACACGTTGGGATAGCCCTGGCGCGCGCGGCGGCGGGCGCGCGTGTCAAAGTGCATCGCGTTTTCATCGCGGGCCGGCACGTTGAAGCAGAAGGGGCCAAAGGTCTCGGTGAGTCCGTAGGTGTGGTCGAGAACGAAGTTGAGCGCCTCCATGCGTGCGATCAGCGTGGGTGACGGCGGCGCGCCGCCGGTGATGGCGCGCACAGGCCTTGCCAGGCGGTGCGCGCCGGGATCGTTGCACAGGAGGATCAGCACCGTGGGGGCGGCGCAAAAGTGCGTGACGCCCTCGTCGAACGCGCGCCACAACGCCCCGGTGTCGATGCGCGGAAAGCACAGGCTGGCCGCACCCGTGGCCGCCAGCGCCCACGGAAACGTCCAGCCGTTGCAATGGAACATGGGCAGTGTCCACGCATACGCACTGTCGCGCGTGAGCTGGTGCTCGAGTGAAACGGCCAGCGCGTCCAGATACGCACCGCGGTGGTGGTACACGACACCCTTGGGCCGGCCGGTGGTTCCCGAAGTGTAGTTGATCGAAATGGGATCGGACTCGTCGCGAAGCCACGTATCGAGACGCGCGTCGCTGCCGGAAGCGATCAAGGCCTCCAGGTCCGCGCCCGTGCTGCGGCGGGCGATCGCAGCCGGGATCTCGGCCGCCTGCGCCTGTAAGTCGGACATGACAAATACCTGGCGCGCACCCGAGTGCCCGGCCACGTACGCAATTTCGGATGCCGACCAGCGCGCGTTGATGGCAACCAGCACGCCACCGGCCATGGGGACCGCAAAATGAGCGAGCAGCAGCGCTTCCGAGTTGGTGGCCAGAAACGCCACCCGCTCGCCGGGTGCAAGACCGTTGGCGCGGAGTGCCGAAGCCAGTCGTCGTGCACGCGCGCGAAACTCCTGCCACGTCCAGCACGTGTCGCCGTCGCGCACGGCAACGCGTTCGGCGTGCACGGTGCCGGCACGCTCGATGAAGTGCACCGGCGTCAGCTCCTGCCGTGATACGGGTGTGGGCTTGTTCATGCGAGGTTGCGCGCGGGTCGCGCGTGTCGTCCCCACCAGATGGAAGCGTCGTTCTCGGACCACTGGCCCAGATCGCCGCAGCGCGCCAGGTCCTGCTCCAGCGCCGCCGCGTCGGGGTAGCGGGAAACCGGCTCCTTGGCAAGACAGCGCATCACAATTTCGTCCAGTGCTGCGGGCACGCCGGGGTGTACGTGCGAGGGCCGTCGCGGTTCATCACGCACATGCGACATCATGATGTGCAGCGCACTCGAACCCGCAAACGGTGCTTCGCCCGTGAGCAGATAGAACGCCACCGCACCCAGGCTGTAAATATCGCTGCGCGCGTCGACCAGTTGCGATCCCACCGCCTGCTCCGGCGACATGTAGGCCGGGGTTCCCACCGGCGCATCGCGCGTGAGGGTTGCGTCGCGCGCCGCGGCGCCTTCGTCGCGCACAAGCCCGAAGTCGAGCAGCTTGGCCACGTCGTTCATGCCGCCACGTTCGCACGCAATGATGTTGGCGGGTTTGATGTCGCGGTGAATCAGCCCGATGGCATGCGCTTCGCGCAATGCCTGGCACACCTGGCGCACAAAGTGCACGGCGCGGGCGGGCGGGAGCGCGCCGTGCGTGCGCACCAGATCATCCAGCGTCCAGCCCGGCAGGTACTCCATGACGTAGTAGAACGTGCCGTCGTCGGTGTGCCCGTAGTCAAAGATGCGCACAGTGTTCCAGTGCTTGAGGCGCGACATGGCCTGCACCTCGCGTTCAAAGCGCTTGAGTGCGGCCGGATCACCCGCGCGCTCCGGCTTGATCAGCTTGATCGCGCACGCCTGCTTCAGCATCACGTGTTCGGCGAGGTACACTTCGCCCATTCCACCCGCCCCCAGCTTGTCCCGCAGCCGATACTGGCCCAGTTCCATCGCCTCGCGCACCTGTTCGCGCAGCTCTGTTAGCTTGAAGGATCCAAACACGGCTGTCGTGCACGCAATGGCAATCCAGAACACGAACAACACCATCATGCGGAGCGCGTGCGGACGGTAAACAGGGTCGGACCACGCCATCCACGCCGTCAACGCGAGGGCGGTGGTTGCGAGAATCGTGATCAACAGCACGCTCCGTCGCCGCGTTTCCGGAACCAGCGTCGCAATGCCCACGATCAGCGCGAACCAGCGCCCGGACATGGAATCCACCGCCTGGCGGATCACGAAGAAGTTGTTGTCGGGACCCAGGCTCGCTGCAAAGTGACCTCCGTCCCAGACGACGAGTTGCGACCACCCCACGTAGAAGCCAAACGTGCCCACCAGGACGAGTTCAAACCGGCGCAGCAGGGCGAGCGACGCGTCGCGACGCCGGTTCAGAAACCCAGCGCCCAGGAGGGCGACCGTTGCGAGTACGGGTTCGAACAGAACGAGCGCGCGTCCGGTGGGCGATTGACGCACGAATGCCGATTGCTCGGGCAGTGCGAGCCGGAAGATGGAAAAAAACAAAGCGGCGAAGGCGGCGAGCAGAGCCACCACAATCAGGCGCCTGCGGAGCACCCGCTCCAGTTCGCCCGTGGAGCGCGGTGCGCTTCCCAGCACCACGCGCGGGCGCGCAACCGCGTGGCCCGGAGCGGGTCCGGTTACCGTCTCGTCGAGTGCGTCCGGATTGAAGGGAGCGTTGGGCGTCATGATTCGGCGCGCACGAACACCGTTGGCTCGTGCGCGCCGGAGTGTAGCACAGCCGTTGCAGGGCTAGAGCGAGCGAACCGCCTGCTTGCGCTTGAGCTGTAGCACGCGCACGTCGGGGTCCACCACAACCTTGCCCGGTTCAAAGTTGCACGCGAGCGTGACGGTCTTGCTCTCGCCCGCACCCAGCGTCACCGTCGATCGCGCCTCGCGGTACTCGGGGTCAACGACGTAGGCGTTGGCGACCGAGTCCCCTTCCGCTTTCTTCCAGCGTTCGCCCGCGGTGACGGCGACTTCCACCGGCATGACGCCGGTTCCGATGTTGGTCACGGTGGCCGTCACCGACCAGGCACCGTCGCCGCCGCTGCGCGTGGCTTCGGTCACCTGATACTGCGGGACCACCTTGTCCTCGAACCACTGCTTCACGAAGGCGTCGTACGTGAGCGTGTCGGCCGCGAAGGGGCGCATCGACGCCACGAAGTCCTGGAGTGCAGCGTGGTCGCGGCTCGTGCTCCAGGTCTGGAAGAAGTTGCGGTACCCGGCAAGCGCGCGCTCGTGTCCCATGAAGTCGTAGAGCATCCAGAACACCCAGCCGCCGCGATCGTAGATAACCGTGGTGTCGTTGCGGCGCTTGCCGTCCACGTCGTACATCGCGCGTTCCTCGTCCGGACGGCGGCGGTCGTTGTAGCGCTGCTCGATACCCTTTGCAAACTCCATGCGACCGCGCGGCCCCTTGATCTGTTCAAACAGGAGCAGGGTTGAGAAGTGGGCCATGCCTTCGCTCAGGAAGTCGCCGTTGGGTCCGTTGGCCGGCGTCAGGATGTTGCCCCACCACTGGTGCGCCGCTTCGTGCGCGGTGACCAGGAAGGTGGCGTCGGTACGCGCGTCGTTCTTGGTGAGAAACCCGATGTTCTCGCTGAACGTGATGTTGGTGCCAAAGCCCTGCGCGTATCCGGCGAGCCCTGGAAACTCGGAGAGCTTGAGTTCGCGCCACGGATACGGGGCGAACCACTCCGAGAACCAGCGCCGCGAGGCGTCCAGCGTGGCCGACATCTCCTCCACGTTGTACGGGTGCTTCGGGTTGTAGAAGATGGTGGTGCTCTCACCCTGCTTCACATCCCAGCGCCCGCACACAATGTTGAGGATCTTGATGGGGTGATCGGTCTCCCACACCTGCGTGCGCAACCCGTCCTTCACGTTGTTGCTGACGCAGACACCCGCGGAGTTCAGCGTGTAGGCTTCCGGACCCGTCACCGACACGCGCGCGTCGTACCAGGCGGTAGCACCGTAACCGCCGCGCGTCACACCCTTCCAGTAGTCGCGCGGATACTGGCGCGGCTCGGTGTGGTTCTTCTCGGTCTCACCCACCTGCTCCATGAAGCCCAGCACGGGCATGAAGCTGGGCGAGAACCCCGTGAGCACCACACCCGAGGGCAGGATGAACTCTTCGGTGTTGCCGCCGTTCTTGGTGACGCCGTCCGGGAAGCGGCCGTCGAACGACCACCCGATGGTGACGCTGTCGCCGGTCGCGAGCGGTGTGGGTGGCGTAAACACGAAGAGATGTTTGCGGTCCTCGGGTTTGTACTCCTCACCGTTCAAAGTCCAGCTGATGTTCTTCCAGTGCAGACCGGCGGTGACCGGGATCTGCGCCATGGGTGCATCCAGCGGATTCACCAGCGTCAATGTCCCCTTGCTCACAATACCGTGACGCGCGGGATCCACCGTGACGTCTGCTTCCACGCGCGCAATGTCCGGCAGTGGGACTTCAAACCATGTCTTGAGGTTCTTGGACCAGTAATCCTTGCCCGCCTTCTCCGCCTTGTCGCCGCCAATGCCGCGATCCACCTGATAGAGCAGGATGCCAACCGCGAGGAGCGGAACGGCTGCCACCGGCAAGAGATGCAGGAAGGTTGTGAACACGCGGCGCGGCGCCAGCCGGTGCATGGTGCGCACGGCGTCGGCACCGCGGCGGCCAAACAGACGCACCGCAGCAAACGTGAAGAACACGGCACTGCCCAGCACCCAGATGCGGTTCCACACCAGTGCCACGCGGTCGGTCTCAAAGAAACCAAGGTCGCTCCAGCGCAGAACGCCCCACAGGGGCCAGTTCCCCGCCCAGCTCATTCCACCCGTGATCGCCTTGTAGCCGCTGAAAATCAGTAGTGCGAGGCCGAGGGCATACGACGCATAGCGGTTGCTGGTGGCCGCGTACGCGGCCATGACAAACGCGGTCCACGCGAGAAAGGTGGGTGCTAGCAGGAGCACCCAGACCGAGAGATACGGCGTCAGCGAAATGGGCACGGTTTGCTGGATCAGGAGCGCGATGACACACGCAAGCAACGACGCCAGCATGACCACGCACGCCACCACGCTGTTGGCGATTGCCTTGCCCGTGAGCAGGGCGGCGGTGCGCAGCGGTGTGGCATACAGCACCGACGCCAGCCCGGTCGCGCGTTCGCGCTCCAGGGACTCGACGGTATAGAAAAGAAGCAGGAAGCACACGAGGGTTGTAATCTGACTTGCCACCGCCACCGCAGTGAGCCCGGGTGTCAGAAGCAGCGGCGTGTCAAAGGCACCCACGGCGAGCAGCACCGTACCCAGCACCTGAATCAGAATGATCGGGATGAAGATGTACAGACCGGCCTGGCGCCGGAGCTCGCGCAACTCGGCCGCGGCCACCGCGCGCACGCTGGTGACAAAGGCGGGTGTCGAACCGCGCATGCCGAGCGACGCGAGGGCACCGGTCGCGGCCTCGGCCCATTCGGGGGCGGCGACAACCGGCTTCCTGCGCCGCAGCCCGCGCCGCGCCGGCTTGTGCGACGCCACCCCGTGCACGGAGAGCGCCACCAGGCGCTGCGTCATGAAGACGCCACCCAGTCCCAGCACGACCAGCCACAGCCGGTTCAGCCAGAAGAGGCCGTCGTACGGAACCGGCTGTTCATTGTAGAACGCAACTCCGCGGTCCACCTTGAGGTGGGTTTCGTTTAGCCAGCGGTACGCTGTGGGCTCGACGACCTGCAGCACGCGGTTCATGCCCGCATCCAGCCACGACGGCGACCAGGTCCACAGAAAGAACCCGCTCAAGAGAAGTGCGATCACGGGAGCCACAAACACCATCACCGCGCTGCGCGACTTCTCTCCGATCAGCATGGAGATGCCGGCGAAGAACACGATGAACGGAAGCCCAATGGTGAGCGCGGGCAAGAGATAGTTGGAGAGCACAAACGGGCCGCGCATTTCGTCGGCGTTCGCGTTGGGAATCGTGTGGTTGAAGAAGGCACTCACGAGTCCCTGGAACACCATCATGACACCCATCACACACACGGCCGCAAAGAAGCGACCCCACACGTACTCACCCGGTGTCATGGGGGTGGCGTGCAGCAGCACGTCCACGCGCACCTCGCGGTCGCGCAGAAGGGCCAGCCCCGCCGCCGCCGCGGTGAAGAAGGCGTAGTACAACAGCACCAGGAAGGTCATGGTCTGCGTCTGCGCAAACTCGGAGGTGATCCACGCCCTTGTGCCGCCCACCGAGCTGTCGCCGGACGAGATCTGCATCTTGCCGCTCGAAAGCCCGTAGGCGGTGAGCGCCAGAATGATCACCAGCGCGATGAAGAGCGGGCGCTTGAACGAAGGACCAAATTCGACGCCGAACGACGCGGCGAGGCGGCGAATACTCATCGCGCGCCACCCGCGCCTGCACCCGTGAGCGTCGCGTGCCCCGGCAGCGCCCCCAGGCGCATGAGCACCAGATACGCGTCTTCGAGCGTCACGGGCACGGGTGCAAAGCCGGCGGGTGCAGAGCCGGACGGCTCGTAGATGCGCGCCCGGTTGCGGCCCTCCATCAGCATGGCCTGCGTAACCATGCGTTCTTCGCGCAGACGCGCAAGGTCGGTCACCTCCACCACACCCTCGTAGATATGTCCGGCGATGGACGCGCGCGCTTCCGCGGGTGTGGTGAGTGCGAGCAATCTCCCCTGCCGGATCACGGCAAAGCGCGGGCACAACACGGCCACGTCTTCCACGATGTGCGTGGAGAGCAGCACAATGCGATCCGCGGCCAGTTCCGAAAGCAAATGGTAGAAGCGAATGCGTTCTTCCGGGTCGAGACCGGCGGTGGGTTCGTCCACGATAATGAGGCGCGGGTTGCCGGCGATGGCCTGCGCAATGCCCAGCCGCTGGCGCATGCCGCCCGAATAACCCTTCACCGCGCGTTTGGCGGCAAACGTGAGGTTCACGCGCTCCAAGAGCTGCCGCACCAGTTGCTTGCGACCACCGGGCGCGTCGACACCCTTGAGGGTCAACAGGTGCGACAGCATCGCTTCGCCGGTGAGGTGCGGGTAAAACCCGAACTCCTGCGGGAGGTAGCCGAGTTTGGGCCACAGGGACGACGGATCCTTGAGCGTGTCGACGCCGTCCAGTGTGACCGTACCCGACGTCGGCTCGAGAAGCCCCGCGAGAATCTTCATGAAGGTGGACTTGCCGGCCCCGTTGGGACCGAGCAGACCAAACATGCCGGGGGCAACGTCGAGGTCGATCCCGTTCAGTGCTGTGACGGGACCCGGATAGACCTTGGTGAGACCGCGCGTGGAGAGCACGGGCTACCTCCTCCTGGAATGGTGTGGATGCGGGGCGGCGGCGGGTTGTTCGGACAGAAGGACGCGGCCCTCGCGCAGGCAACCGAACGTATGTACGGGCATCCCGGGGCGTGGGTTGCGTCCGCCCCGGACGGTTGCGCCTTTTGGGCGCGCCCTGGGCACCGGCTAGCGCGGCACCTTCGCCTTCAATTCATCGAACCAGTTGAGCACCATCACGATGTTGGGTTGCGGGCGATTCGTCGGCACGCGCGTCATCAGGAAACGTTCTCCATCGGGTGTGACGTCATAGCTGCGCGGGCGCGTCCAGCCCGGGTTGTCCGGGTAGGGCCCGGTGAAGAGAACGCGCGGCGGCCCGCTCGCACCGCTTTCCAGGTCGATCGTCACCGCCATGACATGATCGCCGTCGCGATACACGAGTTCGCGCCCACCCTTGGTCCACATGGGTTCGGACCCGTGCGCGGGCGACACTTTCACGCGCTTGAGAGAGGGGTCCGGGAACGACTGGATGAACACGTCCACGCGTCCCGATTCGTCGGAATCGTACGCCATCCACCTGCCGTCGGGCGAGAGAACGGGATGGCCGAGGTTGAAGCCGTTGGAAAAGTACCGGGTCTCGGCCGGCGAACCCTGCAGCGGGACTGTCCATAGATCGCCACCGGGCACCGCCTTTACGAACGCAAACAGGCGCCCGTCACGTGAAACCGCGCCGGTGTAGTGGTCAAAAGGCCCGCCGAGCAGCAACTCCGCGGGGCGGCTCGCGTCAGCAGCGCGGCGGAACAACTGATAAAACGGACTCTCGCTGCTGTAGACGAGTTCGCGTCCATCGGGCGTCCACTCGGCGCCAAAGTCGCGTCCGCCTTCAAACGTGATGCGCGTTCCGCCCGGACGACCCAGTTCGAACACCCACACATCACCCATGGAGTTGGCGGATCGAATGTCCACCGAGACGCGACGGCCGTCGGGCGAAAAGCGCGGGTTGTTGTAGCGGTCCGACGTGGGGAGTGCGCGCGATTCGTTGCCCGCGCGATCCACCATCACGACATCCGCTTCGGTGATGTAGGAGTCCACCGGCAGGTACGCAAGCGTTCCGTTCTCCGACACGTCAAACGCGGCGGCACCGTCGGTGAGATTCATGGCGACGTCGGAGACCACCGGAATGGCGCCACCGCGGGTTTCCATCGCGTCCAGGTCAAACGGCACCGCGCGAATGGTTTCGCCCACGGCAAAGAGCAGGTGGCCGGTGGGAACGTAGAAGCCATAGACGCCGCCTGTCAGCAGCACCTTGCGCGCGCCAGATTCAATGTCGAGCACTTCAATGGTCGCGGTTTCCAGCGGAACCCGGTACGCGGTGAAGATGACGTGCTTCCCGTCAGGGAGAATCTGCGGCCACCAGTGCCCCAGCTCCGACTTGGTGGAGTCGGGTTGGGTCAGCATGCGTGCGTCGCCACCCACATCGCTCACGATCCAGAGGCCGGTGTTGTACGCCTGCGTGTAGACGAGCTTGCCGTTCCGGCCCCAGCTGCCTCCCGCCCACTCGGCGGGTCCAAGCTCGATGGCAACGCCGCCATCCACGGGCACCTTGTACAGTTTGGTTTGACGCGCGTACGCGATCCACTTTCCATCCGGCGACACAAACGGCCGGCTGTTGCCGGTTCCCTGCTCGCCCTGTCCGGCACCCTTCACCACGTCCATGCCCAGGTTGTCGAGCGTGTGTCGCAGCACTTCCTCACGCCGGTCCACCATCGCGGACACAAACAACTGCCGGCCGTCTGCGCTGAGGCGCACGATGGGCGTGTAGCTAGGTGCCACGCCCGGTTCAAACGCGACGGCAAAGCGCGTGGGCAGCGAGGTGGGGTCGGCGCGGCGGGATTCGCGCAGGGCACCCCATGTGAAAACGACGAGAAGTGCCGATGTCAGCACCCACGGCAGTGCGCGCGAGAGCCCGGATGGTTGTGCGCCGGGTTGCGGTCCGGGTTGCGGCCCCGACCCGTTGAGTGCTTCCGCAAACTGCGCCGCGGTCTGCCAGCGGTCCGCGGGAATCTTCTCCAGCGCGCGCGCGACCGCGGCCTCCACGTGGGGAGGAATCGACTTGCGGCGCTGGGAGAGCGGCTTAGCCTCTTCCGACATCACCTGTTTGAAAATGGCCTGTACGGTTGCACCGGTGAACGGTGGCTCACCGGCCAGCATTTCGTACAGCACGATGCCAAGCGCGTAGATGTCGGAGCGCGGGTCCACGTCGCGCTGCCCCGCCGCCTGTTCGGGGCTCATATAGTACGGCGTGCCCAGGCTGACGCCGGCCTTGGTCATGCGCGTGATCGAGTTTTCTTCGGTGCTGGGGAGTGCAATGCCAAAGTCCGCCACCACCGCCTGACCGTCCTGGAACAGGACGTTGTCGGGCTTGATGTCGCGGTGGATCACACCGTGGCGGTGCGCGTAGTCGAGACCGGCCGCAATCTCGGTGGTGATGCGGATCGCGTCCGCAACCGGGAGCTGCGCCTCGCGCCGCAACCGCGTGCGCAGCGACTCACCCTCCACAAACGGCATGACGTAGAAGACGGTGTCTTCCACGCGACCGGAGTCGAACAAGGGCAGAATGTGCGGGTGTTGCAGCTTGGCGGTGGTTTCGATTTCGCGCAGAAACCGGTCCACGCCGACGCGCACCGCGAGTTCGCGGTGCATGACCTTGATGGCAACCTTGCGGTTGTGGCGGACGTCGTGGGCGAGAAAGACGTCGGCCATGCCGCCGGCACCGATCTTCCGCTCAAACTGGTAGCGGTCGGCCAGCGCTTTCTTGAGCTGTTCGAGAATTTCCATCCGACGACACAGGATACGGATCGCGGCCGGGATTGACCAGAGCGGTTTCGGGGCGTGGGGACGGCGCTTACTTGATCAGTGCTCCGCGTTCTGCGAGAAGTTCGCGCAGAACGGAGCGATGGCAGCGAGACTCGTCCTCGCAGTAGCACCCGACCGAGAAGTTGGATTCGTGGGAGAGGGCGGCCAGCAGGTCCAGTACACGGCTTGTGTCGGGCGCCTTCATTTCCGCGCGGTAGCGCTTTACGAACGCCGCCCACTGGCGCGCGTCGGCGGCCTGCATCCCGAGTGCCACGGTTTCCGGCGACGGTGCAAGGTTGGGAAGCCACACGTCATACCAGTTGCCGGAAGCAAAAGAGGACTTCGGGACACCGCGCGGCGGACGCCGCACGGTGCCAATCCGAAGTCCTTCTTTGGGAGCCCGGTCGGAACCGAGCTGAACAATGCGCACGGACATGGCCGACGCCGGACGTTACGCCTTGTCGCCCGGCTGCGGTACCAGCCGGATGTACGGCTTGGGCGCCTTCCAGCCCATCGGGAACTTGACCTTCGCGTCTTCGTCGGACACCGAGGCCAGAATGATGACCTCTTCGCCCTTCTTCCAGTTCACGGGTGTCGCCACCGAGTGCTTCGCCGTGAGCTGCATGGAGTCGATCACGCGCAGGATCTCGTCAAAATTGCGCCCGGTGGACATCGGGTACGTGAGCATGAGCTTGATCTTCTTATCGGGCCCCACGATGAACACGGTGCGCACGGTGTGGTTGTCCGCAGCCTTGCGCTCCTTCGCCGCCCCGGTTGCGTTGGGATGAATCATCCCGAACAGCTTGGCCACGGTGAGCTCGGTGTCGCCAATCATGGGGTAGTTGACCGCGGAACCGGTGGCCTCGTGGATGTCGGCCTTCCAGCGGTTGTGGTCTTCCACCGAGTCCACCGAGATACCCAGGATGCGCGTGTTGCGCTTGTCGAACTCGGGCTTGATCTTGGCCATGTACCCGAGTTCCGTGGTGCACACGGGGGTAAAGTCCTTGGGGTGCGAGAAGAGCACGCACCACGAGTCGCCGATCCAGTCGTGAAACTTGATGCGGCCTTCGGTGGTATCCGCCTCGAAATCGGGAACGATATCTCCAATTTGCAACGCCATGATGGCCTCCTTCTTTCTGTAACTAGACGGCGGCGGCGGCCGGTTCGGGTGCCCCGTCGTCTTCGGTTTCCACTGCAACGTGACGCGTCTTTGCAACCAGCATGTAGATGGACGGCACGATGAAGAGCGTGAACACGGTGCCGATGATCATGCCGCTGACAAGCATGATGCCGATGCTGTTGCGCGCTCCCGCACCCGGGCCGGAAGCAAACACGAGCGGCATGTGACCCACCACGGTGGCAGCGGTGGTCATCATGATGGGGCGCAGGCGGGTGCCGGCGGCTTCCACCACCGCGTCAAACTTGCTGCGGCCGATTTCCTGCAGGTGGTTGGCAAACTCCACGATGAGAATTCCGTTCTTGGCCACCAGTCCCACCAGTGTGATTAATCCCACCTGGCTGTAGATGTTGAGGGTCGTGAAGCCCAAAAACGAGAACGTGAGTGCACCCGCGAGTGCCAGTGGGACCGAGCCCACCAGAATCACAAACGGGTCGCGGAAGCTCTCGAACTGGGCCGCGAGCACGAGATAAATGAGAATGGCCGAGAGCAGGAACACGCCCAGGAACTTGCTGCCTTCCTTGCGCAGCTGGCGCGACTCGCCCGCGTAGTCGATGGTGAAGCCGGGCGGCAACACCTTGGCCGCCTCGTCTTCCATCCACGTGATTGCCTTGTCCAGCGACACGGGCGGGATCTGCACACCCTGGATTCGCACCGCATTGAGCTGCTGGAAACGCTTGAGGTCCCGCGGCTCGGTGGTGGTGTTCAGGGTGGCAAACGTGGACAGCGGTACCAGGCCGCCGTTGGGACCGGTGACATGGATATCGGCGAGTTGCTCGGCGGTCAGCCGGTCCGCGCGCTTGATCTGCGGAATCACCTTGTAACTCCGGCCCTGAATGCTGAAGCGGTTGACGTAATTGCCGCTCAACAGGGTTGAGAGGTCACGCCCCACCTGCGACATCTCCACGCCCGACGCGCGCAACTTGTCGCGGTTGAACACCACTTCGGTCTGCGGCTGGTCGAACTTGAGGTCGGAGTCGGTGAACATGAAGTTGCCGCTCATGTACGACTGCATCACGATCTGGTTGGCAAACTCGGCCAGCTGTTCCGGCTCGGCGGTGGAGCAGATCACGAAGTCCACCGGGAAGGTGCCGCCACCCGGGAGTGCGGGGGGCACAATCGGAATCACGCGCACGCCGGCGATCTGTGCCAGCTGCATGGACGACTCCATGTGCAGTTCCTGCGACGACTTCTCGCGCTCGCTCCACGGCTTGGTCACCATGCCGCCAAAGCCGCCGGTCGGGAACGTGAGCTGGAACGTGGCCTTGGTTTCCGGGAACGACGAGTAGATCTTGTAGACCTCGTTGGTGAACAACGTGGTCTGATCCAGTGTGGAGTTGGGTGCGGTCTGAATGATACCGAACACAACACTCTGGTCCTCGGTGGGAGCCAGTTCCTTCTGCGAGAACATGTAGAACGGGAAGATCAGCAGTGTCACCACGATCCACACCGCGAACACCGCGGGGCGGTAGTGCAGTGTGCCGGCGAGACGGCGCGTATAGGCGCCGCGCAGCCGGTCAAACTGGTGATTCACAAAACCGGCAAAACCCTTCTCGGTATCGCCAGCGCGCAGCATCTTGGAACCCATCATGGGCGACAGGGTGAGCGCAACAATACCCGACACAATGACGGCACCCGCGAGTGCAAAGGCAAACTCGCGGAAGAGCGCGCCGGTGAGACCGCCCTGAATGGCGACGGGCGTGTACACCGCGGCCAGCGTGATGGTCATGGCGATGATGGGTCCGATGAGCTCCCGCGCCGCCATGATGGCGGCGTTGAAGGGTTTCTCGCCCATGTGCAGGTGGCGTTCGATGTTCTCCACCATGACAATGGCGTCGTCCACCACCAACCCCACCGAGAGCACGATCGCGAGCAGCGTCAGCAGGTTGATGGTGAATCCGGCCGCGGCCATGAGGAACACGGCACCAATCAGCGACACCGGAATTGCGACCACCGGGATGATCATGGCGCGGAACGAGCCGAGGAACAGGAAGATCACCGCGATCACGATGAGCAGCGTCTCGGTGAGCGTCTTCAGCACTTCGTGAATGGCGTTCTCGATGTACTCGGTGGAGTCGTAGGGAATGCCCACTTCCATGCCCGGCGGAAGCTGGGCGCGAATGTCGGGTATCGCCTCACGCACCTTGGCGATGACTTCCAGCGAGTTGGCGGTCGGTCCCACCCAGATGCCCATGAAGGTGGCCGTCTGACCGTTGAATTTCACTTCCTGTTCGTAGTTCTCCGCTCCCAGCACGACGTCGGCAATCTCGCCAAGGCGCACCACAGTACCGTTCTTCTCGGCCACCACCAGGTCACGGAACTCTTCCACCGTCTTCAAGTCGGTGTTGGCCACGAGATTGACGGAGGTCATGGACCCCTTGGTGGCACCCAGCGCGGAGAGGTAGTTGTTGTCGGCCAGCACGTCGTGGACTTCCGAGGGCGAAATCCCGAGGGCCGCCATCTTGTCGGGCTTGAGCCACACACGCATCGCAAAAGTGCGGCTGCCCAGAATGTCCGCCCGCTGCACACCACTGATGGCGGTGAGCTTGGGCTGCACCACGCGCGTCAGATAGTCGGTGATCTGATTGGCGTCCATGGCACCGGATGAAAACCCGATGTACATGGCCGCAAACTCGTTGTCCGCGGTCTGCAGGTCGATGATGGGCGCTTCCGCTTCGGGCGGAAGGTCGTTGCGAACCTGCGCCACCTTGGCCTGAATCTGCGTGAGGGCGGCGTTGGTGTCGTAGTTGAGCCGCAGGTGCACCACAATGGTGCTCAACCCCTGGGCACTGGTGGACTCGATGTAGTCGATCCCATCGGCCGACGCGATCACGCGCTCAATCGGCGTCGTGATGAAACCGCGGACGAGGTCCGCGTTGGCGCCGATGTAGGCCGTGGTCACGTTGATCACGGCAATGTCGCTGCGCGGGTACTGTCGCACCGACAGCGAGCGAATCGACTGCAACCCGGCGATGAGAATCACCAGGTTGATCACAATCGCCAGCACGGGCCGGCGAATGAAGAGGTCGGTAAACTTCATTCTAGCTGTCCTCCGGCGACGGAGTCGGGCTGTTGGCCGGCGTTACCGTGTTGTTGACCACGACCGCCGCACCCGGGCGCAGCTTGAACACGCCGGAGCTCACAATCTCCTGTCCCGCGGTAACACCGTCGAGAACGGCAATCTGGTCGCCGCGCCCCGCGCCCAGTTTTACAAACTGCTGGCGCACACCCTTGTACTTCTGTCCGTCGGGGCCGTCCATTTCTTCCACGATGAAGATGGAGTTGCCGTACGGCGCGTAGTTGATCGCGGTGGCGGGGAGTGCAATCACGGAGGCCATGCCTTCCGACATCACGTGCACATCTACAAACGCACCCGGACGCAAGACCCCCTTGGAGTTCTCAAACGTCGCCTGAATCTCCACGTTGCGCGTGGCGGGATCGATGATGGAGTTGATGGCGGTGATCTTGCCGGTAGCGGCAATGCCCTCCACGCCTTCCAGCATCACCTGCACACTGGTGCCCACCTTGAGGTTCGCAACAATCTGCTGCGGCAGGCCAAAGTTCACGTAGATCGGATCCGCCGCCTGCAGCGGCACCACCGGGTCGCCGCCGGAAAGGTACTGGCCCAGGTTCACCTGTCGAATCCCCAGCACACCGCCAAACGGCGCGCGGATGGTCTTGCGGTCGATGATCGCCTGCACTTCCGCAACCGCCGCGTCGGCGGCCTTGGCTTCGGCCTGGAGGCGTTCAAACTCCTGCTGCGAGATGACATTCTTGGCCTTGAGGTTGGTGGCACGTTCCAGGTCCAGGCGCGTCAGGTCCTGCCGCGCCTCGGCGGCCGCAAGCTGGGCCCGCTCCTGCGAAACGTCCAGGCGCACCAGCACCTGTCCCGCCCCCACGCGCGCGCCGGAATTAAACGCAATCTCCTGCACGATGCCGGGCAGGTCGGCGGCAACCGTGACGCCGCGCGCGGCAACCACGGTTCCGATTGCCGACTGGCTGCCTTCCCACTCCGACGTAACCGCGGTGACGGTGGTCACCGACTCCGGCGGCATCTGGAAGTTGGCGTTGGCGGCAATGGCCGCACGAATCTGGCGGTACTTGATGAAACCGAGGGCCCCGACAACGACGATCAACGCCGCGACGGTGATGAGAACGCGCTTTGCCATGACGGGAGGCCCCTCCTTCAGGGCGCCAACAGCCCGGGCCGATGCGGCCGGGTGCAACTACGAAGGCTGACAATTATGACGGGCGTTCGCGGCGCTTCTGACGCGTCAGGATGCCGACGCGCGGATGCGCCGAGCCTTTGTGGGAGGCGGTGCGGAACGCGGCGCCACTAAGATAACGCGAACCCCCACCTCCTGACAAATCCAACGTTTCCGGGCCCAACCGTGTGCCATCCCCCGGCCAGCCGTGTCAGACAGGTTGAGGTTTCACGCCAAGACCCAACGCACCCGACGGAGGCCCCGGAATGAGCCGCTTTCCCATCCCAGCACTTGCATCGTTGCTCATCTTTACAATTCCCGGCACCCCGCTGGCCTCCGCTAGCCAGTTCTGGCACAAGGAGTTCGGGGATGATGCGACCATCCAGTACGGGTACGGGGTGGCGGTGGACGCCAGCGGTGCCATCGTGATGGGCGGGAGCTTCAGGGGCACGATCAACCTGGGCGGGGAGGACCTGGTCAGTGCAGGCGGGGCGGACATCTATATTGCCCGTTTCCACGCCGATGGCACCCACCAGTGGAGCAAGCGCTTTGGTGACGCAAACGACCAGAGCCTGGCTGACGTCGCCGTGGACGCTGCGGGCAGTGTCCTGATCACGGGTGACGCGGAGGGGTCCTTCTCGTTCGGGGGGAGTGCGCTCACGAGCGCGGGTTCTGTTGACCTGTATTACGCCAAGTTCACGTCCACCGGCGGGCACACCTTCAGCGCCATGCGCGGATCCACCGCCGCCGACCTCGGGTCGGCCATCGCCGCTGACGCGGCGGGCAACGTCTATGTGCACGGGATTTTCACCGGCACGGTGAGCTTTGGCGGAACCGCGCTGATTTCAGCCGGGTCCACAGACCTGTTTCTCGCCAAGTACAACACTGGCGGCGTTCATTTGTGGAGCAAGCGTTTTGGCGACGCGGCCTCCCAGAGTGCTTCCGACCTCGCCGTGGATGCATCCGGCAACTCGGTTATCACGGGGGAGTTCAATGGAGCCGTGGACTTTGGCCTGGGCACACTGACCAGTGCCGGCGGTTACGATATTTACCTGGCCCGGTTCAACACGTCCGGCACCGCCCTGTGGGGCAAGCGCTTTGGTGACGCGGCGTTGCAGTACTCGCACTCGGTAGACATCAATTCCGTGGGGCACATTGTGATCGGCGGCCAACACGATGGAACCCTCAATCTTGGCGGCAGCAACCTTGTGAGTGCGGGAAGCGACGGGTACTTTGGCATCTTCACCAACAGCGGCACCCATCTCGCCAGTCGACGGATCGGCGACGCGAGTGGACAGCGCGTGTACGCGGTTTGCTTCGGGTCGGACTCGCAGGTGTTCGTGACCGGCATTACGGGCGGATCCCCGGACTTTGGAGGTGTCGTCCTGTCCGGCGGAGGCGGTGACATGTTCGTGGCCCGCTATAACCTGAGCGCCGCCTTGAGCTGGGTCGAACGTCTGGGCGGCGACAACAACGGCCGGAGCCCGCATGCCATAACTTCCGACCCGGCGGGCAATCCGGTCGTGACCGGACACTTTATCGGCGTGATGCCGTTTGATGTCGACCCCCTCTACGCCGTCGCGTACGACGCGTTTCTCGCCGTCTTCGGCGCCAATCCCGTGGAGCCCGATATTCGAACCATTTTTGACGTTGCCAACGACCAGGGACGCGCGCTGCGCATTCACTTTACGGGGTCGGGACAGGACAACCGGATGGGCGCGCCACCCGTGACGCATTACGAAGCGTACCGGCGCAACACCGCGGTTCCATCCGCGTCGGCGCGGTTGACAGCCGCTGAAGCGTGGGAGTTTGTGGCGTCGGTGCCGGCACACGAAGAGCCGGAGTATTACATCACCGTACCCACGCTCGCGGATTCCACCGCCGACTTTGGCGTATACCGAACCTCGTTCGTGATCCGCGCGGCCACGAGCGACATTGGACTCTTCTGGGATTCGCCACCTGACAGCGGTGTCTCGGCCGACAACCTGGCGCCGGGAGTTCCGCAGAGTCTTGCACTCGGGGGCGGCGTTCTCACCTGGGCCAAGCCCGCGGATCCTGACTTTGACTACTTCAGTGTGTACGGATCCTCATCCGCCACCTTTGACGGCTCGGCCAAGTTGATCGCGAACACAACACTGCCCCAGCGCCGCGTGGACAACGCGCCGTATGAGCACTACTTCGTAACCGCCACCGATTTTTCCGGCAACACCAGTGCTGCAGGTAGCGTGCGCACGTCCACCGGGGCCGGGCCTCAATCCTACGTGCTGTCCGTGAGTGCCTTCCCCAACCCCTTCAACCCGAGCACCACCATTCGCTACGACGTTCCGTCGGCAGGACGCGTAACGGTGTCGGTGTACGACGCGCGCGGGATACTCGTGAGAACGCTGGTGGATGCAACCCGCGAGGCGGGCTCCTTCTCGGAAGGCTGGGACGGACTGGACGCGCGCGGCTCCACGGTCGGTTCCGGCGTCTACTTTGCGCGCGTCACGTTTGCGGGAAAGACGGTGTCTCGAAAACTGGTGCTTCTGAAGTAGACGCTACGGCGACGCAACGAAGGCGGCGTCCTCAACGCGTCCGCGCCAGTACGGTGTGCGTGCGCCGTCCAGGTACCACGCAACCTCCGCATCGGTCGGAATGCGCAGCCCATCGCGTTCTTCGTAGTTGGAGAAGCGACCTTCCCATGGCGTGGGCTGAAACACCTTACCGCTAGCCCGCTGGCGTGCAGGTGCGTAGACGCGCTCGATCTCGCCGGTATCCGCAAAGTGGAACTCGAGGGTCGCGGTTGTGGGCCCGCTTGTGAGGGTGGCCCGCGCCGATCGGTCGTCGATGGTTTCCCACGAAATACCCTGAGATGGAAGCAGTGCGGTCGGGAGCCAGGCGAGTTCGGCGAGGTAGCGCTGCAGGGCCGCTTCGTTCAACTCGGGCTCGCCTTCCGCCTTCGCCACCGTGAACAACCCCAGCACGGCGGCGTGCATGCCGCCGCGGTTGTCTATAAATGAGTCGCGTACGCAAACGGGTGCGCCGGGTGACATGAAGACGCGCGCGTTCCACACGAACGCGGCGGGTTGCACACCAAAGGTTTCGTCGGATTCAAAGCGGCGCCAGGTGTCGTCGGTTGTGCCGGTGCGGAAGGTACCGGTGTGACGGATGCGCGCGGTGCGTATGTACGGTTGTCCCTCGCGCAGGACGGTGTCAAGGTAGCGAGCAACGGGAGCGGGCAAGCTGGCGAGCTGGGATTTGTGATAGACGCCGGAGGTGCGCGACTCGGACGCGATGCGGCGCGCGAGGCGCGCGCTGGCGGCGGACCAGCGGCGTTGGCCGGCGACGCGCGTCAAGAGCGCGAGTGCCAGCAACAGCGCGAGGACGAGTGCGGCGCGCGCGAGGAGCGTCAAGCGGGTGGCGTTCCGCCCGCCTTGAGCCAGGCCATCGCGTCTTCCTCGGTGCGGAAGATCTCCGCTTGCACGCCAACTCCCTCGCCGTACACGGCGCCCAACCGGCTCAAGCCAAAGTGCACATCGCTCTCCGCGATGACGGCACAGCGGCCACCCACGCGCTCTTTGTACGGACCCACAAACTCGGCCACGCGGCGAATGTCTTCCGCGGGGCGCGAGGCAAGTGTCTCCGAGCGGCGCACGTCGAGCAGGAGGGATACGGGGTTGGGGCAGACCGGGTCGTTGATGGCGGCGACAAACTGGCTCATCACGTCGCCGGGCGTGTAGGTGCCTTCAAGGTTGAGCCGAAGGACCCTGTCCTTGATTGTATAACTGACGGCCATGGGTACTACCTCCCTCTTCCTGCCGGGAGGATAACACGATTTGCGTCTTCAATGAATGACAGCACGGTTTTTCCGTCGTCGGTGGTGAACCCGAGGCGCGCGCCGCTCCGGCCCACGATGTCCCACGCCACGCACGTATTCTCCTCCACAAGAACCAACGGCAGGACGACGGCATGGCGCGCTCCGGTCTCGGAGATTGATTCGTAGAAGGAGTCGCCTTTCCACGTGTGCTGGTAATCAATCGCTCCCGAGGCAAAGTACAGGCGCGCGAAGGTGCGCCTTTCCTCCGGGTCCCAGGGCATCGGCCGGGTACCGCACACTTCCGCCGATCTGAACTCGCCGAGGCGCCGGATCATCTCATCTCGTTCTTCAAACGCGTACTGGATAAAGAAGCCGGCGTCGGCACCCAGCACCTCGCGCACAACGGTGGTGTCCTGCGACGCGGTCGCAGCAAGGAGTGCCGCGGTTTTGCGATTGCATTCGGCCAGTTTGGGGTCGTTGAGTCTCAGGATCGCGTTGATCGCGGCCTGTCCGTCGGCCGTAAGGGTGAGGCGCCGGTTGTCGCTCGCGACGATCAGCGTACCCTCTCCCGGAGCGCCCACGGTGTAGGCGCCGACGACCACCGGCGTCTTACTGCTGGCCCGGACCGGCGCGGGCGGAACCTCCACGGTCCCGCCCTGTGCAAGATTGGCCAGCGCCGACGCGATGACGCGCTTGTGCAACCCCAGCCCGGAACCGGACTCGTCGTATAGCTCGAGGTTGCTAAGCACGATGATGACAAGGTCGCGCTCCACGTACCAGCGCAGTTCGTTGTGGTAGCCTTTGAAGTCGCCGCCGTGTGCAATCAGCGAATCGCCGTCCTCGCTTCGCCCCGTGAACCATCCGAAGCCGTACGCACTGCCGCCGGCCGTTTGCGTGCGCATCATGTCGCGAACCGCCGACACCGGAATGATGCGTCCGTCACGCAGGGCACGATGCCACAGCCAGACATCCGTGAGCGTTGACACGGCGTTGCCGGAGCCCGGGCGCCAGCCGTCGTTCCAGTCGCGCCAGCTTCCCAGCGTGGTCCACTCGTTGTAGCCAATCGCGATGCCGGCCCTGCTCTTGCCCTCCTCGCCAACCACACCGCTGTCCTGCATCCGTGCTTTCGTGAACACGTGTTCGCGCACGAGGTCCGCGTAGCTGCGCCCGGTGCGCGTTTCAGCGATGAGGGCCAGTATCTGGTAACCCGAATTCGAGTACCCAAAGGACTCTCCGGGCGCGTGCTTCACCCTGGAGGCAAACAGGGCTTCCCGCGCCTGGTCGCGGGTGAGGTTCCTGCCGCTCGGCAACGCGTCCCACGCGATGCCGCCGGTGTGCGTCAACAGTTGGGCCACGGTGATCGCACGTTTGTCGTCGGGGACGCCGGGGATCAGGTCGCCCAGGCGGTCCGTGCGCTTGAGCACGCCGTCGGCTTCGAGCCGAAGGATGAGCGTTGCGGTAATTGCCTTGGTCAGCGACGCCAGATTGAAGCGGGTGCGCTCGTCCACACCGACGCGGCGCTCGCGGTCGGCCAGTCCGTAGCCCTTGCTGAGCAGTATGTCGTTGCCCTCCGCCACGAGCACGGCACCGGAGAATCCGTAAGCTTCCTGGCGCAAGAGGTATGTGTCGAGGATTCGGCCGCGATCACCGCTGACAACGGGATCGGCGGTTGCGGATGGCGGTGCCAATGCTGCCGCGGACAGAGCCGCAATCAATGCGGCAACGCGGGCGCGTTTACCAGGTGTTGCTGCTGTACCAGTCGTGTGCAATGCGGACCTGTTCGCTCCAGAACATGAGGCGCCGGGTTGGACTGGTCGACGTGAGAAGCCCGAGTTCCCCGACAAAGTTCCAGAAGCCCTCGCCGGGCTCCTGCGTACCCTTCGCGGTTACGAGGGCACTCGCGAGAAAGTTGCCGCGCTGGTAACTGTCCAGCGAGAGACGGCCCAGAAAGTCTCCCAGCATGTTGCGGTCCTGGTCGGTCCAGTCGGGAACACCGAGTTCAAACGGTGCGCCGCCGTTGACGTTGGCCATGCGCAGATCGAGGCCGCCGACAAGCTTGGAGTAGTGAACCAGTGCGCGCCGCTTGCCCACTTCCGCCACACGACGACCCAGCTCGGCGACCGCCTCGGGAGCGGCCTCGGAGTAAGGCCAGGGTTTGGCGAGGAGACGCTGGAGGTTTTCAGTGCTCATGTCGGGCTAACGAACCACGACGAGCTTGCGTGTGACCTGCTGGTGCCCCGCGCGCACACGCAAGAAATAGATGCCGGCGGCAAGCGACGAGGTGTCCACGCGCTCCATGCCGGTTCCGGCGGTCACGGTCTTGCCCGCGCGCGCGAGGACGCGACGGCCTGCGACATCGAACAGCTCGTAATCCAGCGGACCGTCGTTCCCCACTTCATAATTGAATGAGAACGAGTTCTGCGACGGATTGGGCGAGAGCGACGTGATGGTCAAAAGCGACGGTGTGATACCCGGCACCGAGGTGATGATGTCGCTCCGCAGGATGACGTTGTCCGGATCCAGTGTGACGCCTGTGGGCGGGTTCAGGACGGTGAGTTCAAACAACTGCTCGCGCTGGTTGTTCTGCACCGTGAAGCGCTCTTCGCCCCCCGTTGTTTGCACCGCGATCACCATCGGCATCTCGAACACGTCCACATTGGAATACGGCGGGGTCTGGAACTGCGTCACGTTGACCCACACCTTGTACGCGCCGCCCTGCGGCTGCGTGGAATAGTAGGATGAGTAGAACGGATAGCCGGTGCCTTCTGTCACCCACTGGCTGAAGAACTGGTCCAGGTCCATGCCCGATTCCGCCTCGGCGACGCGTTTGAAATCGGCGGTGGTGGCGTTTCCGTACTGCACGGCGTCGTCGGCCGTGTAGGCGCGCAGGATACTCTTGAAATCTGCGTCACCCACCACGAAGCGCAGCATGTTGAGCACGCAGGCACCCTTGGCGTAGACGCGTGCGTTGTTGAACATGTTGGCAATGCTGGTTGTGTCCTGCACCACCAGCGTTCCCGTGGCACCCAGTGCCGTGTTGTAGCGCGTGAACAAGAGCCCCGTTGCTGTGCCGGGGTACGTGGCCGCGCGCTCCTGGAAGTAGATGATCTCCGAATACGTCGCAAAGCCCTCGTTCAGCCACAGGTGCGGCCACGACTTGGGCGAGATACCGTCGCCGTACCACTGGTGGCCCAGCTCGTGCGCCACCAGTCCCACCGACGAGCCGCCCATGGAACTCATGGTCTGGTGCTCCATGCCACCGCCAAACGTGCACTCGGCGTGTCCGTATTTCTCGGTCGCGAACGGGTAAGGACCAAACCAGTCTTCAAACACATCCAGCACGTCGGTCACGTTGGCCCAGCCCGACGGGCGCGAGGACGAGCCGTCGTTGTAGACCAGGTCCTCGAGCGGCATCGAGAGGGGTCCCCACTGCGCCGCGCGCGCGGGTGTCCGCGTGTACGTATTCTGGTAGCGCACGTACTCGCCAATCGAGACCGACACCAGATAACTCGACGTCGGGTAGTTTGACACCCAGTCATAGATCGTGTTGGGATCGTCGACGGTTTCCGTCAGCGTTCCCTGCGAACCCACGCGGTAGATACTCGGCACCGTGATGGTGACGCGCACCGCGTCGGCCTTGTCCGACGGATGATCCTTGCACGGCCACCACTCGCGCGCACCGTACGGCTCCGAGAGACTCCACGCAAAGCGCTTGCCCCCCAGCGTGCCGAACACAAAGTTGCCAAACCCGCCCACCACCGGCGTTCCCGAGTACGTGACCTTGACGCCCACCGATCCCCCCGGCGCCACCGGTGCCGGCAACGTGATGTTGAGTGCCGCACCCGGGTGCGCAAACCCGAGCGGCGTGTTGTCCAGGAGTGTCACCGCACTCACCACCATGCTCGACGCCAGATCCAGCGTCAGCACAGAGAGCGGCGAGCCCGTGACATCGCCTTCAACCTGAACCGTCCCACTGATGCTGCCGGCCACCATGTTGACCGAGAGCGCCAGGTGGTAATAGGTGGCGTCAAAATTGGGGCTCGCGATCGAGAAAGCCGGATGCACCGGCTCGCCGCGCGCCATCTTCCCCTCCGCGCACAACGCCGCCCCGTCACCCACAACCTTGAGATCAACCACAGGCGGGGGCGCCGCGTTGGCAGTTGCATGCAAAACTATAAGGAGGAGCAGGGCCGGGAAGGTGCGTCGCATGCAGGAAGTATACGACGCTGGCGGAGGGCCGCGCCAGTTCGAGAAAAGCACCGTCTGCACTCCAGGTGGCGGACCCGACTAGCGGGCAATGACCATCTTGCTCGTAACTGTCTCGCCGCCCGCACGCACGCGGTAGAAATACACGCCACTGCGCAGCGCGCTGCCGTTCGCATTGGACTCAAACGTCATCACGTGGCTGCCCGCTTCGGCGTTGCGCAGGCGCCGGGTTGCCACGACCCGTCCCGAGACGTCGTAAATCTCCACTTCCACATCCGACGCCGATGGCAGCACAAACTCGATCGACGTGGCATCGCTGAAGGGATTGGGGTGATTGAGAACTCGCAGCGCCGACGCGCGCGGGGCCTGGCTCACCGGGGTGGGCTCTCCGTTTACGTGTTCGGCATAGACGTCGTAATAGCTTCCTTCACGCAAGTCCCGCCACGCGACGATGGCACCGCCGCCGCCGTCGGAGACCAGCACGGGAAACTCCTGCGCATTTGGCTCATTGCACAGAACAACACCATCCGGCGTCCACAGCGATGTCCCCGGGTAATCCAGACTCTGGACGCAAACATCCGCGTTTCCGTTGCGGTAATCGAACCAGGTGACCAGGTGGACACCCGTGGGATCGCGAAGGATCCGTGGATAAAGCTGGTTCGCATTCGCCGTGCAGACGGGCTGGCCGTTCGCGGTCCATTGCGACACGCCCGCGTTGTTCACGTGCTGTCCGTAAATGTCAAAGGTGGTGCCGTTGCGGCGATCGGCCCACACCACCACCGCACCCCCGCTGAAGTCCTGCGCCAGTGAGGGGGCGTCCTGCGTGAACGGTGCCGTGCAGATGGGCACGCCGTTCGCGGTCCACAGCGACACGCCCGCATAGTCGACGCGCTGCATGTAGATATCCGGCGCTCCGTTGCGCCAGTCGTACCAGGCAATGATTGCACCCGCTGCACCGTCGCCTACAATCTGCGCTTCATACTGCTCCGCGGCGGCGTCGCACACGATCACACCGCCCGACGTCCACTGCACCACTCCAAACTTGTCCACCAGCCGCGCGTAAATGTCATTCGTCCCGCTGCGCGCGTCTTCCCAGGCGACAATGGCACCGCCAATTCCGTCGGTCGCGAGTCGCGGATGAAACTGATTGCCTGCCGCAGCGCAAACCTGCACACCATCCGCCAGCCATTGCACAGCGCCCGACGGATTCAGCGCCTGCGCAAAAATATCGGCGATGCCCGCCAGGCGGTAGTCGAACCACGCCACGACAAAGTTGTTCGCACTTCTGATGATGATCGGATCGTTCTGGTCAGCGCCGGCCTCGCACACCGCAACACCGTCCGCCGCCCAGAGCGGTGTGCCCGAGCCGTCCACGCGCTGCGCATAAATGTCGAGCGTGCCGGTGCGAGCATCCTGCCAAACCAGGACCGCACCGCCCGCGTCGTCCGAGACCATCGAAATCGTGATCTGGTTTCCCGGCTGCGTGCACAGCGCGACCCCGTCGGCCGTCCACTGCGGGACGCCGGCGGAATTCAGGCGCTGCGCATAGATGTCGTATTGACCATTCCGGTAGTCGAACCACGCGATGATGGCACCACCCGCGCCATCCGTCACGATGAGCGGGTCCGCCTGATAGTGGGCTGCCGTCGAAACCGGGACGCCGTTGAACTGCCACTGGGCGTTGGCAGAAAGCGGAAGAACCAGCAGGGCCAGGGCAATAGCAAAGCGTCCAAACACGGCAGGTCTCCTTTGACGGCGTCAGCGGGCGATGGTCTCCTCCATGGGACGGATGAGGGGGTAAGAAATCACTGTGTGCCTATCAACTCGCCAGCCCGCGACGTCCCTCCTACGGACTCAGCCGATTGATCGTGCGTGGGAACGGAATTGCTTCGCGGAGATGCTGCAACCCGCACAGGTAGGAGACCGCGCGTTCTACACCCATGCCGAAGCCGGAGTGGGGGAAGGTGCCGTACTTGCGGAGGTCCAGGTACCATTCGAAGGCGGCGCGGGGAAGGTTGTGCTCCTTGATGCGGCGCTCCAGAAGGTCGAGGTCTGCGGTGCGCTGGCCGCCGCCGATGACTTCGCCGTAGCCTTCGGGGGCGAGCATGTCGACGGAGAGGCAGTACTCGGGTTCCTGTTCGTCGGGCGCCATGTAGAAGGCCTTGATGGCGGTCGGGAAATGGTGGACGAAAATGGGCGTGTCGCGCGACTCGGTGAGTGCGGTCTCATCGGGCGCACCAAAGTCGCCGCCCACTTCAAAGGGCAGGCCCTTCTCGAGAAGAAACTTGGCGGCGTCCTTATAATGGACGCGGGGGAAGGGCTTTTTCACGGCCTCCAGCTTGGAGATGTCGCGCTCCAGGACGTCCTTGATCTCGGGTCCGCAGGTCTCGAGTACGCGCCCCACGATGTAACAAAAGAAATCCTCGCACAGCTCCATCAGCTCGGGGAGTTGCATGTACGCAACTTCGGGTTCCACCATCCAGAACTCGGTGAGGTGGCGCCGGGTCTTGGACTTCTCCGCTCGGAAGGTGGGACCAAAGCAGTACACCTTGCCAAACGCCGCCACGGTCGCCTCGTTGTAGAGCTGCCCGCTCTGTGACAGGTAGGCCTTGTCGCCAAAGTAATCGGTTTCAAACAGGGTGCTGGTTCCCTCGCACGCGTTGGGCGTGAAGATGGGAGTGTCCAGGTTGATGAAGCCCTGGTTGTTGAGATAGTCGCGAATGGCGGAAATGGTGTGATGCCGCACCTTGAGCACGACGTGCTGCTTCTTGCTCCGCAACCACAGGTGCCGGTTGTCGAGCAGGAACGACGACGAGTGCTCCTTGGGTGTTATGGGAAATCCTTCCGCACCGCCCACGAGGGTCACACTCTTGAGTGTGAGCTCAACGCCGCCGGGCGAACGCTTGTCTTCGCGCGCCACACCGGTGACAACGACACTGGACTCCTGCGCGAGGCGTCCCATGAGTTCAAAGTCTTCGGCCGACACATCGGCGGCACTGGCGACGCACTGGAGGTAGCCGGTTCCGTCGCGCAGAATCAGGAAGCGAATCTTGCCGCCGGACCGGGTGTTGTAGACCCATCCGCGCAGCTCCACGGGCTGCCCGGCGTGGGCACGAAGATCGCGTATGTAGACGACAGGTAAGTTCGACATGGGCAGCATGTTAGCACGAAGCCCGCGGTCGCGTCACGGCCCCGGACCCCGGCATGCTTCTTGCCGAATTCCCCGCGAATTGATCCCTCAAATTGGGCCCTGGCGGGCCCTTGGAAGGCCGGGAACCGCACGATGAACGCATTCATCACGGCGCGAGCGCATGAGACTCGCAAGAACCGCGGCACGCGCGCGCGGCTCCTCGTCGTTGCAATCTGCACCGGCGCGGTGCTCATCGCGGCGTTGGCGGGGCCGGCCATTGCGGATCCGGCACATCTTGCCGCCTACCAGAAATTGCAGCTCGGCTCCGGTGCGGTAACGCTCCCGATTGCCGCGGAGCTGGAGTATCGCGCGGGTGTTGCCGCCTTCAAGGAAGGCCGTCTGGACGACGCGCGCGAACACCTGGATTCGGCGATTTCGCTGAACCCGTGTCACTCGAGCAGCTATTTCACGATGGCGCGCCTGTGCGTGCGCCGCTTCAATCCGGAAGCGGTGTGGTACGCGGTGCAGGGTGTGGTCGTGACACTGCGCAGTTTTGACGCGCAGTCCACGTTTGCGGTCAACGCAACACTCACGTTCATTTTCACGTTCCTGCTGGCGTCGGCCATCGTGTGGCTCTCGCTCGCACTGCGCTATCTGCCGTTCCTCGCGCACCGCATCGCGGAGGCACTGCGCAACAAGACGAATGCGTCGGCCGCGCGGCCGTGCGCCTACCTGCTTCTGCTGGCACCCTTCCTGGTGTTTCCCAGCTATGCGCCCGCGGTTGCGCTGGTGCTGCTGGCCACGTGGCCCTTCATGCACCGGCGCGAGCGCACGTTCTCGTTCCTGCTCGCGGGTGCGGTGGCGGGGCTTCTGTTCGCGGCCCCCTGGGTGGATCGCTGGTCCACGGTGGCGGACCCGTCGTCTTTGACGTCGCTGGTTGCGCGCGCCAATGAATCCCCCGCCGACCCGAATCTCGCGCGCACGCTGTACGCGGCCGAGACGCCGGGCGACAACAAGGAACTGGAAGCGGCGCGCCAGACCGCACTGGGCCTGCTCGCGATGCGCGGCGGCGACCAGGAGACGGCGGTTGCGCACTACCTGCAGGCCATCGCGATGGCGCCCTCGCATTCCATCGCCTATGTGAACGTGGGCAACGTCTACTATTTGAACGGCGAGTACACGAAAGCGCTGGAAGGCTACCGCAAGGCGGAGCAGGTTGACTCCACCGACGCAGTGGGTCAGTACAATCTTGCGCAGGCGTACATCAAGTCGCTGCTCATGAGCGAATCGTCGGAGGCGCTGGAGCGCGCGTCGCGCACGGGCTTTGACGGGATTCGCGATAGTTTTGCAACCGCGGCGCGCGCGGGCTGGTCCATCTACCCGCGCATCTATCGCCCGGCCGACCTGTGGCAGCTCGCGGCCATCGAAGGGCGCATGAAGAACCCGGCCGTGCTGTCGCACGCAATTGCCAGTGCCACCGGGCTTCCGGCGCGCACGGGTTTCTGGATCATCGTGGGTGCGATGGTGGTGGCGCTGGTGGTCAACCGCGTCGTCAAGCGCCACCGCCTTGCCTTCCAGTGCTCGAACTGCGGCGAGATTGCGTGCAACAACTGCTGCAGCGAGGACCACGGCTCGGTCGTGTGTCAGGCGTGCGCGCAGGCCGTGCACGGCGTCACGTCGGACAAGGTTCTGGAAGCACTCCTCCGCCAGCGGCGGCAGTCGGTCATCGTGCGCCGGCGCAAGTCGATCCGTTGGACGACGATGTGGCTCCCGGGTGTGCGCCACGTGTACTACGGCCGCTTCGCCTCGGGCCTCGCGGTGGCGTCGCTCTTCGCGGGTTCGGTGTACGCGCTGTGGACACGCGGCTACGCGTTCCCCAACTGGTCGTCGCTCCCCATGGCAACCCCGCTCTGGATGTGGATTCTGCCGGTACTCGGCATCGTGCTCTCGTACGCGATTGCCGTCATGTCGCGGCAGTTGTTTGAAGTGCGCGCCACGCGCGCAATGGCACGCTCGCGTTCCAGCGACGTGTCCGACTCTGCACAGACTGCTTAACGGAGAACCGTCATGGCGCTTGAAGGCAATCTGAGTTCATTCGGGCTGGAGGAAATTCTCCAGCTCATCGCCGTTCAGCAGAAGACGGGGATGCTGACCGTCAACGTCAACGAGAAGACGACGGTTCTTTACTTCCGTGACGGCAAGATCATCTCAACACGCGATCGCCGCAGCAAGGCGCGCGACCCGTTCCGCGAGTACCTGACGCGCTACGGAGTTCTGGGCCGCGAGGAACTGGTTCGCATCACGCAGATCAGCTCGCAGTCCAAGCTGGACTTGATCGACATCCTCACCTCGGAAGGCTTCTTCGACGAAAAGACGATGGCGCGTCACTGGAGAAATCACATCCAGGAGACGCTGCACGACGTCCTCACCTGGGACCAGTGCTCGTACAAGTTCATCTCGGGTGAAGAGATCATCAGCGGTGTCAAGTCACTGGGCGACCAGCTGGTGGAGCCGCTGTTGATGGAGTGCATGCGCCGCATCGACGAGTTCCCGATGCTGCTGGAAGCGTTCCCCGCGCAGGGGATCAAGATCGCGGCGTCGGGCCGTCAGCCGGCGGAAGACGCGGAGATGATGTCCAGCGAGAAGGCCGTGCTGGAGATCGTGAAGACACCGCGCGCGGTCCGCGATGTCGTGGCGCGCGCCAAGATGCCCACGTTTGACGCGTACGAGGCACTCAAGCTTCTGCGCGAGAAGAATCTCATTGTAATTGAGAAGGACACGCAGGCCGTGACCGACGGCGACGCGGCAATCGCGCATGCCGCCGAAAAACGCCGCCGCCGTCGCGGCAACCCCATGCCCCTCCTGGGCTGCGCCGCGCTGTTCACCGCCTGCCTGCTGGCCGGCACCTGGCTCCGCGCCGACGACGCCATGCGCGTTGGCAGAGACGGCCTGCTGGCCGCCGACCCCGCCGCGCGCGCGCGCGTGGAAGACCGGGTGCGCACCCTGGTTGAGGCGCACCGCGCCGAAACCGGCATGTATCCCGAGACCCTCGACGACCTCGCGGCGTCGGAGCTCCTGGATCGCCGCCTGCTGGAGCGCGCCGCCGCGTTCGACTTGAGATACAAGTTGACGCGTGACGGGACCGCCTTTACGCTCCTGTAATCCGAAGCATCGCTGTCCACCCTTCACTCCCAATCGGGAGACCGAACACGCGGATGCTGCTGCGCGTTGCCGACTTCATTTTTGCCCTCCGACCCCTCATTCTGCTCCCGGCGTGGAGTTTTTACGTATTGGGCGCCCATTCCACCGGCCAGGGAGATGCGGCTCGCACAGCCCTTCTGCACCCCGGCTTCTGGTGCATGACGCTGATCCTCGCGTCCGCGTACGCCATCAACCAGATCTTTGACATCGAGAGCGACCGCCTGAACGGCAAGGGCTTCCACCTCACGCGCGGCGTCTTGCGCGTGCGCGTGATGGTGCTGCTCGCGTTTGCCGCGTTTGTGGGTGCTGCCATGCTGTACCCCAAAGCGCGCCCGGGTCAGATGGGCCTGTTGCTTGCGACCATGCTGCTTTCGTTCTCGTATTCGTTGCCGCCGCTGCGCTGGTGCGCACGTCCCTGGGCCGACCTCCTCGCCAACGCGGCGGGCTACGGCGGGCTCGCGTTTGTGATCGGTGCCGGCGCATTCACGCGCGCCATCCTCCCCGCGTGGGCCGACGCGCTGCCCTGGATGCTCCTCGTTGGTGCAACGTTCCTGCACACCACCCTGCTGGATCTCGAGGGCGACAGCGCATCGGGCAAGCGCACCACGTCGGTGGCCATCGGTGTGCGCGGCTCCGCGCGCGTGGCGGCGGGCCTGGCGGCGGGCTCTGTCGCGACGTCGCTGCAGGGCTTTCTCAATGGCAATCCTCTCTCGTCGATGTTTGTTCCCGCGTCGGCATTTGCAGTCTTCCTATGGGCAGCCATACAAATTCAACAAAGCGAGCGCGGCAGCGAAGACCTGCGCATGGCAGCACGCGCGCGCGCGAGCTCGCTGGCCGTGCAGATCGTCACCGCCCTGGTTGCGATCTTTGCCGCGTGGCGTGATCCGTGGTTTCTGGCACTGGTGATCCCGGTCGTGATAGCGGCGCGCATTTACTACCGCGCGCGCTTTGAGATCAGCTACCCGGGTTAGCGCTTCAGAAGCGGTGTGAGCACCGCGACGGCGTTGATGGCCCGCCCCTTCGTCTCTTCCCATCCATACAGCCAGTTGGGCACGAGCTTGCGTTCGATGGTCCACACCGGATCGATGATATAGACCGGGTCGCGCCGAAGTGCAAAGCGATCCGCGGCGCCGGCGTGCGTTTTCGGGTACAGCGAGAACGCGGCGTCAAAACCCGCCGCGCGCGCGGCCGCCTGTGCCGCCGCGTTGTAGCGCCCGAATGGGTACGAGAGGGTGCGCACGGGTTTGCCCGTGGCGGCCTCCAGATCGCGACGCGAGCGCGCGAGGTCTCCGGCGAGTGCCGCGGCGTCCATGCGTGTCACATCGTTGTGGGATGCGGTGTGGGATCCAAACGTGACGTTGTGCCGTGACATTTCCTGTATCTCGTCCCACGTCAGATGCCGGGTGGGTTTGCGCCCCAGCGAGAGTTCCCAGGTGTTCTCGCGCCCCGCGAAATCCGTGACCATGAATACGTGAAAGGGAATCTCGCGCTTCTGCAGAATTGGTAAAGCGGTATCGCGCAGGTGCGCATAGCCGTCATCAAAGGTTATAAAGACGGCGTTCGCGTGTTCGCGGCTCGGCGAGCCCAGTGCCGCCAGATACGCAGTCTCATCAACAAAGACCCAGCCGCGGTCCAGCAGCCGATCGATCATGGCGGCAAAGCGCGCGGGTGTGGTCCAGGTGCCTTCTATCAGGAAGGAATCTGAGAGCTTGTGGAAGCACAACACACGCGGAATGCCAGCAGGAAACGTCACGGTGCCCGCAAGCCTATCGGCTTTGACCATCCCCTGCAAACCTGATAATCTCGGTCCTTCGAAAACAGCTCACTTGTTCTGGAGGTTCCCGGATCCATGCTTACCCCGGCCAATCGCATTCTCACGTCGGGTCATTACATCTTCGAGGAAATTGCGCAGATGAAGCGCAAGGACCCACGCCCCGCGTCGGACCTGTTCGACCTCGGTGTGGGCAGCCCCGACCAGCCGCCCGATCCGGCCATCTTCGACATGCTGGACCGGCAGGTGCGCTCCAAGACGCACCAGAACCATCGCTACTCCCCCTTTGACGGCGCTCCCGAGTTTCGCAGTTCGGTGGCCAACTGGTACAAGCGCCGTTTTGGCGTCACCGTGGATCCCAACGGAGAAGTGCTGCCGCTCATCGGTTCCAAGGAAGGCATCGCCAAGCTCATGCTGGCGTACCTGAATCCGGGTGACACGATTGTGCTCGCAACGCCGTGCTACCCCGCGTATCTCGGTGCTGCCAAGATTGTGGAAGCGCACGTGATCGAGCTGCCGCTTCGCCCCGAGAACAACTACCTCCCGGACTTTGACGCCGTTCCCAACAAGGTGTGGGAGCAGACCAAGTTCCTGTTCCTGAACTATCCCAACAATCCGATTGGCGCCGTTGCCGATCTGTCGGTCTACAAGCGCGCCATCGCGCTGGCCGAGAAGTTTGATTTCGTGGTTGTCAGCGATCTCGCGTATTCCGAACTGACGCTCGACAAGGACTGCCCGACACCCAGCATCCTCGAGGTGCCGGAGGCCAAGGACGTGGCGGTCGAGTTCCACTCCTTCTCCAAGAGCTACAACATGGCCGGCTGGCGGCTTGGATGGGTGATCGGCAACCGCGAGATCATCGCCAACATGGTGAAGATCAAGGCCAACATGGATTTCAGCGCCTTCATGGCCATCCAGCGCGCGGGTGCGGAGATCCTCGACAGCCCCACCGACTACGCCGAGGCCCAGCGCCAGCGTTACCGCCGTCGTCGCGATCTCTTTATTGAAGGCTTCGGGCAGATGGGGTGGAAGCTCACTCCCCCGCGTGCGGCGATGTACATCTGGGATCGCGTTCCCAAGCGCTACCCGGACGCGGGCGTGTTCGCCAAAGAGTTCTTTCAGAAGACCGGCGTCATCGTGGCACCCGGCAGCGCCTTTGGCTCGCACTGCCACGACTTCATGCGCATCTCGATGGTGATCGACGAAGAACGCATCGGCCACCTTCTGAAGAAGGTGCGCGAAAGCGGCTTCAAATTCGACTAACGTGGAGAATCGGACAACGATCGCAGAGTCATGGCGGGTCCTCCCTCATCATTAGCATGAAGTGCAGGGAGGAGGCTTCATTCAAAGAATAGCAATCGGTAGCGTGACACGTAAACACGCAAGTTGACATGACACAAGAATGTTGCGCGGCGTAGTGCGCGTCGGTGCAACGCCCACACGCTTCACCGCACGCACACGCCGCGCACGCGCCGGATACACTCACTTCATCGCGGCCTGCGCGGCCTCCAGATCGCGCTTCAGATTCTTCCAATCCACCGGTGCCACTTCCAAACTGTACTTGAGCAGCGGCATCACGTGCTCGCCCCACGCCTTCTCGAGGTACGCTCGCACTGCATCCCACTCGGCCCCGGTTCCCCATCCGGTGTGGGTGAGCGTCACACGCGTTCGTGCGGGCGACAGTTCCTGCATCCGCACCACCACACTGGTGCGATGTTGGCGGATGGTCGGGTGTTGCGGTGGCGCGTTCCAGGTGAACGAGAGCATGGTGGGTTCCTGCACGGCGAGCAGCATGCAGTCGTCAGCACCACGCAGGCCGGGCTCGGCGGAAGGGTCAAAGTAGATTTCGTACGCGCCGAGGGGCTTGAGTTCCACGCGGCACCCGGGCGCAAAGAAGGTGCGGATGCCATCCTGCGTGGTCCATGCGTTCCACACGCGCGCAATCGGCGCGTTCACATCAAGGCTCACGCGCAGGTTTGGCTCAGGGGTAGCGGGAGTTGAATTGGTAAGAACAAGAAAGACAGCGGCCCAGATGATCGTCATGACGGCCTCCTTGAGGGTTGCGCGGGTGCCATCAGGCACCCGCACCCTTCCCTTCAACGAAGCCTCAAGAGTCTTTAGAACCGCACGCCGACACCCACGATCGGCCCCGCGGTCGTCATGTCCCACTCGATGTTGTCTTCCTCATAGTCCTGATACAGGTAGCGGTAGCCGACCTTGGCCGAGAAGCGGTTGGAGAACTGCCAGCGGGCTGCGAGCAACCATTGCAGCGACAGGTTGGAGCCAATACCAAACCCGCCGACGTCGAAGATCGCCACCACGGCCACCTCTTCCGAGACCGGAACCGTGGTGCGGCTTCCGAGGACAGGATCCCACCACGTAAACTCGCCGCCGATGGTGCGCGAGCCGCCCGGGAACACGACGGCCGTCGTCGTGGTCGCGATGTATAACTCCGACTCGATACTCGTGTAGCGCGCACCCACGAACGCATCAAGCTTGAGCTTGTCGTCGATAAGGCGATAACCACCCCACGCCTCGTAAATCTGCTCAATCGTGGATGCCTCCACCGCGCCCTCGATGTCCACGCGTCCAAACGGCCCGGTGACCGACTGGCTGGCAACACCCGACAGGTCGATGTACATGGCGTCGAGACCCAGCGCCCACCGCCCCTTGCGCGCCTCCAGATTGCCCATGAGACCCAGATCGAGGTGATCGAGAATCTTGCTGAAGGGAACGTCGATGGTTGTATTGACGAGCCCTATACCAATGTCCCCGTCAAGCCCGGCCATGAACAGGTACGGCGTGAACTCAAAGCTCCAGGTGTTGTGGGCGACGGTGCTGTCCGCCGCATCGGCGCGCGCCGAGGCTGGAATGAGCATCGCGATGAGAACAATCATTGCCACGGCGTTACGAAGACGTGTTTGCACCAGCGGCCTCCGGATTTCCTTTTTCACTACATTCCAGCCGACGACGGACCCAGGCTGATGGCGGTGAACGCATCCACGTCCAGCACCTCGCGCGCCACGTCCACCACGTCCGCGAGCGACACCGCCTCGATCCTCTGCAACAACTCGCGCTCCGGCACCTGGCGACCAAAGCTGATCTCGTTGCGCGCGAGCCGCATCATGCGCGAGGTGGACGTTTCCAGCCCCAGCAGAATGCGGCCCTTGATGTGTTCCTTGGTGTCGGTCACCTCGGCCTTTGTAATCTTGCCCCTGGTGGCGGAACGGAACTCGCTCTCCATGACCGAGAGCGCCTTGCCAACATTGGAAGGATTGACGGCCATGCAGGCCGCAAACAAGCCGGCGTCGCGCGAGTGGTCCACGTACGTGAACACATTGTACGCGAGCCCCAGATCCTCGCGGATCTTCTGGAACAATCGCGAACTCATGCCGCCGCCCATCAACGCGTTCAGCACCATCAGCGTGTAGCGACGGTCATCCAGATACGAGAACGTGCGCCGTCCCAGCACCACGTGCTGCTGGTGCAGCTTGCGCCGGACGTGCTTGCGCTTCGACACCGGCTTTGCAAAGCGGGTGGCGTCGCGCGGGAGCCGGCCCGCGGGAAACGAGAGCCGGTTCAGGCAGAAGTCCACGAGCTCCTGCTCCGACACGTTGCCGTACACCGACACGACCACATTGGAGCCGCGCAGGATGCGCCGCGAATAGCGTTTCAGGTCCGCACGGCGGAAACCGGACACGGTGGTGCGCGACCCCAGGATGGGTCGACCCAGCGGGTGACGGGGGTAGATGGCCGCCGCAAACAACTCGTGGATCAGGTCGTCGGGGGCATCGTCCACGTCGCCGATCTCCTCCACCACCACCTTGCGCTCCAGCGCCACCTGTTCCTCGGCGAACTGCGACGACGTGAGCATGTCGGCGATCAGGTCGAATGCAACGTCACGCCGGTTCTCCAGCACCTGCGCGTACACGCACATGGTGTCCTTGGTGGTGAAGGCATCCAGCGAGCCGCCCACCTTCTCGATCTCGCGCGAGATGTCCTTGGCACTCCGCTTCGCGGTGCCCTTGAAGAGCATGTGCTCCAGGAAATGGCAAAGCCCGGCTTCCGCCGGCTTTTCGTCGCGTGCACCCGTGCGCGTCCACACGCCCACACAGAAGGCCTTCGAAATCGGGTTGCGCTCGTGCAGGATGGTGAGCCCACCCGGCAACACGATCTTGTTGGCTGTCCGAGACTGCTTCATGTCTTCCCAACCTCCCTAAAACGACGGCGCCCGCAGAGCAGGGTCTGCGGGCGATGCCGATACCACGTTACCAGCTACCGTTAACGGCGTGACCGCTGCGGCCGACGCCCGCCACCACCGCTGTGCTCCCGATCGGGGCGCGGTCCGCGACTGACGTGTTCCTCCTCGACGTAGCCTTCCGGCTTCTCCAGCAGCGCCTTGCGGCTCAACCGGATCTTGCCTTCGTTGGTTACCTCGAGGACCTTGACCTTGACGATGTCGCCGATCTGGATCTCGTCTTCGACGCGCTCCAGACGACGGTGCGCAATCTCCGAAATGTGGAGCAACCCGTCGCGGCCCGGCATGATCTGCACAAAGGCACCGAACGCGAGAATGCTGCGCACTTCGCCTTCGTACACCGCACCCACTTCGGGCTCCGCGGTGATCTCCTTGATGCGGCCCACCGCGATCATGGCACTCTCGGTGTTGACCGCGATGACACGGACGGTACCGTTGTCTTCGATCTCCACCTTGGCACCCGACTCCTCCTGGATGCGCTTGACGACCTTGCCGCCCGGTCCGATGACCTCGCGGATCTTGTCGACCGGAATCTGGAGGGTCGTGATCTTGGGTGCGAACGGTGAAATGTCCGCGCGCGACGACGAGATCGCCTTGTTCATTTCGCCCAGAATGTGCAGACGACCGACGCGAGCCTGGCTCAACGCCTTCATCATGACTTCGTCCGAAATGCCGGCGATCTTGGTGTCGAGCTGGAAGGCGGTGATGCCGTCCACCGTGCCCGTCACCTTGAAGTCCATGTCGCCAAGATGATCCTCGGCGCCCAGGATGTCGCTCAACACGGCAACCTTGCTGCCCTCGACGACCAGGCCCATGGCGATACCCGCCACCGGCTTGGGAACCGGAACGCCCGCGTCCATGAGGGCCAGGCTGCCACCGCACACCGACGCCATCGAGCTGGAGCCGTTGGACTCCAGAATTTCCGACACGATGCGAATGGTGTAGGGGAAGTCATCCTTGGCCGGGATCATGGGACGGATGGCGCGCTCGGCGAGCGCACCGTGCCCGATCTCGCGACGACCCGGGCCGCCAAAGCGGCCCACTTCGCCCACCGAGAAGGCCGGGAAGTTGTAATGGAGCATGTAGCGCTTCCAGCTCTCGCCCTCGATGGTGTCGAGCATCTGCTCGTCATCCGAGGTGCCAAGCGTGGTGGTAACGAGACTCTGCGTCTCGCCGCGCGTGAACAGCGCCGACCCGTGTGCGCGCGGAAGGACTCCGATTTCGCACGTGATGGGACGGATGTCCGTGGTCCCGCGACCGTCCAGACGACGCCCCTCATCCAGAATGGCGCCGCGCATGAGTTTGCTCTCGAGCTCCTCGAGAACCACCGCCACGTAGGCCGTCGTTTCCGGATACTCGACTTCGTACTTGGCGACCGCGTCCTTCTGGATCGACTTGAGTGCATCCTGGCGATCGAGCTTCTTGGAGATCACCAGCGCTTCTTTGATGCGCTTGGTGAAGTCCTGCGCAATCTTGGCGTCGAGCTCGGCCAGGCGCGCCGGCACTTCCACCGAACGCTTCGGCTTGGCTCCGACCTTCTTCACCAGTTCGCGCTGAAGGGCGTTGAGGTGCCGGATCTCTTCGTGGCCGAAGCGCACCGAAGCCAGCATTTCCTCTTCGCTCACTTCCGTGCAGCCGCCCTCGACCATCATGACGCCTTCATCCGTACCTGCGATGATGACGTCCATGTCGCTCAGTTCCATCTGCTCGACGGTCGGGTTGGCGATGAACTTGCCCTCAACGCGGCCGACGCGAACGCCCGACACGAAGTCGGTGAACGGGATGTCGGACAGCGCCAGCGCCGCGGAGGCGCCGGTGATGCTCAACACGTCGGGGAAATTCTGCGAATCGTAGCTCACCGGTGTTGCGATGACCTGCGTCTCGCACATGTAGTGTTCTGCGAAGAGAGGGCGGAGGGGACGATCGATCAGACGCGAGGTCAGCGTCTCGCGCTCGCCCGGGCGTCCTTCACGCTTGAAGAAGCCGCCCGGAATGCGTCCCGATGCGTAAAACTTCTCACGGTACTCGACGGTAAGCGGAAAGAAGTCCCGATCGGTCTTCTTCTGCGCCGCGACCACCGCGACCAGCACCATCGTGTCGCCCATGCGGACGATGACGGCGCCGTCGGCCTGTTTTGCCATTTTCCCCGTCTCCAGGGAAAGGGTCTGGCCGTTGATATTTCTGCTGACTGTTGTACTTGTCATCTTGTTTTCTGCCTGCCTCAATAGGGTATATGCACGCGCTCTGACGCGCGCGCGAGAGGGCGTAGAAGCCCGTCCTGTGCGTCGTCCCGGATGGGACTACTTGCGCAGGTTGAGCTGCTTGAGCATCTCGCGGTAGCTCTCGATCTTCTTGTTCTTGAGATAGTCCAGCAGCTTTCTGCGCCGGCCTACGAGCTTCAATAGCCCGCGACGGGACGCATGGTCGCTCTTATGGACCTGAAAGTGATCGGTGAGCATCTTGATGCGCTCGGTAAGGAGCGCGATTTGTACTTCGGCGGAGCCGGAGTCCTTATCGTGGAGCTTGTACTTCTCGATCACTTCCCGCTTTTGCGTGGGATTCATAACCATCGTCTGATCACCTCCTCGTACATCGGTACGCGACACGATGGTTGCAGCCGGCACGGGGCCAGCCGCTCTAGCCGGGGACGGTAGCACAGGGTCCCGGGGGAGTAAAGTTCGATCTGGAACGGGGAAACGGGGGTTATCCACCGTTCCGGGCAAGCACGTCCCGGGCCAGCCGGCGGTCCTCATTGAGCTGCTCGATGAGCCGGGTCACGGTGGGAAACTTCTCCTCCGGGCGCAGGTAAGCCTCGCACCAGACGGAGATTGGGTCGCCGTAGATGTGGTGGTCGAAGTCAAACAGGTGGACCTCCACCTCGTCCCGGTCCACCCGCTTCATGGTGGGCGAACGCCCCACGTTCATCATTCCGTCGTGGAGGTACCCCCGCCACCCTACCCGCACCGCGTAGACGCCTCCCGGCGGCCACAGCTTCTGGCTCTCGGTCAGGGCCACGTTGGCGGTCGGAAACCCCAGGTCCCGCCCGCGGCCCTGCCCGTGCACGACGGTACCGCGCAGGAGGTACCCGTGGCCCATCAGCAGGTTGGCCCGCGCCACGTCGGCCGCCTGCAGGGCGGTGCGAATGGCGGTGCTGGAAACAATTTCCCCCTCCACCCGAAGCGGCGGCAGGACCGTGACCGGAAAGCCGCGCCGCACGCCCTCTTCCCTGACCTTTTCGGGGCTCCCCTCGCGCTTGAAGCCAAAGTGGCAGTCGTAGCCGATCACGAGCTCGCGCATGTCCATCGCCTCTACAAAGAAGCGCTGGATGAAGTCCTGGTAGGTTACGCGTGCGGTCTCTTCGTCGAACTTGAGCACGAACACGCCGTCGATGGCATGGCGCGACAACAGCTCCACCCGCTCGTCGATTGTAGACAACATGGGAGGGGTAGCCTTGGAGTGCGTGACGGCAAGCGGGTGCGGGTCGAAGGTGACAACCCAGGCGCTCTCCACCGCACCCGCGTTGCGGCGCGCGACCAGTGCTTCCAGAATGGCGGCATGACCGCGGTGCACGCCGTCAAAAACGCCAATGGTGACGGCACTCGCGCGCGGGGCAAACGCGCGCAGCTCTTCCAGGGTACGGGCGACGCGGAGCGCCACGCTCTAGCGCTCCCCGCGCGGGATACCCACCGGCGACGCGGCCAGGTTGCCGGCATCCACAAAGAGGCGGAACGAATCCACGAGGCGCAGCGGGTCGCGGGCGCGATCGCCTTCGCGCATCCCGATGGCGAGCATGCTGTGGGACTCGTCGAGCAGGCGAAGCACACCCGGGCGCGGCGTTCCCACCACATCGACGACATCGGTGCGGAGCGGCAGCATCCCGAAGGCCAGCATGCGCGCGGCTTTGGCGGACAGAACGGCACCGGGCAGGAACGCCAGTGCGTCGCCCAGCGAGTAGCCCGCCATGTCGTCCACGTCGCGCGCAAACAGGCGCTCCGACGAGTACGCGTTGTCGAGGCCGAAGTCGCCGATGCGCGTACGCGTGAGCGTGTGCACCGACGCCGGCAGGCCGAGTCGCTCGCCAAAATCGCGCGCCAGCGAGCGGATGTAGGTGCCGCGCGAGCAGCGCACGACACAGCGCACAATGGGCAGTTCCACCGCGGTGATCTCAAACGCGTACAGGTTCACGACGCGCGGCTCGGCGGCCTCGGGTGCTTCACCCGCGCGCGCCAGGTCCGACAACCGGCGCCCGCCACGCTTGAGGGCGGAGAACGCGGGCGGCGTCATCGTGTACTCGCCCACAAACGAGAGTGCGATTTCTTCCAGTTTTTCGCGCGCGATCTCGGGCACGGGTGCTTCGCGCACCACGTCGCCCTCCGCGTCCAGTGTCGTGGTCTCCACACCGAGGCGAATGTCGAACGCGTATTCCTTCTCGAGGTCCATGAAGTGTTCGACCGCGCGCGTGGCGTGTCCGGTGCACACCAGAAGCACGCCGCGCGCCAGCGGGTCCAGGGTACCCGCGTGACCCACGCGGCGAATGCCGGTGGCGCGGCGCATGGCGGCCACCACATCGAACGACGTGGGGCCGGGTGCTTTGTCGATTACAAAGACGCGGTCTTCAAAACGGGTCATGCGCCGGGTTCCTTCTCGGGGTCGGCGGGGGGATCGGCGGGTGCATCCGCCGCGGGAGTCGGGTTCTCGGCTTCCTTGAGGATCTCCGCGATACGGAAGGCGCGGTCGAGCGAATCGTCGTACTCCCAGATGAGTTCGGGCGACGTGCGCACACCCAGTTCATCCGAGATCACGTGACGGAAGTAACGGCTGGCACCGCGCAGAATCTTGAGCGTTGCTTCGCGCTGTTCGGCGTCGCCCATGACGGAGAAGTACACGCGCGCGCTGGAAAAGTCGGGGGCCGTGCGCACCGTCACAATGGTGACGAGGCCCACGCGCGGGTCCTTGATTTCGCGGAGAACAAGTTCGCTCAACACCTCTTTGACGATGGCGTTGATGCGTTCGATGCGATGATGGGAACGGGTCACCGGAACTCCTCCAGCGCGTCGGTTACTTCCAGACGCGGATCCCCTTCGATGAAGCGCCGGACTTCCGCGCAGGCGCCGTCAACGGCGCCGTGGTCCGAGCCCACGATCGCAACCGCGACACGCGAGCGCTGCCACTTGTCCTGAAAGTCCACCTCGGCCACCGAGACGTTGAAACGGCTGCGGAGCCGCCCCTTCAGGCTCGAGAGCGCAAAGCGCTTTTCTTTGAGGGAGGAGCAGCCGGGAATCAGAAAGTCGACGGTCAGCAGCTTGACGAACATAGCCACCGCCCCGCCGGGGTGCCAAACACACCCCGACCTAGAAGACGCGAACCTTCTCTTCCACCACGAAGGCTTCGATGATGTCGCCCTCGAAGATGTCGTTGAAGCCCTGCACACCGATACCGCACTCGAAGTTGGTATTCACTTCGCGCACGTCGTCCTGGAAGCGCTTGAGCGAGGAGAAGCGGCCCTTGAAGACCACCTCGTCCTTGCGAATCACGCGGGCCTGCGAATTGCGGACGATCTGTCCGTCAATCACCATGCAACCCGCGATAGTACCCGTCTTGCCCACCTTGAAGATCTTGCGCACCTCGGCCTTGCCCAGAATGCGCTCTTCGAAGATCGGCTCGAGCAGGCCCTTCATGGCCTTGTCGACGTCCTGAATGACCTCGTAGATGATCTTGTAGCTGCGAATCTCAACGCCCTTGAGCTTGGCGACGTCCTTGGCCTTGGGCGTCACCTTGGTGTTGAACGCGATCACGATGGCGCCGGTGCTCTCGGCCAGCAGCACGTCGGACTCCGACACGCTGCCCACCGCACTGTGCACCACGTTGATCTTCACAACCTCGACCGCCATCGGCGCAAGGCTGTCGCGCAACGCTTCCACCGAGCCGTTGGTGTCGCCCTTGATGACGAGGTTCAGTTCCTTGGTGGCACCGCCCTGAATCTGTTCGTACAGGGCCTCCAGTGTCATCGCCTTGACCGGCTGCAGTTCCTTCTGGCGCGTGACTTCCTGGCGCTTGACCGAAATCTCGCGCGCCTCGCGCTCGTTCTTGACCGCGATGAGCGAGTCGCCCGGTGTGGGCGCTCCGTCGAGACCCAGCACCACCACCGGCATCGACGGGCCCGCTTCGCGGACCGCCTTGCCGGCATGGTCAAACAGCGAGCGCACCTTGCCAAATTCGTTGCCGACGACGAACACGTCTCCGATGCGGAGCGTGCCCTGCTGGATCAGCGCCGTTACCAGGATGCCGCGGCCCTCTTCCTTCTGGACCTCGACGACGACACCCTGCGCGGGTGACGTGGGATCGGCGCGGAGTTCCCCGATTTCCGCCTGCAGCAGAATCATCTCGAGCAGTTTGTCGATGCCCTTGCCGGTCTTGGCGGAGACCTCGACACCCACCACATCGCCGCCAAAATCCTCGAGCAGCACGGACTGCTGCGCGAGACTCTGTCGCACCGCCATCTGATTGGCATTGGCGAGGTCCGACTTGTTGATGGCAACAATCATCGGCACACCGGCGGCACGGGTGTGATTGATGGCCTCGATGGTCTGCGGCATGACACCGTCGTCGGCCGCGACCACCAGCACCACGATGTCGGTGATGCGTGCACCGCGCGAGCGCATGGCGGTGAACGCCTCGTGGCCCGGGGTGTCGATGAACGTGATCTTTCCGCCCGGCGTCACGGCTTCGTACGCACCCACGTGCTGGGTGATGCCGCCGGCTTCGCCCGCGGCCACGTTGGCCTTGCGGATGTAATCGAGGATGGACGTCTTGCCGTGGTCGACGTGGCCCATGATGGTCACGACGGGTGCGCGCGGCACCAGCTTGGACGGATCCACCTTGGCGTCGATCTTGAGCTGGGTTTCGCCGTACGACGCTTCAACGTCGACGCGACGGCCCAGTTCTTCGGCGATGAGATCGATGGTGTCGCGGTCGAGTGCGGTGTTGAACTGCGCTTCGACGTCAAGACCGGCCGCGCGCGAAATGATTTCCTCCACGCGCATACCCAGAGCCGCCGCGAGCACGGCGGGGGTTGCACCCTCCTGCACGCGCACGGGCGGGAGTGCTGACGGCTCCGCGGGTCCGGCCGACTTGCGGCGCTTGGACTTGCGCGTGGTCTCCATCTTGGCCAGCGTGCGGCGAACGCTCTCGCGCACCTGGTCCGCGTCCGACGGGCGCGGATGGTGATGATGGGGATGACCGGCGTGCTTGTTTTCTTCCTGGGTGAGCGTCCACTCCTGAACTTCTTCCGGAGTGTCGGGCTCGGTGGCGATGAGGGGAACGTCGAGCGGCCCCTTGGACAACTCGTCGAGCGCACTGGGCACCTTGGGGCGCGGCAGCTTGGCCGGCGCCGGGCGCGGTGCTTCTTCGGACTTCTTCTTCGGCTTCTCTTCCGCCTTGGGTTCTACCTTGGCAACCTTCCTGGCTACCTCGCGCGGTACGGGAGCGGGTGCTGCCTGCGCGTGCGCAACCGTGGGCTTCGTCTTCTCGACGATCGGCTCAACTTCCGGAGTCGGTTCCGGCTCGGGAGCCTTGGCCTTGCGCAGCTTGACCTTTGTCTTGCCCGAACCGGCGTCGGCGGACGGAGCCGGGGCGGCCGTCTTGGACGCGGTGGCCTTGGCCGGTGACTTTGCAGCGGGCTTGGCCGCCGTCTTGGCACCTGCCTTGGGCGCCGCACCCTTGGTGACGGTGGCCTTCTTGGCCGGCTTGGCTTCGGTTGCGGGTGCCGCGGCCTTCCTGGTGGTCTTGGGCGCCTTTTTGGTGGGCGTATTGGACCACGCAAAATGACGGTCGAGTGCCGTGAGCATTTCGTAGTCAACCGCACTCTTCTCGCCGGCAACCTTGTGTCCCGCGTTCTTGAGGAGCGCGATCAACTCGTCGGTCGTGACGTTGTACTTCTTGGCCAGGTCCTGAATCAGCATTTAGGAGTTCGCGTCCTTGTTGTTCTCCGGCTCGGCCGGGGTATCCTCGTCCGCGGGTGCTTCCGCAGTTGCCGCCGGAGCGGTTTCCTCGGAAGCCGCGTCCGCACTGGCAGCTTCTTCGGAAGCCGCTTCCTCCGAAGCAGCCTCCGCTTCCACTTCCGCCGGGTCACGGAACAGCATCTTTTCCGTAATCTTGACTCGCTCTTCCTTCTTCGCCGGCGGCGCTTCCAGCATGCTTTCGTCGAAGAGGGGCTTGGCAGACTGCTTCTCGCGCTCGCGATCCTCGTTTTCCTTGGTGATCAATTCTTCCAGCGCCTTCTCGAGTTCCTTCACGGTTCCCTGTGCGGTCTCCATGAGTTTCTCGACCGTCTTGTCGCCAAAGCCCGGAATCGCGAGCAGGTCTTCGGGACGCGTCTTGATCAGCTTCTGCACGGTGTTGATGCCGGCCTCGCGCAGACGCTCGGCCATCTTGTCGCTGACGCCAACCATCTCTTCGATGGGCATGAGCAGATGCTCCTGCAGGCGCTGACGCTGCTCGAGTTCACGCGAGGACACCAGTTCGATCTGCCAGCCGGTGAGACGCGAAGCAAGGCGGACGTTCTGCCCTTCCTTGCCGATCGCGAGTGAGAGCTGGTCTTCTTCCACCACGACCATCACCGACTTGTTCATCAGGTCGGCGCGGACGCTGGAAATCTTGGCCGGCGACAGGGCGCGCGAGATGAACGTGGAGACGTCGTCGCTCCACGGCACGATGTCGATGCGCTCGCCGGAAAGTTCGTTCACGACAGCCTGCACGCGCGAGCCCTTCATGCCCACGCACGCGCCCACGGCGTCGACACGGTCGTCGCGCGAGTAGACGGCGATCTTGGAGCGGCCGCCCGCTTCGCGCGCGATGCTCTTGATCTCGATCAGGCCTTCGTAGATCTCGGGGACTTCCTGCGTGAAGAGTGCCTTCAGGAACTCGGGGCTGGTGCGCGAGAGCGTCACCATCGGGCCCTTGGCTTCCTTGTCCACCTTCATCACGACGGCACGAATCGACGAACCCTGCTGGTAACGCTCGCGCCGGATCTGATCCTTGCGCGGCATGAACGCCTCGGCGTTCCCCAGGTTCACGAGAATTCCGGTGCGGTCCACCTGCTGGACGCTGCCCGACACGATCTCGTTGGTGCGGTCCTTGTACTCCTCAAACACACGGTCGCGCTCGAACTCGCGCACACCCTGCGTCAAAATCTGCTTCACGATCTGGATGGCGTTGCGGCCAAACTCCTCGAACGGAAGGTTGATCTCAATGACGTCGCCGGCTTCCGCACCCTCCGCGTAGTCCTGTGCGTCGGCGACGGAAATCTGGAGGCTGTCGTCCTCCACCTCGTCGACCACGTTCTTGACCAGAAAGACTTCGATGGAGCCGTGACCATCGTCTTCGATGCGGACCTCGGCATTGGGGCCGTGCTTGCGGCGTACCGCCGACGCGAACCCCTGTGTCAGCTTTTCGATGACCATGGCGCGATCGAGCCGCCGCTCACGGATCAACTGGTTGAAGGCTTCTGCAAAGTGGACAGTGCTCATTCTGACTCTTCACCTCTGCGCCGCGCGTCACGCGCCGGGCGCCGGTCTTTTTCCTGTTTCTTGTCGATCTTGTAGTCTCGCACCAGGTGCGCGCGCACAATGTCGCGCACCGGAATTGTTATCTCGCCCGCCTCGACGGCCAGCGTCACCACCCCGTCCACACACCCCACAATACGCCCGGTATGGGTCACCTTTCCTTCGGGACCCTCCACTGTCACGCGGGCATCGCTGCCCGCAAAGCGCCGGTAGTTCTCTTCGTTGACGAGCGGGCGGTTACTGCCCGGCGACGAGACTTCCAGGAGGTATTGCCCCGGGAACGGGTCCTCGCGTTCGAACACGAGGCCGAGGGTACGGCTTACCCGTGCGCACTCCCCCACCGTGACCCCGCCCGGCTTGTCGATGAACAGCCGAACCACCGGGTTGCGCGCACTCCCGACTATCTCGAGCTTGACGCACTCGAACCCCAGGAGTTCGAGCTCAGGAAGAACCAGTTTCTCGAGTTCGGATGGCTGCACGGTGGACGGAAATAAAAAATGGGCGGCCCCGCCACCCACTTCATTCACGACAACACTCCGCCGGAAGGTATACCACACGGCCCGGGGAAACCGCAAGGACGGGTTTCCGCCCCTCTTTATAGCCAAGGTCGCCCGGCCCGACATGCTCGGACTCCGCGCTCACGCACTTCGCGCGCCTGGTCTATAGCGCGCCTCGTGATTTCGCACTCCGTCCGACATGTCGGGCCGGGCTTGTGCGGAAAGTGTCCTCTTTTTTACACCCAGTCTGGGAGTAACAAAGTGGACAGTTACTCGCCGAGGTCGAAGTCGTAGATGAGGCTGGTGAGCAGCGTGCCGACCTGCTGGATCGCGTCGCGGTCCAGTTGTGACAGGTCGTCGGCCAGCGTGTGCCAGGCCTTGTAGCCGTAGCCGAACAGATTGATGGCGGGCATGCCCACTTGTTGCAACGGGACGTGGTCATCGTACATCGGGGCCCCGGGTGTGGACTCAAAGTACGTGAGTCCCAGCGACCCGGCCCTTGCGAACACCCAGTCCATCACAGGGCGCGCTTTCTGGTCCGACAACGCCTCGCGGCGGACCTTCGTGCCCACCCCACCCACCATGTCGATCAGGATGACCGCCGCGGGCCGGTACCCGGCGCTGGCCCCCGCGAAGTACTGCGAGCCAATCAGGTAGTAGGTGTAGTCACCGGAGCGGCCGTAGTCTTCGCCGTCGAAGAACACAACGTCCACACCCACGTCCCCGGGATCGCGCGCGCCCACCGCACGTGCAATCTCGAGCAGGATTCCCGCGCCGCAGGCACCATCGACCGCACCTGGAACTGGCTGCAGCCACTTTGTGGAATCCGGGTCCTCGTCCGCCCACGGGCGCGTGTCGTAGTGCGCGGCGAGCAGGATGCGCGGCTCGCGTCCGACCGAGAAACTCGCGGTCACGTTGATCAATCGCAGCGGGCGCTCGGAGTACGGGTCGTCGATGCTGAAGGTCTGGGCCGAGACACTGGCACCCGCGCGTTCGAGTTCGCGCGTCAGGTACACGGCGGCACTGTCGCGCGCCGCGGTGCCGGGTACGCGCGGCCCGTACGCAACCTGGCGCTCCACGTGCGTCACCACGCGATCCGCGGAAAACTCGGGCGGTGTCACCGGGCCGCACCCCGCGAGCGAAGCGCACATCAGGGCGAGTATGAGCGAGCTGGCACCCACTAGAAGTTGATTACGGCACTGACACCGACGCGCACCACCGTGGTGGTCTGGTCGGTCTGTTCGGCAAAGGTGCGCGAATAGTCGATGAAGGCACTTCCGTTCACCGTGCGCGAGAAGAAGTAGCGCGCGGTGGGGGCGATGCGCAACGCCGAAATACCGGGGATCGGCTCGGACGCCACCACACCCGCGACACTGCGCTCACCACCCGTCTTCGAGTAGGACATGGTGAGCAGTGCTTCCAGCTCATTGTTCCATTTCATCTTCTTGCCAAAGAAGTTGATTCCACCACCGCCGCGGAAGTTGCGGCGCAGGTCGAGGGTCACGGTGAGGGCGTCCTGGTTGGTGGACGAGCCGCGCGTCTCGGAGAGCTTGTCGCTCCACGACACGTTGAGCGTGGAGTTGAGTTCGTTCTTCCACGTCATGGTGAGCGCCGGCGTGAACGTCCGGGTTTCGTCGACGGTGATGGGTGGCTCGTCGCGCTGCCCCGATTCGGAGTGCGTCTCACGGTAGTTGACGGTGAACGTCCCGTTGGCAATGACGGGTCGCAGCGGCTTGAACTCGCCGACGCCGTTCCAGTTGGCCTGGAAGTCGGGCCACGTCACCGAGACGGTGCGCCCGCGGTTCAGGCGGAAGTCGTTGTGGGTGGTGGAACGCCCGTAGCGGCCCTGCACGTCGAAGCTCTGCGAGAGCTGCACACCGCTGTCCAGGTCGAAGCTCCATTGCTCGTTGCGCGAATCCGGTTGCCGGACCGCAGCCCCGTTCGTGTCCACGAGGCCGGTTACATGGTCAGCGCCAAGCTGGAACGCCAGGTCGGGACGACCCGGAATGCGCAGGTAACGCACGTCGTCGCGGTGACGAATGTTGAAGCTCACCGGGCGCAGGCTTACCAGAATCTGCCCGACGCGCCGGCCCAGGTCGCCCGCACCGCGCTTGCGCACCGCGACGGCGGCCGAATCCGGAACGGTGCCCGTCGTGTCGCTCGGCGTCACAACCGGCGGTGGTGCTCCGCCGCGCCCTGAAGCCCCGAATGTCCCCGGCTCCCAGCCGAACCACTTGAAGACCGTGCCCATGTGGCGCCCGATTTCAAAACGCATCTTGCCGGTGTCGTCGCGCGAGTAGGACGCGTTGCGTGTTCCCGTGGGGTCACCGGGCTTGCGGGCGTTGGGCCCCGAGTCTTCGTTGTAGTTGGACTGGAGTTCGAAGCTCGGTTCGAAGATCCGGATTCCCCACCACGTGTTGGGCGCGCGGAAGGACAGGCGCAAGCTTTCGCCGCGTCCCACCTCGGTGCCAACCTGCATCCCCATCCAGTACTGCTTGAGGGCCTGGTCGCGGAGCACGAAACCGCTCAGGCTCATGTCGAGAGAACGAAACGGTTCGTAGCGCAGCGATCCGGAATTGCGCAGCTGCGAGTTGTACTGGTCGGGGTCGCGCCTGAAATCCCCGCCCACGTACGACCAGCGCTGGCCGGTGGTGCGCGAGAAGGTGGATGTAAAGTCGATCTGGTTCAACCACCAGCGCATTCGGTTCTTGCCGAAGAGCTTCACACTCTTGTCGCCCGTCCAGCTCAACTGGTAGCCCAGCGACCCGGTCATGTTCTCGGTGGTGTCGCGCGCGGAGGGACTGACGCCGCGCTGGTCGCTGTACTGGAACGTCGGACGCAACCGATCCATCGTGTAACGCATGATGGCGTTGTTGGACGTATTGCGCCGCGAGAGCGAGGTTGAGAAGCCGCGCGTGATGCGTTCCGTGCGCTGGCTGTACGCCACCTGCGGATCCTCGATCTCGGTATCGCTGTTGGGCGGAAACTTGGGGAGTGCTTTGGACACGGCGTAGTTTGCGGAGAGCGGTACCGAGAAGCCGCCCATCGGCAGGAAGTACTGGAGGTCGGTCTTTGTGTTGAGACCCCACTGCGTGTTGTCAAAACCGGATCCCCGCGTCGCGCGCAAGCCCCGGTAGTCGGCACCCGTGCGCGACCACTGCCCGCCAATGCTGAAAGCACCGCCCGCGAAACTCACGTTCGCGCTGAAGCGCTCCGCGTGATCCATGTCGCGCATCACCGATCCGGTGAAGATATCGTTCATCCACAACTCGCCCGAGATGGTGCGCCCGGCGCTGCGGTTGCGGACACCCGCGTACAGGAAGCGCACTCCCCCCAGGTTGGGCTGACCGCGCATCTGGACCGGATAGTTGCGCCCGCCCTCGCCCACGTCGGGAGCAAAACCGAACACGTCGGGAGCGGGCGGCTCGAACTTGAGGTTGGTCAGGTCGGCCAGGTTCACGACCACGCGCGACCAGCCGGTTTCGTTGAAGTAGACGCTGGTGAACGGAACCACGACTTCGTACCAGACGTTCTCGCTGGAAGCGAGACGGAAGAAGTACTCAACACCGTCGCGCAACGAGTCGGTGTGCACCCAGAAGTTCAGGTCGCGGTACAGCGTCATGTCGAGACCCTGGCCCGTGAAGCGCTTGAGAATGCGGAACCCGAATCCTTCTTCCAGTGCGGTGTAGCGCAACGCCAGCGACGATTCCTTGTCGAACACTTCGTTCTGCTGGTTGGGCACGATGGGCGGGTTGTAGTAGCCGGGATCGGTCTTGGTGCTGACAACGCCGATTGCGAAGTCGCTGCCCGCGATGGTCGTGTCCTCGTCGGCCAGCGTGTGCATGCCGTCGGCCTCCCAGCGGTTGCCTTCGATGGAGAACTCGCAAATCTGGATGCGGCGCCGGCCGGCCGCGGTGTCGTTGCGCACCACGTCGGACACGTTGTCGAACCACACGCGTACGTGGCGCACTTCGTCAAAGCGCGGCTGCAATGCGCCATCCGTAACGGGCGTGAAGTCGGTGAGCTTGATGCGATACATGCGCCACGAGTCGTTCTCGTGTCCGCGGTCGTTGAACCCGTCGTAGCCGGGATACTGGCGGCGAACATCGATCGCAGCCTCGTCGGCCAGATTGATGGTGTAGCTGAAGTACGCGTTGACGCGCGTCATCTGGCCGTTGCGGTCGAGGTCCTCGGTGTCATAGAGCAGGTTGGCCTCGGTACCGTTGGCTTTCGTGAAACGCCCGTCGATGCGCTGCAGCAGAATGTCGTCGCCGCCCGGATCGTCGGGCGTGCCGTTGGGGCCGGGGGGTTCGGGCAGGTTGTCGCGCCCGTCGCTGAACGCACCGTCCAGACCGGTGTCGTCGAAGGTGGCGGCAAAGCCGTCGCGCGCGCGGTCTTCGTCCTCGGTTGTATTGGCCTCGGGGCGGTAGAAGTTTTCATCGATCAATCCAAGGTCGATGTGGATCGTTCCACCCCGGTCGATCTGGTTGGGCTTGAAGTCGTTCACCCAGATCTCGATGAACTGACCCTGCGAGAGATCCAGCCCTCCGCCGGGTACGCCCAGCATGACGCCCGCGAAGGCTTCCGGTGCGGCCAGGTCGGGATCGGACGTGAGGTCGATGTCGAGTGACTGCACGAGCGTGTTTTCCTGCTCGTCCAATTCGGGGTTCAGGTCGCGCCGGTGCACGCCAAACTCCGGCTCGATGTTGTACCAGATGAAATCAAGGCGCTCGCTTGCGAGCTTGGGGGTGACACCCACGATGGGAAGGCTTGCGGGATACCACGAGCGGCGCGACATCACAATGCGGTCGGTATCCTCGACACCTTCAAAGTCGTCAACGTACGCCTCGTTCTTGGTGTTCGGATTGGGCACGCTGGCCGCGATTTCGCCGTCGAGATTGATGGTGCTGGGCGCGTCCGAGTCGATGTACGGGAGCAGGTTTGCGATGTCGGTGAGAATCTGCGACTCGTGCTGGTAGCTGCCGGTAACGCCGCCCACGATGGCGCGCGTGGGTTCCTCGCCCAGGCGCGGGCGTTCGTCGCTGGTGGCACGCGACTCGTACAGCGCCGTGGTGCCAAAGCGCAGGTTCTCGCCAATGCGCGTGGCCGTGCTCAAACCGGCCAGCGTGCTGGACCCCGCGCCGCCAAGCGGCTTGTACTGGTAGTCCACGTTGAGACGCGCGTCGGGAGTGAGCTTTGCCAGGGCACCTTCCTTCAGCGTCACTTCACCAGTGGTGTAGTCGATGTCGTAGTCGGCGCCGCGCGCGAGGCGCTCGCCGTTGATCGTGATGACCTCGGTTCCCTCCACGATGTCGAGTGCGTTGAGGCGGAAGGTCTTGGATGTCGACACTGCTTCCACGCGGATGATGTACTGGTGCGCTTCCTGTTCCTCGACGGCGTTCAAGCGGTCGTTGTAAATCTCGAGCGAGCGCGCGTACTGCGTCTGGCGATCGGTCGTCCAGTCGAAAGAAAACCGCGAGTCGGTCCATTCCGCCACGGCCGCAGGAGGCGGCGCGAACGGCGTCAGCGTCGGGAACTGCAGAATTCCGCGCACCAGGTCCACGACTCCGTTGGTCAGGTCGATGCGGTTGTCCGGTGCTCCGGTGCCGGCGCGGTCGGTTTGATCGAGACCAAAGATCTTCAGGTACGGCACCGACGAGGTGTCCGGGCGCGACGGGTTCAGGCGCGATGTGATGATGTCCTCGATTGTCACATCCAGGCTCTGGCTGTCGATGTTGGAGAGCCCCAGGCTGTAGATGTTGCGAATCATCAGCGGCCACGTGTTGGGAAACACGCCGTCGGGGTCGGGCTCGGGTGCTTTCAGCATCTCGAGTACCAGCATGTCGCCCTTGGTGGGGTCGGGGCTGGGCGGGAGCCCGTAGTCCGCGAAGGTACCGCCGATCGGGACACCGGCGTTGCTGGTATAGCGAACGGCGAGCATCTTGAGTGCCGTGTTGGGAATGGCTTCCGCGAGTTCAATTCCGAGGACCGAGTTGTCGTCTATGTCCAGGATGTAGAAGTAGTCGATGTCCTTCTGCAGCAGCACGAACTGGCCTTCCTTGGCCTCGGTCGGCGTCTGGTTGAGCGCCAGCGACTGGGTCATGGCCACGAGCCCCGCGCCATCACCGTTGGGGTCGGCACCCGCCCAGCCCCACTTGGCGACAACCCCCTGCACTTCGCTACCCGTGACCTCGCGGTACAGCTCAACAATCAGGTCGCCGTCGACACCGACAAACGCCTGCGGTCGGTCGAAGTAGAAATACTTGTTCTTGATGTAGTCGACGTCGCGGATCGTCACGGTCTCTTTCTGCCCCAGCTGTCCCCCCGCGGGAGTGAACTGCGCATTGGAGACTTCGCCCTCCTGCTTGGACGCGATGAGCGTGAAGTCGGTGGACCCCGTCTTGGCCAGCATCTTGGCGCCAAAGAGCCCCTGCGCGTTGGCCGACACGCTCACAAGCTGCGAGCCCGGCAGCGAGAGGCTGGTGTTGCCCAGCTCGATGAGCTGGATGATCTCGTCTTCGTAGCCGGTGTACGCGAGCCGCACGCGGTTGGCGTCGTCGCCAATCGCTTCGCTCGAGTGATCCACCTGGATGCTCACCTTGTCGCCGATGGTGCCAATCAGGCTCACGTCCAGCTTCTGCTGCATGTCGAGCGACGGGAACAGCGACTGGCTCTCGCGGCCCTCGGCCCCGATGAACGGCTTCACCACCGTGGTCTGACCGGCCAGCGTGATTTCCTCGCGGCCGCGAATGGTGATGCTGGTCTTGTCGCCCGGACCGAAGATGGACTCGAGGCCCTTGGGCATCGGGAGCGGAATGTCAAAGCGAATACCGCCGGTCTGCTGGGAGCCGGTTTCGATCGGGAGCGAGGTAACGTTGGAGCGCGCGTAGTCCTTCCACAATTGTTCACGCGAGTTGTGCTGGATCTCGCGCACCACGTCGCCCATGGAGTCGATATCGGCCGTGATCTCGGGCAGCGAGAAGTCGCGCGGGTTGGTAATCGTGAGATCGCCAACTTCCTGCTCGGTGGTCTCGAAGAAGTGCGTGATGGGGACCGTGAAGACGGTGCGGTACCCGGGGATCACGCTGTAGTCGACCACGGTGCGCGTGGAGTCGACGTTAGTGCCCAGGAAGTGCTTGATCTTGTAGCGCTCGTTGCCGAGCGTGATGTACTTCCAGTCGAACGCGCGCACCTCGCCGGTGATGTCGCCGGTTACGCGATCGCGGTGCAGGGTGTCGTAGTAACGGCCGACCTCGTACAGGTCGATTTCCAGCGGGAGCAGGGGACGGAACGACTGAGCCCCCGCGGTGTCATACCGCAGGGCGGGTGTGACGCACGCGAGTGCAAAGACAAGCAGGAACGCCCGCCGACGGGGGCTGGTCAGCGTCCTGGAGAACCTGGTAATGCAGCTCGGCACATCAATTCCAATCGGCAGTCAGGGTGTTCCCTATCACCTTCTCGCGGGTCTTCGTGATCACTCGCTGGCTTGCGGCTGCGTCCTCGATCGTGGACGGAATCCGGTCAAACTGTCGCCATTCGGTGACAGTTCCCGGAAACAGATAAACGACGCCCATCGTCCCGACCGGTTGATGACCGCGCCGTGTGGAGAGAGGCGCGTTGGCCAGGGGGCGTCATCGATAAAACGTCTTGTCAATAAACCGCTTATGCGTAATGATTCAGAGGCGTTTCGGGTCCCTTTCTCATCCGTACGCGGTCCGCGATGATCTTCGAGCGCTACATTCTCCGCAACTACCTCGGCCCGTTTTTCTTCTCGATAGCGGTCATAACTTTCATGTTCATAATGAATTTCATTCTCCGCTACATCGACCTGTTCCTGGGCAAGGGAGTGAAGTTTTCTATTGTGCTGCAAGCATTTACGCTGAGTCTAGCCCACATGTTTGCATTGATCATTCCAATGGCGGTTTTGCCCGCCACCCTGATGACCTACGGGACTCTGGCGGGGGAAAACGAGATCACCGGGATGCGGGCCAGCGGGGTCTCCACCTACCGGATGGTGCTCCCCGGGGTGGTCGGGGCAATCCTGGTTACGGCGGCCCTGGTCTACTTCAACAACTACGTGCTGCCCGACTCGAACCACCGCCTCATGAACCTGCTCGTGGACATCAACCGCAAGCAGCCCACGGTGGAGTTGCGCGAAAACCGGTTCATCGACGACCTGCAGGGTTACACGATCTACTTTGCCGAGAAGAACGATCGCACCGGTGACATCGCCGACGTGCAGATCTTCAAGCATGCGGACCGACAGCAGCTGCCCACCACCATCGTGGCGCATCGCGGCAATCTCAAGTTTCTCGAGGGTCAGAACATTCTGCGCGTAGACTTGCAGGACGGAGAGATCCACGAACTTCCGCTGGCCGCCGACCGCGAAACCTACCGGCGCACCAGCTTTCAAACCTACACGCTGCACATCCGCGACGTGGACCGATCGTTGCAGCGTAGCGAGCGCGACTACCGCGGCGACCGCGAGATGAGTGAACGCATGATGCGCGACCGGATCGCGGAGATTCGCTCCGAAATGGCAATGGGACGGCAGGAGATGATTCGCGAGGCAACGGGGACGATGGAAAGCACGTTCGGGCTCCTGAAGCCCGGCGAGCGCGAGCGCCGCGAGCGCATCGCCCGGGCCAAGGCGCGCGCCGACAGTCTCGCCGCCATCAAGTCCACCGAGCCGCCGGGCGGAACCGAAGGCGGACGCGGTCAGCGCCCGACCCCCCGGCCGCGCATCACCGCCCGGCCATCCGAGAACGCGCGCGCTGCGATTCCGCTGGCGGCGCGCAGCGAGTACATCGCGCGCCAGCGCATCGAAACCGCGATAAACGGCAACCTTTCGCTCGAGAAACAGATCCGCCGTTACCAGGTTGAGATCCACAAGAAGTACGCCATTCCGTTTGCGTGCGTGATCTTTGTGCTGATCGGTGCTCCGATGGCGATCCGCATGGGTCGCTCGGGTATGAACATGGCGATTGGCCTGAGCATCCTGTTCTTTCTCGTCTACTACGTGTGTCTGATCGGCGGCGAGAAGCTGGCCGACCGCGGCTTCACCAGTCCGTTCCTGGCCATGTGGGCCCCCAATCTGGTCTTTGGCGTCTTCGCCATCGTGCTGCTGCGCAAAGCGGCGCGCGAGCAATCCACCTGGGACTTTGGCTGGCTGCGCCGGCCCTTCCGCCGCCATGCGACCCCGGATTCACGATAGATACCTGCTGGTCCGGTTTCTCCGGATCTTCTGTTTTGCGGTCCTCGCGTTCGTGATGATTTACATCACGGTGGACATCTTTGAAGAGATCGACAACTTCATCGACCACGACGCCAAGCTCCCGAGCATCGTTCGTTACTACGTCTATTCCCTGCCGGCAGCCCTCACGTACGTGATTCCGGTTTCGTTGCTCCTGGCCACCGTGTTCTCGATGGGACTGCTCGCACGGCGCAACGAACTCACCGCACTCCTCGCGTCGGGAATCAGCCTGCACCGCATCGCCCGTCCCATCTTTGTGGTGTCGCTCATCAGCGCCGCCTTCGCGGTTTACTTCAACGACGTTATCGTGGCTGCGGCCAACCGGCGCATGAACGACACCAAGCGCCACGACATCGAGGGCCGCGCTCGCATCGAGTCCGACGACAAGGCCGACTTCCGCTACATGGGCAGCGACGGGCTGGTGTACCTCGCTTCCAACTACAGCCACGTGAACACGACGCTGTACGATCTGGTCATCCAGCAGTTCGACGGCAACACGCTGGTACGGCGCATCGACGCCAAGAGCGCGCGCTGGAAAGTCGACCACTGGCTTCTGGTAGCGGGCTACGTCCGTTCCTTTGAAAAAGGCGCGGAACGCGTGCAGGCCTTCGACACGCTGACGGTGCCGCAGATGCGCGAAAAGCCGGAGGACTTTGCGGCCGAAGAAATCGACGAAGAAAACATGACCCTCGCCGAACTGAGACGTTACATTGATCGCGTGGAGCACACGGGGGGCAACGCGGAGAAGTACATCGTGGACATGCACTTCAAGTTCAGCTTCCCGTTTGCGGGCATGATCTTTGTGCTGATCGGTGTGGCGCTCGCGTCGGGTAAGCGCAAGCCGTCGGTTGCGACGGGCTTTGGCCTGACGCTGGTGGTGAGCTTCATTTACTACATGGTGCTGCGCATCGGACAGACGCTGGGTCACAACGGATTCCTGCCGCCCGTCGTGGCGGCCCAGTTTGGCAACGGCCTCTTTCTGGCGGTGGGGTTGTTTCTTCTGCGGCGGGCCAATCGATGAGAGCGGCCCTTGTCGCACTCCTGCTCACGGGGGCACTCGCGTCGTCCGCCGCGGCGGAACCCGAGTACAAGATCACCGACGCCGACCTCGCGCGCCTGGAAGCGCGCATGCAGCGCCAGGTGGGGTCCATGCAGTACCTGATGAACCCGTACCAGCTGCGCCAGTTCTTTGCACTCGCCGACGACGAAGCGCGCCGCGCGTGGATCACGCGTTTCTGGGCCGCCAACGATCCCACGCCGACCACACCCGTCAACGAGATGAAAACCGAGCACTACCTGCGCGCCGACATCGCGCGCGCCGAGTTTGCACGCACATCGTTCCCAGGTTTCGACCGGCGTGGCGAGGTGCTCATCCGCTACGGCTTCCCCGACTACCGCGGGCGCATCGACCCCGAAGTCACCGCGCGCAAGGTGCACGCCCCCGGCGAGCTGTGGTTCTACAAGCGCCACGACATGGTGGTGCAGTTTCGCGACGAATCGCTGAAGGGGAACTTCGAGTACGCCATCACGCCGTTTGGCGACGCGCAGGACATCACACCCGACCTGGCGGAGTTCCTGATCTACGACACGCAGTCGACCATCCAGGAGAAAATTCCGGAGCAGTACCTGGAGTTCTACCGCGACCCCGAACTGAATGAGACCGGGGTGACGTGGGGTGCCGTGCGCGAGCGGTTCCTGGGGCTCGAACCGGAGCGCTACCTGCGCCCGCGTACCGCGCGCACGGTGGAGGGCATGGACGAGATCGTCGACCCGGACTGGACGCGCTCGCTTCCCAACAACCCGGCCGAAGTCTTCCACCAGGACCAGGCCGAGAAGATGGCTACCAACTTCCAGAGTGTCCTGGAAGACACGCCGTCGTCGTATCCCTTCAACTTTGCCAAGACAGCACTCACGTTCTTCTTCGACGTCGGCCAGTTCCGCGCGGGCGAGGGCGTCAATCGCGTGGAAGTGAACGTGGAGTTTCCGGTGGAGCCGGGCAAGACGGCGGAAACCAAATCGCGCCGCTACGTGGCCACGGCCACCGTGTACGGCGCGGACTGGAACATCGTGGAAAAGATGCAGCGTGAGGTCACGATGCCGGTTTCGGAATCGAGTGCCACGCGCCTCATGCCCGCGCAGCTCGCGTTCTCGCTCCCGCGCAACTACTACCGGGTGGCGGTCGACGTCGCCGCCCCCGACGAGGGACTCGCCTCCGCGTATCGCACCAGTGTGCCGGCGCGCAATTACGACAAGGACCTCGCCATCAGCGACATCCTGTTTGCGCAGAAAATCGCTCCGCTGGAAGCCGAGTCACCGTTTGCGCGTGGTGCGCTGGAAGTCATCCCCCACCCCATTCGCCGCTATGCCGTGGGGTCACCCGTGTCGGTTTACTTCGAAGTCTACAACCTGGGACACAACCCGGGTGAGCTGACGAGCTACGACGTGGAGTACCGGGTGGTGGAGCACAACGACAGAAAGCAAAGCCTGCTCGACCGCTTCCGCGACGAGTCCCCCGCGTTCTCATCGCGCTTCGAGGGCTCCGGCTACACCGAAACGGAAACCCTGCACCTCGCCATCCAGACCGCCAACCTGAAGCCCGGCTTCTACGACTTCATCGTGCGCGTCAAAGACGAGTACTGGCAGTCGGAAACGCTGCGCCGCGCAACGTTCCGCATCGTGAAGCCGAGCGAGAAAGAGTAGCTCCACGAGAAAAACAAACGCCGCCGGGTGGTAAGCCCGGCGGCGTCTTTTGTTGAATCGCGATACGGCGATGCCTACGTCCCGTGCTCCCAGCTCGCCAGGTAGCGAACCTGCTGGTCGGTGAGCGTGTCGATCTTGGAACCCATCGACATGAGTTTCAGGCGCGCGATCTCGCGGTCGATGCGCTCCGGAACCGGGAACACCTCGATCTTGAGCGAGCCGTGCTGCTTGACCATGTACTCCGCACCCAGCGCCTGGTTGGCGAAGCTCATATCCATCACCGCGGCCGGGTGACCCTCGGCGGCGGCCAGGTTGATGAGACGCCCCTCGCCCAGGATGTTGATGCGCTTGCCGTTCTGCAGCGTGTACTGGTCGACATCCTTGCGCACGCGCTTTTTCTTCACGGCGATGCGCTCCAGCTCTTCCAGCTCGATCTCCACGTTGAAGTGGCCCGAGTTGCAGACGATGGCACCGTCCTTCATCTTCTCGAAGTGCTCGCGACGAATCACCGCGATGTTGCCGGTGAGGGTCACAAACACGTCGCCGATCTCGGCCGCCTCGTGCCCCGTCATCACGCGGTAGCCGTCGTGGACTGCTTCCAGCGCCTTGACCGGATCCACTTCCAGAATGATCACGTTGGCGCCCATGCCGCGCGCGCGCTGTGCTACACCGCGGCCGCACCAGCCGTAGCCGGCGACCACGAAGTTGGAACCGCACAGGAGCACGTTGGTGGCGCGCAGAATGCCGTCGATGGTGCTCTGGCCGGTGCCGTAGCGGTTGTCAAAGAAGTGCTTGGTCACCGCGTCATTGATGGCAATGACGGGGAACTTGAGCACGCCGTCTTTCTGCATGGCACGCAAACGAATGACACCGGTGGTGGTTTCCTCCGTGCCGCCAAAGACACCCTTAAGCGCATCGTCACGCGTGGAGTGTAGCGTGGACACCAGGTCCGCGCCGTCGTCCATGGTGATCTGCGGCTTGATGTCGAGCGTCTGGTTGACGTGCTTGTAGTACGTCTCGTTGTCCTCGCCGTGGATCGCGAAAACCGGGATCTGGTAATCCGCCACCAGGCTGGCCGCCACGTCGTCCTGCGTGGAGAGCGGGTTGGACGCGCACAGCGCCGTCTGCGCACCGCCGGCCTGCAGCGTGCGCATCAGGTTTGCGGTCTCGGTGGTGACGTGCAGACACGCTGCAATGCGCACACCGTTGAGCGGCTTCTCCTTCTGGAAGCGGTCGCGGATGCTGCGCAGCACCGGCATGCGGTCGTCCGCCCACTCGATGCGGTCCTTGCCGGACGGCGCGAGGCCGATGTCCTTGATGTCATACTTCATTGTGAGTCGCGTTTCCTTTCCCGCTCGCGCGGATGTTGAGAATGATCAGGCTTTGCGTTTGAGCTCATCGGCAAAATCGGAGAGCTCCCAGGTGAAGTCCTTGTCTTCGCGGCCGAAATGCCCGTAGGCCGCCGTCTTGCGGTAGACGCCGCGGCGCAGCTTGAGCCGCTCGATGATGCCGCGCGGTGTCAGGTCAAACGTGTCGCGCACGATCCTGGTGAGCTTGTCGTCCGCGATCTTGCCGGTTCCAAACGAGTCAACCATGACCGACACCGGATCCTTCTCGCCGATGGCGTACGCCACCTGGATCTCGCACTCGTCGGCGAGGCCCGACGCCACCACGTTCTTGGCGATGTGGCGGGCCGCGTAGCACGCGGACCGGTCCACCTTGCTGGGATCCTTGCCCGAGAAGGCACCGCCGCCGTGGCGGCCCATGCCGCCGTAGGTGTCCACGATGATCTTGCGACCCGTGAGCCCGCAGTCCGCCATCGGACCGCCCTTCACGAACCGGCCGGTGGGGTTCACGAGCAGGCGGTAGCCGTCGCCCGGGAATCCGTACTGCTTGAGCACGTGCCTGACCACTTTCTCATCCATGTCCTTGCGGATGGTGGCGTCGGCAACGTCGTCGGAGTGCTGTGTCGAAACAACCACGGTGTCGATGCGGTACGGCTTTCCGTCCACATACTCCACCGTGACCTGGGTCTTCCCGTCCGGTCGCAGGTAGTCGCAGCCCTTTTCATGGCGACGCACCCACGCGAGGCGCTCGGCCAGGCGATGCGCGAGAAAGATGGGCAGCGGCATGAGGACGTCGGTCTCGCGCGTGGCGTAACCAAACATCATGCCCTGGTCGCCGGCGCCTTCCTTGTCCACACCCATCGAAATGTCGGGCGACTGCTCATCAATCGACGTGATGACCGAACAGGTGGCACTGTCGAAGCCGAACGCGGAATCGGTATAGCCGATGTCCTTGATGACGTCGCGCGCGAGCTTCGGAATGTCGACGTACGCTTCCGTGGTGATTTCGCCGGCGATGAACGCGATGCCGGTGGTCACCATGGTTTCGCACGCGACGCGCGCCTTGGGATCCTGCGAAATGATCGCGTCGAGAACCGCGTCCGAAATCTGGTCCGCGATCTTGTCGGGATGTCCTTCGGTTACGGACTCCGACGTAAACAGTCTCTTCTCCGACATGAATTCCTCCTTGAAACCCATTGATGGCCCGCGGTGCACGGGTCCTGTCACGCTCGCCACCCCGCGGTCTTCGGACCGCGGGGGCCCCGTCTCGGTGCCACCCGTGCTCCGCTGTCCCTCGCTCGTGGGCGCCCGCCGGACGCCACCCGCGTTACTTGAAACTAATTTCGCTCGAGTCCCCGACGTCGAGCTTCTTGAATCCGCCGCGGATGACCGCGTTGGCGCCGATCAGGCTCGACTCGAGCAGGGCGTCGGTCACCATGGCCCCTTCCGACAATACTGAATCCCGGATGATGGACGAGTGGATGACCGCACGCTCGGCGATCGACACATACGGCCCGATGACAGAGTTCACGATCTCGGCACCCGGCGAAATGGAGACCGGGGGGATGATGATGGACCCCTCGATGGGGCGTGCGCCGGGCGCATTCTTCAACAATTTGCGATTGGTTTCAAGCATGGCTTCGGGCTTTCCACAGTCGAACCACTCGTCGATGGCAAAGGGGGCAAAGGCCGTCCCCCGCTCGATCATGAGCTGGAGGGCGTCGGTGATCTGGTACTCGTTGTTGGTGGTGATGTTGCGCTCGATGATCTCCCGCACGGCCGCAAAAAGGGCCGCCCCGTCGAGGAGGAAATAGAGGCCCACCAGGGCCAGGTTGGAGGGGGGATCCTTGGGCTTTTCCACCAGACGGGTGATCCGGCCCCCGGCCACCTCGCACACCCCGAACCGGCGCGGGTCCTCCACCTCGTGCACGCCCAGAACACTGGTCTTCTGGGCCACGACCTGCTTCAGGTCGGTCTTGATGATGGTGTCGCCCAGCACGATCAGGAGCGGCTCTCCGGTATTGGCCACGGCGCGCGTGAGGTCGACCGCGTGTCCGATGCCGCGGCGCTCCTCCTGAAACACAAACTCGACGGCGAGGTCGGGGTAGTTCTTCTTCACCCACTGCTCGATAAGCTCGCCCTTGTAGCCCACGATGAGCACGATGCTGCTGGGATTGAGCGGCACCACGTCGTCCAGAATGTGGGCGATGATGGGCTTGCCGGCCACATACAGGAGTGCCTTGGGCAGCGTGTACGTGTGCGGACGCAGCCGCGTACCGATGCCGGCGGCGGGAATGATTGCTTTCACGAACCCAGCTCCTTCTTGAGCGCGTTGATTTTCTCCACAGGCGTCGGGTCGACGCCGTTCAGGTAGGCCAGGTAGACGCTGGCAAAGTCTCCGAGGAGCATGACGGCCAGCATCCGCGCGAGGCGTCCGCCGCCGGGAGCGTCCAGACGCTCCACGCGCCCCGCGAAGGGCGACATCAGTTTGAGCCCGATGTCCATGTGCCGGCGCGTTTCGGGATGATCGTCGCGGTCCTGCAACGACAGTATGACGGCGCGCTTCATCATCGCGTCACCCACCTGCCAGCCCACGATTTCATTGTGATTCAGTTCGGGAAAGAAGGCGAAGTGCGCCAGTGTTTTGGCGTTCTCATTGATCTGACAAGACCAGCGCCGCGCGACACCTTCGAGCAGACCCGGAGCGGCGTATACGAACGCCATGCGCTCGAACAGGTCCTGCGCCAGCTCAATGGCCCCGTTGCCGGTCTTGTCGGGCGCGTAGGCGGCACAACGTTCGCGCGCCACCGCCAGTGCCTCTTCGTACTCGGAGTCCTTGAAGTCGGCCACACCGGCCGCGCGCAGCACGTGCAGCATCGGGAACAGCGAGAGGCCGATGGCCGAGCGCGGCGGCATGCCGCCGGGAATCGTGCACACCGGAAAACCGTCGCGCGCGGCCCGCGCGGCCAGTTCGCCGCCGCTGGTGATGGCCACCACCGCGACCGCAACGCCGCGCGCCGCGTCGTATGCGGACAGCGTTTCACCGGTGTTGCCCGAGTAAGAAGACGCCACCACCAGCGCACCGCGCGCCACGTTGGCGGGCAACGCATAATCGCGGCAACTCAGGATGGGAACGCGCGCACGCTCACCCAGAAACGAGCGCGCGAGGTCGGCGCCGATGGCCGAACCACCCATGCCGCACACCACCACGCGGTCAAACGTTTTGCCCTTGAGTCCGTCCAGCGTGCGCGCAAACTCGGCGCCGATCTTCCAGGCCTGTTCCATCTGGGCCGGAAACCCGATGATGCGCCCCAGCATGTCCGCGGGGTCGTGAAGCTTCCGCAGCTCCGTCATGGATGCAGTCATGTACCCAGCCTTCCCTGGTCGAGCACGGTTGGAACGTGCGATTTCAAGAACGATTCAATTTCCGCCTCGATCTCGGCGGTGGTTCGGAAGCGGTTGACGCGGCGCACGAGTGCGCGGCATTCATCAAAGGTGACCGCGCGAATGATGCGCTTCACTTCCGGAATCATGTTGGGGCTGACACTGAACTCGTCGATGCCAAGCCCGATCAGAATGGGCACCGCCAGCGGGTCGCCCGCCATCTCGCCGCACACGCTGACCCGGATCTTGCGGCGTCGCGCCGCCTCCACCGTCAGGCGCAGGAGGCGCAGGATGCTGGGGTGCAAGTGCTGGTAGAGATGCGCAATCTTGCTGTTACCGCGGTCGACCGCCATCGTGTACTGCACCAGGTCGTTGGTGCCGATGGAGAAGAACGCCGCCTCGCGCGCAAACTGGTCGGCCAGTGCCACGGCCGAGGGTGTCTCCACCATGATTCCAAGCGGCACGTTTTCGTCAAACTTGTAGCGGTCGCGCTTCAGCTCCTCGCGTACTTCCGCGCAGATATCGCGCGTGCGCAGCACTTCCTCTATCTGCGAGATCATGGGCAGCATGATCTTGACGCTTCCGTGCGCGCTGGCGCGGTAGATCGCGCGCAACTGGGTCTTGAAGATGTCCTTGCGCGTGAGGCAAAAGCGAATGCCGCGCCAGCCCATGAACGGGTTCAGCTCCGGTGAGCGGTACAGGTAGCTCGCGATCTTGTCGCCGCCCACGTCCAGGGTGCGGATGACAACCGGCTTGCCGTCCATTTTCTCCGCCACCTGCCGGTACACCTTGTACTGTTCCTCTTCGCTGGGAAGATAGTCCTGCGAAATGAAGAAGTATTCGGTGCGAAACAACCCCACACCCTGGGCACCCTGCGCCACCGCGGCACTCACTTCGTCCGGTGAGTCCAGGTTGGCGGTGAGGCCGTACTCGCGCCCGTCCAGTGTCTGACCCGGGTAACCGGACAGGGTCAGCAGTTGTTCTTCCAGCATGCGGAAGCGCGTGATTTCCTGCCGGTACGATTCCAGGGTTTCCGGCGTGGGATGAATGACAACCATGCCGGTGTTGCCGTCCACGATGAGCGTGTCGCCGGTCTCAACCCGATCAAACACGCTCTCCAGCCCCAGCACCGCCGGAACGCCCTGCGAACGGGCCAGAATGGCGGTATGCGACGTGCGTCCGCCCTCGTCGGTGGCGTACGCCAGCACGGTGCGGCGATCCAGTTGTGCCGTATCGCTGGGCGCGAGGTCGCGCGCCACAATGATGCTGGGCGAATCGGGGCGCGTGACGCGCGTGTTCTTGCCCAGCAGATGCTTGATGACGCGCTTCTTCACGTCGCGAATGTCGACGGTGCGTTCCTTGAGGTATTCGTCCTCGATGCCGGCGATGGAGGCAATGAAGCGGTTCATCACGGTGTCAAAGGCGGCGGCCGCATTGAGGCGCTCGTTCCGGATCAGGGCCGAGGTCTCGTCCACCAGCGCGCGATCGTCGAGAATCATGAGATGCGCGTCGAAGATGCGAGCGTGATCCTCTCCCATGCGGCCCCGGATGTCCGTCTTCAAGACGCGCAGTTCCTTGCCGGTGTCGGCCAGCGATTGCAGGAAGCGGCGCACCTCGTCGTCGGTGCGCGCGGCATCCACCGTGTAACGCGGCACCGTGAGGCGCTCGGCGTCGCGCACAAACGCAGTACCGATCACAATACCGGGCGAGGCGGAAATGCCGCGGCGTTCCACCTGCGGTTTGGAAGCAGGAGGACCGTTGGTCTTATGGAGCTTGCTGCGTGACATGGTGGTGGTAACGGCTCCCGGGGACCGGGAGCGCCGCGGAGAGCGGAGCGCGCCGGCCGGCGGCGTTAATCCTCGTAGAACTTGGCGTCGAAAAGGGCCTCGAGTGCCTTCTGCGCGGCCGTCTCGTCCGAGCCTTCAACCTCGACGCGGATCATGGTCCCGCGCGACGCGGCGAGGCTGGCCAGTCCCAGGATGCTTTTTCCGTTGGCGTATTTCTCCCCGTTGTAGACGCGGATCTCGCTGGAAAACTGGGCGGCGACTTTAACGAACTCGCCCGCGGCCCGCAGGTGCAGACCGATCTTGTTCCCCACCGGCTTGACAAATTCAATCATGTCACGACGTCCTGACTACGGGAGTAGGAGTGCGATCACCCACGCCAGCGGAAACAGCGCGAGTGCCAGGCGCGGTGCGGTCATGCCGCGACGGGTCAGGAGCCAGATCAATGCCGCCACGCCAACCAGCGTGATGACGGTGTAAGTCCCGGCGGCACTGCTCTTGTTCACGAGCAGCCCGGCGAGGAGACCGGCTCCGAGTGCCGCAAGTCCCCGGGCGCCAGCCAACCAGCGTTGCACCCGCGGACCGGAGAAAGATTCCACCAGTCCCCACCCGCGCGCGTACCCGAAGGCAATCCCGCGCCGGCGACCGACCAGCAGGGCGGTATTGTAAAGCACCCAGACCGCCAGTAACCCCGCAAAAAAACTGTATATAACAGACAGGCAGGCCAAAGTCAACGCGAGGGGCCGCAGGGCCCCGGAGAACAAAACGTCGCCCGCGGCGGCCAGAGCACTGGCGGCTGCCTGCTTGAAGCGCGACACAGAGGCCGGTCCGGCCGAGTCCCCTTCCTCCTCGATGCGCAGGATCCCCCCCACCACGATCGGCGCCAAGTTGGGGTTGGTGTTGAAATAGTCCGTGTGGCGCTCGAGCAACCGGTCGCGGCCCAGCTTGTCGGCCGCGGCGTCGAGGGCAAACAAGAGCCCGATGTTCTGCATCCCGCGCCGGTGCAGGGACGCCTGCAGGAACAGGAGCCGCGCGTTCACGCGCGCGAGATCGCCGGGCGACAGGCGGCTCACAGGAGCAGCACCCCGATGGCAAACCCGATGATGGCAAAGCGCGCCGGGTTGCGGCTCTGGTAGAAGGCACGGCCCACGGCCACCAGCGCGAAAGCGGGCAGAACCGTGATCCACAATTTTGCGCCCGCGGCCAAGGACGGCGTCACGCGGGCGGCCAGCGCTTCCGTGGTGGCGGCGGCCGTTGGGAGCAGAAACAACACCTGCAGGATCTCCGCGACAACGACAAACAACGCCGACCCAACCACGGCGACGGTGAGGTTGCGCGACGCCACCGCGCGATCCGCGGGTAGCTTGAAGGCTTCCAGACGCCGCTCGCGAAGACTCCCGGTCATCTCGGTGATGCGCGCGCCAAACTCGCCGGCGACGAGCCCCCAGACAACGCCCATCGCCACCACAAAGGCCACGTTGGGCTCTCCGGTGTGGTTCTGCACCAGGCATACCGTCCCCGCGCCCACCACTCCCCCCACCACGACGTTGGCGCGGCGCGTGCCGCGCGGCTGCCCGATGGTGAGCCACACGAACTGCAGCACCAGCCCGCATTGCAGCGCGGGTTCGAGCACACCCGTGAGCGCCCCGATGATGGCAGCGGAAAAAACGGGTTCGGACAAGAGCGACTGCCAGCCGGCGCGTTCATCCAGGGCCAGGAGGCCGGCGATGAGTGCGATGGGAAGTAGATCGGTCATCGTCACACAACCAGCGAGTTGATGATGCGCGCGGGATTGCCGGGTACGTCCTGCGCCGACAACGACACACCCATCTTGACCAGTTCGCGCAGACACGCGCGTTCTTCGGCGGTGAGGAAGACGAAGGGCAGGAGCTCCAGCGATTCGTCGCGGTAGTGGAGTCCGCCCACATTGACACTCTTGAGTGGCACGCCGGCGCGCACCAGCGCCAGCACGTCGCGCGATGATTCAAACAGGACCAGCAACTGTTCGGTCGCAAACAGGTCGCCAGACAATTGCCGCGCCGCCTCCTCCACCGAGGCAAACGCAACCTTCACGTCGGGCGCACACGAGGTATAAAAGCGGCGCTCCCAGTCGCTGGCGGCGACGCGGTCGTTGGCAACCAGGATGCGGTCGGGCTTGATGACGGGAACCCAGCCCAGCACGACCTGCCCGTGAATCAGTCGGTCGTCGATCCGGGCAAGCTTTACGGGCATGGCGCTCTCGGGGCTACAGCTGGTCGGAATCCACGGCGTGGATGCTGTCGCGCCCGCGCGAGGCCAGCTCCGCGGGCAGGCGTTCGAACGCCACCTCGGTGCGCTTGTTGAGGAATGCGAGCAGCATGGGCAGGTTGACACCGGACACGATGCGAACGTTGCGGTGGCGGCGTTCCACCGAGAGGGTCGCGTGCCCGCAGCTTCCACCCAGAAAGTCCACGAAGATCACAAAACTGTCTTCGGGTCCGGCGGACTCCAAAATGGCCTCCAGTTCGGAGGCCAGTGTTTGCGGGGTCTTGTTGTCGTTGGAAAGCGGATACACCCCGGAGGTGGCTCCGTAGATGTGGCGCGCGGTCGAGATGAATTCCTCCGCGAGCTTGCCGTGGGTGACGACGATGGCCGAAATCATCTGGGTGCCCGCTGCCGCGCGTATCATTCCTTGTCGTGTCTCAGGTACTGCCTCGTCTGTCGGTCGCTCTTCATCATGTCGATGAGCAGCGTGTTGAACTTCTCCGCCGCGTTGACGCCGTAGACCTTCAACATGTGGTTCATCGCGATTACTTCAGAGATTACCGTGATGTTCTTGCCCGGGAAAAGCGGAATTACGACCTGCGGGATCCACACGTCGAGGATACTGATGGCCTTCTCTTCCAGCCCGGCCCGGTTCCAGTCCTTGCGCGGGTCCCAGTCGTCCAGGTGGACCTCCACCTCGATGCGCTTCTGGACGCGCACAGCGCGGATGCCGAACAGGTCCTGAACGTTGATAATGCCGATGCCCCGGATTTCCATGAAATGGCGCAGGTGCTGGTTGCCGCGCCCGATGAGCACGTCATCCGCCGTGCGGGTGACGTGGACGGTGTCGTCGGCCACCAGACGGTGACCTCGCTCCACCAGGTCCAGCGCGATCTCGCTCTTGCCAATGCCGCTGCGCCCCGTGAACAGGAGCCCCACGCCGTACACGTCCACCAGGGTGCCGTGAATCTCGCACGTGTCCGCGAAGGCGGAATCCAGGTACTTGGTCAGCTCGTGGATGAAGGGTGTGGTCAAAAGCGAGCTGCGCAGGAGCGGAACCCCGTGTGCGGTGGCCCCGTTCAGGAGAATCTCCGGAATTTCGAGTGAGCGCGTGACGATGATGCACACCAGCGGCACGGAGAACAGGCGTTCCACGGCGTCGCGGCGCACGTCCTCGGTGCGCGTGTTGAGGTACAGAACCTCGGTCTCACCGAGGATCTGGATGCGCTCGTTCAGGTAGTTTTGCATGAACCCGGCCAGGGCCAGGCCGGGGCGATGGATGTCGGTGACGGTGGCAGGAATGGGCCCTTCCTCCACACCGTTCACGAGTTCAAGCCCGAGCATCTCGCGCGTATCCGCGAGGAGCTGTTTGACAGTCAGTGTCTTCTTGTTTGCCTTGTTCACACGCCTCCGGCCTATTCCCCTTCGACGAGTTCGCCCGACGTTTCCCCGAGTCCCGGGTGTCGCTTGCGACCCTTCTTCAGCTTGTCTGCGTGCCGGCGCAGCTGCTCTTCCAGTTTCTCGACCGCACGATCGACCGAAGTGTACATGTCTTCGGACTCGGACTCACTCACGAAGTCCTTGCCGTTCACGTGCAGCGTGATTTCCACGCACTGGCGGTACTTTTCCATGGAGAAGATGACGTGCGCGTTCACGATGTGGTCGAAGTAGGTTCGCAGGTGGTGAACCTTGCCTTCGGCGTAGTCCTTGAGCGCGGCGGTGAGATCGTAGTGTCTTGCGGTCGTGGTGATGTTCATGAACGACCCCTTTCGTCGGTACTTCGGGCGCCGGTGTCACGGGCTTCCGCAATATAACGCCCGGTGCCGTGTGCGGGCAAAGAAACCAATTCCCGGCCTAATACTGCTTGCGCATGCGGGCGGGCAGGATATTGAGCTGCTCGCGGTACTTGGCCACCGTGCGGCGCGCAATATTGAGTCCGTCTTTCTTCAGCATGTCGGCGATCTTCTGGTCCGAGAGCGGGGCGCGCGTGGTTTCGCCCTCGATGATGCGCCGGATCTTGTCCTTGGCACTCTTGGCCGATACTTCGCCGCCGTCCTGGGTCCCCAGGCTGGAGGAGAAGAAGAACTTGAGCTCAAAGACGCCGCGCGGCGTCTGCACGTACTTGTTGGTCGTGACGCGGCTCACCGTGGACTCGTGCATGTTGATCTCGCTCGCCACCTGCTGCAGCGTCAGCGGCTTCAGGAACGCGGTGCCCTTGTCAAAGAAGTCGCGCTGCTTGCGCACGATGCACTCCATGACCTTGACCATGGTGCGGCGGCGCTGCTCGATGGTCTGGATCAGCCACTTGGCCGACTTGAGGCGCGCGTTGATGAAATCCTTGGCCTGGCTGTCGCCGTCGCGCACCTCGCGCATCAGTTCGTCGTGGTAGGCCTGCGACACGCGCAGACGCGGCACGTTGCGGTCGTTCAGATACACGACGTACTTGCCGTCGACGCTGTCGACCACGAGGTCCGGGATCACATACTTGGGATCCTCGGCCACCACTTCCAGCCCCGGCTTGGGGTCGAGGGTGGCGATCAGCTTGCACTGATCCTGAACGTCCTGCACCGAGATGCGCAGCTTGCGCGCGATCTCGACGTACTTCTTCTGTTTGAACTCGTCAAAGTGGTCGCGAATGATGGTGGCCGCGAGGGTGTCGTCCTCGCCGCGGAAGCGCAGCTGCAGGAGCAGGCACTCCTGCAGGTTGCGTGCACCCACGCCCGGCGGGTCGAAGGACTGGATGAGTTCCAGGGCACGGTCCACTTCCTCGAGCGTGCAGCTGAAGGTGTGCGCCAGCTCCTCCAGGTCGGAGGTGAGGTAGCCGCTCTCGTCCAGTGAACCAATGATGTAGTCGCCGATCTGGAGCACGCGCTCGTCATCGGTTGCGATGCGCAGCTGGCCCATCAGCGTGTCGGTGAACGACTGCTTGGCGACGGGGACCTTCTCGAAGAACTCTTCCTGGTGCTCTTCCTCGGCGCTCGAGCGCCCGAGGTCAAAACCGTCGTTGAAGTACTCGTCCCAGTCGACCTGTTCCTCGCCCGCTTCGCCGCCTTCCAGGCGCGTCTCGGGTTCGTCGGGGTCTTTCTCGGCGGGCGCTTCAATGGGGGGATCACCGTCGGCGCCGGGCTCGGTGGTCGCCTCGGCCTCCTCGTTGTGATCGTCCTCGGCGATCTCCTCGAAGTCCTCGATCTCCTCGAGCAGGGGATTCTCCATGATCTCCTGCTTGAGCATCTGTTGCAGCTCAATGGCCGGCATCTGCAGCAGCTTGAGAGCTTGCTGCAGCTTGGGGGTCATGACCAGCTGCTGTCGCTGGCGAAGATGCAGGCCGATTTTCATGTCCATAAACAATCCACCCTGGACGGAATTCCTACAGTCGGAACGAGTTCCCGAGGTAGATTTCTCTCACCTCGGCGTCCGCTGCGAGGTCCGCCGCGGTGCCCGTCCTTTTGATGCTGCCCTCGTACATGATGTAGGCACGGTCAGTTATGCTCAACGTGTCGCGCACGTTGTGGTCCGTAATCAGGATCCCCAGCCCCTGCTCGCGCAACTTCTTGACGATGCTTTGCAAATCCTGCACCGCGATGGGGTCGATACCGGCAAAGGGCTCGTCGAGGAGCATGAACTTGGGTTTGGTGACCAGGGCCCGGGTGATCTCCACCCGGCGCCGCTCGCCACCGGAAAGCTGGTAGCCCATGCTCTTGCGAATGTGCGCGATGTCCAGCTGCTCCAGGAGCGTGTCCAGCACCTGTTTGCGAGCGCTGCGCGGGTAGGGCATGGTCTCGATCACCGCCATCAGGTTCTGCTCCACCGAGAGCCCGCGAAAAATCGAAGGCTCCTGTGCCAGATACCCGATGCCCATGCGCGCGCGCCGGTACATGGGCTGGCGCGTGATCTCGGTGTCATCCAGGAGAATGCGCCCCTCGTTGGGGCGGATCATCCCCACGATCATGTAGAAGGTCGTGGTCTTGCCCGCTCCATTGGGGCCAAGCAGTCCCACCACCTCACCGCCGTTGACGTCGACCGTCACGTTGTTCACGACACGGCGGCGCCCGTACGTCTTGACGACACCCTCGGCGCACAGACGCGGGCGCGCGACGGCGGCCAACGGGGTGTCGACCCCCTCTTCACCGGCTCTATTGATCGAGCTTTCCATCTTCCTCAATCAGCGCGCGTACGTCTTTCTTGATGTCGACTGAATTCAGTGTGTGGTCGCATTCCATCCCGATGCCGGTCACCACGTCGCCGTCGCGCGTGAGCTTGACGAAACTGTCGCTCACGATCTTGTCGGTCTCGTTCAGGTAGCGGAGACTGTCGGTCTCCAGAATCTCGTTCTTGGTCGTCACGACCACGACGTCGCCGTAGGCCAGCATGTCGTGTGTCGCCAGCGAGTACTCGCCGTTTTTCGCCGTCAGCGTGGTCTGCAGGTTTCCCATCTCGTCGTAGAATTCGATGATGGGCTTGTCCAGCACGAACACGTTGCGCTCGTTGTAGCGGTTTGCGAGCGGTGCCTTGAGCGTCCACTGCACGCGCCCGCTATCGGTCTCCTGCGTCATGAACGCCGTCATGGTCTCGTCCGGCAGCTGCATGTCCGCGACGGGCGGTACTTCCTCCGCGCGCTCTCCGCAGGCCGCGAGCAGGAGGGCCAGGCCCAGTGCCGCACTAGCCTTCCGCCACATACGCCGCCCCCGTTTGCGAAGCCGGCGCGGGGTCGCGCCAGCGGTGATGGAACCACACCCACTGCCTGGGGTCGATCCGGATCAGGCGTTCTACCGCGAGTGACGCCCGCGCGGTGATATCGGCAATGCGGTCGGCGCGCGACGCGTCGGTTTCGGTGTCGATCGGCGGCAGCACCCGGACGGTGTGCCGGCCGTTGGCGTTCAGGAACATCGCCATGGGAACAATTGGCGCCCCCGTTGCGAGCGCAATCTTGGCCACCGCGGTGGGCGTGTACGCTGGCCGGCCGAAGAACGGCACCCAGATGCCCGCCACCTGCGTGTGCTGGTCGATCAGGATCCCCAGCACTTCGCCCCGCCGCAACATTTCAAAGAGCGGCCGCGGATTGTCGTCGCGGTCCACGGAAGTAACCCCGAGCCTTTGCCGCGCGTCCACGAGTCGCTGGTTCAACCGCGCCGACTTCATGCGCCGCGCGATGACGTTGATGGGGTAACCGAGCGCCGTGAAGTACGCTGGCATCAGCTCCCAGCACCCGACGTGACCCGTGACCACGATGACGCCGCGCCCGCGCGCGTGTGCGTCCACAAAGTACTCCAGCCCTTCGACGCGTTCCACGCGCTCCAGCACCTGTTCGCGCGTCATGCGCATGAGGCGCAGAAACTCGTACGCGTTGCGGCCCACCGACTTGAAGGTGGCCAGCGCAAGTGCCTGTCGAAACGGCGCCGGGAAGTCGGGGAACGCGAGCCCCAGGTTGTCGACGGCGCGCTGAAAATCCCGTTTGAAGGCGCGCCCGGCCCAGCCGGCGAAGGTTCCAAACACCGCTCGCCCCGCGTTGCCGGGGAGTATTCGGGCGAGGCCGACCAGGCTCTCAACCAGTGCCACCTCGCCCACACGTTTGATTCTCTTCTTGAGGCGCACGGTCCTTTAAACCCCGCCGCGGCGTCCCCGGTCTGGTGCGACCCAAAAACCCGGGGAGAACGCCCGAAATCGTTCCCTTTTCGGTAGTTAACACAGTGACGGGGCGCGTTGTCAAGCAACCCTTGTGCCAAGCGGGTAATCTTGAGAAACGACAGGGACTTATGAGGAACGGGCCACCAGCCACGAGGAAGTCGTCGCCAGCGACCGGTCGGGGCGCCCGGCAAAGCGGGGATCCAGCGGGAGGCGGCCGCTTCGAATCAGCTCCAGGAGCTCGGGGCGCTGGCTGGTCTCATTCTCGATCACCCGGTGGCCGGCGGCTTCGAACAGGCGCTCGTAGTCATCCACGCGCAGCCGGTTCATGTACATGTAGCGGTTACCGGCGATGCGCGACCACTCCGCATCCGAGAAGCGCAGAAAGTGAATGGGAGGGATGGAGCGGTCGCCGTGCGAGAAGTGGTCGCTGTAATCAATGCAGTGAATGAGCAACCCGCCCGGCACCAGCACGCGCTTTGCTTCCGCGAGGATGGCGCGGATTGAAGGCTCGGGGATGTGCTCGAACACCATCGTTGATACGTGCACGTGCACGCTCGCATCCGGCAGGTTCAAGCGCGCGGCGTCGGCGGGCGCGTGGTAACCGATTCCGCACAGGTGCTGCAGCTCGGGCAGGCCCCACGACTTCGTGCGCGCGAGGGCAACAAGCTCATCCAGGCGTTCTGGCTTGAGCAGCGAACCGATCGCGGTCGCAACGTCATCCCGGTGTGTTGCGATGTACGCGAGGTCGTCGCGAACCAGTTCTTCCTTGAGGTAGCGGTTCAGGTCCACGGATACCACGCGATCGGCACCACACAGCCAGAACGCGATCGGCATGTTGAGGCGACGCCCGGTCCCCACTTCCAGAACGGTCGCACCCGCGGGCGAAAGCCCGGCGGCCTGTATGCGCGCGCAGACCTCGGCACCGGCCTTGAGGCGCGCCATCGGGTTGACGCGACGCAGCCCGCCGTAGTGGCGCTGCAACCAGTAGTACGTGGGATAGGAGAACGAGGCGGGCAACCGCGCGACCGCGTTTTGAATCGCCGCCTTGACGCGCCAGTTCATGGGGTCAGGCTACTCGGCGCGTAGTCCCGCACGCAGGATGTCGTGCAGGTGCAGCAGTCCCACCGGGCGCTGTGCGGCATCGACAATGAAGAGCATGAGCAGCGGGCCGGGCAGGTTGAGTTCCATGCGCGTGAGCGCGTCGACCGCCAGCACGGTGGGCTCGATGGTGCGCGGGTTGCGCGTCATGACTTCCACCACCGGCCGGTCCAGCGCGTCGTCGCGGCGCGTGAGAATGCGCTTCAAGTCGCCGTCGGTGACAATACCGGTGAGCGCGCCGGTGGCGTCCACCACACCCGTGCAGCCGATACTCTTCTCCATGGTTTCCATCAGGGCTTCGCGCAACGACTGGGTTTCCCGGACCACGGGGAGTGCTTTGCCGGTGCGCATCAGTTCGCCCACGGTGAGTGTGAGCTTCTTGCCCAGCATCCCGCCCGGGTGGCGCTCCGCAAACTGCGCGGCGGTGAAGCCGCGCCGCTCCATGAGTGCACTGGCCAGCACGTGCCCCAGGACCAGCGACACGGTGGCGCTGGTGGTGGGCGCAAGACCCAGGCACCCGGCTTCGCGCGAACCGTCGAACTCGAGCACGATGTCGCCGTGCTGCGCGAGATACGAGCTGCGCGCGGCGGTCATGGCAATGATGGTGACGCCGAGCTTCTTGAGCGCGGGGATGAAGTCGCGCAGTTCTTCGCCCATCCCACTCTTGGACACGATGAGCACCACGTCGTCCGCGTGCACGAGACCGAGGTCGCCGTGGGCGGCTTCAAACGCGTGCACGTAGAAGCTGGGTGTCCCCGTGCTGGTGAGAGTACTCGCGATCTTCTTGGCAATCTGTCCCGACTTGCCAACGCCCGATACGATGATGCGCCCGCGGCACGCCAGGATGGCGTCCACCGCCTGCGCGAGTTCCGGTCCCAGTCGGTCGCGGAGCGCGCGCAGGCCCTCGATCTCTTCGTCGATAATGCGGCGCGCGCTTTCGACGACACCGTCGGCGCGCAAGTCTGTGGGTTTGGTTTTCAATTCAGTGTTCCCGCTAGCCGCGCGCGGCCAGCCACACGCGATGAATGTCGATGAGGACACCTTCCAGCTGATCGAGCGGCAGCATGGAGGCGGCGTCGGACTTGGCCTTCGCGGGCTCAGGATGGGTTTCGATGAAAAACCCGTCCACCGGGACCGCGGCCGCCGCGCGCGCCATCATCCCCACCAGCGCCGGTTCTCCGCCCGACGCACCGCCCAGTCCGCCCGGGCGCTGCAGGCTGTGCGTCACGTCAAAGATCACGGGGCAGCCCGTGGCGCGCATGCGCTCGAATCCCCGGAAGTCTACCACGAGGTCGTGGTAACCAAACGTGGTGCCCCGCTCGGTGAGCCATACGTCCTTTGCGCCCGCGTGCTTGAGCTTCTTTACCACGTGCGCCATGTCCTCTGGCGCCAGGAACTGACCCTTCTTCACGTTGACGGTCTTTCCCGTCTTCGCCGCGGCTTCCAGCAAGCTCGTCTGACGCGAGAGAAACGCGGGGATCTGGAGCACGTCGACCGACCTTGCCGCGACGGGAACTTCATCCGGCGTGTGCACGTCGGAAAGAATTCTGCACCCCACGCTCTCGCGCACCTTCGCAAGCACGCTCAAGCCCGCGTCCACGCCGATGCCACGAAAGCTCTCGGTGGAACTGCGGTTGTCCTTCAGGTAACTCGCCTTGAAGATGAACTGGAACTCGCGCGTGATGGGAAGCTTTGCGATCGCCTGTGCGATGGAGAGCGTCAGGGATTCCGACTCGATCACGCACGGCCCCGCGATGAGGAGGGGCCTGCTGGCGCCTTCGATGCGGGATGAACTCATGAGCGCGCTGGCCGACACATTCCCCGCGCGACTACGCGCTCACCTGTCGCGCGGGAGAGGAAAGCGCGCCCCGTTGCGCTTTGGCGGCCCGCACCAGCCCGAAGAACAGGGGGTGCGGTCGGTTGGGGCGGCTCTTGAGTTCGGGGTGGAACTGCGACGCGATGAAGTAGGGGTGGTCGCCGATCTCGACGATCTCCACCAGACTGCCGTCGGGTGATGTGCCGGAAATGGTGAGGCCGTTGCGCTCCAGCGTCTCGCGGTACTCGTTGTTCACTTCCCAGCGGTGGCGGTGACGCTCGCTGACCTCGTCGGTACCGTAGATTTCGGCGGCCAGGGTGCCGGGCTTGATCTTGCACGGATACGCACCCAGGCGCATGGTCCCGCCCTTGTGGCCGGAGTGCGTTTGTCCTTCCATCAGGTCGATGACTGGACTGGGACAGTTGGGGCTGAACTCGGATGAGAGTGCGTCCTTGATCCCGCACACGTTGCGCGCAAACTCGATGACGGCGCACTGGAGCCCGAGACAAATACCGAGGAACGGGAGGTCGTTTTCGCGCGCGTAGCGAATGGCTTCCAGCTTGCCGGCAATGCCGCGCTCGCCAAAGCCGCCCGGCACCAGCACCGCGGACACACCGCGCAGCGCTTCTTCGGCACCCAGTTTTTCCACGTCTTCGGCGTCGATCCACGACACGTCCACGTGCACGTCGTTTTCCACACCAGCGTGCGTAAAGGATTCAATGATGGATTTGTAGGCGTCCTGAATCTGCACGTACTTGCCCACCACCGCGATCTTGACGCTGCGCTCAATGGCGGTCATGCGCTGGATCATGCGCTCCCACTCGCCCATGTCGGGCTCTTTGGCCTCGATGTGGAGCAGCTTGATGACGATGTCGTCCAGGCCATCGCGGTGCAGGTGAAGCGGCACGTGATAAATGGACGCAACGTCGCGCGCTTCGATCACGGCGCGCTCGCGCACGTTACAGAAGAGGGCAATCTTGCCGCGGATCTCGGGCCCCAGCGGGACCTCCGTGCGGCAGAGGAGAATGTCGGGCTGAATGCCGATCTCGAGCAGGCCCTTGACGCTGTGCTGCGTGGGCTTGGTCTTGATCTCCTTGGCCGCCTTGATATACGGCACCAGCACCAGGTGCACGAAAATAACGTTGTCGGCGCCCTCTTCGTGGCGCATCTGGCGGCAGGCTTCCAGAAACGGCAGGCCCTCGATGTCGCCCGTGGTGCCGCCCACTTCGGTAATAATGACATCGACGTCGCCGTTGTTGCCGGCGGCCTTGATGCGCGTCTTGATTTCGTCGGTGACGTGCGGAACCACCTGCACGGTCTTGCCCAGGTAGCCGCCGCTGCGCTCGCGCTCAATCACGGCCTGGTACACCTTGCCGGCGGTGACACTGCTGTCGCGCGTGAGGCGCTGGTCGAGGAAGCGTTCGTAGTGGCCCAGGTCGAGATCGGTTTCGCCGCCGTCGTCGGTGACGAACACCTCGCCGTGCTGGAACGGGCTCATGGTGCCCGGGTCCACGTTGAGATAGGGATCAAACTTCTGGATGGCGACGCGCAGGCCGCGCTGCTTCAAGAGCAGGCCGATGGAGGCGGCTGCGATGCCCTTTCCGAGTGACGAAACCACGCCGCCGGTTACGAAGATGTATTTCATGTCATCGACCCCGCGTGTTCACGGTTTGCACTTCAGCAATGCGCAGTTCGGGCACCGTCTGTCAGTCTAGAGACTCCTGCATTGCCCTTTCAACTTTTTTTATGTCGGCCGGCACATCCACGCCCACGGTGGTGCGATCCGACTCCACCACGTCGATGCGCATGCCGTTCTCCAGTGCGCGCAGCTGCTCCAGACGCTCCGAGATTTCCAGCGGCGTCCGCGGAAGTTTCGTAAAACGGGTCAGCGCGTCGCGGCGGAAGGCGTAGACGCCGATGTGGCGAAAAGCACCGGCCGCGTCGGCGGCAGCACCGCTGGGGATGGGTGCGCGCGAAAAATACAGCGCTCTTCCGTGCCGGTCCATCACCACTTTGACCACGTGCGGGCTGTGGATGGACTCGGCGTCGTGAATGGAGTGGCAGGCGGTGACAATGTCCGCCTCGGGCACGCGCGCGAGGCGCGTGACCATGGCTTCGACCATCAGGGGGTCGAAAATGGGCTCGTCGCCCTGCAGGTTCACAATGACTTCGACGCGCAGGGCCTTGGCCACCTCGGCCACGCGGTCGGTACCGGTGGCGTGGTCGGCGCGCGTGAGAACGAGGTCGCCGTCAAAGGAGCGGACGACACGCGCGATGCGTTCGTCGTCGGTGGCGACAATGACGCGGGTGGCGCCACGCACGCGCGATGCCCCGCGGTAAACCCACTCGATGAGGGGTTTGCCAGCGATCATCGCCAGAGGTTTGCCTGGAAATCGGCTCGACCCGAAGCGGGCCGGGAGCACAATCGCGAAGGTTGGAGATGCGGGGGCCAACCGGCCCCGCGAGGAGCGTCGTGGCGCGCTAGTTCGCGGCGACGACGCTGACGCGGCGACGGTTCTTGCCGAAGGCTTCGAACTTGACCGTGCCCGTGATCGTGGCAAAGAGCGTGTCGTCCTTTCCGCGGCCGACGTTCTGGCCGGGATGGATCTTGGTTCCGCGCTGACGAACGATGATCGACCCGGCGGTTACAAACTCGCCGGAAAAGCGCTTCACTCCCAGGCGCTGACCGTGACTGTCGCGCCCATTCTTGGAACTGCCTACACCTTTTTTATGTGCCATGTCGCTGCTGTCCTTAGGGCTAGGCGCCAAATCCGGAAACCCGGACTTCGGTAAACCACTGACGGTGGTTACCCCGGCGGCGGTACTTCTTGCGGCGCTTCTTCTTGAAAATGCGGATCTTCGCACTCCGGGTGTGGCGAACAACCTCGCCACTCACGGACTTGCCGGCCACAAGCGGAGCACCCACCATGGTGGTCTTGCCGTCCGACCACATGAGAACCTGGTCAAAGGTAACGGCTTGCCCGACTTCCTGCTCGAGGAGGGGCACCCGGATCACGGCATTGGGCTCGGCCTTGAACTGCTGGCCGTTGATTTTGAGGATCGCGTACATGTCTCTACTCCACTTGGATTTCCGCCACTCGAACCGGGCGGCCGGCGAGAAAAATAACCGTCGATTTGTACCCGATCCAGAGGGGAGTGTCAAGGGGCCGTTTTTGAAAGGGGCGCCCACCCCCTCGGGACCCGGCCCGGCCCTCTAACCCGTTGCCCGGGCAACAAATTGCCGCCTACCAGAAACCCCGCGACCCTCTGGCGCGTCCAAACCACCTGTGTCACTATCTTTGGCTTCCATGCCCGAACCCAACTCATGAACCTCACTGGAGACTCGCCCATGAGACGGTGCCTTGCTCTGTTTGCCCTGCTCTTGTTGTCGGGGGCTTCGTTTGCCAAAGCCCAGGTGGATGCACGCCTGCTTCAGTCCCCCGACGTATCACAAACTCAAATTGTGTTCACGTACGCCGGCGACCTGTGGGTCGTCGCAAAAGAAGGCGGTGTGGCGACGCGCTTGAGTTCGCCCGCGGGACAAGAATTATTTGCGCACTTCTCTCCCGACGGTTCGCGCATCTCGTACAGCGCCAACTACGACGGCAATCCCGACGTGTACGTCATGCCGACGGCGGGCGGTGTTCCCACGCGCGTGACGTATCACGGCATGAACGACCGTCTTATCGACTGGTATCCGGACGGAAAATCGCTCTTGTTCGCAACGTCCATGGACAGCGGACGCCAGCGCTTCAGCCAGTTCTTTCGCGTGTCGCCCGCCGGCGGCATGCCGGAACGACTCCCGGTCCCGCTGGGCGAGATGGCAAGCTTCTCGGCGGACGGGACGCGCCTCGCCTACACGCCGCAGACGCAGGCCTTCCGCACGTGGAAGCGTTACCGCGGCGGCTGGGCGCCCGATATATTTGTTTTCGACCTCGCCAAACAGACGTCGGAGAACGTCACCAACGATCCGTCCAACGACGAGTACCCGATGTGGTCGGGCAACAAGCTTTACTTCCTCTCCGACCGCGGTGCCGCCCAGCGCGCCAACATCTGGGTCTACGACTTCAACACCAAAGAGACCAAGCAACTCACGCGCTTTGTTGATTTTGACGTGCACGCGCCCGCGCTGGGGCCGCTTGATATTGTGTTTGAGGCCGGCGGGGTCCTCCATCTCCTCTCCCTGGCCGACGAGACCTACAAGGAAATACAGGTTCGCGTGGTGACCGATGCCGTGACCCTGATGTCGCGCACGGAAAACGCCTCCAACCTGGTGGAGGCCATTTCGCTCGCACCCGACGGCAAGCGCGCGATGTTCAGCGCGCGCGGCGAGGTGTTCAATGTGCCGGCCGAAAACGGGACGGTGCTGAATCTGACGCGCACACCGGGTGTTGCGGAGCGTTACGCCGCGTGGTCACCCGACGGAAAGACGGTTGCGTACTGGAGCGATGCGTCGGGCGAATACGAGCTCACGCTGCGCGACGCGGGCGCGAGCGGTAACGGGGCGAAGGCCACGTCTTACGGCCCGGGCTACCGCTATCGTCTGTCGTGGTCGCCGGACAGCAAGAAAATAGCGTTCATCGACCAGGCCATGAAGATTCATATCTTTGATGTCGCCAGCAAGAAGACCACGAACGTGGACCAACTCCTTTTCTCCTACGACGACGAGCTGGCGGGCTTCCGTCCCAGCTGGTCGCCGGACAGCCGCTGGCTGGCCTACCGACGCGAGGTACAGACGCGCAACGGTGCCATCGCTCTCTTTGATACCAAAGAGGGCAAGATGCACCAGGTCACGTCTGGCTACTACAACGACGCCATGCCGACCTTTGATCCGGACGGCAAGTATCTGTTCTTCACGACCAATCGTTCGTTCCAGCCCATTTATTCGGACCTGGACAACTCCTTCATCTACGCCAACACCACGCGCATCGCGGCGGCGGCGTTGACGGCGGACACTCCGTCGCCGATGAGCCCGCGCAATGATTCCACGCTGGTGAAATCCTCCAGCGACAACGGCGACGAGAAGGACAAGGAGAAGAACAAGGACAAGGACAAGAAGGGCGACAAGAAGAAGCCGGACGTGCCCGAGACCGCCATCACGATTGACGGATTTGAGACGCGCGTGGTTCTGCTGCCCCCGAAGGCCGGCAATTTCCGCGGCCTGCGCGCGGTTTCCGGCAAGGTCGTGTTCCAGCGCTTCCCCAACACCGGTTCCGGCGGCGAGGAATGGCCGGTTGTTTACTACGACCTCAAGGAGCGCGAAGAAAAGACCATCGTTGCGCACTCCACCGCGTTCGAAGTCAGTGCGGACGGCAAGAAGCTGCTCGCGGGCAAGGACGGAGCGTACGCGGTGGTCGACATCAAGGAAGACCAGAAACTGGACAAGAAGATGCCGTCGGGCACGCTGGAAATGACGGTGGATCCGCGCGCCGAGTGGAAGCAGATATTCAACGACACGTGGCGCTTCCAGCGCGACTTCTTCTACGACCCCAACATGCACGGCGTGGACTGGGCGGGCATGCGCACGCGCTACGGCAAGCTCATGGACCAGTGCGTCACGCGCTGGGACGTCAACTTCGTCATCGGTGAACTGATTGCGGAGCTGAACTCGTCGCACACCTATCGCGGGGGCGGCGATACCGACGAACAAAAGTCCGCCAGTGTTGGCTACCTGGGTGTGGACTGGGAGCTCTCGGATGGCGCCTACCGCATCAAGAAGATCATTCAGGGTGCCCAGTGGGACAGCGAAGTTCGTTCCCCGCTCGCGATGCCGGGTGTGAAGGTGCACGAGGGCGACTATGTGCTGGCCGTGAACGGACAGCCGGTCGACGCAACCAGGGCGCCGTGGGCCGCCTTTGCGGGCCTCGGCAAGAAGACGGTGGAACTCACCGTGAATTCCAAGCCTTCGATGTCGGGCGCGCGAACGGTACTGGTCGAGACACTGGATGATGAGACGCGACTGCGTCACCTGGCGTGGATTGAAGCCAACCGCAAGCGCGTGTCCGACGCAACCGGCGGCAAGATCGGCTACATCTACGTGCAGAGCACCGGTATTGACGGCCAGAATGAACTGGTGCGTCAGTTCATGGCGCAGTTCGACAAGCAGGGGCTCATCGTCGACGAGCGCTTCAACAGCGGGGGCCAGATTCCGGATCGCTTTATTGAACTGCTCAATCGCAAGCCGCTCGCGTTCTGGGCCGTGCGCGACGGCAGCACCTGGCAGTGGCCGCCAATGGCGAACTTTGGTCCCAAGGTCATGTTGATCAACGGGTGGAGCGGTTCGGGTGGCGACGCCTTCCCGGACTATTTCCGCAAGTCCGGCCTCGGTCCGCTTGTTGGCACGCGCACGTGGGGCGGCTTGATTGGCCTCTCCGGCTCACCGTCCTTGATTGATGGCGGCGGTGCCACCGTGCCGACGTTCCGCATGTACGATCCCGACGGCAAGTGGTTCCGCGAGGGCCACGGTGTGGATCCGGACATCGAAGTGAAGGAAGACTACGCCCAGCTTGCGAAGGGTGTGGATGTTCAACTCGAGCGCGCGATCACGGAAGTGATGTCGTTGCTCGCAAAGAACCCGCCCGCCAATCCGCAGCGACCGGCGGCGGAGAAGCGCTAGGACTCCTCACGCATCGACACAGAAAAGGCCGCTCCTCATGCGAGGGGCGGCCTTTTTCTTTGGCGAGTCCTGGTGCGTACTACTTTGCAACACCGCACGCCACGCGCGCGCCGCCGCCGCCCAGGGCTGTCGGCTGGTCGGAATAATTGTCGCCGCCCGCGTGGATCATGAGCGCGCGCGCCACCAGATCCTTTACCTTGAGGCGCGGTGCCAGCACCGGGAGCGTGCAGCTTCCGTCGGCGTTTACAAACAACGGTGGCAGGTCACCCAGGTGACCGCCCTCGTACGGGCCCAGATGCTTGCCTGTCTTGGCCGGGTCGTAGTGGCTGCCGGCGGCGAGTGCCGCCGTCATCTTGCCATCTTTCTCCGCGCAGTCGCAGTGCGGCATCTCATGCACGTGAAATCCGTGTAACCCCGGCGTGAGCTTCACCAGTGCCGGTGTGAACAGGGCGCCGTATTGCGTATCGGTGACTTTGATAGTACCGATCGTTTCACCAATACCGGCATCCGAGACGAGTTGAATTGTGAAGGTGACTTCCTCCGCGCGAGCGGTGCTTGCACCGATCAGACACATGGCGAGAGCGATCGTGATCAACTTTTTCATAGTATTACTCCCTGTAAATTAAGCCGCCGCGAGCCGCTTACGTGCGGATCACCCGTGGCATGAAAACGATACGGCAACGACGCGCCGCGCGAAAGGCCGATTCTGGTTGTGATTGAGATGTCGGGCCGGCGCACACCGCGCGGCCGCGGACGAATTGCGAGCGCTCCGGTGAGAAGCGTGGCGCCATTGTGCGCACGATCCAGGCCGAAGGCCTTGCAAAAATTAGCCGGCCCGCGCAGCACGTCCCGGTCGCGAATCAGGCGCCCGGCCGCGCGGTTCTCACGCATGATCTCGATGCCTTCCACCGGCTCCGCCGCGCGCAGCAGGACCGCCGATGCGGTTCCGGTTTCCTCGCAGACCACGTTCGCGCAGAAATGCATGCCGTACGTGAAGTACACGTACAACCGTCCCGCCGGCCCGAACATCACCTGGTTTCGGTTGGTCCGGCCATGGTGCGCGTGCGAACCCGGATCGCTCCCGTCGCCGATATAGGCCTCGGTCTCCACGATGCGTGCCGCAAGAAGGGTCCCGTCTTCGAGACGGCGCGTGAGCACACAGCCAATCAAATCGCGCGCGACGACCGGTGAGGGACGAAGGTAGAACTCGCGGGTGAGTCGGCGTTGGTAGTTCATATGCAGAATTCCGCGTTCGCGATCGCGGCGGTGCACCAGGTAAGTGCGTAAGTATCGCGCAGTGTCGCAACGTGTCAAGAGATCGCGCTCGTGTTGCACGCGCACGCCACCCCAACATCTTGTTGTTGACTAACTACTGAACGTAATGATACGTTGCATGTACGAACGCTCCTCCCGCGATTCGGTGTTTCGCACACGCGAGGAGGATGCGTCATGTCACTGCGATCCCTGTCCAACCAGAAGATTCTCTCCCAGACCCGCGAGCTTGTCCACCGCGAGCGCACTCTCACGCTGGAAGTGCTCTTGCATCTCAACGAGATTGAAAGACGGCGTTTGTACCTGGGACTCGGGCATCCTTCGATGTTTGAGTACTGCATAGCCACGCTCGGCTATTCTTCATCCGCAGCCGGCCGGCGCATTCGCACCGCGCGCTGCGTGGTACGTTTTCCAGCCGTTTATGCGTTGCTGGAATCCAACGATATCAATCTAAGCACCGTGTGCCAGGTTGCCGGGATTCTCACGGCAGAGAACGCGGATGCCGTTCTCGCGAGCATCCGCGGCAAGTCGCAGCGCGAGGTGGACGCAATTGTGGCCGGGTATCAGCCGACCAGCGCGCTGCCGCGCGATAGCGTCAGGGCGGTCGTGGTGGAGACGCGGCACGACGCGCCGATTGAAAAGCGTGCTGATTCAGTAGCGCTTCCCAGAGTCAGCGCGAGGCCCGGCGACACGCCGTCACGCACGCCGCTGGACGCGCCTGACGGCGCGTCTATTGAAGACGCGTCGATGCACTCCCGCAGCGGGAGTGCTAGCGTTGTAACTCACAGCACCGAAACACATTACGTAGTTCAATTTGCAGCCGCCTCGGAATTCATGACACAACTGGAACGCGCGCGATCGCTCGCGGGTCACCGCCTGCCGCCCAACGCGACCTTCGAACAGGTGTTCGCGTTTGCGCTCGCGTATTTCATCAAGAACGAGGATCCGATTGAACGCGAGGCGCGGCGCGAGAAGCGGGTTGCCAGGTCAGAGACGCGAGCATCCGCGGAACTCGCACATGGCGCAGACAATTCGCGCTACGTTCCAGCGCGCATTCGCGACAAGGTGTTTGCGCGCGACAAAGGTCGATGCACGTTTGTGGGATCGGCCGGCAAACGCTGCAATGCGTCACGCGGCATTCAGATAGATCATGTCAAGCCAATCGCGCACGGTGGAGCATCTACGGTTGAAAACTTGCGATTGCTATGCGCGCAGCACAATCGACTGGAAGCCGAGCGGATACTGGGGACTCCCCTCGACCACCATGAGCGTCGTAACTTGCGGGCCCCCTAGCGGTGAATGTGACCGTGCTGGCGCCGAACTGGCTTCAGCGGTAGACGTCGGCGGAACTTGCGACTCTGGAGAACTCGTCCAGATCGCTACGCAACGGGGGTCCGACGCCGCGCCCGTACATGCGTTTTTCCCAACGGTGAGGCACATAGGAGTTGTAGAGAGCGCTCAGCGCATTCCAGTAGAACGCATGGTCGGTCCAGAGTCCCGGGTTGTCCCGGGTTGCGTCAGCGATCAGTCGCTCAACCTCAACCGCCCTCTCCTGGGACAAGCGATTCTCATTCTTGAGGCGTCTGTAAACCTCGAGCTTCGCTATCCGGATCTTGTCCCGCCAGAGCGCGGAACCACCGTCACGCGCATCTTCGAGGAGGGCCAGGGCATTTCTGACATGTAATTCATCGGTGACGCCCGTTCGCACGTAAGCATCGGCGAGCTCAAGCCGGAGGTGGATCGCCAAGGGGTGTTCAGGGTCAGCGTCGAGAGCCAGCGTCATCTTGGAAACATCTCCTCGACGAATGATCCAGAAATCCTTTCGCGACGGAAGAGCGCCCAGGATTCGCGAAGCGCGCTCGTCAGGTGTTCGAATGTTGATAGTGACCGGCCGCGACATCGTCAATCGTCCAGCACCCCAGAGGCGCCAGAGGTCGTCCCGGGCTCGGAAGCAACCGCGAACCCGGTAGGTCCCGGGTTCCGAGAATGCGGCTGAGGGGTCGGAAGGCAGAACATATCCCCATCGTTCGAGCGGTGCAGTCGTAACAACCGGGTACCATCCAAACGAAATACTGTCGCGAGGCGCGAGGTGAAGACCGCGGTAGGTTTCAACGGGAGCACCCCCGGACGACGTCCAAGGAAACGTCCGCAACTCGCGCGCGCCGTCGGGTCTCTCAACCTCAAGATAGGCGCTGAACCGATTCTCGCCACCGACCCAAAAATCCGGACCCGGCACGGGCACAGCACGCTCTGAGCGGTTCACGAGACTCACCCGGTACAACATCGGCTCGCCCACCACGTAGTCACGCTTGTCGGTGAACAATCGGACTTCAACTTCATCGCGCGTGTCCGCGACACGATTCGCAAGGAGCGCGTAGTCCGGGTTTGCCCACAGTTCAGGTTGATCGCGCATCAACTTGCCCATCAGCGTGCGTGCGTTGTGAAGCTCACCTGCGCCAGCCAGGTAAGCCCGGAACTTTGCCATGACATAGTGATAGGTCACTTCGTCATGACGGAAATCGGGGCTGCACACATAGAGGCTGTCAAGAATTGACATGCCTTCCATCAGATCTGCCCTCAACTCCACGGGATACTCGATTGCCCGTTCCAGCAGCAAACGCGCGATGCCATAGTCGACATACGCTACCAACGGCGTGTGTTGGACGCGTTCTTTTGCAGAACGAAGGTAGCGGAGCTTCCGCGATGAGCGCCCGAGAGTCTGCGCGCGCCAAAGCACATCCGTCACACGCTCTTCCAGCCGGTTGGCCGTCGGCCTGATCCTGAGAGTCACGGGATTGGATAGGATGACGGGGCTGGGATCAGGCATTCCGTAAACAACCGGCTCCTTCGATGCGCGCGGCCTGCATGCAACGCGCACAACATGAGTCCCAGCAACCGGAAATGCTTGGGTCAGCCCCTGATAGACACGCGAGTCGCCGACGTCGTCGACCTTTGTATCGTACGCATTCGGATACAGAAAGAAGAGGAGACTATCAGCAGGTGCCAGACGGGCACGGGTGGTCACGAAATCGTTTGGCTGCGCAACGTGTTCAACCGGCCCTCGAGGCGGCAATATGGAAAAGAACGTCGAGGATGTACCCGTGCTTACCAGCAACGTGTCCGGCGACAGGTTGCAGATTGAGACCGTGAGACGAACCGGCTCGCCGAGGACATACTCGGCCTTGTCGGCCCGCGCATAGACGCGGAGCTTTGGTTCGGCATGCGCAGTGGCATGCAAGGTGGGCAGAAAAAGCAGAATCCCCACAAGGACCCGGGTGATCATGACGAACAGCTCCGTTCTTGTGGGGATTCCGACCTTCAAAATCTAATACTACCCCGCTTCGACCGCCAGCTCGCGGAAGCTGGCCAGCGAGACCAGCTTGAAGTCTTCGCGGTGGAGGCGCGGGTCGTCCTGGATCTCAATACGCATGCGGTACTGTTTCTCCAGTCCTTCCAGAACGCCGCCGCGGTGTTCTTCCATGAACACGGCGAAGGAGGTGTTCACGCGCAGCTGAATCCGGCGCTCCTTGGTGCGCTGGCCGATGCGGTGAATCTGTCGCTCGATCTTGTTGGCGAGGGTGTCAAACGACAGCACCTTGCCGGTGCCGTGGCAGTACGGGCACTCCTCGCTCAAGAAGTGGAGCAGGCTGGGGCGCACGCGCTTGCGGCTCACTTCCACGAGGCCCAGGTCGCTCACGGCAAAGGCCTTGGCGCGCGAGCGGTCCTTGCGGAGGTGATTACGCAGTTCCGCGAGCACCTTCTTCTTATTCGCTTCACTCTCCATATCAATAAAATCGATCACGATAATGCCGCCAATGTCGCGCAGGCGGAGCTGCCGCGGAATCTCGCGCGCCGCGAGCAGGTTGGTCTCCAGGATGGTTTCCTCCTGGTCCCGCTTGCCCACGAAACGCCCGGTATTCACGTCGATCGCGACCAGGGCTTCGGTCTGATCAAAGATCAGATAGCCGCCCTTCTTGAGCCACACCTTGCGATCGAGCGTCTTCTCGATCTCGTTCTCGATGTTGTACTTGTCAAAGATGGGCGACTTGTCGCTGTACAAGAGCGTGCGACCCGCGAGATCGGGGCTGGCCTGGCGCAGGTGCCGCACCAGACGACGGTGCTCGCGCTCGTTGTCCATCCAGATCTTGTCGATGTCCTCGGCGATCAGGTCGCGCACCATGCCCACCACCATGCCCACTTCCTCGTGCACGAGTTCAGGCGCCTGCGCTTTTTCAGCGCGGCGATTGATCTCCTGCCAGAGTTTGTGCAGGTAGTTGATGTCGGAGACAATCTGCTTGTCCTCGACACCCTCGCACGCGGTGCGCGCGATGATGGCACTGTTGGCCGGCTTCTTCTTCGCAATCAACTGCCGAAGCCGCTGGCGCTCCTGGCGCGACTCGATGCGCCGCGAGATGCCGAGGTAATCGGAGTTGGGCATATAGACGACATGCCGGCCCGGCAGCGAGATCTGCGTCGTGAGACGCGGACCCTTGGTGCCGATGGCCTCCTTGGTGACCTGGACCAGGATGTCCTGTCCCTTGGTCAGCATCTTCTCGATGGGCTGCACGGCGGGCCGGTGACGCGGTTCGCGACCGCCACCCCGTCCGCCACGACCGCCGCGGTCGCGACCGCCGCCGCCATTTCCCTCGTCGCCGCCGGAGCCTTCGTCGCGCCGGCCACGGCCGCCACGTCCTCCGCGCCCGCGCCGGGGATCGGCGTCTTCATCGATGTCGACTCCACCCTCCAGATCCAGGCCCTCGGTGTCGGGAACGAGGTCACCGGCGTGGAGAAACCCCGCCTTCTCGTACCCGATGTCGACGAACGCGGCCTGAATGCCGGGGAGAATGGCGTTTACGCGCCCGAGATACACGTCGCCGACAAGTCGGCGGGTGGTGGCGCGCTCCACCATGAATTCAACCAGTTCGCCTTCTTCGACAATGGCTGCGCGGACTTCCTGCGAACTGGAGTTGATGAGAACTTCTTTCATGAGCTTGCTTGCACGACTCCTTCATCGAGCGGTGAGAACCGTTTCCCGTCGCGTTCCACGAACTGTGCGTTGCGCACGACTTTCACGGGGACGCGAAAACGGGTTGGGTCACCGATCGAGACCGAGACGATATCGTCGGGTGGGACGATGCGCCCATTGAACATGGACGTCGTGTAATGGATGCGGAGCGAGTCCTCGGTTTGGACCACGTCCGCCTCCAGCACCCGGGGTTCGCCTTCGGTGTTGGGGGTTTGGAGAAACCGGGTGGCGATGACGGCGCGAATGGCTGCGGCATCAGGACCGCTCCCGTTGGCGGGAGCGCCGGCCGCAATCGCGTCGTCCGACCGCACCGTTGCCGTGAGGGCAACGGCGGAGATATCGGTCGCGAGCTTCGGCGCCCGGTCGTCGATGGCGACAACCCGGGTGACTCGAAGCCCGTCGGGGAGCTTCTCATTGCACGCGGCGGCCATGTCGTCCATGGGAGCCTCGAGTTGTACATCCATGTACTCCCCGTGGCTCTCCCACCCCGTCTTGCAGGGCGGGCCGAACGACAACCGCATGTGCGGGTGGAAACCCTCGCTCCACGCCACGGGGACGCCCCCGGCGGCGAACGCACGTTCGAACACCCGGACGACGTCCTTGTGCGACGTGAAGCGGATCGCTCCCAGCTTCTCGAACTGGATTCTAACTTTCACTCGCGAAATCTCTCGCGTCGAAACACGATGGACCTGTCGCCGCGGCACCCACGTGCCACAACGTCTCGTTACACCGCGCGCGCGAACACGCTCGCCGCTAAGCGACGACCGTATCCTCGAACACGGACTTGGAGAGGTCCGATGACAACGGGACCGGATACGCGCCGCTGAAGCACGCGTTGCAGAAGTTGTCCGGGTCGTCCACGACCGAGCGCAGATCCGCGATGGTTAGATACTCGAGGCTCGTCACCCCGAGATACTTGCGGATCTCCTCTTCGGTCTTGGACGACGCGATCAACTCGCCACGCGACGGCATGTCGATCCCGTAGAAGCAGGGGAACTTGACGGGGGGGGAGGCGATGCGCAGGTGTACTTCCCGCGCGCCCGCCTTTTGGAGCATCGCTACCAGTTTCTTCATCGTGGAACCACGCACGATCGAGTCATCGACCACGACCACACGCTTGCCCTTCAGGACTCCGTCCACCGTATTGAACTTCAACCGCACCGTGCCGTCGCGGAGCGACTGGCTGGGCTGGATGAAGGTACGCCCGACGTAGTGGTTCCTGATCAACCCGATCTCGAACGGAATGCCCGAGGTCTGGGCGAATCCAAGACTGGATGTATTGCTCGAGTCCGGCACAGAAATCACGATGTCCGCATCGACCGGGTGATTCCGGGCGAGTACCACGCCCAGCTTTCGCCGTATCTTGTCGACGTTTTCCCCGAACACCTTGCTATCCGGACGCGAAAAATAAATGAACTCGAAAACACATTTCGCCTGCTTCTGGCTCTCAAACGCCCGTACGGAACGGATCCCCCGATGATCAACAATGACCAGTTCCCCTGGCTCAATGTCCCGTACGTATTCGGCGCCGATGATATCCAGTGCACACGATTCGCTGGTGATGATGACGTCATCCCCCAGCTTGCCCAGACAGAGCGGGCGGAAGGACTGCGGGTCGCGCACGGCGATGAGTGCGTCCTTCGTCAACAGAAGGACTGAAAATGCACCCCGCAGCTGGCGTACCGCGTCGACGATGATGGTTTCCAGGGCCTGCTCGCGGCTCTTCGCAATCAGGTGCAGGATGACCTCGCTGTCCATCGTCGTATTGAAGATGGATCCCTCGGCTTCCATGTGCTGGCGTAGCTCGCGGGCGTTTACGAGGTTCCCGTTGTGCGCGAGAGCGAGTTTTCCGACGCGGCAATCCACCAGCAAGGGCTGGATGTTCGCCACGCGCGGCTGACCCGTCGTCGAGTAGCGGTTGTGACCGATGGCGGCGTGCCCCTTGAGCCGGCCGATGGAATCATCGTCGAAAACTTGTGCGACGAGTCCCATCCCTTTGTGCTCGTACATCCGCTCACCGTCGGTCGAGACGATTCCGGCCGCTTCCTGACCACGGTGCTGGAGGGCATACAGGCCGAGGAACGCATGCTTCGCCGCATCCCTGGACCCGTAGATTCCAAACACACCGCACTCCTCGTGGAGTGACTCGATCATGAAGGCACCGAATCGACCCTTCCTGCGGCGACGAACCCCGCGGTCTGGTAGTTGGGGTTCATCAAGAGCCCCTCATCCCGCCGGCGCGTCACCACAATCTGTCTGGCCGTTTCCATCGCCTGGGCCTCGTCGGAAGCACGGACCGCAAGCCACCAGACGGTGGCCCGGATTGGACACTGGACCTTCACGGTACCCTGACCGACCGATGCGGAGAGCTCCCGGGAGAGCCTGGAGGCGATGGCTCCCCGGCCGGCCGCGTCATCGTCCTGGACGGTGACCTCGACCAGAAAAGCCGGGGACTCATTCACAATATCGACTTTACGCTGCCCACTTCCATCGAAATCTATGCCAGTCTGGCGGGCCAGCCGCTTACCCAAAGCCTGCCCAAAACGCTTGACCAGCTCGGCATGGGCGACGCCGTCGGCGAGCGTCGCCCCCTTCCCCCGACACTCGAGGGAGTACATGTGTTTGTTTCGGTTATAGAACGTGCTCTGGCGCGCAAGGGTGGCCTTGAGCGCCTCAAAGGTGCTTTCTGCCGGGGCCGGCGTCTCGACGCTCAGGTGGAAGAAATCAAACCGCTGGAGGCCGACCAGCCGGTCGCCGTACCCCATCTTGTGGATGAGCGTCAGCAACGCGGTTGAAGCCGCGAGGTCGGGGCCGCGCAGGCCCACCAGCAGTCTCACATCCAGCACGTTCATCGATCCCTACTTGCCGCTCATTCCGGCTTCGATCTGTTTCTGGACCTTCTCGAGGTTGAACGAGCCCGGCGTCTGACTGGGCGGGTAGTCCCGCATCGTCACCAGGAACTTCGCCGCCAGCGTCTGCATGGGCGCAAGCAGGTAGACGCGGTCGAGGAACCAGTCGTTGTACTTGGTCGCGTTGTGCTGCGCCTTCTCGAACGGGTCGCGGCGCAGGTTGAAGAGGAGCGGCACGCGCAGATCCGTGAACGGCTCGCGCCACACTTCGAACGCCATGCCGCGGTTCTCGAGGAACACGGCCTTCCAGTCGTCGTAGCGCATGGCCACGATCTGACCGTCGTCGTTGACGTAAATGAACTCGTGGCGCGGCGACTGCTGTGTCTTGCCCGACAGGTAATCGAGCTGGTTGTAGCCGTCGATGTAGTTCTTGTACTTGCGCCCGTTCAGTGTGACACCCTTGCGCAGCTTCGCCGCAACATCCGGGTCACCCGCGGCGGCCGCGAACGTCGGCAGCCAGTCCTCATGCGCCACGATGCCGTTCAGCGTTACACCGGCCGGGAAGTGCCCCGGCCAGCGCACGAACGCCGGCACGCGGTACGCACCCTCCCAGTTGGAGTTCTTCTCGCTGCGAAACGGCGTCGTCCCGGCATCCGGCCACGTGTTGTAGTGGGGGCCGTTGTCGGTCGAGTACAGCACGATCGTATTGTTCGCGATTCCGAGGTCATCGAGCAGCTTCAGCAACTGCCCCACGTGCACATCGTGCTCGAGCATGCCGTCGGTGTACTCGTCGTTACCCTTGTGGCGGTTCGCGTCGGCCACGTGCGTGCGGAAGTGCATGCGCGTACCGTTCCACCAGCAGAAGAACGGCTTGCCGGCCGTAGTCTGGCGTTTGATGAAATCGGTGGCGGCGGCGACCGTCTCGTTGTCGATGGTCTCCATGCGCTTGCGCGTGAGCGGGCCGGTGTCCTCGATCGTCTGCCCACCCTTGCCGTCGGCCTTGCAGTGAAGCACACCGCGCGGACCGAACACCTGGCGGAACGTCTTGCCGTTGGCCAGCACCACGTCGCCGGGATAGTCCTCGTGCTCGGGCTCCTCCTCCGCATTCAGGTGGTACAGGTTCCCGAGGAACTCGTCGAAGCCGTGCATCGTCGGCAGGTGCTCGTCACGGTCACCCTGGTGGTTCTTCCCGAACTGTCCGGTTGCGTAGCCGCGACTCTTCATCACCGTCGCCATGGTGACGTCGGTCTTCTGCCAGCCTTCTCTGGCACTCGGGATGCCCACCTTGGTCATGCCCGTGCGAACCGGCACGTTGCCACCGATGAACGCAGCGCGCCCGGCGGTGCAGCTCTGCTGGCCGTAATAATCGGTGAAGGCGATGCCTTCCTTCGCGATGCGGTCGATGTTCGGAGTCTGGTAGTCCATCATGCCGCGGTTGTTGTGGCTGATGTTCCACGTACCGATATCATCGCCCCAGATGACCAGCACGTTGGGCTGGCTTGACTGTGCAAGCGCGGCATTCGCCGCGAACAGCACCGTTGCGATCAGGGTGAACAAAGTGACTGTTCGTTTCATCGGGAAACCTCCCTCAGTTGGTACAGGACACGCGCACTCTCGTACGCGTTCGGGAACGGCGCGCGCTAGGCCAGCGCGCGTCGCAGAGACTCAAAGAAACCACGCCCAGGACCGGCGCTGTACAACTCACGCGGGCCCACACCGTCGCGGCTACGGCCCCACATGCCACCCACGCGGCGCGGCACCTGATGCGCCCACGCACCGCGTTCCGGGTGCGGCATGATTGCGAGCACATTGCCCTTTGGATTGGTGAGGCCGGCGATCGCGAATTGCGCGCCGTTGGGATTCGCCGGAAAATCCGTGGCCGCATCCCCGTTGGACGCACAATACGTGAGGGCAATGCCCTCACCCTTCTCAAAGTGCGCGCGCACCGCTGGCGACGCGGTGACAAAACGCCCCTCGCCGTGCGCGAGCGGAATCGGGAGCGCGTCGCCGGGTCGTTCTTCCATGAACTCGGTGAACAGGCAGCGCGCCGGACCTTTTTTCACGTACACCCAGTTGCAGTAGTAGCCTACGCGATCCGTCATGTGGTTGGGTGCGAGTGCCACGTCGATGCGTCCCGCGTCAAAGCCGGGCACGATGCCGGTCTCCACCAGCACCTGGGCCCCGTTGCAAATGCCAATCACCGGGGTTCCGCGATCCGCCGCCGCCACCACTTCATCCAGCACCGCGTCCTTGGCTGCAACCACGCCGGCGCGAATGCGATCCTGGTAGGACCACCCGCCCGGCAGGAGCACGGCGGCCGCGTTCTGCACGGCGCGCGCGGCGTCGTTCCAGCGCCGAATCTCGCCCTTCAAACCCACGGCCTCGACGGCGCGCAGGCTCTCGTACTCGCAATTGACACCCGGGAACTGAATGATGAGAACGCGCGGCTTCATGATCAATGCGCCCCCACGATCGACGCCAGGTCGTTGCAGATCGTCGTTGCCATCAAGGCGTGGCCCCGGGCGTTGGGATGACTGTCGACGATGGAGTTCCGGTGTGCTTTGCTGTCCAGCTCCGTTGGGAAGGACCGTGCCCTCGCTCCCCGTTTCGCGAGCGCGTTCTCGAACGCACCGCGGCACGGAGACGGATCGATGAACACGTAGGGAATGAGCGTCACTCCCCGCCCTTCACACCAGTAGACGATTCTACTCACCGCGATATCGGTGTCGCGCCAGGATGCCGAGCGCGTGTCGCAGAGCCGCTCGGCCCGGGCTCCCCCGGCGGCGCGCGCCCCCGTCATGAAGCGGTAGCTGGCAACCACGTAGGTCTGCTCCGTCAGTTCGCTGTAGAAATCTGACGGATCATACGCGTCGCGGGCCAGCTCGAAGATCAAGGTATCGATCGGCACGTCGGTGTGTCCGTGCGCATGGGGGATGGCGTCGTTGCCCGTGATGATCAGGACGACGGCGTCGGGGGCGATGCTGTCCCCGTGTGCGGCCAGGAACTCATACTCGGTTCGCGTGTTCCACGACCCCACGCCCGCGCCCACAAACTCCCACCCGCTGCCCATGAGACGCTGGCATTGCGCTGACACGATGTCGTCCTGTGCCACACCCCACCCGAAGACGACCGAGTCGCCGAGGATCAGAACGCGTTTCACGCCATCCTTCTTCACGGTGCTGAACTCGGGGCTGCGAAGCCCCCTGCTGTTGATGTGCACGTCCACGCCCTGCAGGGTTTCCTTGAAACCGGGCTTGTGGATGTAGTTGTACGTGAAGCCACGGCTGTGCGCCGCATCGTACTTGCGCACTTCCTTGAAGTACGAAATTCCCATCGGGTCAAACACGCGCAGATACCCTTCCAGCAGGAGCAACGCGATCGCAACCATCACGATTCCGTAGCCAAGTATCCGGGCGAACCCGGGGACACGCGGCATGGGTCATCCGGTCATCCATACAGGACCTGCGCCAGACGCCCGGTATGGGCGCGGCGGAGTTCATCCAGGGCGATTGACACGTGGTGGCCGCCGACGCGCAGATCCAGCCCCGTCTTGTCCTGCGTGCCGCCCAGAGCAAGCAGCGGGAGTTCATGCTGGCGCGCGAGCTTCTGGAACTGCTCCCACGCGTCTTCGCTGACTTCCACCACAATGCCGCTCATTTCGGAGAAGGCGCCGGCGACATCCGCGTCGCCAAGGTCAATCGCGGCACCCACGTCAAACGGCTCGCTGGCGATTGCCATCTCCGCCACCGTCACCGCCACACCACCCAGGGCAACGTCGTGTGCCGCAAGCACCAGCCGCTTCGCAAACGCGTCCACCATCATCTTGACGAGTGCGTTCTCGAAGGCGAAATCCGGCTGGGGTGCCGCGGCCTTGCCGGTGCCGTTGCCGTACAGCCGCTCGAACTCCGAGCCGCCGAGGTTTGCGTGCAGCCTGCCGAGCAACACGAGACGCGAGCCCACCTGCTTCAGCGCAAATCCGCGCGCGCGCGACGCATCGTCGATGCGCCCCGCGCAGGCCACGATCGGTGTGGGGGCGATGGCTTCGCCGGTTCCACTCTGATTGTAGAGCGACACGTTGCCGGAGATCACGGGGAGTGCGCTGTCGCCTTTGGCAAGCTTCAGCGCGCGACAGGCATCGCCGATGCCGCGCACCGACTCCACGAACTCGTGGAACACACCGGCGTCTTCGGGGTCGCCAAAATTCAAACAGTCCGTGATGCAGAGCGGGAGTGCGCCCACGCACGCGACGTTGCGCACGGCCTCAAACACCGACCACGCGCCGCCCGCGTACGGGTCGATGAGCCCCACGCGCGAGTGGCTGCCGATGGCCGCCGCGAGGGCCACGTTCTCACCCGGCACAAAGATCTCCACCGACGCGTCCGCCTCACCCGGGCGCAGAACCGCGCGCCCCTGCACTTCGCAGTCGTAGTGCTGGAAGATGGGCGACTTGTCGGAGATGTTGAGCGAACCCAGCAGCGCCAGCACCGCGTCGCGGAGCCCCGCTGGCGAGACGTCGAGCGAACGCGTGGCGCGCGGCAGCGTGCGCCGGCGTTCCTTCTGCTCGCGCTTGTAGGCAATGCCGGTGGTGATGACTTCCATGGCGGCGTCGCACACGGTTTTTCCGCCGTGTACCATCTTGAAGCGCTTGTCGTTGGTGACGCGGCCAATCACGGCCGCCCCCGCGCCCGTGTACAGGCGCGGCATCTCGAACTTGTCGTTGAAGATGGCGACGATCTCCCGGCTCACGCGCGTCGGGACCGCAATCGCAAATCGTTCCTGTGTCTCCGAACACGAAATGACTTCCGGGAGCAGGTTGGAGAACGCGCGGTTGACCTTCTCGAGATCGACGCTCGCGCCAAAGCCGCTGGCCTCCGGCATCTCGGAGAACGCGCACGCAATACCGCCCGCACCCAGATCCTTGAAGCCGATGGGAATCTTGTTTTCTTTGACGAAGCGCAGCATCTCGCGAATGGCTTCGGCGAGCACGCGCTTCACAAACGGGTCCGGCACCTGTACCGCGCCCTGCTTCTCCGTGGACGAGTTGCCGTCCAGGCGCTCGGATGCAAACGCGGCCCCGCCAAAGCCGCTGGCGTCGGTGGGCTTGCCCACCAGGATCAGGTCGTACGGAACGTGTTTGGCTTCCTCGGGCACACGGCTGCGAATGATGCCGCTCTCTTCCACGATTCCAAACGCGACCACGTTGACCAGACAGTTGTCGTCAAAGGTGGCGTCGAAGAAGGCTTCCCCGCCGTACGTCGGAACGCCCAGTGCGTTGCCGTACTGCGCAATCCCGTCCACCACGCCAAACGCGATGTCGCGCACGCGCTCCGCGTTGGGGCCTTCCGGGTCGCCGAAGCGCAGCGGGTCCATGACGCCAATGACGTCCGCACCCATGCAGTAGACGTCGCGCACGATGCCGCCGATACCGGTTGCCGCACCCTCGACCGGCAGAACCTGCGACGGGTGGTTGTGACTCTCGTGCGCCATGACCAGGCAGTACGACTTGCCGTTCAGCTCGCAGAAGCGAATGATGCCGGCGTCTTCGCCCGGCCCGAGCACCACGTGCGGTCCGGTGGTGGGCAGGTATTCCTTGAGAACCCAGCGCGAGGACTTGTAAGAGCAGTGCTCGCTCCACATCACATTGAAAATGTGGAGCTCGACGATGGTGGGCCGCCGACCGAGCAACTCGCACACGCGCGCATACTCGCCGGGTGTCAGGGAGACACCGTTCTTCTTGAGAAAGTCTTTGGCCGCCCCCGCGTCGGTAGGTTCGACGGGGACCAGCTCGCGCGGGTCGATCATTATTTGGGAGCGAGAAAAAGAAACGGACGCCGCGCCGGCTGGCGCTAAGCGTCGTAAGGCGGAACTATAGCGGATTGACCGGGTTCTGGCAACGGGCGGTCACCCCGGCCGCGGTTCTGGTTGCCGACACCCCCCGACATGGCCCACCATGGCGGGCATGAAACCCTCCAACCGACGCAAAGCTTTGCTGTTCCTCGCGTTCGCCGCCGGGGCCGCCATCATGGTGGTGGCCGGCAACCGGGTCGGGCATGAACTCGCCCACCGCCGGGACGAGGCCGCCATGGCCGACCGGGTGGCCCGGATGAACGACGGCGACGCCACGGGCCTCCGCGCCGGGGAATTGTTCCCGGCCGTGGTGCTCACGACACCCGCAAACCAGAACGGTGTGACCGCCCGTGTTGATTCGCACACCATCGTGGCCGGGCGCGAAGCACTCGTCTTTTTCCTGTCCGAGGATTGCGAACCCTGCACCCAGGCCGCGCGTCGCTGGTCCGACCCGTCGGCGCAGGTCCCTGCGGAAGCCCTGATCGTGGGCATTATCGACCAGCCTCCCGCCGTACGCGATCGCTACGTGGCGCAGCACCAGATTTCCTTCCCCGTGTTGAGCGACAGCGCCGACGTGTTCGGGCGCGAGTACGGGGTGGAAGTGTATCCGACGCTGGTGGGGGTGGACGCGAACGGGACGATGGTCTTCGTTCGCCATGGGATGGATGACGGCTTTACACCTGGCGTCGCGCTGGAGTTGCTGCGCGCGGGCATCGGCGCCGGCAATTGACGTGGCGGGCACGGAGACATACACTTGTGTCCCCTGTCCCGTACCCCATCACCAGGGAGGCTGAAATGAGAAAGAAAGTAATCTTCGGCGCACTCGCGCTCGTGTTCGCGGGTTCCGTAGCCGTGACGGCGCTGACGCACGCGGCAACCTGTCTGCGCTGCAAGAAGAACCAGTGTCCGGCCGGCTTCTGCTACACCGATTGCGAAAACTGCTGTTATCGCAACTGGGCTGGCAGCATCGTCTGCTTCAAGTAGGACTGAAACCGGCAACCGGGTGGCATCCCGCCCGGTTGCCGGTATCGTCTAGCCGATCCTCGTCAGCGCCTCGATCATCGCGGTCGCGTCCGGATACTCGCGCAACAAGCGCGCGCGATCTCCCAGCTCGAAATCCTTGAAGTCGAACCCCGGCGCCATGGTGGTGCCGAGGAGCGCGAACTTGCCGCCGGGTACCAGGCGCGTTCCCTGCCATACCCAACCCGGCACGATCACCTGCGGTTGCATGTCACGCGCGAGATCGTTGCCGATCAGCACACGCTTTGAACTTCCGTCCGGGTAAAGCTGCAGCATCTCCACCGGATCGCCGAGATAGAAATGAAACACTTCGTGGAACGGAAGCCGGTGCACCGCGGAGAAGGTGTCGGGTGTCAGCAGGTAGTAGATTGCGGAACTCGCACTGCGCGCGGCAAAGCCTTCGCCGCCGTCCACGGCCAGCGTCGAGCGGTACGTCTCGCGAAAGAAGCCGCCCTCGGCCGGGAGTGGCTCGAGGCCAAGTCGCTTCTTGATCTCGTCGGCGGTGAGTGTCACGCGTTCCGTCACAGTGCCGGCCACATCGTGCCGAAGATGCCGCCGGTAACACCGGCGTAGATCAGCCCGTCGATGGTGAAGCGAACCGCGGTCATCCCGCTCTTCTTGTACCAGATCACGTTGGGCCAGTAGCCCAGCCCGTACGCCGCGAACGCAACTCCCGCCACCGGGTGAAACACGGTCTTGTAGGTGCTGCCCGCTTCCACCATGTTCGCCGCGACACACGCCGCAATCGAACCCACGACCAGACAGTAGACGAACCACAGGGTCAGGCTCTTGCCCATACCCATGCCGGGAGGCATCACTGTCATGATCGCGACCGGCCCCTTGGCCAGTTTTTCCTTGAAGGCAGGATCCTTCATTTGCTCGCGCGTGCAGTGCGGAAGCATGTAGTCGCCGGGCCCCGCGTTTGATTTGCGCAGCGCATCGAGCAACCCGTCCTCACCCGGAGCCTTGGTGTAGTCCTTCTTGTGGAACGGGAGCATCATGTGCAGCACGGAGCTCAACAGAAACACGGCGAGCGCGGAAAGCAGGATGGGGAGCCAGAGTGACATGACCGAAACCATCGGGGCAGACCTCCTGGCAGTTCGGGAAACCGCCGGCTAGGGGGACTTTGCTTCGAGCACGCGGGAAAATATCCCGTCCACTTCGCGGATGTAATCCTCAAGATTGAAGACCGCGGCCAGGGCGGGCGCGGACAGTTTCTGCGTGATGCCGGAACGCGCGCGCACGGTCTCTTCCAGCGGCTTACCGGTTTCCCACGTTTCCATGGCGGCCTGCTGCACGAGCGCGTACGCATCCTCGCGCGAGAGCCCGGCTTTGGCCAGCTCCAGCAGCAGGCGCTGCGAGTACACCAGTCCGTTCACCTTGTCCAGATTGCGCTGCATGTTCTCCGGATAAACGACCATGTCCTTGACCACCGCGGTGAATTTCACCAGCGCGTAATCGAGAGCGATGGTTGCGTCGGGCAGAATCACGCGCTCCACCGACGAATGCGATATGTCGCGCTCGTGCCAGAGTGCCACGTTTTCCATGGCCGCCACGGCGTAGCCGCGCAGGAGACGCGCAATACCGGTGACGCGCTCGCAGATGATGGGGTTGCGCTTGTGGGGCATGGCGGAGCTGCCCTTCTGCCCCTTCTTGAAAGGCTCCTCCACTTCCAGCACGTCGGTGCGCTGGAGATTGCGGATCTCGGTGGCAAACTGCTCCAGCGAGGCACCCGTGAGTGCAATGGCCGACACAAACTCGGCGTGCACGTCGCGCTGCACCACCTGCGTGGACGTCGGAGCGGGACGCAGGCCCAGCTTTTTCGTCACGTACGCCTCAACCCGGGGGCTGATGTGGGCGAAGGTGCCCACCGCACCCGACAATTTCCCAATCGCGGCGGCGTCGATGGCGGCGCGCAACGTTGCTTCGCGGCGCCCCAGCGCGTCGTACCATACCAGCAGCTTCAATCCAAACGTAATCGGTTCGGCATGAATGCCGTGGGTGCGCCCCACCATGATGGTGTGCTTGTGCTCGATCGCGCGCGCGCGAATGGCGGCACGCAGGGCAGCAACCCGCTTGAGCAGGAGTTCGCCCGACTCTTTGATCTGCACCGCGAGCGTGGTGTCGAGCAGGTCGGAGGACGTGAGCCCCAGGTGCACGTAGCGCGAGTCGTTGCCGATGTGTTCGGCCACGTTGGTCAGAAACGCGATGACGTCGTGGTGCGTGACCTCTTCGATCTCAGCCACACGTTTGGCGTCGAAGCGCGCGTGCTTGCGAATGCGTTCCACGGCGTCGGCCGGGATCTCGCCCAGTTCGGCCAGTGCTTCGCAGGCAAGTATTTCAAACTGGAGCCACTTCTCGAGCTTGTTCTGCTCGGTCCAGATGCGGCCCATTTCCGGGAGGGTGTAGCGTTCGATCATATTTCGCCGGGGCGCTCCTCGAGTGTGACCTTGAGCTTCATCAGGTTGTCCTTGCGGTTGATCGTCATCTCCAGCACATCGCCAACCCCGGACCCGAAGATGAGGCGGTTGGCCTGTTCACGGCTCTCCACCGCAACGCCGTTGATGGCGATGATCTGGTCGCCGGCCTTGATGCCGGCCTTCTCCGCCGGTCCACCCTCCTCGATCCCCTGCACCAGAACGCCGTTGGCGGTGGGGAGGTCGAGGGCCGCCTGCAACTGGCGGTTGATCGACGCCGCCGTCATGCCGAGCCATACGTCGCGCACGCGTCCGTGCTTGACGATCTCATCGAACACGCGCCGCGCGCGGTTGATGGGAATCGCAAAACCCATCCCGATGTTTGCATTGGTGCCGGCGGAAAAGATAATCGTGTTGATCCCGATGACTTCGCCGCTCGAGTTCACGAGCGGGCCACCCGAGTTGCCGGGGTTGATGGCGGCGTCGGTCTGGATCATGTCGTTGAAGATCTGCGTGCTGTTCTCGTCCTGACGGATGTCGCGGTGGGTGGCGCTGATGACACCCACCGTCACGGTTGGCTGCGTGTCCGCGAGATGGTTGCCAAACGGGCTCCCGATCGCGATGGCCCATTCGCCCACCAGCAGGTCGTCGGAGTTGCCAAGCGGTGCCGAGCGAAACTCGTCGCCTTCAATCTTGATGAGTGCCAGATCGTAGCTGGGTGCGGTTCCCACCAGCGTCGCGGCATAGTCGCTCCCGTTCGCGAGCGTGACCTGCAACCGCTCCGCATCCTTCACCACGTGGTAGTTGGTGAACGCGTACCCCGACTTGTCGATCACGAGTCCCGAGCCCTGGCTCTGCTGCTGGTAGTCGCGGCCGGGATAGTAGCGGTTCCAGAACGGGTCGTAGACGGCACGTGTGCGGCGCGTGTAGGTGCCGGTGATGGTAACGACGGCAGGGGCAACCTGCTCGGTGGCCACCACGATGGCGTTGCGACGGCTGTCGGAGACGCCGTCGCCGCCGGTGTTGCTCGCGGTGCGATAGACAGGCGCGGGGTCCAGCGTCGCACGCTGCGCGGAGTTGTTTCCAACCGCCCCCACGCGGTTTGTGTTCCGCCCGATCATGATGATGGCGAGCACGGCGAGTGCAATGGAAACGCCGGTGATGCCGCCGAAAACGTACGGGAGAAACCGCGTGCGTGATCTGGGAGTGACTACGCTATCGTCGTACATTCGCTTTGCGCCGCTCCTGGACTTTGGCCCAGTCACGGTTGAACAGCTCCACACCGACGTCTGTCAGCGGGTGCTTGAAGAGCTGCTGAAAAATTTTGTAGGGGATGGTCGACACGTCGGCACCCAGCCGCGCGGCCTCCAGCACGTGCATGGGGTGCCGGATGCTGGCCGCGAGCACCTGGGTGGGGAACGCGTAGCGTTCGTAGATCTCCACCAGGTCCGCGACCACCTGCATGCCTTCCATGCCGGCGTCGTCGAGACGTCCCACGAAGGGACTGATGTAGGTGGCACCGGCCTTGGCGGCCAGCAGGCCCTGATTGGCCGAGAAGCACAGGGTCACGTTGGTCTTGATGTCTTCCGACGTGAGTTTGCGCACGGCCTTGATGCCTTCCGGCACCAGAGGAATCTTGACCACGATGAACTCGCTCAGGCGCGCGAAGTCGCGGCCCTGCCGCACCATCTCTTCGCACTCGTCGGCCACCACTTCCGCGCTCACGGGGCCGCGCACGATGTCGCAGATCTCCTTGAGCATTTCCTTGTAGTCGCCGTCCTCCTTGACCATCAGGGAGGGATTGGTGGTCACACCATCCAGCACACCCATGGACGCGGCTTCGCGAATCTCATCCAGGTTTGCGGTATCGAGGAAAATCTTCATGCCGGGCTCGCTTGTCCTTTCGGGTCGGAAGGCCGCGGAAGCACAGGGTCCCGGCCATAGTATCACAGCTCCCGGACGCCGGGCAGCGGTCAGTCGTAGCGCACCGACAGGAGTGTAAGCCCTTGCGCGGGTGCGGTGGGCCCGGCCGCCCGACGGTCCTTTTTACGCAGGACCTCCGCCACCTGTTCCGGCTGGATGCGGCCTTTCCCCACCTCCAGCAGCGTGCCGGCGATCACCCGCACCATGTGATAGAGGAACCGGTTGGCCTGTACGGTGACGAGGAGGTACGGCCCCTCGCGCGCCACCTCGAGCTCGTGGACATGGCAAACGGGGTTGGCTTCGCTTTCGGCGGCGGTGAAGCTGGTGAAGTCGTGCTCGCCCAACAGGTGGGTCGCGGCACTCGCCATGCGCGCCGCGTCCAGCGCGCGGTACGATTCGTACGCGACCCGGCGCCAGACCGCCACCGGTTGGGTGGCGATACGGTACTGGTAGCGACGTGCGCGCGCGCTGTAGCGGGCGTGGAAGTCCTCGGGAACGTCGCTTACCGCGTGCACCGCCACGTCCTCCGGCAGGAGCGCATTGAGCCCGATGCACAGGCGCGAGTTCGGGATGTCACGCTCCGTGCGCAGATTGGCCACGTAACCCAGGGCGTGCACGCCCGCGTCGGTGCGGGCGCAACCCCACACCGTTACCGGATGGCGGAGCACGGTGGCGGCTGCGGTTTCCAGTTCGCCCTGCACCGTGCGCACGTCGGGCTGGCGCTGCCAGCCCGAGAACTCGGTGCCGTCGTATTCGAGATCGATGCGAAGGTTGCGCATGGGTTGCCTAACGAGCCAGCGACGCGGCTACCAGTACCAGCACGCCGGTCAGTGCCAGCAAGGCGTCAGCGCCGCGGGCATGGGGCGGCTCCAGCGAATGCACCAGCCGGTTGCGCGTGTCGCGCAACTCCACCGCCAGCGAGAGCTGGCCCGAGCGGTGCACGGCCGACAACACCAGCGGTACCAGCCACGCGCGCACGGAGGCAATTCGACGCCACAGGCTCCCCGAGAAGTTCGCGCCGCGGAACGACTGTGCGTTTCGAATGCGGGTGAGTTCGTCGGCGAACAGCGGCACAAAACTCATGGAGATGAACAGAAAGAACGCGGCCTCGCGCGCGGCCCGACCCGAAATCCGGCGCAGGAGGTCATGGATTCCGCGCGCCAGACGCTCGGGTGTTGTGCCGGCCAGAAAAGCCGAGAGGGCGGTGAGCATGACACCGAGACGGAGTGCGAAGAACACGCCGTCGTCAAACCCTTCGCGCGACGCGAGCCGCACGCCACCCAGCGTCACGATCGCCTCGCCCGGAACGAATACCGCGTTCAGTACCACGACCACGATCATCAGCGGGGCAACGCGCGTGAGCACGCGGCGTGTGGCCTGGGTGTGGCGCGCGGCCAGCACGTGCCAGAGGAGCGCAAACGCCCACAACAGCAGCATACCGGCCGGCGAACGCACGCTCGTCATCGACGCCACCACCACCGCGATCAGGAGCACGAGCTGGACGCGGGCGTCAAAGCCGCGGGTCGAAGCGGTGTTCGGCATGGGGATGGAGGTTGTGGTCGGCATGGTTCTCCGCGGAGCGTCAGGATACATCCGCGCGCCCGGGGCGCACAACCGGGGGTCCCGCACAGCCGTTATTGACACCGGCCGCGTTTCGGTGGAAGCATCGCGGCCATGCGCAACCCAATCTGCTCGCTCGCGGCGCTGCCGCTCCTGGTCACTCTGTTCGCCTCCGACGCCCCGGCGGCCGGAAGCCGTTATTCCCCGTTGCTCGCCTCGACGTCCGGCCAGGACACGCTGCGCGACCTGGCCCTGTGGGAGGACCAGCGCGTCCCGGGCGACGGCCAGCTCTTTGTGTATCTGGCCGAAGGGTCGCCGCTGGTGCGCATTCGCGCGCTGGAAGTGATTGGTCGCATCCAGGAACCGGCCGACGCCGCGCAGGTGCTGCCGCGTCTCGCGGAGAAGCGCATCGAGGTGTTGCGCGAAGCCGTCTTCACGCTGGGGCAGCTTGGCAACCGCGAGGCCGTGGCTCCGCTGATTGCCCTGCGCGCCTCCACCGCCGACCCCGAGTTGCACAGCCTGATCGCGGAGTCGCTGGGCAAGCTGGGCGGCGACGAAGCCATCGTGTGCCTCATGGAAATGCTGCGCGACTTCAACACGCGCGTGCGCGCCGACGCCGCCCTCGCGCTGTGGCGCTGCAAGGACCCCGGTGCTGCCAACGCGCTTCTGCTCGCCGTGCACGACCCCGACCCGGGTGTGCAGTGGCGCGCCATCTACTCGCTGGAGACGCAGGAGACGCTGCCGCGCACGTGTGAAACCGTGACCACGTTTCTCGAAAGCCGCGACCCGCTGGTGCGCGCCTACGCGGCCCGCACGCTTGGCAAGCGTTCCTGCACCAACGCAGGCAAGGCACTGGTCGCGCGTCTGGGTGACGACGACGAACGTGTCGTCATCAACGCCGCGCGGGCGCTGGGCGACATCAAGTTCAAGGACGCCGCCGCTCCGCTGGGCAGTCTGATTCGCAAGCACGGCTCCATGCACGTGCGGACACAGGCCGCGATGGCGCTGGAGAAGATCGCAGAGAAGGCGTCGCGCGACGACCTCATGCTGGGACTGATGGATCGCAGCGTCATGGTGCGCATCCATTCCCTGCGCGCACTGGCCGTGGTGATGGGCAACAAGAGCGAGATGTACATCGACCAGATGGCGCACGACGGCTCGCGCCTGGTACGCGCCGAAGCCCTGCGCTGCTACGGCATGGCCGGCATCACCACACGCCTGAAGACGCTCGAGAAGATCGTGCACGACGACAAGGACCCGATGATGCGTGCGGCCGCGGTCACGGCACTGGGCCAGCTCAAGGACCCCGCGGTGGGCCCCCTGCTGGTGCCGGCGGTTCGCGACCCCGACTTCACGGTGGCGTCGGCCGCCGCGGAGGCGATCGGCGAACAGAAGTACGCGGCGGGAATTCCGGCTCTGATCGAGATGTGCGACCTGCGCGGCGAGCGCGAGTTTGTGGATCTGCAACTGGCCGCCATTCCCGTGTTAGCGGATCTCAAGGCCGCGCAGGCCGACAGCCTCCTGTTCCGCGCCACGCGCCACGACGACCGCCGCGTGCGCGAGGCCGCGGTGGCCGCCCTGCAGAAGATGGGGCTCACACCGCCCGTGCTGCCCACCGAGCGCGAGATCAACCAGTCCAACTTTGACCGCACGCGCCGCAAGCAACTGGCCCCGCCGGTTGGAATCGTGCGCGCCACCATCACCACCGACCACGGTCCGGTGGAAGTGGAATTGTTTGGCGACGACGCCATCCAGACGGTTGCAAACTTTGTGCGGCTGGCGAAGGAAGGATTCTACAAGGGACTCACCACGCACCGGGTGGTGCCCAACTTTGTGGTGCAGGGCGGGGACCCGCGCGGCGACGGCAGCGGCGACGCCGGCTTCACCGTCCCTGCGGAAGTCTCACGCCACCGTTACGACGCGGGATACCTTGGCGTTGCGGATGCCGGCAAGGACACCGGGAGTTCGCAGTGGTTCATCACGTTGTCGCCGCAGCCGCACTTGAGCGGCCGCTACACCATCTTCGGGCGTGTGACCAAGGGGATGGAAGCGGTGTGGAAGATGGATCAGGGCGACAAGTTCAACGTGAAGCCGGCCGAGTAGCCAGCCCCAGGCTACGCGCCGGAGCGACGCAGGTCGGCGAGCGCCTGCTCGTGGGCCTTGAAGGCGATCTCGGGCGGTGTCGCGTACAGCGGAAAGAAGCGGGCATCGCTGGCGTCGTCCCCCGCGCGCAGTTCGCCGCCGGTGCGCTGCGCGCGGTAGAGCAACAGGACCACGCGCACACGCGGATCGTCCATGGCCATGTAGGCGCCAAACAGTCCCGTCAGGCGCACCTCGAGGTTGGTTTCTTCGCGCGTCTCGCGCACCGCGCACGCTTCCACGTGTTCGTCGTATTCGACAAAGCCGGCCGGCAACGTCCACAGGCCCTTGCGCGGGTCACACTTGCGCTGCACCAGCAGCACGCGCCCGTCTTCCACCAGCACGATACCGGCCGCGGGAGCGGGATTGCGGTACGCCACGTGGCCACAGGCGTCGCACACCGCGCGCACGCGGCCGTCCAGCTCGCGCGGCGACATGGGGCTTCCGCAACGCGGACAAAACAGGGCTCCGTCGCTCACTTGCCGCCCGCACCCGCCTGGCGCACGTTCAGAACCGCGTGCCACGCGGCCTCCACATCTTCCAGCTTCATCCCGTACACCTGCTCCACGGCCGACGCCACCGCATCGTACGAGTTGACGCCGTTGGTCGCCGCATACAGCTCCATGAGCTTGCCCGGTCCCCAGCGCTGCAGCAGAAACTTGATGAACGATCCCGCCGCCGGCATCGTGATGTTGGGGTCGGCCATGGCCAGCGTGTTGTAGTCGAACAGCGACGTCAGCCGGGGCAGCATGCCCGCGGACACAAGGTCGCGCACGCAGTCATCGAGCGGGCGGCCATCCCACTCGTCGTGCAGGCAGAACACGGTTCCCTCCGCGATCGCGCGCGGCGGGCGACCGATGGCGTCGGTCATGAAGTGCACGATTTCGTGGTTTTCATTGGGGTTGATGGAATGGAACTCGCGGTCGTCCCAACTCACGTACTCGTGCCCCTTGAGACTCAGCATCTCCTGAATGGTTGCGGTGTCCGGGTACACGTAGTAGTCGATGACCACCGTACTCTGCAGGTTCAGCTGCTTGGCCATGTAGTCAAAAATCTGCTGCTGGGCGTCGGCAGCGCCCTGCGGCAGCGGGTGCCCGGGCAGGGTGTGGAACGCAAAGTTGCGCGTCGTCGTGATCTCCCACTCCGCCGGCTTGGGAATGGAAAGATTAACGTTGTCGAACCAGGTTTGACCGTTCATGCCCAGCACGCAGGAGACGGTGACAAAGCGCGTCCCCTGCGGCACGCGAAACGTGAACGACTCCTCCATCCACGGGTTGGTACCGAAGCGCAGCGGTGTGCGCTTGTCCGCCACGCGCATTTCCTGGAAGCGATTGTGATCCTTGTCATAGAACGTGAGCAGGAAGTTGGACTGCGCAAACTGATCCTGCTTGAGTTCCGCGGCATCGGTCTGCAGCCACCCTTGCAGGCGGACGTGGGTGGTGCCTTCCGCCACCGGGATTTCCTGCGACAAGAGGTAGAAGCGGCGCGTGCCGGGGTCGGCGCGGAAGAACCAGGATTGCGCGCCCTCCTGTTTGACGGCGTTGTCGAGGCCGTACTGGACCTCCGACTGCCCTTCGCCGCCGCGAAACGGGACGAGCTTCCAGCCGGTCGGGATCCCGTCGGATCCCACTTTCTCGAACGACGCGTTGGTGAGCAGGTTGGTGTCGTACTTCTGTCCGCGCTCGCCGCATCCGGCGATTGCCACCAGCGCCAGCAACGCGATCACGCCCGGCGCCTGTTTCATGCTTCGCTTCATTGGTTTGACTCCGTTGCTCACTTCTCGGTTTGTTTGACGAGCTCAAACGCGGTCGCGTTCTGTTCGCCCGCCACGATTCGGCCTTTGGCATCCACCTTGAGTGTCGCCGAGCCCAGCTTTTCCCGCTCCACCGTAAACACCGTGACGGGCGTCTTGCGCCCCATCACCGTGATCGTTTCCTTGCCGGATACAAAGATTTCCCCGGAGCCAATGGTGCCATTCACCGGCTCGAACCACTGGAAGCGCTGGCGACCCGCCGCGTCGCGATCGTACCAGAACAGAATCTGGTACCAGTACACCAGCACACCCATCTCCTGCACGGCGATGCCGGCCGGAACCACGATGCGTTTGGTGGAAGCGGCGGTTCCAATCGCCGTCTCCAGCACCGCGACGTTGGAAACCATTTCCAGTTTGATGGTGTGCTGAAACGACCCGGTGCCCTGCGTAATCGTCTTTACGACGTCCAGCGTGCGCGGGAAATACGATTCCTCCTCCACCACCAGCGCGATCTCCTGGTCCATCCCAACACCCTGGTTGGACGCCAGCTTGTTGACCACGGAAAAATGGATGGTGTTGTCGTCGTAGGCCACGCGATCGATGGTCTCGGTGCCGGTTTCATTGCCCTGCAGTGACAGTCGGTAAACCGAATGCAGCGTGGAAACCACTTTGGGCTCCTTGCGCTGCATGGGGACGGCCCGTGCGTTCTGCACCAGGGCCAGCCCGACGCACACCAACAACAAGAGGCTACGCAAGCAACGAAACGACATGCGCTTCAATCCTCTCCAGGGCTTCGCCCAGCCTGCCCGCATCCAGTTTGAGTTGCGCGAACGCACCCTTGCCACCACCACTGCCGCCCAGCTGGCGTGCAATCGCCGAGACGCCGGTCGCGAGATCGACCGCGACATCGCGCGCTCCCGCCACCACAACCGTTCCGTCCTCCGCCGCCACGATGGCGACCAGCCCGGGAACGGATTGAAATTCCGTGGCCAGCGCACGCGCGTATGCGGCGTCACCCTCGCGGAACACCAGCACGCGCGCGCTTCCCACGGCCCTTGCTCCCGACGCCAGGCGCGGGGCTTCCGCCGCCACGAGTCGCTGCGTCAGCACCTTCATGCGCTTGCTTGCGGCCTGCGCGTCGTCCAGCAGACGCTCGACCTTGGGTCCTACATCCGGAATCGCGGTGGTGAGACGGCCGGCCAGCCCCTGCAGGAGCGCGTGCTTCTCGCGGTAGTCCTGGAGAGCGCGCGCGCCCACCTTGAAATGGACGCGTTGCTGCTGCTTCACCTTCTCGCTCTTCAACACCTTCACCAGCCCCAGTTCGCCCGTGGATCGCACGTGCGTTCCGCAGCAGGGGATGGAGTCGAAGTCGCGCACCGACACGATGCGCGCGATGGTGACACCCTCCGGCACCTTGCGACGCAACTCCGCGACGTCGAGCTCGGCGACTGGAATGCTCACGATATCGAGGGGTCGGTTTTCTTCCACAATTCGATTGGCAACGTCTTCCGCGCGGCGCACCGCGGATTCGTCAAAGCCGGAACCATCGAGGTCGATGGTGCACACATCGTCGCCCATGTGAAACGAGACGGTGTGCAACCCGGCGGCCTGAATGAAGGCGCGCGACAGCACGTGCTGGCCGGTGTGCTGCTGCATGTGATCAAAGCGGCGCGCCCAGTCCACCTCGCCACGTACGGTGCCCGCGGGGGCGTCGCCGCCGGCCAGCGTGTGAATCACGGTTTCGTCGTCGCCTTCCTGGACATCGACCACGCGCGCAAGCCCCAGGGTGCCGTGATCGGGGAGCTGTCCGCCCGACTCCGGATAGAAAAGCGTACGGTCGAGCACCAGTGCCTGCCGGCCGTCGGCGAGTGTGCTCGATGACAGCACCGCCGCCTCGAACGCCGTGTCATAGGACTGGTCGAGGTAAAGCTTGCGGGTCATGTACTCGGCCGGGCTGATGGAGGAATCGCGAACGATCAGGCCACGAAGGAACGGCGGATCACTTTGTTCTCGTCGTCCACCTGGACGATGCGCGGCGCGTGCGTACGCGCCTCCACGTCGGTGTAGGTGGCGAAGGAAAAGATGATGACGCGGTCCCCGATCTGGCCCAGACGCGCGGTGGCACCGTTGAGTTCGATGCGGCCGGAGCGCGGTGGGCCGGGAATGACGTAGGTCTCAAAGCGGTCGCCGGTGTTCATGTTGGCGACGAGGACCTTCTCCCAGCGCTGGAAACCGACTTCTTCCATGAGGGCGGAATCGATGACGATGCTGCCTTCATAGTGCATGTCGACGCCGGTGACGGTCGCCTGATGAATCTTGGATTTGAGGAGAATTAGTTCCATGGGCTTGGGGCGCACACCTCCGCTCGCTATCATAGCCTCCCGGCGCGCGCCGCACAAGCCCGGGCGGGGCGGGTTTCAGGGCCTGGCGGACGACCGGCTGCGATACGCGGTGATCGCCAGCGGCAATAGCAGGAGCGCGGACCCGATCGCCAGTGGCAGGTCTCCGTGACGCGCGTAGGGCGTCACGTCGTCGCGCAGACCAATCCGCACCGTGCGCACCTCGGTGACATTGAGATCGATCGTTTCGGTGACTTCGCCGGCCGGCGTCACCAGCATGGAGACCCCGCTGTTGGCGCTGCGCACCAGCCAGCGCCGGAATTCCACGGCGCGCAGGATGGCCATCTGCGCGTGCTGGTACGGGCCCGGTGTGTCGCCAAACCAACCGTCGTTGGTGATGTTCACCAGAAACTGCGCACCGTCGCGAACACCCTCGCGACACAGGTACGGAAACACCGACTCGAAACAAATGAGCGGCGTGAAGGCAACGTTCCCCGCGTGCAGCGGCGCGCGCGGCGGCCCGTGCATGAAGTTGGCCTGCCCGAACTCAATCTTGCGGATCCAGCGGAAGCGCCGGCTCAAAGGCAGCGCTTCGCCAAACGGAAGCAGGTGCCGCTTGTCGTACTTCTCCACCGTGCCATCCACCTGGAACACGCCCGACGAGTTGTAGATATTGAGAGCATCGCGGGGGCCGTCGTAACGGTGATCGAGGAAGCCCACGTAAATGGGCATTCCCTTCCAGCGCGCGAGTCCTTGCAGCCGGCTCTTGTAACCGGGTGCGTTCTCGATGTACATGGGCGCGCACGTCTCGGGAAACACGACCAGGCGCGCTCCCTGTTCGTGCGCCTGCAGGGACTGCCGCTCAATCTGGTTGAACGACGAGTCGCGATACTCGTCCTTCCACTTGATGGCGAGATCGATGTTGGGTTGTGCGATGGCGACCGGAAAGGTATCCGTGCCGGCCGTGCGCGTGTGCTCCTGCGCGAGTTTGCGCGACCCGTGCCCGTAGAGCGCCGCCACGACCACCAGAGCCAGCACCGCCGACGAGAGGCGCGTGCGCGGTGCGCGCGCCACCACCGCCACCGCGATCAGCGCGTTCACGAGCACGATCACAAAGGAAAGGCCGTACACGCCCCACACATCCGCACTCTGTATGAGGGACGGATGGTCCGAGAGCGAGTACCCGAGTACTCCCCACGGGAACGCCAGTTCGCCGCGCGCGCGCGCCATCTCGAAGAGCGCCCACGTGGCGGGTGCCGCAATCACAAACGGAAGCGGGCGCCAGCGCGACAGGGCCCCCACAACCAGAAGATAAAACGCGGGGTACAGCGACAGGTACAGGACAAGCAGGATCAGGGCCGGCGTCATCAGCCACGGAATGGCGACCCCCGCGGAGGGCACCAGCTTGACGATCCACCACAGCATCGTGACGAAGCACGCGCCACCGCACAGCCACCCCGCGCGATACGCCTCGCGCCGCGTCGGTTTGTACTTGAGGACGGCCGCGAACAGCGGCGTCATGGCCAGGAAAGACAGTGGCCCCAGGTCGAAGACCGGAAAACACAGCGTCACGAGCACGCCGGATACGAGGGCCGGCAGCACGAGTGGCAGCGGGGGCGGTTGGAACGGGGACCGGAATCTCACGAGCCTGTGTGCATCCGGGTGAGCATCAAGGGGCGAGGTCCACTTCGCGACCGGTGGAGGCGGACTCGTACATCGCGTCCATGATCTTCATGATCGCGAGCGATTCCTTGCCGGAGGCAAGGGGAGTCTTCTGCTTGCGAACGCACTGGATGAAGTGATCGATTTCAGCCTGGTAGCTTTCCTTGTAGTAGTTCTTCTGCTTGCCCAGGGCCGGGGTCACGTTGACCAGGACACCCTGGATGGACTTGTGAACCTGGAGCGGTGTCAGAATGCCCGCACCCTTGCCGCCGTAGATCTGCAGATACACCACGTCGCGCGGGTCGCGCAGATTCCAGTTCACTTCCAGCATCAGACAGCCACCGCCGGCAAAGCGCAGCATGGCCGCTGCGGAGTCTTCCACGCCGTCGCGACCCGTCTTGCCAAAGACCGTGCATGAAACACCCGTGGGACGCTTGAGGCCGGAAATCCACATCGCGAGATCAACCAGCGGCGTGCCGAGGTCGAGGAGCGCGCCGCCGCCCGCCTTGCCGCGCTCGGTCAACCACGCGCGCCCCTGCATGTCAGTGGCGCGGCGAAGCCAGCCGGCCTTGATGATGTGGACGTCGCCCAGCTCGTGGCCGGTCACAAATTTTTGCAGCGTCACCGCGTCCTCGCGGAAGCGGTTGTTCATGGCGACCATCAGGATGCGGTCGTGGGATTCCGCGGCGTCCACCATTTGCTGCGCCTCTTTGGCGTTGCGCGCAAACGGCTTCTCGACCAGCACGTCGCGACCCGAGCGCAGGGATGCGATGGCCATGGGTGCGTGCAGGTAGTTGGGCGTGCAGATGTCGACGGCGTCGACCTCGGACTTGCGCAGCATGGTATTGAAGTCCTCATACCACTCGCGGAATCCGAACTGTTCTTTGATGCGCTTGGCCTTGACCGGATCCTCGTCGACGATTGCAACGAGTTCAACGTCCGGGTTGGCACGGTAAGCGGGAATGTGGGCGACCTGGGCCACGTGGCCGGCTCCCACCACTGCAATGCGGGTACGGGCTGCCATTGGCTGGCATCGTAGCGCACGACGGCGCGGCTTGTCACGCAGTGTTCTGGCGCTGTATTACGCGCGAATCACTGTGTCGGTGGCGCGGTCGAGCAGGGTCCAGATGGCGTCCACCCACTCCCGGTGCTCGGGTTTCATGAGCACCGAACGCAGACACGTCACTCGGTCGGCGTCGCGGCGCATGTCCGGCGGGAGATGAAAGAACTCGGCGGGCAGGGTGGCAACGGCCAGGTGAAGCCCCTCGGCTGCAGCGGCCGCAAAGATGCGCCGCGACCGGTCCGACGCCGCTGACAGGGACTCGGCGCGCGGGAGCCACACCACGATGTCGAGCTCGGGTGAAAAGCCGGGCACAAAACGCAGATCGCGCGAAATGCGCGCGTGCAGCTCGCGCGCAGCGGCGCGACCGCCGGCCAGACCGCGCGCGAACACTCCCCCGCGCTCGAGCGGGAGCAGGCGCTGGGTTGCCCACAACGCAACCGCCGCGGCTCCGGGTCGCGAACACTCCAGACTGATCTCGCCCAGGTGCAGTTCGTCCGAGCTGAAGTACGTGTACGGTGAGTCGTGATTGTAGAAACGCCCCACCGCCGGCTCACGAAAGAGCACGCACCCGCAGCCGTACGGTTGCAGACCGTGCTTGTGCGGGTCGATGACGATGCTGTCGGCGTGTTGCAGATGATCAAACGCGCGGCGCGCCGGGGCGTCGAGAGAATCAATCAGGCCAAAGTAACCGCCGTACGCGGCGTCGGCGTGCAGGTGGAAGTTGAAGCGATCACGCAGCGCCACGATGTCGGCCAGCGGATCCACCGACCCGGTTGCCGTAGTGCCCAGGGTGGCGACCACCGTGCCAACACCTCCCCGCTCCAGTCTCTGCGCGAGTGCCTGCATATCCATGTGACCGTTGGCGTCGTGCGCCACGTCTTCGAACGCAAGTCCCAGCACCGCACTGATGCGCTTGTGCGTGTAGTGCGCCTGCGAGGAAGCAAGCACCGCGGCGCCGGGTCGGAGTTGCGAGGCCACCCACAGTGCTTCCAGATTGGCCATGGTACCGCCACCCGTGAGGTGCCCCAGGTGCGCGTCAAACCCGACCATGTGCGCGAGAGCCGCAACCGCTTCCTTCTCCATGCGCGAACTTGCGCGTCCGCCGTCCAGCGCGTGGTTGTTGGGATTGATCCAGAGGGAGAGCGCATACGCAAGCCGCGCCACCGGGTGCGGCGGCTTCAGCATCTGCCCCGCATACAACGGATGAAAATACGGGAAGTTGTCGTGCAGGCGATCCGCAACCTCGGTTAGCACGCGCGCCACATCGGCGTCGGCCGTGGCGGGTGTTGAGCCCGGGAGATTGAATCCCCGGTCGAGGCGCGCGAGGGCGTCGGCGAGAACACGAAGGGAGTCTTGATCGAGGGCTGACACGACGCGGGCGATTCTAAAACACAACCACCACGTCCGCAAAGGCTGACGGGTTTGGTACCCAATGCCCGCAGAATAGCGCCGAATGCGCTCGCTTTGCGTCGCTCCAGATGTCAAACTACCCGAAAGGAGAAATTCAAGATGGCAAAAGTTCTATGTGTCCTTTACGACGATCCCGTTGGCGGCTATCCCAAGTCGTACGCACTCGACAACATCCCGCACCTGGATCGCTATCCGGGCGGGCAGACGCTGCCCACACCCAAGGCCATCGACTTCAAGCCGGGTACGTTGCTCGGAAGTGTCTCGGGTGAACTGGGACTGCGCAAGTATCTGGAGACGGCCGGCCACACGCTGGTCGTCACCTCGGACAAGGATGGCAACAACTCAACTTTCGACAAGGAACTCGCGGACGCGGAGATCGTGATCTCGCAGCCATTCTGGCCCGCGTACCTGACGGCGGAGCGACTCAAGAAGGCGCCCAAGCTGAAGCTCGCCATCACGGCCGGCATCGGCTCCGACCACGTGGACTTGCAGGCCGCGATGGAACGCGGCCTCACGGTGGCCGAGGTCACCTACTGCAACAGCATCAGCGTCGCCGAGCACGTGGTCATGATGATCCTTGCACTCGTGCGCAACTACATCCCGTCCTACAACGTGGTGGTGAAGGGCGGCTGGAACATCGCGGACTGCGTGTCGCGTTCCTATGATATTGAGGGCATGTCGGTGGGAACGGTGGGCGCGGGTCGCATCGGGCTTGCGGTGCTGCGCCGCCTCAAGCCGTTTGACGTGCGCCTGCACTACACGGATCGTCACAAGCTTCCGGCCGCGGTTGAGCAGGAATTGAACGTCATTTTCCATCCGACGGCGGAATCGCTGCTGCGCATCTCGGACGTGGTCACGATCAACACGCCGCTCCACCCCGAGACCGAACACATGTTCAACGACGCGCTCATCGCCAAGATGAAGAAGGGCGCGTACCTCGTGAACACGGCGCGCGGCAAGATATGCGACCGCGACGCCATTGCGCGCGCACTCAAGAGCGGACAGCTTTCCGGCTACGCGGGCGATGTGTGGTTCCCGCAGCCGGCGCCCAAGGATCATCCGTGGCGCACGATGCCCAACCACGGCATGACGCCGCACGTGTCCGGCACCAGCCTCTCGGCGCAGGCGCGCTACGCGGCGGGCGTGCGCGAGATCCTGGAATGCTGGTTCGACAAGCGCAAGATCCGCGAGGAATACCTGATCGTGAAGGACGGCAAGCTGGCGGGCGTGGGTGCGCATTCGTACAGCGCCGGCAACGCCACGGCGGGCTCCGAGGAAGCGGCAAAGTTCAAGAAGTAGCTCGGTGCTGAGATGAAGTTGAGCTGAGGAAAACAGATACGATGGCTGGTAACGAGGAGCTTCATCAACGTGTAAGCGGGATGCTGGAGGCCCTGAAGGAAGGACGCTTTCGCGTACAGAGCTCTTCTCTCTTAAAGTCTCTTAGTGATGTGAGAATTGGGGCTGATGGCCTAATTGACCCGGAGACCGTCGACTCGTCGGTCCGGGCCGCTGCACTTGCATTCTCTGCCGCTGAGCATTGGAACGACCTCATACACGTGCCATTGCTCGATGTACAAAGCGCGTACTTCAAGTTCGTTGATCTGTATTTCTCCGATCTGTTTCAAGAAATGAAACGCCGCGGCGCTACCCCTTACGACGCCGCAGCCCGGGTGGCTTCCACTGACTCGATAGTCGATGCTTGGGCTACAGATCGCGTCGAGTTTGCCGATGCGCTGAAGAGCTTCTGGGGTGCGTACGGTGATGTCGTTCACGCTCACGTATCGACAAGCAAAGCGCTCAAAGCGTCGTTCGGCGGCGATCTATTCCCGTCATACTCCCGAAACATCGCCTCCTCTGTCGGACTTTACGTCGACACGATTGTAGTTCCAGATCCCTTGCTCCGGATCGCCGCTCAGATGCAGATGCTCCCCCCAAAACAACACCTCTTCCTAATCGTAAAGCACGCGCTCACTGTATTGTGTTATCGCGAGATTGTACTCGCAGACGTCTCTCCGCCAATTATGGTCGTGGCACCCGACTTGGGCATGCTTGAGCCAGCAGAATGGAACTTGGTACGACGCTTGGGTGAGCAGGATACGCTCCTCCACTGTGCCGCAATGTTCGGTCGCCACTTCGATACATCGAGTGAGTTGATTAACTTTCTTAAGTCGTTCAAGGGCGACACCGAACTTATTGGTGCGATAGTAGCACCCGACCGCTTGCTCATTGACACGGAGATTGAAGGCTCCGTTGAAGCGCAGTTGAATGCACTGCGCTCGCAGGCCCTGAAACAGTGGGACATCAGCCTCGATGGCATCGGAGACGGGCTGGTTTACCCGATAGTAACGGGGAGAATGATTCAAGCTAACGACGCGCTCTTCAAGGCACGATCCTATGGCGCCCATCCACTGATCGACGCGCCAACCTCATGGCAGTACTTGCTATGGAAGTACGAGTACGACATGTCGGCGTCCGCGCTTGACGACTTTAGCGACGCCGTCATATCGCGAACACTTGCCGAGCACAGCCAGGAGAGTGTGAGCATGCTGCGGGACGTACCCCTTGACGTGTTGTTGGACCTCCGGAAGCGGAACGCGCTTCAGGAGCTCAGAGATGTACTTCGTCGCGGTATGGATTCGATCGGGGACGCGAGCCCCGAAACCGTGAGCGACATGGCGCAAACAGTGCTCGACAATATTTCCATCGCCGTCGCGGCTCACGACAAGGAGATGCGGTCGCTGCAAGCGTCAAAGCGGAAGTTCTACGGCCGTGACGTCAGTGGGTTTGTCGTATCGGGCGGAATCATGGTGGCCGCGACACTGCATGGGAACCTAGCGCTCGGCATGCTGTCCGCCTTCGCCGGCGTGACTGGCTTCCCGACTGCACGCGAACTCTGGGAAACAAGAACAAGTCTTGCGAGAGAACAAAAACGTCTCCAACGGTCACCAGTTGCGCTGTCGTTTCGCTCCATTCAAGCAAAGTAGATTCCTCAGTCTCTCTCCTATAGCCTAGAGCTATCTCAGACCTCAGAGGAGTAACACCGCTGTCAACAGTCTCCGGCGAGGCCCCGCACTCCCTTGGCGAGCGCGTGATTATTGTGCGGACTCACGACATTGTGTGAAGAACCGCTTCACCTCTCAATCCCGTAGCGTTTGATTTTCTTCAGAAGACCCTGACGCGACAAGCCCAGCTCGCGCGCCGAGCGCGACTTGTTCCAGTTGGTTCGCACCAGCGTCTTCTTGAGCAGGTTCACCTCCAGGTGGCTCACCGCACTGGAGAGCGGTGCTTCGTGCAGCACCGACACATCCATCACCGACTCCGCGGCCCCACTGGTGATGCGATCCGAGAGCATGTCGACGGTGAGCACACGCGGCGTGGGGTGCAGGGCTGCAATACGCTCCACCTCGTTCTCCAGCTCGCGGATGTTCCCCGGCCACGCGTAAGACGTCAGCACGGCCGTTGTCTCGGCGTCGATCTCCGGACATGCGGCACCGCGCTTCGCGAAGAAGTGCTTCACCAGTTCCACCACGTCCTCGCGCCGCTCGCGCAGCGATGCAATGCGCGCCTCCACCACGTTGATGCGGTAGAAGAGGTCCTTGCGAAACGACGTCTGCGTCACCATCTCGGCGATGTTGGCGTTGGTCGCGGTGATGAGCCTCACATCCACACGGCGTACCGCGCCCTCACCCATGCGCCGCACTTCTCCCTCCTGCAGTACGCGCAGCAGCTTGGCCTGGATGTAGGGCGGAATCTCGCCGATCTCATCCAGAAACAGCGTGCCACCGTTGGCCTGTTCAAAGAGACCCTGGTGCGCGCGCACGGCACCGGTGAACGCACCGCGGTCGTGACCAAACAGTTCGCTCTCGAGAATGCCGGGAGCGAGTGCGGCGCAGTTCACGGACACAAACGGTTCCTCCGAACGTTTCGAGAAGCGGTGCAGGTTGCGCGCGAGTACCTCCTTGCCGACACCGCTGTCGCCGGTGATGAGCACGCTGACGTCGGAGTCCGCGAGTGTACGCACGAGGTCGCGCAGGCGTTGCGCCGCTCCCGATGTTCCGATGATGGGAGGGTCAAAGTCGCTGCGAACCTGGGGGCGAACGTGCTTCATGATGCTCTCCTTTGGCTGTGGACTGCGCGGACAGCCCGCGCACCGATGCCGGAACGGCGTGCCACCCGGAGCGCAAGCGCGGTGCCACGCGCGGTTCGTCGCGCTAACCCGGTCCGGATTCAGCGATTGGCGGAAGCAGCGGTTTGTGGCCTGGGGACGGGGCGGATGCGTGCAAGAGGGCGGCGTGAGCCCGCGCACGGGCAGTCAGGTGGTGCTGTGCTTGCAACTTGCGCGCGCGACGGGCGGCAGCTCGGGGTGTCGAAAGATCGACAGGAGATCAGTTTGCCGGCGCCGCGGCTTCGTCGATGACGCCGTAGCCGGTGGGCGTGAAGGGCGTGGACTTGGCGGGGCGGCCGGATTCGCCGGTGCTGTTGCGGTCGCCAACCACCCACACGCGTGCTCCCACGTAGTCGCGCAGAACGCTGGACAGGTCGCCGCGCAGCCACCAGCGCTCGCCGCGCGCGGTGGTGAGCACGCACTGGTTGTTTTCGATGGAGACAACGCCGACCACGGGTACTTCCCCGCTGGGGAGCGGCAAGAGCTCGTACGATTCCGCCTCGAGGCGCGTCAGCGTTGCATCCAGCGGTTCGCGCACGAGGCCGTCAACGCGCACGCGCATGCCAGCCAGACCCTTCAGCTCGTGCATGAGGTCGGACGACGGCGAATCCAACGCAATCTCGGAGGCGTCGCCCGCCATCAGTACCAGCGTCGTGGCGGGAAGGCTGCCGCGCAGTGACAACTCGCCCTCCACCCGTACCGCTTCACCGGGTGCGACGCCGCGCAGACCACTCACGGCGCGCACGCTCTTGCCGCCGCATCCCGCGAGCAGGAGAACGCCACACAGAGCAGGAATCAGGTACTTGTTCACGAAGCTCCTACTGGATCCGCACGACCGCATGCCGGAGGCGCGAACCCGTAACGTCGGTAAAGGTGAACTCGCTGGTATTGTTGAGCAACCCCGTGAAGATTCTGAAATCGCCGGACGAGAGCCGAACGGTCCCGGTGACATCGCCGGCGCCACCCACGTGAACGGTGCTAGTGAGCGGCCCAAAGTCGTTGAGATCCAGTGTGGCGTAGTTGTAGCGCGGGTCGGCGGTGATGCCGCGACCCGACAGGTACAACGCCGACAGGAACTCCGCAACCAGTTGATAGAAGCCCTCGCCGGTGGCGTCCTGCACGCACGCGCGCCCGGTGCACTTGCTCTGCACGATGTCCTTCAGGATGTCGGTGCCGTAGCGATCCACCATCAAGCGCAGGAACAGGTAAATGCCGCCCCGCTGTTCGAGCGGTGCGTTCGCGTGTTCCAGCGAGATGGCACCCGGATCTTCCAGGTACAATCCACCGCGTCCCTCGTTGGCGCGGTTGTCTCCGTTAAGATCCTCGGCCATGTGCGCCATGCCTTCTTCCAGCCACGTCACCTGCACCGGCCCCTGCTCCACCAGAATGCGGCGCGAGAAACTGATGAGGTGTTCGAGCTCGTGCGCGGTGGTCCCGATGTTCTCTTCCTTCGCAAAGGAAAGCGAGAACGAGTTGCCCCAGAAACCGGTGGGGTCGGCCGCGAGCAGGTACAGAACCTCGGCGCGGTTGGTGGTCCCCGTTGGTACCTGCGGCGGCGAATACAGGTCCACCGAGAGGAAGAACCCGGCGATGAAGCCAGCACTCCCCGGCGGCGTCAGGCGGTTCACCACCGGCGAAATCAGAAGGATCACCTTGTCGTCGTTGTTCACATCGGAGTAGCCGCCAAAGAAGTTCACGTTGGTGGCTTCGATGGAGTTGTCAAACTCCTGACCCAGCTCGCGCAGGTCGCTTCCCGAGAAGTTGCCGTTCGCAAGCGTGTCGGTGTCGGTGTACACAAGACACTTGGTGCCGTTGTAGCGCAGCTGGGCCTGAACCTGTTCGTAGCTGCTCGGAGAAAGCACGCTGCCGGTGGTGGTCTTGAGCACGTTGAAATTGCGAATCTGCGCAACCGCCGTGGCGCGCTGGCGCGGCGCCGGCTCTTCGAAACGCGGCGTGCCCACGGTCTTCACCAGCTCGCGCGCGGACTCCCAGCGCGCGACGTCAAAGTCCTCGCGCACCGTCATGGTGCCGGCACCGGAAGCACTCGCGGCTTGGGCGGCCACGGGCGGGTTGTTGGCGGAACCAATGCGATAGCTGTTCTCCCGGTTGTACGGGATGGAGGTGCTGGTGGCATGCGGAATGATGAGGTAGCGCGTGGTGGCGGTCGGGTTGGGGAGCTTCAGGGTCTGGTTGGCGCCGAGCCCTCCAAACACAAACACATCGCCAATGCTGCGCTGAATTTCCAGGCTGGGACCGGAATCGGTCATTCCGTTGGACGTGACACTCACCGGACCGTCGGTGGCGTTGTCGTCCACTATAACCAGCAACTGCGTCGAACTCCCCGCGTGCGGCGTCGCACTCGAGAGGGGGTTGGAAAAGCGAATCGAGTTGTTGTTCGCGGGGGTTGCAAAGTTGGACCCGCTGATGGTGACGGTGTCACCGGGGAACGATATGTCCGTGCTCAATCCGCTGATATCGGGCCCTTTGACGTCGGGGGTGCCGCCGTCGTCACCGCCGCAGGCCGCCACAAACACGACACACGCCAAGAGTCCAAAGAGTACGCGCTGGGTCTTCATCCTGATTATCATCCCGCCTGGTTGTAACGCCGGTAACCACACTGGCTTTGACGATTACGCTAACGCATCCCCGGCCCCGCCCGCAAGCACCGTTCGGGTGTTTCCCCGGCACGGGACTTGCACAATTCGGTCGTCCACTCCGTCCCGCGCGGTGCGTCGACGGAAGGAACGTTCCCATGACAACCCAGAGCCCCCGCGAAGCCTTTGCGATCCTGGTCGTTGACGCCAACGACTGGGACCTCGAACACGTCCGCAGTCACCTGCGCACGTTCGGCAAGCGGGTGCGTCTTCTGAGCGCCACCGACCTCGACGCACCCGACGCACACGTGGATGTGATCGTGTTGGGTTTCAGCGACGCGGTGTCTTTGGAAACGTCGCGCTCCACGCTCGAGAAAGCACGCGCGCTCAACGCCGCCGCCCAGCTCATTCTGTGCGTACCGCGCGACACCCTCGATCTCGACCGGCGCATGTTGTCGCTCAAGGCGCGCGCCTTCGTCCACAAGCCCATCGAAGAGGAAACCTTCCGGGCCCTGCTTGAGCAGACGCTGGCGTCCATCCACCTGCGCCGTGAACGGCAGGAGTACCAGCGCGCGTCGCGCCGCACCACCAAGATTGACGATATCGTCGGCACCAGCGAACCCATCCGCCGCGTGCTGGAACTGATTGACCGCGTGGCGGAGAGCTCCAGTACGTCGGTGCTGCTGCAGGGCGAATCCGGCGTGGGCAAGAGCCTGTTTGCGCACACCATTCACGAGCGCGCGCGCAGCGCGGATGCGCCGTTCATCGAGATCAACTGTGCCGCACTGCCCACGACCCTCCTGGAAAGCGAGCTCTTTGGTTACGAGCCGGGTGCGTTCACCGACGCGCGCAACACCAAGATCGGGCTCATCGAGCTGGCCGACGGCGGGTCGCTGTTTCTCGACGAGATCACCGAGATCGCGCTCCTCACCCAGGCCAAGCTGCTCAAGTTCCTCGACACCAAACGGTTTCGGCGCCTGGGCGGCGAGCGCGAGATCGCGGTGGAAACCCGCATCATCGCCGCCAGCAACCGCGACATCCGCGACGAAGTGCGCAACGGACGCTTCCGCGAGGACCTCTATTATAGATTGAACGTGGTGGAGGTCCGGATTCCGCCGCTCCGCGAGCGCGCCGGCGACGTGGATACCATCGCGTCCCACTACCTGGAGTCGTACAAGAAGAAGTTCAACAAGCCACGCATCACGCTGGCTCCCGACGCGCGCGCGATCATCCGCGCCTACCCGTGGCCGGGCAACGTGCGCGAGCTGGTCAATGTGATCGAGCGCGCGGTGCTCATGTGCCGCGGCGATGTAATAGAGGCCGCCCACCTGCCCATCGACACGCTGCCGCCGGAGAAACGCGCGGCGGCGGTGCGCCGCACCGGCGGGCGCATCGAGATGGAGCTTCCCACCGGGCCCGTCACACTGGACGAAGTGGAGCGCGCGCTCATCGAGGCCACGCTCCGGCGCACCCGCGGCAACGTGTCGCGCGCCGCCGCCCTGATGGGCATGAGCCGGGGCGCCCTGCGCAACCGCATCGCCCACCACGGCATCCGGGCCCGCGAGTTCTCGCGCCCCGCGTCGCTGCAGCCCGTCTGACCGCGGTTGCCGCGCGTCGGTTTCCCCTGTTAGTATCCTCCCAACGCGCGGCGCGTCACGCCGCAACCAACCACACGCATTCAGAACAACGCCGTGTCCGCAACACCCACCATACTGGTTCGAGACGCCACCGCGTCCGACGCCGGCATCATCGTGGACTTCAACCGGCGCCTGGCGCTGGAGTCGGAGAACAAGATTCTCGACGACGCCACCCTGACTTCCGGTGTCGCGCGCGGACTGGCGTCGCCGTCGTTGTGCCGCTACTTTGTGGCCGAGGTGGATGGGCGCGCTGTCGGCACCACCATGATCACGTATGAACTAACCGACTGGCGCGACGGTGTTCTGTGGTGGCTGCAGAGTGTTTACATCGAACCCGACCAGCGACGCAGCGGCGTGTTTCGCGCCATCTTTCGTCACATCGAAACCATCGCGCGCCGCGAACCCGACGTGCGCGGGCTGCGCCTCTATGTGCACCGCCTGAACGAGCGTGCGATGCGCACGTACGAGGCCATGGGAATGGACGCGTCCGACTACGAACTCTACGAGTTGGACTGGTCGGGCTCCGTGCGCAAGCGGCAGGATTGACGTGACGACGCGCCCGCGCAGCCCGGCGCTCCTGCTCTGCTTCGTCTCCGGAATCGTGTTCATCGCGGGCGGGTTGCTCCATAACCCGTGGTTCGCTTCCCTCGTGGCGCGCGCGGCGCACCGCCTCGGCTTCTACAGCATCAGCGGCGACGACTCCGTTCGCATCTTCTCCGCACAACTCGCTTTCATCGCCACCGGCGTCCTGCTGCTCCTTGCCGGCTGGCTGGCCGGACGCATTCCCGCGGTCCATCGGTTTGTCCGGCGCGCGTGGGTGGAAAAAGTTCTCCTCGCCGTCTTCGTGATCGCGGTCCCCGTACTGTGCATCGAGTTTTCGCTGCACGCGTTCCTGCCGCCGCACGAGAAGATCATGAGCCTTTTCGAGAAAGACGACGCGCTGGGCTGGAAATTGCGTCCCGGGGCGGTGGACGTGTGGGGTGGCGTGGAAGTACACGTGAACGAACGCGGGTTTCGCGGCCCCGTGGTGCCGTTTGAAAGATCCCCGGGCTCACGCCGCATCGTGTACCTCGGCGACTCGGTGACGTTTGGCTACCGCGTGGCGCGCTGGCAGGACACGTGGCCCTACCAGATCGGCACGTTGCTCACAGCGCGCGACTCCATCCCCACTGAAATTGTTAACCTCGCAGTGGAAGGTTACTCACAGTGGCAGGAGCGACTTGTGCTGGAGCGCGAAGGCTTCCGCTACCAGCCCGACCTCGTGGTGGTCGGCTTTGTGCTGAACGATGTCACGGAGATGTTTCACCTCGCGCGCTTCGGCGGAACCGAAGAGGGCTACCAGCTCCGGCATTCCTACACATCGCGCCTGGACCGCGCGCTGTCACAAAGTGCTTTCTACGCTGCGGTGCAGAAACTTGTGCGCCGCTATCAGGCCAAGCGCCGCCTCGGTGACGACGTGCGTCTGGGTGCGATCAAGCAGGAGATTCTGGAAGTGGAAACCCTGATGCACGAGCCCGACCAGGCCAACGTGAAGACCGCGTGGGATATCGCGCTTGCGGACCTGCAGGGCATCGCCGACGCGTGCGCGACACGCAACGTCCCCTTGCTGGTGGTGGTGTTCCCGTTCACCGTACAACTTGAATCGCCCGACTCGCTCGCCGCACCCCAGCGTGTGATCAACCATTACACGGGCGCGCGCGGGATACCCGCCTTCGATCTGCTGCCCCCACTGGCGGCCATTCAGGCTGCACACCGTGCGGAAGACGACTCGCTGTTCATCGATCACGACCACCTGTCCGTACGCGGACACGCCCTCTGTGCGCAGATTCTGGCGGACACCGTGTCGGCACTCGTCAAGCGTCCGTGACGCGCCCCCCACCGGCACGGTATACTCCCCGTTCAACACGGGAGTGTTTCTCATGAAGTGGACTGGAAGACGTCAGAGCGAGAACGTTGAAGACCGCCGCGGCATGCGACCCGGTCGCGGCATGGTCGTGGGCGGCGGACTGGGCGGACTCATCATTACGCTCCTGGTGGTGTTTCTCGGCGGCGACCCGGGCACCCTTGAGAACGTGACGCAGACCTCGCAGCCGGTGGAAGCACCGGTTCCCGTCAACCCGCAGGAAGAAGAGCTCAAGCAGTTTGTGTCCGTTGTGCTGGCCGACACCGAGGACATCTGGTCGCTCATTTTCACGCAGAACGGTTTGACGTACCAGAAGCCCACCATCGTGCTCTTCACCGGGCAGGTGGAGTCCGCGTGCGGTTTCGCGAGTTCGGCGTCGGGACCCTTCTACTGCCCGCCCGACCAGAAGGTCTACATGGACCTCGCGTTCTTTGAAGAGCTACGCTCGCGCTTTGGCGCGCCCGGCGATTTTGCAGTGGCGTACGTGATCGCGCACGAAGTCGGTCACCACGTGCAGAACCTGATTGGCACCGCGGATCGGGTTCACCAGGCGCGCAACACGGTCAGCGAAGAGGAATACAACCGCCTTTCCGTGCGCCTGGAGTTGCAGGCCGACTTCCTGGCCGGCGTGTGGGCCTTCCACGCGCGCGAAGCACTGGGCGTGATCGAGGCCGGCGATTTCGAGGAAGCACTCACCGCGGCCACCGCCATCGGCGACGACCGCCTGCAAAAGCAGTCGCAGGGGCACGTGGTACCCGACGCCTTCACGCACGGAACGTCCGCACAGCGCGCGCGCTGGTTCCGGCGCGGCTTCGAGTCCGGCGACCTCAAGCAGGGCGACACCTTCAGCCTCGACTACGAAAGCCTGTAGAAACGCCGAGTGTTGTGATCACAATGGTTGCGCTTCCCTTTACCAGCTTGTGAACAGTTGCACGATCCGCGGGCAAGATGTAGCTTGCATTCCCGCCATCGTGGTTGCACGCTCGTCCCATCTTCCCCGCAGCCGTGTCACGACTCCCTTTCGTCGGGAAGCGTTACTTGTCCCAAGGAGGACACATGGACAGCGGTTTGATGACCCTTCTCACCAGTGCGCTTGGCGGCGGTGTTGGCGGCAACATCCTGGGCGCCCTCATGAAGAATCGCAGCATGGGCCCGATGTGGAACACGATCCTGGGTGCGGCCGGCGGTCTGCTCGGCGGCCAGGCCATGGGCGGCATGCTTGGCGATGGCGCGGCTGGCGGTGTCGGTGCCGGTGCCATTGGCGGCGTCCTGCTGACACTGATCGGTAGTTTTTTGAAGAAGAAGCCCGCTGCGGGCGCCTGACCGGAGAACCTGCGTCGTGCGGGCCGGCTCGACGCCGCCCGCACGACGCATAACCCACCTAGAAATTGAATCCCAGCATCATGTACCAGCGCACCTGCCGGTCGTACGTCACCACGGGGACGTCAAAGATTGGATTCGCGTACTGCGCCTGATCCATTGCGTACGCCGCCGAAACATTGAGTGTCGTCGGGTAGGAGTAGAACGAACCCATCGCAAGGCGCAGCTCACCGCCGACGGACGAGTAGTAGTCCTTGTCGCTCAACGGGTTCTCGTCCACGTCGTTGTCAACCGGTGTCGCACCGTGGTTCCAGGCACTGGCGGCTTCAAAGAAGACGGCACCGTACAGATCCTTGAACGTGATCCACGACATCTGCGTGTTGATCTTGCTCCAGATCGGGAAGCGGTAGGTGAGACTCGCCAGCGCACCCTTGCGTCCGCCGATGGCGTAGTAGGTGTAGCCGCGCAGACGGTCCATGCCGCCCATGTAGACCCAGAAGAAGTCGTCCACATTGCGGTCGATCACGGAGCCGAACAGGCGCAGCTGCAATGTGTGACGCCACCCCGGCAGCGGCAGGTACTCCTTGTAGTCCAGCGTGTACTGGCCAAAGTTGTTTTCGGTCAGGTCCGGATTGACGCCGTAACTGAAGTCGCCGCTCGTGAACAGGTTGTCGTGGGCGTACATGACATCGAGCGTGAACTCGCGCCCGCCGCGCGGATTGATGTCTGAATCGCGCGCGCGCGTAATCGCCTTGTAGTACCAGCGCGCGTGGGCCTCGTTGCCCACGAAGTAGCGCCAGCCCACTTCCTGGTCCGGCACGGGGGTCGCATCCGGCACGCCGATCTCCGTGAAGGCCGGGTCCAGATGGATGCTGTACTCGCTGTGGTTCCACCACACCGAAACGTCGTTGCGCCGCGTCAGGCTGTAGGGATCCTCGAATTCAAAGCGCAGGCCCATGTCGGCGGACCACACGTCGTAGCGATAATCCACGTAGTAGTACCGACCCAGTTCCTCGATGGGAAACTCATCGTCGTACTTCTGACGCACGCGGTAGTACTCCATGAAGATCACGGGAAACAGGCGCCGCAGCTCGAAGTCCACGATGGCGTCAAATTCGCCGTCCACGCCGTACGAACCGCCAAAGAACAGGCTCTGCCGGTCCATGATCTCGTTGCTGGATGCAAACAATCCCAGGCGCGGGGTTCCGTCCCACACCACGACACGCGGGTACAACTGCAGGCGCGTGTAGTCCCACTTGTACGCTTCGGCCGCGGGTGGCGTGAGCGCGGATGCCACCGGTGTTGCGTCGCTCGCGGTTTCGGTCTGCGGCGCCGGCGCCATCGCAAGCTGCACGCCGTCTTCGTAGCGGCCCGCCGCGGCGTGATCGGTCTTGAGCGCACGGCATTCGTCAAACTCGCCGGCCGTGCGCGTGGCGTACGAGGTTTCGTCGAGGGACTCGAGTTCCCCGCCCGCGCCGAGCATCGACACACCGTAGCCCTCCGACGTGTACTCGGAGTAGACCACGGATCCGTCCGCGGCGGCGTCGGGCATGAATGCGCCGCCCACCACGTTGGTAAGCTGCACGATTGCGCGCGTTGCAATGTCCATACGGAACAGGTTGAAGATGCCGTTGCGATCCGACGCAAACACGATTGCCTTGCCGTCGGGTGTAAAGCGCGCGTCGCGCTCGTCGCTTCCGGTCTTGAGCTCGGTGCGGAAGTCGCTGCCGTCGATTCCCACCGACGCGATGTCGCGGGTTCCGCCGGTGAAGATGCCGAAGAGCACGCGTGCTCCATCCGGAGACACCTGGGGCGCGTACATCTGGTTGCCGGGCTCGGCGGAGTACAGAACCTCGGGCGTTCCGCCGCCGGCCGCCACGCGCGCCAGACGGTGCGTGCCGTCGCGGTTCAGGATGCACACGAGTGTTTTCCCGTCCGGCGTCCACTGCGGCTCCGACACGCGCGCGTTCTCGGTGACGCGACGCTCCTTGCCCGCGGCGATGTCGTAGACGTAAAGGTCGCTCAACATCGCACCGTAGATGTCGGCGCGCACGTGCTTGGCGTAGGCGATCAACTTTCCATCCGGCGAAAACACGCCGCGCGACGACACCGGGCCGTCTAAGCGCTTCATGCCGGACCCGTCGGGCTTCGCAAGGTACAGGTCGGTGGATGAGAAGTCGCTGTCCTCGTTACAGAGGAACGCCACCTGCTTGCCGTCGGGCGAGAAGGAGGGCGAGATGGTCATGAAGCCGTCGTCGCAGATGGATGTGCCGGAACGAGGATTCGCGTGCACCGGCGCCAGCATGCGGTCGTAGCGAACCTTGAGCGACGCCTTCCAGTCCGCGTAGAGATCGTTGCCCTTCTTGCCCGTCACGTCCTTGAGGGCACCGTCGATGGTGAGCCGGTACGGTTTGCCGAGACGTTCGCTGATGCTGTCAAGCGACGCCGGTCCGTACGTGGCCGCGATGTAGCGCACCAGTGAGAAACCGTGGTCGTACGACTGTTCGTTGCCCAGGCTGTTGTGCCCCAGGTACCCCATTTCGTCGTAGGAGCGCAAGCGCCCGTCCACAAACGCGCTGCGCACAATCATGTCGCGGTGCGAATCCCAGCAATCGTACTGCGTGCCGGGCGCCATGTACTGGGCAACGCCCTCCGCCCACCACGCCGGCACCACGGTGCCGGTGATCGGGTACGACGTGATGATGTCCGGGTAACCGGTGATCACGTCGGGGCGCTTCTCGTCTTCAAAGTCGACCAGCTGAAAGTAAATGGCGGGGATGCGCAGCGGCATCTTCATGGCGGCCTGGATGCTCACGATGTGCGTGAACTCGTGGGTGACCACGTTCTGGAGCCAGCGCGTGGTTCCGCGCAGGTTGAACTCCAGGTTGGTGGCCCAGATTTCAATCTTGTTGTCGTAATAATACGCCGACCCGTTTGCGTAGTCCTCGGTGTCGAGGATCACAAAATGGCAGCGCTCGGGCTCGTAGTTGTAGATGCCGGTGATGGGGGCGTAGATCTCTTCGGCGATACGTGCCACTTCCTGCGCGGTCCATTCGGCCCCGGCGTGAAAGTGCACGTCAAAGTGTTCCGTCTTGAGGGTCTTCCACTCCAGGCGCGGGTTGGCCGTCGCCAGGGCAAGGACCGGGAACACGCACAGAACCGCCAGAGCGGCCACAAGGAGGCGGCCGCAGAGGACCGATCGGGTGTTTTGCATGGGCACTGCCGAATCTACGAGGGGTGGTTGTTGGCCGCGAGCAACGTTCGGTTGCGTAATAATTTACAGGTTTCGCGCCACTCCGTCAATTGTGCCTTTGGGACGCGGAATAAAGCCTGACGGGCGCGGCGCCGGTTGCTACACTGCCCGCGTGACAAACGCCCTTCTCATCTTTGCGGCCGGGCTCATCATCGGCGCCGCCGTGGCCTGGATCGCCGCCCGCGCCCGCAGTGCGGCACAGGAGCGCGAGGCGGAGACCCGCCTCTCCAACGCCTTCCGTGCCCTGTCGGCCGACGCCCTCCAGTCCAACAACCAGTCGTTTCTGGAACTCGCGAAGACCACGCTGGAGAAGTACCAGGAAGGTGCCCGCCACGACCTGTCGGAAAAGGCGCGCACGGTGGAAGACTTTGTGAAGCCGATCAAGGAGTCACTGGAAAAGGTGAACTCGCAGATCGAGAAGATCGAGCAGAAGCGCTCCGAGGACTACGGCAGCCTTTCCAAACACGTGGATGGGTTGCGGCTGGAGGCAACACTGCTCAACAGCGAAACCCGCAACCTCACCACCGCACTGCGCACCCCGGTGGTCCGCGGGCGCTGGGGCGAGATCCAGCTCAAGCGCGTGGTGGAGATGGCGGGCATGCTGAGCCATGTGGACTTCCGCGAGCAGCAAACCGTGGACGGCGACGAGGGGCGGCTCCGCCCGGACCTGGTGGTCAAACTGCCCGGTGGCAAGCAGATCGTGGTGGACTCAAAGGTTCCGCTGGAATCGTTCTTGAAGGCAGTGGAGGCCCCGACTCCGGATGAGGCCCGCGTTTTTCTGCAGGATCACGCGCGCCAGGTGCGCGTGCACGTCACCAAATTGCACCAGCGTTCCTACGGCGAACAGTTCGAGTCGACGCCGGAGTTTGTGGTGATGTTTCTCCCCGGCGAGAACTTCTTCTCCGCCGCACTCGAGCATGACCCGACGCTGATCGAAGTGGGTGCGTCGCTGAACGTCATCATTGCCACTCCAACCACGCTCATTGCCCTGCTGCGCGCGGTCGCGTACGGCTGGAAGCAGGAGAAGATCGCGGAGAGTGCGGAGGAGATCAGCGAACTCGGACGCGAGCTGTACAACAGTCTGCGCATCATGACCGAGCACTTCGCCAACGTGGGAACCAACCTGAACCGCGCGGTGGGGTCGTACAACGAGATGGTGGGTTCGCTGGAGACGCGCGTGCTTACCAAGGCGCGGCGCTTCAGCGAGCACGGCGTCAAGGCAAGTCAGCAGATTCCGGATACCACACCCGTGGAAAAGAGCGCGCGCACGCTGCAATCCCCCGATCTCTCGCTCTTCCCGCTCCACGAGCGCACGCCGGAAGAACGCCCCGGACTGCGGCGCCTCTAGCCCTCCGGGCCGCCGCGGCCCCGCTTCTCGCTCACCCGTTTCGTGGAATCAAAGTGACCCTGCAGGAACTGGGTGAAGTTGGCGGCCGAGCGCGATAGCGTGCGGTTCTTGCGCACGTACAGGGTGACGTCCTGGCTCATCGCGAGCGCGGGAACGTCCAGTCGCACCAGCCGGCCCTGGCGCAGTTCGGCGCCAATCGCGATTTCGGGCAGAAACGCAATGCCCATCCCCGCCAGCACCATCTGCTTGATCGTCGCCGCATTCGACGACTCGATTGAATACTCGATGTTCATCGCCATGCGCTTGAAGAGTGCGTCGATCATGGCGCGCGTGTGCATGCCTTCGTGGTAGCCCACAAACGCATGCGGCTCCAGATCGCGCGGTGAGAGGTCGGAGGCACCCGCCAGTGCGTGATCCGGCGGCACCACCAGAAACAACTTGTGGCGCGTGAGCGTGGTAGCGATGAGATCCGCGTACGTCCGCTGCCACGGAACAATCGCGAGGTCGGTCTTGCCCTGGTACAACTGGTCCATCACCCGCTCCGACTCGCGAAAGTCGACGCGCACGCGGATATCGGGAAACTTGTCGCGGAACGACGTGAGAATTTCCGGCAGCACGTAGATGCCGATCGAGTTCACGGTCCCCACACTCACCGCACCCTTCACCCGCCGGTCGGATTGCCGGAAGTCGTCCACCATCTGGTCGACTTCCGCGAACACACGCTCGGCCACTCCGAACGCGCGCTGGCCGGCGTCGGTCAGAACCACGCCCCCGCGCCGGCGGTCAAACAGCGAAGCGCCCAGCGACGTTTCCAGCGCCTTGATCTGGACACTCAAGGCCGACTGCGACACCAGAAGCTCGCGCGAGGCGCGCGTAAAGCTCCCGTGGCGGGCTACTTCGTAGAAGTAGAACAGGTGGTGCAGGTTGATCGAAGCCATATAGTTTTTGAATATGTCTAATATACATTTTCTATTTTACGCATGGCAAGAGCGTCTCTATATTCCTCTCCGAAGCCGGTACCGCGGGAAGGACATGCGGCAACCGTTCGGATACAGATGGGTTGAGGCGGACGGTATCGGCTTCAAATTATTTATCGCAAAGCCAGATCAGGAAGAGGAAAACGGCGCCCCCTAGTCCCAGAAACCCAATTGCGCCGTTGTTAGGTCCCCACCAGAGGAAGGCAGCGGGTGGAAACACTCGCTGCCTTCCAACCTATTTAACGATGTTCACATGAGATCACAGGCCTCCCTCGCGGGGGCCTGTGGCGTTTCTGGCCCGGCCGCCCGGCCGGCGGGAGTCCCACCCCCTGTTCCGACTCCATAACACGAGCGCAGGTTTGGGGTTTACTCACCGACCCGGGGCACCGTAGAGTCCCGCTTGAACCCACCCCACCCCGGTTCCCAGGGATCACATTTACAACTGTATGCGACCGATTCTCGCGCTGCTGACCGCCACGGCCCTGATGACCGCCGCGGCCCTCTTTGCGGATCTCCGTGCCCAGAACGGCGCGCGAACCGCCGAGGCCATGCGCCCGGCTGTCGTGCCCAGCCTGGCCGGTATGGCCTTTGTCCCGGCGGGCGAGTTCCTGATGGGGAGCCTCCCCTCGGAGCTCAATCGCGCCGCCGACGTGGACGAGTTTCCGCAGCGCCGGGTCTGGGTGGACGACTACTACATCGACATCACCGAAGTGACCAACGCCCAGTACAAGACCTACGTGGACTCGATGCAGATTGAGGCACCGCCGCGCTGGATTGATGGCGATTACGGATTTGGCGAGGACGGTCTGCCGGTGATCAGCGTCAGCTGGGACGAGGCGCGCGGCTATGCGGCGTTTCTCGGCAAGCGGCTCCCCAGCGAAGCGGAGTGGGAGAAAGCCGCGCGCGGCACCGACGGGCGCGCGTACCCGTGGGGCAACAGCTTTGACCGCACGCTGGCCAACAACTCGGATCGACTGATGCCGATCATGAGCTACCCCGGCGGCATCAGCCCGTACGGTTGCCTCGACATGGCGGGCAACGCGGCCGAGTGGGTGGAGAGCGCCTACGACGCTTACCCGCGCTCCCCCGGCGACGTGATCCCGCAGGGTGTTCCCGACCGCAACGAAGTCTTCAAGAAGGACCGGCGCGTGTACCGGGGCGGATCGTGGAATACGTTCCCCAAGTATCTGCGCTGCGCCAACCGCGAAAGCACGCCTCCTGGCAAGCGCTGGGTCTACATCGGATTCCGGTGTGCGAAGGATCCAGAGTGGAAGCCAAAGCCCTGACCCGTTTGTGTGTGTCCGCCGGGGTCCGAAAGTGAACCCGGGCGTACACATGCCCCCCGCGACAGCGCGTCAACGCAGCCCCGCCTTCCCCCATAACTCATTTGTTCTAACATAGTTGGTTCGCCACAAACCCGCGCGCCAAGTGCGGGCACACGCGTTGCCATATCCCCTCCTGGACGCGCCACGGGCGCGCCAAACCATGCCCCGAACGGGCCCTGATACCGACCTCAAAAGGAGTGGCTCCCATGAATCGCAACCGAACCATCGCGCTCGTCGCGATGCTCACCATCACCGGCGCCTGCTCGCTCGCGGGCTGCGACTCCGCAACCGACAACGACCCTGAAGGCGACATTGCCACGCGCACGCAGGCTGTGAACCTGGATGATCCGTACGGCGGCTTCAACACCGCCGACGAAGCACCCGCGTTCGGGCTCGCGAGCCTCGTGTCGGACTACGGGCCGGACGGCGACGTGACCTCCGATGACCCGGTCGACAACGTGACGACCGACGCGCGTCGTCCGCGCCGTTTTCTCATGGTGACGTGGGGCAACCTGCGCGCCGATTCGCTCATCAACTTCTCCACCGACTGGTCGGGGTCGTTGTGCGCGGAGAACGGTGCGCTGGGCGTGCGTCGCTTGATTCGTTTTGAAGCGCGCGATCACTTGCTGCCGCGCACGTCGCGCGCGTGCGTGGAGTGGGTGTCGCACACGCAGCCGTCGTTTGACGGACTCATCGTGGGCCTGCACTCGCTCCCGTGTGATTCACTCGCGGAAACAACGGCTGAACCGTGCGACCGCCCGCTGTCGGTCACGTTCAAAACCGGTCCGCTCGAGATCACCTTCACGGCGGAGGAACTGGTGGATCTGCATCGCGTGATCCAGGTGGACGACGCCGGCAACGCCGTCGCGTTCAACACCGTGGTCGTGATGCCCGGTGAGTGCCCGCGCGGCTTCCTTGCCGGCCAGTGGAAGGACGTCGACGCCGAACGTTACGACGGCATCTTCCGCGGCAAGTGGATCAGCGAGAACGGCGCGCACATGGGTTACCTGCGCGGCGTGTACGGCGAGAATGCGCGCGGTGACCACGTGTTCTTCGGCAAGTGGATCACCGAGAGCGGCCGCTTCGAAGGCCTGCTCAAGGGCCGCTACGGCCTGCTTCCCGAAACCCGTGAACGCCGCGCCGACGGCTGGTTCGAAGGTGTCTGGGTTTCGCGCGAGCTGCGTGCCGCGGGTGGACTGCGCGGTGTGTGGGGTACCGGCGATGCAGCCAACGACGAAGGCGGCTACTTCCGCGGCATGTGGGCGCGTCGCTGCCTCAACTAGTACAAGGAGCACCCTGGCGTTCTGAAGCCCTGAACGCCTGGAAAGACGAGAGCCCCCGTAGCGGACTTTTCGGACCGCTGCGGGGGCTTCGTCGTCCTCCGGTCGTCTGGTGGCTATCTCTCGCGGTGACCGAAGGCGAGGTTGAAGGGGGTGACGGCCCTGGGTGCTGCACCGCGCGTGGCGGCGCTAGCCGCTTGCGCCGCGATTGCTTCCCAGGTCCAGCCGGCGGATGTCCGCTTGTTGTGTTCACTGGCGGCTTCCAGGTCGATACGCGTTGCTGCTTCCATCGCATGCTCAAGCGCACGATTGCCGTAGTCATAGCTGACGTTGGAGCCCTGGGACAGCAACCACCCGATGCACCCAAGGCCCGGGCCAACGACGGGTTTTCCAAACGTCATCGCGAGAACCGCTACACCGGAATTAAGCCCGCCAATGTGGCCAAGGACCACGGCGTCGCAGGCCAGAAAAAAGCGCTGCACCTCGTCGTTGCGAACGGAATCCAGGAGGTAGGTGGTTTGCCGCGCCATCGCGCGACGGACGCGAAACCTGGCGCGCGTGGAAAACGCCTTGGACAGGCCGACGCGCCCGGCAACAACCAGATGTTTGCGTCGCAGCCGCAGCTTGCGAAACGCATTTTCGACGAGGTCCAGTCCCTTGTAGTCCCGGATCTGTCCAAAGTGCAGGAAGACGAACTTTGATTCGTCAAGCCCCAGCGACGCGCGCGCCTGTTCGCGCGTCATGTCATTGGGGTAGCTCAAGTAGTGCCCGTGCGGCACCACAATACTGGTCTGTCCCTCGGGCATTCTATAATGATCGCTCAACAGGCGCTCGGAAAGCGCGCAGTGGTGATGGATGACGTGAGCGCGGTCAATGACAGCCTGATACACATCGTGCTCGGCCCCCGCACTCGCGGTCTCGTGCGGCTTGAGATTGTGCACGGTCCAGATGATGCGCGTGCCATGATCACGCAACCGATCCAGCCGATCCAGAAATCTGCTGATGCGACAGTCGAGCGAGCCCTCCTGCGGAGCGCGGTAGACTTCCTCCGGCCAGTGCAGGTGCAGGAGATCGGGAACGAAGTCGGACTCGAAAAGATTCTCCGGACCGTGGATGGGCTGGACACCGAGCGACGCGTATCCGTGCGCCAGCTCGCGGACGTAAATGTTTCGCAGTGCTCGGTGGGGCAGGAGCACGGTGGTTGGTTGGTATGTGCGTCGCGTCGTCAGTTTCATTGGTGCCCGTGGCGTTTCCCCACAGGCACGCAGGCTATCACTTTCGACGCCAACCGTCTCTCGACCGCTTGATCTAGGCCAACCGAGCTAGTACATCCAACCTAGTCCGCCAGGGCCTCGTGCTTGCGCCGGATTCGCAGCAGCACACCGAGCTTCTTGAGCAGGCGCACGAGCCCGTTGGTTCCGTCTTCCACGAGGCTCACGGTTGCGGGCAGGAGCACCAGGGTCAGGACGGTTGAGAGGAGGAGGCCGCCCATGATCACGAGCGCCATGGAGTAGTAGTACACGCCACCCAGCGACGGTTTCTGAATCACCATCGGGAGGAGCGAGATCATGGTGGTCATTGCGGTCATCACGATGGGACGCAGACGCTCGCGACAGCCTCTAAGCATTGCCTCGTGGCGCGGCAGGCCCTCGGCGCGGTAGTGATTGATGTGCGCGAGCATGACGATGCCGTTGCTCACGACGGTGCCGATGAGCAACAGGAGCCCCACCGCGGCGGGCTGGTCAAAGTCGGTGCCGGTGGCCCACAGGGTCCAGAACGCACCCGCGAGTGCGAACGGCAGGGAGAGCAGCAGCGTCATTGCCTGGCGCCCGGATTCAAACAGCGACGCCATCACCGCAAACACGAGCAGGAGTGCAAGCAGGAGGTTGGTCAGGAACTCCTGCGTCTTCTCCTTGCGACGCTCTTCCCAGCGCCCGAAGGTCCACGAGTAACCGTAGGGGAAGTTCATGGAGTTCATCGCCGCGGTCACAACCGGCATGTACTCTTCGCGCGTTCCCTCTTCGAAGCGCGCACCCGCCCACAGACTGGTGAGACGGTTGTCGCGGTTGATGTCGCGCGGCCCGGTCTTTTCTTCGAAGGTCGCGAGCGACGCGAGGGGAATTTTTTCGCCCTCACCGGTCCACACCGGCAGGTTGCGCAACTGGGACACGGACTCGGTCTCGCGCTCGTCGAGTGTCACGCGCATCTCGCGCTCGCCGTCGGCGGTGCGGAAGCGCTGCAAACGCTGGCCGCGGAACGTGAGCCCCACCACTTCGGCGGGGAGTGTCATGGAGACACCCATCTTGGATGCGAGCTCGCGATCCACTTCAACGTGGATCTCTTCGCGGCCTTCCTGGTCGCCGCCCCACCCGCCGGCAAACGGTTCCAACAGACCTGGAATATCCTCCAGGCGATCCTTCACTTCCTCGCCCAGCTGGGCCAGCACCTCGGAGTCTTCGCCCACGAGTTGGAGGGCGATGCGCTTGCCGCGGTCCTGACGCCAGAACTGGTTGTTCTCCATGACCTCAAACTTGATGCCTGCCACTTCCGGCAAGAGGGTCTTCAGCTGTCGGCGCACCTCGGAGATGTTCTCCTCGTTGGCCTTCCCCTCGTCCAGGTACACGCGGGTCATGGACCACTGGTCGCTCCAGAAGCTGTAAATGGAACGGGCCATCAGCGCCTCGCGGTGCGGCTCCAGTGAATCCTCGAGCATGCTGACGTACAGCTCCTTGCGATCGAGACTCATGTTTTCGCTGAAGTCGTAGTTCACCTGCACAAACAGTTCGCTCTCGCTGGTGTCAAAGTTCTTGTCCACCTTGGTGAACGGGAAGTACGCCGACCCCAGCACAGCCAGGAGAAGAACCGGCGAAATCCAGCGGTGCCGGAGATTGAACTTCAGCATGCGCTCGTACCAGCGCTCGCTGGCAAGCATGGCGCGCGTTTTCGGCTTGGGTTGCGACTTGATAAACCACGACGTCGCCAGCGGAATCAGAGTTTGACTGACGAACAGCGAAGCCAGAATGACGACGCAAACGCTGATACCCAGCTCCTTCAAGTAAACGTTCATCTCGCTGGGCTTGTTGAAGATGAGCGGGAGGAACACGATGATCGAGGCCAGCGTGCCGGTAACCACGGCGACGGATACCTCGGCCGATCCTTTGCGCGTGGCTTCCTTCTGGTTCTCGCCCAGTTCCTGGTGGCGGAAGATGCTCTCCATCACCACCACCGCGTTGTCCACCAGCATGCCGATGGCCACGATGAGGCCCAGCAGCGTGAGCGTGTTCATCGACCCGCCGCGCGCCCACACGAAGCCGCACGCGACGATGAGTGAAAACGGAATGCACGCAACGGATACCAGTGTCGTGGAAACGCGGCGCAGAAACGCGTACAGCACCATTGCTGCCAGAATGGCGCCAAAGATGCCGGTGAACATCAAGTCCTTGAGCGTCTTCTTGATTTCCTTGCCCTGGCTGAACCAGGTCAGGAAGTTGACACCCTCCAGCTCGGGGTCGTTGTTCATTTCGGCGATGCGCTTGTCGACGGCATCGCACACTTCCACTGTGTTGGCCTTGGACTCCTGCGAGATGGTGACGCCAATGGCGAAGTCGCCGTCCAGGTGACGCCCGTACTCGAGCGGTGGTTCCTCGTAGCGAACCTCGGCGATGTCCTTGAGGCGAATCCCGTCCTCGCGAATGGGCAGGTTCTGGATCTCTTCCACGTTGGTAAACGAACCCACCACGCGCAGCGACCAGCGCGTGTCGCCGTCGGTGACCTTGCCCAGCGACTGGTCAAAGTTGGAACCGCGCAGGGTGGCTATGACGTCGCGTACGTCGATGCCGTGCGCCTCGGTGCGCTCGATGTCCAGGTTGATGCGGACCTCGCGCGGATTCACACCGTCCAGTCGCACGTTGGCGACACCGGGGATGCGTTCCAGCGGTTTGACGATGCGCCGCTCTAGCAGGTCGTAACTCTCGGACAGGTCGCGCTTGGAGGAAAGGCGGCCCTCGATAATGGGCATCTCGGACTCGCGCGCGTCCCAGTTGTTGGAAACCCGGATGTCGCCGATGTCGTCCGGCAAATCGCGGCGAATGCGGTCGATCTTCTCCCACGCCTCCGTGCGCGCCACCTTCATGTTCTGCGACCAGTCGAACTCAAGCCCGATGGTGCCGCCGCGGTCGTTGATGTGCGACCACATGTTCTGCAAGCCGCTCACCGAACCCAGGGCTTCCTCGATGGGTCGCACCACGAGGCGCTCCACCTGTGCCGGCGACGCGTTGTCGTACGGCACCTGAACGAACAGCATGGGCTGCTCGAAGTCGGGCATGAAGGCCAGCGGCAGTCGGAACAACGCCACCGTTCCCAGCACAATGAGGCTCACAATGACCATGAGCATCGTGACGTGTCGCTTGATGGCAATTTCCGGAAGAGTCATCTCGATCACCTGTTTCCGCGCCGCTTGAGCGCGGCGCCACGGGTACGCGCTTCCACACGCCTACTTGCCGGCAACGGGCACGTTCTCGACCGTGACGTGCGACGGCACCAGCACGTACGCGGCCGGAATCACGAGCAGGGTCAGCAGGGTTGCCACCGACAACCCCGACAAGACAGTGATGGCGAGCGGGGCGCGCAGCTCTGCACCCTCGCCCCACGCCACCGCCATCGGCAGGAGGCCCAGCACGGTAGTGAGTGTTGTCATGAGAATCGGGCGCAGCCGGATATGCCCGGCGCGGATCACCGCGGCGCGCTTTTCCATGCCGCCGCGACGCAGCCGGTTGACGGCGTCGATCAACACAATGGCGTTGTTCACCACGATACCCACCAGCAGCACCACGCCGATGAGCACCATGACGCTGATGGAAGTGCCGGTGGCGAGAAGTCCCGCCACCACACCCACCACACCCAGCGGAATTGTGAACAACACGATGAGCGGATGAATAAACGACTCGAACGTGGCCGCCATCACAATGTAGACCAGGAAGATGGCGAGGATGAGCGCAAAGCGCAGGCTCCGGAACGACACCTGCATCTCCGAGTTCTGACCGCCAATTTCAGCCGTAATACCGGCCGGCGGCGGGTTGTTCTTGAGCTGTGCCGTGATCTTCTCCACCGCCGACCCCAGGCTCCCGCCCGAGAGGTTGGCACTCACGACCGCCGCGCGCTGCTGTTGCAAACGGTGAATTTCGGCCGGGCCTTCGTCCACATTCACATCGGCCACCGACACCAGCCGGATAGCGGTTCCATTGGGACCCGGCAGCACGAGGTTGCGCACGTCCGCCACCGACGCGCGGTCCGACTCCTGGTTGCGAATGCGCACATCAATCTGCCGGTCCGCTTCCTTGAAACGCGTGGGGACGGCACCCTGCACGCGTCCCTGCAGCGTGTTGGAGAGTGTGCCGAGATCCAGACCCAGTGCGGCAACCTGGTCGCGGTTGAACACAACCTGCAACTCCGGGTTTCCGGCTTCCAGCGACGAACGCACGTCGGCCAGTTCGGGGAGCGACGCGAGGTCGCGCGAGAGATCGAGCGAGTAGTCGCGCAGCATGTCCAGGTCTTCGCCGTACAGCACGACTTCGATTGGCGTCTTCAAACTGAAGTACGACGGACGGCCAAACTTGGCCTCCACATCGGGGAGCGTTTCCACGCGCTTGCGCAGCGCGTCAACAACACCCGCTTCCACCGTGTTGTCGGTGCGGTTCTTGAGCGTCACGTTGACCTGACCAAAGTGCTCACCCAGCGCATTGGTGGAAACACCGCCGGAAACCAGCCGGCTCCCCACGCGCGAGTACGAGCGCTCCACGCGATCGTCGGCGTCGGCCGTCGCTTCTATCTCCTGAATCACGCGGTCGGTGGCGGCGAGTGACGTGCCTTCCGGCAACTTCACTTCAAAGAAGAACTCGCCTTCGGTGAGGGGCGGAATCAATTCGCTGCCAATGCGCGGGATCGCAAGCACAGAGACCGCAAACAGCGAGAACGCCACCACCAGCGTGGTGCGTGGTCGCGACACCGAGCTACGCACCGCGTTGTCGTAGATGCGCGAGAAGCGCCCCAGTGTCAGCGTGGACGTCATGTCCTCATCATCATCCTCGCTGCCCAGATCAACCGCCGGGCCTGCTAGGTCCGCCTTGCGCACCTGTGCACCCAGCGCACTCAACATCGGAATCATCGTGATGCCCACGATGAGCGACGCAATCTGGCTGATGCTGACCGTGAGGGCCTGGTCGCGGAACAACTGGCCCGCGATGCCTTCCACGAACACGATGGGCAGAAACACAGCCACCGTGGTGAGCGTGGACGCCACCACCGCGGCGCCCACTTCGTCCGCACCCTCCAGCGCTGCGCGGGCCAGCGACAGCCCCAGCTTCTTCTTTCGGTGGATGGCCTCGAGTACCACGATGGAGTTGTCCACCAGGTTACCCACACCCAGTGCAAGCCCGCCCAGCGACATCACGTTGAGCGAGATGTTCATGCGGTACATCAGCATGAAGGTGGCCACCACCGAGATGGGAATGGTGACCGCAATGATGAGCGTGCTGCGGATCTCGCGCAGGAACAGGAACAGAACAATGATGGCGAGAATGCCTCCGACCAGCGCCGACTCGCGCACTTCCGCAATGGACTGCTCGATGAAGTGCGACTGGTCGAACATCACCGTGAGCTCGTAGCCCTCGGGGACCTTGGTCTTCCATTCGTCCAGGCGCTCCTGCAGCCGGCGCGCCACGGTTACGGTGTTGGCGTCGCCTTCCTTGAAGGCCGCGATCTCCACGCACTCCTTGCCGTCGACGCGCGTAATCTCCTCGCGCTCCTTGGTGCCCATCGCCACCTTGGCCACGTCGCGCAGACGAACCGCGGCACCGTCGCGCTCGGCGACAATGACGGCTCCAATTTCCTCGACGGAATCAAACTCGTTCAGCGTGCGGATCAGGAACTGCGAATCCGCGCCGCGCAGCGAACCACCGGGCAGGTTCACGTTGGAGACGCCCACCACCTGACGCACCTGCTCGATCGGGATACCGAGTGCTGACAGGCGTTCCTGGTCGATGTCGATGTGAATCTCGTCTTCGAGACCGCCCTTTACCTGGGCCGCCGCCACACCCTTGACCGTCTCGAGGTCGAGCTTGATCTTGCGCTCGGCCAGATTGCGCATCTCGTTGAGTTCTCCAGTGCCGGAGAGTGCGATGCGCATGATGGGATCCAGCGAGGGATCAAAACGCAGGACGATGGGCTGCTCGGCTTCTTCCGGCAGGATGAGCTGGTCCAGTTTCTCGCGCACTTCCATGGACAGGAGGTCCATGTCGGTGTCCCAGTCGAACTCGAGGGTTACTTCGGAAACGCCGGGGCGCGAAACCGAATGGATGGACTTGAGACCGCGCAGCACGCCCACCGCTTCTTCCACGGGACGCGTGATGAGGTTCTCAACCTCTTGCGGTGCGGTGTCGGGGAAATCGGTCTGAACCGTGACCGAGGGATACGAGATGTCCGGAAACAGCTCGATGGGCAGGCGCTGATAGCCCACCATGCCAAAGGCACCCACGGCGAGTGCCGCCATCACAACCGTGACGCGTCGCCGCACCGCGAGGGCAATGAACTGGCGCATGCTACGAGCCGTCCGCGCTGGCCGGCTTGGCTTCGGTGGCCTGCGTGTTCTCCTCGCCCGTCAGCACCTTGATGGCCGATCCGTGCTTGAGCGAGCGCTGCCCCTTCACCACCACTTTCTCACCCACCGTGACACCCTGCTTGATTTCCGCGTTCTTGTCGTCCTGGAAACCAATTTCAACCACACGCCGCTCGGCGGTCGTGTCGGCCTGCGACACGTACACCACCTGTTCGCCGCGATCGTTGACCAGCGCCACCTTCGGAACCAGCGTCGAGCCCGGGCGCTGCTCGGTCACGATGCTGACCTGGGCAAAGTCGCCGGGGCGCACACCGGCCGGGTAGTTGACGATCTCGATCGTCACCTTGATGGTGCCGCTCGTCGGGTCGATGGTGGGGCTCACCAGCTTGATGCGCCCGCGCAGCCTGGTGCCGTTGCTCTCAAGCGTCAGATCCACAGGCTGGTCCGGCTTGAGCAGATTGAACTCCTTGGCCGGAACGTGCACACGCGCGAGGAGCGGTGTGAAGTCGGACAGAACAAAGAGCGGCGTACCCACATTGACCGTCTGGCCTTCGTCGATGTTGCGCGTCACCACGCGACCGCTGAACGGGGCTGTCACGCGCGTGTAGGAAAGATTCAGGCGCGCCATTTCCTCGGCCGCCTTGGCCTTGGCCACGTTGTTTTGCAACGTCTCAAACTCTTCCGCCGACACCAGGTCCTGCTCCTTCATGCGCGTGAGGCGCTCCATGCGCGCCTCCAGGTCTGCGCGTTCCGCCGATCGCTGCTCGAGCAGGTACTGATACTCGTTGTTGTCGATGAGGAGCATCGGTGCGCCTTCGGCGACGATGTCGCCCTCCTCGCACAGGAGTTGCTTCACAACGCCCGAGACGCGGCACAACATGGCGGCTTCCTTCTCGGCCGCGAGGGTAGCGGTGGCGGTGTAGTAGCTGGAAATCTCGCCCGTGTTGGCGGCCACAACCGCCACCGGGATGGGGGGCTGTTTGGGAGCACCGTTCGGACCTCCCGGTCCTCCACCCGGACCCTGTGCGGCTCCGGCCGTGTCGCCTCCCTTGTTGCAACCGGCCAGCGCCAGTGCCGCGCCGAGGGTAAGGACGGCGGCCAGGGCCCCCGGACACCAACGAACCTGTGGGGTACTTCTCATCTCATGACCTGCCTAGAGTTTGCCTATGGATTCGGGACCCGGCGTGCGTGGGGTTACCGGGTGGCGACAGGTGGGGCCGGCCGCCGTAGAGTGCTCAATAATACGCGAACGATTGAATGGAGTTGCAGCCGATCTGGCTCCTAAAAACAGACCCGGAGCGGGGGTTGGTTTCCCCGCCCCGGGCCTCGACCACCCTCGAAAGCCGCCTACCGGGTACCCAGCGGGAACCCGAGGCCGGCCATCAGGGAAAAGCCGCGATTCTTGAGATCAAAGTCGTCGTCGGACGCCACGTTGGTCAGACCCAGCGTGTAACGCCCGTCGGCAACGATCAGGATGGAGCCGGCCTTGAACTCGGCCCCGGCTCCGAATGTGATCCCGAACTCGAAGCTCGAAATCTCGTCGGATATGTCCTCACTGGCGGTAATCGGGAACCCCAGAAACTCACCCTCCAGTTCCACCTCGGCTCCGATGTTGAAACCAACCACCGGCCCGGCGAACGCGTTGAGAGTGACGATGTCGGACGCCTGCGTTCCGACTACAACCAGAATTGGAAACTCCAGGTAGTCGAGCTTTGACGTGAGCTCCAACCCTGCCCCTCCCGCCGAAGCACCCTTCATCGCGTACAGTCCCTCGAAGCGCACTCCCACGTGGTTGGTGAGGTCTCCTTCGAGAAACAGGCCGCCAATGAACCCGGTGCGTGAGTCGGTGCCCAGCGAGTCGGCGTCATCCCCGCCAACATCGGCAACGTTGATACCGCCCTTGAAACCGAACGTCCACGCCGAAACCGCATGAGCCGCATCCGTTGCCGCCAGCGTTGCTGCCAGCGCAAAGCCGGCAAACAACGCCAGGGTGGTCACACGTTTCATCGCTGATCTCCTTTGCGAGTCCGTACTACTTTGCGCCCAGCGGGAACTTGAGGCCGGCCATCAGGCCGATGCCGCGGTTCTTGACGTCTACGCCCTCTGTGTCGCTGATGTTGGACGCACCCAGCGAGTAGCGCGCATCAAACGTGAGGGCGAACGACGACATCATGTACTCGAGACCGGCGCCAATCGCGGCACCGAACTCAAAGCCCTTTGCCTCCAGATCAACCGTCTCGTCGTGGTCTTCAACCTCGGCCTCGTCCTTGATGTTGAAAGCGAACGTCGGGCCGCCGAACACATTGAAGCCCAGCTTCTCGCCGGAGCCAAAGTTGGCAACAAACAGAACCGGGATCTCGATGTAGTCGAGCTTGAACACCGTGTCGTGCGCATGGCCATCGCCGGTCACGCCAGACGGGCCTTCGGCGCCCTTGCTTACGTAGAGGCCCTCGATGCGCACGTCAAACTGCTGCGCAATGCTGGTGCCCCAGAAGAGCCCGCCCGCAAACCCGTTGCGCGTGTCGAGGTCATCGACACTGTCGCCGCTCAGGCTGGCCATGTTGATGCCGCCCTTGAAACCGCCGTACATGCCGGCGGCACTTGCAACTCCGGCCGACGCCACCAGCGCCAGCGCACACACGATCACAGTCCACTTCTTCATGATTGAGATCCTCCTCGTTGAGTTGTTGCGCGCGGGCGGTCAGTCTTCGAGGTAGTACTCGACGGTTGTGACCACACGCACGGTCTTGTTGAGCTGGGACTCTTCCGCGATGCCCGGGGCGCGGTCACGCGGCAAGATCTGGAACACGCCCTGATTGGCCTGCCGGATCCCGCCCAGCTTGCTGCGGGAATCCTTTGCGAACTGCTCGGCGGCCTCACGCGCGCTCGCAGTGGCTTCCGCGATCATCTCGGGCTTGAGGTCGTTGAGCTTGGAATAGAGGAACGTAGGCCCGGAGGTGTATCCGCCCTGCGACGAGAACACGACACCGGCCTGGACGAGCTGGCCCAGCGCCTGGCTTGCGGTCTGCACCAGTGCCGGATCGTCGACGCGCACCATGAGCGTGCCGTTGATGATGTAGCGGTTGCTGACCTCACCGGGATTGCGGTAGGGGTTCGCCATCACGTCGTTGACTTCGAAGCCCTGCAACTCGGCCCTCGCGGGGTCGATGCCGTGCCGCTTCAAGAACTCCGCCACCGTCTTGAGGCTGGAGTCGAACTTTTCCTGCGCCCGCACGAGGTTGTCGTCGGTGGATGAGAAGCGCAATGGCCACAGCGCCATGTCGGCCGCGACATCGCGTTCCGAAACACCCTTTACCGACACATAGCGATCCGCGGTGCGAAAGTGCTCGACGCCGCGGCCAATGAACCAGCCGGCGACCGCCACCGCGACCGCGAGCACGATTGTCCCCACCAGTGATTGGTCCTTCATGGGTCCCTTCCGCGAAAGTTCGCGAATGCTAGCAGGCCGACGCAGCGGGGTCAATTCGACCCGCCTTCCCGGGGCAGCCCGTCGAGCAGGCTCTGAGCGTGCGCGGCCTCCTCATACTTTCCAGTGGCCTGCAGGCACCGGATCAGTCCCTCCAGTGCACCGCGGTCGGTCGGATCCGCCTGCGCCATGATCTGGTAGGCGCGCCCGGCTTCGGCAATACGCCCCAGTTTCTCGCAGCACTCCGCAAACATGCGCCGGATGTCCTGCGCGCGCGGATCACCGGGCTTCACCTGGCCCAGCGCCTCCACCGCCTGCTCGCAGCGGCCGCGCGCGTACCACAGCGTGCCGAGTTTCAGGTACACGTCCTGCGCCAGGCGCTCGTAGCGGCGCGACGGCGCACGCTCGTACGCGCGACGCGCGGCTTCCAGTTCGCGGATGGTGGCGTCCTCATCGTTGCGCTGCCCGTGGGCGGCCGCCAGCGTGTAGTGCGCCATTGCATCGTGGTGCGTGCGCTTCTGCAGAAACGGCGGGTAACTGATGTTGGCGAACACGAAGCACACGACAAACAGCGACCCGGTTGCGATGAGCGCTTTCCAGTCGCGTGCGCGCGCACGGGTCCACAGCTCCACGGCAGCCCAGCCCGCGAAGATGCAGAGGACGGGTGCCGCGGGCACGCGGTAGCGCGCCACCACGAAGAACGCCACCACCCCCAGCATGTACGCGAGCACGAACAAGTACAGAAGCGAAAGTTCGCGCCGGCGCGGCCACAATCGTAACAACGCCACCAGCGCCAGAGGCGCGATCAACCACGTGCCCGGCATGGGGATGAGCCCCGGGCCAAAGCGATCCCAGAAGAAGTAGATGTACTTCTCGTTGGACCGTTCCGGCCCTTCCCAGAACATGTGCAGCTTGGAAAGCGCCAGCACCGTGGCACCCGCGGGTTCGGTGCCGATCCATTCCCAGGCGCGGTCCGCGAAGAACTTTGAAGCATCCGCGGGGCCGAGCGACGACCCGTTCATGCGCGACGCCAGCTCCAGCGCCTCCGTCTCCCCACCCGTCCACGACGCTTCCGCACCGGGCGCAAAGGAACTGCGCCCGTCCGATCGTTCGTTGTTCCCCAGCCAGAAGTTGAGCCCGCCCGACCACGTCACCGGGACGAAGGCTCCGCTGACGCGAAAGTTGTGCAGGGTTGCGGGCACCAGCATGAGGATTGCCGCCGCGACAGCGGCACCCGACAGGACGAGCGCGCGCCGGCCAGGCAGCGCGCGCGCCGACAGAAACACCAGCGGGATCACGGGAAGCAGGACGAGAATCGTCGGTCGTGCGAGGGCTGCGAGCCCCACCAGCACTCCCGCGCCCAGTGCCCGCAACAGCGACGGACTCTTGACCGCGCGTGCGAGGCACCACAACGCCGCCATGACGAGTGCCACGAAGATGGGTTCGATCAGCACCTCGCCCTCAAAGTAGATGAGCGGCCAGAAGAGGGCCGTGAACAGGCCGGCAACCAGCGCCACCCTGCGCTCAAAATACGCGCGCGCGACAAGCCACGTGCAAACGGCCGTGACCACACCGGCCGCGTGATTCAAGGCCACGATGGCGGCAACCCCGCCGCCCAGCTTGTGCACGAACGCAAACAGCCACGGCACCAGCGGTCCGCGGAAGTAGACGCCGCTCGATTCGCCCGCAGCCAGCGATTTGGCCCACGCATCGATGTGCATGGCGTCCATGATGAGATAGTCGAAGGCCGGGTTGCGCGTCACATTCATCACGAACGCGAGTATCCGCACGACGAGGGCGGCACCCGCGACGATGAAGAGATCGCGGCGGAAGGTTGCGTCGCGGGGAGTCGTCATGAGCGCCGGGAATAATCGAAGTCGCGCGGGAAGGTGGCGGTGACACCCTCCACCATCCAGTCATGCAGGAGTCCGTTGGTGGCAACCAGGTGCCCGGTGTGGAGGTAGGTGTCGCCGCCAAAGAAGTCGGTCACGCGGCCGCCCGCCTCTTCGATGAGTAACACGCCGGCCGCAATGTCCCACGGACTCAATGTCATCTCCCAGAAACCGTCCAGGCGCCCGGCCGCCACGTTGGCCAGGTCGAGGGCGGCGGACCCGCAGCGGCGCACACCGCGCGCCTCGTTGAAGAAGAACGAAAACGACTTGAGATACGTGTCCAGGAGGTGGCGCGCCCGGAACGGAAACCCCGTCCCCAGGAGAATGCGCCGCTTGTCTTCGATGCGACTCACGCGCATCGGTCTTCCGTTCATGAAGGCACCCTGCCCGCGCACGGCGTAGAACGTTTCGTTGTCGCGGGGTGCGTGTGTGACCGCCACCGTGAGGTGATTGTCCACCGCGAGCGCCATGGTCACGGCAAACACCGGGTAGGCGTGGATGTAGTTGGTGGTGCCGTCGAGGGGGTCGATGTACCAGCGGCGGCGACTCTGCTCGCGACCGGCATTGAAGTCTGGCGCCAGCGACTCCTCCGCTACAATGAAGTCGTCGGGGAAAGCGGCGCGCAGCCCGCGCACAATCAGCTCTTGCGAGCGGTGGTCGACCACGGTCACGTAGTCGTTGCGACCCTTCTCGTCCACATCGCCGTGCCCCAGCTTCTCGTACGAAGCCAGGATCACGTCGCCCGCCTGACGAGCCAGCGCCAGCGCCGTTTCCAGTTCACGCGCAAAGGTTTCCATAGGTTGGCCGGCTATTGTGCCATACGCGGGCCACGCGCGCGAGCCCCGATGCGCGGGCCCCGGGAGCCGGTTCAGCCGCCCTTGCCCCCGCGCGGGCGGGAGCGGAAGTGCGCTTCCACCATGTCCAGGAACGCGCGCGCCGCGGGCGAGAGTGCCTCCTCCTCGCGAAACACCATGCCGATCTCGCGCTCAAAGCGAACGCCCGCAAGCGGCACCACCTTGAGCGTCTGCTGCGCCAGTTCCGCGGCCACCACCGGGCGCGGCAGAATGCTGACCCCCAGGCCCGCCTGCGCCAGACGCTTCATCGCTTCGGGGCTCGAGATTTCCATGCGCGCGCGCAGCGTCAATCCCGCGCGCGCAAACACGTCGTCCAGCATGCGCCGCGTCACCGCCCCGGCCGGGTACGCAATCACGCCTTCGCGCGCCAGGTCGCCAAGCGTTACCCCGCGACGGGTGGCCAGCGGGTCGTCGGGATGCGCCACGGGCACCAGCTCTTCCTTGTAGATGGGACGCACGGAAAGCCCCGCGGCCGCCACCGGCAGCGTTGCAGTGGCCAACTCGATACGCCGCGCGGCCAGTGCTTCCAGGAGGCGCCCGGTGTCGGCGACCGTGATCTCGACGCGCACGCCGGGGTAGCGCGTGTGGAAGTCGCGGTAGATGTCGGGCAGCACGTACACGCTGGCAGCGTCGGTGTTGCCGACGCGCAGGATCCCGCGCTCCAGTTGCTTGATACCGTGCAGCTCGTTCTCCAGCGCCTCCACCGCCCGCAGCACATCCTCGGCGCGCGCAACCAGCGCGCGCCCGGCCTCGGTGGGCACGAGACCCCGCCCCCGGCGCGCGAACAGCTTCTGGCCCAGCTCGGTCTCGAGCTTGCGCAGCTGCAGGCTGATGGCCGGCTGGGTTACAAAGTGTTCGGCGGCGGCGGCCCCCACGGAGCCATGCCGGACCGTGGCGAGGAAGTATCGGAGGGTGCGGATATCCATAGTTTTACTTATGTGACATATAATTCAAATAAACTTGGTTTATGTCAAGCCGGCGGCTACCCTCTTCGGGATCGGTCGCCCGAGGGGGCGGCAGACAGAGAGGACACAATCATGAGCAAGACGACGATCCGGCCGGCGGCCGGCAAGGTGGGCGTACTTCTCCCGGGTATGGGAGCCGTCGCCACGACATTTATCGCGGGCGTGGAGGCTGTGAAGGCGGGACTTTCAACCCCCATCGGGTCGCTGACGCAGATGGGCACCATTCGCCTGGGCAAGCGAACCGACAACCGCACCCCCCACATCAAGGACTTCGTGCCCCTCGCGAGCCTCGAGCAGCTCGAGTTCGCGGGCTGGGACCCCATTCCCGACAACTGTTACGAAGCCGCCACCAAGGCCGGTGTTCTGGAAGAGAAGCTGCTCGACAAGCTTCGTCACCGGCTCGAGGCCATCAAGCCCATGCCGGCCGTCTTCGACACGCGCTACGTGAAGAAGCTCGAGGGCACCAACGTCAAGAAGGGTGCAAACTGGATGGAGCTGGCCGACCAGGTGCGCGAGGACATTCGCCGCTTCAAGGCGGAGAAGAAACTCGACCGCATGGTGATGGTGTGGTGCGGCTCCACCGAGATCTATCTCGAGCAGAAGCCTGTGCACCAGACGCTGAAGGCGTTTGAAGCCGGCCTCAAGGCCAACGATCCGGACATCTCGCCCAGCATGGTGTACGTGTACGCGGCCCTGAAGGAGCGCGTGCCCTACGCCAACGGCGCACCCAATCTGTCGGTCGATATGCCGGCCATGGTGGAACTCGCCAAGGAAATGCGGGTACCCATCTGCGGCAAGGATTTCAAGACCGGCCAGACCATGCTGAAGACCGTGCTGGCGCCGATGTTCAAGGCGCGCATGCTCGGCGTCGCGGGCTGGTATTCCACCAACATCCTCGGCAACCGCGACGGTGAGGTGCTGGACGACCCCGAGTCGTTCAAGACCAAGGAAGTCAGCAAGCTTGGCGTGCTGGAGCACATCCTGCAGCCGGAGCTGAACCCCGAGCTGTACGGGAACATCTTCCACAAGGTCCGCATCAATTACTATCCGCCGCGGGGCGACAACAAGGAAGGCTGGGACAACATCGACATCTTCGGGTGGCTCGGCTATCCGATGCAGATCAAGGTCGACTTCCTGTGCCGCGACTCCATTCTGGCCGCACCGCTGGTGCTCGATCTCGCGCTGTTCCTCGACTTCGCGGAGCGCGCGGGCATGAGCGGCATCCAGGAGTGGCTGTCGTTCTACTTCAAGAGTCCGCAGACCGCACCCGGTCTGTATCCGGAGCATGACCTGTTCATTCAGCTCATGAAGCTCAAGAACAACCTGCGCCACGTGATGGGCGAAAACCTGATCACGCACCTGGGCCAGGAGTACTACGAGTAGTTCCGGAAGTGTCGGTTCACATCGTCGAACCGTGGCGTGATGCGCGGTGGGACGCCTACGTGGCGTCCCACCCGCGTGCCACCGTCTACCACACCTCGGTGTGGATTCGCATCGTATCGGAGATCGGGCGCTACCCGTGCCTGTGTCTCCTGCACGAGTCGGGCGGACGCGTGACCGGCGTTCTGCCGCTGGTGTCGGTTGAGAGTTTTCTGACCGGCCGCCGCATCACAACCCTCCCCTTCTCCGACCTGTGCTTTGCGCTCGCGGACGACGCGGCAACCGTGGACGCACTCCTCGCCGAGGCGCGCGTGTTGCGCGCCAGACACCGCGGGGCGTTTCACGAGATGCGCGGCGCACCCGCGTTGCGCGACGGCGAGTACCTGCCCGCGGGGCTCTCGCCCAGCGGCCACTTTCTCAACTTTCTGATTCCCCTGAACGGCGACCCGGAAGCGGTGCGCATGACGTTCAGCCGCACCGGTGTTCGTCAAACCATCACCAAGGGTGCGCGTCTGGGTGTGACCGTGCGCGCGGGCGGGCTCGCGGACCTGGATGCCTTCTACGCGCTGTACGTGCGCAATCGACGCCGCCACGGTATTCCCCCGCAACCGCGGAAGCTGTTCGCGATGATTCTGGAGCGAATGACGGGGACTCCGGCATCGGCGTTGTATCTGGCCGAGCACGAGGGTGTCGCGGTGGCGGGTCTCATCATGATGCGCTACAACGGGGTCACCTACGCCAAGTACGAGGGCGTGGATGAGTCGCGTCGCGACCTGGTGGCGCTGTATCCGATGTTCTGGAAGACAATCGAGGACGCGGTACTGGCCGGCGACCGCTGGTACGACTTCGGGCGCACCGCGACCGACAACCCCGGTCTCATGGACTTCAAGCGGCGCTGGGGCACCAGCGAGGTGCCGCTTCCCTACTACTTTGATCCGCCCGGCGACGGCGTCAGTGTCGTGAAGGCGGGTTCACTCAAGTACCGTTTGTTCACCGACGCGTTCCGCCGTATGCCGGAGTCACTCACCATTCGCATCGGCGAACGCATCTTCCGCCACTTTGGCTGAACACCGCGCGTCTCCGCACTGCTGAAACAAAAAAGACCCCCGTTCCGCGAGGAACGGGGGTCTTTCTTGATACTGCTGAACGCGAGGAATGCGGTTTGCGCTATCGGAAGGATTAGTTCCGGTAGAGCGACTTGACCGCACCCCACGAGCTCTGCTGGGTGGAAACCGCGCAGCCCGTCACGGAGACGGTCAGGTCGCGGATATCGCCCCAGTGGCCATCGTTCTGGTTCGCATTGCAGTTGGCATCGTTCCACGACGGGTAGTTGGCCGGCTTGGCGGTCGGCGAATTGCCGAGCCACACGCCGTTACCGATGCCCCACGCAACGCAGCTCTGGGCGTAGCCCTGAATCTGCGCGGCGACGGAGTGATCGCTGACGGAGCCGACCATGTTACCCGACACGTACTGGATGGTACGCGTCTCGTAGTAGCTCTGGATCAGGCCCACGTAGTTGGCGTCGCCGCCGGCCCACGGACCCGTTCCCCCGAGGTGGAGGTAGCCACCCGTGTACTCGATGAGATAGATCTTCTGCCCGGTACCGCTGAACGTCAGGTCCAGGATAAGATTGACGGAGGAAACGACGGGACACAGCACCTTCCAGTCGGTGCCGAAGCCAACGCCATCCCACGACTCGGCGTGGAGGACGTTACCCGTCGACAGAAACGTGTTGGCACCCGGCCACGACGAAGCCTCGCGGCCTTCATCGAACTGCGACCAGGGCGCAGACGACTTGTACGTGCCAGCGGCCGGAGGGCCCGCCTGCACGGTTGCGGCGCCGACGATGAGCGTCGCCGCCATAATTGAAACCAAGATCGCATTCCTCATGCTTTCATCCTCCTTCGTGGTTTCGGTTTTGCCCCGTACCACGGATCGCGGAATCAAACCCTTGTCGCCGGCCGCGCACCCGCGCGAAACAGCAGCAAGCGTTTACTTCTTGTAGAGGGCCTTTACCGAACCCCACGACGACTGCTGGACCGAAACCGTCTCGCAGCCATTCACGGTAAACGTGATGCTGTCGACGTCGCCCCATTCGCCCGTGTTGCCCGTGAGTGCGCACGACGCATCCATGAAGCCCGGGAAATTGGCCGGATACGTCGGGTTCGACGCGTACGGACCCAGCTTCTCGAGGTTCGAGATGGCCAGATTGATGCACTCCGACGTGTAGCCGATGAACGTTGCGCGCGCGTTGTGGTTGCGGATGGATCCGACTTCCACAAAGCTCTGATACGTCTCGGTCACGATGGCCACCCAGCTGTCCACGTTGGCCGTGTAGCTGGCGTCGCCGCCGTCCCAGGGACCCGTCGGGCCATCGAGCCATACGTAGCCACCGGCGTAGGTAACGCGCCAGATTTTGATACCGTTGCCGATGCCGTTCACCGTGTTGACGAGCAACGCGGTGGAAACGGTCTGCGGACAGTACCAGCGCCACTGCGTGCCCAGCGTAGCACCATTCCACGACTCTTCATTGAGCGTGTTGCCGGCGGTCAATTTGCCAGGGTTCCACGACTCCGTGTAACGGCCGGGCAACATCGAGCCACCGATGTCGGTCGACGTATACGTGCCATTGACCGGCGGACCGGCGATGGCCGGAACTGCGACCATAATGGAGAGAAGAACAACGATCACACTCTTCATACTCCTCCTCCTTAACCTCTCAGTAGGTATCACACCACGCCGAACGCGAAAGCGCATGATGCGTACGCCTCACCAGGAGAAAAGCGCCCGAATGGCCTTGAACTACGGCGTGGGAACTTGCGACCCAGAGAGACTTCGGTACAGCATTCGATTCCGATACTGCCCTGCTGCGGCTTGCCTCGCCGCCTGAGTCGAGACGGGGAAATCACGTCTCGGTGCACCCCGAACCGTCCAATGTCCCGGAAGGGACTATGACGGACGGTAATTCAGTAAGATGGCGTGAGTTTACTCGCAACGAAAAGCCAAGTCAAATGTGAATTTTCAAAGCCACGCCCGGTCAAACCTGCCATACAAACCATGCAATTGTATTTGTATAAACAAGTTACAGCCATGGCCGGAACCGGGGTTGCGACGCCGGCGCGGCATGCCGCACCATACGCACATGACACGAACTCGCCGCCTGGTTGCGATCACGGTTTGCATTGCGACGGGACTCCTCGCCTGTGCGGACGACCGCGCGCACGCCGATCGCAACGCGACCTACAAAGGAGCCAAACGCGTGTCGCTCGCGCGCATCCAGTTTGACGACGGCGACACGTTTGACATCGACGGCAAACCGGTGCGCGTGCTCGGCATCGACACGCCGGAAGTGGCGGACGCCGACGTCGGCATCTTTGAGGACCAGCCTTTTGGACGCGCTGCCGCGGAATCGACGGAAGTGTGGATGCGGCGCGCGAAGCGCATTGAAGTGGTGAAGGACGGGAAGGACCGCTACCAACGCCAGCTGGTGCACGTGTTCATCGACCGCGAGTTGCTGGCGGTGCGTCTGCTCGCGCACGGGCTTGCGTACGAGAACGTGAGCCATTTTGGCGACAATGGATTTCCGGATCTGGCGGATCAGATTCTGCGCGCCGCGCACGACGGGCCAAAGCCCGCGTTTGAAGCCCCGCATCGCTGGCGCAAGAAACACCAGCGCGCGCCCGCGACGCGTTAGCGGCGCTCGCGCGCGACGGGCACCGGTTGCGATTCGGCGATCGTGTCGCCTTCACGCAGTGCGGTGACCTGCAGGAACGCCCCACCCTCCGGCACGTCGACCACGCGCGTGGTCTCGACGGAGGGCGACAGGGTTTCGATCACAGCGAGTTCTTCCGAGAGCGATGACACCGTGTAGGCATCCGCGTCCGGCACCGGCTGCCAGTTCACCTCGGCACGCCCCTCTCCCAGAAGGCGCACTTCCACGTGCACCACAGCCTGCCCCGATCCCCCGCGAAACACGATTGATTCGTCGGGGCGGTGACGAACCTGCAGGACTACCAGGGTCACCGCGGCCGCCGCTGCCATGCCCCACGCCACGCGCGGCACGCTGAAACGGAAGCGCGATACCGAGCGGCGAAGCGGCGCCACGCGCGGCCGACGCCCGGTCACCTGCTCGGAAATGAACGCGTCCAGGCGCGCGTCGGCGTCCTCGACATTGGCACCTGCCATGGGTTCAGCGCGCACAAACGCGCGGTACGCGAGCAGCATGGCCTCGCAGCGCGCGCACGTGGCAACGTGCTGGCGCGTAGGATGATCGGACGCGAGCGCGTCAAACGCGCCCAGCTCTTCCACTGATATGCACCCGTGCATGGACGTCTCCTTCCCCACGCGGTCTGGTTACCCGCGTTATCCGTCCTCCAGCGCCGCCCGCAGCTTGCGCCGCGCGCGCTGCAATACCGTTCTCGCACCCGATTTCTGGTCCAGCCCAAGCAGTGCGGTGATGTCCTCCACCGCGAGCTGCTCCGAGTACCGCAACCAGATGGCCTTTTGCTCCGTTGCGTCCAGGACTCGCGCCGCCAGTGTCAGCAGGCGCTCGCCGCGCATTTCGGCGTCGATGCGCTCGTCAAACGACACCGCATCGTCAAACAGGGTGTCGGGGTCGGTCGCATCCCGGCGCGCGTCGTTGCGCATCTCGTTCAAACAGCGATTGCGCGCGATGACGAACAGCCACGACGAGAACGCGGACCGTCCCTCGAACTCCGGGAGCCTGCGGTACGCGCTCAGGAGGACGTCCTGCGTCATGTCGAGCGCGCGCTCGTGGTCCCGCACGTAGCGGAAACACCACAGGTAAACCGGACGCCGGTAGCGACTCAGAAGCTCGCCCACCGACCGCCGCGCATCGGCGGAGTTGGGGTCGTTGCGAGCCTGCGCGAGGAGCGCGTCGTCGGCTGTCCCGGGGTCTTTCATCGGGTTGGACATACGAGTGTGGGAACAATCACGCGCGGATTCTAGCGCGTCGACGCCGGAAACCCCAAATGGCACCGGCCACGGCGGCTAACCCTATGCCAATCATCACGATAGGTGACACGTCCGGTCTCCGGGCCTGCACCGCGGGGGCCACCCCGGCGTCGCCGATCAGGACAAATCCTGCCCAGAAGAACGGGTGCGGCCTGCGCTCCCGGATGGCGGCGCGGGCGGCGGTGAGTGCTTCCCCGGAGGTTTGTCCGGCCACCAGTCCGCGATAGAACTCCTGCATCAGGGAGGCCGTGGTGCGGTCGTCGACTTCCCAGAGGCTCGCCACAATCGCGTCCGCACCGGCGACGAGGAACGCGGCGGACACGCCCAGGACACCGTCCCCAAACGTCGCGCGTCCCAGGGCTGACTCGCACCCGGATAGAACCACGAGATGCGGGTTCAGGGTTGCCGTGAGCAACTGCGACGCGCGCAGCGCGTGCTCGCGCCCGGCCCCGATGTCCATCGCCGAGTGCCACGGGCGCTCGCCGTCGATCCAGACGTGAGAGGCCACGTGCACGATTGCGCGCCCGTGCATGCGCGTGAGCAACGACTCGGGTTCTGCGCCGGCAAAGCGCTCGACGCCGGCCACGCGTTCTTCGAGGCGGTCGATCTCGCGGTGGGCATAGCGCAACTCGCGGTCGCCGGGAGCGACGGCGAGTACGCCGCTCTGCGATACGCCGGGCTCTGCGCGCCGCGCGTGTCTTAGAAGCGTGAGCGACGGCACCCGCGCCACTTCGTGAGTGATGCCAAGCGGTTCCTTTTCGCCGGGACACACCAGGGTCTCAAACGGGACCGCCGCCAACCAGCCGTCCGCCACCACCCACAGCCTCGGCGACGCACCAATCTGGCCCGCCAGTTCCTTGAACAACAAGGCACCCAGTCGGCGCGCGGGTACCTGGGTGGGGTCTGAGACTCCCGGCTCCGTAGGCGGGCTGGCCACGAGGCGCGAGTACGCACGCGCCTTCTGCTCCAGGTCGGACGCGACGCGGTCGATCACGGCCAGTTGCAGCGTGTCCGACGTGAGTGCAAACACGAACACGCGATCACCCGCGACCGAAATGTCGAGCAGGCATTCGCCGGGCCGCAGTGCCTCGCGCGCTTCGCTGGCCCACGACAGTGGAGCCGAACCAATCGCCTTACTGGCCTCCTCCACCCGGCGCGGGTCCGCGATGCGGTCGGCGAGGGTGCGCGCCCGAAAGCTCTGCAACGCGCCAAACAAGCGTGCCTCGCGCTCCGCGCGCGGAATCGCGAGCGGCCAGTCCAGGGTGACGGGGGTGGCGTCCAACAGCGGCTGCACCAGGGACTGACGCTGTGCTTCGCGCCACTGAAAAGCGGTGTTGCGCCGGGCTGCTTCGTCAAAGAGCGTTCGCGCTTTCTCGTACCACTCGAGCGCAAGTGCCAGCTCTCCCGACGCGCGGTACGCCTCGCACATCTCGGTCGCACCCATCACGCCGCGCCGTGCGTCGTCCCGTGCACGGGCGTCGGCACACGCGTGCCCGGCGGCCTCCTTTGCGCGCTCGACCTGCCCGGCACGCCGCAGCACGCGAGCCCAGGCGGCGTACGCGTCGGCGCGCCACCCGGATGGCGTTTGCGTCTCGAGCCCGGCCAGCTCGCGGTCCAGCAGGGCGACAGCCTGCGCAATGCTGTCGCAAGCCTCCAACGCTTGCGCAAGCCCGGTGGCGTTCTCGATTCGGTGCTGCACCGAACTCGGTGTCGCCAGTCCGGTGCGAAACGCGCTGATGGCGTGGCGCGGGCGGCCGCGCTGCATGCGCAACTCGCCCAGGTGGAACTGAAGCTTTGGCAGCATGGCGTCGTACCCCAGACGCTCACACGCCGCCGACGCGTCCACCAGCACCGACTCCGCCGCGGCGTACTGGCCGAGCAACGAGTAGAGCATCGTGACATTGACGGCGGTCTCCGGCATGTCGAAAGCACCGACGTCACGCTTGAGTTCGTACGCTTCGCGGAACCGGCGCGCCGCGCGATCGATTTCGCCGAATGTGTAGTCGATCTCGCCGAGATTGTTGATGACGTCGGCTTCCTGGATGGGGTCGCCCAGTTCCCGCGCGCGCACCAGCGCGCGTTCGTACGCGCGTCGCGAGTCGTCGTAGCGCTGGTCTTCGCTATCGACCATGGCGCGCCCGATCAGGGCGGTGAGTTCTTCACGCGGTCGTTTCGACTCCGCGAACCCGCGCGCCGCCTCGATGTAGTGCTCGCGCGCTTCCGGGAGCCGTCGCAACTGCAGGAGTGAGTAGCCGAGGTGCAGGTGTGCCCACGCCTCGCCGCGCCGGTGGTGGGAGAGGCGCGCGAGACGCAGTCGCTCCTGGTTCAGCATTATGGCGTCGTCGTAGCGGCCGGACATCGACGCCAGGATGCCCTTGAGCCCGAGTGCCGAACCCCACCCGATCGTGTCGCGTGCAGCCACGGCCAGATTTTGCGCGCGCTCGAAATCCGCGGCCGCACCGGGCAGGCCCAGCATGATGCGTGCACGCCCGCGCTGAAACACCATGCGACCGACGCGCGCGGTGTCGTTGTCGGCCTCGGCGCGCGTCACCTCGCGCGCGGCCAGGGTCAGCATGGAATCGTGCGCACCGGCGGCAAAGAGCGAATCGAGAGCGGCTTCGTAGGGAAACGGCTGGCGCAGGTCGCGCGCGCGCGACGGGGCGGTGAGGACCAGAAGGACAATCAGGAAGGCCGGGATACGCATGGATCGGTTCGGAGACGTCCCCGCTCCGCACAAGGTACCCAAGGCCGGGCGCAGCCTCAAGCGCGGATTCGGTCAGTTGGCACCGGAACCGTCGATGAGCTTCAGCGTCGTCACCAGTTGTCCGGTGTGGCGCGCGGTGTGTTCGGCAGCATGAAACAGGAGACCGAGCACGGTAGAGGGCGCTCCCGCCCGACCCACCCGGCGTTCGCTCGCCAGTGTGGACTCGGGGGTGCAGCGCAGTTGCCGCAGCGCGCGATCGATGGTGGCTTCGAACAGGCCCACCAGGTCGTCCGCGCTTTCCTCGATGTCGCCCTCCTTCTCGCGTGCGAGGGACTCGCGCTGCGCGTCCGTGATGGATTCTCCGCGCGCGTAGGTCATCAGGCGATCGAGCGCGTGTGCCGCGTGAAACAGGTGGTAGGCGGGCGACGCCACGCCACCCGGGCGCGCGCGCATCATCTCCGGCGGGCGTCCACGGGCCACTCGGGCCGCATCCTCACGCGCCTGCAACAGGGCGTGCGCGACCGGCATGAGCAGCGACGGCACCCCGTGAACGGGGCCGCGCAGCCAGACTTCCAGAACCGGGGTCATGACCTCACCTCGCTCCAAGTGTAGTCACGTTATGCGGATCTGAACACGGGTTGCGAACCCGGAGGGTGGGCAGCCTAGCGCAAGCTGACGATGCGATCCAGCGAGTCGTTGGTCCAGGAGAGGATGGTTTCGATGCCGGGGACGAGACCACCGGGTGCCAGGCCGAGCCAGAGCACCACCGCCACCGACACGATGAGAACGGTGCGAACACCCCAGTCGTCGAACACGGGGGTTTCCACGCGCGTCTTGCGGAAGTACATGTAAACGACGACACGCAGGTAGTAGTAGAGCGAAAGGGCGCTGTTCAGCACACCCACGACTGCGAGCCACGTGAGCCCGCGCTCCACGGCGGCATTGAAGATGTAGTACTTGCCGAAAAAACCGGCGGTGGGCGGAATGCCCGCCATCGCGAGCATGAACACCGTCATCGCGAAGCCCAGCGCGGGCCGGCGCAGGCCGAGGCCGGAGAAGTCCTCCAGCTCGAGTCCGCGCGAATCGTCGCGGCTCTCGAGTGCGCACAAGAGTGCAAAGGCACCCAGCGTCATGAAAGCGTACACAATGAGGTAGAACATGATGCTGGACGCGGCGTGCGTGTTGTCGAGCCCGAGTGCGGCCATGCCAACCAGCAAATAGCCGGCGTGCGCGATACTGGAGTACGCGAGCATGCGCTTCACGTTTCGCTGCACAAGCCCGATCACGTTTCCCACCGTCATGGTCGCGATGGCGAGCACCACAATGATGTCGATCCAGTGCGCGCGCGACGACACGAACGACATATAGAAGAGGCGCAGGAAGGCGGCAAACGACGCGGCCTTCACCGCCGCGGCCATGTAGCCGGTCACCGGTGACGGGGCTCCCTGGTACACATCCGGCACCCACATGTGAAACGGAACCGCGCTCACCTTGAACACGAAGCCCACCAGGATGAGGGCGATGGCGAACAGGAACGGCGGTGTGGTCACGAGTTCGCGCGCCACGGCTTCTACGATGATGCCCTTGAAATTGAGCGTGCCACACAGTCCGTAGATCAGCGACATGCCGTACAGGAAAAAGGCAATCGCGAACGCCCCGAGCAGGAAGTACTTCATGGCCGCTTCGTTGGCCAGAAAGTCGCGGCGGCGGAAACCCACGATGATGTAGATGGCAAGGCTCATGAGCTCGATGCCCATGAAAACCGACATGAGGTCGTACGCGGTGACCAGCACGAACATCCCCGCGGTTGCGAGAAGCAGCAACGAATAGTACTCACCACGCAGGATGCCGAAGCGCTTCAGATAGCCCGCGGAGATGAGAATGGTCCCCAGCGAACAGATCGTGCACAGGGCCGAGAAGAACAGGCCAAAGCGATCCACCACCAGCATCCCGTTCAGGATGGGTCCCGTGGGCATGTTCCACAGCGAGACAATGCTGAAGAGTGCCGCCACGTGCACCAGGGCGGCAAACGCCTGCTGCGCGCGCGCGGTTCGCACCGAGACCGCGGACCAGGCCAGCAGCACCATGGCGCCACCGGCCAGGATGAACAGCGGCATCAACTGGCGCGCAATGTCGGCGGTGAAGACGGGCATCATCTGGGCGCGGTCTCCCGGTTGGGATCAAGCTGGACGGAGGCGCCGTCGAACGTGGTTCCGTTCATCGCGGCACGGGTTGCGTCCATCTGGCTTACAAACTTGTTCACGGCCGGCTCCATGCGCTCGACGAACGGCTTCGAGTACACACCCATCCAGAAAATCATGACGATGAGCGGCGCGAATACCAGGAGCTCGCGCGGCGAGAGATCCTTGAGGCTCGCGTTCTTCTCGTTGGTAATCTCGCCGAAGAACACGCGCTGGAACATCCACAGCATGTAGATGGCGCCGAGCACCACACCGGTAGCCGCGAGAATCCCCCACCACGCGTTGACCTGGAAGGCGCCAAGCAGAATCAGGAACTCGTGCACAAACCCGTTGAGCGGCGGGAGCCCGATGGACGACAACGTCACGATCAGGAAGATGGTTGTGTAGACGGGCATCACTTTGGTGAGTCCGCCGTACTCGGAAATCAAACGCGTGTGGCGGCGCTCATAGATGACACCGACCAGCAGGAAGAGTGCGCCGGTGGAGATGCCGTGGTTGATCATGCCCAGGATGGCACCCTCAACCGCGTGCGTGTTCATCGCAAACAGTCCCAGCATCACGAAGCCGAGGTGCGAAACCGACGAGTACGCCACCAGCTTCTTCACGTCCTGCTGCACCATGGCGACGCAGGCGCCGTAGATGATTCCGATCAGCGACAGCGCCGCAATCAACGGGATGGCGCGGATCGCCGCCTCCGGGAACATCGGCATCGCGAAACGAATGAAGCCGTACGTCCCCATTTTGAGGAGAACGCCGGCCAGGATCACGGAGCCCGGTGTCGGCGCCTCGACGTGCGCGTCGGGCAACCAGGTGTGGAACGGGAACATCGGCACCTTGATCGCAAACGCCAGTGCAAAGGCGAGGAACAGGAGCCATTGCTCGGGCGACGAGAACGTCGTGCCCATCAGCGTCATCAGGTCGAAGGTCAGGTTGCCGGTCTGCGCGCGGTGCGCGTGCACCACGTACAGAATCGCCACCAGCATGAGCAGCGAGCCCACCATCGTATAGATGAAGAACTTGACGGTGGCGTAGATCTTCCGTTCGCCGCCCCAGATTCCGATCATGAAGTACATCGGAATCAGCATGGCTTCCCAGAAGATGTAGAACAGGAACAGGTCGAGCGATACGAACGCCCCGATCATCGCCGTCTCGAGTGCCAGCAGACAGATGAAGAACTCTTTGACGCGTTCCTCGATGTTGCTGAAGCAGCCCAGTGCGGTAATCGGGGTCAGGAACGTGACCAGCAGGACCAGAAACAGACTGATGCCGTCGATACCGGTGGTGTACGAGATCCCCAGCGACGGAATCCAAGGCTTGCTGACACCGAGCTGCAGGTCGGGGTTGATCTGAAACGCGCCCAGGAGCTGCAGCGAAACCGCGAACACCGCGGTGCTGGCGAGCAGTGCAAACCAGCGAATGGCGCCGGTTGCCCGCGCCGGGAAGAACGCCAGCGCCACGGCGGCGAACAGGGGCAGGAATGTGACCAGACTTAGAATGTCCACGTCACTGCACCAACTCGTACACGAGGTACAGGAAGCCAATCAGCATGAAGAGCGCGTACGTACGGACGGCACCCGACTGCATGAGGCGCGCACCCGCGCCGATGAGGCGGGCCGTGATGCCAAGCCCGTTCACAATCCCCTCGATGAGGCCGCGATCGATCACGTGATACATGAGCTTGTCGGCCAGCGCGTAACCCGGACGCACGATGGCACGCTCGTACAATTCGTCGATGTAATACTTGTTGAAGACGAGCGTGTAGATGCCGCCAAGCCCCGCCGTGATGGAGGCGGCACCGCCCGGCTTGCGCACATACAGTGACCACGCGGTTCCGATGCCGATCACGGCCACCAGAATGGACACCACCATCAGGCCCAGTTCGAGCCCGGTGTTGTGCCCGCCGGCGTCGGCGGCAAAGGCACCGGTTGCGTGCACCGAACCAGTCATGCCCACACCCATTTCGTGCGCGCCCACGTGCCCGGCGAACACGGGCTCGAGCCAGTGGTGGATCGCATTGGATCCCCCGAGTGCGGCCGGAACACCGAGGAAGCCTGCGAGCACCGCACCCGCCGCGAGAACCATGAGCGGTACCGTCATGACCAGCGGCGACTCGTGCAGGTGATGCCTGGCTTCGTGCGAGACGTTGTCCTTGCCGTGGAAGGTGAGGAACACCGCGCGGAATACATAGAAGGCGGTCATGCCCGCGGTGAGCAGGCCCACAAACCAGAGCACGCGCGGCAGCCAGTCGGGGCCGATGTGCGCGTTGAACGTGCTCCACAGGATTTCATCCTTGGAGAAGAATCCGGCCAGCGGCGGGATGCCCGCGATGGCAATGGATGAAATCAAAAACGTGAGCCACGTTTTCTTCATGTGCTTCGACAGCTGCCCCATCTTGAACATGTCCTGCTCGCCGGAGAGGCCGTGAATCACGGACCCGGCGCCCAGGAACAGGCAGGCCTTGAAGAACGCGTGGGTCAGCAGGTGGAAGACGCCGGCTGCGTACGCGCCGACACCCACCGCAAGGAACATGTAGCCCAGCTGGCTCACGGTTGAATACGCGAGCACCTTCTTGATGTCGCGCTGTGCAAAGCCGATGGTGGCAGCAAACAACGCGGTTGCGGCACCGATCACGGCCACCACGGCGGAAGCCCCGGGTGCGAGGTCGTAGAGGAAGTTGAGGCGCGCGATCATGTACACGCCGGCCGTCACCATGGTGGCGGCGTGGATGAGCGCACTGACGGGCGTCGGGCCGGCCATGGCGTCGGGGAGCCACACGTAGAGTGGAATCTGCGCCGACTTGCCGCAGGCACCGACGAACAGGAGAATGCACGCGGCCACACCGATCTTCGTGAAGGCCTCCGGGTTGACGGCGGCCAGGTCGCGCAGCGCCGGAACATCCAGCGTGGGGTGCCCCAGCTTGAGCGCAGTCGTGAACAGGATGAACATGCCGAGCAGGAACGCGAAGTCGCCAATGCGGTTGACGATGAACGCCTTCTTGCCCGCGGCCGCGTTGGCGAGGTCCTTGTACCAGAACCCGATCAACAGGTACGAGCACAGCCCCACCCCTTCCCAACCCACAAACAGAAGCGGCAGGCTTCGCGCCATGACCAGTGTCAGCATGGCGAACATGAATAGATTCAAATACGCGAAGAAGCGCGCGAACCCGCGGTCGCCGTGCATGTAGCCGCTGGAATAAATATGGATGAGAGAGCCGATGCCGGTGACGATGAGCAGCATCGTCATGGAGAGCGCGTCCACCCAGTAGGCGACGTCGATATGCACGGGCCCCGCGACGAGCCAGGCAAACACGGTCTGCTCGAAGAGCCGGTCTTCCGGGGCCATCCCCCGCATCGCGAAGAACAACTTGAGAACGATGGCAAAGGAAAGGAGCGGTGCGGCGCACCCGATCAGGGACACCAAACGTTCGTTCGGACCCTTCTCGCGCTTCGCCGAGACGAGCGCAAGAAGGCCGTTCAACGCGGCGCCCACGAGCGGCGCGGTGGGAATCAGCCAGAGATATTGGTCCATGAAAAAGTTGGTCTGGTGGCCAGGAGCACGAACCTTACGCCGGGGCCCCAACCGGTGTCAAGAGTAGCTGCGACCGGGGGTTAAACCACTGCCTTGACCAGCACCCGGACTATCTCCTTGAGCGGCATGACGGTCAGGAGGAGCGGGAGCATCGGTCCCAGCGCCGCCGCCAGAAAAGAGATCAAGAGCCGCCGGTCGACCGCAAACGGGAGCATCCGGCTCATGCGGTCAAAGCTCCCCCCCATGTCCGCCAGGGACTGGACGTCGCCACTGCCAAGAATCGTCTCATCCGACCCCGCCTTGCCGAACCACTTTCGCTCGAACAGGTGCACGTAGTCGGTGGCCAGGCGCCCGTAGGTCAGCCACGCCCGGCGTTTTGTGAGAACCAGGTGCTTCGAAAACACGAGCAGCGGCGCCACCCCGACGATCACGGCGGCAAGCGCGAATCCGATAATGGTGGGCTGGTAGCTCTTGAGGGCGACACCCGCATACAGGACGCGGCAGCCAGCCGCGCCTGCAATGGTGCACGCGACTGCCAGCGTAATCCCGGCAAACACACCCTGGTTGAAACTCACAAATCCGAGACCGCCCATGCGGTCGGGATGCGTGGCGGCGAGACGGAGGTCGAGTTTTGCAATCCGCCCCAGAAACCACGCCCACACGCAATAGCGCCACGCCCATCGCAGCACCATGAAGAGCACGATCGGTGTGGCGACAGCACCGTACCACCAGCCGGCGAGCGAGAGTTCCATGCCCCCCGCAGTGGCACGCTCGAACCAGAACTGCACCGGGTCGGAGAGCAGGTCGCGTAGGGCAAACGAGATCGAGAACGCGGCCAGGACTGCGACCATGAGTTCCGCGATGACTGAATCGCGCAGGCGCACGGCCCTTGTCGTGGCTGCCTCGAAACGCTGCGCGTCGCTGTCCCCCACCAGCCCCGACGCCAGAAACTGCGCCACCACCAGGCGTGTGCGCGCGCCGACGGCGGCTTCCGCAAATATCAAGAGCGGAAGCGTCAGCAAGAAGCGGGCGTGGGTGGCGATATCCTGAAAAAACGTAATGTCGACGGTGGGGTCGTGCGCGATGACTGCCGCGACGCAGAGAGGAAGCCACGCAAAGAGTGCGATGCCGAGCGCGATCCGCCCGACGCGCACGTTGTCCGGATGCGGAACGCGCAGAAAGCGCGCCAGCAGGCGGTCCACCGGGCCGCCGGGTGCCAGCGAGAAGTCGGGGGGCAAAACGGTCGTGCGCGGGGGCGTTTGCATCGCTAGCTTCTCCCGGATTCTGGCAACGGTTTCACGCAGCGAAAGCCCAGGTGATTGCTCCCGGTCGTGACTTCACCCTTGCCGCGCGTCCCCACCATGTAGCGCGTGCAGTACTCGCTGGTGCACAGGAACGAACCGCCGCGGTGCACGCGTTTTTTCTCGGTGGGTTCGGACGGATCAAATGGCGAATCGGGTCCGCGCGGGTTGCGCACGACACCGCCGACGGCGCGCGCCGCGTAGGTGTCGGGACGATACCAGTCGCTGACCCATTCCCACACGTTGCCGCCTACATCGTAGAGCCCGTACCCGTTGGGCGGGAATTTCGCGACGGGCGCGACACCGGCAAATCCGTCCGCGGCGGTGTCGTAAACCGGAAAGCGGCCCTCGTAGATGTTCGCCATCCATCGGCCCGACTGCACCAGCGAGTCACCCCACGCGTAAAGTTCGCCCGCCGCTCCGCCGCGGGCTGCGAACTCCCATTCTGCTTCGGTTGGCAGGCGTTTGCCCGCCCACTCCGCATAGGCAACGGCGTCGTCATACGCGATATGCACAACCGGGTGATCCTCGCGTCCGGAGAGATCGCTGCCCGGGCCCTCGGGATGGCGCCAGTTGGCGCCGTGCTGGTAACGCCACCACTGAAAATAATTATCGAGTGGAACCGGAACCTGCGCGGGCGTAAACACCGTCGACCCGGCGACCAGGTTTTCAGGCGGCGCGGTCGGGAATTCTTCCTGCGTCGGCGTGCGCTCGGCGATGGTGACATAACCGGTGGCCGCCACGAACGCCGCGTACTCGCGGTTGGTAACTTCCGTCCGGTCCATCCAGAAACCGTCGACATACACGCGGTGAACCGGCAGTGCGTCGGCGGTGAGACCGGAGAGACCGCACATGGACTCCGACTCGACGTTACTGCCCATCGAGAACTCGCCCCCCGGAATCCACACCATACCGTCCGGCGCACTACCCGGCGGCTGTGCCGGGTTTGGAACCGTCGCGAGGAAGTCCGACGGCCGCGCGGACTCAACCACCGGTGCGGGTTTCTTCCGAATCACCATGTACGCCGTCAGCGACGCAGCCACGGCCGCGACCACGGCGACAATGACCACGCGTCGCGTCACTTCGCCGCCTTTACCTCAACCGTAACTTTCACAATCTTGCCCGTGAACTTGTTGTCGCCCTGCTTGTAGTCGTTCGAGACGGCCGTCTCTCCATCCAGTCCCACGTCCACACCCTCGTCCGCGGAGAAGAAGAAGGGCTGTGTCTTGGGGACGCGCCCTTCCGCCACCTTCTGGTCGTCCACGAAGAGAACGCACACGCCGCCGGCGCCTGGTTTTGCATCATCCGGCGTGAACTCGTAACGAATCACGTGCTTGCCGGCGGGCAAGGCGGTGGTTCCCGCGATGTTGGTGCGCTCGACACCAAAGTAGTTGTACTCGTGGTGAACGCGACCGTTCTTCATGTACAGCGACCACCCGCCAAAGTACCCCGCCTGCGCGAGAATGACACCGCTGGTGCTCGCGTCGGACAACTCCACCGGTGCCGTGATCGTGTACGGGACACCCTTCACGTTGATGAACGCATTCTCCGCCATTCCCACCATTCCCGGGTAGACGGTGAGAGACGTGCGCGGACCCATCAGGTCCGGGCGACCCGCGATGGCCGCGTTGAAGCGTTCCGAGCGGCGGTCGTCGATGGGCAGAACGAAGTTTCGCTCCGCTTCCTTCATGAAGAGATCCTGCAGTTCCTTGAGCTTGGCCGGATTTTTCTTTGCAAGATCACGCGCCTGGCTGAAGTCCTCGCGCATGTTGTAGAGCTCCCACACGTCCGCGGTGAGCGGCGGGTTCTCGACCAGGAGCCAGGGGATGGAATGGCGCGTCGCGGCCACCCAGCCCTCGTGGTAGATGCCGCGGTTGCCGAACATCTCGAAGTACTGCGTCGTGTGCGTCTCGGGTGCCGCGGCGTTGTCCACCGCATACAGCATCGAGGTGCCGTCGAAGGGACGCTGCTCGGTGCCGTTGACCATCTTCGGGAACGGCAGGCCCGCGGCCTCCAGCACCGTGGGTGCGATGTCGGTTACGTGCGTGAACTGCGAGCGGAACTCGCCGTGCGCCTTGACGCGCGCGGGCCAGTGAACGACCACACCGTTGGTGGTGCCACCGTAGTGCGACGCAATCTGCTTGGTCCACTGGAACGGTGTGTTGCCCGCCCAGGCCCAGCCGATGGCGTAGTGCGGAAACGTGGACGGCCCGCCCCATTCGTCGATGTGCGGCAGGTTGATCTCGGCCGTGCTCACGATACCGTTGAGCGCCATCATCTCATTGTAGGCACCCCCGGGGCCGCCCTCGGCACTCGCCCCGTTGTCACCCACGATGTAGATGAAGAGCGTGTTGTCCATCACACCCATTTCTTCCAGCGCGGTTACCAGACGACCGACTTGTTCGTCGGTGTGTTCGCAGAAACCGGCGAAGGTTTCCATCTGGCGTGCGCACAGTTTTTTCTGGTCGGCCGACTGTGAATCCCAGGACGGGATCGCCGCCGGGCGCCTGGTCAACTCCGCCTTCTTCGGGATGACTCCCAGCTTCTTCTGGCGCGCAAACGTTTCCTCGCGCAGCTTGTCCCAGCCCTGGTCGAACTCGCCCTTGTAGCGATCGATGTACTCCTTGGGCGCGTGGTGCGGCGCGTGCAACGCACCGGTGGCGAAGTAAACAAAGAAGGGCTTGTCGGGCGTCAGCGACTTCTGGGCCTGCATCCACGCCAGGGCCTGGTTCGTCATGTCGACGGTGAAGTGGTAGTTCGGGTCGTGCGGGGGTTCGACACGAATGGTGCCGTCATAGATGGCGGGCGCCCACTGGTTGGTCTCGCCGCCGATGAATCCGTAGAACTTGTCGAAACCGGAACGCGTGGGCCAGCGATCGAACGGACCCGACACCGAGACTTCCCACGGCGGTGTCTCGTGGTACTTCCCGAACGCCGCCGTGCTGTAGCCGTTCAGGCGCAGCATCTCGGCCAGCGGTGCCACACTCTGCGGGCGAATACCGGTGTTGCCGGGAAACCCGGTTGCGACTTCCATGATGGCACCCGCGTTGTTCACGTGGTGGTTGCGACCCGTCAGGAGTGCCGTGCGGGTCGGCGAACACAGGGCGGTGGTGTGGAAGTTGTTGTAACGAACCCCGCGGCCGGCCAGCCGGTCGAGTGTCGCCATGCGCGCCGGTCCGCCAAAGGCACTCGACTGCCCGAAGCCGATGTCGTCCAGCAGGACCACCACCACGTTGGGTGCCCCCTTCGGGGCGGTTACCTGGAAGCGCGGCGGTGCGGTTGCCTTGCGCGCATCCAGCTCCGTGATGGCCGCGTAGCTGGGCTCGCGAATCGGGAGTGATGTCCGGTCGAGATCCTGTGCCCACACCGCCCCGCCAAATGTGGCGCCGGCAAACGCAGTGAACAGGACCGGGAAAATCCGTTTCGAATGAATCGGCATTGCACCGCTCTCCTTGGGTTCAGGATCCGTTGCGAATGCGCCCGCTTGCCGCGGGCGCTGTGTGGGGCGGGCTCTTGCGCGGTCAGTCGCGCATCAACGTGAGGTCGTCGGCCTGCACGGTGGCGCGGTTGCGGAAGAGCATGACCAGAATCGCGAGTCCGATGCCGGCTTCGGCCGCGGCCAGCGCCATCACGAAGAAAGCGGCGACATGGCCGTCCACATTCCCCACCGAATAACGCGCAAAGGCCAGGAACGACAGGTTCACCGCGTTCAGCATCAGTTCGATGGACATCAGGATGACCAGCAGGTTGCGGCGGAACAGAACGCCAAAGGCACCGATGAAGAAGAGAATCGCACTCAGGATGAGGAAGTGTTGCAGACCGACGGGCGCCACGCTAGATCACCTTCTTTGCCAGCAGCACGACACCCACGATGGCGACGAGCAGAATGAGCGAGATCACTTCAAAGGGATAGATGAAGTCCGTGAGCATCGAGCGCCCCACGGCTTCCATGCTGCCAAAGTCCGCGGCCAGTTCCGCACTGCCGGGAGGGATGTCACCAAAGATCCGGATGGCACCAAAGGCGGCCGTGGCACACGCGACGGCGGTGAAGATGCCGCGCATCCAGCCCACCGGTGCCTCTTCCAGCTCTTCCTTCCTCAAGTTGAGAAGCATGATGGTGAAGATCACCAGCACCATGATGGCACCGGCGTACACCAGAACCTGAAGAATGAATACGAACTCGGCGTGCAGCATGGCGAACAGGGCCGCCAGCGACACCAGCGAGAGAATGAGCGAGAACGCGCACGAGAGCGGATTGCGCAGGCCCACCATGAGCAGACCGCCGGCCACCGCCAGGGTTGCCAGAAGATAGAAGAGGATTGCCTGCATCAGCGCCACACCAGCAACAGCACCAGGGCCGTCACAAAAATGTTCACGAACGAGAGCGGGATCATCTGCTTCCAGCCCAGCCGCATGAGCTGATCATAGCGGAAGCGCGGGAGCGACCAGCGCACCCAGATGAACACCCAGCACCAGAAAATGGTCTTGATGGCGAACGACGTGATCTGCGCCACGGCGGCCACGGTGCGGGCACCCCACTCGGGCATCGGGCCCATCGAAAGCGTCTTCCAGAAGAAGAAGAGCATGGCGCCGCCGATGACCACGTGCATGAGGCCCAGAATGTTGCCCTCCTGCTCGCGCAGATCGCCGAAGCGCCCGCGCACGTGGTGCGAGAACTTGAACATGAGCGCCGCAAACGCCAGCGCACCCACACCACCCACCGACAGCATGACCTTGAGCCAGGTATCGGCGTTGGCCACAAGCTTCTCGGTCGGGAAATACGGCACCTGCCACCCGCCGAAGAAGAGGGTTGTGATCATGGCGGACGACAGCACGATGGCCACGTACTCACCCATGTAGAAGAGTGCGAAGCGCATGCCGCTGTATTCCACGTGGTAACCGGCCACGATCTCCGACTCGCCTTCCGGCAGGTCAAACGGGTTGCGGTTGGTTTCCGCAAACGCCGCCACGATGAAGAGCAGTGCGCCCAGCGGCTGCACGAAGACTCCCCACTTGGGCAGGAATCCAAAGAGCAGGTCGCCCTGCCCGCGCACGATCTCGTTGAGCTGCGCACTCTGGAACACCATGAAGATGCCCACCAGCGAGAGACCGAGCGGAATTTCGTAGCTGATCATCTGGGCCGTGGAGCGAAGCCCCCCCATCAGCGCGAACTTGTTGTTCGACGACCAGCCCGCGAGCACGATGCCGTACACGTTGAGCGACGTGATGGCGAGGATGTAGAGAATACCGGCGTTCAAGTCGGCGACCTGCATCGGGATGTCGCGCGCACCGATCACCAGGCGGTCCGCCCACGGGATCACCGCGAACGCGGTCAGGATGAACGTAAAGCCGATGACCGGCGCGATCATGAAGTACGCGCGGTTCACCATGGGCGGAATCATCATTTCCTTCATGAGGAGTTTGACGACGTCCGCAATGTTGTGGATGAAGCCGGCCAGGCGGATGCCAAACACGGCGGCGCGGTTGGGGCCGGCGCGGTCCTGGATGAAGGCCGCACCCTTGCGCTCAAACCAGATGAGAACCGGGAGCAGCGTCAGCGCAAAGCCCCAGATGAAGATGGCCTTGCCACCGATGATCGCGTAATCAACCCAGGAGGTGGCCATCGTGCTACGCGACCGGCTGCGCCTGAACGCGCGCGCCCGTCGGGCCCAGCTTGTTGAGGTCGATGCCGGCAAAGGCGGGAACGCCGTCGCTGATGGCCTTGCGAATCTGGGCCAGGAATTCGTGCGGGTGTGAACCGTGCAGCGACGCGATCACCGCGTCCGCGACACGCCATTCGCTCTCGCCCCTGGGGTCCAGCGCGGGGCGAAGCTGCTGCACGTGACCCTCGAAGTTGACGACGAGGCCGTCCTTCTCCGCGAACGTGAGCCCCGGTATCACCAGGTGCGCGCGCTCGGTCAGCGCCGTTTCGCAACCCGACAGCGCCACCAGCGCGTACGCACGCGACGCCACCGGCATCAGTGCCTCCACGTGCGTGTTGAAACCCACGGCAATCAGAACGCCGTCGGGACCCAGCGCGTTGGTGAGGTCGGCAACACCGCCGCCGTTCTGCAGATCCAGCACGCGAATGCCGAGCAGCTCGGCACCCTTCGCGTTGGGGTGTTTGTCGGCGCGGCGCAGCAGGCGATCGTCAACACCGTCCGGAATGTGGCGCGCCACAAAGATGGGTGCGTGCAGGCCTTCGCTGGCCAGGCGGCGGAACAGGAACATCTCCTCCACCGTGGCAGTTGCGGAAACCACGACCACGGCCTTGCGCGTCGCCGGCTTGTCGGCCGGACCCGCCGGCTTGAAGCCCAGCAGCGTGCGCAGTTCGGCAACCGCTTCCTGCGTGGTGCACTTGAACACCTCGGCGCCGCGGCGCAGGAACGGAGTCACGAGGCGCTTTTCGTTCACAAACTTGTAGTTCACGCGGCCTTCGTCGCAGGCCCAGTAGCCGTTCACGTCCGGGTTGTGACGCGGACGGATGCGGTACACCTGATCCTTCTTGGTCTGCACCTGCATGCTGCAACCGCGGGCACAGGTCGTGCACACCGAGTTGGTGTTCTTCAAAAACCAGGTTGCCGAGTTGAAACGGAAGTCCTTGGCCGTGAGCGCGCCCACCGGGCACAGGTCCACGGTGTTGAGCGAATAGGGGCTGGTGACTTCCTGCCCCGGGAAGGTGGTGATGTAGGCCTCGTGACCGCGCCCCGCGATGTAGAGCTGCTCGTCGTGCGCGACATCGCGCAGAAAACGCACGCAGCGATCGCACAGGACACAGCGTTCCTGGTCCAGGATCAGGGTGGGGCCGATGTCGCGCGCCTTCTCCTTGCGGAAGCGCGTGAAGTCCTGGCGACCCTCCTGCAGGTCGTGCTCCATGTAGTAGTTCTGCAACGAACACTCGCCGGCCTTGTCGCAGATCGGACAATCCAGCGGGTGGTTCAGGAGCAGCATCTCTTCCACCGACGCGCGCGCTTTCTTGGCGGACTCGCTCTCGGTGTCGACCACCATGCCCTCGGTCACCGTGGTCTTGCACGAGATGCCGAGTTTGGCGCCGCGTTCGGTGACAAAGTCCACCTGACACATGCGGCAGTTGCCGTCGGGGCCCAGCCCCGGGTGGTAGCAAAAATGCGGGATCTCGATGCCCATCTCGCGACAGACATCGATCACCAGGGCGCCGTCGGCGGCCTGAACCTTCTTGCCATTGATCGTCAGTGTGACCGGCATTAGAGCGCCCGCGCCTCCAGGTTGACGCCACCCGGGTGCAGTGTCCGCACCGGCAGGTTGGCCTTGTCGATGTAGGCTTCGAACTCGGAGCGGAACTTCTTGATGTAGCTGGCGGCCGGAATGGCCGCGGAATCCGCGAGCACGCACACCGTGCGCCCCAGCATGTCGGGGCAGATGGAGAGCATCAGGTCGATGTCCTCGGGGCGACCGCGGCCGGTGCGGATGCGATTGACGATTTCGTACAGCCAGTAGGTGCCTTCGCGACACGGCGGGCACTGCCCGCACGACTCGTGCGCGTAGAAGCGCAGCACCACTTCCAGTGCCTTCACAACACACGTGTCCTCGTCGAGCACCATGATGGCACCCGAGCCCACCATCGAGCCCGCGGCCGCGATGGATTCGTAATCGAGCTTCACGTTGCGGGCTTCATCGGCGGTGAGAATGGCGGACGATGATCCGCCGGGGATCACGGCCTTCAGTTTCTTGCCGTCCTTTACACCGCCGGTTGCCTGTGCAATGAAGTCCCACAGGTTGACGCCAAACGCACTCTCATAGACACCCGGTCGCTCCACCATTCCCGAAATCGAGAACAGCATCGTGCCCTTGCTCTTGTCGGTGCCGATGGCGGCGTACGCGTCGGCACCGTTGTGAAGAATCCACGGCAGTGCCGAGATGGTCTCCACGTTGTTCACAACCGTCGGACAGCCAAACACGCCGATCACGGCCGGAAACGGCGGCTTCGGTCGCGGCTGGCCCTTCTTGCCCTCGAGCGACTCGATGAGCCCGGTCTCGTCGCCGCAGATGTAGGCACCCGCGCCGCGATGAATCACGATGTCCACGTCGGTGCCGGAACCCTGAATGTTCTTGCCCACCAGCCCCGCGGCATACGCTTCCTTCAACGCCGCGTCGAGACGCGCCAGCGGGAAGTCATACTCGCCACGGATATAAATGTAGGCGGTCTTGATGCCCACGGCGTGGCAGCAGATCACGATACCTTCCAGCAACGCGTGCGGATCGCGCTCCAGAATGAGGCGGTCCTTGAACGTCCCCGGCTCACCCTCGTCCGCGTTGACGCACAGATACTTAGGCTTGTCCGTGCTCTTCGGGATGAAGCTCCACTTCATGCCGGTGGGAAAGCCCGCGCCGCCGCGCCCGCGCAACCCCGACTTCTTGACTTCGTCGATCACTTCATCCGGCTTCATGCGGAAAAGCTTCTCGAACGTGCCGTAGCCACCGTTCGCCTTGTAACCGGCCAGCGTGTGACTGCCGGCCTTGTCAAAGCGCGCGCTGATAATGTTGGGTGTCGACATCGTTGTGTGTGTCAGCGGCTGAAGTCTTCCGACGCCGGATCGCGGCCTTCGCGGCACGCGTCGATCAATCGTTCGAGTTTCTCGACCGACAGGTTTTCCCAGTAGCGGTTGTCCATGCGCATCATGGGTGCGGTTCCGCACGAACCCAGGCACTCGACGAGTTCAAAGCTGAACTTGCCGTCGGGTGTGGTTTCGCCGGCGCCGATGCCGAGCTTGCGCTCGATCACACCCTGCAGGTCTTCGCACCCGCGCAGGTCGCACGAAAGCGTGCGGCACACCTGCATGTGGTGCTTGCCCACGGGTGCGGTCTTGAACATGGTGTAAAACTCGACCACCGCGAACACCGACACGGCCGACTGTTCCAGCCGCTTGGCCACGTAGGTCATGGATTCAACGGTGAGGTGGCCTTCCTGCTCCTGTGCCAGCCACAGCGCGGGCAATACCACGGCGCGCTTGGTGGGGTACTTGGTGAGCAGGTCGGCAAACTTGCTTTCGTTCTCGCTCGAGAACGCAAAGGCCTTGCCGCTCGCGGCGAGTGCGTGGCGCGCGTGCGACATCAGCGATCCAGCTCCCCGGCGATGACATTGAGGCCGCCCAGGATGGCGACGATGTCGGCCACCATGCCGCCTTCCACCAGAAACTTGAGCGCGTTCATCGTATAGAAGCAGGGCGGGCGCACCTTGATGCGGTACGGGTGTCCGCTGCCGTCGCTCACGATGTAGAAACCGAGTTCGCCGTTGGGCGTTTCCGTCGCGTCGTAGATGCGGCACGGCGGGGGCTGCACGCCGTCGATCACCAGCTTGAAGTGGTTGATCAGGGCTTCCATCGACGTGTGCACCTTGTGCTTGGGCGGCAGCGTCACGCGCTTGTCGTCCACGTTGATGGGCCCGTCCGGTACGCGATCGATGGCCTGCTCGATGATGCGCAGACTTTCGTTCATTTCATGGATGCGCACGAGGATGCGATCGTAGACGTCGCCATTGGCACCCACCGGGATGTCAAAGTCGAACTGGTCGTAGCCGTAATACGGACGCACCTTGCGCAAATCGAGGTCGGCGCCGGTTGCGCGCAGGCACGGCCCGGTCCAGCCAAAGCTGATGGCGTCGGCGGTGCTGATCTGACCCACGCCGCGCGTGCGGTCCTGGAAAATGCGATTCTTCTCCACCAGTCCGCGCACGTCCGCGATGGCCGCCGGCACCTCGCGCATGGCCGCCTTGACGCTCTCGCGCCAGCCGGAGGGAAGGTCCCACGCCAGCCCGCCCACGCGCGTGTAGCTGTAGGTGAGGCGTGCGCCCGTGAGGGCCTCCAGCACGTCGTTGAGTTTGTCGCGCGCGTTGTAGAAGTACCAGAAGTTGGTGAGCGCACCGATGTCGACGATGTTGGTGCCACAGCAGATCATGTGATCCATGATGCGCTGGATCTCCATGATGATGACGCGGATCACGCGCGTGCGTTCGGTGATCTCGATGTCGAGCATGCGCTCGACGGCCTTGCAGAAGGCGATGTTGTTCACAAGACCGCTGCAGTAATTCAGCCGGTCCGTGTACGGGATCACCTGGTTGTACTGTTTGACCTCGACGATCTTCTCAAAACCGCGGTGCAGGTAGCCGACGTCGACGCCGGCCTTCTGAATGGACTCGCCGTCGAGCTGGCAGTAGACGCGGAACGTACCGTGTGTGGCCGGATGCGTGGGTCCGATGTTGATGAACATCGGACTGGTGTCGATGTCGGGAAGGTCGAGACCCTCGTCAAAGTCGTCGCGCGCGGTTCCGCCGCCGCGCTCAAAGTCGCTCGCGGAATAACGCGGGCGGGCTTCGCCGGGGGCCGGCACGAAATCCTTGATGTCGACGGTCTTCTTCTCCATCGCGTCGGGTGCGCCTAGCGCGGCTCGTTCAGTTCCTCGGTCATGTCGGAGGTGGACGAACACCACTGCCCGCCCATGAGCGGGTAATCCTTGCGCAGCGGGTGCCCCACAAACTCGTGGTGTGTCAGGAGCCGCTTCAGGCACGGGTGGCCCACAAAATTGAAGCCGAACATCTCGAAGGCCTCGCGCTCGCCCCAGTTGGCCGACTTCCACAGGTCCGTGACCGTGGGCACGTCCATGTCGAGCTCGGAGACAGGAACGTCGATGCGCACGCGCGTGTCGCTCTTCGAGGCGTACAGCATGTAGCTCACTTCAAAGCGCTCGCGGAACGACGGGAGGTTCATGCAGTCGAGGCCGGCGACGTCCATGAGGAAGTCGAAGCCGCGATCGTTGTGCAAGTACACGAGCACGTCGCGAATGGCGGCCTTGTCCACCGTGATGGTGCAGTCGTCGAACGCAAAATCCACGTCGAGAACACGCGCGCCGAAGCGCTGCTTGAGTTCCGCGACGAGGGCGTCGTGACGGGCACGTTCCTGGGTGGCCACCGGGTCTTCGCTTTCTAGTTGTCGGTGAACTTGTCGACCACTTCGTGGCGACGGGGTTGCGCGCGGCGCGCGACCGGCTCGCGGTCGATGCGCTCCTGCAGCTTCATGACGGCGTGCAGGATGGCTTCCGGGCGCGGCGGACAGCCGGGGATGAACACGTCGACGGGGATGATCTGGTCGATGCCCTGGACGGTGGCATAGTTGTCGTAGAAACCGCCCGAACACGCGCACGCACCCATCGAAATGACGTACTTGGGTTCCGCAAGCTGGTCGTAAATGCGCTTCAGGCACGGCGCCAGCTTGTAATTGATGGTGCCGGCCACCAGGACCAGGTCGGCCTGGCGCGGCGAAAAACGAACCAGCTCGGCGCCAAAGCGCGAGATGTCGAACTTGCTGGAGACAACGCCCATGAACTCAATGGCACAGCAGGCGGTCCCGAACGGGAGCGGCCACAGCGAGTTCTTGCGGCCCCAGCGCACGATTTCATCGAGGCGCGTCGTAACGATCCCGGCCTCGTCCTTGGTGGCGGGGAGAATTGTCTGGTCTATTCCCATTCCAGCGCTCCCTTCTTCCACACGTAAAAGAGACCAAGCAGCAGGATCGACAGGAAGATCATCATTTCCACAAAGCCGGCAAGCCCAAGCTCGCGGAACAGCACCGCCCACGGATAGATGAAGACGGCTTCGATGTCGAAAATGATGAAGAAGAGCGCGACCAGGAAAAATCGCACCGAGAATCGGTGGCGCGTGTCGCCGAGCGACTCGACCCCGCTCTCAAACGGCGTCATCTTGCGCGGGCTGGGCTGGCGCGGGCCTGTCATGCCCGCAATCCCGAGCATGATGAGCGGGATCGCGAACGCGAGCAGAAACAGCACGAGCACCGGCGTGTACTTGAGTGCGAGGTCCATCGTCGCTGTCGTTTCCGGGTTTAATCGGGAGACGTTCGGGGACTTTGTAACCCATTTCACAATGGGTTCCGCGGTCGAAGGTACTCCGAACCCGCCGGAGTGTCAACTGGCGTTCCCCCCGGTAGTTCGGGCACCGGTGGCGTACGTGCCGGCACCCCCCGAAGCGTGTTAGAGTGCCCACCCATGCCCGCCAAACAGGTTGGAATCTTTGTGCGTGAACCGGTTGCCGGGCGGGTCAAGACCCGGCTGACCCCGCCCCTGTCGGTCGCGGACGCGGCCGACTTGTACCAGGCGTTCCTGCGCGACCTGTTTGCGCGCGTTTCCCAGTCACGGGTACACATCACGCTGTTTATAGACGGCGACCCCGGCGCCCTGGCGGGTCTGGCACCCGCCCCGTGGCCGCGCGTCGCGCAGGCGGAAGGCCCGCTCGCGGTGCGCCTCGTGGCGGCGTTTGACCACCTGCTGCGCAAGGACGGCGACCGCGCCCTGATCATCGGCTCCGACAGCCCCGACCTCCCCATCCCCTACCTCAAGCGCGGGATCCAGAAGCTCAAGCACCGCGACCTGGTCCTGGCGCCGGCCGCCGACGGCGGCTTCGTGCTGGTCGGACTCTCGCGCCGGGCGCCCGGGTTGTTTGACAACGTGGCGCTGGAGACCCCGCGCGCCTTCGTCGAAACCGTGGAAGCCGCAAAACGAGAAGGACTTACGCTATCCCTACTGCCCCCGTGGTACGACGTCGACGACGAAGCCTCGCTCGACCGGCTGGTGGCACTGGAGAAGGCGCGCTCGCTGGCCGGGCCCCGCCTGCTCCCGCACACCGCGCGGGTACTCGCCCGTCTCGGGCGCTGATTCCGTCTATTAAGGAAAGAGGCGGAAGGGCCGGCCGGGGACGTCGCGCACTTCTCCCTCCAGGTGGTGGATGTCGCCCAGGAGATCAATGCGCGCGCGGTCCTGCGGAAACAACACGCGCGTCACCGACGCATTGCGAATCTTGAAGCGCCACAGGTCATCGAGCTTCATCCCCAGCACCGCGGTCAGGTAGGCGCAGATGACGCCGCCGTGCGTGATCACGGCAATCTCGCCTTCGGGCTCTGCCTCGCGGATGCCGTTCATGGCGCGCACCACGCGCCGCCGGAACTGCGCCACTGTTTCGGCTTCGGGAATGCGCACGGCACTGGGCTTATGGAACCACAGCTTCACTTCGCGCGGGTAGCGACGGCGCAACTCGGTGGCCTTCTTGCCTTCCCAGCGTCCCAGATTGATCTCGCGCAATCCCTCGCGCGTCTGCAGTTCCACGCGGTCACCAAAGGCGAGGCGCGTCGTCTGCACCGCACGCCGGGACGGGCTTGAGTACGCGGCCACGAACTCAACGTAGTCGAGCCGTTCGCCCACACGCTTTGCCTGGCGCTTGCCAAGCGCACTCAGCGTGGACTCCGTGTGACCCTGCACGCGCCCAACCCGGTTGAAGCCGGTCTCGGCGTGGCGAATCAAGTACAGCACCTGCATCTTCTTTGGCATGGCCGTGCATCTTAGCGTCGCAGCGCGGGTACCCGCAAGCTCCGCCAGTTGCCGTCCGTATTTGCGTTCGTGTATGCTCTCGCGCATGGAACCCATCGTCCCCGAAGCCATCCAGCGCTACGCCGACCGCCATTCCTCACCCGAGCCCGCACTCTTCGCCGAACTGGGGGCCGAGACGCGTGCCCACACAAAGCAACCCCAGATGATGGTGGGACACGCGCAGGGAACCTTTCTGCGTTCGCTGGTACGCATGTCGGGAGCGCGCACGGTGCTCGAGATAGGCACGTTCACCGGCTACAGCGCGATGGCCATGGCGGAGGGCCTCCCGCCCGACGGGCGCCTGATCACGTGCGACATCGACCCGGTTGCCACGGCGATCGCGCGGCGCTTCTGGGCCCGGCACCCGGCCGGTGCGCGCATCGAATTGCGTCTCGGACCGGCGCTCGACACGCTGGCGTCACTCGCGGGTCCACTGGATCTGGTGTTCATCGATGCCGACAAACGGGCCTACATCCGGTACTGGGAAGCGTGCGTGCCGCTCCTGCGGCCGGGCGGCGTCATCCTGGCCGACAACGTGCTGTGGAGCGGCAAGATCCTCGACCCCCAGGACGACGACACGCTCGCCATCGACGCCTTCAACCGTCATGTCGCGGGCGACACGCGCATGGAAACGGTCATGCTCACGATCCGCGACGGCGTCACCCTGGCCATGAAGCGCGCCTGACCGCATAGATAGCGCTTCCCATCCGCCACACTCCCGGTCCACCATTCCCCCGGGTGTTCGTTTGCCCGTCCGTGAACGACGCCGAGGAGGCTCCATGTTCGGCTCACTCTTGCGCGCACTTTTTGTAGCGGTGATCGTCCTCGCCATCACGGGGTGCCTCGGCCTGTTCGTCATGGCCGGCATCGCCGCCACCAACAACGTGAAGTCGGTCCCGATCCCGAACACCAGCACCCTGACACAGTTCGCGGCCAGCGCGGACTACATGGACGCGTACCAGGCCCCGCTCGAGTTCAACGGTTTCCGCGACATCGATCGCGTCGCCGAGTTTGCGTTCCACAAGGGCGACAACGAGATCTTCCGCGGCGAGAATGAGGTGGCGTACACGGGCAAGAAGTGGGGAATCAACTACCACGTCTCGTACCTGATCGTGCGCGAGCTTCCCTACAACAAGCTCTACGTCATTACGGCCGCGGACATAAAGGACCCCAAGACCCGGCGGCTCCTGCCGCTCCTCAAGTTTGTGCACCGCAAGGTGACCCCCTTCCGGCTGGACCGGATGGCCCAACTGGCCCCGGATTGATCCCGGCGCCCGTTCGCGCTATGATTCCCGAACTACCTCCCGGCCCGTGGTGTATGAAGTTCAGGCCGGTCCAACCCGGTTATTCACGTATCCAATTATGATAAAACAACTTAGTTCCATGGTGACGGCCGCATTCGCGGCCACGGTCCTGCTATTCACCCCGGCGCGGGCCATTGATCCCGCCGCTTCCTTCACCGACGCCCTCGCGGAGCCGGTGACCCTTGCGGGCTACCTCTCCCTGAACCAGGTCCCACAGGGGGGCACGGCCCAGACCGCCGTGGAGCTGGCGATGCGCGCGCCCTGGCACGTGAACGCCAACCAGTTGACCGACGAGTTCCTGGTCCCCACCACCGTGGAGTTCCAGGTCCCGCAGGGGATCATGGTGCGCGGCATCGTGTACCCTGCGTTCCGTGAGAAGAAACTGAGTTTCGCCGACGCCCCGCTGCGCCTGTACGAAGGCACGGTGTACATCGGTGCGATTGTCGACGTCGCACCCGACGCGCCGCTCGGTCAGACCAGCATCAAGGCCACCATCACGTACCAGGCGTGCGACGACGACAAGTGCCTGCTCCCGCAGACCACCACCGTCTTCATTCCCATCACGGTATCGTCACCGGAGCTCGCGGTCGACCTCGCCAACCCGGACATCTTTGACAAGATCGACTTCAGTTCCGTGAGCCAACCCGACACCGCGGAAACCGCGGCCGTCACCGCCACCAGCACCACGCCCGATCCGAATTCGTTTGCGGGGCGCATGGCGGGCGGCGGGCTGTTCATGGGCTTCGTGCTCGTGTTCGTGGGCGGACTTGCGCTCAACCTGACGCCGTGCGTGTACCCGATGATTCCCATCACTGTGTCCTACTTTGGCGGACAGGCCAAGGGACGGACATCGCGCACCATTCGCCTGGCGCTGCTGTATCTGCTCGGCATGGCCACGATGTACTCCGCACTCGGCATCTTCGCGGCGTTCACCGGCAACCTGTTCGGCTCCGCGTTGCAGAACCCGATCGTGCTGGGTGTGATCGCGGCGGTCATGGTGGCACTCGCGATGTCGATGTTCGGCTTCTACGAGATTCGCGTGCCCATGCGCCTCGCGGGTGTCGCCGGCACGGCCAAGCAGGGCTACATGGGGTCGTTCCTGATGGGACTCACCGTGGGCATCGTGGCCGCACCCTGCATCGGGCCGTTTGTGCTCGGCCTGCTCACGTACGTGGGCGAACGCGGCAGCATCGTGCTCGGCTTCTCGTTGTTCTTTGTGCTCGCACTCGGACTCGGGCTGCCCTTCGTGGTGCTCGCCGTCGCGTCCGGCAACATCCGCAAGCTGCCCAAGTCGGGCGAGTGGATGGAATGGGTGCGGCGCTTGTTCGGCGTCATCCTGCTGGCGATGGCGGTGTACTTCCTCCGCTCGGTGATCGGCGACCGCGTGTACTACTTTGTGCTCGGCATGGTGGTGCTGGTGGGCGGCGTCATGCTGGGGTACGTCTCGCGTGTGCGTTCGTCGACGCTGATCTTCATGGCGCTGCGGCGCTTCGTGGGTGTCGCGGCCCCGCTCTACGGTCTGTACGTCATGCTCGCACCCGGTCACATTCTGGGGCGCAGCACGGCGACGGCAATTACGTGGACGCCGTACGCGGAAACGGTTCTGGCCCAGGCCGCCAGCGACGGGCGCCCCGTCGTGATCGACTTCTCGGCGTCGTGGTGCCTGCCCTGCAAGGAGCTGGAGCACAAGACCTTCAACCAGCCGGAAGTGGTTTCGGCGTCCAGTGGTGTTGTCACGCTGAAGGCGGATCTGACACACCACAGTTCGCCCGATGTGAAAGCGCTGCGGCAGAAGTACAACATCCGCGGTGTACCCACCATCATCTTCATCGACAAGAAGGGCCGCGAGGTGGAGGACGTGCGCGCGGTGCAGTTCATCGACAAAGACGAGTTCCTGCGCCGGCTCGGGCGCATCACAGGCTGACATGCGACTGGTAAGCTTCGGGCCTGCGGGCGAAGAGCGTCCCGGCGTGTGGGTGGGCGAGGACATCGTCGACCTGTGCGCGGTTTCCCCGTCCATGCCCGGCAGCGTGCGCGAGATTCTCGCGCAAGACCGGCTTGAGGAGGCGCGCGCGCTCGCCGCGCGCGCGGCGTCCATGCCCGCGTCGGCTCGCATTCCAGCCGGCAGCGTGCGTCTCGGCCCGCCGGTGGTGAACCCTTCCAAGATCATCTGCCTCGGACTCAACTACGCGGACCACGCGGAAGAACAGGGCAAGCCGGCACCGGACTACGCCATGATGTTCGCCAAGGGACCCAACTGTCTGTGCGGCAGCGGCGACACCGTGCCGTACCCGATCGGCGTCGAACAGTTTGATTACGAAGTGGAACTTGCGTTCGTGATCGGCAAGCGCGCGCGGCGTGTGGCACTCGAGGGCGCCTATGCGTACGTCGCTGGCTACGCCGTGTTCATGGATCTCACCGCGCGCGACTTGCAGGCGCGCGAGAAGCAGTGGTTCCGCGCCAAGAGCGCGGACGGCAGCGGTCCCTTCGGACCATGGCTGGTCACGCGCGACGAGATCAGCAATCCGCACGCGCTCAATATTTCGCTCACGCTGAACGGCGAGATCATGCAGTCCAGTCGCACCGACCGCATGAGCTTCACGGTGGACTACCTGGTGCACCATATCTCGCAAACCGCCACCCTGGAGCCGGGCGATATCATCGCCACCGGCACGCCGGCGGGTGTCGGGGTCTACCGCAAGCCGCCGCGCTTTCTCGCCACCGGCGACCGCCTCACCGCGTCCATCGACGGGCTGGGCACGCTGGCCTGCACCATCGGGTGAGCACTCCGCCCGCCACAACCGGCACTGCGCGCAGCGCGCGCATCCTCATCATCTCGCCGTGGGAAACGGTGTGGTCACTGGGCGGGCAAGGCGACGTGCGCGCGGGTGTCTCGGACGATGACCGCTTCATCGACGCCTTCACGCGCGCGGGCTACGAGCTGCACTTTTTGCGACCGCGCGCGTCGCGCAGCGACGAACGCGTCACCACACACACCTATCCCAACTTTTTTCGGCCCACGCGCTCCCTGCCCACGTGGCTGCGCCGCCCGCTGTGGCCCCTTCTGTTCAACGCACTGGTTACGCCGCGCGCGCTCGCGTACGCGCGCCGTGCGCGGCCGGCCCTGGTGCTGGGGCACTCGCACTACTCGACGGCCGCCGCGTGGTGGTGCGGAAAACAGCTGCACCTTCCCACCGCGGTGAAACTCTTCGGGGTGATGGACCTGGTGCACACGGAGTGGCCGCCGCTTCGCTACTGGTTCAAGAACGTGGAGCAGATTCTCGCGCTGCGTTATCCGCAGGACGCGTGGATCGTCCTGGACGATGGAACCCGCGGTGATCGCGCCGTGATTGCGTGCGGTGTGCCTTCAGAGCGCGTGCACTTCCTGCCCAACGGGCTCAACACGGAGTGGCTGGAGCGGTCGCCGGGCCCGGCCGATCGCGCCACTGCGCGCGAACGCTTCGGGCTCCCGGCGGACGGCAATGTGGTGCTGTTCGTGGCCCGGCTGGTGGCCGTGAAGCGGGCGACGGATGCGATTCGTGCCGTAAAGGATCTCGACGCCGTGCTCGTGATCGCGGGCGACGGACCGGAACGGGGTGCCTGCGAGCAGATGGCGAAGAGCCTCGGCATCGAAGCGCGCGTCCGCTTCCTGGGCGCGGTTGCGCATGACGACATCCCCGTTTTGATGGACGCGAGCGACGTCTTTGTCTCCACAGGATCCACCACCAACCGCGCACTCCCCACCTGCGAAGCTATGCTGTGCGGTGTTCCGGTCGTGGTGTACGACACCGGCGACACAACCACCGTGGTGCAGGACGGCAAGACCGGACGCGTGGTGGCGGACGGCGACGTCGCGGCACTCGCGCGCTCGCTCGCAGACCTCCTGGCCGATGCCGGCGAACGCGCGCGCCTGTCGGCCGGCGCACGCGACCTGGCGCGCGATGTGTTCGTCTCGTGGGAACAGCGCCTCGCGCGCGAGATGGCCCTCATCCAGAGCCTCATCGCAAAGCAACCGCACTAAAAAAACGGCGGCCGGGTTGTTGCCCGACCGCCGTCCTGCAAGTATCTTCGCGCGCGCCTAGACCTTTTCGTTGAGCAGCGTTTCCACCGCCGTCTCCAGCTGTTTGCCGCGCAGCGACTTGTAGCGAATCTTCCCCTTCTTGTCGACCAGCACGGTGGTGGGAATGGACTTTACACCGTACATAACGGCCACGTCGTTGTTCCAAAACTTGCCGTCAAAGTATTGCGGCCACTCCAGCCCCTGCTGCTTGATGTAGGCATCCATCTTCTCGCGCGACTGGTCGAGCGAAATGCCCACGATCTCGAAGCCCTTGGAGTGGTACTTGTCGTACACACTCTTCACGTTGGGCATCTCCTTGACGCAGGGTCCGCACCAGGTGGCCCAGAAGTCGATGAGGAGCACCTTGCCCTTGTAAGCCGCCGGCGCGAGCGTCTGACCCGTTGTGCTCTTCACACTGAAGGCAACCGGCTCGCTGCCCACCGCGAGGCGCCGCTCTGATTCCAGACCGTCCATATTGGACTGCACGAGCTGGGTCAGGCGCGGGTTCACATCGCGGTACTGCGCGAGGATGAGCTTGTAGTCCTTCTCGGCCGCGTTGTAGTCCCCTTGCGCGCGGTTGGTCTCGGCCAGGTAGAAGCGCGCGTACGCGGTCTTGTCGCGCTCCGCCGGGCTGGCCTTGGTCAGGAACTCGGAGAGGTAGCGCTTTGCATCCGGGTACTTCTGCACGCTGAACGAGAGCGCACCCAGCTGGAAGACAGCATCGTTGGCCTCTGGTGTGTTGGCGAACTTCTTACGGAACGCCTGCAGCTTGGACTCGATCAACCCATACGCGCGCATCTGCGACTCGGGTGTTGCACCGGGCTGCATGGCCTGCTGCGAAATGCTGGCGATCTCCTGGGTGAGTGCGGTGTAGACCTCGGTCGCGTTGTCACCCGCGGGCAGGGTTGCGGCCTCGGGTGTTGAACCCGCGGTCTGCGCCACCGGTTGTGCCACCACGGTCGAGGCGTGCGTGGGCTCGGCCGCAATTGCGACCTCTGGACGATCGCTGCGGTTGCCAGCCAGAACAACCACACCGGCAATCACCGCCAGGGCTGCCGCCGAAATTCCAATCAACTTGCGATTCATGATGTTCCTTTTGTGTCCTTACATCGCGCGCGCGACCACCTGGACCCGCACCGCGGGCTCCATGGGATCGTCAGTCTGAATGATAAGTTCCGCGGTCTCGTTCTGCTTGGTCTTTTTCTTGGCCGGCGGCATGAAGGTAATCTGCAGGCGATACTGCTTGCCCTCCGACACCGTCTCGGTGGCGCTCACGAACGCACCGTTGCTGAGCGTCACGCCCTTGATGCGAAACTCGCCCGCCGCCTTGGACACGATCACGCTCTTGGTGACCGGTGTACCGGGGCCAGCCTCGTCCGCAAACTTCACCGCGCCAAAGTTGACCATGGCCGGGCTGACCGTGATGGCCCCCTTGGTCATCACGTGCACCTGGAGCGTGGACTGCGGCGCGTTGGGGCTATTGGTATGCACGTTCAGCGAACCGTACGTGGACAACGTCGGCAGCTTGGGATTCTTGTACACGTGCAGCAGGTACTCGCCGGGCCGCGAGCCGTCCTCGAGCCGGTAGGTAATCTTGTCGTCCAGGTTGGACGAGATACCGGTGACCTTGAAGTCGAGGTCCTTCTCATTGCTGGTAAGCGTGAGTACCTTTTCGATCTTCTCGTTGTAGCGCCCGTGCAGGTAGACGTTGCCCTCCGGCACCACGTTCACGTACGGCACTTCGTAACCGGCCACGGTGATGGCAAGCTGGGGGTGCGCGGGATCATTGCTGTGCACCTGGGCCGACTTGCTGAACTCGCCGTGCACCTTGTCACCTTCTACGACCATTTCGATTTTGCCTTCCTGACCAGGAAGGATGACCTTGTCAAACTTGGCCACGGTGCATCCTCAGCCAGGCTTTACATCCTCAATCACGAGGTCGGCGTTGCCCCGGTTCTTTACCTGAAAGGTGCAGGTGTATTCCTTCTGCTCGAAGATCTGTCCGAAGTCATGCCGGGTCTTCGGAATCTCGATTACCGGGTGCGCGCCGCCGCCCTGCGCAACGAGGCGGGCGGGGACCAGCATCCCGAGCAGGAGGACAAGAAGGATGAGGCTTCTGTTCTTCATGGGTTCCAAATTCTCCCTCGTTACAGCGAACGCGCCACGACCTGAACCCGGATCGACGGCTCGCGCGCGTCGTCGGTCAGAATGGTCAGCTCTGCGTTTTCGTTTTGATTCGGCCGCTTCTTGACCGGCGGCGTGAATTTCACCTGGATCTGGTACTTCTGCCCGCCGGCCACCGGCACCACTTCAGCGGTGAAGCTGGGATTGTTGCTGGTGACCTGCTTGATCTTGAACGGGCCCGTTGTCTTGGAGACCGTGATGGGCTTGGTCATGGCCGCGCCCGCGGCCTTGGTGTCGCCAAACTTGACCTGGCCAAAGTTGAGCAGCGTGGGGCTGGCGGTGATGTCGCCCTTGGTCATCACGTGCACCTGCAACACGGTCTCTTTGGCATTCGGGCTGTTGCTGGCGATGAACAGCGACCCGTACGAGGACTGGATGGGCAGGTCCGCCTTCTTGCTCACGAGAACCGTGTACTGACCCTTGGCCGGCCCCGGTGTGAGCTTGTAGGTGATCTTGTCGTCGATGTTGGACGACAGATTGGTGATCTCAAACGGCAGCTTCTCTTCGTTGGAAGAAAGCGTGATCGACTTTTCGATCTTCTCGCCGTAGCGACCGTGCAGGTAAACCGTGCCCTCGGGCACCACGTTCACGTAAGGAACCTCGGTTCCGGCGACCGCCAGCGTCATCTGCGCGTGGTCGGGGTCGTTGGTGAGGACCTGCGCGCTCTTCTCAAAGGTTCCGTGCACGCGGTCACCCTCGACCAGCAACCGGATCTTGCCTTCCCCACCGGGCGGGATGACGCGGTCGAAGGTGGCTGCCGTGCAACCGCACCCGGGCTTTACTTCGCTGATCACGAGGTCCGCGTTACCCCGGTTGAGCACCGGAAACACGTAGTCGTACTCTTTGGCCTCAAAGATCTTGCCCAGATCGATCTTCATGCGCGGGAGTTCGATCCGGGGTCGCGCCTCCTGTGCAAGGGCCGCAGTGGCCGATGCCGCCAGTACCAGAGCGAGCGTGGTAGCCGAGAATGCCTTGTTCATGACGATTATTCCTCGAAGCTGTTTGTTTACAACGAGTAGCGATTGAAGCGGTCACCGTGTCCGGCATGACCATGAGCCACCGTATTATACGCGCCACGCGAATGTGGTTCCATCGGGTTTTGGGGCCTCCCGCGGCGTTCCCGCGGCCCGGGCCTTGTCCAAACCCGCACTCGGGGCTATCCTTCCTGTGTCGCGCCGCCCGGGGCGCGTTCTCTTAGACCCAAAATCGGACCAAAATAGTCCTACTTTGCAATGAGCCTGCCATGTCGTCGATTCACCTGCGGCTTATCCGCCCCAACCAGGGGTCGGAGAGCGAATCCATCCTTTCCCGTATCGGCCGAACCCCGCTGTTCCGGCTGGAACGGATCGACCGCGCCTTCCCCAACGTAACCCTTTACGCCAAGGCCGAATGGCTGAACCCGGCGGGGTCGGTGAAAGACCGGCCGGCGCTGCGCATGATCCTCGCGGCCGAGCAATCCGGTCGGCTCCGCCCCGGGCAGACCATCCTCGATGCCACCTCCGGCAATACCGGCATCGGTTACGCCATGATCGGAGCCGCGCGCGGGTATGCCGTTCATCTGGCGGTGCCCGCCAACGTCACACCCGAACGCATTCGGGTGCTGCGCGCTTATGGCGCCACACTGACGCTGACCGACCCGGCGCTGGGTACCGACGGAGCCATTCACGTGGCGCGCGCCCTGCACGCTTCCGACCCCGCGCGCTACGCGTACCTCGACCAGTACAACAACGACGACAACTGGCGCGCGCACTTCGATGGGACGGGACCCGAAATCTGGGAGCAGACCGCGGGCTGCGTCACGCACTTCGTGGCGGCACTTGGCACCAGCGGCACGTTCACCGGTGTGTCACGCCGGCTGCGCGAGTTGAACCCGCGCGTGCGCTGCATTTCGGTGCAGCCGGATTCACCGTTTCACGGACTCGAAGGCATGAAGCACATGGCCACGGCCCTGGTGCCCGGTATCTACGACCCGGCGCTCGCCGATGAGAACATCGGCGTGCACACCGAAGACGCGTACCGCGCGGTGCGGCGCCTGATGCGCGAGGAGGGCCTGCTGGTGGGGATTTCGTCGGGTGCCGCACTGGTGGCGGGTCTGGCCGTGGCGCAACGCGTGGCACCGGAGCGCAATGCCATGGTCGTGATGATTTTCCCCGACGGGGGCGAGAAGTACCTGAGCGAACGCTTCTGGGATGAACCGGAGAATGCGCCGTGATTCGTCTTTCGCCGTTGCACCTGGCATCCATTCGCGACCACGCCGAGCGCGCGTACCCGCACGAGTGCTGTGGTGCGCTGCTGGGCCGTGTGGCGGATGCCGGCGCCGTCCCCGCGGTAAAGGATGTGGAGGCGCTGCACGCGGCCGAAAACCGCCGCGACGCCGAAGCCGCGGCGCGCCGATTTCTCATCAGCCCGGAGGACTACCGCGAGATCGAGGCGCTCGCGCGTGAACGCGGCCTCGAAGTGCTGGGCTTCTACCATTCCCACCCCGACCACCCCGCGCGCCCGTCGGAATACGACCGCGAGCACGCGTTCCCGTGGTATTCGTATCTCATCGTGTCGGTGCGCGGCGGACGCGCCGGAGAGCCACCGGTGGACCTGACCAGCTGGGTGCTCACCGACGACCGCAACGACTTCGACCCCGAACTCATCGCGCCGCCCGACGGCGGCACACAGGCAAGGTGAACGAACATGACCAATCGAATCCTGATTCCCTCCGCACTCCGGCGCATCGCCCGTTCGGGAGACTCCGTGGACGTGGAAGCGCGCACCGTGGGCGAAGCCCTGGCACGCCTCATCGACCTGCACCCCGACCTCGGCCAGCACCTGTACGACGAGCATGGCAAGCTGCGCAGCTTCGTGAACGTGTACGTGAATGACGAAGACATTCGCTATCTCGCGCAGAATGACACGCCGCTTTCGGCGGGCGACGTGGTGAGCATCGTCCCCTCCATTGCGGGCGGCGCACCCAACGTGTACGCGGTGGATGGCCTCTCGCCGGCGGAGGTAAAGCGCTACAGCCGTCACCTCATCATGCCCGAGGTTGCGGTGGAAGGTCAGTTGAAGCTCAAGCGCGCAAAGGTGCTCCTGATCGGCACGGGCGGGCTGGGTGCGCCCGCGGGCCTCTACCTGACGGCGGCGGGAGTGGGACGCATCGGGCTGGTGGATTTTGACGTGGTGGACACCACGAACCTGCAGCGCCAGGTCACGTTTGGCACCCGCGACGTGGGCCGTTCCAAGCTGGAGGCGGCGCACGAGCGTCTCCACGACCTCAATCCCGAGGTGGAGTTTGTTCTGCACGAGACGCGGCTCACGTCGGCCAACGCGCTGGACATCATCCGCGACTATGATATCGTCGTCGACGGCACCGACAACTTTCCGACGCGCTATCTCGTCAACGACGCGTGCGTGCTGCTCGGCAAACCGTACGTGTACGGAAGCATCTTCCGGTTCGAGGGACAGGTGACGGTGTTTGGTGCCAAGAACGGTCCCTGCTACCGCTGCCTGTACCCGTCACCGCCGCCGCCGGGACTCGTTCCCAGTTGCGCGGAGGGCGGCGTGCTGGGCGTGTTGCCCGGCATCGTGGGTGCCATCCAGGCCAGCGAGGCCATCAAGTGGATTCTGCGGGCCGGCGACTCGCTGCAAGGCCGGTTGCTCCTGTTTGACGCGCTCAAGATGACGTTCCGCGAGCTCAAGCTGCGGAGAAACCCGGACTGCCCGGTGTGCGGTCCCAATCGCACGCTGCACGAACTCATCGACTACGAAGCGTTCTGCGGCATCCGCGGCGAGGAGGTTGAAAACGACGTGTCGGTTCCGGAAATGGGTGTCAAGGAATTGAAGCGACGCCTCGACGCCAATGACGGTGTCGTGGTGGTCGACGTGCGCGAACCGCACGAGTACCAGATCTGCAACATCGGCGGGATCCTGATTCCGCTGGGCGAACTCGCGGCACGCGTGCACGAACTGGATTCGGCGCGCGACATTGTGGTGCACTGCCGCACCGGTGTGCGCTCGGCGCACGCGGTGGGCTTTCTGCAGGACGCCGGGTTCGAACGCGTGTGGAACCTGCGCGGCGGGATTCACGCCTGGGCGGACGAGATCGACCCGTCGCTTCCCCGCTATTGACGATCTACCCGCTACGCCTGCGCGTCGGCGAGGAAGCACAGGCGCTTGTCGATATCGACCTGTGACTCGTGCAGCGAGCGCTTGATGGTGCGGACGTAACCACCCGCGGGGTCGCGCTCCGCGAGGTCAACGATGACGCGCAGCATCGAAGCGTCCTCCGAGTGCAGCATCTCCACCACCGGCCGGTGCAACAGGCGGTTGTCGCCGTTCTGCCGCGTCACCACCGCAATCTCACCGCGGTCCAGTTCCACGATGGTTCCCACCGGGTACAGGCCCATCGCCTGCACGAACACCTTGGCCACGAACGGGTCAAAGGTGTTGCCGGCGTTGGCGAGAATGAACTGCAGCGCCTGATCGGGCGTGATGGGTTCCTTCTGATAGGTGCGGTACGCCGTCATGGCGTCGTAGTAGTCGGCCACGGTCACGATGCGGCTGAAGAGGCGCAGGTTCCACCCACCCGGCCGCTGCGGGTAGCCATTGCCGTTGAACTGGGCGTGGTGCTGGATGGCCACGAACATGGAGTCCACGGCGTCGCGCAGCGCGTTCATGCGCGAGAGCTCCTTCATGCCGAAGAAGGTGTGGTACTTCATGAGCTCCCACTCGCGATCCTTGAGCGTCCCGGTCGAGTTGAGAACGGTGGACGGAATGTAGGTCTTGCCGATGTCATGCATGAGGGCGGCCAGACCCAGACGCGCGACGTCGGCCTTGTCCAGCCGCATGCGATCCCCGATCAGCATGGAGAGCACGCACACGTTGACACAGTGCGAGAACGTGTAGGTGTCAAAGTCGCGGATACTCGCGAGCCCGAGCAGCATGGATTCGTCGGTCTGCAGGATGTCCACCATCTGCTGGGTGAGACGCTTGGCCTTGCGAACCTGCAGCACCTGCTTCTCCTCCGCGGTGCGCAGCACGTTCCCCATGAGCGACACGGTGCGGAAGTAGACGCGGTTGCTGTCCTGGCGCACGTCGGTGACGGTGCGCTTGACCTCGGTCAGGCGCGTGTCGTGTTCGACGTGACGCGTGAGCGTGATGGTGCTCGAGCCGGCTTCGTGCAGGCGGCGGCAGGTGTCGTCGTACGCGTTGTCGGCTTCCACCGCGACCGCAAACACGCCCAGAAAACCGGCGATGTGCTCGGAGGTAACGCCGGGCGTGATCTCCATTCCTTCCACATCGTGCTTCTTGAACTCGCCCACCCAGTACTCAAACGGACCGTAGTGCTGGGAGTCCACCGGGATGCGGTACTCGTTCAGGAGCAGAAAGTCGTTGGCGACGCGCAGCACCACGCGACCCTCGCGGTCGAGGATGCGCGCGAGTACCGCCATCACGTCGGCGAGTGCGCGCTGTGCGGCACGGTTTCCGGCGTCGTAGAGGCGCAGGGTCTTGCTCGCGGCAAAGAGATGGATGACCAGCGCCTCGCCCGCGGACTTGAGAAACGCGCGGTCCTCGGGCGTGCGGTCGTCCTGGTTGGACATGAGGGCGGCGTCGCCGCGCTGCGTCGTGAGATCGCTCACGGACGTGCCTCCGCGCGGGCACCCGTCACCGCGGGTTCGCCGCGCAAGAGTGCGGTGAGGGCTTCGCGCGCACGCTGTGCACGCAGGCGCACCGGCTCGTTGCCGTCATCGCACAGGCGTGTGATCAGTTCCAGCGCGGCCTCGCTTCGAATGTGCTCCAGCGCGCGCAGCGCGAGCAGCTTGTGCTCGTGCGAGCGGCCGAGGCCCAGCTTGCGTTTCTCCACGAACGTGCGCAATTGTGCGGCCGTGTTGGCGTCGCCCACGCGTCCCAGGGCGCGGAAGAGCGCGTCCTGCTCGTCAGCGGCGCGCTCCCCGAGGTCCTTCTCGAACGCGAGTTCGGTGAGGGTCGCGCGCACGCGCGGCTCGGGGCGTTCGGCCAGTACTTCCAGAACTTTCAGGCGCACGCGCTTGTCCAGGTCGGCCAGCGATGAAAGCAGCACGTCGGTGGAATCCGCGTCGTTGCGCGCCGACACCCACTGCAGCATCTCGAGCTTCACCCGCGCGTCGGGATAGAACGCAAGCTGACGGATGCGCGGCGAGAGAGCCGGCAACCCGGCGCGCCGCGCCATGTAGACCGCGTCCAACGCCACCTCGGGGTGGTCGACGTCGAGACGATGCAGCACCGCTGGCAGCGAGTCGCCCGCGACGGTGATCAGGGTGTCGCACAGTCGGCGGTGGGTGAACGCGTCGTCGCATCGATGCAGCACGCGCACCAGGGGGTCGATGGCCGCGGGGCCAACTTCGATGGCGTACGCGAGAGCTTCATCGGGTGCCGCTCCGGTTGCCACCGCGTCCAGAAACTCGGTCGCGAGTGCGGGACTGGTCACGCGCGCACGCTGTTTTTCGCAGAAGCGCCGCACGGGGTCGGGAACGCCCTCGCGCGCGGAGAACTCGCGCAGATGGCGGGCGAGGCGCATGAGGGTGGGGATGCGCCGCTCGGTCGCCGCGTACTCCACGAGCCGCTCCACAATCGAGTACACATCGCGCACCGCCGACGGGTTGTCGGAGAGCAGTGTGAACACGAGCACGGATTCAACGAACGCGGCGATGCCGTCCTCCGCACGCTCGCGATCCAGTTCCGCGGTGTAGAGGGCGGTCTCTTCGGCCGGCACACCAAAGGCGGAACGCAGCAGGCGCTGGTAGGCGGCCTCCTGCTCGCGGGGATCGGCGCCGGGATGGTGGTTCTCTACAACCCCGCGCAGGTAGGTGTCGATGGACACCAGGGCCTCCGAGCGATCGACGACGACGCGCCCCTTGTCGGCAAGCGATGGCAGGAGCTCGGCGTGGTCGCTGGTTTCTTCACAACGGCCGGCCGCGGCGTCGGCGCCACCCGCGCCAAACTCGCCCGCGAGGTAGTCGTCCAGTACGCGGTAGGTGATGGACTCGAAGTCCGCGTTCCAGAAACGCGTGACCACATCCTCGTCGGAAGCGGTTCCGTACAGTTCATCGGCCAGGATGCGCACCAGCGCGTCCGTCTCCGCACCCACGGCACGCGGCAGGAGCGTGATTTCGCCGATGCCATCCTTGAACAGGATGAACGCGAGGCTTTCGTCACGGCTCGCGTTCTCATACACCACGTCCTCGCCCACCTTGATCGCAAACTGCTCGATCGTGAGCACCAGGTCGTCCGCGCGTTCAAACCAGCGGTGCAACGCCGACTCAAACTCGTCGCGAAACTGCTCCAGGCGCGGGTTGTTGGCCGCGTAGATCTTGCGCCCGTTGACGAGCTTGACCAGGGCCTTGAGGATGGCCTCGGCCGCCCCCGCCTCGGACGGTGGCGCGGGGCGTTCCGCGCCCCGGGTATTCTTTGTATCTTTCGACAGCATCGTGGTTTTGGGGATGGAATCCAATCCCACGCGCTGCAACCGGCATGCCACGGGCGGCTCTGCGCCCGGTGCTGGCGGAAGCGGTCCGGTTCGTGCATAATGCTCCGACATTTAACCGCAGGCAGGGGATTCTCCACACATGAAACGCATTGTTCTGCTTATCGTTACGCTCACGGTCGGGTTCGCCGCGGCAATTCTCGCCGGGCGCGCCGAGTCGGGCAGCCAGCCGTACATGGCGGCAAGTCGCGACCTGACGGACGCAGAAGTAGAGCGCATCATGGATGCCGTGTTCGGGGCCCGGATTCGCACCGGCCTCATGTGGACCGACTCCCTGGCCACCGAGTGCAAGGGGCACCCGCGCTACCACCTCATGCGCGCGCGCCTCATGCGCGAGCTGATTCCCGTCGACGATGAGAACAAGGACGAGGTCAAGCGCCAGGCCAAGCCCCTCTACAAGGAACTCGAGACCGTGATCTCGGTGTGCGAGACGCGCATCAAGAACGGCGACCCCGATCCCAGGCTCCGGCTCTACAAAGGCTGGGCGTGGATGCTGATGTCGCACATGCACACCTTCGAGAAGAGCTTCTGGTCCGCGGGCAAGGAAGCGAAGAAGGGCAAAGAGGATCTTGATTGGTACCTCGCGCGTCATCCCAACGACCCGGTGGCGTCGAGTCTGATGGGTGCCTTCCTGTACTTTGCCGACACGCTGCCGTCGGCCTACAAGTTTGTCTCCAAACTCTTCTTCCTGCCGTCCGGCGACCGCGACCGCGGCCTGCAGATGATGGAAGCGGCGCGCGGCACGCCGAGTGCCATGGAAACCGACAACGGACTCATTCTCTATTCCGTGTACCTTGGCTTTGAAGGCCGCTACGAAGAAGGGCTGGAAGGCTTCGAGGGCTTGCAGCGCAAGTTTCCGCACCACGCCACGTTCGTGCGCCCGGGGGCCGTCATGCACCCGCTTCTGCCCGGGCGCGGCAGCGCGTACGGCGACAGCCTGGACGCGGCCGCGGTGCGCGTTTCCGGTGCGCCCGCCGGTGAGCTGGATCAGGCCACCGTCACATTGATTCGTTTTCAGCGCGCGTTTGCCGACCGCTTCTTTGCGCCGGCGCGCGCCGAGGTTCGCTTTGACGCAATCTTGAAGGATGCGCCCGAGCACCCGGACTGGATCACGGGCTTCGCAAGCTATGAACTGGGTGCGGTGGCCGCGGTGCGCGGTGACGCGTCGCGCGCGCGTCGTTGCTGGGAGCTTGTGCTGCGCGACGCCCAGGTGAAATTCCTGCACGAGGACACGCGCGCCATGCTGGCCGCACTCGACAAGACCGCACCGCAACTCGCGGGGCCGCGCAACGTCTCCGCCATCTACGGGACAGACGCAAGTGCGCGCGCCGAAGCGCGCAAGCGCCTCGAGTCCCTTGCTTCACCAACCGTGGTGGACCTGTTCTACCTCGGTGAAGCGTGCCTCATGTCAAACGACCTCGAAAGCGCACTCCACGCCTACACCGGCGTCATCAACACCAAGGCAGCACCGTGGGAAGAGACCTATCAGTTGCTGGCAGCCACGCGCGCGGGTGAGATCTTTGGCAGCCGTCGCGACTACCTCACGGCTTCCAAGCACTACGAAACCGCGGGCAAGTTCTGGCGGAAGGAATTCCTGCTGGACTGGGTTCTCGAGTCGCGCAAGCGCTACTACTCGCGCCTGGCAGAAGGCAAGGAAACCACGCTGCCCACCCTGCTCACGCGGTCGCAGTAGGCTTTCAGGGCTGGACTATCCCGGCGGGCAGGATCACTAACTCGTCGTCGATCCTCTGGAACTCGGTGCCCTCCCAGGCCCCGTCCTTCGTGTCGTCGCAGAAGAATCCATCTTCCTCATACTCGTAGCCGGCTTCCTGGGGCCAGCTCCGCAGGCGCTTCGTCACGATCGGCGCGCCTAGAATTACTGTATCGGGAAGCAGAACTCCGACAGCGATTGTGTCTGGCAGGTAGCACGCGTAGACTCGCAGTCCGAAACGGCCGTTCGCATTGGTCAACCCGATACTGTTCTCATTCGCCAGCCCCCCAAAGTCCGGGCGGCAGCCTCCGAGTGGCTTCCAACTCGATCGCGGATACTTGCCAAACAGCCGCACGGGAAAGTTCTGCAACGCCCCCTCGTCCTCGCGTTGCAGTTCTCCGTAGACCAAAAACTGCCACCACGGGATCGCCGGCATCGTCGACGTCACGGTGATCGGGATCAGCAGCACAACCAGGAATCCCCATCGAAACAGGATGCTTCGCTTCACGACCCTGCCCTCTCACGTGCGAGGCGTGCGTTGCGACGCATGCCCTCTGGTTTGCAGCGACGGATGGCGCTGCCCTGTGTCTTCTCTCGGAACGTTTCATCCGATATTTCCGCCAGCTCATCCAGCGTCATGTCGATCAGGGGGCTTCGGTCTTCGCGGTGAAATACGACGGACTCCTGTGCGACACGATTGAAGGGGCACACGCTCTGGCAGGTGTCGCAGCCGTAGACGTCGGCGCCAATGCGGGACGCGAGTTCGGGGTCCAGCTCGCCGCGCTTTTCGATGGTGAGATAGGAAATGCAGCGACGCGCGTCCAGCATGAACGGCGTGTCGAGCGCACCGGTGGGGCAGGCGTCGATGCAGCGCGTGCACTTGCCGCACAGGGTAGCGAGGGGTGAATCGGGTTCGAGGTCGAGTGTGGTGAGCAACTCGCCGAGGAAGATCCACGACCCGAAGTCGGGCGAGATCACGTTGGTGTTCTTCCCGAGCCACGCGATGCCGGCGCGCAGCGCGAGTGTCCGGTCGGATACGGGCTGGATGTCGCAGCAGGCAAAGGTCCCCGTGTCCGGAAACTCCGCGCGCACGCGCGTCTCCAGGTCGGCCAGCATCCGCGTCATCACGGCGTGGTAGTCCTCACCGTGCACATAGATTGAAAAGCGTCCGTGCCCGTCGCGCGCGTCCAGTGTGCGTTGCTCGCGCTCCACATCCTGGTAATAATTGACGGCGACGCACACCGCGGTGCGTGCACCGGGCAAGAGCGACGTGGCGTCGGCACGCAGCGACTGGTGGCGCGTGAGCCAGCCCATGTCGCCGTGCATACCAGCACCGAGCCAGTTTGCAAACGTGTCGTTGGCGACCGGGTCAGGTGCGAGAGAGGCGATTCCGACCAGCGAGAAGCCGGCGTCGCGGGCGAGTTGCTTGATGCGTTCGGAGCGCACCGGCATGGCGACTACCGCCGGCCGCGGCGCGGCCTGCGTTTGCGCGGGGGCTTTGGTTTGGGCTTCTCGGCGACCGGAGCCTTCTTGTCCTTCTTCTGAACCGGTCCCTCGCCGTGCCCGTCTTCCGCGTCGCGCAGGCGTTCGTGGAAGTGACGCAGCCCGTCGTCCACCAGGTAGTGGATGGAACCGCGCTCGAAGCCCTTGTGCGGGATCCACTTCCCCGCCTTCTTGCCGGAAAGGACCTGGATGCCTTCGTCGATGGTACGCACGGCGTAGATGTGGAAGCGGCCCTTCGCCACCGCCTGCACCACATCGTCGCGCAGCATGAGCTCGGGCACGTTGATGGCCGGAATCATGACACCCTGCTTGCGGGTGAGGCCGCGGGCCCGGCACACGTCGAAGAACCCCTCGATCTTCTCGTTCACGCCGCCGATGGGCTGCACTTCGCCCTTCTGGTTCATGGAACCGGTCACGGCGATGTCCTGGCGGAGCGGCACGTAGGCGAGGCTTGAGAGCAGCGCGTACATCTCGGCGCACGACGCGCTGTCGCCGTCGACAAATGAATACCCCTGCTCAAAACACAGGCTGGCCGACACCGTGATGGGCTTGTCCTGCGCGTACATGCGCCGCAGGTAACCCTCCATGATCAGCATGCCCTTGTTGTGAAGCCGGCCGCTCATCTCCGACTCGCGCTCAATGTTGATAACGCCCGCGCGCCCCACACCGGTTTCGGCGGTGATGCGACTGGGACGGCCAAAGGTGTGGTCGCCCGTGTCGTATACCGCAAGCCCGTTGACCTGTCCAATTTTGGCACCGCGCGTATCGAGCAGGATGGTGCCGTCGACGTACATCTCCTGCATCTTGTCTTCGATGAGGTTCACGCGGCGCGTGCGCTCCTTGAGTGCGGTGGCCACGTGCGCAGCGCGCACCACTGCGGCCTTTTCTTTGCGCGCCCAGTGAGCTGCCTCGCGTACAACGTCACCGACGTCGCTGAAGCGCGTGGAGAGGCGCTTGCTGTGACCCGCGAGACGCGCGCCTTCCTCGATCACGGCGGCCACGGCTCCCTTGTGGAATGCGGGCAGCTTCTCCTGCTCGGTCACCACGCGCACGAAGCGCGAGTACTTGTGACGGTTGGCCGCGGTGTTGGGCATCACCGAATCGAACTCGGCCTTTATCTTGAACACGGTGCGGAAATCCTCGTCGTGGTCCCACAGCGCCTGGTAGCTGTACGCGTCACCGATCAGGATGATCTTGATGTCGAGTTCCACCGGCTCCGGCTTGATGGACGCGATGGGCATGAGCAGCAGCGAGTCAAATCCGCGGATGGTGTGGCGCTGGCTCTTGAGCGCGCGCTTGAGGGTTGCCCACACCATGGGTTCTTCGAAGAGGTCGATGAGATTTACAACCAGGTAGCCGCCGTTGGCGCGCAGCAAGGACCCGCTGCGAATGGCGGTGAAGTCGGTTGAGTGCTCCCCATCCGACGACACGACGCGCTCGATGGTGCCAAACACATTGGCGAACGAGGGCGAGGTTTCGATCACGACCGGGGCCTCCTTGAGGCCGCCGTTGTCGACGAGGACATTCACCTGAAACGGAAGAAACTCGCGCCGGCGTCCCTCCGCCGCTCCGCCCACCGCAAAGATGGGAAGCCGGTCCAGAACGTACGCGCGCAATCCCTCCACGAAGGTCACGATCCTGGGCGTCTGGAAGTCGTGCATGATCTCGCGCAAGGCGAAATCCACAAACGGTGCGAGGTGTTTCTGCTCGAGCTCCGCGGTCCGGTGGTCGAGGTCGCGCTGCAGTTCGCGCGCCGCGATCAGAAAATCATCCAGCTGGCGCGAGAGCGCCGGGTAGTCGGACTGCAGGCGTTCGTAATCGCCCCGGGCCAGCTTGCCCTGCGCCAGGAGCGCGGGCAGCCTGTCCACCGCAACGGTTTCACCGCCCACCACGGGCACGATCTCCGGGCGCGTCAGGCTCTCGTACTCGATCTGCACCAGGGCAAAGCCCTTCTCGGTCACGTCCTTCTCGAGCAGGCGCAGCATGTCCTCGCGACGCGCGCGGATGTCGTCCGCGATGCGAGCCTGCTTGCGCTTGAACTCTTCGCTCTTGAGTGCCGCCGGGATGTACTCCGCGATCGACCGCAGCACGTCTTTCAGGCGCGCCTTGAGCAGATTTGCCTGACCCGCCGGCAACACCACGCACACCGGTTCGTCTTCGGCGTGGAAGTTGTGCATGTAGCAGATGTCGGTGAGGTCGTTGCGCGCGAGGTCCATCGCCTCCAGCAGGTAGCGGATGGCGGTGAGCTTGCCGGTGCCGGTCAGCCCGGAAACGTAAATGTTGTAGCCGGGGCTGCGCAGTGCCAGGCCAAGGCGAATCGCGTCCATGGCGCGATCCTGGCCGATGATGTTGGGACGTGCGCGAATGTCCGCGGTGGTTTCAAACCCCAGACCCTCGGGCGCGCAGTGCCAGCGCAGCTCGCGGGGCGAGAGCTTGAGACGCGGACGGGATGAAGGTTTCCGCTGCATGACGCGTGTTGCGACCGCGGCAGGAAGGCGCGTTACGAGTTACCTGGCAACCCGTTGCAGGCCGGATGCCGCCGGCACCCACCGTGCCAGCACCGCCACAACGGCGGTGGTCATGAGCGCTTCCCACACCGCAAAGGGTGTGTGCGCCGCAAAGGTGGCTGCAAAGATGCTGCTGCTCTCGCCGGAGAACGCCAGCTCCGCGGCCATGGCGGCGGCGGCTGCCAGCATGGAACACGCGCTTGCAACCGCAACGCCCGCGAGCGCACCCGCGCGACCGTGCATGCGCGTTCGCATGAACGAAAGCGACGCGCCCGCGATGGTCACCGCGACGACACCCATATTAAAGACGTTGGCGCCCAGCGTGGCGGTGCCGCCGTCGTTGAGCACGAGCGCCTGCACGACGACCACGGCGGTCATGGCCAGGAGTGCCAGGGCGGGGCCGGACAGTACGGTAAGAAACACCGCACCCACCATGTGCACGGGAACCGACCCGAAGAACGGAACGTCCACCATCTGGGCCGCAAACACCACCGCAGCACCCATGGCGGCGTGCAGGAGGCGACGAGGTGTCGCGTGCCGGCGGGCGCGCACGGCTGCCAGCGCGATTCCGACCGCGGACGCCGCGGCAGTCAGGGTGCACAATTGATTGGAGAGTGTTCCGTCTGCGAGATGCATGAAAAAAACCTCCGGGTCCCGGTTGCTGATCGAGACCCGGAGGGTATCACAGGGCGGAGCGGCGCCGCAAAGAAAACGCGGCGCCAAAACCAGGCGCTAATCCAGCGCGAACTGCTTCTGCCAGTCGACGTCGTCCTCGAAGGGTTTCTGCTCCTCCTTGTAGAGGATAAAGCGGTCCATCACCAGCACGTCCATCTTGGTGCGCATGAAGCACGTGTACGCCTCCTTGGGCGTATTCACGATGGGCTCGCCGCGTACGTTGAACGACGTATTGATGATGAGCGGGCAACCCGTCTTCTCGTCGAAGCGCTTGATGAGCTTGTAGTAGCGCGGGTTGGAATTGGCGTCCACGGTCTGGATGCGCGCCGAGTTGTCCACGTGCGTCACCGATGGAATGGTGCGCTTGCCCTCGCGCACGTCTGCCACCAGCAGCATGTAGGGGCTGGGAACGTCGAGCTCAAACCACTCGCTGCACTTCTCTTCCAGCACGGACGGCGCAAACGGGCGGAACGACTCGCGGAACTTGATCTTCAAGTTCACAACGCTCTTGTTCTCGGGGTTGCGGGCGTCGGCAATGATGGAGCGGCTGCCCAGAGCGCGCGGGCCAAACTCCATGCGCCCCTGAAACCAGCCGATGGTCTTCTGATCCATCATGGCCTGCACGGTGGCGTCGATCATACCGGCTTCGTCCAGCTCGTGGTGCGGGATTCCGTTCTCCTTGAGATACGTGCGCACGTTGTCGCTGGAGTACTCTGGCCCGAGGTACGCGTGCTCCCACTCCCACTTGCGCGGGTTGTCGAGCACGGTGTGGTACAGGTAGGTTGCGACACCCACGGCTCCACCTGCGTCACCGGCGGCCGGCTGGATGAAGACATCCTTGTACGGCGTCTCCTTGATGACGCGGCCGTTGGCCACGCAATTCAGCGCCACGCCACCGGCCATGCACAGGTTCTTGCTCCCGGTGAGCTCGTGCGCGTGGCGAACCATGCGCAGCACAATCTCCTCGGTGACAACCTGCACACTCATCGCGACGTCCTTGTGGAACTGGTCCAGCTTGGACTCCGGGTCGCGCTTGGGCTGGCCAAACAACTTCTCGAAGTTCCGGTTCGTCATCTCGAGGCCGTAGTCGTACGCGAAGTACTTCATGTTCATCTTGAAGGAACCGTTTTCGTCGTACGAAATGGTCTCCTTCACCTTGTCCACGTACTTCGGTTCGCCGTAGGGAGCGAGGCCCATCACCTTGTACTCGGCGCTGTTGACCTTGAAGCCAAGGTAGTAGGTGTACGCGCTGTACAGGAGCCCCAGCGAGTGCGGGAAGCGCGTTTCCTTCAAGATGGTGATGTTGTTGCCTTCGCCCTTGCAGATGGTCGACGTGGCCCACTCGCCCACTCCGTCCACGGTGACAATGGCGGCGTCCTGGTACGGCGACACCAGAAAGCTGCTGGCGGCGTGCGACAGGTGATGCTCGATCATCATGACCTCGCCTTTGAAGCCCAGCTCCTTCTTGATCATCTGCGGGATCCAGAGCTTCTGCTTCAGCCAGAGCGGCATGGCCTTGATGAAGGACGGAAACGAACGCGGCCAGGTGGCCATGTACGTATACAGGATGCGCTCAAACTTGATGAGCGGCTTGTCGTAGAAGCCGACGTAATCGACCTGGTCGATCGTGATGCCGGCATGGGCAAGGCAGTACTCGATTGCGAGCTTGGGGAAATCCTGGTCGTGACGGATGCGCGTGAAGCGCTCTTCCTGCGCCGCCGCGATGATCTCGCCGTCCTTGAGCAGACAGGCGGCCGCGTCGTGGTAATAGCATGAGATGCCGAGGATATACATGCCGTCTCCTTGCCCTAAAACAGGCGGCGCACGGTGGCCAGGGTGTCCCTGGCCGGGGTGCGGGCGTGATAGCTAATCGATGCCATGCGCTTGTCCAGCAGGTCCTGACGACCCAGCCTGGTGACAAGCCACGCGATGGCAAAAATGACAAAGTAGGTGACGGTGAGCAGGATACGCGTGTTGACCCAGCCGAGGGCGTGGGCAAACTTCATCCAGCCTCGCCAGATGAGCGAGAAGAACTTCTTCATAGGCCTCTGTCTTTGATTCGCGATCGTCGCGGCGAGTGTTGAAAACTACGTTAACACCGGGAATCAGCATAACATGCACGCGCGCGGCGGGTCAACCCGCGGGCCCCGGTGGCGTGTCAGCGAGCCCAGCGCACCACGTGCACGCCGGCCGTGTCGACCCAGAACTCGTAGAGCTCCGCACCGGCGGGTGTTTCCACCAGCTCGTACTTTCGCTCCATGACCGGGGATTTGAAGGGCTTCCAGGTACGGTTGGGGCGCGGAGAAGACGAGAGTTTGTCGCCCGTGGAATTGAAAACGACGATGGCCCAGTTGGTCCCACCCGAGGTCTGCAGGGCCGCGATCGCGGCACCGTCCGGCGAAACGGCAACCAGGGCCCCGGTTTCCGGGATGCGGCGCGTCACCTTGCCCGCGTTATCCAGCAGGTTGATGGATGACGCCGTGTCATCCGTGCGCACGCGGTTGGTTCCGCCCCATCCAAACGCGGGGCGTTCGCCCAGGTGCGTGGGACCCGCGGCGGTAATCTCAAAACTCAGCTGGCGGATGATGTCGACCAGCCACAGGTGGCTGTCGTCGGCGTGCAGGAGAAACGCGTCAGCGCCGCGTGCGGTCTGGCGCGCACTCAAGCGTGCCGTCTCGATGGAACGCACGTCCCGGCAGGCGCCGGTGGCAACGTCAAACGACGCAATGCGCATGCGGGCCGGCAGGGTCTTGGACTCGCCTTCGTCCACCAGGACGTGCAGCGTCTCGCCCTGCAGCACCATGTCGCGCGCGCGCACCGTATCCGCGCCCGTACCGCTCAACCGCAGCGGAAACTTGCGGTCAAACGCACCCGTGTGGGCAAACACCTTGACGTCGCGCTTCACGCGGTCGTGAATGGCGATGTACTTGGTACTCGCCGCAAAGCAGTTCACCAGCCGCTGCGTCTTCTTGCTGGTCTCGATACCCGCGCGACCAAACTGGTCCGGTGCCGCGCCAAACTTGCCCACGACCACGGCCTTCTCGGTCCACACGGGTGCGGACACAGCAGCCGTAGCCGCACAAACGAGTGCGAGAGCGAGCGTTGAAGAGCGCAACATCGGGTCTAGAACTCGGGCGACACGTGCGGGTTTACCCGGACAATGTCGAAGGCGGGGTCGCCGGGAGCGAGGGAGTGCCGCTTGCGGTACTCGGAGATGCCGCGGTAGCCAACCAGTTCTTGCAGTTCTTCGTCCCACAGACGGAAATAAAGCGACTTCAGGCTGGTCTTCAGCGTGATGTGCTTAACGTCCTGGAAGATGGGATTCTGGGCGTAACACTTTGCAAGATTGTAGTTCGGGATCTTCGGGCTCAGGTGGTGGATATGGTGGTAGCCGATGCTACCGGTAATCCACTGCAACACGGCCGGAAGCTTGTAGTACGAGCTGCCTTCCACGGCACCGGTGGCAAAATCCCACTGGTCGTGGCGCGCCCACTTTACACCCTCGAACTGGTGCTGCACGTAGAAGAGCCACACGCCCGCAGCACCGGCGAGGAACATCACGGGAAGCTGAATCAACAGGTACGCGCGCCAGCCGATGGTCATGCACATGAGGATGGCCAGCGCCAGAATCATCACGTTGGTCTGGTGGATGCTTATGTGCTCGCGCCGCGTCATCTTGCGCCGCGCGAAACGCTGCAGCACCAGAAACTGGAGCAGCGGGCCGATGGTCAGCATCACCCACGGGCTGCGGTGCAGCCGGTAGCGCAGCTGGCGCAGTTTGGGTGACTGCATGTACTCGACCACGGTCATGGTCCAGATGTCACCAATGCCCCGGTTGTCCAGATCGCCGCCCGACGCGTGGTGCTGGGCGTGCTCGTGGCGCCATTGCTCGTACGGTGTATAGACAAGCAGTGCGGTGACGGTCCCTACCACCGTGTTGGCCTTGCGCGACTTGAAGAACGACCCGTGGCCGCAATCGTGCGAGATGATGAAGGACCGGATCAGGAATCCGGACGCGATCGGGATGAGAAGAATGGTGAGCCAGTAGGAGACTTCCAGTGACCGGATCATCAGATACCAGATCAGGAAGTATGGACCCAACGTGTTGATGAGCTGCCAGATGCTGCGACCCAGGTGGGAACCCCGGTGCGGCGCAACAGCTTGTAGCCACGCCGGCTGCGGTTTGCGCGCGGCGGCCGGGGCTGATTCGCGAATTTCAGTGGTCAACAGGTCATTCACTTACGTTAGGGTCTCTCGCTCACTTCTATAATAGGCACGGTCCGGGAACCTGTCCACCTTGATTCCCCTCAAAAAGCGGTAAAAAGCGCCCAATTTACGCCTGGCTCGAGTGGGCTGGCCGAAGGCGTTCACGCCGGACGCGCCGCAGGGCGCTGAAAACCAGGAACAACGACAGTGCGGTAAGAGCAAGTGCCGTGATCGCATTGAACAGGGCACCATCAAAACCGCGCGCTGCTTCAAAGTGCGCGATCGTCAAACGCACCAGCGACCACAGCGTGATGGTCAGGACAAAGAGCATCGGAATCAGCGTAAACGCGATGCGACGCCGTGCGCGGTGCAGCCACACCGTCACCACCAGCAAGGAGAGTGCCGCCAGCAACTGGTTGGAGGCGCCAAACAGGACCCACAGCTTGAGCCAGCTTCCCTTCTCTCCAAACGCAATGAAGCCAAACGGGATCAGAACCGTTATCGCGGTTGCAACGAGTGCGCCCCAGCGCCCGCGCCAGCTGAACAACTCCTGCAGGAGATAGCGCCCCAGGCGCATGCTCACGTCCAGGGTGTCGAACACAAAGGTTGAGAAGGCCATGGCGCCAAAGGTGATGGCAAAGGGCAGCCTGTCTTCCCCGATGACGAGGGTCAGGAACTTGCCAATGCCGTTGCCGTAGATGGTTCCGGGCGCGAGTCCCTTCACCTCGGCGGGGGTTGCGATCATGATGGTGGCGAGTGCAATGACGGCGACGAAGCCTTCGCACAGCATCGCGCCGTATCCGATGGAATGGAGGTGCGACTCGCGGTCGATCTGCTTGGAGGTTGTGCCCGAGCACACCAGTCCGTGGAACCCGGAGCACGCGCCGCACGCGATCGTCACAAACAGGAACGGGAACATGGCACCCGTCATGCCGCCGGCCTGGAAGCCCTTGAACGCGGGTTGCTGCACGTCGTAACCGCCAAAGAGCAGCCCGATCACACCCACGATGATGGCGGTATAGAGAACGAACCCGCCCAGGTATCCGCGCGGTTGCAACAGCGCCCACACCGGCACCACCGATGCAACGCAGCAGTACGCGAGGATCAAGAGACCCCACGTGGTGTGCGAGAACACAAAGACGTGCGACATGTGCGTGCCGAGCCACGCGAGGGCAAAGGTGGCGGGGACAAAGATCACCGTCACCAGCCAGAGCGGCGGTCGCAGAAACTTTTGCACCACGCCCATGACCAGTGCCAGGCCCAGGTAGAGAACACTGGCGGCAGCCACGGCACCGCCGGGGTTGAACGCGTGCTCGCCCTGCAATTCTTCCGTCCCCACCACAAACGACGCCGCGGTGAGGTCGGAGAACGCAACGATCACGTACGCCAGTGCGATCCAGATGAACGCCATCAACGCGCGGCCCGCGCGCGTCCCCAACTGCGCGCGCGCAATCTCGGCGATGGAACGCGCACCATGACGCACGCTGGCGGTGAGGGTTGAAAAGTCGTGGACCGCGCCGATCAGCACCACACCCAGACAGATCCACACCAGGCACGGGAGCCAGCCAAACGCCTGGCAGGCCAGAATGGGTCCGGCAATGGGCCCGGCCGCGGCGATGGCCGAGAAGTGCTGCGCAAACAAGTAGAAGGGCCGCGTGGGGACGTAGTCAACGCCGTCGGCGTGGCGATGCGCGGGGGTCTTGTGCCCGTCATCCAGTAGAAACTGGCGCGCCACCCAACCGCCGTACAGGCGGTAGGCCGCGGACAGGAACACCACAAACGCGATCGCGAGAAGGGCGAGCGACATTGTCGGCGAACCCTAGGCGCGCCGGCGCCCGAGACGCGAACCACCGGCAGCGGCAGAGATGAGCCCCACCACGATCAAGCCCAGCCCGGTGGCCGCGCGTGAATCCGACGTCGACGCAAGCCGCACCAGCTCCGCGGCACCCGCGTTGTGCGGAATCACAAACAGTCCGATGCCGGCGAGGAGAAAGCCAATCGCGATCACGCGCTGCGACGGCGACGCCGTCAGCGGACGCCCCGCCGCGCGCCCGACCGCACTGTGGTTGTAACCGAACGAGAAGTAGACCGACATTCCGAGCACCAGCCAGCCGATGAAGCGCCACCACGACGCGGGCGGCAGGTGCACCATCAGGAACACGCAGGAAATGACACCCAGCGACGGCAGGAGCCACGGTCCAAACGGCACGCGGAACGGGCGCTCGCGGTCGGGCTCACGCAGGCGCAACACGGTGACGCCCACGCACACCAGCACAAACGCGAACAGCGTTCCGATGTTGGTGAGCTCCACCACCTCGTTGATGTTGGCGAAGGCGGCCAGAACGGCAACCACCAGGCCCGTGACCAGTGTCGTAACGTGGGGCGTGCTGTACCGCGGATGAACCGCCGCCGCCCACTTGGGAAGCAGTCCGTCGCGCGCCATCGAGAAGAAGATGCGCGGCTGCCCGAGCTGAAACACGATCAACACCGACGTGGTTGCAAACACCGCACCCAGTGCAATGACAAGGGTCGGCCAGATCATGCCGCGCGCCGAAAAGGCGGTGGCCAGCGGCTCCGCGGTGCCAAGCTGCATCCAGGGCACCATGCCGGTAAGGACGATCGCCACCGCGATATAAATGACGGTACAAATGATGAGGCTCGCGATGATCGCGATGGGCATGTTGCGTTTGGGGTTCCTGGTTTCTTCCGCGGCCGTGCTCACGGCGTCGAACCCGATGTACGCAAAGAAAATGATGGCGGCGGCCGAGAAGATGCCCAGCGTCCCGTTGGGTGCAAAGGGTCGCCAGTTCTCCGGATCCACGAAAAAGGCGCCAAAGATGACGAAAAACGCGATGATCGCGAGCTTCAGCACCACCATGGCGGTGTTGAACCAGGCACTCTCTTTGATTCCAACCACCAGCACCCACGTAATCGCGATGACGATGGAGAAGGCGGGCAGGTTGAACACGATGGGCAGCCCCATCACGCGCGGCGCGTTGGCGTACGCTCCCGCGGCCCGCAACGTCCCATCCGAAAGCGCGTTGGGATCGGCGGCCGAGAGCACCTGGGCAGCCGCCTGTGCCGCACTCCGGTAGTCGATGCCCAGCCAGTCGGGCATGCCCAGCCCCACCACGCGCAACAATTCCTGGAAGTAACCGGACCACGAGATGGCGACGGCGACGTTGCCAATGCCGTACTCGATGATCAGGTCCCAACCGATGATCCACGCGATGAACTCGCCCAGGGTTGCGTACGCGTACGTGTACGCGGACCCGGAGATGGGAACCATCGACGCGAACTCGGCGTAGCAGAGTGCGGCAAAGCCGCAGGTCACCGCGGTGAGGATGAAGGAAAGAATGAGGGCGGGACCCGCACCCAGGTGGGATGCTCCACCCGCGGCGGCGGTCCCCACGGATGAAAAAATACCGGCGCCGATGATGGCGCCGATGCCCAGCATGGTGAGCTGGACCGGTCCCAGCGTTCGCTTGAGCCCGCCCTGGCCTTCGGCCGTGGACAGAAGGCTCGCGACGTTCTTGGTTCGCAGGATGTCTTTGAGCACGCGCGACCTCCCAATGAACCCGCGCAGTGTACTCCCCGCCGCGGGGGTGCCCGCAACGGCTTTCTTGCGCCCCTGACACCGACTTGTCGCACGACAAACTTCGTGTCAGGATTGCACCACGAAACCACTCTGGAGGAACCCATGAAGACCGTGTTCTCTGCCCTGCTGCTGGTCCTCGCTCTCACCGTTCCCGCCACGGCCGCCGACCCGCCGGTGGCACAGCTCACATCGCTCGCGTGGCTCACGGGAAGCTGGGTTGGAACCTCGGATGGGACCAGCATGGAGGAACACTGGTCGCGCGCCGACGGCGGCGTCATGACCGGCATGCACCGCGACGTACGCGACGGCAAGGTGCGCCTGTTCGAGTTCCTGCGCATCCAGCAGAAAGGCACCAGCCTCGTGTACCTGGCGCAGCCCTTCGGACGTCCGGAAACCGCGTTCCCGCTGGTGTCGCTGGGAGTGAACGAAGTGACGTTCGCCAACGCGGCCCATGACTACCCGCAGCGGATCACCTACAAACGCGAGGGCGACACGCTGAAAGCGCGCGTGGAAGGAACCGTGAATGGGAAGCTGGAGTCGGAAGAATGGACGTGGACGCGCGGCGAACTGGCGCCGTAGCCGGTCTGCTACTTTGACGTGTCGCGCATCGCGTCGCGCAGCGATCTGAATTCGCTGCCGAGAAACCAGTTGGGCACGCGCGCGTCGTTCGCAATCGTGTACCCGGTGAGAAAGTAAATGCGCGCGTCGCCCTGGATGCCGCGCATGTCCCACGTGGCGGCGTCGTACTCGTCCTGCGGCTTGTGGTAGCCCTTCTGCATGTACGCGGCGAAGCGTGCATTCATCTCCTCCGACGGAGGCGGATCGTCGAGCGGCCCGCCCACGGCGAAGAGCGCCGGAACACCCTTCTTCGCAAACGGATAGTGATCGGAGCGGAAGAAGGCACCGTACTCCGGTGTCGGGTCGTCGATGAGTTTGCGCCCCTGCGACTCCGCCGCGTCCTTGAGGTAGTTCTCCAGCTCCGAACTGCCCAGTCCAACCACCGTCAGCCCGTTGAAGTCCCCAAAGGGGAAGAGCGCGTCCATATTGATCACGGCCACCGTGTTCTCGAGCGGAAACAGAGGATGGTCGGCGTAGTGGTAGGCACCGAGCAGCCCCTGCTCTTCGGCGCCGGTCGCGATGAAGACCACGGAACGCTTGGGTGCTTCCGGCAACGCGGCATACGCCTCCGCGAGTTCCATCAGCACCGCGGTACCGCTCGCGTTGTCGACGGCCCCGTTGTAGATGGAGTCGCCCTCGACCGGCTTGCCAATGCCGACGTGATCCCAGTGCGCCGTATAAATAACGTACTCGTCGGGGCGTTCGCGGCCACGAATGCAACCCACCACATTGTGTGTCTGCGAACGCTCGACGCGTACGTTGATCTCTCCCTGCAGCGTCAGCCCAAGCGGAACCGCATGGAAGTTTCCACGCGCCGCCTCGGCAGCCAACGCCGCAAAATCCTTGCCCGCGGTGCTGAACAACTCGAGTGCCACCGGCTTGGGGACCAGCATTGAGAAGGCGCATCGTCCCGGCGCGGTCTTGGGCAGCTCGCGGTCAAAGTAGGGATTCTTTGCACCGCCGCTGATGACTTCCCACGGATAGCCGATCACGGCCTGATCGTGCACCACAATGATGCCGCGCGCACCCATGCGCGCCGCAGTTTCGTTCTTGTTAAGGCTGGTTCCGTAGTGTGACAGCGCGCGCCCCTTGAAATACAGGCTGTCCGCCACACCGGCCGGATCGTTCATGAGAACAACGACCGTCTTACCCTGAACATCGACTCCGGCATAGTCGTTCCATCCGTGCTCGTCTGCGACAATTCCGTAGCCGACAAAGACCAGTTCGCTGTTCTCTATCCCGACCCGGCCGGCCGTGCCGCCAGTTTTGGCGGTCATGCCCTCGCCAGGCACGAGCGGTATATCCCGTCCTTTTCCATGCACGGCGACGCGCGTCGTCGGCAGAAGGCGCTTCTTCAAGAGCGGCACTTTCTGCAGGTAGCCGCCCTTTACCGGCGACACACCGGCCGCGCGCAGATGATTGGTGATGTAATCGAGACTCTTCTTCTCGCCAGCGGTGTCCGGCGCGCGCCCCTCGAATGCGTCGGCGGAGAGCACCTGGATGTGCTCGGCGATGCCCTCGGCCGTGAGGGTCGCGGCGGCGCGATCGCGGCCCGCATCAGCCGGAAGACCGGCCAACACCGCACCAGCGGTCACTAGCCAGAGGACGGTCGCGATCGCGAGCGCCGCACGATGCTCCTGGGAGTTGCGCATCGGATTCATGATGCACGGAGCCGGGGGCCCCGCGCTTTCAGGTTGTTGCTCGATTGGGAGGCTAGTTGCGGGCGCGGCCGGCCGCCGCCAGACGGCGGCGGACGGCACTGGGGGCGACGCCCATTTCGCGCGCAAAGGTGCTGGAGAGGTGACTGTGGCTCGAGAAACCCGTGTCGAGGGCAATGCGCGAGAGATTGGTTTCGGTGCCGGCCAGCGCGTGGGCCGCAGCACTCACGCGCAGCCGGTGCAAGTAGGCGCGCAGCGACACGCCCGCGCAGCGGTGAAACACGCGCGATAGATGAAACGGCGAGGCACCCACCGCGCGCGCGACATCGTCAAGGCGCACGGTATCGCGGAAGTGCAGGTTCAGGTACTCGCGCGCATCGTCCACGATGGCGCGGTGGTCGTCCGATGTGGCGCTGCGCGCGGCGACGGAGCCGCCGGGTGTGCGCGCCACCGCGTCGTGCAGCATGTCGAGCGCCAGCTCATCCATCGCGATGGGGTCGACGGGAAGACCGCGCTGCGAGCGAATCGCCATGACGAGGTGTTGCAGTGCCAGGCGCATGGGGCGCGTCGCAACCGTGATCGTCGGGCAGGGGACCCTTCCGACGCGCGCCTTCTCAAAAACATCCTCCGCGACATCCGCGCGGTACGCAATGCTGACACCAGTGTCGTTGCAACCCTGGGGGTGAAACGTGCGGTACGACGCACCGGGCCGGTGCAACACCGCGGAGGCGGGGTCCATGAACACGCGCCGACGCCCGTCGCGCAGTTCGCAGCTTCCGTCAAATCCAACGGCGAGGACGTGGTGGGTGTGGCAGCGTTCGGAGCGGAGGGCGTCGCCGTCACACAGACAGCGCCAGTGGACCACCTGGACCAGCTCGCTCTCGTGAACGGTTTCTACCGCGACGCAGCCATCCAAGGTGAGACGGCCGCCATCGCACCGGGGCACGGCACGGGGTTGCATGCGAATGTCTACGGACGGGGGCGGGGGCAGGTTGCGGTTAGCGGTACAGGGCCTTCACCTTCCCCCAGGTCGACGTCTCGACGGCCAGCCCGAGCTGGAGCTCGGTTTCCGCGGTCTGGATCCAGGTGCACCCGCCCGGGCCTTCCATCTCGTTGGTCACCTTGATGGTGTACAGGTCGACGACCAGGTACCCGTGCGAGGGACCGATCATGCCGTAGCTGCCCTGGTCGACCCACGTAAACTCCTGCACGTGCCCGTCGCCCCAGTCAACCGTGGAGCGCTTCACGTGCGGCAGATCCACCCCGCGACGCGCGGCAAACCCACAGCCGAACTTGCTGTTGTACCACGCGTAGATCACGAGCTCGGCCGGACGGACCACGACGTCGTAGTTGCGCTGCGGGCAATCCGCACACCCGGCGACAGCGGACGCGGAGAGCGCATACGTGCCCGGGCAGATGTACGTGTGTTCCCCCTGCAACGCGACCGTGTTTGGATTGGTTGCATAGTCGCAATCAAGACACTGGTGGCACTCGCTATCCTGCGCCCCGTCGCCGTAGTCAATCAGCGCGCACACCAGCGACTGCGAGTTGCAGTCCGCTCTTGCGCCGACGGTCACGCCCACAGTGTGCGGCGTGTACCCGGTCCGATCGGTTGTCGTGAGTGTCAGTTCGCCCTCGCAAATGGAAGCAACCGGTGTGTCGGCATCAGCGGGGATAAATACCGCGACGCACAGGACAGCAACGGTAACCGTCACCAACGCCCTAGCGCGCATACAACGCCTTCACCCTTCCCCACGTGCTGGCTTGAACGGGTGTGGTGTAGCCCGGGTTCACAATGATCTGTGCCTGCTGCGTCCATGCGCAGCCGATCCCCTCGATCTCGTTGCTGACCTTGACGGTGAAATGTCCGCTCTCGGGAAAGTTGTGCGGCGGCACTCGGTATCCCCCGCCGGTCTGGTCCCACGTGAACTCCTCAACCGGCGTTCCGTCGCCCCAATCCACCGACGAACGAACGATGTGGTCCGTATCCAGGGTGCCGGAAGCAAACACAAGACAGCCCGTTCCGGACGGGTCGCAGATGGAGAAGAGGTTCAGAACCGGCGCCGCGACTTCCACGTGCCACGAGTAGTCGGGGCAGTTGGTGCAACCCTCGGTTGCGTAGGCCTTGATGACGTAGGTGCCCGGGCAAACCAGGTCTCCGATGGCTTCCATCCAGAGTCCTGCGTATGCCAGCTCGGGATCGCACGGGTAGAGCCAGCCGCAGTTGGTCACGAAGTTGTCGGCGCCAAACTCCACGCGCCCGCAAATCGAATGGCACGCATCTTCGTTTCCCGCATCGCCGGTAGCACTCACCACAACCGTCAGCGGAGCCGTCCCCGAGAACGGACCGTCAAAGGTGGCGTGAAAACTCCCGGCGTGCGCGGCATGGACAGTGACACCAGGCAGCAACAGCGTTGCCAGGCAGAGTCGGACAATGGAACGCACCCGGATCCCCCTGGGGACGGGTTATGAGAGGGACGCACGTGGCGTCGGGGCTTTAGATTAAAGGAGAGAGATTAATAGCAGTTTGGTGCGGGGATTTTATCACGCGACCACATGCGCGTCAAGGCGACGGTTAAGCCGGGGCACCCCGCGAACTCAAAAGCTTCAGAACGTCATCCACCATCGGAACGTCGCCCTCGGCCCCGAGTCGTACAAAGATGGAGCGCGCGGCCTGGGCCTCCAGCAGGGCGTGGTCGTTGTCACCCTGCAGGTGGTAGGCACGCGCAAGTTTTGCGCGCACGGTGGCTTCCTCGTACGGCATCTCTGCCTGTCTCCACAACTTGAGCGCGTTGCGCAGGCGCGTGAACGCGCTGTCGGTGTCGCCGCTTTCCAGTGCAATCGCACCCCATGCGGACTCAGCCTGCGCCGAGAACATGGGAGACTCGAGCATTCCGGCAATCGATTCCAGTTCCGCGGCGTGGGTGCGCGCGCCCTCGAACTCCTTCGCCGCAACCAGAATGGTGACGGCCGACGGCAACAGGCGCACCCGGTCCAGCGGGTGCGCGGGCGCGTCCGCCAGGGCGGCCTGAATCAAGGCGCGCGCCGTTTCCACACGACCCTGCCGCACCCGCAAGAGCGCCAGCCCGGGCACGGGCGGATACCCCATCTCGTGCGCGCGCTGGAACGCTTCCTCGGCGGCGTCGAGCTGGTGGCGACGGAGTCGAATCACGCCGACGACGTAAAACGCCTGCGACGCTACACCCAACTCCCACTCCATGTGCGTGGCCGCGGCGCGCTCGGCCTGCTCCTGAGCGTCGGTCCATGCACCCCGCGCGTGCATGATCTCCGCGCGGTGCACAGAGCACAGCCCTGGAAACGGCGACTCGCGATGCGGCGAGCACCAGTGCACCGCCTGATTGCTCCACTCACCCGCGCGCCGGTAGTCGCCAATCTGTTCGCAGGTGGAGATCACGTTGCAGTACGCCCTGCCGATGGTACCGGGCGAGAGTTCACCCGCAACCGCCGAGACCATGGCCTCGTCAAGCAGGCTCATGCCCTCCGCAATGCGATGCCGGTAAACGAGGATGCGTCCGCGATCCTGCAACGCCAGGGCTCGCAGGTCGGCGCTGCCGAAGCGGTCGGCGAATCTCATGGCCTCGGTTGCAAAGCGATCGGCGGCATCGAGGTCGCGGGATTTGAAAGCCATGCGCGTGCGCATGCGCGCCAGATAGCCGTGTGCCAGCGACTCGGGAGCACCCTCCAGCAGGGCCTCCGCGCGGCGCAGCCACCCGTTGGCCACCGAGCTCTGTCCCCGGTCGTGGAAGTCTTCGGCGATCTGAATGGCAACGGTCGCGGCATCGGTCGTGCGCCCGTCCTTCAGGTAGGCGGCGTGCGCGCGCGCCCACAGCTCGCGCATCACGGCCGGTTTGCTCACCCACAACGCGGTCTGCGCGTACTGCACGAGGTCATCCGTGCCCAGAGTCCCGCGCGCGTCGAGGTCGGCGTAGGCCTCGAACGCCGTGGGCCAGTCGAAGCGCTGGCTGGCCTCGCGCGCGCGCATGAGCGTGTCACCCGTAACGGACGCCGGCTCCGCCTCGCCCGCGCGCGCGGGTGCCGTGGCCGAGCGCAGTGCGTGCAAAAAATCTTCCATGCTGGCAAAGCGCGCGGACGGTTCCTTCTCCATGGCACGGTTCACAACCGCATTCAGCGCACTGCTCACGTCGCCGCGCAGCTCGCGCGCATCCAGGTGCGTCTCGCACGCGATCATGTACAGCATGGCCGCGGGGTAATCGGCGCGAAACGGCCGGCGCCCGGTGAGCATTTCGTACAGGACCACACCCAGCGACCAGATGTCGGTGCGCGCGTCTACTGGTTCGCCCCGTACCTGCTCCGGCGACATGTACGCGGGAGTACCAAAGGCGGCGTGCAGGTCGCTGGTACCCGGGTCGCGCGCCTTGGCGATGCCGAAGTCGACGATCTTCACCGTCCCGTCCGTGGTCACCATGAGGTTGGAAGGCTTGATGTCGCGGTGCACAATCTGCCCCGCGTGCGCGCGACCGAGACCGCTGGCCGCCTGCATGGCAATGGAAACCGCCTCCTCGATGGGAAGCGGGCCACGGGCGATGCGGTCCGCGAGCGGGGCGCCTTCGCAATATTGCATGACGATAAAGATGTTCCCGTCGCGGGCCTCCGCGACGTCGTAGATCGTGCAGATGTTGGGATGGTCCAGCGCGGACGACGCGCGTGCCTCGCGCAGCAGACGCTCGCGCGCACCCTTGTCGCCGGCCCCGGGCGTCAAGAACTTGAGTGCGACCACCCGGTTCAAACGCGTGTCCTGGGCGCGGTACAACACACCCATGGCACCGTCCCCTATGCGGTCCTGAATATGGTAGTGAAGCAGTTTCTCGCCGACCATGGTGCCGAGAATATCATTCCGACGCGGATGCGGGCAACCCGCGCGCGGCCTGCCGCAGCAGTGCCGCAAACGCGCGCTCGTCGATCTCAGACGCCTTGTGGACCTTGATATGGCGCACGTACGCCCCCTTGCCCTCCAGCAACTGCTTTGGATCTTTCAGCGCGGAACCCCGGAAAAAGCCAAACTGGACGAAGCCGTCGTCGGAGTAGACGTACGAGACGGGACCCTTCGGGCCGATCCAGCACCCGTTGCCCCACTTCACGGACTCGGTCAACTTCGGTGCAACGCGCTTCACAAATTTCCGGAGTGCGCGAATGATGACCTGGTTCTTGGCGCTCTGGTCTGCGAGGTAATCATCGAAGGTCGCGTACGTCTTCATTCTGGGCATTGGCTGGTCACCGCACTCGATAGAATTGGTTGCTCACGGCGTTCCCTGCTCGCGCACAAGGGAGTGCATGTGCAGGAGCGGATGGGGCTGTCCCTGGTCATCCAGCTCCGAACGGCCCACCACCCGGAACCCGCACGCCTCATAGAACGCGCGCGCCGTCGCATTGTCCGCGTTGACGTCGACCGTGAGGTCGCCGTGCAGCTCGCGGGCGTGGGCGACCATTCGGCGGCCGACACCGCGCCGATGGTGTGCGGGGTCGAGAAACAGGGACTCCATCTTGCTGCCGGACATGCCCATGAATCCGATCACGACGTCTGTCGAACTGCACGCGACCCAGAACTCCGTCGTGTTGGACGCGAGGTAGTTGCGCACGAGCGGTAGCAGGCGCTGAACGTCGTCTTCGGACAGAAAGGTGTGCGTCGCGCGCACAGAACGCAGCCAGATCTGCAGCAGGGTGTCCCGCTCAGCGGGACCCGCGCGTCGGATGACGATGGCGCCGTCGCTCGACAATTGCATCCACCGGCAGACGGACTACGGTAGAAACCGCTCCGGGTGCTTGAGCTTCTCGGGGAGGTACGTGTCGATCACATAGTTGAGCCCGTGCTTGGCCAGCGCCTGCTGTTCGGCGCGAACGCCCATCCCCACCAGTTGGTTGATGGCGTCCTGCCAGGCTTTGTGGTGGAGGAAGAAGGGGTCGGTCTTGAGCGCATCTTTGGCGCGCTTGATGTCGACGTCCTTGAGCGGGTGCGTGGGCAGCTTGTAGTGCACGATGTCCTGGGGCGTGATGCCGAGGAAGCGCGCCTGCGGCACGCAGAAGAATTCGTTCAGGTGAGCGGCGTTGCCGCTCCCCACCTTGAGGGTTCGGTAAATGTTACTGATCCCGTACGGGTCGCCGTCGACGAACACGTACACGGGAAGCTTCATCTCGTCGGAAAGTCGGCGGATGAAGCGCCGGCACGCGCGCGTGGGCACGCCTCCCATCGAGATCAGGATGCAGTTGGCGGTCTTCCAGTAGTTGTGCTTCACCAGGCGCTGGAACATACCGGCGGTTTCGATCACGAGCAGAAACTTGGCGTCGGTTTCAAACTCCAGGCTTTCAACACTGGTGGGAATCGAGTAGGCCCCGCTCCCAAACTTGGTGCAGTCGATGCGGAGCGGCTTGCCGGTGTCGCGATCCTTGTCGAGGATAATGAGCTTGCCGGCGATCTCCCCGCCCTTTTCCTCGGGGATGAAGCCCAGCTGCTCGCGATTCAAACCAAACAACGCCTCGACGTCGTCCATGACAGTGTCGCTCTCGGGTTGCTCGTCAAAGCGCGCGTCGTCCCAGTTCTTGGAGACGTAGTACGCCTCTCGCTTGGTGGCGATGTCGTCGGTGTCCACGAGCTGCTTGGAGAGCGCCATCATGCGCAGGGTCTGCGCAAAGGTCTTCACCGTGTTGACGGTGAGCGTGCGCTCCTTCATGCGCCCTTTCATCTCCAGATAGCCCACCTTGGGCTGGTACTTCACGTTGGTAAGCGCGCGCAGCGGGAACTTCATCGCGGGCTTCTTGCCGTCAACGATGGCATCCCTCACGCGAGAGGCTTCGTTCTTGATCTTGCCTGAGACCTTGCTGGTTGCCATGTGCGCGCTCCTTACAGCTTCCGGCTTCGTTCCAGCGTGTCGACGAGTGTCGCCACAATCTTTTCTTCTTCCTTCTCTGAAATCCCCAGGATCTCCTGCAGGGCGATCCCGATGTGCGGGATGTACTTCTCAATGTAGGAGCGCTTCTTCAGCTCGTCGCGCTCGCGCGCGCCGCGACGGATGAAGGCTCCCAGCCGGCGCCCGCATTCCTGGAGTGCCAGCTTGATTTCCTTGATGATGTCGTCGTAGTGAGCGACGGCTTCCTTGCTCTCGGAGGTGAACGGCACCCACACGGACGCGATCTGCACCATGATGATCATGGGGGCTGTGGGCAACGCACCGCGGCTCTGGTCGACGCCGTACGACTTCCACGCCGTGTTCATGACGGCGTTGGTGATGGCACACGCACTCTGCTGATAGATGAGCGGTGCCCGGTTGGCAAAGCGGTACAGCGACACGATCTCGTCTCCCGCGAGGTCGCCGCCGTAGGCGATGGCGGCTTCGATCTGGAACGGATTGCCGCGATACACCGTGGGCGGTCGCGTGACCGCGGTGTAGAAGTTGGCCTTCACCTCGCGCTGCAGGCTCTTTACCAGCAGGTCCTCACCCACCACCGACAGGCAGTCGGTGGGCGGGCGCATGATCTTGACCTTGGGAAACGCCTTGATGATGGCCTCGGCCTGGTCGCGCGTGACGCGCTCGGGCTTTGTGGATGCCGGCACTTTGGCGAACCCCAGCACTTCTTCCGCGATCTTGGCACTCATGCGCGAGAACTCGCCGGAGAGAAATCCGGCGACGTTGCGTGCGCGCGAGGTCTGCAGCATGTCGATGAGCACGCCCAGTTCCACACCGTAGGGATGCGGCTTGATGGGTATCGCGGGCGGCGGGAGCTGGTCGGACAAGCGCGCGTAGTGGATGGGCTCCGAGCGGGGCGCAATAAAATGGATGTCGGCGTGCGGGTTGGCCAGCGCCACCTGGTGCAGATACTGGTCCACCGAGCGCTTGCCCTTCTGGTAGATCGCCTCCATCTCCATCTCGATGCGTGTGCCGTGCGGGCGGTTCCACTCCACTGCTCCGTCGTCCAGGACCACCGGTGCGTTCTTCTTGGTGTCGATCTGGAGTTCGTACAGGTGCGCCTTGTGCTTCTCGCCAATGCGCGACGTAATGCGCACCGGTTTGCCCGTGGTGAGCTGCGAGTACATCACCGCGGCGGAAATGCCAATACCCTGCTGCCCGCGCGACTGGCGCAACTCGTGAAACTTTGAGCCGTAGAGGAGCTTGCCAAAGATCTTGGGCACCTGCTGCTTCACAATGCCAGGGCCGGAGTCTTCGATGACGACCTTGAAGCGGTCCTCCGACAGTTCGTGGATTTCAACCTTGATGTCGGGCGGGAGACCGGCTTCCTCGCACGCGTCGAGCGAGTTGTCGACGGCTTCCTTGACCGCGGTGAGAATGGCGCGCGTGGGGCTGTCGAAGCCCAGCATGTGGCGGTTCTTGGCGAAGAACTCGCTGACGGAGATATCGCGCTGCTTGCTCGCGATGGCTTCGGCGTCGTTGTAGCTGCCGCGCTCGGTGCGCGCACCACGTGCACGCGGCGCGGGAGTATCGTCTTCTTCCACCGACGCGCTCTTTTTGGAGCGCGCAACTTCCGCCGGGCGCGCACCCTTCTTTGCGGGTGCCGCGGCCAGCGTCTCTTCACCAAAGAGCGAAAGCGTTTCGGGCTCCCTGGCCGGTGGGCGCTTGCCCTTCTTTGCGCGCGGAGAGGTCTCCTTGCGCGCCGCCCGCCGTGACCCCGCGGGTGCCTTTTTCTGCTTCGACTTCGCCACGCTGCCGCCTCCGATTATCGCATGTGGACGCCATCAACCGGCCACGGGGGCCGGGATCGATGCGGATGGTAGGAGCGGAAGCCGGAATCCGACAAGCATTATTGCGGATGGGGGCCCCGATGACTCAAAGACCCTCGTAGGCCGACAGATAGCGGAGTTTCTCTTTTTCCCAGCGCAGCGCTTCGTAGATCTCGGCCGCGCGCGTCACCCGGCGCGCGGCCGCGTCGGGGTCACGCACGGCACTCGCGAGCGCCGCGGCCAGTTCTTCGTCGCTCCCCGGCTTGAAGTAGAGCAATGCGTCATCCGGAAAGTAAGCGGCCACCGAATCCAGGCGCGACGCCAGCACCGGGCGCTGCAACGCCACGTACTCGTACATCTTGTTGGTATGCACGAGAACTGAATACGCGTTCTGTTTCACCGCCACCACACACACATCCGCCAGAAGAATCTCCTCGATCATCTGCTCGAAGGAAACAAAACCCACGTAGTGCACGTGCGATGAAATGCGCAGCGTCTCGGCAATGCGCAGGACATCCGGCAGGTAATCCCCCGCCCCGGTGAAGCGCAAAGTCGCCCCCGGCACCTCCTGGTGCAGGCGCGCCATCGCGCGCACCAGCGTGTCGTAGCCGTAGCGCTCTTCGATGGCGCCATGCGTGAATACGCGCAGCACCCCGCGGGCACGCTCGGCCGCCTTGATCGCCTCCACCCGCTCCAACAGGTGCCGCCAGCGCTCGATCTGGAAATGCCGGTCGTCGGGCACGTTGACGACCACGGTGATCTTGTCGGGAGGTGCCCCGCGCCGGACGTAGTTGCGTTTCATCTGCTCCGTCACAGTCAGGCAGCGGTGCGCAAAACCAATGGAAGCCTTTTCCGCGAGTGTGACGATCTCGACGAACAGGGGTGTGTACCAGTTCCCGGCAAACATGGTCGCAAACAGCTCCGGAATGGGTTCGTGCAGGTGGAGTACCACGCGCGCTCCGGTCCGTCGGGGATAGAAGGCCGCGAACACCAGGTAATCGGGCATGGTGTTGACCTGGACCGCGACGAAGGGCGCCTTGCGGTGCATGCGTGCAAGTTTCAGCGATGCCAGCACGAAGAAGGCGTTGTACTCCCACAGGTAGCGGAGCACCTTGCCGCGCCGGTGTCCCACCGGCAGGCGGTACACGCGCACGCCCTCGATGGTCTCTTCCGCCGCTTCGCCCTTGTTGCGCAGGCAGATGACGTGAACGTCAAAGCCGTCGGCCAGCAGTGCCTCGGCCTCGCGCTTTACATTGAGCTCGAACGGATAGAACGAGTGACGAACAATGGCGACGGCTCCGCGCGTGCTCACGACCGCTTCCTCTCGATGACGCGCGCGTACAGCTCCAGCAACTCCCTCGCGACGCGAAGCAGTGAGTACGATTGCATGCGTTCGCGGCCGTTCACGCGCCGCGGTGCTGCGAGCACTCCGCGCAGAGCACCCGCGATGGCCACCGGGTCCGCTGGCACCACGTGGCACCCCGCGATGCCGTCCAGCACCACGCGGGCGTCGCCCACGTCGGTGCACAACACGGGCACGTTGCAGGCCAGCGCCTCGCGAATGGTCACCGGGGAGGCTTCAAACGAGGACGTCATGAGCACGGCTTCGCTTGCGTTCATGTAGACGGGTACCTTCGCGTGCGGAACGTTGTCCAGTGCGATGAGCTCCACATCCGCGGCCGACGGGTCGGTTTGCCTCAAGTGCTCAATGGCCGCGCGTGCGATATCGTAACGCTTTTCCACGCGCGAGGGTGCGGCCGGAAACAGCACGTAGCGCTTTCCGGGTGCCAAGCCCAGTGCGCGCTGCGATTCCGCCGTGTCGGCGGGAGCAAACTTGTCGAGATCGATGCCGGCGGGCAGCAAGGTTGCGTCGGGGCGCCCCAGCGGCCCGCGCAGGTGCTCGGCCACGATCACCACCGCGTCCACGCGCGACGCCACGGTGCGCTTGAGATTGCGCGAGTACGCGATGCGCTTGATGGGATGCTCGCGCAGCACGTCCGCGGTGTCGCCGGAAATCTCGCCCTCGTGGAACGTCCACACCACCGGCACCTTGCGCTGCAGGGTGGCGACGAGTCCGCAGAAAGAGTGGTGCACGTGCACCACATCGTAGCGCTTGCTCTGCAGGCGAGCGGCAAAGCCGACCGGCATTCCAAGGTACGCCAGCTTGTTGGCGCGCCCGTTGACGAAGTACACGTCGACGTCAGCCCCCGCCCGGCGCAGAGCGTCGGCTTCGTCGCGGACGAACGAACCGTAGAACGGCATCGCGTCGCTGGGAAACATGTTGGTGAAGACGAGGACGCGCATGTCACCGCTTGCCCGGGTTCATCTGCCCGGGGTTGGAGCGCAGGAGCCAGTTGATGAGCGTGCCGTAGCGCTCGTAGAACGCCTCCAGCGACTGGCGCGCGAGCGCGCGCTGAATGTCCTCCACGCTGGCACCGGCGGGAAGCACCGTCATGCGCCGCGCACGCGCGAGATCCACAAACATGGCGCGCGCCGCCACCAGGTGCGCGGTGCCGCCTTCCTCGGGCTTGCGTCGCAGCGCTTCCGCGGGGTCCACGTCCAGCAGTATGGCCACGTGCGGACGCGGCACCATTGCGTGCAACACCTTGAGTGCGAGCGGCGGGTTGGCGGGATTGGTGCCGGTGAACAGCGCGTAGTCCACCAGCGCGTCCACGATGAAGCGGTCGCAGATGACCACGTTGCCGCCGGCCAGTCCGGCGCGCGTGCGCACCACGTACGTCCACGCCAGGTCGGTTGCGAACACCACGCTGAACACCCAGCGCGCGAGCGGGTTCTTGAGGCGACGCTGGCGCTCGTCAAAGCGCGCGGCTTCTCCGCGCGGCGACGCGTTCATGGTTTGCGGCGTTGGCACGTCCGGGTCGTTGCTGCCGCGGCGCAGGACGGCCTTGCCGGCGCGCATCACCGCACCCACGCCGCGCGACGACGCACCGCGCGCCCAGATGCTCTGGACGCGAATGTCGCAGGTTTCAAACACGTCGCGCAGGCGATTGGCCTGAACACTCTTGCCGGAACCGTCGCAACCGCTGAGGCTGATCAGAATGCCGGGCTGGCTGCGCACGTGCAGCTTCCAGCGCACGGCCCACACCAGCGTGTCGTACACGTCGAGGAGTTTGCGTCCGGGGCTGCGCCCGCGGTCGCGCGTCACCTTGCGGTAGTAAGCCAGCTTGTTGGTTCGAAACGGAATCGCGGCCGGAACACCGTCTTGCAGGTAGCGCACGTGCGGCAACAGTTCATCGCGCACGGTGACATAGCGTGCGGGCGCGCGGTCCAGTTCGGCACGTTGTTCCGCGCTCAAGAATCCGGCGCCGTAAAAGCGCTTCCAGGTTTCCTCGAACACGCACAGCGCACCCCAGAACCCTTCCTCCCAGCCGCGCAGTCGTGCGTGCGCCGCGGGCTCGGCCAGAGCTTCCGTCATGGAGCGCAGCGCATTGGCTGTGAGCAACATATTGCCCAGCGACAGCGCCTTGTCCTCGTAGAACCAGTGCGCCAGCGTAATGAGCAGCGACTCGGAGACACCCGGGATTAGAATGTCGGGGTCGTCCACCGGGTTGCGCGCGTGCGCCCACACCGGGCCGTTGTCGAGAAACGGAACGCCCCATCCCACCAGGTCGTGCAGATGAAACGCAAAGCTGCTGCCGTCACCCGTGAAACGGCGGAACAGAAACTTGTGCGGCTCTTCGACGTTCAGCAACTCCATGTAGCCCATTTCCACCAGGCACGCGCGCGCGGTCTGCACGCGCCCCGACGGAACCAGAATGTCGAGATTGCTGGAGAGATAGTGAAACGACGGTGTGGCACCCGTGGACTTGAACACCATGGTCTCCACGCGGTCGTTGTGCAGCCGAAGCCGGATGCGCTCGAACTCCTCGCGCTGCGCGCGATAACGCGCGAGATCCCGCTTCACAAACTCGGCCAGCGGTGTCGCGTCGAGTACGTCACCGTAGCGCGCGGAGATGGGAATGAAGGAAACCTTCTGCTTGTCCAGGAGCGTAGCCGCCGCGTGCAGCAGCACGGCGTCGTGGCGCGATAGGTCCTCGGCAAGGTACGGGTTTGCGATGGCCCCGGCCACGCGCAGGACGGCCTCGCGCGACGGTGCCGGGGCGTTGTGAACCGCTACACTCATCGCTGCTCCGCGTGCAGGCGCGCCAGCAGTCGGTCCGCCACGTTGTCCCACGCAAACTCGTCGAGCGCGCGCACCGGCGGTACCGGCGCCTGCATCAACGCCGCCGCCTGCGCCAGCATCTCGTCGTCGTTGGCCACGTAGCACACGTCGTCGCCGGCCGGTACCACGTCGCGCAGCCCGCCAAAGGGACGCGCAATCACCGGCACTCCGCTTGCCAGCGCCTCAATCACGGAGAGAGGAATCTCGACGCAGCCCTCGCTGTCGAATACCGGAAACACGTAGCGATCGGCCAGGCGGTGAAACTCATCCACCGGAACAAACTCGCGAATCACGCGCACGCCCGCGCGCTCCAGCTCGTTGCGCACCGCCGCGTCCTCCGGCGTGCTGGTGCTCCCGATCGCAATCACGTGCGCACCGGGAAGGCCGGCGAGGCGCGCAAGCACACCGAGGTTGCGCTTGGGACGCAGGTGCCCCACATGAAGGAACACGTGCGCGCCCTCGGGCACGCCGTGCTTCCTGCGAAGCGCGTTCTTCTCCCCCGGTGCCGCGGGCCGGAATCGCGCAAGGTCAATGCCGACGGGCAGCAGGTCGCCCGAAAGCGACAGGTTGTGCAGATGCAGGAGTGAAACGTAGGAAGGCACAAACACACAATCCGGTGCGGCACCCTTGAGGAACGGCTTCAGTCGCGACGGATGCCGGCGCGGAATCAGGGCCACCATGGCGTGACGCGCACGCGGCCAGTGCCGGCGCAGCGAAAATGCGCGCACAAAACTGCCCGCCGTATCCGAAGGAGACGGCACGTAGATAACGGTGTCGGGTTGCGCGGAAGCGACCGCACGCCGCAGCGCCGGCTGCATGAACGTGCGCGAACCGGGAACGTTCACGATCGCGTCATCGCCACCGGGGGTAGCACCGTTCTGCCTGGCGGCCAGCCCGCTCCGGTCCACGTTGATCATGCGCACCGCGTGTCGCGAGGACAGCGCGCGGCCCAGCGAGAACGTGAACTTCTTGATCCCCTCGTCCCAGGGTTCGACGAGGTCCTCGGAGACAATGACAATCCGTCGCGCCATTAGAAGCCGCGGAAGCGCTGGAGAAAGTCCCAGATGGTGAGGGCGTCGATGTCGCCCGTGACGGAGAGCGCGCTCTGGCACCCGTTCGGCCACGTACCAAAGCGAACCAGCGGCCGCTTTGACTCTTCGATCACGCGGCGGCATGCCTCCAATGTTGCGGGCTCCGTGTTCTCCACCATGCCAAGGTGAACCGCGTAGCCGTCGGCGCGTTCGCCCACTTCCACCACGTATCCCATTTCCGTGAGCACCGCAATCGCGTCACGACTCGACCCCGCCGACACACCGATGCCGGGGCGAAGCGGCGAGTCCACCACCAGCGGAACCCCGGCGGTCGTCAACCGTTCCGTGCCACCCGAACGCAGCCACAGGCTGGCGTTGGCCGGTGCCTCTACGCTGACGCGGTAACCGTTGCCTTCGCGGATGAACTGTGCGCGGCTTCGCGAGCGCGCGTCCCACCACTGTGCAATTTCATCCAGCGTCGCAATCCAGACCCCGGGCCTGCGCGAGCACGCGTCGGTTAGAAGGCCGCGCAGTGCACCCGCAAAGAAATCAATCCGCTCCGGGTGCAGTTGCAGCGTGAATAACTCGCCGCGATCGTACGTTTGCTGCAAGATCGCGCGCCACATCTCGCCCAGGTAGTTGGCGTCGTGCAGGTACATGCGATCCAGCGGGATCTCGTCGTCCGGGAGACACACCGGAATCTCGATGAAACCGTCGCGACGAAACGGAAGTGCGCGCATCTTGCTGGCCGGCACCGGGCGGTAGAACGCCATTCCGCGCTCCATACCCTCCTTCTGCTTCGGCGTCATGGCCTTGACGTCCAGCACGTCCCACCACACCGTCTGGTTGGAGCTGTAGCGGAACTGAAACTCGCCCACCACGCGCATCGTGTCGTCATTCCAGTGCAGGTACGGCGCGCGAAATCCCGTGAACGGCACATTGCACGAACGAAACAGGTCCACCGCGCGCCCCATGTGTTCGCGCTGACCCGCCAGATCCAGCGCCGAGAGGTCGATGTGCGACCACGCGTGCACCGCGAGCTCCGCACCCCGCTCCACCAGCCGGTGCGCAAACTGCGGGTTGCGACTCATCGGCAATGCCGTAATCGGAAACGTGGGACGCACCCGGTACTCATCCAGAATATCCATGAAGCGCTCGAACCGCCCGCCCATCCGCGCCGGATCCGGCCCAAACCGCGTGGCAATCTGGGCGCTTCGCTTCACCAGATTGGCAGCGCCGCGATGACCCCATACAAACTTGAGAACATTCATTGGCTGCGATTGCCTCCCGAATCCGTCCCGGCCAGCAGCTCTTCGATCAGTGCTGCGCGCTTTGCAAACATCGAATCCAATTTGAATCTCTCTTCCACGATGCGCCGCCCCCTCATTCCGAATGCCTCGCGACGGGCTGGATTCAGCACCAGATCGCGTACCGCGGCGTGCAGGGCCGTGTCGTCATTGGGATCCACGACCAGCGCACTCTCCCCCGCATCCACCATTTCCCGAACGCTGCCGACGTCGGTTGCAACCACCGGCAAGCCCGTGGCCATCGCTTCGAGCACCACGTTTGGAAATGCTTCGGTGCGCGAGCAAAGCACGAACACGTCGGCCGCCCGCAACACCCTCTCCACGTCGTCGCGCATACCCGCAAAAACAACATGGTCGCTTACTCCAAGGCGTGACGCCAGCGCCTCCAGTGATCCACGTTCCGGGCCTTCCCCAACCACGAGGACTTGCACGGCGTGGCCCTCCCGGCGCAACCCGGCTGCGACGCCGATAAGCGAGTCTATTCTCTTCAGCGCTTTCAGGGTAGCAACCGTGACGAGCACCACGGCACCCTCGTCAAAGCCAAACTCCCGCCGCGTGGCAGCGCGCTCATCCGCCGACGGACGCCGGTAACGGTCCGTGTCGACACCGTTGTGAACGACGCGAATTCTCTCCCGCGGCAGCCCCTCGACGCGCACCAGGTAGTCCTTCTGAATTTCCGCCACGGCCAGCAGTGCGTCCGCGCGGCGGAGCATCGGCAGGAGAAACGGAACCACCTGCCGGGTTCCCCCGGTGTCGCCCATTGCATGGTACGAGACAACGACCCGCCGTACCAACCCGAGTTGTCTGGCCAGCGAGGCGAAGATCACGGTGTTCGGGTGCGAGAACGTGTAAATAAGATCCGTGCGCTCCTTGCGCAGAATGCGCCGCAGAGCAGCAAACGCAAACGCGTCGAAGCGATGGCGGAGCAGGCCCTCGTAGAACGGAACACCCCGCTCGCGCAGCTTGTCCCGGAAGTAGCCGCCGCGCTTGAGACAGCAGATCGCGAACGAAAGCCGGCCCGGATCCGAGCGCGAGATGAACTGAAAGAGGGCTTTTTCCTTGCCGCCCATGTCGAGCTCATTATCAAGTATGAGTACGCGACGGATCATCGGCTGACGCCCGAGCCCCACGTCTCGCGCCATTGCTCAAACGCGAGCAGGAACCACACCTGCTGCGCGACGCGCGTGTCGCCGGCGTAGAACCGCTTCACCAGCGCGGACACCATTCGCGGGTCGAAAATACCCGCCTTGCGCACGCGCTCCTCATGCAGGGAATCGTCGACCAGCGCGCGCAGATCCTTGTGCAACCACTGCTCCAGCGGAATCGCGAAACCCTGTTTGGGACGGTCGACGAGTTCCCGGGGGACGCGTCGGTAGAGAATTTTCTTCAACGCGTGCTTGGGTCCAAGTTCGCCGCGTCGCAGGTGCGCCGGCATGCGAAACGCAAACTCCGCCAGGCGATGGTCGAGCATGGGCTCGCGTCCCTCGAGACTCACGGCCATGGTGGTCCGGTCAACCTTGGTCAGCACGTCCTCCGGCAGATAGTTGTCAAAATCCCAGCGACACATCTGCTCGGACGGGCCGCCCGCGTAGGCGTCGGCAAGTGCGCGCGGGTTCTGGTAGTCGCCGAGGAGTGCCGCAACCTCCTCGGGCAGGAAGTATGAAATGGCGGCGTCGAAGACGCGTGCGGCGGAGCCCGGCATCAGCGCACGCGCTCTCAAGATTCGGCGCGTGATCTGCCCGCGCGTGGCGGCACCGCTCCCCATCCGCGCCAGCGCCGCATCCATGCTGTTGACGTTGGCCATGGCAAGCGGGCGGACACTCGCGGACTTGAGCCACGATGGCACGCGAGAGAGGGTGTCCAGTCTGGCGAGAACGTCGTCGTAGACGCTGTATCCCGCAAACAACTCGTCGCCGCCGTCGGCCGACAACGCCACCTTGACCTCGGCGCGCGCCAGTCGCGACACGAGCAGGGTGGGAATGCCGGACGCGTCACCAAACGGTTCGTCGAACAGCGGGCCCCAGTTGCGCGCGATCTCCAGCGCCTCGCGCACGCCGAGGATGTACTCGGTGTGCTGTGTTCCCAGATGGTTCGCAACCCGCTTGGCCCACGCGGACTCGTCTCGGTTGTCCTCGGCAAAGCCAATCGTGAACGTACGTAGCGGCTGTGTCGCGTGAGCAGACAACACCGCCGTGACGAGCGACGAGTCAACACCTCCCGAGAGAAACACACCCACCGGGACGTCGGACACGAGGCGGTACTGAAACGACTGCGTGAGCAGGCTCTCCAGTTCCTCCTCGATCGCCCCGTCGTCTCCTCCCAGAGGCTGACTGGACCGCTCGTGGAGCGACCAGTAACGGGACACAACCGGCTCGCGGGAACCTGGACCAAACTCAAGCCGGCAACCCGGCGGCAACTTGTGAACGCCCTCGTAGATGGTACGGAGCGACGATATGTAGCCGTACTGCAGGTACTCCCCGAGTGCGGTCTGATTGAGTCGCGGCTGCCAGTGGCGGAACTCCCGGATCGCTTTAAGTTCCGACCCGAACCACAACACCTTGCCATCCCACCCGTAGTGGAGGGGTTTTACCCCGATTCGATCTCTGAAGAGATGCAGCGTTCGATCTGTGTTGTCCCAGAGCCCGATCGCGAACATTCCAACGAAGTGGTCCACCGCGTGGACGCCCCACTCCTGGAAGGAGGCAAGAATGACTTCGGAATCACCGGTACCCTCAAATGCGTGACCGCGCGCAACCAGGGTCTTCTTCACTTCGGCGAAGTTGTAGACCTCGCCGTTGAAGACCATCACAAAACGGCCGTCGCGGGAGAGCATCGGTTGATGACCGTGCTCCGAAAGGTCGAGAACCGACAGACGCCTGTGTCCAAGCCCGACGCCGTGCGCTCCGACCCAGACACCGCCATCATCGGGGCCACGATGGCGCATGCACGACGTGGCACGCGCGAGGTCGTCCGCGAGCCCGGGCGCATCCCCGTCGCGAGTAACAAAACCGGTTATTCCACACATCCTGGCGGATCCCAACAACCACGAACAACGACGTGGCGAGAAAAGCTTCCTGTTCGGGAGGGGTTAAATCGAGTTAACTATTCTAACACGCAATGATATCTGCTATGAATACAGAACCTTAGGTCGATTTCGGAAGAGGAACCCGATGCTTCTCGGCAGACCCTTGCTTGTGGCGGCGGCCATGCTGCTCCTGGCCTATGCGGTGGCCCCGCTGTTGCCGGCGTGGTCGACGACGTGGGTCGGGATCGCCATTGTCCTGGTCTTTGTGGTGCTGCTGCCCGGGTATGCGATTGCGCGCCTCTCGGGCCAGCGCACGGACGACCCGCTCGACGCCGCCACCTACATCTGCACCAACGGCCTGATTTTTGTGCTGATGGTGGCTTTCCTGTGGGCGCTCACGGGTGTCTCCATCGACGCCTACCGCGCGGCCCTGCCGGTGCTGGTGTTCGCACTGGCGTTGATGGTACCGGCGCGCGACAACACGCGCGTAGACGCGCTGCGCCGCTCCATGCGCACGCGCGACCGCCGGCTCCTGGTGGTCCTCGGACTCCTCATGCTGCAGGCACCCATCGGGGTGGCGATCGTCGGCCCGCCCATGGAGATTACGAGCGATACCTTTGACCACGCGGGCTACGTGGCCGAGATCGCGCGCACCGGCGACCCCTTTCCAACCACCGCCATCTATCTGGACCCGGGTCCCGACGGTGCCGACATTCGCAAGGCACTCCTGCACGCGTTCTACGGTTTCATCGTTCGCCACACCGGTGCCTCGCCCATCGACACGTTCTCGGCGTGTGGTGCCTTCCTGCTCGCCGTCATGACGCTCGTGGTTTACACGACGTCGCGCGCCCTCTTGCGCCGCCACCGTCTGGCGGCGGCCATTGCGGTGGTTCTGTTCCTGGTCGCCACGGACTGGGGTGTGGGCGGATCGCTGGTCCGCGCCGCGTTCTACCCCAACCGCTTTGGTGCGGCATTCCTGCTCCTCTTTGTCATGTCGGCGATGGAAGTGCTGAACCGCGGGCCGGTGTCGGCCATGCGCTGGTGCATCGTGTACGCCTTTGCGGCAACCGCGACCCACGTGCAGTACGGCATCCTCGTCATGTTTGCGTCCGGCATGTTGATGATCTGGAAGCCGTGTTCGCCCATCCGCGCCTGGGGCGAACATATGATCCGCACCCTTCGCATCCTGATCGCGGCTGCAATCGGTGTCGCACCCTTCATGCTGTTCCGCTATTTCACGGCGTACCGCACCAACCCGCTGCATGAGCAGGTGCAGGGTGTCACGTATGTAACTGACACGTGGTTCATGGCCGATCCGGGTGTGGTGTGGCGTGTCATCGGGCCGGTGGGACTTGCGGCCATCCTGTGCATTCCGCCGCTCTGGTCACGACGCCGCGACGTGCCCGGCATTGGCTACGGGATCGCAGCACTGGTCACGTATCTCTGTGTGGAACTGGTTCCGTTTTTTCTCACACCGTTGTACTCGGTGATCAAGTACGTCGCGTTTCGTCTCGACGCCTTGCTGCCCATCTATCTGTTGCCCGCTGCCCTGTTTGCGATCCGTCCACCGGGCGCGCGACTGGCGAAGTCGGCCGTGTGGGTGGCGGCGATCATCGCGGCCCTGCCGTTGGTCAGCCACACCGCGTTCTCTCCCGCCATCCTGAACGCGGAGCGGCAGCGGAGCCCCGATCGCTGGGCGCGCGGGTTGTTCCAGCTTGCGCAAGCCTTGCCGCCGGGCTCCGTGATTGCCAGCGACCCGGTGACGTCGTATCTGGTGTCCGCGTTCACGCCCTACCACGTGGTGTGCACGCTGGACCAGCACGCGCCACCCAACGACCTGCGCGTCGAGGAACGCATGACGGCCGCGCGCGACATCGTGAGCCCGTACACGAGCGCGCGCGACAAGGAACGGTTGATTCGCGAGAACGAAGTGACGCACGTGGTGGTGAACGAGGCCATTCCGCCGGGCCTGATTCTCAACTACTGGACGCTGGAGCCGGCCGCCGCTGCGGGAACCGAGGATACGTTTCGTTCGCTGCGCTACGAGTTTGAACCCATCCCGCTTTCGGACGGCCTGACCGCGTTTCGCTGGCGCTCCGAGGAGCGCTTGAGCACGCTGCCGCGCCCCGTTCCCAAACCGGTGGTGGCTGCGGTGCCGGCGCACGCGCGTGTCGTGGACAAACCCGCCGGTGAAGCGCAGCTGGCGGGTGCGAGCATCCATGGCGCGGGAATCATTCCATCCGGCGGCGAACTGGTGGTGGATCTCTACTGGACGCGTCTGGGAATCACGCCCCCCGGCACCTACGTGGTAACGGTTCGCTTTGACAAGAAAGACGTTACGCTTCCGTTCGACGGCAAACCGTTTCCCAAGGTAACGCGCAAGCTGGTGGAGACCGTCAAGCGCGAGCGCTACCGCTTCCGCGACGACCACATGATTCTGGGCGGGTTGTTTGGTCCTGACGCGTGGGCCGAGGGCGAGGTGGTTGAAGATGCGGTACGCGTTCGCATCCCCAACGACCTCGCCCCCGGGCGTTACACCGTGCAGGCAAAGATGCGCCGTGTTGCCAACCAGCCCAATCACTGGCTGGGCGACTACCTCTACGACCACGACTCCTACACCGGCGTCGATATCGGCGACATCACGGTGCAGCGCTGGTAGCTATTTCAGCAACACCAGCTTCTTTGTAATCCGCTCTCCGCCCGCATCGAGCACGTAGAAGTAAACGCCACTCGAGACGCGGCCCCCTCGTTCATCCATTCCATTCCACACAACCGAATGCGACCCGGCGGGTTGCGATTCGTTTACCAGGGTGCTAACCACGCGTCCCGCAACATCGAGGATGAGCAGTTGCACATCCACCGCACCGCGACCGCTCGGGATGTCGTAGCGGATGGTGGTCTGCGGGTTGAACGGATTGGGGTGGTTCTGATGCAGCGCGAGTTCCAGCGCCTTCAAGGATACCTTGACCACGGGCGAGCGCACTTCATCGCCATCCAGCGAGCGCACGAGCAACTCGTAGTGGTAGGTGCGCCCCGCTTCCACGGAGGCATCGGTGAAACTGCCGCGAGTGTCCGTAACGGGACCGGTGTCAATCTGCACCGGCAACACCTGCGAGTCTTCACGACGGAAGAGCGTGTACCGCTCAACCGCCTCGTCGCTCTTCAGCTCCCAGCGCACATTGACCGCACCGTTGGAAGGTGATGCTTCAAAGAGCGAGATCAAGACCGCGACCGGATCATTGCTGGCGGTGAACGACCACACTGGACCCAGCGTGCCCCCGTACAGGTTGACCGCATAGATCTGCCAGTAATACTTGACGCCGTTCTGCAAGTTTCCGGGGTAGTAGAACGTTGAGTTCAACCCGAACACGACCGGCGGAGGTTCCGGGCTCGTTCCGAAGTACACGATGTAAGTCATTCCGCCACCCGCGGGATTGACGGCCTGCCAACTCAAGACCGGTGCCAAAGACGCGACTCCGCCATTGGGCGGCGATGGGCCAAACGGTGTCCCGGGCGCTATCTGCGCTCCGACCAGGAACGTCCACACCGGCCCCAGTGTGGTCGTGATGCCATCCGAAACGCCCACACGCCAATAGTATCGAGTGGTGACCGTTAGCCCTGTCATTTGATAGGAGGGCGTGGCCAGCCCGGGTGCGTACAGCGGCGGCAACGGCGACGTTCCAAAGTACAGATTGCTGGTCAGCCCCTCGTTGCCGTTTGGATCACTCACCACCCACGACAATAGCGGAGAGGTGTCGTACACAGTCTGGTTGTTGACCGGCACCGGATTGGACGGGGCTGCGGGCGGAAGATTGGAAGAGATGGTTGTGAATTGCCATGTCGGCCCGGAAGTCTCGGCACCCAGCGGATCGCGCGCCACGACACGCCAGTAATGCAGCGTCGATGCTGCCAGCCCGCTGGCTCGCCAGCTGCGATCCTCCTGGCCGCTCGAAACCAGCGGCGGGGGTGTTGTGTCGCCAAAGTACACGTCGAAGACAACCGGGTCGCCGTCGGGATCGATGCATGCCCAGGAAAGCGTGCGATTGTTTGCCACGTTGACCGTTCCGTCGGGCGGATTGGGATTGTTGGGCACCAGCGGCGGGCTGTTGCCCGGCTTGGTGGTGAACGTCCACGTGGCGCTGGAGGTCTCCAGGCCACCCGCATCACGCGCGACGACGCGCCAGTAGTGCACCGTGAGCGGATCCAGAACCGGCGCCGGATAGTGGTTCTCCGTCACGTTGGCCGCGAGCAACGGCGGCGTTGGATTGGTGCCAAAGTAGACGTCGAAGTCCACCAGGTTGCCGTCGACGTCAAAACTGTCCCACGAGAGCAACGGCGCCAGACTCACATGCGTCCCATTGTGGGGCGGAACCGGGTTTACCGGCGGTATGGGCGGTGTATTGCCCGCGCACGCGCAGCTCACGTCGGCGTTGAAGTGACTGACAACACCGGTTGCGGTAATAAGCTCGAACGCACAATCCGAGGCTTCAATCTCGCTGGCACTCCCGTACGGGAGAACCGGGTACGCGCAGCACGCATCGGTGGTGCCGGTGCGATAGTACGTAATCTCAAGCAGACTGACCGGTGCGATACCGCAGGTTATCAGCGTCACACTGACCCCAGTCTGCGAATCACCCAGCGACAGAACGTTGGCGGGAGCAACGTCACTCAAGTGAATCGCACCCAGGCAGGCCGGAACCGGTGCTTTGAACTCGACCGCGCGAATGCCACTGGAGCCGGGTCGATACACCACATACGCGGTGACCGGCCCCGCCTCGCTGCCGCTAAAGCTACAACTGGTTCCCGTGACGTCGGTGTAGAGACCGATGGAACCTGACTGCGCGGTAACCAGCGCCGGAGCCAGAACCAGCAAAGCGAGTGCGATGCAAACTGTGCGTTTCATGGCGACACTCCCACGGAAGAGCCTTGGCACGGGGACGATTGACGGGATGAAGAGGACGCAGAGTGCCGCAACCCTCTGGGGGAACGGGGCGCGGGATACTGCCCGCGCCGGCGAGAATGCCGGTTGCTGTCGGGCATGGTGCGGGGACGCCCTGGATGTGGCGTCAGGTGGAAAGTTTACAGCAACGGGTGTTGGGGGGTCAACCCAAACGCATGCGGGTGGCCCGGTTGCGCGCGTGGGGGAAGGCGTGTAGAATGCCCCGCATGCCGTCACAACCCTCCAAGCAGCTCGAGGTTTTCGACAATCCGCACGCGGACCGCGACTACCTGATCTCGTTTGATTGCCCGGAGTTTACGTGCCTGTGCCCGCGCACGGGGCAGCCCGACTTTGCCACCATTCGCATCCGCTACGTGCCGGACCGGCAGTGCGTGGAGCTCAAATCCCTCAAACTGTACCTGTGGTCGTTCCGAAACGAGGGGGCCTTCCACGAGGCGGTCACCAACCGCATCCTGGACGACATCGTGGCCGCGACGGCACCGCGCTTCATTGAAGTGGTCGGGGACTTTTTGATCCGCGGCGGCATCCACACCGTGGTAACCGTGCGCAAGGGAGAGTCACCGGCCGCGCGCTAGCGCGTCTTACCGGGTTCCTTCACCATCGGGACAAAGCGCACCGCGGAGAGCACGCGCTGCGTCACCTTGCCGTCTTTCTTCTCGATCAGCAGCAACTCCTGATAACCGGTTCCCACCGGCACCACCATGCGTCCCGGATCGGCGAGTTGTTCGATCAACGCGGGCGGAACTTCCGGAGGTGCCGCGGTCACCACAATGGCGTCAAACGGTGCCTGTTCCGGCCAGCCCGCGTAACCGTCTCCAATTCGCACATGCACGTTCTTGTACCCGAGGTCCTGCAGGCGCCGTGTGGCGTCGCGCCCCAGCGGTTCCACGATCTCAATGGAGTAGACGTCTTTGACGAGCCCCGACAACACCGCGGCCTGGTAGCCGGAACCGGTTCCAATCTCCAGCACGCGGTCTTCCGCGCGCGGCGCGATTGACTCCGTCATGAGGGCCACGATGTAGGGCTGGGAAATGGTCTGGTTGTGACCGATCGGAAGCGGATGGTCTTCGTACGCATCGTCCACTTCGCTGGCGGGAACAAAGGCGTGGCGCGGAACCGCGCGCATGGCGGCGAGCACGCGTTCGTCACGGATACCGCGCGCCTCGATCTGCTTCTTCACCATTTGCTCGCGCGCGTCGTCCATGTCCGTCTTGCGACCGTTGTCCGCGTACACAGCACCGGCCAGCACCAGCAGGGCAAGTGTCAGTGCCGCGGAGCGCATGCGCGTCAGCGCGAGCCCACCGCCGGTGCGCTGGGGCCGTCGCCCTCCACCGCAAACGCGGCGCGGACTTCCTCGAGTGTGATGCTCATCTGTTCAAACTGATCCGCGTCGAGAGACTCTTCGCGGTACGGATTGGACTGCGGGAGCGACGCCACGTACACCCAGTCGCCCACGGTGGTCAGCGAGTCGCCCTGCGGCGGGCCGGTCTCTGCGGAAAGTTCTGCCCAGCGCTCGCGGCTGAAGACAAGAATGTGCAGCAACCCCTGGTTGCGATGTCCCGGCTGCTCGGCGCGGTACTCAAACGCGACGCCGTAGGACGCGCCCACGATCTTGAGTGATGTGTCGGTGTCGTTCAGCGTGTCGACAACCAGGAGTCCGTTGTTCCATCGCTGCGGCGGATTGAAACGAACGCCGGATTCGCGGTCCACGATGGGGACAACCTTGCCACCCTTCGCGGCCACTTCCCGGCCTCCCGCACTGCCCGCGGATTCGTCCGCCGATTCCTGGCGTGAAGAACAACCCGCCACCACCAGAAATCCCATGACACCCAGAACAGCCAGTCGACGCACAACGGATCCTTTCATCGAACGCACTATAATAGAGGGGAAGCCCGGGGTTGCCCCGGCAACTCTCGCCGTCTATCTTGTTACCATGATAACGCACCCGGCCAAACCCACCAACCCCCCACCGTGGCACCGGAATCCGGTATCACGATGGGCGACCGCCGCAGCCCTGGTGCTGCTGGCCGGGCTGGCTGCCTGCGAGGAAGACCCGGTGGATGAAGGCGGCGCGCTGTGCGGTGGCGACATCGGCGTGGGCATGCGGGTGGAAGGTCGCGCCGACCCGCTGGAAGTGTGCGTGAGCGACGCCGACGTCTCGGCACTGGTGACAGCCGGGGAGCGGTACGACATCGCGGCCAACATGCACACCGATGATGGCGTCTTCCAGGTCCGCATGGTTTTCCAGAAGCGTGACGACTTTCCCGTGACGCTGCGCATCGTTGACACGCTCTCCGAGGCCATCTCCGATCCGGGTGCCGTGTGGCTGCACTACGAAGAAGCGCCCGTCGGCAGTGAACCCATCGCGTCCGCGGCGTCGGAAGGCGGGCGCTTTCGCCTCTCGTCCAGTAACCTCCAGGCGGCGTCAGGCTTCTTTGAAAACGTGACAATGACGATGGAGGAAATCATCGGCGGCGCCGCCGCCGGTGAAAGGCTCATTGTACGCGGCGAGTTTTCGGTGTCGGCCGAGAATCCCGCGCGTCTGCACGCGCAAGCCCCGTAACACCCACGCTTGATCTCCGCGACGCAACCGGCTAAGGTTGCAGCATGTTCGACTCGTTCAGTGAAACCACGCGCGGCTTCCTTACTGCGGGCGCCATTCTTGCCGCCTCGCTGCTGGCCGGTTTCATTGTAGACCGCATCATCCTGGCCAGCATCCGCAAGCTGGCCAAGACCACCCAGGGCAAGATCGACGACATCATCGTCAGCGCGCTCAAGAACGTCGGGCGCTGGGGCTGCTTCCTGATCGGCCTGTACATCGCGCTCCCCTTCCTGCCGGTGCCGGAACATTTTGACGACGAGATCAAGGTTGCGACCCGTCTCGTTGTCCTCGTGCTGTCCATCGTGGTGACGGCACGCTTTGCCAGCGGTATTGCGGCCCAGTACGCGCATCGCATCCTGCCCTCGTCGGCCAGCCTGGCCAAGGTGATTGTCAACGCGGCCGTGTTCCTCGTGGGAGCCCTGGTCGTGTTCCAGACCATGGGCATCCAGATCACGCCCCTCCTGACAGCACTCGGCGTCGGCGGCCTTGCGGTGGCCCTGGCACTGCAGGACACGCTGGCCAACTTCTTCGCCGGCATTCAGCTTCTGGCCAACAAGCAGATCAATCCCGGCGACTACATCCGCCTCGACACCGGACAGGACGGCTACGTCTACGACATTGGCTGGCGCAACACCACCATGCGCATGGTGAACAACAACATCGTGATCGTCCCCAATACCAAGCTGTCGCAGGCCATCGTTACCAATTATTCCCTGGAGACGCCCGACATTGCCCTGAAGGTGACCGTGGGGGTTGGATACGACTCCGACCTGGCCCACGTGGAGCGCGTGACCCTGGAGGTCGCGAAGGCGCTGGTCGATCGTTTCGAGATGGCCGTCAAAGAGTTCGAGCCGGTCGTTCGCTTCCAGTCCTTTTCCGATTCTTCCATTCAACTCAACGTCGTCCTGCGTTGTCGTGATTACGGGGACCAGTTTCTCCTGCAGCACGAACTGATCAAGGATCTGCACCGCCGTTATGCCTCGGAAGGCATCGAGATTCCGTACCCGATGCGCACCGTGATCATGCGCAATCCCGCGCCCGTTTCGTAACACCCGCGATCTGCACGACGGTGGCTGTCGCCACCGCTTCCAACCCATCTACCCACTGGGCAGACGACGCACCACGCTGCGCTGTCTCGTGGCGCATGATGCACGCGCGCGACGCAACGCGACGTACCCACCGTAACGATGGCACATCACTCGCACCTGACCGTGACTTACCAAACGTTCTGACAGACGATGCTGACGACTTGCGGTGCGCGCGTTCCCGCGCGTCCGCTTTGTACGCTCAAGAGGTGATGGAAAGTGCGAAACGCACGGATTCTGCTCCGGGCCTTGTTGTGCGCGGGAGTCATCGTGGTGGCGAATGCGGCTTCTCCGCATCCTGCCAGTGCGGGACCCTACGTAAAGCTCCAGGTTCTTCTCCCCGGCGAGACAGCAGCGCCGGGCTCGGGGTCTGGCAAGCTGGGCGTCCCCACCAGCCAGACTGTGGGCGTGCCCTTTCAGATTACCGTGCGCGCATGCGACGCGGGCTGGGCAACGGTCACCACGATCACCAACTCCGTTCTTGTCACCTCCACCAACGGCAGCGCCACGCTGCCCGGCGGCATGGTGCTGAACAACGGTGTGGCGACGGCCCAGGTGACGCTGAACGCGGCGGGGTCATTCACTTTCTCCGCCGACGATCAGTCCGACCCGACGATTCCGATCGCGACCTCGGCGTCGGTGAGCTCACTGCTTCTGCAAGGCTTCACCTTCTCCAACATCAACCAGAAGAACCAGACCGCCGGGCAGCCGATGAACATCACGGTGCGCGCGGTTGACCCCAACGGCTCCACGGTTGGCTACAACGGCCCCGTGCGCCTGAAGGAAGTCACCAGCTACGGCGACGGGCGCATCAGCCCCGAAGTCGTGACGCTTTCGAACGGCACCTGGGGCGGTTCCGTCACCATGTATCGAGCGGACGAAACCAGCATCAACCGCGGCAACGTCAACGTGGTCGCGTACCTCGACGCGGACCCGTCCATCAACGGCACCAGCGATCCGTTCACCGTGCATCCCGGTCCGTTCCGCCGGATGCAGATCATCGTCCCCGGCCAGGATCCCGCGCCGGGTTCGGTGAGCGGGCTTGTGGGTTCGCCCGCTTCGCAGAGCGCGGGCCAGACCTTCGCCGTCGATGTGTACGCGACCGACAACTTCTGGAACCCGGTGCCGAGCGGCGACGTGGCTCGCATCACGTCCAGTGACCCCGAGGCGAGCACGCCCGTGAGCGGTGCGCTCACCAATGGCACGCGTCGCTTCAACGTGTCTCTGGGGACGGTCGGCACGCAGACGCTGACCGTGAACGACCAGAGCAACGGCTCCATCACCGGCATGACCAGCGCGGGCATCGCCGTCATGGCCAACGCCGCGCATCACTTTGAGTTCAATACGATCGCGTCGCCGGTCACGGCGGGCAACTCCATTTCGGTGACGGTGCGCGCCACCGACGCGAGCGGCAACACCGTTCCGGGTTACTCCGGAAACGCGATCCTGATTCCCAACACGGGTCCGGGCAGCATCTCGCCCGAGGCCATCGTGTTCAGCAACGGCACCTGGACCGGCAACGTGGTGTTCCGCGGTGCGGGTGGTTCGGTGTCGGTTACGTGTTCCGACTTTGCGTCGCCCCCGCACACCGGCACGAGCAATTCGTTCGTGGTGAATGCGGGCGCGTACGCGCGCGTGCAGGTTCTCTTCCCCGGTCAAACACCGGCGGGTGGCACGGCGACCGGCTTTACCGGCACACCCATCGATCAGCAGGCCGGGACTCCGTTCAATCTCAGCGTGCGCCTGTGCGATCAGTACTGGAACCGTATCCAGGGAACCAACCGCACGCTGGCGCTGTCATCAACCGATGAGTTCGCGGGTATCCCCGCCACAGCCAACGTGGTGAACGGCGAAGCGGTGCTGTCGGTCCGTCTGTACAAGGCCGGACTGCAGCGCATCAGCACGTCTGATCCCGGCAACAGCGCCATCCTCCCGCACACGTCGAGTCAGGTACGCGTCATCGGCGGACCGTACTCGCGCATCGTGCTCCTGTGCCCTGGCGAAACCATCGCCCCCGGCACGGCCGAGGGTCGCACGGGTGCGGCGACAGACCAGTCCATCAATTATTCGTTCACGCTGACCGTGCAGGCCACCGACGCGTGGTTCAACCCGGTGGTCGGTACCACCGACGTGGTGCGCATCACGTCCAGCGACCCGCTGGCCCAGCTCCCGCCCAACACCGCCATGGTGAATGGTGTGGCGACGCTGAGCATGCGTCTCTCCACCGGCGGGTTTCAGCAGATCACGGCCTCCAACACGTCAAGACCGACGATGCCGACCAGCACCACGCAGGTGCGCGCCATCTCGAGCGGCTTCCACCTGGAAGCGGATGTCTCCCCGACCGACGTACAGGCCGGCGAAGCCTTCACGCTGACGGTGCGCGTCACCAACGACGCCGGCAGCGTCATCCAGGAGATCAACTCCTTTGTAACGGTCGAAGTACGCAATGCCTCCACACAGGAGGCCGGCCGCGGCACGCTGCTCAACACGCAGTTCCAGCTCCTGCAGGGACAGCGCGCGATGGCGCAGACCTACACCTTCGCGGAACCCATCATCCTGATCGTACGCGACGACGCCGGCAACGCGCCGGCCGCGACCGACGTGGTGACGGTGTCGCCGGGTGCGCCCGCGTCCATTGTGCTCTCGAGCAACCCGCGCTGGGTGGGCGGCAACCAGAAGTCCACCGTCACCGCAAAGGTGATCGACGCCTTTGACAACGGTGTTCCGGCGCAGGCGGTGCTGTTTTCCCTCATCGCCGGCACCGGCTCGCTGCAGGCGATTGATTCGCTCACCGCGGACAACGGCAACGCGCGTTGCAGCTTCCACGCCCCGCGCATTCCGGAGATGAATCGCGTGCGTGCGACCTCCAGTCTTCTGTCCGCCGAACTCGACATCGAGACGGCCTTTGTGGACCCGGCCGCCAACGGCGGGTACGTGACCAACTATCCCAACCCGTTCCACCCGGGCGAAACGCCGACGACGATCGCCTACAAGCTCGACGACAACGCCACCGTGTCGATTCGCATCTTCACGCTGACGGGCGGGCTTGTGTTTGAGAAAACGTTCCAGCCTGGATCGCAAGGCGGCAGTGCCGGCCTGAACGAATTTGCGTGGGACGGTCGCAACGGGGCGGGCCAGTTGGTCGCCACCGGCGGCTACGTCCTGCGCGTGCAGGCCAACGGCAGCGGCGAAACCCTTCACACCATGACGCGCAAGATCGCCGTCGTTCGCTGAGGAGGAACCGAACATGAATGGCAATCGAATGCATCGTTCCACTTCAACGACCCTGCGCGGTGCCGTGCTGACCGCGGTACTGCTCGCGTCTCCCCTGTCCGCAGGGGCGGAGGAAGCCGCCATGGGTCTTCCGGGTGACTGGCTGGCGCGCTACACATCCGCCCGCACCATGGGCCTTGGTGGCGCGTTTGTCGCGACCGCCGACGACCCGCTGGCGTCGGTGTGGAATCCGGCGGGCTTGACACAGATGCTGCAGAACACGCTGAACCTGGAGACGGCCCGCTACTTTGAGGGAACCTCCATCAACGGGTTGAGCATCACCGTACCGGCGCGTCGTCTGCCCACCCTGGGCTTCACGCTGCTGGCACTGAACTCCGGCGACTTTGAGCGCACCAACGAACTCAACCAGTCGCTGGGCACGTTTTCGCAGAGCGACATGGCGTTCATCCTGTCGGCGGCGCGCGCGATCAATCCGCGCCTCTCCATTGGCGCCAACCTCAAGGTTGTGCGTGAAGAAGTGGAGAGCTTTGGCGCCACCGGTGTGGGCGGTGACGTGGGCGTGCTCTACGCCCTGACGCCGCGCGTGCGCCTGGGTGCGTCCGTCATGAACATTGGCGGCCCCACCCTCATGGCGCGTGACGTGGACGAAGCGTTCCCGCTCGAAATTCGCGGCGGCGCCGCCCTGGGCTACCTGAACGGCAAGGGTCTTCTCTCCATGGAAGTCGACCACCGCGAGGGCCCGGGAACGTCGTTCCGCGTCGGCACGGAACTGTGGCTGTACGAAAACTTCGGCATCCGCGGCGGCTACGGCGCCGAGGAACCGGCCGGTGGTTTCAGCTACCGCTTCAACCCGGCGCTCCAGTTTGACTACGGCATGACCGACCACGAGCTTGGCCTCGTGCACTTCGTGGCCCTCGGGTATCGCTTCGGCGGCTTCTTTGCCGCAACCACGGCAACCCCGGCCGTCTTCTCTCCGCTGGGAGAGAACAGCGTCACCAAGTTTGACATCAAGTCGCGCACGCGTGCCGAGACGCAGCAGTGGCACCTCGATATCGTGGACAAACACAACCAGACCGTGCGCTCGTTTGGCGGTCAGGGAACGCCGCCCGCGCATGTCATGTGGGACGGCAAGGACGAGAGCGGCATGACGTTGCCCGACGGCATCTATCGCTACCGCCTCGTCGTGTCCGACACTGATGGTCGCGTGTTGCGCACCGAAGAGAAGCGCGTTGAGATCACGACCACCGGACCGCAGGGCAGCGTGCCCGTGATCACGGAGTGAAACCGATGACCACCCACACCCTTGCAAGCAAGCTGTTGCGCAGCTCGCGCTCCCTGGCGATGGCTCTCGCCGTCGCCGGGGTCGCGGGGTCCGCGCACGCAGGATCCCCGGCAACCGGCGAGACTCCGTCGGAACTGGGGCAGGCGCTGGATGCCGCGCGTTCCCTGCCGGCGGCGGAGCGCGCCCTGGCACTCGAGGATCTGGACCGCCGCGTGGCATCGGTGCTGGGGGGGGACCTGTCGCAGGACCGCAAGGCGGCGATGTGGTTTCTCTCCGGCGAGTTGAACCACGCGCTCGCGCGCTACGACCTCGCGGTAAAAGCGTTTCGTAACGCCGAGAAGGAATCCAAGAAGGGTGCGCTCGCCGACGACGCGTCCATCGCGATGATTCAGTCGATGGAAGCCGCCGGTCGCGACGCCGAGGCGTCCAAGGAGTGGGCGAAGTGGCTGCGCGACAACGCGGCTTCGCCGTCCGCCGCCGACGCCAAAATCTCGCGGGCCTGGAACGCCATTCGCAGCGACAGCCTGCGGCTTGCGAGCTCCGTTCTCAAGGACCTGCGCACGCGTCACGCGTGGACCGCGCGCGACCCGCGCGTGGTGCTCGCAACCAACACGATCGCGTTCCTCGAGGGGCGGTATGCCGACGTCTCTTCCCAGCCAGTCGGCTCGCCCCTCGACGGCGCCATCACCTACCTGGGTGCCATGACCGACGAAGCGGCGGGGCGTCCGCTGCAGGCGGCGGCGCGCTATCAGGATGTCATCACGCGCTACGCGGACCCCGCGTTGCACGATGTCGCCCTGCTTGCACGCGCCAACGTCTTCCTGAAGAGTGGCGCACACCAGAGTGCGGCGGAAGAGTTCGCGCGCATTCAGGACCAGATCGAATCACCCGCGATTCGCGGCGAAGCGCGCTTGCGCCGCGCTGCGGCCCTCGTGCTGGCGAAGGACTTTGAAACCGGTGCTTCCGAACTGCGCGCGGTGACCGCGGAGTACGACGGCCAGGGTGTGGCCGCGCGGGCACAGATGATCCTGGGCGAAGTCATGTTCCAGACCGGGCAGCACGAGGAAGCCATCTCGGAATTCAACCAGGTACTGCGGCGCTACTTCCAGCACGGGCTGGCGTCGCTCGCGCAGTACCGGGTTGGCCGCTGCCTGGACGCGCTGGGTCGCTCCGCGGAAGCGACCGCCGCGTACCAGGCGGTGGTTTCGGGTTATCCGACCGCGCGCGAAGCACCGGCGGCCGCGTACCTCGCGGGTGCCGGCATTCTGGCGCAGAACCGTCCGCGCGCCGCGGTTCCCTACTTCCGTCTCGTGCTGGACCGCTACGCGCCCGCGCGCGGCAACGGCACGCTCGAGTTCGAGACCGCAGAGAAGCAGGAACTCGTGGAGGCAGCACTCTGCCTGCTCGAACTTTCGTATCACCGAAGCGGTGACCTTGGTCTGCTTTCGGGCACACCGCACCTGATGCTGCAGCGCATGCCGGCGAGTCGTTCGCCGTGGCGTGCGTACGCACTCCTCATTGACGCTGACGCGCTGGCGGCACAGGGCCGCCACGCCGACGCCGAAGCCGTCCTCGCAACACTGCTCGAGCAGTTCGACACGCGCGAGGTGACCGTACCGGCCTACCGCTTGCTGGCGTGGACCTACGCGCAGCAGGGCGACCTGGCGCGCGCAATGGAGACGCAGGACCGCATGCTGGCGCGCTTTGGCTCGTCTGGTCTGGCCGACGTGAGTGTCGCGTACCTGAACAAGGGACACATTCTCTTCAATGAGAAGAAGTACAAGGAGGCGGCCAAGGCGTACGAGACGTTCATTGCCGCCAACCCCGAGCACGCGGATCGCGCGTCGGCCCTGTTCCAGGCCGGCATGTGCTACCAGCGACTCAACCAGAGTGGCGACGCGGTTGACCGCTGGGAAACGGCCGCGAAGATCGATCCCACGTCTCCCATCGCGGAGAAGGCGCTGGCGCGCGCCGGTGACGTGTACTTCACCACCAATCATTACGACGACGCGCGTCGCTGCTATCAGGCATTGATTGCGGGCTTCGCCGACAGCCGCAGTGCGGCGGTGGGTGCGCTGCGTATCGCGCAGTGCGACTACAACGCCGGTCGCTACCCGGACGCGGTGGCCGCGTACTCGAGCGTCATCGACACCTACCCCACGCATGCCGTGGCGGCCGAAGCCCGGCGCGGAATCGAGCAATCGCTCTACCAGCTGGGTCAGGGCAAGGACGGCGAGGCCGTGCTTGCGGACCTGGTCGAGAAATACCCGTCCAGCAGCTTTGCCGCGGACGCCCAGTTTGAGATCGCGTTGCGCCGCTACCAGGCGAAGGAATACGAAGCCGCCGCGGATGCGTTCCGCCGCGTGGTGAGCCAGTTCCCTTCGTACTCGGCAGCCGACCGCGCCCACTTCCTGATGGCCGACAGCTACGCGCGCCTCGGTCGCACCGACGACGTGCGCACCGCGTGCGAGCAGTTTGTCACCTTCTTCCCCAACAGCGAGTACCGCGCCAGCGTGCTGTTGCAACTCGGCGCCGCGCGTTTTGCGGCCGGAGACTACATGCGCGCCGCGGCCGACTTCACGTCGGTCCTCGCGGACACGGTGGATGCGGAAACGGCCTCGGCCGCGCGCTTCAACCTGGCCCTGTGTCACCGCATGCTGGGCGACACCGAACAGGCAAGCGCCATGCTGACGGAGTACCGCAAGAGTCACCCGGGCGACGCGCGCTCCGCGGATGTCGCCTACCAGCTGGGTACGCTCGCCGACGACGCGGGCAAGCTGGAGGACGCGGTCAAGGAATACGGAAGAGCGCTGGCCGCTTCGCCGAACGCGGCCCTCGCGATCGAGCTCAACTATCGCATCGGCTCGTGCCGCGAGCGACTGAACGACGAAACCGGGGCCCTCGCGGCCTACGCAAAGGCCACCGCCGGGCGCGAACGCGCCAACCCGTACCGGCTCTCCGCCCTCGCGCACGCCGCGGCGTTGCACGAGAAGCGCGGCGAGTTCAAGCGCGCGCTTGCGGTGTACCGCGACCTTGCGCAGAACGCCACCGACCCCGACATCGTGGCGGCGGCGCGCGAACGGGCTTCACAACTTGAGACAGCCAGGCAGTAGCACGAAGGAGGCAACATGTTCAGCGAGTTTAACTGGATGCAACTGATCGCCGAAAGTCCGGCGCTCATTACCCTGATTCTCTTCAGTGTGGTGACGCTGGGAGTCGTGATCGAGCGCGCGCTCTACTTCCACGCGCGGCGCGGCAACCCCGACGACGTGGCCCGCGAGGTCACAGCACGTCTGCACCGCGGCGACGTGAAGGAAGCGCTGTGGTCGTGTCAGCACACGACGCACCCGATCGGACCCGTTCTCCAGGTCGTGGTGGGTGCGCCCGTCGACGACCCGGAAGCGATCGACGAGCAGATCTATGTGTCCGTGAGCCAGCAGCGCCTCCTTCTGGAACGCAACCTCAACGTGCTCGGCACGATGGCAGGTGCGGCTCCGCTCGTCGGTCTGCTGGGCACGGTGTGGGGCATCATGCGCGCGTTCCATGACATGGCGCTGGTCGGCTCCGCCGCACCCTCGGTGGTGGCGGCCGGTATCGCGGAGGCACTCGTCACCACGGCCGTGGGTCTGCTCGTGGCCGTACCAGCGCTCCTCCTGTACAACCACTTCAGCCGGCGCACCAACGTCATGCTGACGATGGCGGAGAACCACGCGCGCTCCATCCGTCACTGGATGCGCCCGCGTGACGACTCGCGCGGCAATCGCCAGCGCCCCATGGCCGACGTTCGTGAAGCGGCGCCGCATTCCGTGCGCAGCAAACCCGAACCCGTGAGCATCGGGTAGGAGCCGGCATGGGATCGTTCATTCACAACCAGGGCGGGGAACCGAACCACGAGATCAACATGACGCCGCTCATCGACGTCTCGCTCGTGCTGGTTGTCATGCTGATGCTGGCCTCTCCGCTCGCGTTCGAATCGAGCATCGATGTGCGCGGAGGGGCCGGCGCCGGCCAGAAGGCAAAGCAAGAGGAGAAGGCGGCCCGCATCGAGCTGGCCATCGTGTCCACGGACAGCGTGCGCGTGAACCGCACCGTGGTGTCGCGTGCGGATCTGGGCCCCGCGTTGTCACCGCTTCTCGAACAGTCGGAGACGCGTGGCGTAACCCTCTCCTGCAACCCGTCGGTGTCGCACGGCGTCTTCGTTGACGTCCTCGACCGGGCGCGCTTGTCCGGCGTCATCGACATCGCGGTGGTGGAAAGGTAGGCATGAAGAGACGTCCACAGAATGCCGCCCAGCCGGTGGCCAAGATCAACGTGACGCCCATCATCGACGTGGCGCTCGTGCTCGTCATCATCCTGATGGTGACGGCACCGATGATCGCGGTGTCGGACCTGGATGTGAAGCTCCCGTCCGCTCGCACGCGCGGCCTCGAAGGTGAGGAGCGCGTCACCCTGACACTCGACGCGAAGGGTGGACTGGCCGTAGACGAGATGAGTGTCAACCGCGCGGCGCTGGGGAGTGTCGTGGCGTCGCGTCTGGCTGAACGCGGGGAGGATGCGGTGCTGGTCGTGCGCGCGGACGAGAGCGTGTCGTACGCGACCGTTCAGGAGCTGATTGGGGACGCGCGCGCGGCCGGCGCCCGCCGCATCGCGATTGCAACCAACCAGCGGGGTGATCTGCGTGACTGATTTCATTCTCGGCCGGCAGTTCCAGACCATCCAGCGCCGTACCAACGGGTCGCTGGTCGTCAGCACAGTCGTTCACGCCGCGGTGCTGCTGCTCCTGCTTGTGGGCAATCGCGCGGCACCCGAATCGCTGGGGCTTGCGGAGATCACCTGGGTTCAAGGGGCCGAACTCGACGGCGAGCCCGATGCGGCGCCACCGGTGGCCCGCGAAGAAACCAAAAGTGCGCCCGTGGCCGACGTGGCAACGCGTGCCGTGTCACGCGACGCCGAGAAGACGGAGCACTTCAAGCGCGAGGTCATGCAGAGTTCGATGTCGCCCGACCCGCAGGCATCGCGCGCGGTGAGCGATCTTGTCGCCGCCAAACTGGACACATGGGAGCACAAGGCCACGTCGGACCGCACGCGTGTCGCCGCCATGGTGGCACCGCCACGGGTGGGAGTCCCCGCGCTGGCCGGCGTTCCCAACGCACCCGCGGGGCCTGCGAGCAGCCCCACCGGTGAGTTGCGGCGCGGCGGCACGGGAGCTCCCACGCCGGGTGTACTGCAGCGTTCCGCGCCCGCGACGACCGCACCCGTGGTCCTCGCGGCGGCGCCGGAACCCACCGCGTCGCGCACCGCAACACCGGCGCGCGACAACGGAAGCGTGCGCGAACTGGCGGGCGCCCAGCTGGTCGGACCGGTTGCGGACCGGCCGCTCGTGTCGCACCGCGTCCCTGTGTACCCGGAGTGGGCCAAGCGCGACGGTGTTGAAGCATCGGTGACACTCTACTTCCACGTGCTCCCCGACGGACGCGTGAAGGAGAACATTCTGGTGGAGCGCACGGGTGGCTTTGAAGACTTTGACCGCGGTGCCATCGACGCGCTGCGCGCGTGGCGCTTCCAGGCCATCCCGGGTTCCGCCGAACAGTGGGGACGCATCACATTCAACTACCGGTTGAGCGACGGACAGTGAGACGGAGGTCGCGTGAGATGAAGACGATTCTGACCGCTTCGGCAGTTCTGCTGGCGTGCTCGCTGGCCGGGCGAGCAAGTGCCGGCAACACGGCATCGCCCGACTCCAGCACCACCATTCCGGGCGGTGCGGAGGGCAAGACGATGAACAGCATCACCGTCGAGGGTGAGGACCGCGTGCGCGTCCAGTTTGAACGCCCGCCGCTCAAGATTCACCTGGATCCGGCCACCGCTCCCGGTCTCGACTGGGACAGCACGTGGCTGGTGCTGGATGCGTCGGCGTTTGACTTCATGCACCCGCTCCTCGCACGCAGCGCCACCGAGCGGACACCGTACGCGCCCGCACCGTGGCTGGATGCATTCCGCGAGGGTCCGGTGGCGCGCTTCCGTCCGCAGGTAACGGGCGTCGAAGCATGGAAGCTCGAGGTGGCGGATTCGCGCGGCGGCACGGTGGCAACCTACGCGGGGACCGGCAACATGCCGAAAGAGATTGAGTGGGACGGCCGCACGCAGAAGGGCGGCATCGCACGCGCGGACCTCACGTACTCCTACGTGGTGCACGCCACCGACAAGGCCGGCAACAAGCGCAGCTTCATGGGCGACGCCTTTGAGATCGGACCGCGTGCGGTCGAGAGCAAGGACGGCGTCGAACTGGCGTTCTCGCTGCCGGCGGAAGCCGACGCGGGTGTGCCGGCACATACTGCACGCGAGATCGTGTCACGCCTGAACGAGTATCCGGCTGATCGCGCCGTCATGGTCGACGTAACCGCACCTACCGCCGGCATGGCCACAGCCATCGCCGACCGCATGGTCAAGCACCTGCAAGCCAACCTGACGGGCGAAGCCTCGCGCGTCACCTCCACGATCCACGCCGAGGCTGGCGGCGGCGAGCGCGCGGCCCTGGTGGTGCGTGTGGGAGCACCCACCTCGCGTGCGGCCACCACGGGAGGCAAACGTTGACCACCGTCCGGTGGAAACGAAACCGCTTCAAGATTGCCGCGCACCCGCTCACGCACCGCATGTTCGAGCGCTGGGTGGACGAAGAGGGCCGCAATGCGCTGCGCTCGGAGCTGCGGAGAACGCGCTGGCGCTGGTTTTTCGGCGGCCAGCGCGCGGAGGCGCGTCTCTACCGCAGGGCGCGCATCGCGTTTGCGCAGCGCGGCACGTTTTCCGCGGCGATGTGCCGCAAGCTGGATCGCTTCCCCGTGGCGGTCCGAACCTCGGCCGTCACCATTCAACGCGCGGGATACATGCACCTGTGCACGTACGACCAGGAGAAGTACCTCATCGTTGTCCCGCGCGGCGTGGTCTTCCTGGAATTCAAGAACTGGCTCTTGAAGGAGCTGGTTTCGCTCCCGCAGGTCAGCGATTTCCAGGGCCTCACCGAGCACGTGGTTACGTCGGCGGCGGTGGAGGCGGAGCTGGCGTTCTTCGAATACGTGAATCGCGGCAAGCCGTTTGTGGATGAGAACGGGCACGGTCTGATTCTGCAAACCGACCGTGACTTTCGCTGGCGCATCAACAACTACGACGGTCACTACTGCTACGCGCTGTCACTGGACGACAAGCTGGACCTGACGAGACGCCGCGAGCGGCGCGCGTTCATGGCGGCGATCGACGAACCCGCGCGCGGGCAGAACGTGTACCTGCGTCGTCTGCGGCCGGAAGATGTGCGCGACACGGCGGACCTGTTCCAGATCAAGCGCATGGCGGGCGGTGAGCGACGGCCGGTTGCGCGTCGTCGCTCGCAGGAACCGGTGCTGGTTGACTAGCGTTCGGGGCGGGGCGGCGTGAAGCGCATTTCCGCGGGGCGCTGGAAGACGCGGAACTCGTAGTCTTCGTCAAGGCGGGCGCGGTACGGGGCAAGGTTGTCGAGGATCGCGAGCGAAACCTGGCTCCGCTCCCCGCGCGTGATGGCGAGACGCGTCCCGTCCGGGCTCCACGACGGCATACCTTCCCCGGTCAGCGCCGACGTGACACGCAGCGCGCGACCGTCCTCGACGCGAATCAAATAGACGTCCGCACTTCCCCAGTCAAATCCACCCACTGCGACAACACGCCCATCGGGCGACCACGCCGGCTGCGAGAGAATGCCGACGGGCTCGGCCACGGTTCGGATCGTGGTCGAGGCGCGGTTGCGCAACACCAGCCGTCCCACGCCGTCGATCCACGCCACCACGCGCCCGTCCGGCGAGAACCCCGGCAGGCCGGCATCCTGGTCGGCGGATGAAAGCAGCGACTCGTTGCCGCGTGTATCGCGCAGCCACACACGAACGCGCCCGCCGCGCTGGGATGCAAACGCAATCTCACCTGTCGACGGACACCACGTGGGCGAGAAGTCGTTGGCGGGATCCTGGGTGAGACGCGTCATCTGGCGCGTGGCCACGTCGAGAACAAACAGATCCTGCTGCTCGCCATCCGGCATGGAGAACAGGAGGCGGCGTCCGTCGGGGGACCACGCCAGCGCGTCCGAGTTCGACGTGGTCTCGTGCAAGGTCTGCACGTTGCCGCCGTCGGGGTCGGCCAGACAGATGCGACCGGTCCCGTCGGGAAGCACGCGGCGAAACGCGATTTGCTTCCCGTCCGGCGACCACGCCGGCGCAAAGTCGCGCGCGTCCGCCACGGCGAGTGAGCGCGTCACCAGCGGGTCGGCGTCGAGCGTGCGTTCGTACACGATTTCCCCGCTCTCCAGCAGGAACAACTGCCGGTATCGCAATTCGCCGCGCGTTGCGACAGGGTCGAACAGAAGTGGTCGCAACGCGGGACGCAACCGCCCGATCGACTGCTGGTGCAGGGAAAGGAAACGTATGGGGGCACCGGCCAGGTGGTCCAGCGCCTCGTGGTACGGTGCGACGGGAATCTCGAGATACGGCGCGCCGGCATAGAACGCAGCGTACGGCTTGCGGTCGGCGATTCGATCCCCCGGTTGCAGCAGGCGGCCCATGCGCTTGCCCGACTCTTTGGCGCCGATGAACTCGCGTTCAATTCCACCCGTCAGCGTGGCACGGTTCAAGAGCGGCGACAACAGTGCCGCCAGCAATACCAGCGCGCGTACCAGGGCGCGCGCACGCTCACCCTTAATCTGCTCCAGCCCCAGCATGCCGAGCACAATCAGGGGGCCCACATACGGCGCAAGCCAGCGCACGTGACCGCGCTCTTCTGTGAACAGCGGGATGACAAGAAGCGGGACAAACGCGGCCAGCACGAACAGGCGTCGTTTCGTCACCGCCAACACGGCGAGAAGCGGGAGAACAAACAGGGTCTGGCGTGCCAGCGATCCCAGCGATGCGGGCAACCGGCGCGCGTATCCCTGCAGCCGGTCCACCTCGGCCGCCTTCTCGCGCACGCGTTCCTCGACCATGTCCTTGCCCTGGTAATCAATTGAGGTCTCGCGCAGCACCCACGGTGTCGCAATCGACGAGTACGCGCCAGCACGCGACAACAGCACGAGACGCCCGTGTTGCACCGAGATCGCCGCCACGCCCACCGCGTACACTGCCGCGAACACCAGCGGCAGCGCCCACGCGCGCCGCGAGCGGCGCAACGCCAGCAGTCCCAGTACACCCGCGATGGCCAGTGCTTCCGGGCGCGTGATGGCGGCGAGCCCGAGTGCCAGCCCCGCGCGCTTGTGGTGTCCACGCGCGAACAGAAGTAGCCCCAGCAACACCCAGAAGCCGTACAGTGATTCAGAGAACGTGAGCAGCGAGGTCTGGATGATGAGCGGTGTGACGGCAAACACGGCGGCGCCCAGTATGGCGTGCGGCCGCGTGACCCAGCGCTTGAGCAACTCGTAAAGGACGAGGGTGGAACCCACTGCAGCCAGCGCCGAGACCAGCATCCCCGCCCACACGGCGTCACGCATCACGGCGAGAAACGGGGCTACGGCGAGCGGGTAACCGATGGGAAAGGAACCGCCCGCGAGCTGTCCGTGCAGCAGTGCACGCGCCTGCGAGAGATAGAAGGTTCCGTCAAAGGAAACGAAGTCAAAGTGGCGGACCAGCGGAATCCGGACCACCAGCGCAAGCAGGACCAGCCCCGCGCGGACGTGGCTCTCGCGCAATACCCGCGCGGGTTTCGGCACGGCTTACTTCTTGCCCGTCACCTTGCGCACAACCCACTGCAACGGGTCGTACTTGCGGTCGATGACGCGCTCCTTGAGGGGAATGATGGCATTGTCCGTAATGTGAATGTCTTCCGGACACACGTGCGTGCAGCACTTGGTGATGTTACACATGAACACACCGGCTTCCTTGGCCAGGAAGTCGGTGCGGTCGGCCGTGTCCAGCGGGTGCATCTCGAGCCCGGCGGTGCGCACAAAGAAGCGCGGGCCCGCGAAATGCGCGTGCTGCTCGTGGTTGCGCAGAACGTGGCACACGTTCTGGCACAGGAAGCACTCAATGCACTTGCGGAACTCCTGCACGCGATCCACGTCCTCCTGGTAGTACGTGAAATCGGCGTTGGGAGCGGGCGTGAACGGCTTGATGCGGCGGTTCACTTCGTAGTTCCACTTCACGTCGGTCACCAGATCCTTGACGTGCGGAAACGTTTTCATCGGGTGCACGGTGATCGGCTGCGAGGTGTCCAGATCATCCAGTCGCGTCTTGCACATGAGGCGCGGCTTGCCGTTGACCTCGGCACTGCACGACCCGCACTTGGCGGCCTTGCAGTTCCAGCGCACGGAGAGATCCGGCGCCTGCTTGGCCTGGATGTTCAGCACGGCGTCCAGCACGACCCAGCCGGTTTCGGCTGCAACGTCGTAGGCAACCTCGCGTGCCGCGTCACCTTCGCCGCGCAGAATGCGGAAGGTGACCTGCTTGCCCGTTTCCATGCGTGACATAGTGGCTGGGTTCCTTTCCCTGTCAGGCCGGGTTGGTGTCGACGATTGCCTTGAGCTCGGCCGGCATCACAGGTTTGGGCATGGTGCCCACGTGGATGCGACCGTCCACAATCGCGGCCTTGCTGTTGACCGATTCCCAGTGGCCGCTGTCGGTCTTGGGAAAATCAAGACGCGTGTGCGCACCGCGCGACTCTTCGCGCTGCAGTGCCGCGCGCGCCACCACTTCACCAATCTGGAGCATGTTGCGCATGTCCCAGGCCATGTGCCAGCCGGGGTTGAACATGCGCGATCCTTCCACGCGCGAGCTCAACAGTTTCTCCCACAACGAGGGGAAACTCGCGACGGCCTGCTTCAAGTCATCGCCGGTGCGCATGATGCCCACCCAGCCCTGCATCACGTCCTGGAGCTGGAAGTGCACATCGTAGGGCGTGTGCGTGGCCCTGGATGCAAACGGCTTCAGCAGTTCTTCTTCGGCGCGTTTCACCTGCGCCATGTCGAAGCCAACCGCACCCGGGTTTTCCTTTGCGAAGTTGGCGGCGCCCTCGCCCGCGCGCTTGCCAAACACGAGCAGGTCGGAGAGCGAGTTGCCGCCCAGACGATTGGCACCGTGCATGCCGCCCGAGCATTCGCCGCACGCAAACAGGCCCGGCACGGTGGACATCGCGGTCTCCGGCACCACCCGAATGCCGCCCATCACGTAGTGCATGGTGGGGCCCACTTCCATCGGACCCTTTGTGATGTCGACGTCCGCCAGATCCTTGAACTGGTGGTACATGCTGGGGAGCTTCTTCTTGATGTACTCGCCGTCGCGATGGGAAATGTCGAGCCACACGCCGCCGTGTTCGGCACCGCGGCCTTCCTTGACCTCGGTGTAGATGGCCTTGGCCACCTGATCGCGCGTGGAGAGTTCCATGCGCTTGGGGTCGTAGCGCTCCATGAAGCGCTCGCCCTTGGAATTCTTGAGCAGGCCGCCCTCGCCGCGCACGGCTTCGGTAACGAGAATGCCGCGGACACCCGGCGGCCACACCATGCCGGTGGGATGGAACTGCACGAACTCCATGTCGATGAGTTCCGCGCCCGCGCGCAGGGCCAGTGCGTGACCGTCGGCCGTGTACTCCCACGAGTTGGAGGTGACGCTGAACATCTTGCCGATGCCGCCCGTCGCCATCACAACCGCTTTGGCCTTGAGCACCACAAACTTGCCCGTCTCGCGCCAGTAGCCAAACGCACCCGTGACGCGACCGCCGTCGGTGAGCAATTCCACCACGGTGCATTCCATCAGCACGTCGATACCCTGGTGCACGCCGCGATCCTGCAGCGTGCGAATCATCTCAAGACCCGTCCGGTCACCCACGTGCGCAAGACGCTTGTACGTGTGACCGCCGAAGGCGCGCTGGTTGATCTTGCCCTGTGGCGTGCGGTCGAACACGGCACCCCACTTCTCCAGCTCCAGCGCGCGCTCGGGTGCTTCCTGCGCGTGCAGCTGCTGCATGCGCCAGTTGCCCATGTACTTTCCACCCAGCACCGTGTCGCGGAAGTGCGTCTGCCAGCCGTCGGCCGTGTCCACGTTGGCGAGTGCCGCGGCCATGCCGCCCTCCGCCATCACCGTGTGCGCCTTGCCGAGGAGCGACTTGCAGATGAGGCCCGTCTTCGCACCCATGGCCGATGACTCGATGGCCGCGCGCAGGCCGGCACCACCCGCGCCGATTACCAGGACGTCGTATTCGTGTGTTTGATAGTCCGCCATGCAGAATTCCTTGTCCGAATCAGTGGATCACGCGCAGCGTGCCCCACGTGTTGGGGTCGGTGATGACGCCGTTCGCCACCAGCCGGATATAAATGTCGGTGATGGCCACGGAAAACAGGCTCATCCACGCCCAGCGCTTGTGGTGTTCGTTGTAGTCGGAAACCTTGTCCCACGCCTTCTTGTTGTTCTTCGCGCACGAGAAACAATCCAGGCGGCCGCCCACGAAGTGGCGCAGCGAGTGGCACGAGAGGCTGTACATCATGAGCAGAAACGCGTTGGCCGTCATGATGAGCGAGCCAAGACCAATGCCCCACTGCCCCTCGTAACGGAAGGACTTGAACGCGCCAATCCAGAGAAACACATTCAGGATCAGGGCGAAGAACAGAAAGAAGCGGTGCCAGTTCATCACAGTGAACGGAAACTTGGTTTCACCGCGAAAATTCTTGCTCGTGTAGCCCGTCACGGCACAGCCCGGCGGGTTCATGAACATCGCCTTGTAGTAGGCGCCGCGGTAGTAGTAACACGTGCCGCGGAAGGCAAGCGGCGCCCAGAGAATAAGAACGGCGGGCGAGAACGGCCACCAGCTGGGCTTGAGAAGCGGCTCGAACAGCGGCGAGAGGTACGGGCCAACTTCAAAGTGGGAGTCCCACAGAACGGCCGATACCGTGGCGTAGATGCCAAACGCGGTCAGGATGCTTGCGACCAGCGCCGGTTCCACCCACCATCGATCGCGGCGCAGGGTGGCAAAGAACCCCTGCTTGCCGATGGTCACCGGGTGCGACATGACAGCCTCCGAAAACGCACGGGAATGTTGGATTGGGAAGACAAGCGGGGCCAGCGAATGCGGGCTGCGCTTCGTTGGAAACGGAGTTTGCCACATGGGGTTATGGCGGGCAAGGGGTTTCTGGCGGCGAAGATGCAAGTCGTCTTCGTGCCGGACAGGAACAAACAAGACGCCCCGGCGACCGCTCACCGCCGGGGCGTTTCGTGTCAGGACGAGGCGCGAATGACGGCTTCTGGCGCTGGCAGCCTGGCCGCGTCGAGATACAGAACCTCAACGAGCGAGCCGATCTCTGGAAAGCGGAAATACGCGAAACTGAAGACATCCCCGCCGCTGGCCTCCTGGACCATCTCACGGCCCTGCCGGAGAAGATCGGCCTTGGCCTCGCGCACTGCCTCCAGACTTGGGTAGACGAGACAGGTATGGTGGAATCCCTCCCCATGCCGCTCGAGATGCTCGTCCAGGACGCTGCGACCGCTGTGCGGAGTGACGAGCTCGTACGTCCCTCCCCCCACGGTCGCCAACGCAACGCGAAACGAGAAGGGGCTTTTCTGTCCGCGCACGTTGCACTCGGCCGGTTCAATCGTCCATATGTTCCACGGACCAATCCCGAGAGCGTCCGAGATTTTCTGCGCGGCGCCTTCCAGGTCGCGAACAACGAAGCATGTGTGGTGGAGTGCTGCAGGAATTGCTCTGGTCATGTGTGCCTTTCGAATAGTCGAGTGAGAACTCTGTGTTACCCGCGATTTCAAATGGCGGGCTTTTCCGCCACGTAGAGGATGCGCGACAGGCGTCGCTCGGCGGTGAGATTGTGCACCGCCGCAAAAAAGTTCTGCAGGCCTTCGAAGCGCGCCTCGCCTTCCATCTGGATGAGCGCGTCGCGGTGGCGCTCCCGGGACGCATGCCAGCGCCCGGAGGTCAGCGCCGCGTTGCGCGACGCGTCCTCCATCTGCACCAGCCGCAAACCCGCTTCCTCAATCCAGCCCTCGTTCACTCCCGGCGGCACAAACAGAAAAACGCCGATGGAGCTGCGCAGCGCGAGTTCATCGTTGGTGACGGGCCCCGTGATGACCACCGGGTCGGTAAACAACGCGCGGCCTCCCCGCTTCAGCACGCGCTTCCACTCCAGGAAAACCTCGAGGCGGTTGGGAAAGTGGTTCATGGAATCGATGCAGACAAGACCGTCGAACGTAGCGTCCGCAAACGGGAGCGGTTGGGTGGCGTCGGCCACCTGAAACGAAACTCGGTCGGCAATGCCACCTTGTTTCGCCGACGCGTTGGCTTCCCCCACACCCAACTCGTTCAGATCGATACCGGTGACACGGCACGACGCCGCACGCGCGAGGTAGCGCGCAGGACCGCCGGAACCGCTGGAAACTTCCAGCACGTGCGCACCCGCCGGGAGCCCGAGCCACGCGATGAAGCGATCAAACTCCTCCACCGTGAGCCAGCTGTTCTGCCCGATGTCGTCGCCGTAAGTGTCCTCGCGGATGGCTTGCAGCACCTCTTCGCGAAAATTACCGTAGGTGTTGTAGAAGAGGTCGATGCGATCGGTCATGGTCGCCTTTGGAAACAGCGGGGCAGTCTGCTCGCGCGCGCGCGCACCCTTCAGAAGGCAGCGGCGACGGCTGCAACGAACGCCATCGCGAACGCGAGCGTCGAAAGATACAGCGCCAGCGTGAAACGAATTGCTCTACCCTTGAGCACGCTGAATGTGAACGCAAAATGCTTTTCTGCGGTTTCGTACTCGCTCACATTCTTTGCCCATGCCAGGCCGAGATTGAAAAGCACAATCAGGCAACTGAGCAGCGCTAACGCAAGCGCGACCTTGTTGACGACGGCTATCCATTCCTGCCCGTGCTGAATCTGGTAAGCAAAGAACGTGGACAGAGCTGCAAGAATTGAATCGGCCTGAAGCAGGGCCGCTGACTTGTCGGTGACGCGACCCAGCGCATGCTCAACCCGGGCAGGGGCAACATTCTTTCCGTCCGCTCCATCTCCCTCGTCCGTGCGCCGCTGGTTGACCGCGGTCCAGTAGGCATCGAGGTCCGTCTTTTCTACCGGAACGCCCCAGAAGTACGACCTGCTCATGGCTATCACTCCCCGTTCGTCAGCGTCCACGTGCGTGCAGCTTCGTGACTGCCGCACCCAGTCGCGCCATGGCGTCGTCGATCTGCGCGTCGGACAGATACGGGGCCGGTCCGATGCGAAGCGCGTCGCCGCGGTAGTCCGACCACACGCCTTCGCCGCGCCACATGCAGCATACTTCGGGTGCACGCGACGTACGCAGCACGAGGAAGCCACCCATGTCTTCGAGGCGGGTCGAGCGGTCACGCGCGATGAAGGCGGGGTCGAGGTCCAGCGCATCAAAGCGCTCGATGACGCGGCCGATCTGGTGCTGGCTCACCTCGCGCAGAAGCGCCGGCGTAAGTTGGCGGGTTGCGAAAAAGTTGAGGACTTCGCGCGCACGGTAGTTCGGCGTGGGATCGTACGTGGCGCCGCCAAAGCGCGCGGGACCTTCGCCGTAGAGAACCTGGTTGGGAATCTTTCCCTCTTTGGTTGCAAACTCGCTGAACCATCCCGTGACGACGGGTCGCAGTGTGCAGTTCTCCGGGAAGCGCAAGAACGCATTCCCGTCCCCGAGCTGGCAGTACTTGTAGCCGCCGCCGGTCACGTACGCGCGCTCGAGCCCGAGATCGCGCACTGAAAACGGCACCACGTTGAGATGGTGATAGGCATCGACCAGCAGTTCGGCGCCGTGGCGCGCGCAGGCGTCGGCGACCGCGCGCAGGTTGGGAACAATCTGTCCGGTTTGAAACAGCACCGACGACACCAGCGCACACGCGGTGCGGTCGTCGACCGCGCGCGCTACGCGTTCCGCCAGCGTTGCCACGGGTGCGATGGGCTCCTTGTGGACCTCGATGCCTTCCTCCGCCAGCCGGTCGACCAGGCGGCGTATCGAGTGGTACTCGCCCACCGTGGTGACGATGCGCGGTCGCGCGCGCAGCGGCAGGGCCGAGATGAAGCGCACCACCAGCTCGTGCGTGTTCAGCCCGAGCGCCACGTGCTGCGGTGTGTCGTCCAGCAGGCGCGCCCAGCCGGCGCGCACTTCGTCCGCCACCTCGAACGCGCGCTTCCACTTGTCGTCGACAAACTCGGCCGCATCCAGAAACGCCTGCTTCTGCCCCTCGAACGCGACATCCGGCCACGCCTGGTGCGAGTGACCGGAGAAAAGCAGCCGCTCACTGACACGAAACATCGTGTAGTCACCGGCAATCGCGTTGGGAGAACGGTAGAGGTCGGCGGGGCGCATGATCAGAACGACGTGCGGATTTCCCACAGATCCGGAAACAGCGGGCGCATCAGCGTGGCCTTGAGGTACTCGGCTCCCTCGCTGCCGCCGGTTCCACGCTTGGTACCGATGGTGCGTTCCACCATCTTGACGTGGCGATAGCGCCACTCCTGAATGCCTTCGTCGAGGTCCACCATGCGTTCGCAGAGGGATGCGAGCGACGCGTCGCCGCGATACACCTTCTCGAGCACCGCCTGCATCTCCGGCGAAGGCATCACCAGGCCCGTTACGTCACGCTCGAGAACGTCCGTGGGTACCGGATATCCGCTGGCGTTGAGAAACCGGACGAACGCGTCCCACACGGTCGGGTTCTTCCAGCGCTCCTCCAGACGCGCGCGCATCGGCGTGCCGTTGGCGTAATGATCGACCGCCGAGCGGCGCTTGTACCCGAGCGCAAACTCGAGTTCGCGAAACTGCGCCGACTGGAATCCGCTGCCCGAACCCAGCCGTTCACGAAACGTGAGGAATTCCAGCGGGGTCATCGTCTCCAGAATGTCGATCTTGGCGACGAGCATCTTGAGAATGGTGAGCGTGCGCTTCATGGTGTGAAATGCGCGCGGCAGGTCCTTCTTGCCCAGCAGTGCGGAGAAATAGTCCAGTTCGTGGAGCATCTGCTTGAACCAGAGTTCGTACGACTGGTGGATCACAATGAAGAGCATTTCGTCGTGCTCTTCACCGGTGCGCTGCTGGAGTGAGAGCAGCTCTTCTACTTTCAGGTATTCCCAGTAAGTTGGCATGGGTGCAGGGGATCAGCCTTTCTTCTTCTTGAGACCCGGCACGTAGTGGAGGTAGACCCGCAACTCGGGTGTCACACCCTTGACCAACTGGGTCACAGAGATATTCTGCAACTCGGTAAACCGGATTTTGTAATGGCTCTCGCGCGTGAAGCTGCTGTACTCGGCACCGACACCCCAGCTGTTGCGGGTCGGAGACTCCAGACGAATGTCGGCCGCGTGCAACCAGTGGCGCGCGTCCAGACCCACCTCGTCGCCGGAGTAGATGGAGCCGTTGGTCACGTACAGGAAGTGGACGCGGTACTCCATGGTGAGGATGGGCTCCCCGAGATAGCCAATGCTGAATCCGGCCTTGCCGCCCGCACCCGGCCCGTAGTCGTACTCGCGGAAGCGTTCCTGGTTGGCCACCACCGCGAGGCTGTCGGAGTAGTCCGAGTTCACGGCACCCAGAATGGTGGCCATGAGGTCGAACCGCGTGTCAAAGGACACGTCACGATCGGGACGCCAGCGCGAGAACAGCGCTCCGCCGATACTCTGTCCGCCGAACTCGTAGGCATTGGTATTGATGTACTCGAAGTGCTGCGTGACGCCCACCATGTGGTTGGGATTTTCCGTGTTGGCCACCGGTACTTCCAGCCAGTTGCCGGCGATCATGAGGCGCGTGAGCGTGTTCTTGTCGCCCCAGCTAAGACGCGCGTCCATGTCAAAGTAGTCCCACGGGCCGCGGCGCGAGTTGTCAAAGACGTTGCCGTGCTTGTGCAGGTAGCGAAACCACATGTAGTCCGTGTAGTCGTGCTCGAGCGACGGATACTCGCCGTTGCCCGCGCGGCGCCAGCCAACCGCCAGGTCGTGCACGCTGCCGTTGGGCCGGTGATCCATGTGGTCGTCCGGATTGTCGTACACCTTCCACGCCTGCCCGGAGAGTATGCGGTTGAAGCCACGCACGGGATCGACGAGAAAGCCGCCCGCCTCGCGGAAGAAGCGTTCGTGGCCCACGGTCCGGTTGTCGAGCAACATCGACGACATGCGGTACATGGTCTCACCCATCGCCGCTCCGCCGATGCCGGTGGAAATGATGTCGTTGAACGACATGGGATGGGTCTCGCCCATCCATTCCCAGTGCACCGCACCCATGATACCGATTGCGTACGAGGGCCAGAACTCGATGCCGTTGGCGCGCGCCGCGTTGTAATACTGTGAGCCGTTGAAGGGATGGATGAGCTGGTTGGTCTTGAACTGGTTGTCGTCGTACGTGAGCCCTTCCTTCAAGTTGTCATACCAGCTGCGCGGGCTGATCTGGTTGAAGTTGGCGTTGCGCACGTACTCGTTGAAAGCCGACGCACCAAAGTTGATGGCGAGGGCCTCGCCGATGGCCCAGCCGTACGACGGACGCACGCCCCACGCGTCCAGCGGCGCGGGCGTAGACCCCGGTCCGCCGTCGTTCCACCACATGACACCAATGCGCGCCTGCCAGTCGAATCCCGACGACGCTTCGCCGCCGCCGATGGGTGACAGGTCGGTGTCACCCACCGCGAAGTAATCGAGGAGCAACGAGACGTCGAGGGAGACCGTGCGCGTGAGCTTCCATTCCAGACCGGGCATGATGCCGAGGTGAATGCCGTTGGATGCTTTGGTGGTGCTATCGCCAATCTTGTAGTCATCCGGCAGTGGGTCCATGTTGAAGAGTTCGCTGCGCGGATGCAGACGCACCACACCGACGCGTCCCTGCAGGTAGGGGCGAAGCGTCTCGTTTTCGCGGAAGATGCGCGTTGCCGAAACGTCGATGCGCTGGAATCCCCACTCGAGTTCGTGATCGTAGGGCGGCTTCATGCCCCAGGAGCCGAAACTCAATCCCAACCCGTAACGCCAGCGCCCGGTTTCTTTATGAAGACCGAATTCGCCGGTTGTCCCCTTCTGCAACTGGTCGCTGAAATCTCCGCTGATACCCCCGGCACCGAGATTGAAGTAGAATCCCCAGCGCGTTGGATCGTCCGCGGCGGTTGTTTGCGCACGCACATCGCGGCCGCACAGGCATACCGCCAGGGCCAGCAGGGCGAGCAACGCAGTCTTGATTGAAGGAGACAGGGGGCGAATGGTGTTCATACCGAGCATGATCCAGAAAATGCGACCCCGCCGCAACCAGCTTTTGCGGCCGCGCGCAGCCAGAGGGGTGCTGGTCACCGCTTGCACGTTGGTTGCCGCGCTCCCCGGACCGGTGAGGGCGCAGGATGCACACTACTGGTCCATCCAGAACGGGTCGCAGGCAACCCTGCTGGGGGGTGCGGTGGTGGCGATCGACCGCGACTTGAGCGCCTGTTTCTACAACCCGGGCTCGCTGATCCGCGGCACACAGTCCAACGCGCTGTCCATGTTCTCCAAGACCAACACCACCCTCACCGTCGACTTCGACACCGCCACGCCGCTGACCGCTTCGTCCAGCATCGGTGCGTCGGCGCCGGGGATGTTTGCCGCGCGTATTCCCGTCCACCTGCGCGACGGCGACGTCATTGCGTTCTCTTATATGGTGCGACAGTCGGTGAACCTCGACTTGAGCGGTGCCGTGCTCTCATCGCTCACCGTCCCCACCCAGGCCATCGACCTGTTTGTTTTCCAGGACATCTACGACGGCTGGTACGGCATGACGTGGTCCGACGAAGTGGGCGAGTTTGGCGTGGGAACATCGGTTTTCTTTTCCAGCGTTTCCTACCGGCAGCGCATCGAGAGCAAGAACGTGGTTCTACCGGGCGGCACGGTCACGGCTGCCTCCGACAACCTGTACTACTCGTTTGCGTGCCGCAGACTTGTCGCCAAGGGGGGCGTCACGTGGACGCGCGGCCCGGTGTCGCTGGGTGCAACGCTGACGCTCCCATCGCTACGCCTGCCATGGAGCAGCGGGACGGTTTCGGTGGGACACAGCCTGGTCGACGTCGACAGCGTGGCCGTCGCGGAAGTTGCGCTCAGCCGGCAGGAGGATCTGGACGCCGACTATCGCGAGCCGGTTTCCGTGGCGCTGGGCGCGGAAGCCGACGTGCGTGCGTTTGAGTTCTACGCCAGTGTCGAGTGGTTTGGCGCGGTTGGCGAGTACGATGTGCTGGAAACAAGACCGCTGGAGCGTCAGGTTCCACCCGAGTCCATCGATCTGCCGATCACGCAAGCGCGTGAGCGTGTGGTGAACATCGGCGGCGGCGTAGCGGTGGCGGCAACGCCGTGGCTTTCATTCTTTGGATCCGCCCGCACCGACAAGAGCTACCGAAGTCCCGACGACCAGCGCTTTGTGGGACTCGGTTCGTACGACATCACGCATGTGACCGCCGGTGTCAGCCTCACGAGCAAGCGCTTCGAAGTCGTGATCGGCGCACTCTACGGGTCGGGCGATGCCGAGGGAGCAACCCGCGCCACCCCGCTTCCCGGTTCCCCCACCGTCAATGCCCGTTCGGACTACGAGGAAAAAGGCTTCGTGGTGGCGTTCAGCGCCGACCTGTAGCGCCTACGCGTCCGGCTCCGTCATCTTGCGGTAATCAAGCAGGCGGTCCAACTCGTCGTCGGGCAGCACCTTGAGCTCGCGCGCCACATCGCGCACGGTGCGCCCGGTGGCGAAGGCCTGCTTGGACAGCGCCGCCGCCTTGTCGTAGCCAATCTTGGGCGCAAGCGATGTGCAGGTGGAGAGATTCAACTCCAGCAATTCGCGCGCGCGTGATTCGTTGGCGGTGATCCCCGCGATACACTTCTCCGCAAACACGCGACTCACGTTGGAGAGCAGGCGAATCTGCTCCAAAAGATCGTACGCGATCACGGGCATCATCACGTTGAGCTCGAGGTAGCTGCCCAGTCCACCGTGCGTGATGGCGGTGTCGTAACCAATCACCTGCGCACTCACCATGGTGACGGACTCGCAGATGACCGGATTCACCTTGCCGGGCATGATGGAACTGCCGGGCTGAATGGACGGCAGCGTGATCTCGGCAATGCCCGTGCGCGGGCCCGACGCCATCAGGCGTATGTCATTGGCAACGCGTGAGAGGCTCACCGCGATGGTCTTCATGTGACCCGACGCCTCGACACACCCGTCCTTGGTGCCCTGGGCTTCGAAGTGATCCATGGCCTCAAAGAAGCCGAGCCCGGTGTCCTCATTTATGTACTTGATGGCAACCTGCGGGAACTCCGGCTTGCGGTTGATGCCGGTGCCCACGGCGGTTCCGCCCAGTGCGAGTTCCAGGAGCGCATCGCGCGCATGCGACGCGCGTTCAACTGCATTCGCAATCTGGCGCGCGTAGCCCGCAAACTCCTGACCGAGGCGCACCGGGGTTGCATCCATCAGGTGCGTGCGTCCCGACTTCACGACGTCGTCAAACTGCTCCGCCTTGGCCTCCAGCGCCACACCCAGGTTTTCGAGCGCGGGGATCAGGTCCTGCGTGATCGCGGTTGCGGCGGCCACGTGGATGGCCGTCGGGATGACGTCGTTGGACGACTGCCCCATGTTGACGTGGTCGTTGGGATGGATTGCCTTGTGCCCGCGTTCCTTGCCGAGAATTTCACCGGCGCGGTTGGCGATCACTTCATTGGCATTCATGTTGGTGGATGTTCCGCTACCGGTCTGGAAGATATCGAGCGGGAACGCTTCGTTCAGCCGGCCCTCAATCACTTCCGTCGCCGCTTCCACGATGGCTTCCGCCACCTTTGGATCCAGATCGCCGAGTTCCATGTTGGCGCGCGCGCACGCGCGCTTGATGATGCCGAGCGCGCGAATGAACTGGGGAGGGAATGGAATCCCGCTCACGGGAAAGTTCTCCACCGCGCGTGCGGTTTGCGCGCCGTACAGGGCGTCGGCGGGCACGCGCATTTCACCCAGCGAGTCTTTCTCGATGCGATACTTGGTCATGCAGAAGGCTCCCTTTGTGTGATCAGAATGGAAGACAGGGTTCCGGGCTTTTGCTCGCCCGGGAGCTGCGGCGTCATTGTAGTCCAACTCTGTGCCGGCTGACAAACCACCCGTGGGCAGGAAAAAGGCCCCCCGCATCTGGCGATGCGAGGGGCCGCATGCGCGCCTGTCAGCGATACAGGCTCTTGACGGCGCCCCAACTTCGTTGCTCGCTGCGAACCAGAATACACTGGAAGATGCCGCAATAGAGTTCGGCGATTGCGCCAAAGTCATCCACCAGTGCAGACGGGCACAGCGCCGGGTTGAACGGCCCGGGCGATGCGGTGCAACATTTCGCGACAAACTTGAGGGTCACAAAGGTTCCCGAGGTACCGGCCGGTATTGGCGTCAGGTCAAATCCGCCCACGCGAACCCTGTCGCCCAGGTCCGCCGCGTCAAATACCTGCCAGCCGGCAACCAGATTGCCGCGCTCGAAGCCGGCGTATTCCAGCGCCTCCGTCGGGTACGCAACGTCCAGGCCCGCCGCGTCAACGCCCAGCGATGTCTCGTTCAGTTGCACAGCCACCTCGACGGTATCCTGACCGAACGCACACTGCGCAACCGACCACAGCACCGACAGCGTGCCGGTGTTGTACACACGGCACTCGTACGAGCCGCACACAGGATTGTGCCCCGCCAGATCGTCGACAAAACGGCTGGGGCAGAGCGGGTACGGTTTCCATGCCGGCCCCGCACTCTCGCCACAACAGTCGGAAAGAAACTTGAGGCGAACCAGCCGCCCCGTGGTTCCCTGCCCCGCACCATTGAGCGCAAAACCGCCGATGCGAACGACGCCGCCGAGATCCTCACAGTCAAAGAAATCCCATCCGGACGTGACGTCGCCGCGCTCAAATCCCAGATAGGTGAGCGCCCCAAACGGATAACTCACATCCAATCCGGCAGCGTCTACCACCACCGGCGCTCCCTGCAGGAGGACATCAACGCGCACGGTGTCGTCCGGTTCGCCACACTCTTTCAGCACCGTGGACACAACCACATTGGACGCACGCGCCGGAGCACCCGCCAGAACCACTACCGCGGTGATCGCCATGACGCCGCGCAACGCTGCAACCAATCGAATCATGGGATCACCTCCTACTTGAGAAGAACCATCTTGCGTTGCAGACGCTGGCCCGCCGCTTCCAGTACGCAGAAGTACACGCCGGTGGCCACGGGAACGCCGCGCGCGTCGCGACCGTCCCAGGTGGCGACGTGCTCGCCGGGCGCGCGCGTTCCGTCAATCAGCGTCGCCACGCGCGCACCGTCCACGCGGTACACGGCGAGTGTCACGCGCCCGCTTGCGTCTTCTGGAATCGCGAAGCGAATGGTCGTGCCCGGATTGAACGGGTTGGGCATGTTCTGGTGCAGTGTGAGTCGCTGCGGAGGTACCTCACCCAGCAACAGCGTCACGTCTTCAGCGCCGTTCAGGTCGTCCACAAAGCCGCGCGCCACCAGGACACCGCCCGCCCCCGAGTCGCGGAATCGGAGCGACAGCAGGTCACTGGCGCCCGCGGTGGTGATTCCCTGCTCCGCATACGCTCCGACACGGACAACACCGTCATGCATGCGCGTGGAGCGCAACTGGGTGTACGACGCACCGCGGGGATAGTCCGTGCTCACCAGTTCCATCCCGTGCGGCACATCGAGTTCGAACCCAAACGCATTCATCTCTGCACGCCCACTTACACGCACACTCACCACCCACTCGTCACCCTCGCGGACCGAAAGCAACGTAACGTGCGGCGCCTGACCCGGGGTGGATTGCGCGCGCGCGAGCGCGACCAGCGATGAACCGGTGGGGGTGCAGAACGTGCAGGAACCATCCAGCCAGTTCCGGAAAATGCAGAGCGCATCCGCGGGAGTGAGTCCACCGGTGCAGTTTACGTTGCCGCGCAGTGCCCACCCGGTGGCAGCGCAACCCGGCGCGTCGGGGGACGAAAAGTACGCTTCGAACGCGCACTGAGCGTCCGCAACAGTGAGATCCCCGTCACCATTGACGTCACCGTCGGCGGTGTAACCGCAACTGATGCTGCCGCAAAACGGGACCAGCGGGGTCAGGTCACCGGTGAGGTTCTCCGCACAGAGCGGCACAGTCTCGCTCTCACCCGGACAATCGAGGAACTTGAAGACCAGGGTTGCCAGCGTGCCGGACTCGTTGGCGTCAAGGCTGGTGGTGTCGAACGCGCTGATTCGTACGCTGCTTCCCAGATCGACGCCGTCAAGCTGCTGCCACGTGGCGGTCAGGCCGCCCCGTTCGCACGACAGGAACTGGTAGCGAGTGGGATCGTAGGTTACATCCACGCTGCCGCCACTCAATGTTGAAAGCCCGTTGGTCACGTCAACATTCACGCGCACTGTATCGGTCGGGCCACCCAGAACATGAAACGCATCAGCAACCCTCAGCAACCCGATTGGAGAACCGCACCCGGGAGGATCGCACGTCTCATTGGGGTTCACGGTGAGCGAGCCTGCGATGAGCGGAATCAGGTTGTAACCACAATCGACGGCGGCAAACACATTCGGCACCGGATCGGGTCCCGGCGTGTACATGCAACACGACGCCGAGGACCCCATGAGCAGGTACGACATACTCGTTACGAGCACCGGCCCCGGTACGCAGTCACCAAACGCGACCGACATGCCGGCCTGTGAGTTTCCGATCACCAGATACTGTGAATCGTCCGCGAGGTGGGTTCCCGCGAGACACGCCGGCTTTGGTGCGGCAAACTGCACGGCAAGAAACGGTCCCGGCCCATTCAGAACGACATAGAACGTGGCGAGGCCGGGTGCGACATCACTGAAGGTGCAGGAACTCCCCTGGCTGTCGCTGTAGATCCAGAGTGTGGGAACCTGACTGCGGGAAATACCGGGGGCAAGAAGTAGCAGGAGCCCAAGAACCCATCGTGCTCGCATGGAATCAGCCTCCCAGGGCAGGGCCATCTCTCAAAAGGGACACTTCCAGAATAGTCGCCTTGCGTATCGGCGACAACGCCATTCGATAGGAGTACACGCCCGGTTTGGGGCATGCTAACCTCCCGGGCGCCCATGAGCCGTTACCGACCGATTCTGTTGGCCCTTGCGACCCTGCTGATTCTCCCCGCGCAGGCGTCCGCGCGCGAGAAGACAGACCTCGTGTTTCTTTCCAATGGCGACCGCATCACCGGCGAGATCCTGCAACTCAGCCGCGGCATTCTGCGGTTGAGCACCAACGACATCGGCAACCTCAATATTGAGTGGGAGGACGTGGACTCGCTGAACAGCGTTTACAGCTTCCGCGTGGAGAACCGGTTCGGTCACAAGTACTTTGGCGCCATCTTTGTCACCCGCGACGGCACGCTGCAAGTCATTCACGCGGGTGAGACGGAAACCACGCGACAAATCGACGTGATTGAGATTACGCCGCTGGAGGCGTCGTTCTGGCAGCAGTTGGACGGCTCTATCAGCCTGGGGTTCAGCTACACCAAGTCCAACAGTCTGGCACAGCTCACAACCGATTTGAATGTCCGCTACCGGACGGCCATTCGGCAGCTTGAGCTGGACGCCAGTTCAATCACCACCACCCAGGATGACCGCGCCTCGCAAAGGCGCGAAGACGTCTCGTTGAGTTACATGCGTCTGTTCGAGAACAGCGCGTGGTTCGCGATCATGAGCGGCGGCGCGCAGGCCAACGACGAACTGGGTCTCGACCTGCGACTCATTGCGGCACCCGGCATGGGCGTCGACATCGTCCAGACCAACCACAGCCTCATGTCGTCGGCCGCGGGGCTGGCGGTTACCCGGGAGTGGTCCGCGAACAGCGATGGCGAAACCAACCTGGAAGCGTTTCTGGGGGTAACGGTATCCACGTTTCGCTACGACTACCCCAAAACCGACATCACCATTGAGATCATCGCGTACCCAAGCCTTTCCGACTGGGGTCGCATCCGCGCCGAGGTGGACGTGGGTGCCAGCCGCGAGATTATCAAGGACCTGATCCTCAAGGTTTCCTTCTACGACTCCTACGACAGCGACCCGCTTGACCCGGACGCCGCCAAGGTGGACTACGGCCTGGTCACCAGCGTGGGCTGGACGTTCTAAGCCACTGGAAATTCGACAATTTCTGTCCTACAATACGCCCACTCTATAAATCCGGGCGGCCTAACGAACTCACACCCAAGCGAACACACCGCGCCGCCGTTTCTTACCGGAAAGGACAAACATGAAACGGATCTTGTTTGCGCTGCCGCTGCTTCTGGCGCTCGCGGCACCCGCGCGCGCGCAGGTCGACGAAACCACGTTTGACTTGTACGGCTTCATCATGATGGACATGGGCTACGACTTCAAACAAGTCGACCCGGCCTGGTTTGACGTCATCCGCACCACCAAGCTGCCCGCGTTTGAGGATCAGTTTGGCGCGGATGGCAACATGTACTTCAGCGTGCGCCAGACTCGCTTTGGCGTGAAGTCGTACACCCCCACTGATCTCGGCGACTTCAAGACGCAGTTTGAATGGGAATTGTTTGGCACCGGCGTGGATGCGGGCCAGACGACCATCCGCCTGCGCCACGCCTATGGCGAACTCGGCAAGGTGGGCGCCGGTCAGTACTGGAGCCCGTTCATGGACATCGACGTGTTCCCCAACACGGTCGAGTACTGGGGCCCGGCGGGCATGGCGTTCTTCCGTAACGTCCAGCTGCGCTTCATGCCCATTCAGGGTGACACGCGCATGACCATCGCGCTCGAGCGCCCGGGTGCCAGCGGTGACGGCGGTGTGTACTCGGATCGCGTCGAATTGGGAGACATCCGGCCCCACTTCCCGCTGCCGGATCTTTCTGCGGAATATCGCGTTGGCCGCGGCTGGGGCTATTTCGAAGTGGCCGGCATTCTGCGCCGCATCGAGTGGGAAGACGCGGGCACCGATTCGCTCGACCTCTCGGGCGAAGTCACCGGCTGGGGCATCAACGTGAGCTCCAACATCAAGATCGGTGACGCCAGCACGGCGCGCTTGCAGGTCGTGTACGGCGAAGGCATCGAGAACTACATGAATGACGCCCCCGCCGACGTCGCCATCAATGACGTAAACCCGAGTTCCACAGCCCCCATCGACGCCATCGCCCTGCCCGTGCTCGGCGTGGTTGCGTTCCTGGATCACAACTGGAGCGAGCGCTACTCGACGTCGGTTGGCTACTCGATGGTTGACATCGACAACGCCGACGCCCAGGTGCCAAGTGCCTTCCACCGCGGTCACTACGCCGTCGGGAACCTGCTGTACTACCCGGTGCAGAACGTGATGTGCGGCATCGAGCTGCAGTATGGAAAGCGCGAGAACTTCAACGACGGTTTCACGTCGGACGATTTCAGAATTCAGGCCTCCTTCCGTTACAACTTCGCAAGGACCCTCTAGGTCCAAAAGGAACTTCCTTATGACTATTCACCGCAATCGCGCCCTGGTGGTGGCTGCCGCGTTCATCGCGGCGGCCGCCACCCTGGCGGAGCCTGTGCTTGCCCAGAAAAAGTCGGCCGCACCCAAGACGCGCACGGAGCACGACCTCCTGGGCGAGAAACAAGTACCGGCGGATGCCTACTACGGCATCCAGACCATGCGCGGGCTGGAGAACTTCCAGCTATCGGGCGTGAAGATCAACCACTACCCCGGCTACGTCGAAGCGTGGGCCATCGTCAAGCTGGCGGCGGCGCGCGCCAACACCGAATGCGGTGCCATGAAGCCGGAGCGGCTGGCCATGATTGAGAAGGCGTGCAAGGCGGTGATGGACGGCAAGTATCACGACCAGTTCCAGGTCGACTGGTATCAGGGCGGTGCCGGCACATCCACCAACATGAACGCCAATGAAGTCCTGGCGAACGTGGGCCTTGAGCTGGGCGGCCACAAAAAAGGCGAGTACCAGTATCTCGAGCCGCACGACGATCTGAACATGTCGCAGTCCACCAACGACTCGTACCCCACCGCCATCAAGGTTGCGCTGATCCTGCGTAACGAGAAACTGATCGCGGAACTGCAGGAGCTGGCCAACTCCTTCCACAAGAAGGGCGACGAGTTTCTCAACGTCGTGAAGATGGGTCGCACCGAGATGCAGGACGCGGTACCCATGACCGTCGGACAGGAATTCCACGCGTTTGGCGCCGCACTCGAAAGCGAGATCGCATTCCTCAAGGATGCAGAGAAGTATCTCTACGCGCAGAACATGGGCGCCACGGCCATCGGGACCGGCATCAACGTGCCTGCGGGCTATGTGGAGAAGTGCAACGCACAACTCGCCAAGCTGACCAATCGTCCCATGGTGGTCGCCGATGACATGATCGCAGCTACGTGGGACCAGCAGGGCTTCGTGGTGTATTCGGGTGCGCTCAAGAGCACGGCCATCAAGATGTCCAAGATCGCCAGCGATTTGATTCTGCTGGCGTCGGGGCCTCGCGCCGGGCTTTTCGAGATCAACCTGCCGCCGCTCCAGCCGGGATCCTCGATCATGCCCGGCAAGGTCAATCCAGTCGCACCGGAAGTGGTGGGGGTTGTGTGCTTCCGTGTTATCGCCAACGATTACGCGGTCTCGCTGGCCTCGCACAGCGGGCAGCTCCAGCTGAATGCCTATGAGCCGCTCAACGGCCTGGCGCCAATGGAGTCGCAGCACCTGCTCTTCAATGTGTCCAAGATGTTCCGCACCAAGTGCATCGACGGCATCACCGTCAACCAGAAGCAGCTGGACCACTACATGAACACCACCGTTGGTATCGTCACCGCTCTCAATCCAATCATCGGATACGAGAAGGCGACCGAGCTGGCGCAGGAAGCGTACAAGAGTGGCAAAGGCATTCTCGAGGTGATTCGCGAGAAGAAGATACTCACGGAACAGCAGATCGCCGAGCTTCTCAACCCCGCCAAGCTCACGAACCTCAATCCCGCTCAATACCAGAAGAAGTAGTTTGAACCGAACCTGAGAGGAACTGAAATGAAAGCGCTACGAATTCTTATCACGCTGCTCGCGCTGCTGATCACAGCATCGCTGGTGAGCGCGCAGACCAAGACCAAGGCCCCCGCAAAACCCAACGTCGTCATCTTGGCCACCGGCGGCACCATTGCCGGCGCGGCAGCCAGCGGCACGCAGTCGGGGTACACGTCGGGTGCCGTGACAATTGATGCCATGGTCGCCGCGGTCCCGGGGATCACGGATCTCGCCACCATCAAGGGCGAACAGATCTCCAACGTGGGGTCGCAGGACATGTCGTTTGCCATTCTGCTCACCGTTGCCAAGCGCATCAACGAGCTCGGCAAGGATCCCAAGGTGAACGGCATCGTCATTACCCACGGCACCGATACCATGGAAGAGTCCGCGTTCTTCCTCAATTTGACGGTAAAGACCGACAAGCCGGTGGTCATGGTCGGATCGATGCGCCCGTCCACCGCGGTCAGCGCCGACGGCCCGCTCAATCTATATAACGCGGTCGCGGTCGCGAGCGACCCCAAGGCGAAAGGCCGCGGCGTTCTGGTCGTCATGAACGACGTGATCCACGGCGCCCACTCGCTCACCAAGACCAGCACCACCGCCATCCAGACCTTCATGTCGCCGCTACGCGGTGTTGTGGGTTCGACCGCGTATGGGACGCAGGATTGGTACAGCAGTCCAGAGTGGAAGCACACCACCAAGACCGAGTTCGACATCACGAAGGTGACCGCCCTGCCGCGCGTCGACATCGTGTTTGCGTGCCTCGACATGAACGCCGATCTGATCGACGCTTCGGTGGCGGCCGGTGCCAAGGGCATCGTCATCGCCGGCGTGGGCAACGGCAACATGACCAAGGGTGCGGTGGACGCCATTTCGCGCGCCGCAAAAGCGGGCGTTGTCGTTGTGCGTAGCAGCCGCGTCACAACCGGCACGGTCTCGCGCAACGTCGAAGTGAACGACGACGAGATGGGAACACTGGCCTCCGACGAGTTGAATCCGCAGAAAGCGCGAATTCTGCTGTCGCTGGCCCTTCTGAAGCCGGCGCCGCTCAAGAGCATCCAGGAAATGTTCTACACGTATTGAGCGACGAATGACGCGCGCCACTTTCCTCTGCATCTTTTCTGCGCTCGCGATGGTGTGGGGAACTCCCACACCGTCGCGGGCGCAGGCGTCCGTTTCCACCGACACTCTGACGACGCCTTCATTGCTCGACACGACCATCGCGGCCGGCGAATCGGACGCGCAGCAACCGGTCAAACGCGGACTGGCCAAGTACAACCAGTTTGACCTTGGCTTCACAACGTTTCGAATCGGCTACGGGTTCCTGATCGACTTTGCGGGCTACGTCCAGGACGACGCCGCCAAGGAACAGGCAGAATCAAAGTCTGACGCCGGACTTCGTGACTTTCGCTTCATGTTCAAGGGGAAGTTCAAGACCGAGCGTCCGTTCAGTTGGACATTGGGCATCATGTACGACGGTGCCACCGAAGACTGGTTCTTCCGCCAGACGGGCATCATGTTTGACGTTGCTGAGATCAACAGCAATTTCTTCATCGGCCGCACCAAGGAAGGCTACTCGCAGTACAAGTACATGGCCGGATACGACATCTGGACTATCGAGCGCAGCCCCTTCCTCGACGCGTTTGTTCCCATCTTGGGAGATGGTATCAAGTGGGTCATCTCGTCGCCGCGACACCGGATGATGTTGAATCTGGGCTGGTTCAACGATGCAATCTCGGAGAATGAGAAGTTTGCAACCTACGACAACCAGTTCGTCGCCCGCGCCGTCTATCTGCCCGTGGTTTCAGAGAAGGGTCCTCTCGTCCACGTTGCTGTAATGGGCCGTGATGCAGAGCCGGACGAGGGCCAATTCCGGGCAAAATCGAAGCCCGAATCCTACCTCGCTCCCAACTACGTCGACACCGGCACGTTCGAATCCGATCACGCTCGCACGCTGGGGTTCGAAGCGTACTACCGCGACGGCCCGTGGACGGTTGGCGGCGAGTACGGCTGGCAGTGGATGGACGCGGCCGCCGCGGGCGATCCCATGTTCCACGGCGGAAATATTTCGGTGGCCTGGTTCGCCACCGGCGAGACGCGCGGCTACAACATGGCGAGCGGATATTTCAAGGCCGTGTCGCCAACGAGAACGGTGTTCGAGGGTGGGCCGGGAGCGTTAGAGCTGGTCTTGAATTACTCGTACATCGATCTCGACGACGGCAACCTGGCGGGCGGCAAATTGTGGCGCATCACCCCGTTGCTCAAGTGGCATCTGATGGACTACCTTCGTGTGGAACTCGGATACGGCTACGGGGTGCTTGATCGATTTGACCTCGAGGGGAAAACACATTTCTTCCAGGCGCGCCTCCTCACGGCGTTGTAACACAACGACGCTTGGTTGGATCTGGTAGTTTCCTGTCCGCGGGCCATTCACCTGGGCCGAGACGACCCGCGACGCGTGATCTCATCGGCCATGGAGGAATATCATGAACAAGTTCCAGAAAAGAATCACGGTGGCGCTGGTTGCTGCTGTCGTGATGCTCGCAGTGGTTCCGTTTGCGGCGATGGCCCAGAAGCCGGCCGACATCACCAAGGCGGTCAACGCCGCTTATGCCAAGTACAAGGACACGCACGAAGGCAAGAACGCGGATTACATCCCCGCCCTCGCCAAGGTGGATCCAAACGTGTTCGGGATCGCGGTGGTGACGGCCGACGGCAAGGTTTACACGGCCGGTGACCTGACCACGGAAGTCTCGATCCAGTCCATCTCCAAGGTGTTCACCATGGCGCAGGTCATGAACGAACAGGGTCCGGACGCCATCGCCAACAACATTGGCGTGGACGCCACCGGCATGCGCTTCAACTCGATCGTTTCGGTCGAGCAGTCCAAGAAGCTGGCCGGCGGTCCTGAAATGAACGCACTGGTGAACCCGGGTGCCATCACCGCCACCAGCATGGTGACGGGTGCGACGGCCGACGAGGTGTGGGCCAAGATCATGGCGGTTCACAATGACTGCGCCGGACGCGAGCTCAAGGTGCTGACGGACGTTTACGATTCCGAAGCAGCCACCAATCAGCGCAACCAGGCCATCGGCATGCTGATGTACGCCTACGAGTACATCAAGGCCGAGCCCCTGCGCGCGGTGGATCTGTACACCAAGCAGTGTTCGATCGGCGTCAACGCGAAGGATCTTGCCACCATGGCGGCCACGCTCGCGTTTGGCGGCACCAATCCGGTGACCAAGAAGAAGGTCTTCAATCAGGATGTGGTGCCCAAGGTTCTCGCCGTCATGGCGACGGCCGGCCTGTACGATGATTCGGGCAAGTGGCTCTATCGCACCGGGCTTCCCGGGAAGAGCGGTGTGGGTGGCGGCATCATCGCCGTCTCGCCGGGCAAGTTTGGCATCGCGGTGATTTCGCCTCCGCTGGACGACGCCGGCAACAGCGTCAAGGCGCAGAACGTCATCGCCGACATTTCCAACGCCCTCGGCGGCAACCCGTACGCGCAGACGAGCGCCAAGAAGTAATCAACGGCCCCATCGGGCCTGATAGTTCCGCCTGGTGCGCGGCTCGACTCATGGCGAGGCGAGCGCGCACCAGGCAATCGACACCACACTGTTCACCCCATCCTTTTCAGTGCTCTGCCCAATCGGGGCCAAAGTCGTCATTCGTGGATCCAATATCAAGTGAGGGAGATCATCCAATGAAGCAAGGCATCTGGTTTGTGAATCGAGCGCTCGTTATCGCAGCTGGCTTGATCATGCTGGCCATGTTCGCGCCCAACGATGCTACCGCACAGGAAGAGGCCCCCATTCCCGAGGATTCCACGGCGTACACCCAGAAGGACGAGTACCCAAACCAGTACACCGGTCAGTTTTCGCCGGGCTCTGGCTTTGACATCATCAGGACCAAACGCGGCAGTCTGAACCTCAGCGTCTACGGACTGTTCCGGTACCTCAATCAGATGCCGGGGGACCAGACATTCACCGACCACCTGGGGCGAGAGCGCAAAGTACAAACCCGGAACGACATCAACTGGCACCGCACGTTTTTGTGGGTCAGCGGCTTTTTCTTTGAGCCGAAGTTTCGTTACACGATTAGCGTCTGGTCGCTTCCCACCACGGAACAGACACTGGTGTTTGGACTCATGCGCTACACGCTGGCGAGGCAGATGACGTTCGGGGCGGGAATCGGGCCCAGCCTGACCGCACGATCGGTACAGGGCTCATGGCCGTTCTGGGCAGGCAGCGACCGGCAAATGTCGGAGGAGTTCTACCGCGGCGGCTTCGCGTCGTCGTTCTTCGTCACCGGCGAAGCCCTGGACCGCTTCTACTACACCGCGGCGGTCAACCGAAGCCTGAGTCAGCTGGGCATCACCGCTGCGAACGACAACCGCAACTACGCCTACAGCGCGAGCATGTGGTGGATGCCGACTACCGGAGAGTTCGGGCCGCGCGGCGGTTTCGGTGACCTCGAGGAGCATCAGGAGCTGGCCACGCGCTTTGGAATGTCGGCGTGTCACGCGCGCGAGAGCCGATTTGCCAACGTGGGCGACTCACCGCGCCACGCGCAGCTCAAGTTGTCCGACGGCGTGAATCCGTTCGAAGCCGGCGCGCTGGCGGACACGGTTACCGTGGAAAACCTGGACTACGATCAGATGGCAATCGATGCCGGGTTCAAGTACAAGGGATTCAGCTTTCAGGCCGAATGGGGCCTGCGGTGGCTGTCGAACTTCGACGCGACCGGCCCGCTCCCGGACGACTCCATCTTCGACCACGGCTTCTATGCCGAGGCGATGCACATGGTCATCGAGAGAAGGCTTGGCATCTATGCGGCGACGGGATACGTCTTCGACGAGTTCAAGCGGCATCCCTGGGAGGTCGCGGGCGGAGGCAGCTTCTATCCCTATCGAAACCGGAGTGTGCGGTTCAACCTGCACCTCATTCATGTCGAGAAGAGCCCGACGGGATCCAGCTTCGGCTACTACACGGCGGGTCAGACCGGCACGACGATGTCGCTGGGCGCGGACATTCTGTTCTAGCCTCGCGACGACGCGGCCGAATTTTGGCTATAAAACGGCGGCCCGGACGGGTACGATCTGCCTTGAGAACCGACGGCCTCCTATAAGGAGATTTCCCGCCCAATCCCGGTTGCACCCAACATGGAGAACATTGTGAGGACGTTCATGCGAAAATTCACCACCCTGGCGCCCATCGCGGCCCTGCTGCTCTGCTTGTTTGTCACCATCGGCGCTGCGCAGGACCGCACGTGGCCGCGCGAGCTGGACACGACAAAAGGCAAGCTCACGATCTATCAGCCGCAGCCGGAGAAGTTTGAGAACAACATGCTGCAGGGACGGGCGGCGATTGCCCTGGTGCCGAAAGGCCAGAAAGAGCCCATCTTTGGCGTGTTCTGGTTCTCGGCGCGCGTCGACACCGACCGTGATAGCGACTCGGCTCTGATCCGCGACATCGTGGTGACGAACTCGCGCTGGCCGGAGAGCACGGAAGAAAAGGAGAAGGAGTTCAGCACGTTTCTCACCGAACTCTTCCCCAAGACCGGCATCCCCATTTCGCTGGAGCGCCTGAAAGCAAGTCTGGCCACGGCGGACCTGGAAAAGAAGAGCGTCGACGGCCTCAAGCACGATCCCCCGAAGATCATCGTCATGCATGAAGTCGCGGAGCTGTTGCTCTACGACGGCGAGCCAAAACTGCTGCCGATCAAGGACACGCAGTTTGAGTACGCCGCCAACAGTGCGTTCGCGGTGGTCAGGGACAAGCGCAGCGGCAGGTGCTACTTGAGCGGCGGCAAGCTGTGGTACAGCGCAGATGACCCCAAGGGCCCCTGGTCTGCGAGCGCCAAACCTCCCTCCGAGATCGTAAAGCTTTTCCCGCCCGACACCACGTCAACACCCGTGCCCACGAAAGTCCCGAAGATCATCGTGGCCACCGAGCCCACGGAACTGGTGGCCACCGATGGCGAGCCGTCGTGGCAGCCGGTCGGCAAGGGCGACCTCATGTACATCGCGAACACGGAAGCTCCCGTGCTGCGTGAAGTCAAAAGCGGGAATGTGTACATTCTGATTTCAGGGCGTTGGTATCGCGCGATAAAGACAACCGACGGACCGTGGACCGTGGTTCGTCCGGATTCGCTGCCGGCGGCCTTCAAGGACATCCCGCCCGCTTCCGCCATCGGAGCGGCGCGCGTTTCGGTGGCGGGAACGCCCGAGGCCGAGGACGCGATGCTGGACGCGCAGGTGCCGCAGACCGCGGCCATCGATCGCAGCAAGGCAACGCTCGAGGTGAAGTACGACGGCGATCCCAAGTTCAAGGGGATCCCCAACACGGAATGCGAGTATGCAGTCAACACGGCATCGCAGGTGCTTCGCGTCAACGGCAGATACTACGCCTGCGACCAGGCGATCTGGTTTGTCGCCGACCGCGCCACCGGTCCGTGGAAGGTGGCCGACGACGTGCCGATGGACAAGATCAGCAAGATCCCGCCGTCGGAGCCGGTCTACAACGTGACCCACGTCACTGTCTACGAATCCACGCCGGAAGTGGTGTACGTCGGGTACACGCCGGGATACGTGTGGTCGTATCCGTGGTACGGGTGCCCCGTGTACGGCACCGGTTGGTACTACCCTCCGTACGTCAGTCCGCACGTGTACTACCCGCGTCCCGTCACGTACGGCATGCACGTGAGCTACAACCCGTACACGGGCTGGGGAATGGGATTCTCGGTGAGCAACGGCTTCATGACCGTCGGCATCAGCTTTGGCGGAATGTACGGCGGTTATTACGGACACCCGGGTTATTACCCGCCGCACGGTTACCACCCGCCCTACCACGGTGGTTATCCTGGACGCCCCGGTGGAGTGGGCGGAGTTGGTGGCGTTGGGGGCGTGGGAGGTGTTGGCGGAGTCGGAGGCGTCGGCGGTGTGGGTGGAGTCGGTGGCGTTGGAGGCGTCGGCGGCGTCGGCGGTCCGGGCAAGCCGGGTGGCGGTGCTGCGACGCGTCCGTCACAGTTGCCTTCCAACAACATGTACAACAACAAGGCCAACAAGGATCGCGTGGCACCCAGCACCAAGCAGCGGGGCGGGAACGTGCAGCAGGCCGACCGTGTCGCGAAGGGTTCCAACAATGTGTACGGCGACAAGAGCGGCAACGTACACCGGCAGACATCGCAGGGCTGGCAGTCTCGTAGCAACGGTCAGTGGCAAAATTCCAATCGTTCGTCGCAGAGCATGAGTCGCGATTCCCGTGCGCGCCAGAGCGGTGCTGCGCGCTCGGCACCACGTGGTGGCGGCGGCGGTGGCCGCGGCCGACGCTAGCCTTACAATCAGCAAACTTTCTGGATGCAGAAGGAGATGGTCATGTTTTTGGGACGAATCGCCCGGATCACGCTGGTTCTGGCTCTGACAGCCGCTGCGGCCCCTTCACCCGCAGCCGCACAGGGCAAGGGCACGGCACCCGAGAAGCGTTTCAACGACTCGCACTTTCACCTGACCAACTACATCCAGGAAGGGATCTCGGTAAATCAGTTCCTCGCGATCATGGGCGATCGCGTGGAGCGTTCCACGCTGTTTGGCATTCCGTTGCAGCAGCAGTGGTCGTACCGGGTCTCGGGTGATGACGCGCCGGGGTACTACCTCGATACCGACGCCGGCCTCTATTATTACTCGTTCACCGACGCCGACATCGCCATGCGCTATCGCGCGCTCCCGCGCAAGTACCAGAAGCGCTTCGACCCCATGATCACGGGGTTCAATCCCACCGACATGTACGCGGCCGACCACATCAAGCGCGTCCTGCTCACCTTCCCCGGTGTGTTCACGGGGATCGGGGAGTTCACGATTCACAAGGAGTTTGTGTCTTCCAAGGTGGAGGGCGACGTGGCGAGCTTGAGTGACGAGGCGCTGGACCGCATTCTGGAGTTCGCGGCGGAGACAGGGCTGGTGGTCATCCTGCACAACGATGTCGACCGCCCCATGGCGGCCAAGGGTGCGGATCCGGTGTTTCTGCAGCAGCTGAAGGAGCTGTTCCGTCGTCACCCGAAGACCAGCATCATCTGGGCGCACACGGGCGTGGGCCGCGTGGTGCACCCGGTGGAAAATCACCTGGCGATGCTGGAGAGCATGCTCTCGGACCCCGCGTTCAGCCACGTCTGCTTTGATATTTCGTGGGACGAAGTGGCCAAATATGTTGTGGCGACGCCCGAAACCACGCGTCGCACCGCCGAGCTTCTGAACCGCTACCCGACGCGTTTTCTGTTTGGCAGCGACACGGTGGCGCCCGCGTCGGCCGAGAAATACTACGCGGTTTTCGAGATGTATGACCCGATGTGGGCCCTGCTGACGCCGGCAGCCAGCGAGGGCGTGCGCCTCAAGAACTACGAGCGCCTCTTCGACGAGGGCCGGCGCCGCGTGCGCGCGTGGGAGAAAGCCAACGCGCGCTGATGCGCGACTACTTGAATCGGTAGGTAATGCCGATACCCAGCGTTTCCTTGAACTGACCCTTCTTGCGCACGGCGGCGTCCACAATCTCCGCGTTCTCCAGCGAGCCGTTGTTGTCAACGACCGGTACGATTGAGTTGTCGTAGCGGTCGTACAGTAACTCCACGTACAGCTGCACCGCGATCACGCTGGTGATCTTGGCACTCACGGTGTTCTGCCAGTCGATGTCGGCGGTGGTGGTGTAGTCGGCAATATCAGTATCCAGCCCCGCGGCCGCCAGCGAGTCCGCACCCAGCGCGTCAAACACATCCGACTTGGACCAGTTGAACGGCTGGTACACCGACAGACGCGACGTGTACGTGAGGTCGGCGTTGAACGCGCGCATGTAATCGAGCACCAGTTCCGCACCCGAATCCCACGACGACTGGCTGGTTGTCTCGTCGCCAGCCGGTGCGACAAAGAAGCGGCGGTGGTTCTGGCGCACCGTAAGCCCGAGGCGCGCGAGGAACTGGTGATCCTCGTGGTCCACAAACTTGCGCGCAATACCCGCCGACTCCTTGAACGTCATGGGGTTGAACCACAGCTCGCGACCAAACGGGTCGGTGACGTCCTGGAAAAACGATTCCCAGCGGAGCGACAGATACGGATCCACCGCCCAGCCTTTGGTGAGTCGGAACATCGCTTCCAGATCCACTTGATCGGCCGACTTCTCGGAGCTGCCCCAGTGGCGCTCGCCGTCGGTGCCCAACTCCTGCTGCCGCGTCTGGCCATACAGAAGTTTCATGGTGTTGAGCCAGTTCAGGCCCGGGCTCACCTGGCGCTCCGCGGAGCCGTTCAGGAATGCGGTCCACGACACCGAGCCCTTTTCCCCGCCCTTCCAGTTGTCGCTGTAACTGGATTGCGTAAGGTTCAGCCCGCCTTCCAGAGTTGGGTACCACCGCCCCACTTCCAGAACGCGCTTCTCGTCCTTCTTCTCGGGGACGGCGGGTGCTACGCCTTGCTGCCCGTACGCGGGCACGGAGATGACCCACGCCGCCGTCGCCATGACGGCGGCTCTCGCAAATCGCTTCATGTCTGTCCTTTCGGGTTCTAGCGCGACTTCAACAGGTCGCGGATTTCCGTGAGCAGAACCTGGTCCTTGGTGGGCGGCGGGGGAGCCGTGGGCGCCACCTCTTCCTTACGCTTCAACCGGTTGATGGCCTTGACCATCATGAAGATGGCCCACGCCACGATCAGGAAGTCCACGACGGCCTGGATGAAGGCGCCGTAGTTGATGGTGGCTGGCTCCACGCCAGGGATGCGCGTTCCAATCGTAAACTTGAGATCGCTGAAGTTGACGCCGCCGATCACCATGCCCAGCGGCGGCATGATCACGTCGCTCACCAAAGACGACACGAGTTTCCCGAACGCAGCGCCGATGATGATACCCACGGCCATGTCGATCATGTTGCCCTTGACCGCAAACTCTTTGAATTCCTTGACGATACTCATGGATACCTCCGTTGGGTTGCCGAATAGCCGACCCCGAGACTAAGAAAACCCTCCCGCGTGGCGCAACTGCTTCCTCAAGGCCGGCCGGAAGATGGCGCGTGACAACGCGCTCGCCCGTGCGTCTCACCGGGTGACACATGGCATCCGTCCCTTCGAACCAGGGGGTACTCACCGTGACATTTCGATTCCGGGGCCTTGCCGCTCTCGCAGCGGTCGCATTGCTGTTCGCCGTGGCCCTGCCGCCCGCCCAGGCTGGCATCGGGGACAGCCTCAAGAAGAAGGTCCAGAAGAAGACGGAAAAGAAGGTCGACGACACCGCCGACAAGGCCCTTGAGGACGGCGAGAAGGCCGCCACCGGCGAAGAGGGCGAGGCGGCGGAAACCGGCGCAGCCGCGACTTCCGAGAAGTCGGCCGGCAGCGCGGAGAAGGTCTCGCAGGTATCCACCAAGTTCGACTACGTCCCCGGCGACATGGTGAAGTTCTTCGACGACTTCACGCAGGATGAACTGGGCGAGTTCCCCGTTGGCTGGCAGTTGAAGGAAGGCACCTTCGAGGTGGCGGAACGCGAGGGCCAGCGCTGGCTGCGCTGCACCAGCATCACGGGCGACGTTCGGATGAAGCTCCCGGCCATGACGGCATTGCCGGAATACTGGACACTCGAGTTCGACTTCATCTGCCCCGAGCCGTCGGGCAACGTGCTGACCGTGGCCGCTCTCAACGGCAACACGGAAGTGTGGAACACCGTCTTTCCCTACTCCGGGACCGCGCTCGCGTTCACAACCGGCGATATCTTCTCGAACACGCCCGTCGAGGGCGGCACCGTGTGGGGCAAAGTGCACCATGTCATGTTCATGGCGCGCGGCACCGGGATGAAGGTTTACGTCAACCGCCAGCGTCTTGCCAGCGTTCCCGAGATCAACGCCGCCGCCGGCGCCCCGACCACACTCAGCATCCGTCTGTGGTCCGACAAAGAACCGATGATCACCAACGTGCGCTTCGCCGAGGGCAACAAGCCCGTCGCCGATCCCTTTGCCGACGGCAAGCTGGTTACCTACGGCATTTACTTTGAAAGCGGCTCCGACGTGGTGCAGCCCGAGTCGGCACCCGTGCTGCGCACGATCGCCGGGTACCTTGAGAAGAAGCCGGACGTGCGCGTGCAGATTGTGGGCCACACCGACAACCAGGGCAAGCCGGCCGAGAACCTGGATCTCTCAAAGCGGCGCGCGGCGGCCGTTGCAAAGGTCCTCTCCGAACAGTTCAAGATCGCGGCCGACCGCTTCACGACCGACGGCATGGGCGACACCAAGACCGTGGCGGACAACGCCAAGCCAGAAGGACGCGCCATGAATCGCCGCGTCGAGTTCACGAAGCTCTAAGGAGAAGCTCCCAATGAAGGTGAAACACGCGCTCTTGATTCTCGCGATGCTCTGCATCTCGTGCGGCGACGACGGCTCCGGCCCAGACGACGGTGGCGGCGGCAACAACAACGATCCCGATCCCACTCCCACGCCGGTTGGCACCTCCGTCGGTGCCCCCGTGACCGCAACCATCGGTGCCGCGGGCGGATCGGTGACCAGTGCCGACGGTCTCTTCACCGTCGACATTCCGGCCGGAGCACTCGCGGCCGACACGGACATTTCCGTGGAGCCCATCACCAACGAGGCGTGGGGCGGATCGGGCAGCGGCTACCGTCTTGCACCCGACGGGCTCACGTTTGCAACCGCGGTTGACGTCGTGTTCACCCTCAACCCTGATTCGCTCGTCAGCACCGACCTCGCGGGCGTCGACGTTGCGACCCAGCGCGACGACGGTGTCTGGGGCATCCTCAAGAACCAGACGCTGAACGAGGGCAACGCCACGCTCACCGCCACGACCACGCATTTCTCGGACTACTCGCTGGTGGAAGGAATTCAGATCCGCCCGCGCCGCAAGTTTCTGAACCCGAATCAGTCGGTCACGCTGCACATACGAATCTGCGAGCGCGAGGCCGTTGACGATCCCGACCTGACCTCGCTCCTGATCACGTGCGACGAAGAACTGGTCCCGCTGGGAACAGCGGAAGACTGGTCGGTGAACGGCGTGGTGGGCGGCAACTCAACCGTGGGCAGCGTCAGCCCCACCGACGGACCGCAGACCGTTTACACCGCACCCGACGTGGCCCCCGTCGTCAACCCGGTAACCGTCAGCGTGAACGTGGACTACGGGAGCGTTCAGGGACCGCTGACCGCCAAAATCTACATCAACCCGGTTGAAACCTGGCGCGGCCAGATGACAGCCGTTTACGCCAACGGTGACAAGGTCGTAGCAATCCTCGACTTCACGTACATCGGAACCTTCGAGGGCGAAAAGTGGTTCAAGCCGGAGGGTCCGGTAACCTACACACTCGGTTTCGGGGATTGTGACTTCGTGAGTCTGTCGCCGAACAACACCGTGTTCACCGGGAGCGAAGGCATCATGGAGATAGACTACCGCGTGGATCCGCCCACCGTGTTCATCGGCATCGGAACGTCCTGGCAAGCGAACCACTGCTACCAGTGCCCCGAGCATCCGGTTCAATGCAGTGGGATTCAGCTGATCGTGGGCATCTTTACCAGCGATGTCGTGGGTGGACCCAACCTGGACGTCATCGACGTGCTCGGCAAGGTCGAAGACGCCGTCACCTACACGTACCGTTTCGACAAGCTGTGATGCGGGCACGCTGCTGATCGCCCCCGCAGCGGACCTGCTAAAGAACGGGTCGCCTGGCAACAGGCGGCCCGTTTCACTTCGCGGTGCGGATTACTGACTCGAAGAGTTTGTAGGCTCGAATACGGATCTCGCGCGGCTCGCCGTCTGCGACACGCGGATCCGCGATGTGGTACGCGGCGCGGGCAATTCCCTTCCCTTCCTGAATCACCACCACCACATCGCCCCGAATGAAGACATCATCTCGTTCCTTGTCGAAAGTGACCATCACCGTGTGCCGTCCGTAGCTGGAGGCCGAGCGATCAAACACCTCAAAGGTTCCAAGATTCTCGGTGCGTTCGGGATCGATCTCGGCCGTTGGACGAACCATGAATAGCGTGTCGTCGATCCACTGCACTGTCGTCAGGCGCGGTATGCGTGTTGCCCCCAAATCGCGCTTTTGTCTGGCTAAACGGTCGGCGTCTCGCGGCCACTCGGGCAACGCCAGCACCCTGCTGTCCGGTGGATACCCTACGAAGACTCGGTACTCACCTTGCGGGTCAGCGTAAACAAGCGTGCCGTCGTTTCCGATGTCCCACCCGTCACCAACGAAATTGCCAAGATAGGTCGGAACCGTGGTAGCGCCCTTACTTGCGTCATCCGCATCAGTTGAGAACAGGAGGTCGGGCTTGTCGCTACTCAAACGCAGGCGTCGGACCTGCGCCACAGTACCCATTTCTTCCAGGGAAGCACCCCGTGCCGCGCGGCGTCGATTCGCGAGTGTGCCAAAGTACAAGTCGCCGTTTGGTCCCGCGTCCGCACGAAACCACAGCGTCATCACGTAGCCCGAACGAAGACTTGATACGTCAAGCGAAGGACAATCGCCTCCGTTGGCGTCAAAGCAGGATACGCGGCGCGAGAAGGAATCAACCACCCACAGTCTTCCGTCGGCGCCGCGCGCGAGTTTGGAAGGTTGAGCGATGTCGCCCGGTCCCTCACCCCGTTGGCCAAACGAGGTGACAGCCCCGGCGAGATCGATTCGCCAGATGCAGGTGTTCTGCTGGTCCAGGAGATAGATGGCATCTGGCCCCACCGCAACGTCGCGCACCACCCCGAGAGGGGTGGGCATGTCGTCGTCTGACAGATCGAACAGCAAGCGCGGCTCACTGTGGATGGGTGCCCGGCCCTGCTTTGGCTCAGCGGCAACGGGCGATATCCACAAGAACGTTGCGAGCCCCGCTACGGCATGTCGAAGTCGCACCAGAAATCGACCAAGTCCATGTACATCGCAACTACTTCGATCTCGGGCATGCACCGGATAAACGGGTCTTCTCCTGCGACTGTTTCAGTCATGCACAAGTTAAGTGAATGCTCGGCCACGTTATACCCGATCGAGACCGCAGTACAATTATCGAGGTTTGGAATGGCAGGCGCGTCTGGAGGCGCAAACAGCGCTACAAACAGCAGAAGCAATGACACAACGGATCGCTTGATCATATGAACCTCCCCAGGATCACGGATAGCGGTTGGCCATGGCCAATACCTTCAACTGGCCACTAGTCTATTTACAGACGATCGGTCCGTCAAGGCTCGATCATGATTACCCTCGCCGACGTCGCCAACGGTATGGCGCGTTCCGCCTCGGCTCGTCGAGCCACGAGTCATCCGGAATGAGCGCGCCTTCCATCCGGGGTCGCAATTCGCAATCGGAACACGCCGCAGATCGAAAGCGGACAAGCGTGGATAGAGTCATCAAAACTCCGCGCTGACCGACACCACGTAGGTGGGGTGCGGAAGGTCCAGGTCGAACAGGTAGCCTGCTACCTCGGCGGGGCCGACCCTTACGCCAAGCAACGGTCCGCCCTGAAACTCACGCGGCGTCTCGTAGGCCTGGGTTCGCTGCGCGACGAGGCCCACGCGCAGTCTCGATGTCGGTGACACGGTCAGTTCCGACCACGAGAAGAAGAAGGAGTCCTCTTTCACGTCCAGGTCGACGACGTACTCGCACTCGCTGTAGAACGCGATGGTTTTCCACGCGAGTGAGAGATTGCCACCGGGGGCAGCTCCTTTGGTTTCGCCGAAGACGAGCCCCAGCATGGGGGTGAAGGCGAGCGACACGTCATCTCCAAACTCGAAGTTGTAGCCCGCCCACAGCGAGGCGGTCTCGAGGTTCTCGTAGTTGTAGCGTGCTTCCAGGTGGAGTCGTTTGTGATCTGCCGCCACCGTGGGTTGCAGGAAGTTGTCTTCATCGGGCACGAGGTAGAGAAACACCGACGCGGAGCAGGTCCACGGTTGCGCGGCGGGTGCGTTGTCGGGTTCCGCGTGTGTGCCAGACGCGGCCCACACGCACAGGCTGGTGGCGAGAACGATGGACCGGAGTATCCGCTTCACTGGCGCGGGGTCTCGCCGGGAGGATCGTTGGGTGTTTCCGCTGCCGCGAGTGCCGCGATCACCAGCGTCCAGGCCGGGAATATCTGGAGCCCGGGAACGGCTTCGACGGCCAGCGCAAACAGGAGCGGCCACCGAAAACCCATCACCATGAGCAGCGCGATGACGGTCAATGCGTCCAGCATCAAGACGGCCGGGGGCCAGAACACGACGCCAAAGCCAAGCACATCCGAGATTGCGGCTATCACCAGCGCACGCCGCCAGCGCGGGGACGACCACGCCGTGCGAATGTTTTCAATCGGGTTTCTCACATCGACTCCTCGCGCAGAGCGTACAGTTCGCGCAGCGTCACGATCCGGTAGCCCATGTCACGCAGGCGCGGCAGCAGCACGGAAAGAACCTGGATGCTGCTGGCCCGCCGGGGGCCGCCGTCGTGCAACACGAGAATCGCACCGGGGCGAACGTTGTGCAGAAAGTGGAGGGCGGTCATGCGCACGTTGGTGTACAGATCCACAGGATACGCGGTCCCACCAACACCGGTGTAATCGTTCTCGTGCATGAGCCGGATGATGCGCGTGGTGAGAACGCCGCTGCCGGGACGGCACCACTTGGGTTTGTCCAGCGGCTGGATCAGCGCATCGGTGCGCTTGAGTTCGTCCACGAACTCCGCGTCACCCAGCCTCGCACTCATTCGATCGGTGAAGAGGTGGTTGGCAAGCTCGTGCCCGTCGGCGCGAATGGCCTCGACCAGTTCGGGGTGGGCTTCGGCATACGAGCCGATGATGAAGAAGGTGGCGCGGGCGCCGTACGCGCGCAGCTCGCGCAGGATACCCGGTGTGACGTCGGGGTGCGGTGCGTCGTCGATGGTGAGGGCGAGTGCACGCTGCGTGGTTGCGATGCGGAACAGACAGCTCGGGTAGTAACCGCCCACGCGCCGGAGCGCCCACTCACCGGGGTGGACCAGCGTCCAGACCGCAGCGATCAGCACAGCGACCAACACCAGGGCCCCAACCAGCAGAATGATCCACAGGACGGTCATCGAATCAACAATGAACGCACCGGACCCCATGGCGTCAAGTCGCTGATCGTGAATTCAGTGCTGACCGCCTTGCCGTTCTCGCGAACCAGCAATCCCGCATCGTCGAGCTGTTTGGGAATGTTGCCGGGGATGGCGCTGGGGTACTTGCGCGCAAAGGCAAGCATGCGCGGCCCGCGCAGAAAGAGGCCCGCGACATTGGTCCCCGACAGCCCCGTCATCCATTCGGGAATATCGGTGATGCCGGCCATCTCGATCGGCCGTCCGCCGGTGTGGGGATAGCCCTGTTCCACCAGTCGCGACGCGGCGACGTCGATCTGGTAGAGCGCCATGCTGGCGCACGATCGAATGATGGTCTGGTAACCGGTGCGACCCGCGAGATCGAGCCGGGAGTCGTCTTGTGTGGGCGCGTCGTCCAGGTGGGTCTGTAATTCGCGCCACGATTGCGCCGCGTCGCCATGATGTGCGCCGCGGGGCCCGCTCGTCACCCACGCGTCACCGGTTCGCTTCAGGATTTCGGACATTACGTAGCGCCCGGCACCGTCGCCCAGAGAGAGAGAAACCTTGAGCAGTTCCACCATGCCGGCGCGACCGCCCGGCAGCGACATCGGAAACGCTTCCCAGTTCCGTCCCTGCAATGCATCTTCGATGAACCGCTGAACACCGGAGTACGCGCGCATCGAAAGCTGATAGACGGTTGGGTCCATCCCCTTCTTGATGCTGTATCTCGCGCCAGGCGGACGCCACGCTTCCCACGACAGTACGATGTCGGTGATGGAATCCGGTTCGCCGGTGGTGGAAGGGTCACCGCCCACCAGCTCGATTCCGCCGGGCTCAAAGACGAAGCGGAGCTGACCGTGCGAGATCGCATCCGGACCGCCCAGCGGAACCCTGACAAACTCCACGCGTTGGATCAGATCGGATCGGAGCACGGCGGTACGCAGAACAGTGACCCCGGAGATGGGATTGCCGCCGTGATTGAGATTGCGAATGGTGATCGACTCGCCGGGTGCAAAGCCCGAGCGATCCCAGGCCACGAACACAGGTGCCATTGCGGCGGACAGCCCGCCGGGAAGCACGTCACGCGCGGTGCGCGCGCGGTAGGTCGTCGCGGACATTTCAGCGTAGTCGGCAACCTGCGCCGCGTCGACGACCTGGTGCTCGACGGTCTCGGCCGGCGCGGGATCGCGACGACTGGACCGTTTCGGGAAGAGGGCCCGCGCCACTCCCATGAGCCACGTCTTCACCGTCGCGTACTCCACGTATCAATAGATAACATGATCCAGAAGCCCCCCGTAGGGTGTTGTGCGGCGGTTGTCATAGACCGTTCTCACCGGGCGGCCCATCCGGCGCTCCAGCATACCGATTTCAGCCAGCATTTTGGGTGCCTTGCCAACCACGAGGGTCTGGTTGTGCATGATCCAGTGCAGGGCTGCCGGAATCCGCAAGAGCAACGGCGTGCGTTCTCCGCTCACCAGCTCGGAAAGAAACGACGGCATCGATTCCGGTGCGATCTGGATGCGCTTTGGCTCCGGCAACCCGGCCCGCCGGTGGATGCGATGGTTGCCCCAGTCCAGCGAGAGCAATGCCATGGTAATGCACGAACGCTCGAGAAGCTGATAACTGATCTTGCCGTCGAGCACATCGCGGATCGGATCTTCGGGAAGGTTTGCACCCCTCGAGTACTCGCCAATCGCGTCCCAGTCGCTGTCCGACGCGTCCGCATAGTCCTCAAACAGTTTCTGACCCCGCCCGATGCGGCCATCGATCAGGTGCGACACCGTCTGGCGTGCGACGGCGTCGGCCAGCGCGAAGCAGGAATACAGCATCTCGTCGTGCGCGTGCGGCACGTCGGGCAGATTGAGGGTATAGCAGTGCCACGGACGGTTGAGCAGCGAATCGGTGAGACAGCGAACAGCACCCACCGAGCAGCGCGGTGTCAGCGCGTACGTCGCTGGGTCCAACCCCTTGAGAGGATCGAACGACGCCTCGGGCGGCCGCCACGCTTCCCAGCTCAGCACGAGATCGGAGACTTCGGAGTCATTGGTGAGCGGAATCCCCTGCTGGTCAAGAATGACGGGGCGCCGGTCTTCCTTGAAGATGAAGCGCAGCATCGCATGCCCGAACGGCGTGTCGCGGCCCTTCACTTTGGTGGTGACGGCCACAAACTGCACCGACTCCACCGACGCCGCGAATACCTTGAGGGTTGCCAACACCAGGACGTTGCCAACGGGGTTGTTCACAATGTTGACGTTCTGAACGATGTAGTAGTCGTCGGCACCAAAGCCCGTGGGCGAGGATTGCCACTTCACAAACATGGGAACCATCGCCAGCGCGAGCCCGCCCGGTACCGTGTCGCTCGGAATTCGCACGCGGATGAGCGGACTCTCCTCGCGGTTCCAATTGAGAATCTCCGCGCCCGAGACCTGGTGGTGTTCGGTCATGGCTGGCGGGGTCCAAATGCGGGTCCGCGCTTGCGCAGTTTGTCCACCCTCTGGCGGAGCTTCTTCTCCAGGGTTGGCGGAAGCTGGTTGGCGTCGACGAGCTTGCGCAGCGCCTCTCCGTCCTGCGCCACTTCGGCGCTGCCGGCCGTGGTTCTAAGCGAGGGCTGAAATACCTCGCGCCCCAGCAGGTGATGCAGGATCGACTTGGCGGCTTCCTTGTCGGGGATGAGCCCGCGCGCGTTGACGTCGGGATCCAGATGCGAGTACGGCGGAAGCGGGGACCCCACGCACGACGGGCACCCGTGCGCGCACGCGCACGAATCCAACAGCTCCAAACATGCCGGCAGAATCTCGTCGATCAGCTCGTACGCCTTCAGCGCAAAACCCAGCCCGCCCGGAAAACGGTCGTGAATGAAAATGCCGGGCGCATTGGCAGCCGACGAATCCACCGACGCCCCCACGTCCATGGTGTCGCACATGGCGTAGAGGGGAATCACCTCGCGAATCACGTTGGATATCCCGAGCAGCCCCTCGCGCGGCACGCGACCCGCCGACTTTGCCTGCGCGTACGCGGACGGGTGCGGGAGCAACCACATCCCGGTGGTGTCCAGTGTCTGCGCGGGCAGATCGAGCGCACCAAACCCCAGCGAATCACGGCTCCCAAACTTGATCTTCTTGAACATGTACGTCACCGACGTGACCGACAGATCGCCCCAGTACGCCTCGGCCGCACCCCGCGGGTCCTGTCGCTCATCCACCCCCGCCGCATTCGCGTCGGGGACCCCCCGGCTGAGCGCCACCCGCGGAGCAGCTCCGACGGATTTGTGAAGCTCCTCACTCTCGATCTTGATCTTGGTCTCGGTGATGGATTGCGTGTAGTAGTCGGTGTCTTCCTTCTGCACCCACGCAATCTTCTTGTGCACGTCGAGTTCGTTCACAAAGTACGTCTCGCCGTTGTGGATGTAGATGGCCTGCGGATGCAGTTGCTGGAAGGCTCCGGGCTCGTCGATGGTGCCGATCACGCGCGACGTCTTGACGAGGGCACTCAAGCCCTCCGCCGCCATGGCGGCCGACGTTCCCACGATGATCGTGTAGACGTCGTCGCCGATGTTGCGCAGGCTCACGTCGGCAGCCGGGTAGTTGGGACCGCTCCAGAAAAACTGGCCTCCCTGCTGGCGCACCTGCCGGTTTTCCTCGAGCAGTCGCAGCACGGGACCGCACGCTTCGCCAAACTGCGCAAAGTCGTCCTTGCGCACCGGCAGCTCAAACGCGGCGGCGCGCAGGTGCGAGAGCACAATGTGCGCGTTGTGCGGGTCGATCACCGCATTCTCCGGCGAGCGCCCGAAGAAGTAGTCCGGGTGTTTGGCCATGTACTGGTCGATGGGGGAATCGTACGGAAGCAGCACCACCAGCGACGGGTCCATGCCGCGCCCCGCGCGCCCGGCCTGTTGCCACGTGCTTGCGATTGAACCCGGATACCCCACCAGCACCGCGGCTTCCATGCTCCCGATGTCGATCCCGAGTTCCAGCGCGTTGGTGCTGACAACCGCCTTCAACTCCCCGCCGAACAGCGCGCGTTCGATGGCGCGCCGCTCCTCCGGCAGGTACCCGCCGCGATAGCTGCGAATGAGTTTTGCGCGCGACGGCGAGAGATGCGAAACAAACTCCTGCGCGTACTTGGCCACGATCTCGCTGACGACACGCGCGCGCACAAACGCGATCGACTGGTGGTCGTGCGCCACCAGTTCGGCCAGGATGCGCGCCGCCTCCACGTTGGCGCTCTTGCGCTCCACGCGGTCATCGCCAAAGAACGGCGGGTTCCAGATGACGAACGCCTTGGGTCCGCGCGGCGAGCCGTCGTTGTCCACCACCTGCATCTCGCGCCCGGTGAGCCGCTCCGCAAGCTCCTTCGGGTTGCGGATCGTGGCCGAGCATCCGATGAACGTGGGACGCGCGCCGTAGTGCTCGCAAATGCGATTCAGCCGGCCCAGCACGTGCGCCACGTTGGAACCAAACGTGCCGCGATACGAGTGCACTTCGTCCACGACGACATACTTGAGACGCGCGAGAAAGCGCGCCCACGTGCCATGGTTGGGCAGAATCCCCGAGTGCAACATGTCCGGGTTGGTGAGCAGGACGTTGGCGTCGTTTTTGAGCTTGCGACGCGCGTTGGGCGGCGTGTCGCCGTCGTATGTGCCGCACACCAGCGGAAGCGACGGGTCCGCTTCGAGGTAACGCGTGAGCGTGCGCAGCTGATCCTGTGCCAGCGCCTTGGTGGGATACAGATAGAGCGCGCACGACGCGGGGTCTTCCAGAATGGATTCCAGCACCGGCACGTTGTAGCAGAGTGTCTTGCCACTCGCGGTACCCGTGACCACCACCACGTCGCGTCCCGCGCGTGCGTGATCGATGGCGCTGGCCTGGTGCGTGTAGAGCTGTGCGATGCCGTCGGCACCAATCATACTCGCGACGCGCGGTGCCACGGGCACCGCCAGCGTATCAAAACGCGCGGCGCGTTCCGGCAAACGCTGGATACGTACAACCTGGTCGTCGTACCACTCGGAAGACTCTATGTGCTTGAGAAACTTGTCGACGTTCATGGCATCCTGTTCCGGCGAGTGGGCACGCGGATGCGCACGCGTCGCGGCTTAGAAGAGCACGTGAGGCGGGTTTGGCGGGGTCATGGTATCACCGCCTGGCGACGCCGCAAACTGCTTTTTCGGCGCATTAGTCCCAATGATCAACATACCAACGATCAAGGAATTGAAGCGCTGACTCCGCGCACCCGTGGGTCATCGCGCCCTTACATGCAGCAGCGTCCAGAAGCCGCCGGCCCAGCTCATCCGCCTCCGGGTCGCTCGGCCGCATCCACTGGGCTACCTCGTAGAGATTCGCCATGCGCCCCAGCAAGGCGAGCTTCTGCGTTTGTTCAGTCGCGTGTTCGGCCAGCAACACTTCGGTCACGGATCGGCTTGCCGAGCGCCGAACGTCAGCTTCCGGGATGTCGAACGCCGTTCCGAAACGGAAGTGCGAATACGGTTCAATGAAATGAAAGCGAGCATCCCGGTCAACAAAGCGCTGCAACACCCACATCGCCGCCATACGATCCGGCTCGGCAACGTTCCACGTCACGTAGAGGTGCTTGCCCAGGTGTTCGGGAGGTGGCGGCGGGATGGACCGGCTGTGCTGCACATAGAAACTTGCCCCGACAATCCCCACCCCCAGCGGAACAGGAAGAAACTTGAGCAATGCCCGCTTCATCGATCTCGACTCCCTGCCGGGGAGCCCCAGCTCAAACCATCGAAGCGCGACCCAGAGTACTGCGCCATACACGATATGTGACCCAAGGGTGATCGCAACAAACTGGCTTGAGAGCTTGTAGCCGAACACCTCCGCGTACGGCGTCAACAGCATCGCACCCTCAAGCGTCATCCCCCATAGCACCGCCGTCCACCAACGTGGCCGACCCACAAGCACCGCGTAGATGAGGCCGAACCCAATTCCGTTACTTAGATGATAGCTCCACCCGACCAGTTCCGACCCAACCGTCGGCGCCGTCCCGCCAACTATCAACGTACCAAAGTACGAGATCGCCTTGAACACTGGCACGCCCGCCAGCGCGATCGGCAACCGCACCAAATCATAAGCCAGCGTCGCAAGACCACCCGCCCAGAGCCCCGTAACAATCCTCCGACTGATATCCGTCCGTCCGGTTTTCCGAGCCCACTTGTCGACCACGAGCAAGGCGATGATCGCTGGAACCAGAAGCGCCGGAACCGACGCCCCCATCCCGGCAACGCCATAGAAGTAGAGGAAGAGCGTCGCAATCGACGAGGCCCCCACCAGCACGATAAAGAGACGTATTCCACAGTCAACAAGCATGCAATCGCCTTGTCAAAGAAGACGCTCTCATGCGGTGGAGCCTCCGACAATCCCCGGGTTCACCCGGCTGAACTTATGCTATTTGAACGACGATTCAGATCACGGGTCATCATGCTTGCGTAGGATCTCGGCCACAAACAGGGATGAGTCTGTGAGACTCCCCGATCGATGAACTTCCCTTAAGGTATCAATCAAGCGATGCCTTGCTCCAGCGCCGAGCTCATCGCGCTCGACCAAACAAGCTACTCCCTGCAAAGCACCGTTCTTCCCGGCTGCGAAACGAGCGGCCCTCAAGGTCGACAACAAGATGTTCACAACTCGGTCTTCGATCGGCCAATGGTCACCGAGCATGTCGCCCGCCATCCATGCAGCCTGCGCCTGTTCCGTCTGGACGTTGCGTAGATATGACTCCACGGCCGAAAGAACAAACGTGGCGGACGGCCGGAGGCGCTCGTAGTTCGGAACTTGGTCCAGAAAGCAGAATAGTGAGAAATGGGTTTCGTACGCATGCGATTCTGTCCCCAAGAGCAACTTGTGGATCGCATTCTCTGAATGAGGCAAGAGGGCGACGAGCAGCTTCGCACAGCCCACACGAACCGCCTCCACCATCGCTGTGTCCGCGCTACTTAATGCGTTCTCGCAGATCGCGACAAGCCGCTGGGTAGCCGCTGGCAGCGCGCCTTCCACAGCGGACTCCAACTCGTCAAAGTCGGCATCGTGCGCATCTAGTTTCAGGATAGCTTTGATCGCGCTGAGAGCATCGGTCATGGGACTACTCCTCAAGGCTTTGGAGGCCCTTCCCTCCACTTCTGTTTAATTTCCTTCTCATGCCCCATTATTTGCCGCCTGAGCTTTTCAATTGCCTTCTCAAGTTCCACCCTCTCTTTGTGAGTTCTAGCCCGGCGCAATGCGTCCTCAAGTCGCCGCAAGAGTTCTTCGGCCTGCTTCCGCTTTTCAATGTGCTTGTCGTACTCCTCACGGCTCTTCGCCCCACAACCCTCCTCACGGGATAGGCTCAGCACGTTGGACAGTCCCCACGCCGTCGCGACGGCCGACCCAAGATAGGCAACACCAGTTATCACCGGAGGCCCCCAACCGGGAGAGGTGACAACAATCCAAGGTAGAAGGAAAGCAAACTCTCCGTAGGGGTCTACGAGGTTTATTGGATCATTGTGCACGTACGTGTAGAGGTTCGCTCCATCCGCCGCGCCCAAAGGATCTCGCTGCACGAATCTTCCCAACTTTGTGAAGTACGAGCGAGCGCGATAGTCGTAAACGTTCGTCTCGTAGTCCAACCACCGCCCAGTGAAGGCGAACCGGTTACCCATCGCGCTCGTCGAGAGAACCGTGCCGGTCCTGTTCTTGATGGTCGTCTTGCCGTACGGCTCGTAGTCGTACTGCTCGGCCAGGACACCGTTTGCGTCGACGATCTCTGAAATGCTCCCGAGCCCATCCTGGTAGTAGAAGTACCGCGCGTTAGGCCCGGTCTTCAACAGCGACACAACCTCGTCGAGGGCAGCGCCATAGACGTACTCACGCTTCATGGCCCCCGAGCCATCGTACTCTGCCAAAAGGTGGTCGCCGTCGTAGACGAAGTATGTTTCCGTGCCGTTCACCGACATCATCTGACGGCGGCCAAACGCGTCATAGGCGTACGTAACCGCTGTAGCTCCGGCTGTCACCGACTCGAGCCGGTTCTCGTTGTCGTAGGCGTAGGTGTTGACGCCATCGTCGATCAGGTTTCCCCTGTCGTCGTAGTCGAAGTCCACGCCGTTAACCTCTGCGTACTGATTGAGGTTGTTAGAAGCGTAGTCGACGCCATTTACCTCCACGCGGTTACCCACGTCGTCGTAGGCGAAGCTGTGGGTCTGGGCACCGCTTACCGAGGTCAACTGGTACAGGTCGTCGTAGCCGTAGGTGTGCGTCCCACCGTCGACGGACATCGTTAGCCGGATCCCCACGTCGTTATAGGTGTAGGTGAAGTCTGAGATCGTGATTCCCGTGCCGGCCCATGCCGGTTGCGCCACCCAGTCCCGGAGTTGGCGCAACATTCCGCGCATGCTCCACTCGAACTCGGGCTGGTCCTCCCCGGGGCTCGGTCGGAGCGTCTTGTTGAGCACCCTCGTGACGCGGTCGGCCCCGTCGTACTCGTAGAATGTCTGCACAAAGCGTACCTGGGACGGAATCTCCCGGAACACGCGTCGGTCGAGGGTGTCGTAGTCGTAATTGACCAGCGCCCCGCCGTTTCTCTGAATCTCGTTGGTCAGGTTGTTGTCGGTATAGGTGTAATCAACGCTGTAGCCCGAGGGGTAAGTGAGTTTTGTCCGGTTCGAGTTCTTGTCGTGGTCGTAGGCCACGACGTGCGTGTGCCCGTCCGCTAGGGTCGTCACCGTGTCCACGCGCCCGATCGAATCGTAAACGTAAGTCAATGTGCTTGCGCCGTTGGCCGCCTCCACGAGCTGTGAGCCCACGTTGTAGGCATAGGTCACGGTATCCCCGCCGGGGTAAACAATCTGCGTGAGGCGGCCCAGCGCGTCCCACGTGTAGAGCGCCTGGACATTGGTGTTCACGAGGAGAGAATCAACGCTTCCAATCTTGTCCAACGCCACGCGCTCGTAGCTCGCATCATCGTAGGTAAGCCGGATCAGTCGATCGAAGTCGTCGAGGCCATGGGTCGTCACGTTCCCGTTCGCGTCTTCCATGGTCTTGAGGTTCGCGTTGGGGTCATAGCCGTACTCGGTGAGCTTGCCAAGCGCATCGGTGATCTTCCAGAGCAGGTCCCTCTCGTCGTAGGTGTAGCTCGTCGCATTGCTCTCGGCATCGACGACCGACGAGAGGTTGTCGTTGTCGTCGTAGTTGTACGTGGTGACCTTGCCCAACGGGTTCGTGATGGTCTTGAGCAGGCCGGTCGTCGTGTAGGTGAACTCCGTGGTTTGCCAGGTGGTGCCTCCTGTGTTTGACTGGCGCTCAACCTTCTTGACGTTTCCGTTTCCGTCGTACGTGTACTTTGTCTGGTAGCCGAGCGGATTGGTCTCCGTCGTGAGCCAGTTCATGGCGTTGTAAGCAAACGTTGTCGTCTTGTTGCGGGCGTCCTTGATCGACTCGATGTTGCCCACGTCGTCATGGGTCAGCTCGTAGGTCGCGTTGATTCCATCCGGGTCGAGACGGATCTTGTGGATGTACCCCGTGGAGCCGTAGTAATCGTACTTGAGTTCGTTTCCGTTGGCATCGGTCACAAGTTCTATCCGGCCGTCGGCGGTGTACGTGATCGTAACGACTGGCGTCTGCCCGCCGACTGTCGGGTACGTGATCTCGGTGAGGTTCCCCGCCGTGTCGTACTCAAAGCTGGTCACGTTGCTCTCGGCATCGGTGAACGATTCGACGCGGTCGGAGCTGACCTCGAAGGTTGCGGACGTCACGATGTCGGTGGGGTCGTCACCCGACACGCCGATCGCTTTTCGGCGCACCTCCGTGACGTTGCCCCGGCTGTCATAGCTGTATTCCACCGAGTTGTCGCGAGGATACGTGACGCCGGCGAACTCGTTGTTCGCCGTGTACGAGTAGGTCGTCTCAAAATAGGCTGGCTCACCCGGGCGCAGCCCGGCCGTGTACTCCTTCCTGCTCGTCAGGAGCGCATCGGCGTTGAAAGCCCATTTGGTTGTGTGATTCTCCCCATTCACTACTGTCGTCGTGCGGTTAGGATCGTCGTATGTCAGGGTCATCGTGCCGGTGCCGTACGTCTGCGTTGATAACCGGCCGTTGGCGAGGTACGTGTTCGTCACGCGCACCCGGTTCTCCGGGTCTGTCACGGTCAGCAGATGGTGGGCGTCGTCGTAATCGAATTCAGTCACGAGCCCGCCGGCGAAGCCTGCAATCGCTGGCGTCGTGATCGAGGTGAGGTCGTCGTCGGCGTCGAAGGTGTACGACCACTCGCGCCCCGTGTAGTCCGTGATCGTCTCCAGGCGCCCATTCGTGTTGTATTCGAGGGTAAGGTCGTCCCCTTTTGTGTCGGTGATAGTGGTGAGCTTCCAGTCGTACGCCAGCGTCTGGGCACTCGGCGCGCCGGTTACATACTCCGTCTTCCCGACAATCGGCAACGCGCCGCCCGTGGCATAGTCGAAGGTGATATCGTGGCCATTGCGATCGGTGATGCTTGTCAGTTTGCCGTCATCGTCGAACGCGTACACCGTCCCATCGGTCTGCGTCAGTGAGTAGCCACCGCCGCCAAGAGCGACAAGCTCGGCGTAGGTCCCCGGCGGCGGGATGTACGCATCGATCTGGGTGTCGTAGATGTAGTTGTAGCGACCGCCGCATCCGTACAGAACCTCAATGCTGTTGTCCGCGAGTGCGACGAGGCGCACGTGGTAGCACATGAACCAGTTGTAGCCATAGCGATTGTTGTATTCGCGCTGACTCCAGTACCGCAGAGTCACCGCGACCGGCATTCCCTTTCCCGGGATAACGATCTCTTCGCGCGAGTATGCGAAATCGCCGCGATAGGGATAGACGGGATCGCCGACCGAACACGGCGGCTCTGCGGGAGGAGGCTCGGGGGGAGCGGGTGGCGGCGGAGCGTCACCGGCCGGGGGTGGCGCAGCGGGTGCCGCCGGCCCAGGAAACGGTTGGCCGGTGTGGTGGGGGTTGTCCGCCAGTACCACGCCGGCGCTCATTCCGAGGATCAGGCCCGCGAACACGAACGCTACTGACAAATCGCGCGCACAGTGCATACCCGTCATCGCCTGTCCTCCCCGAACTACGGTCCGACCGTAAATCTCCCTGAACAGCTCCGTACGAGATTGCTCTCCAGCCCCGCCAGGTTGACCGTCAAAACGTGATCGCCCTTTGCCAGAGAGGTGATGTCAAACTCAAACACGTAGGGGTTTGTCGCCGCCTTCTCCTCTTCAAAAACAAACTGTTGATCGACGAAGAATATCCATTCGCAACGATCGTTTCCCACCACCGTATTGACGTCACCGTCGAAGCGAACCTCCGCGGTCAGAACTTGACGCAGTTCGCCGGGCTTTCCTGTCTTCCGTTGCGAGAAGCGAATCTGGAAGGGCGCGGACCGATCGGCTGCGGGTCGCTCGGCATCCCGCACAACCAACGAGTTCTCGGGCAAAGCAACGGCTCGCACGCTTGCGAGCACCCTGTCATCTCCCAACAGATTGACGACTCTTGACTCATCCCATCCGTCCCATCTCACTACCTGGCGGCCGCCCGCCTGGAACGTGTCCATCGTTCGCAAGAGTGGACCGCCATTGCCCACCCCCAGCCGAACCTCCACACGCGCCGGCTCGGAAAGGTTGTACGACACCAATCCCTTTGAATGGTCAATCCCAACGTCGTAGACGGCAACGGATCGACTCTCAGCGCTTGCGATCCCGGCATACCGAAATCCAGTGTCGGTGGTCAGGGCAAATGTGTAGACGCCGTCTGGCACCATTCTCTTGTCGGCCGTTTTCGCGCCCCATAGGAACTGGCCGTATCCTCGCTGGAAGGACCGCTGCGCCGTCCAAAGGCGATTGTCGCTCTGGTCGAACAGGTCGACGGTAACTCGAGCCGGCTCGGACACGTAGAAACGAATCCGCGCTTCATCCCGTTCAGCGACGTCCAGCACGCGAGGGCTCACGTCCACCCGGGAGATCGTAGACGCGGGCGCCTGTGTTGCGATCGCTGCAACGATCAGTACGCACCCAAACATTGAGCGTACTCGAGACTTGCAGATGATTCGTTGCATCAGTGCTCGACCGTTAGCGCCAGATTCACGAGACCTTTCTTGTCCTGGTGACTCGTGAACACCAGCATCATCGAATGCGGCCCTTCCAGCAGCCCTTTGAAGTTCCAGAGGAGTACAAACGGAAAAGTAGCACCCGCCTGCGAGCCGACAAAGCGGTTGTCGACATAAACAACGAGATCATGCGCAGCAGTAACGCTGTCCGGGGCACTGACGCGTATGCGTACGACAGCATCGACCACGTCGCTGGTAATGGGCACGCCCGCCGCGTCGAACAGCGCGTGCTCGAGCTCGAAGTCAGCGACAAGCTGCGGCAACTCCTCCGGGGTGTACTCCCGGGGGCTAGTTGCTTGGGCGACGCCCATGACGGACAGGGCCATGGTCAGCAGTGCTTGAGTGAAACTCATCGTGCGCCTCTCACTTGTAGATCGTCACGCTGCCCGATCGGGTCACGGTGTCGTTGTCGACTCCGCTCGATGAGACATCGACGCGGTAGCTACCGTTCTTGTACGCGCGTAGGCCTGCATCGTTGGTCCCAGCCCACTCCAGCGTGTAGCTTCCGGCGGCCCGAGGGCTGGTGTCATCTTGAATCGTCGCAAACAACGTCCCATCCGGATCGTAGACTTTGATGACCACTTTCGCAGCTGCCGCAATTGTGTACTCGATGTTAGTAATCTCCCGGTAGATCGGGCGGAAGAGGTAGGGACGGCACGAAAGCGCCGTCACATCGCTGCTTCGTGCAACCGTGACGACAGAGTTATCGGGAAGGATCTGTCCAAAGCCGTAACAGCGATTCTGGATCGTCACGACCGAGCCATTGTTCGCACGTCCGTCCCAGAGCACCTCATGCGTCACGCTGTCTTGCGGAACCCATGTAACGAGGTCGCGCAGGATTCCGTTCGGGACGGAGGCATCCACCACTTTCAGGTTCACCCATGCGGGAGCAACCGTCGAGTACTCGAACTCGACCGTCTCGTTCTTGTATGGATTGTACAAGGTGGGAGCGGCTTGATTTGCGAACTGAATCGTCCCCGGGGAGTACACCGGGTCATAGAGTCCCTGCCTCGTGTCAGTGATTGCCTCGATCGAGTAGGAGTACGCGGCGAAGGGCAGCAGCGATCCCTGATCGTCACGGCCGTTCCACGCAGATGTGTTTACGCCGACGGGTTTCGATACATTGACGACCGGCGACGCAACCAGTTGCTCAGTGATCAAGAACACCGAGAACAGCGCCGGCGGCTGGAAGTTCAACGCGTAGATGCGTATGAAAATCTTCGCCGCACGGTCCAGCGTGTAGCTGATGGTCGTTGTCGCGTTTCCCGGGGCGAAGAACTGTGGAGATGCCGTAACGCTCGTAATTTGCACATTATCAAGCGTGACCTGGCGCTGTTCGGACGAGTCATTGCCGCCAAGGTCCTCGGCGCGCACGCGCAGGACATACGTGCCGTTCGACAGCCAGCGCGCGTCCCACGCGGTCAACTGGCCACCCGTGACTGGTTGCGTCGAGCTTGTGATGGGCACCCATGAACTCGGGCTCGCGCCGACCCCGTACTCGACCGTGAATGAGGCCAGATTCGTGTCGTTGACCGTGCCAAGAACCGGATTCACGCCAGTTACCGTCGCTCCATTTGTCGGAACGTCGATAACGACGGTCGGTGCCGTCGTATCCACCGTGACCGGTTTCCGCTCCGACCTGAACTGCGCACCCGAGTCCGAGGCGACCACCTCGACTGTGTAAACGCCGTCGGCAACAGCGGCGCCCTGGTCATCCTTCCCGGCCCAAACTTGGGAGATCGATACGCCGCTCCCGGTAAACGTCCGCACCGCAATGCCGGAAGCGTTTAGAACGCGGAGAGTCCAGTCCGCCGAGAGCGTAAACGTCGCCGTCACTGTCGTATTGTCGAGCTCCGCGTCGGCGTTGGGGGAGAAGACGGCCGGGGTTACAGCGAGGTCATAAACCACGAGAACCGGCGGGCTATTGAGGAAGGGGACGAAGTCCACCACAGGATAGGTCGAGACATCGGCATTATCCGTGATGGATGCCGAAATCTCCGTCTGGTTCGTCGTTCCCCACCAGTTGTTCTCAGCCCCAATCGTCACCAAAGAGAGATCACCGCTCGCCAGCGCGTTGAGATTCACGTTGTTGCCAAAGATGGCGTTGTTCGAAATCGTCGGATCGGGATAGTCCCCCGGCGTGCCGAACAGGTAGATGCCCTTGCGGTTGTCAAAGATAGCGTTTTCGGTAATCGTCGGTGTGCCGCTCCCCGTGCACATGATCCCGCTTCCGAACGCGAACGAGCCATCATTCTCGTAGAGGAAGCAGTCGGAGATTGTTGGCGCCCCGCCGTTCACCTGAATCCCGGCGTCATAGCAGTGGGCAACCCAAACGTTTTCGATCTGTGGGGACGCGTCGCTGATCTGTATCCCCGTGCCCGCAAACGTGATCATCGCGTGCTTGATGACACACGTGTTGTCGTCGCTGCTGTCGGTGAAGCGAATGTCCGCCCAGTCGAGTGGCGCCGGGGACGTGGCGGATGACGTGAAAATAATCGGCGCGTTCACGGTACCCACGGCGCTCAACGCGCCGTTTACGATCAGTTCAAAATAGTCGGAGAACCGAACCTCGACCCCGGGATCGATGGTCAGCGTGGCGCCAGACGCGACCGTGACCGTTCCGACCACAACCCACGGACTTCCTGCCGTATTCCAGGTTGTATTGCTCGAGATCGTGCCACTGACATCCGTGGAGAAGGCTGGCTGAACGAGGCTGGAGGACACCAGGGCAACCGCCGCGACACAACACATCGCAGGTACGCGTATCGCAGAGCGAAATGCTCGAAGCACACCCGACATCTTCGCACTCCCTCGAGTGAGACACCCAATGCGAAAACGCCGCCGGAGGCGGAATGATGGCGAATCAACGAAGCTGCAGGAGCTTGAGGTTGGTGAGCAACTGCGATTCGATTTCTATCTCATCTCCCAACAATGGCGCAAGTTAGTTGTCGCCTACTTTTGCTGTCAACCGGAATGTTGCCGTTCGGGCAAGATCATTGTTTCACAAGCTACACAACCCAAGTTGCGTCGGACCACGCCGAGCAGCCGCCGGATACGCTAAGAGAGCGCGTGCGGCAAGATGTCGACGGCGTTCGTTGAAGGGGGAGAGGGGCTTACCTCCCGCTCCACCATGTGGTTCAGGATCATGGCCATGGTAAAAAGGTCCATGCGGTTGTGGTAGACGACGTTGCGCATGATGCGCGCGTCCTTGGTGTGCACAAACTCGTGGTAAGCGCGCGGGATGAAGCGGCTGGGAATGTCGTCCACGCGGTCAACCCCGCGCAGAAAGCGCTCCACCGTGACCAGGCGGCAGTTGGGAAGGGTCTCGCGGAAGACGCGCCGGGCGGCGTGCAGCAAATCGGCCGACGCCACCGGTTCGATGTCCGGCACCCGGTGTACCGCCATGCGCGCGCGCAGAAACGGGAGGTCGAACGCCGCTCCATTATAGGTGACGACGGTATCAAAGCGATCAATCATGCTGCGCACATGACGCAGCACTCCTTCTTCTTCCGTGTAGTCACGCGCGAAGACCTGTTCGGCCACGAAACGTCCGTCGGCAAAATACATGAGTCCGCACAGGAACATGTAGGTGTTGGCGGAGAGCCCTGCGGTCTCGATATCAAGGAAGAGGAGTGAGCCGGGCGAGGCTTCATCCACGAGATCCACCACCGAGTGCGCGCGCCGCGCACCCACCACGGTGCGCATGATGTCGCGCGGCCAGCGGTCGAACCCCGCGATGCGCGTTGCTTCCGGCGCCGACAACGGGTCGATCTCCGCATCAACCAGACGAATCAGGTAGTAGCTGGCGCCATCCATCTCGCGCGCTTCGCCGGGTACCGCGGACTCGAACGAGAGCGGCTCACCGTCGGACAACTCCGCCAGCACGCGCTGAAACTGTCCCTCAAAACCGTGCTGGTGTTCACGCGCCTCGCGGCGCTTGAACCACCACGGAAATCGTTTGGAAGACTTGGAGAGCGACGAATCGGCGCCACGGGTAACGGCACCGGTTTGGACCAGGGCGTCCACGATCGGGTTGCCGATATCCACCCGCGCGGAGCCGCTTGCGGGCTGGACCACGGGCTCGTCGTCTGGGATCGGTCGCCCGGAGAGGGCGAGTGCGCGGGCCTTGATCTGCGCCAGTTGTTTCTTCAGGGTGTCCATAGCTGCGCTTCTCAAAGTGTAGTCAACCTGGCGCGAGCTAACCACTGGGAATCCTCCATCCCAGGCACGGTTGTCCACGCACTATCCCACCCGTTATACTTCCGCCATGCGCAACCACCCATTTTCACCCCGGTCCCTCGTCGCACTGACAGCCACCCTCCTGACGTTGACCGCGTCCACATCCTGGGCCGCCGTGGTCACCCTTCCCTACAAGGGGTCGCGACAGATCGAGGAATTGAACGCCCGCGGCATCGAGATCCTTGCCCACACCAAATACGGGATCGACGTGCAGGCGGAGGGAGCCAACTTGCGCTGGCTCACGACGCGACCCTACCCGGTCAATGTGAGCGAGGAGCCGCTCCACAGCACGGCCGTGATCGACGCCAACCTGGGCATCTACCACACCTACGCCGAAACCGAGTCGGTGCTCACGTACCTGCAGACCACGTACCCCACGATCGCAAAACGCATCGTTCTGGGCACCAGCCTGGAAGGTCGCAACATCACGGCCCTCAAGGTTTCCGACAACGTGGCCAGCGACGAGTCGGAGGCCGAGGTGTTGTTCATGGGCAACCACCACGCGCGCGAACTCATGAGTGTTGAGATTCCGCTGCGCTTTGCGCAGTACCTGCTCTCCAAGTACGGCATCAACAGCGAGCTCACGGGCTACATCAACAACCGCGAAATCTGGTTTGTCCCCATGGTCAACCCGGACGGCCACTATTATGTGCAGCAGAACCACGCCGGCTCGTCCAACAACTGGTGGCGCAAGAACCGGCGCAACAACGGCAACGGTACGTTTGGCGTCGACTTGAATCGCAACTACGGCTACGAGTGGGGCTTTGACAACATTGGTTCATCGCCGACGCCCTCCAGCGCAACCTACCGCGGCACGGGGGCGTTCTCGGAACCGGAGACACAGGTCATCCGCGATTTTGTGAACACGCGCGAGTTCACCACCTGGCTCTCGTACCACAGCTACGGCGAGCTCTTGCTCTTCGGCTGGGGCTACGTGGCGCAGAACACACCCGACCACGATATCTACGACGCGCTGGGCGATTCGCTGGCGCTGGGCACCGGGTATCTGGTGGGCAACGCGGCGAGCGGCGCCATTTACATCACCAACGGCGACGCCGACGACTGGGCCTACGGCGAACAGGTGACCAAGCCCAAGATTTACGGCTTCACGCCGGAAGTGAACAGCGCGGCGCAGGGTGGCTTTGGCCCCGCGGAAACGTGGATACAGCCCACGTTCGACCTCTTGCGCCCCATGAACGTGCGCCTGCTCAAGTTCGCCGACAACCCGGAAGGTGTGGTGGGGCCGTTCGCGCCCGTGCAGAGCCCCGTGCAGGCGCCGTACTCCAACGGCATCAACCGCGTCTCCTGGACGGGAACCGTTCCGTTGGATCCCAACCCGGCCGTGAGCTACGACGTGGAAAGCTGCCTGAACCCGAGTACGTTCATCGACGCGTGCACGCCGCTCATGACGGGCTGGACGACAAACGGATTTCTCTACTCCGGCTCGGGCGGACTGGTTGGCGCGGGCTACACTTCCAACACCGGCAACGGGATCTTTCACACGCTTACCATGACGCGCCCTTTCATCGTGGACGCAGCGCATGACTCGCTGCGCTTCAATGTGACGTGGGATATCGAGCAGGACTACGACTGGGGCTACGTCGACGTGAGTACCAACGGCGGCGGCACGTGGACGCCCATCCAGGGCAACATCACGACGACGTTCAACCCCTTCGGCACCAACCGCGGCCACGGCTTCACCGGCACCAGCCCGGGCTGGGCCAACGCGATATTCCCGCTCACCGCGTTTCTGGGTCAGACGGTGATGGTGCGCTTTGCCTACGCGACCGACGGTGCCATCGCAGAGCCCGGTTTCCGTATCGACAACATCAACCCCGTGGTGATGTGCACCTCGAGCTCCATCGTGGCCACGGCGCTGACGGACACCGAGTACGACCACGTGCCTCCCTCGGCCGGTGTCTGGGAGTACCGCGTGCGCGCGCGCGACGCGGAGAACCAGTTCAGCCGCTGGAGCAACTCGCAAAGCCGCCTGGTCTCAACCATCACCGATGCCGGCACGCCGCGCGTGTACCAGACCGACCTGGGTGCGAACTACCCCAACCCCTTCAATCCCTCCACGCGCATTCCCTTTGTGGTGGGCGGGGCGCCAGGGACGCGCGCCGTCGCCGTGGAGCTTGCCATCTTCTCCGTCACGGGCGAGCGCGTGGCCACTCTGGTGAGGGAAAACCGGGCGCCCGGGACCTACCTGGAGCCGTGGAACGGGCGCGGAAGCTCCGGGGCCGCGGTCCCGACGGGCGTATACTTTGCCCGATTGGTCGTGGACGGGGCGGTCTCACATGTGCGAAAGTTGGTACTGCTCAAGTAGACGGCGCCTGCGGCCGGACTCCAGGATGAGCAAAACATACGGCGGCGCCGTAATTCGCCGCCCCTGACGAATCCGCCGGTCGCGCTTGCGTGGTCGGCGGATTCGGTTTTAAGGGCCCAATGGCCCGCCCCCACGCCCCGTTTCGGGGTGCGCTCGCCTCCCCGCCACCCCTCCGCTCCACCATCGGAAACGCACCGCCCCCGGCAACGCGGAACAAAAGTTGCGATAACACGCCCCGGACGCTAGAAAAGGCTTGCCTCGGCCCGCACGGCTGGCCGATTATGGCCGCGCGCCGGAATGCCGGCGCACCTATGTAACCAGATACAAACACGTAAATTAGCCCCCAATATGCAGCGACGCGCCACGCCCCTCATTCTCGCCCTCGTCACGGTTACCGCCATCGTTGGCCGGGATGCCTTCATCCTGCCGTTGGTGGACCGGATTCAGTCGCGGGATGTCGAAGTTGCCGGGTGCGTCCGGGCTGCCGAGGGCGAAACGTTCGTCTCCGCCGGCGACGAGGGCTTTGAGCTCTACCCCGGCGCCTACCGCGAGCCGGAACGCGCCTCCATCGGGCGCAACTCGTCCATGTACGAGGAACTGCGCAAGCTGGGTGTCTCCAGCCTGGACATCGAGCTCATGACGCGCCAGACGAAGAAGACCTTCGACTGGCGAAAGATCCGCGCCGGCCAGACCTTCGATCTCTACGCCACCCAGAACGGCGTTCTCGACAGCCTCGTCCTTTATACGAGCCCGCAGGAGTTTGTGCGCGTGCATCGTTCGGGCGAGGTCTTTGTGGCGTCGGTCGAGCAGGTGCCGTTTGAAGTGAGCTACGTGGTGACGCACGGCACCATCCGCGAATCCATTTTTTCAACGCTGATGGCGCAGGGCGCGGAGACCGCACTGGCGACGTCGCTGGAAGACATCTTTGGCTGGACGATCGACTTTGTGAGCGACATCCGCCAGGGCGATCAGTTTGTGATCCTGTACGAACGTCGCGACTATGAGACCGGGTACATGGCGGTTGGCGACGTGCTGGCCGCACGCGTGGTGAATTCCGGCAAGGAGTTCAACGCGGTGCGCTTCGCCCTCGACAACGGCTCGGTGGGCTACTACAAGGAGGACGGGTCGTCGCTGCAGAAGTCACTGCGCCGCGCACCCATCAAGTTCTCGCGCATCAGCTCCAACTTCCAGAAGCGCCGCTTCCATCCAGTGCAGAAGGTGTACAAGCCGCACTACGGTGTGGACTACGCGGCACCGCGCGGGACGCACGTGTACTCCACCGGCGACGGCCTAGTGGTTGCCGCCGAGTACCGTTCCGGCAACGGCAACTTCGTGAAGGTCCGGCACAACAAGTCGGTGGAAACCTACTACCTGCATCTGGCGGGATTTGCGCCCGGGATTCGTCGCGGCGCGCGCGTGGAAGGCGGGCAGTTGATCGGCTTTGTCGGTTCAACCGGTCTCTCCACCGGCCCGCACCTCTGCTACCGAATGATGCGCAACGGCTCGTGGATCAACCCGCGCGCCATCGACCTTCCCGCCAAGGATCCGGTCACCAAGGCCGACATGGCGCGCTTCAGCGTCGCCCGCGATACCTACATGGCCACCATCCACGCGGCCATGCTGGACGGTGTCGAGAACAAGACGGCGGCTGTGGCCGAACTGTCGCTCCCGACGCGCCAGCTGCGCGCGTCGGTGTTCTAGACCGCCCTCACGAGACTTCGATCGCCACGTCCCGTTGCGCCACGCACTCGCCCACCACGGCGGCGTGCGGATGGTTCATGGCCAGTTTCCGCAACAGCGTCTCCACGTGACGTGACTCCACCGCGATCAGCAGGCCGCCCGCGGTCTGGGGGTCGAACAAGAGTGTGGTCAGCGTTTCTCCCACCGACGGTGCGATGCGCACACGGTCGTTCAGAAACGCTCGCGTCTTCTTGCCCCCGCCCGTGATGTGACCGGCCGACGCCATGTCAAAGGCACCCTCAATCAGGGGCACGGCCCCCGCGCGCAACACGATGGTGACGTCGCTTCCCTCCGCCATTTCGTTGGAGTGTCCCATCAGTCCGAAACCCGTGACGTCGGTGGCAGCGTGCGGTTCGTGCTGAAGCATCAGCTCGGATGCCTCCCGGTTCAGGTGCGTCATCGTGTCAACCAGGCTCTGGAGACCGGCCTCGGTGAGCACGCGCTTCTTGAGGGCGGTGGCCATGACACCCGTGCCGATGGGCTTGGTCAGGATAAGCTGGTCGCCGGGCCGCGCACCCGCGTTGCGCACGATGCGGTTGGGGTGAATGGTCCCCACCACCGCCATGCCGTACTTCACTTCCGGGTCGTTGATGGTGTGCCCGCCCACAATGGTGACACCGGCTGCGCGCGCCACGTCGGCACCGCCACGCAGGATGTTGCCCAGTACCTCGGGCGGGAGCGCATTCTCCGGGAGCCCGGCGATGTTGAGGGCAACCAGCGGTGTGCCGCCCATCGCGTACACGTCGGAGATGGCGTTGGTAGCGGCGATGCGACCAAAGTCGTAGGCGTCGTCCACGATGGGAGTAAAGAAGTCCACCGTGAGCACCAGTGCCAGTTCGTCGGTCAGCTTGTAGACGCCGGCGTCGTCGCTGCCGGAGTGGCCCACCAGCACCTTCGTATCCATCGGGAGTGGGATGTTGGCAAGCAGGCCGCGCAGTCCCCCCGCGCTGAACTTGGCGGCACAACCCGCGCTGGATGCGAACTCGGTCAATCGGTAGGTGGGCTTGATCTCACTCATGGTCGTACGCTCCTGTGGCCGCGAGCGTATCACATCCGCCGATGCGGCCCAAGAATACGCAACGCCGCGGGTCGTGGCGTGCTTCAGTTCCCTGTCTCTCGTGACTCCCCGTAGAAGCGGTGCATCTCTTCCATGGCGTGCCGCATCATGTCGGTGCGGGTGTCGCCCCCTTTTTGTTTCACGTCCCAGAGTTTGTAACGCTGCACGTACATCGGATACACCGAGTACACGTCTTCCCCGACGATCACCGCGTGATTGACGTAGCTGCTCACAACCACGGGCCGTTCCGCGTCGAGCGGGCCAAACAGGTTGCGTCCGTTGCTGTAGTCGCTGACATTCAGCCCGCAGCCAAGCCCTTCCGCGAGGAGGGTGGGTGGGATGTCGACGTGCGCCGTCACCTCCGACACGTGGCGCGGTTCCCGCCACGGCACGAACACGATCAGCGGCACGCGGGTCTGGAATCCGGTGAAATTGCTGGTGTGTCCCCAGTAGTTGGCCTTGTTGTCGTTGAACTCTTCGCCGTGATCCGACGTGATGAGCACAATCGTGTTTCCCAGTATTCCCTGCGCCTCCAGGCGCGACAGGAGATCCCCCACCAGGCCGTCCACGTAGCTCACTGAATTCTTGTAGTCGTTGACGAACGGGGTCGCGTCTTCGTCGCGGCTGGCGAGCGCGATGTTCAGCTTGTGCGCGGGAGTAAACCGCGCGGATTCCTTGGGGTAGTAGTAACTGAAATGCGTCGACTTGTAGAACGCGAAGGCAAAGAACGGAGTCTCCGCCGCAGACTCGCGCGCGGCAAATTCAGCCAGCTGATGGGTGAGGTCCCGGTCCTTTGCATCCGCGGACGACCCTGCGAAGGTCTCGTGGACATCGATCCCGCGGAATACGGTTTCCTTGATCTTGTGGCGATCAAAGTGCGAGTCCGCGAAAATACCGAAGGTGTATCCGTTGGCCTTCAAGACGTCAATCAACACCGGGTTGTCGATGGCGGCACTGTTGGCCTTTACCGACCCCCAGTAGGTGGGGTGAATGCCGTAAAACAGCGAAAACACCCCGCTCGGCGTGGAGTTCCCCGAACTGAAGTGGTTGTCGAATACGGACGACTTGCGCGCAAATGCTTGCATGTGAGGAGAGACGGTGTCGTTGAGGGTGTCGAAGCGCCAGCTTTCCAGCACGATCATGACCACATTCGGGCGCCGTGGCGCGGGAACGCAACCCTCGGCGTCGCGAGCGGGGTACAGGAGGCGCGCGGCAGTTCCGCCGCGATCAGACACGGCCGACTCCGCGATCATGGGCAGCACGCCCGCGTACTTCCTCGCGTGTCGGTGCGACGTGATCGGATAGTAGAACGGAAGATGAAAGGTGATGTTGGTGAAGCGCGAATCATTCCGGTCGTAGGCGATGACGTGCAGCGCCTGGCTGGCCGCGAACGCAAGCAGCGCCAGCGCGACGACGCCGGCCACAAAACCCCGGCGGTTGCGCAGGCGCTTCGCGAGCCGGAACAGGAACCACTCGAGTGTGGCGACACCCGCCAGAATACCCAGCCCGATGGCGACGAGGGACCCGGAGATTCCGATGCCGCTGAAGGAGGTAAACGTGTACTCCATCCAGAACGCGTCGACGTGGAACCGGTAGACGCGATATACGATCGCGTCGAGAACGAAGTACGCGAGTGCCGCCGCGACCAGCGTCCCGCAGGCTGCAACCGCAAGGCGAACCGAGAAGGCCGTCAGCGCGAAGAGGACGGTGACAAGCAAGAGCAGGATGAGGACGTAGTAACCACAAAAGACGAGACCCGCGTACAGGCCGGGGAGGCTGGTGACGCTGGTTCCATCTAGGTAGCGGGAAAGCGCGAGAACCAGGAAGGGAGTGGTCAGGCCGATTGCCGCGACCACGCGACCGTATGAGTCTGCGCGCGCGGACAACCACGCCCGCACCGATGAACCCATTGCCGTTACCACCTCACGGACGGGCGGCGCGTTGCCTCGGGCCGAAAGCCCTCGCGCGTGTCCACCTGTACGGCCATGAGTTCACCGTCGAGGTTGGTCCCCGGCTTGAGATCGGGGCGATGATTTCAAAGTGACCAAGTCTGGTGCCGGGGGCGAGTTGCACGGGGGGCTACTTTACCGCGCCGCGGCGCAGGCTGTCCACCGGGCACCGCTACGGACGCGCGCCCTCCAGAAGCTTTGTCCAGTTGAAGACAACCTCAATGCGGGACCCCGACTGGTTGTCCACGGGTACACGCATCAGGAAGCGAAGCGGGTTGCGCGCCATGCCCGCAACATCCTCGCCGGGTGGGACCTGAAGCAACCGGGTCGTAGCACCCTGGCGGAATCCATCCGACAACGTCGACTGCACGGCGAGGATCTCGTTCTCGCTGGTACCCACGAGGAGTTCGTCGCCCTCGTCCGACCAGAGTCCGACCACCGCGTTGGGAACCGTTACCTCGTACTTGGCTCCGGGAGTCGGAAACGATTGTACGAACACCGAGCGCTTCCCCTCCCGTTCAACGGTGTAGACCAGCCACCGGCCGTCTCGGGAAAGATCCGCCGCCATCTCCTGCCCATCCGACTTCTGATAGATCTCGCGCTTTGCGGTGCGGTCCATGGGAACCCGCCACACGTCGTAGTTCCCGGTGGTATCCGAGCAAACGGCGACCAACCACTTGCCGTCGGGCGTCCACTCTACCGGGTGATTGAACAGACCGGGCTGCCGGAACAACACGGAATCCGGGCCGGTTCCGTCCGCCGCCTTGGTGAAGATCTCCCAGCCACGCGCCGTGGACAGGCGTGAAAACGCGATGGTTTTTCCGTCGGGCGACCACACGGGAGTGTTCACGCGCTTGTTCTCAAACGTGAGCCGGCTGGTGACCTGTGTGTTCAGGTCCACCACGTAGAGGTCACCTTCGCCGCCCCCAAAGGCGAGACGCGACGCATCCGGGCTGACACTGCTGCCCAGCATGACGACGCGTTCAGCCGCCGTACGCAGCAGGGCACCCTTCCGATCCCTCCACACAAGCCGCGCCTCCGTGGGCGCCCAGTGCTGGACAACCAGTGTCCCGCTCGCACCCGCGCTGGTGTTCGCATAGCCAAAGTTGTTGGAGTTAACGGGGTCCAGCAAGAGCTCGGGATCTCCATTCGCGCGCAGTTTCTTTGCGTCAAAGCGCTGCGCCAGGAGCCGGCGCTGGTTCGCATTGGAGCCGGCGTCCAGGAAGAGAAGAAAGCCGGGCTCCGCCCAGAGCGCTCCCGAACCCGACGTACACACCGCTACCGGTTCACCGCCGGCGATCGGCATGGCAAAGGTGGTCACGTCGTCGGACGCACCGATGGCAACGTAGAGGAAGTGCTTTCCATCGGGAAGGAGCTGCGGATAACGATGACCGCGCTCCTTGCGCGCGGCATCCAGTTTTGTCACGGGTGTGGCAACGCCGCCGTTGGCCGAGACGCGCGCGATTGGCCCCTGGTTGCCGGGCGCAAACAGGATGAACCCGTCTTTGGACCAGGCGCCGCCGCGTGGATCGGGCGCGTCGCAGAGTGCAACCGGTGCGCTGCCGTCCAGAGCGACCTTGCGCAACTTGCCTTTGGAGAAGAACGCAAGCATGCGCCCGTCCGGCGACCAGAACGGCAGACGGCCTTCCTCGGTACCCTCGATGCGCCGGGCCACCGGGCTTGCCAGCGGACGGACAAACACGTGCTGCGTTCCCAGGCTGTCGTTGGCTACAAACGCGATTACCGTCTCGTCGGGAGAGAGTGCCGCCTCCGCCGGCCGTCCAAAGTCCGTCCCCGGCGGCGGTTCCACCACAAAGCGCATCAGTCGGGCATTCTGATTCGCGCCACCCCCGCTCCGCCACGGTCCAAAGGCAAACACGAGTGCCGCAAGCGCGATCACCGCACCCGCCACCATGCCCGCCGTGCCGCGCGACGCGCGACGCGCGCGCGGCGTAACCACCGGTGCGGAAGACTGCGACGAACTGCCCGCAATCCACTCCAGCTCGCGGCGCACGTCGCCCGCCGACTGCCAGCGTTCGTCCGCGTCGCGCGTGATGCACTGCCTGATCAAGCGCTCCAGTGCGGGCGGGCTCATGGGGGCAAACTGCGAGACGGGTGCCGGCTGCGAGTTCATGATGGCGCCAATCAGCGACGCCTGGCTCTTGCCTTCAAACGCGTGGCGGCCCGTCGTCATTTCGTAGAGCACGCAGCCCAGCGCCCAGATGTCGCTGCGTGCGTCGGCTTCGCTTCCTTCCAGTTGCTCCGGCGACATGTACTGGAACGTCCCCACGATGGTGCCCTCCGCGGTGAGCGGCTGCGCAATGGTGGGCGATTGTGTCAGGGCGGCCAGCGTGGCGCCACTCCCGCTCGCAGGGGCGAGACCCGTTGCACGCGCGAGCCCAAAGTCCATCAGCTTGGCACCCGACTTGGTGAGCATCACGTTGCCGGGCTTCAGGTCGCGGTGCACGATACCGGCGCGGTGCGCGCGATCCAGTGCGTCGGCAATCTGAACGCCAAGCTTCACAACCTCCGGGAGGGGCATGGCTCCCTTTGCGAGACGCGCGGCCAGGGTTTCGCCTTCGATGAGTTCCATCACCAGGTAATCGACATCGTTCTCGCGGCCGACATCGAACAACACACAAATATGCGGATGATTGAGCGACGAGATGGTTTTGGCTTCGCGCTCGAAGCGCGCGCGTACTTCCGCGTGCTGCGAAAGATGCTGCGGCAGCACCTTGATGGCGACGTCGCGACCGAGGCGCGTGTCGCGCGCGCGGTAGACCTCACCCATGCCGCCCGCGCCCAGCGGTGACAGCACTTCGTAGGGGCCAAGTTTGGTTCCGGGGGTCATGGTCATGTTGGCTCTCCGGGGACTCTATCTATTGAACGGGCCCGAGGTATTTGTCCAGCCACGCCAGCGACTCGCGCGCGCGGTCGGTCGCGGGGACGGAGTGACCGGCTTCGTGCAGGACCAGCTTCTTGTGCTCCCTCGGTGTACCGAGCAGCTCAAAGAAGGGAACCTGCGACGTTTCATACGGAAAGAAGAAGTCGTATTTTCCGTTCAGCATGAGAACGGGAAGTCGCGTGTGCCGGACGTAGTTGACGGGATCGGCTTCGGGCTGCGATCTCTGGAACAACAACCCCGCCACAATCAGGACCGCAGCTTTGAAACGCGGTTCCGCTGCCAGCACAATCGGTCCCTCGGCGGCTCCCCAGCTCGAACCCTGAAACGCGAGACGGCCCGTGTCGATGTCCGTGCGCGTCTCCAGATAGTCCACCGAGCGCATGATGTCCTTGACCCACATCACGACGTGATCCTTGTAGAAGTTGGTTTCGTCGGGATAGTCGGATGAAAGCTCGTCGCCGCGCTCGTAGGTGCTCTTCAAGACGGGCCACAGAAACGCGCGACCACTCTTCAAAATGAACTGGCTGCTTCCCGGCGCCAGATCCGCGCTGGAGCGGGTGTGGATGGATCCCGACCCGGGGAAGTTGACGACCGTCTGGTACGGCGGCTTTCCCTTGCGCGGCAGAAACAGGTACGCGGCCATGCGCTCTCCGCCGTACGCGGCGTCAAACACGATTTTCTGCCGTACGTAGTCGTCGGTTTCCAATGTCTCCTCGATGACCGCATTCAGCGGGGCTGCGTCGTAGCGGAACTGGTTCAGGAAGAGTGCAAAGGTTTCCTGCGACACCGCCGGCTCGTTCATGAAGTCGCGGTGCGGGACCTCGACTGTGGCATCCACGGCCGCGCGGTCCACACCGGTTCCCACATACTGGATGCAACGAACCCCGTTGGTCTCGGACCGATCCCACGGCGACTGCGCGTACGCGTCATTGAAGCCGTAGGGCGGGTCGTCCCAACCCCCGCCCAGAATGAAGCGGTCTCCTCGGCTCGTCGCATTGGCGCACCACTCGCGCGCATTGCCCGCAAGATCGTGAGCCCCGTAGCGGTTCATGCTGTTCATGCCGCCCACGCGCGCAGGCCCGGCCTTGCTCAAATTGCTCACGGGAACAATGTCCCCGCTGGCCCACGTGAGGGCCACCTGGTCCCAGTGATAAATGGACGGAAGACTCTTGCCCGCGAACTCCGCGTACGCGGCGGCTTCGTACCAGCTGATGCCGGTCACGGGGAAGTCATCCTTTCCGCTGGGATAGTCCCCCACTTCCCAGGTCGCGGGGCCGGGACGCTGGGTCTTGTCGAGGAAACGCGCGACGGCGTCCTGCCACGGCAGCGTCTTCCCGTTATCGACGAAGGCTTGCTTCCAGAATTTCGGGTCGCTGTATCCGCCGGCATCGACGAAGCGCTTGTACGCCTTGTTTGTTACCTCGTAGCGGTCCACGTAGAACGATCCCAGTTTCTGCGGCGGAAGGTGCTCGATCCCCGGTAGATGAACGCCTTCGGTCACGCCATCGTTCAGGGGGCGCGGTGCGTTCTCGGGAACCCATACCATTCCCTCCGGGACGTCACCCGCCGGCTTCAGCACGTAAGATTTGCCCTCGGTGTCGTATCGCCCGCTCCAGAACAAGTCGTCAACGCGCTCAAACCCGTCTCTTTCGAGGCGGATGCTGAACACGCCGCGCACGAACGGGAGCGTGTCGATGGGAGTCGTACCCACCGTGCGCCACGCGTCGTCGCCGGCCGCGTACGGTTTCGCGTACACCGTGGCACCGGGTGGATCGGAATGGACGGTGAGCGGGATCGCATAGCGTTTCTCCAGCGCGATCAAGGCTGGATCGTCAGGCAGGTAGCGTTTCGCTTGCACGCCAAGATCAAACGCCGCCCACATGCCTGACCCACCCGGCGTCGCATCGAGAACCCTTTCGATCTCGGGCAGCGCCACCTGCCGGGCCCAGCGCGCGCGCGACGAACGATGCTGAAACCAGGCCGCACCCGCGATCAGGACTGCGACGACAAAAAGCACGGGAACCGCGATGCGCGGCTTGCGCAGCATTCCCAGCACAGACGCCGGTTGCGACGCAGCCGTCGTCCGGGCCTGAAGCGCGCGCAGATCGTTTCGCAACGCGCCGCACGTCTGGTAGCGATTCTCCGGCAACTTCGCGAGACAGCGCGCAACCATCTCGTTCAGCGCGGGAGGCAGCGCGCGCTTCTCTTCCGCAATCGAGGGCGGCGTGTCCTTCAGAATGGCGGAGAGTGTGGATACCAGCGTCTGTCTCTGAAACGGGTTGGTGCCCGTTGCCATTTGGTAGAGCACGATACCCAGCGAAAAGATATCCGAGCGGTGGTCCACCGGCAGGCCCTCCGCCTGTTCCGGCGACATGTAGGCAACCGTACCGAGTATCTGCCCGTCCTGCGTGTGCGAATTGGAACTGATGGTCTTGTCGGTGGCGACGGAAGCGCTCTCGGCCAGCTTGGCGAGGCCAAAGTCGAGCACCTTCACGCGACCGTCCGTTTCGACCAGGATGTTGGAGGGCTTGAGGTCGCGGTGGATGATGCCCTTGTCGTGCGCGGTTGCCACCGCGTCAGCGAGCGGAACCGCTACATCGAGAAACTTTTCCAGCGACAGGCCGCCTTCCGCGACAACCGCGTCCAGCGTTCTGCCTTCCACCAGTTCCATCACCATGAATGGGGCGCCGGAGCTGTCCTCAATAGAATAAATGGTGACGATGTTGGGGTGCTTGAGCGCCGCGATGGCCGACGCTTCGCGCTCGAAGCGCGTGCGTGCCTCCGCGTTGGCGGCAAGATGCTCCGGGAGCAGCTTGATCGCAACTTCGCGCCCGAGCTTGGTGTCGCGCGCGCGATACACCTCGCCCATTCCTCCCGCCCCGAGCGGGGAGAGGATCTCGTAAGCGCCGAGCCGCGTACCGGGTACCAGCGTCATGGGTTTATCAGGCCGGTAAAGTTCAGGACCACGCGCAGCGTGCGTTCCTGCGCCCCGGGGCTTGCGTAGCTGATCAGCACGCGCTGTCCGTCACGCGTAAAGTCGGTGGCGAGGACTCCCGGTGGGACGCGAAAGAGAACGCGCGAGGTACCGGTCTCCAGATCGTCCCCCTTCTGGATCAACGTCACACCCACCATTTCGTTACCGTCTGCCGTTCGGTAACACACTTCACGGCTACCCGGCATCCACCATACCCGGCTGGCACCGGTGCTCGACACGCGCAGCTTGTGCCCCGGAGAGGGGAAGGACTGGATGTACACGTCGTCAAAGCCCGCTTCGCTGGAGAGATATGCTATCCAGCGGCCGTCCGGCGACACACTCGACAGGTATTCGCTGAATCGGGTTTGAATGAGCGGTGCCGCGCTGGCGTCGCTGGAAACTGGCAGGAGCCAGATATCGCGGAAGGTGGTGGCACCGAAGTTGAGAAAAACGATGCCATCGCGCGTCCAGCATTCCGGATTCTTGAACAACTCCGTGGTGGTTGTCAGTTCGCGTGATTCGCCGGACCCGTCCGAGTTCATGACGTGGATCGATTCCTGCCCTCCCGTGCTGATCGTAAACGCGATCTGCGTGCCATCGGGCGACCAGACGGGCCTTGAGTTTCTGGCTCCATTTGACGTCATGCGTACTGCGACGGAGCGCGAGAGATCCACACGCCACAGATCGTCGCCTCTCTCCACGACGGCAAACCGGTTGTCCGGAGAAAGCACCGGTCGACCCCATTGACCCGCGGGCAGCGCAAGCGTTCCATGGAGTCGCCCGGCGGAATCGAGCCAGCCAATCTGGGTGTCCGGCACACGCCCGTCCAGAACAATGAGCCGCCCGTTGCGCGACACACTCACCACCGGCTCCCCGTCCATTTCGCCGGGGGGAGCGACATCCGCGAGTGCCACGGGTTGTCCTTCGACCTTCAGCGCTCGCGTATCGAAGCGCTGCACCATCAACTTCTCCTGACGCCGAAACAGCAGGTAGCCCGGCTCCGCATACACCGGCGCTGAACCGGCCGTCATGACTTTCTGTACGTCCGTAGATTCCAGCGAGCCAACGTAGATGTCAAAGCCGTCCGGTCCGGGCGGCAGCACCGCGAACAGAAAGTGAACGCCATCCGGCAGAAAGCACGGAAAGCGGTGCGAGGCTTCGCTCCGGGTTGAGTCGAGGGTTGTGGCCGGAACGCGCTCACCGCCGCCGGGGGAGACGCGATAGATCGGCCCCTGCACGAACGGCGCGTAGAGAATGACACCCTGGTCGCTCCACGTAGCGCCACGCGGACCGCGCGCGTCGGCCAACGAGACGGGGGTACCACCCGATGCGGGAATCGTCATGAGCTTCTGCTCGGACCCCGTGAACATCAGGTAGCCAATCGTGCGCCCGTCGGGAGACCAGAACACTTGCGAGTTGGCCGGGCTGCTTGTCAACCGCACCGGATCGACAGAATCCAGACGGCGTACCCAGATGCCAAAAGAGTTGGTGGAATCCCGCGCACAGAAGGCCACGGCACGCCCATCGGGTGATATCGCGGTGGATGACGGCGTGGTAACGAAGGTAGCTCCCTCGGGTGCGGAGAGTGAGAGTTGCACGGGTTCCGCGGGCACGGGCTTCCTCGCGAACTGCATGAACGCCAGTGCCGCGGCAACCAGCGCGCACACGGCGGCAATCGCCCAGGGCATCCAGCCGCGGCGCGGGCGTTGTGCCGCGGGGGGCGTCGGCAAGCCGGTTTGCGACGAGCTCTCGGCGAGGCCCAGCAACTGGAGCTTCACGTCGTGTGCGGTGCGTGCGCGTTCGTCCGGGTCCTTGGTGAGACACGTGCGCACGAGACGGTCGAGTCCCGGTGGCGCCATGGGTGCCATTTGCGAAACCGACGGCGGCTCGCTGGTCATGATCAACGATATCAAGGACGCCTGGCTGCGCCCTTCGAACGCGCGCCGGCCGGTTGCCATCTCATACAGCACACAGCCGAGCGACCAGATGTCGCTGCGCGCATCGGCTTCTTTGCCTTCCAGCTGCTCCGGCGACATGTACTGGAACGTGCCGACAATCGTACCCTCGGCCGTGAGCGGTTGCGCGATGGTGGGCGACTGCGTGAGCGCGGCCTGCGTGATCCCGCTGCCACCCCCGGGCCCCGACATGCCGGTCGCGCGTGCGAGGCCGAAGTCCATGAGCTTGGTCCCGCTCTTCGTGAGCATGATGTTGCCGGGCTTCAGATCGCGGTGCACGACACCGGCGCGGTGCGCGCGGTCCAGAGCGTCGGCGATCTGCGCGCCCAGTTTCAGCACGTCGGGCGCCGGGAGTGCACCGCGCGCAAGCCGCGCCCCCAGCGTCTCGCCCTCGATCAACTCCATGACGAGGTAATCGGTTTCGCCCTCGCGCCCTACGTCGAAGAGCGTGCAAATATTGGGGTGATTGAGCCCCGAGACCGTCTTGGCTTCGCGTTCAAAACGCGCGCGTACTTCGGCGTTCTGCGAGAGGTGCTGCGGCAGCACCTTGATGGCAACGTCACGTCCCAGACGCGTGTCGCGTGCGCGATACACTTCGCCCATGCCTCCTGCGCCGAGCGGCGAGAGGATTTCGTAGGGACCCAGTTTGGTTCCGGCGTTGAGACTCATCGTGCGCTGCGCGCTACTTTCCCTCGACCAATTTGGCCCAGTCGACAACCACTTCAAGGCGTGCGGTCTCGAATCGCTGGTCGAACTGGACCGCGAGGAAGGTTTGTCCCGCGTTGGCCACTCCAAAAAGCATCGTACCGGTCGGCACCCGGTAGATCCGGTGCGGCGTTCCCGATTCGAAGGTTGGAGCCGTTGTCACCGGCACGGCGTAAACACCGCTCTGGTTGGCAAAGAGCAACTCGTCGTTCCTTGACCACAGGAGTCTCAAGGGAGCGTCTGACGCCACTTCGTGCTTGCTGCCCGGGTGCGGGAACGAGTCTACGTAAAGCGTGGTTCTCCCACCGCTCTCGGAGATGAACGCAAGCCAGCGACCGTCCGGAGAAAGCTCGCCGGTAATTTCGTTCTCGGGCGTGTGGTCGTAGACTTCCGGCTTGCCCTGTCCCGCCATCGGGATGCGCCACAAGTCAAAGTCGCCCGCGACATCGGAAACCTGTGCCACCAACCAGCGTCCATCGGTGGACCAGGAGGTCGCGGTCGCGAACAGCGCGGGTGGCACAAAAACCACCGAATCAGCGCTCGACCCATCCGCCATCTTGGTCCGGATCTCATAGCTCGAACCCGTGCTCTGCGGCGAGTACGCCAGTTTCTTCCCGTCACGGGACCAGAGCATCTCGAACAGAAACGCGTTGTTGAAGGTGAGTCGCTTGGAAACGCCGGTCGCGATGTCGCGCACCCACAGGTCACCGGGGTCGCCTTGCGCGTAGGCCAGTTTCTTTCCGTCGGGACTGACAGCATAAGCGGTGGCCTCGAAGTCTTTCACAACTTCTTGCACGACGGCACCCTTTCGGTCGCGGAGAGCGATCCTGGCAAGCGGCTGTTCGCGCCGTTGCACAACCAGCGTCCCGCGCCCATCGAGTGCGACATTCGGGTAGGCGATGTTTTGCGCTTCGATGTCGGTCAGGACCAGGATGGGGTCGCCCTGTGTGCTCAGCTTGTCGGCGTCAAAGCGATGTGCCAGCAGGCGCCGCTTGGTGTAGCCGGCACTCTCCTCGAGGTAAACGAGGTAGCCCGGGGGCGCGTAACGCGCGGCCGACCCGGCGGTGCAGATCTCGACGGGCGCTCCGCCGTCGAGCGACGCGGCAAATGTCGTGAACTTGTTTCCGGATCCCACCGCGACGTAGAGAAAGTGTCTTCCGTCGGGGAGAAACTGCGGATACCGGTGACCAAACTCACCGCGCGCCGTGTCGACGGTGGTGACGGGAGTGGCCGAGCCCCCGTTGGCGGAGACACGCGCCACCGGTCCCTGGTTGTTGGGCACAAACAGGATCACGTTGTCGGCGGACCAGCTTCCGCCGCGCGCATCGGGCGCGTCGCACAGAACGGCGGGCTGGCTTCCATCCAGTGCAACCTTGTTCAGCTTGCCCTTCGCGAAAAACGCGATCGTGCGTCCATCGGGAGACCAGAACGGGAGGGATGCACCCTCGGTGCCGGCGACGGCACGCGCATCCGTCGAGGCGATGGAGCGCACGAAAATGCGCCCTTCGCCGGTGGAATCGCGCGGCTCCGCGATGAAGGCCAGCATTTCACCGTCGGCCGACAGCGCGATCTCGGCAGGATTCGAGAACACGCCCCGCGGGGGCGACGGGATCTCAAAGCGCATCAGGCGTGCTTCACTGTGCGGTTGCGACCCGCGCTTGCCCAGCATGAACGACCCGGCTGCAACCGCGACCGCCACGAGTGACGCCGCACCCAGCGCGAGTCCCCGGTTCTTCCTGCGCGCGGCGACAACCGGCGCCGGACGCGACGCGGATGAACCGGTGCGAATCCATTCCAGTTCGCGCTTCAGATCCCCGGCACTCTGCCAGCGGTCCTCCGGATCCTTGGCAAGACACTGAGAGACCACTCGCTCCAGCTCGGAAGGATTCAAGGGCGCGACTTCGGTGAGCGGGCGGGGCTGGTCGCGCATGATGGCGCTGATCAAACTTGCCTGCGTGGATCCCTCGAAAGCGCGCTTCCCCGTCGCCATTTCGTAGATCACGCACCCGAGCGCCCACATGTCCGCGCGCGCGTCCGCTTCTTTTCCGTCCAGTTGCTCGGGCGACATGTACTGGAACGTGCCCACGATGGTGCCTTCCGCGGTGAGCGGTTGCGCGACGGTGGGCGACTGCGTGAGTGCTCCCGCCGTCAGCCCGCTCTTGGACGAACCCGCAAGGCCCGTCGCGCGTGCGAGCCCGAAGTCCATGAGCTTGGCTCCGCCCCGCGTGAGCATGATGTTGCCCGGCTTAAGATCGCGGTGCACGACACCCGCGCGATGCGCGCGATCCAGTGCGTCTGCGATCTCGCTCCCGATCTTGAGGACTTCCGCCGTGGGGAGTGCCCCGCGCGCAAGCTTGGTCGCCAGCGTTTCCCCCTCGATCAACTCCATCACGAGATAATCGGTGTCGCCTTCACGCCCCACGTCGAAGAGCGTGCAGATGTGGGAATGGTTCAGCCCCGAGATGGTCTTGGCTTCGCGCTCGAAACGCGCGCGTACTTCCGGGTTGGACGACAGATGCTGGGGCAGCACCTTGATGGCGACGTCGCGACCGAGGCGCGTGTCGCGCGCACGGTAAACTTCGCCCATTCCTCCCGCGCCCAGCGGCGAGAGGATTTCATACGGGCCAAGACGGGTTCCGGAGTTGAGTGCCATGTGTGCTACCGATTCCTGACTTTGCGCGTCCAGTCGGTGATGATCGTCACCGGCGAAGCGAGGTCCCTCTCCAGGGCTGCGGCAACGAGAAAACGAGTGCCGTCGGGCGAAACATCATAGCGCCACTGCCCGGCGCTGCCGTGCCACTGGAAGAGCGGGTGCGCACTGCCGGCGTGAAACGTCCCGGCGCCCAGTTCGACGTCCACGGCCACGATGTAGTTCTCATCGTTCACATAGAGCAATTCGCGGCCGTTGCGATTCCAACGTGGCTCCTTGCCGCCACCCTGCGACACCTGCCAGCGCCCACCGGGCTGCGGGAACGCAATCACGGAGACTTCGCTCCGCCCGGTCTCATTGGATGTGTACGCGACGAAGCGTCCGTCGGGCGAGAATTGCGCACTGCTTTCATCGGCCGGTGTCGCCAACAAGGGCACCGCCTCTCCCGTGCTGATCGACACCTGGATGATGTCCGACTGCTCGCCGATGTGGTCGATTGAGTAGAGCAACCGGTCACCCGTCGCTGTTTCCGGCCACATGAAGTCGTCACCACTGGCGATCCGCCTCTGCGCGCCGTCGAGGCTGACCTCATCCAGCCCACCCACCGTGGCTTCATTTGTGCCTACGACAACCGACCGCCCTCCGGGGAGCCATTCCGCGCTTGCGTGGTCCGCGGTGTCAACGGTTAGCTTGCGCTTGCGGCCGCTTTCGAGATCAACGATCCAGACGTCGGAGACGCCACGATCCTGATTTGCGATCGGCATGACACTGCTCTTTCCGTCCGGCGAGATGCGCGGCGTACCACCGTACGTGTAATCCGCGGGCTCGCCAACATCCGCGATCGTCTTGCCGGCACGGTCCATCCAGCGCAACTGGGTACGCGTCTGGTTGCTTCCCGTCATGCACGCCAGTACGCCGTTCTGGGACACCGCAAAAACGCCGCGGCTGAAACGAGTATCCATGCGTGCGTCGTTTACCAGTGGAACCACCGGTCCATCCAGCGCAAGCGAGTTGACGTCGAAACGCTGCGCCACCAGAACGCCCTCGCGCACGTAGATCAGATGGTCCGACGCGAAAGCAACATTGGACGCCACTTCGATCACGGCCTTGCGCTCGTTGCTGTCGAGCTTGCCGGCAAAAATGGTCGGGTGTTCGCCCTGTCCGGCCCCGCTGCGGCGCGCGAGGTAGAGGAAATGGCGACCGTCGGGCAGAAAATACGGGTAGCGGTGCGTGGTCTCCGCACGGGTACTGTCCAGAACGGTCGCAGGGGATGTCTGGCCGCCGTCGGCGGAAATGCGCATGACGGGACCCATGGCCCCGGTGGTGAAGAGAACAACACCGTCTTGATTCCACGTCCCACCACGGGGATCGAGGTCGTCGGCCAGCGTGATAACGGGTCCGCCCGCCAGTTCGACGCGCTTGAGTTCACCGTCCGCGAAGAACCCAATCGAGCGTCCGTCGGGCGAGAAGAACGGGCCTTCCGCGGCTTCCGTTCCAGGAATCACGCGCGCGTCATCCGTTCCCAGTGAGCGCACCCACAACAGATCGGGCCCCTCGCCATTGCGCGCGCAGAACGCGATGGTGCTTCCATCCGGCGAAAGCGCAATTGGAAGCGGTCGGTCGGTGCTGGACGAGAACAAAACACCCGGCGGTGGTTGCAAGGATGCGTGTACCGGCGTCGACACCGGCGCGGGCGCGCGCGGAATCAGAAACGATGCCGCTGTCGCGAGTAGAGCGACACCCGCCACGATCCACGCCAGGCGTTCACGACTCCGACGCCGGCGCGCCACCGGCTTTGCCACTCCCGCCTGCGAACCGCCTTCGGTGATCCATGAAAGCTGCAGCTTGATGTCGTGCGCGCTCTGCAGGCGGTCGGTGGGGTCCTTGGCGAGACACGCCTGCACCAGACGATCCAGCGCGGGCGGCGCCATCGGCACCACCTGCGAGATGGGTTCGGGCTGCGCACCCATGATGGCCGTGATCAGCGACGCCTGGCTCGTGCCCATGAAGGCGCGGCGTCCCGTCGCCATTTCATACAGCACGCACCCGAGCGCCCACACGTCGGCGCTGACACTCGCTTCCTTTCCCTCCAGCTGCTCGGGCGCCATGTACTGGAACGTCCCAACCAGCGTGCCTTCCGCCGTGAGCGGATGCGCCACCGTGGGCGACTGCGTGAGGGCTCCCATCGTGACACCACTCGTGCCCGCGGGGCCCGCCATGCCCGTGACACGCGCGAGGCCGAAGTCCATGAGCTTGGTGCCGGACCTGGTGAGCATCACGTTGCCGGGTTTGAGATCGCGGTGTACCACACCGGCGCGGTGCGCGCGGTCCAGCGCATCGGCGATCTCGGAACCCACGCGAAGCACATCCGCGGTGGGGAGTGCGCCGCGCGTTAGCCGGTTGCCCAGCGTCTCGCCCTCGATCAACTCCATCACGAGATAATCGGTATCGCCTTCGCGCCCGACGTCAAAGAGCGTGCAGATGTTGGGATGATTGAGACCGGAGACGGTCTTGGCTTCGCGCTCAAAACGCGCACGCACCTCGGGGTTCTGCGAGAGGTGCTGCGGCAACACCTTGACGGCGACATCGCGCCCCAGGCGCGTATCACGCGCGCGATAGACCTCGCCCATGCCTCCTGCGCCCAGCGGCGAGAGGATTTCATACGGACCGAGTTTCTTTCCGGCTGACAGCGTCACTTGGATCCTTCCAGTTCCGATGCCCAGTTGAAAACCAGGCTCAAGATTCCTCGCGCGCCCTGGTCGGTGAGTGTGATGACGGCGAGGGTCTGCCCGTCCGGCGCGAAGTTGGCGCTAAGGGTGTCGCGCGAGAACCGCATCAACGGTCTCGGAGTGCCGGCGCTGAATGACTCCCCAGTCTCAACCGGAACCGACATCAGGGTCCGTCCGTCGCCGCCGACGTAGTAGAGCTCGCGACCGTCCGATCGCCACTTTATGACCGTCAGGTTGGCAGACGTTTGGGGTGCGGCGCCATCGGTCGAAACGCGCACGCGCTGATCCATGCCCGGGAATGCCACCACGTAAACCTCGAACCGGCCGGACTCGTCCGAGCGATACGCCATCCAGCGCTCGTCGGGCGAAACCGCCGCATCGAGCTCGGCAAAGCGGGTCTGAATGAGCGGGCGGGGGTTCGGATCGCCGGTGAGCGACACGATCCAGATGTCTTCGCTGGTTTCTCCGGTCAGGGAGCGATACACAACGTAGTCCCGGGTAACGCAGTTGACGTCGTTGAACATGTTGGGAATGTCCGCCAGCAATTCCTCGTCGCCAGAACCGTCCGCGCGCCTCCACACCAGTTCGCGCCCTTCGCCCCGATCCGAACCCCAGATCAGCCGCGATCCGTCGACTGTCCACATGGGATCAGTGTCGTACGACCCCTTGAAACCGAATCGCGTGGAGACGCCCCGGGCGACATCGATGACCCATACGCGATCCGCCGGGTTGGTCCCGGTGGAGTACGTCACGGCGAGGCGGGTTCCGTCGGGCGAAAACGTGGGGCTGAAATACCGCCCCTCGGGGAGTCTCATCGCGCGTATCTGCCGGCCCGTGCGATCGACCAGGTCAATGCGCATTCCGCGGTCACTGAACTCGCGCTGGATCAGGGTTCCGTCGCGCGACGCCATGACCACCGGCGAGCCCGTATAGCTCGCGGACACGTTGTAGAGATCGCGCACCGCCCTGGGAGATCCGCTCAACGTCAGACTTCCGGCGTCGAATGGCTGCGCCACCACCGACCCCGCCTGGTCAAACAACAGATAGCCGGGAGCGGCGTACGTCGCAATGTTGGGAGAATGAAGGATGATCGGGCCGATTGACGCATCCAGGTTACCGACGCGCGTCGCGAGATCCGCGTCCTTACCCGGCAGTGCCACGTACAGGAAGTGTTTCCCGTCGGGCAGGAACTGGGGAAAACGGTGCGCGGTCTCCGCGAGTGTGCTGTCCAGCGTGGTGGCGGCGGTGGGCGTACCGCCGCTGGCGGGCACCTGCAGAAGCGGTCCCGTCGCACCCGGCGCAAACACGATCACATCGCCCGGGCTCCACGCGGCACCGCGCGGGTTGGGCGCGGGACACACCGTCTGCGCACGATCGTCGTCCACGCCCATGCGCTTCAACACACCGTCCGCGAAGAAGCCGAACCGATTGCCATCCGGCGCCCAGAACGGAATCGCCGCGCCTTCGGTTCCCGGTACCACACGCGCCGTGGCGTTCGCGAGCGAACGCAGATAGAGACGCGAGACGCCGGCAGAGTCCACAGCGACAAACAGGACCGTGGAGCCGTCGGGTGACATGACAACGTCGGGCACTTCAACGCTGACGCCGAGACTTGGCGGAACCGGAACTGACAGTCGGAGCGTGGGCAACGGTGCGCGTTCGGTCGCGGGTCGGAGCAGGAACGACGCACCGAGTGCCAGCGCCAGCACACCGGTAGCAATCATCCACGGCAACCGGTTCTTGCCCGGCGCGCCCGAAACACCCTCCGCGGGTGCAGCCGATGCAACGTGCGCCTCCGACAACTCGAGCCGTGCGTCGCCAATGTCGCGCAGGCGCTCTTTGGGATCCTTGCGCAGGCACTTCTTCAGCAATTCGCGCACGCGCGGTGGCGTGTTTGCGGGAAGTGCGCTCCAATCCGGTTCGCGTTCCAGGATGCGCGCAATCAGGTCGGAAACGGTGTCACCCTGGTAGAGCTGCCGGCCGGTGAGGCATTCGTACAACACGCATCCAAACGACCAGATGTCGGTGCGGCGGTCGACACCGCGACCGCGCGCCTGCTCCGGGCTCATGTAGGCGGCAGTACCCAGAATGACACCGGCGCGCGTGGCCTGGTGCGTCAGGGTTGGCGAGTGCGACAGATTGGGATCGGAGCCGCTGGCGCCGCTGGCACCGCTTACGGCAAGACCAAAGTCGAGCACCTTCACCTGACCGGCCGGCGTCAGGATGACGTTGCCCGGTTTGAGATCGCGGTGCACAACGCCACTCTCGTGAGCCGCCTCCACACCCGCCGCAATCTGTTTGCACACATCGATGGCTTCGTCGACGGGAAGCGGCCCGCGCGACAGCCGCTCCGCCAGCGTTTCGCCGTCCACAAACTCGAGCACCAGATGCCTGCGCCCGCCCACTTCTTCGATGCCGTGGATGGCGGCCACGTTGGAATGATTGAGCGAAGCGAGCAGTCGCGCTTCGCGCTCAAAGCGCGAGAGGCGCTCGGCGTCGGAGGCGAAGGCCTCGGGGAGTGTTTTGATGGCGACATCACGGCCGAGGCGCGCGTCGCGGGCACGGTAGACCTCGCCCATGCCGCCCGCTCCAAGCGGCGACAGGATTTCGTAGGGGCCAAGTCGCATGCCGGGGTTGAGTTGCACGTTGTTACTCCGTGGTGTCGAGCTGTCGCGTCCAGTTCTGGATCACGATGAAGGGGGAGGGGCTCTCCCCGATGGGCCGCGCGAGGAGCGCCCGCCGTGCCTCCGGGTCCCAGTCCGTCGAGTACACTTCACCCTCGACGCTCATCAGGAGTCGCGGAGGCCCGAGCGAGAGCGTGGGCTCGGTTCGCACTTCCACGGCCTTGAAGTCGTTGTCGCCGACTCGCGTGTACACGAGCGAGCGGCCATCGTGCGACCACCACACGCTGCACGTCCACACGGACGCGGAAGCGGCGGGGGACAGCCCGGTCGCGAGGCGGCGCGCACCGGACGGCACCGGAAACGTGTCCACGACCAGGTCCCAGGTCCCGGTGGCGTCGCTCCAGTACGCGATCCAGCGTCCGTCCGGAGAGATCACCGCCGACGCTTCGTTGCCGGGGGACGCGAGGTAATCCTGCATCGTGCGCGTCCCGGTCATGGGAATGTAGGCGATGTCCATCCCGCGCCCGGATACGAGATGGCAGAACAGAACCGTGTTGGTGGCCGCTGACCAGTCGGTCACGATGCCCCACTGTTTGGCGCCGGGTGCGATCAGGCTGTCAACGCCGCTCAAGAGATCGAGCACGCGCGGTTCGTTGCGCCCCTCATTGACGAAGAGCCCCGCGAGCTTCGTACCGGAAGGATCCCAGACCGGCGTACGCATGCCGCGATCGCGTTTCATCACCTGGTCCAGGCGCTTCTCGTCGATGTCGTACACCCACGTCGTGTTGCCCGGGGACTCGTTGCGCATGAACGCCACGCGCCTGCCATCGGGCGACAGCTCCGCCCCCAACAGGAACTCCGCGAGGTCGCCGATCGGCTCGACACGCCCGTCCGGGTACGCCCACTCGAGGCGCGTCGGCCGGTCGATATCCGACAGCAGCACAAGAATGCCGTTCAGCGAGGCGCTGCCGAGAGGCGAACTCGCGATGCGTCCCGACACGCTGCAGTCGGGGTCGAGCAAGACCGCGGCTCCCACCGGCTCGAACGTCTTCATGTTGATGCGTTGCGCCATCGCGGACTGGTCGCGCACGAACAGCACCCAGTCGGGTGCGGCGAAGGTGGCGTTGTCGCCTTCGATCTGCAGCACATTCACTGCGGAGCCGTCCAGCGACCCGATGCGGATGCGGAACCCTCGTTCTTCGCCCGACCCCTGCGCGATGAACAGGAAGTGCCGACCGTCGGGCAGGAAGACGGGAAAGCGATGCGAGTCCTCCGAGCGCGTCGTGTCAAACGCGGTCACCGCCACCGCGGTTCCGCCCGACTCGGGCACGCGATACAGCGGGCTCACGGCACTCGATGCAAACACGATCTCTCCGTCCCCCCAGGCGCCGCCGCGCGGCCCGCCCGCGTCGCACAGGTTCTGGACGCCACCGCCCGCGGCCGGGACGCGGCGCAGGGTTTCTTCCGCGAAGAAGGCGAGGTGGCGTGAATCAGGAGACCAGAACGGCATCGAGGCCCCCTCGGTCCCCTCGATCATACGCGCCGTCGGCTGGCCCAACTCGCGCACGAACAGGCGCGGGGGTTCATCGACCCTCTCGCGCCGCGCGACGAACACGATGGCGCTGCCGTCCGGCGAAACCGCGTAGTTGCCGAACGAGATACTCCCGGTCGTCAGCCCCGGCTCGAGCAGGTTGAGACGGAGCAGCGGCAGCTGCTCGGGGCGTTTTGTCGCGAGTCCAATCGCGAGTGCCACCGCTGCGAGTGCCGCAACGCCGGCAACCCACGGCCACACGCCCGTGCCGCGCTGCCGCGTCCGCGCGGGTGCCAGTGCCTCGGGACCCTCGGCAATGACCTCTGCAAGCTCGATGCGCGCATCACCGATGTCGCGCAGGCGTTCCTTCGGGTCGCGACGCAGGCAGCGCTTGAGGAGTGCGTGCACGCGCGGCGGTGTGCCGGCAGGCAGCCGGTTCCACTCGGGTTCGGTTTGCAGGATGCGCGCAATCAGGTCCGAAACGGTTTCTCCGTCGAACAACGCACCACCCGCAAGGCACTCAAAGAGCACACAGCCAAACGACCAGATGTCGGTGCGTCGGTCGACGCGCTTGCCGCGCGCCTGCTCCGGGCTCATGTAGGCCGCGGTTCCCAGCACGATGCCGGCCTGGGTGGCCGCGTACGTGCGCGTGGGCGAAGACGTGAGGTTGGGATCCGACGTTGCCGCGTCACCGCCGCCGGAGCGCGCGAGTCCGAAGTCGAGAACCTTGACGCCGCCGTCCGGCGTCAGCATCACGTTGCCGGGTTTAAGATCGCGGTGAATGACACCACTCTCGTGCGCGGCTTCCACGCCGGACGCAATCTGGCGCGCCACATCCAGCGCGTCGTCGAGCGACAGCGGGCCGCGCGCAAGCCGCGCCGCCAGCGTCTCGCCGTCGACGAACTCGAGCACGAGGTAGCGCGTGCCGGCGGCCTCTTCAACGCCGTAGATGCCTGCGATGTTGGGATGGGAAAGCGACGCGAGCAATCGCGCTTCACGCTCGAAGCGCGCAAGCCGTTCCGGATCCTGTGCAAACTCGGCGGGGAGCGCCTTGATGGCGACATCGCGATTGAGGCGCGTGTCGCGCGCGCGATAAACCTCGCCCATCCCCCCTGCGCCGAGGGGAGAGAGGACGTCGTAAGAACCAAGCCGGGTGCCGGGGGTCAGTGCCATGGGGGTCGGGAGATAGTACGACGCGGAAGCGCCGCCGTGCTATTGGGAACTGGGCCTGGGCGTTGTCTCCAGCAGGCGTTTGAAGCGAGGATCGGCACGCAGGCTGTCCCACTCCGGCTCGATACGCGCGCGGGCCAGCATGAAGGCCGGGCTTCCGGCAATGGCACTCTCCAGGAGCGCCAGCGCGTCGTCGGTTTCACCCCGTTGCGCGTGGACCGAGGCGGCGTAGTAGCGGGTGAACGGCTCGTCGGCGCCAAGTGCGAGCCGGCGGGCAAAGGCCTCGATCGCGGCGGCAAAGGCGGCCTCCGCGCGGTCGCGATCGCCCATCGCAAGGTGTGCGCCCCCGAGGCGCGCGTGGAGCTCGATGCGGATGCGCGTGCGCAACGCGTGGTCGATGCGCTCCAGGAAAGCAATTTCGCTGTCAAACGCGTCGCGCGCCTCGCGCGCCCGGCCCTGCAGGGCCAGCAGATGCCCCATGCGCATCCATGCGCCCACCAGCTGCACACCCTGCTGGCCGGAGAGAAACCCTTCCTGCAATTCGATGGCGCGGCGCGCAGCCTTCTCGCCTGCCGCGAAATCACGCAGGAGAGCACGGCAGTGCGCGAGCTGCAGCCAGTACCAGCCGGCTTCCGGGTTGCGCTCCACCGAGCGCGCAAACCAGGTGGCCGCTTCCTGAAAGTCGGCAGCACCCACAAACAGCCCGCGCGCGAGCCCGCCCATGACGCGCGGGTCGTCGGGGGCCAGCGACGAAGCGCGGCGCAACGACTCGATGCCTTCGCGCACGCGGCCCTGCGCAACCAGTGCCAGCCCCAGTTCGCGCCACACGCGCGGCATACGCGGCCGCGACTCCAGCACCTTGCGCAGAATGGTGGCGGCACGCTCGTGCAACTCGGGCATGACCAGGTAGTCGGCCTTCTGCGCATAGGCGGCACCCAGTTCGATCTGTGCGCGGATGTAGTCGGGATCGAGTGCCAGCGCGCGTTCAAAGTAGAGCACCGCGCGATCGAGCGCTTCGTAGCTGTCCGCGCGCATGTTCATGAGTCCCTTGGAGAGAGCCTCGTACGCGGCAACAATCTCCGTCTCCTCGCCCTCCTTGGCGGCGTCAACGCTGCCCCGCAACCCCACCACCAACTCCGCCACAATGCGATCCTGCAGGTCGAAGATGTTGGAGAGTTTTCCGTCCACGCGCGCTGCGCGCAGCACGCGCGCGGTTTCCACTTCGACCACGCGGGCGGTTGCGCGCACCTGGTCCCCGATCCGCTGGAAGGCGCCCGACACCACCCAGCGCGCGCCCGTCATGCGCCCCAGATTCACCGCGTCTTCGGGTGCCAGTTCGGCGGCTTCCACGCCCAGGCGACGCAGGCTCTCGCGCAGGCGCTCGCGTCCCCACACTTCCAACCCCTCGATCTCCTGCAGCGCCGTGGTCACGGTTTCCGAGATCCCGGTTCCCAGCCATTCGTCTTCCGCGTGCGTGGTCAGGCCCGCAAACCCCGCCACCGCCACCGTGAGCGCACCCACCGGTGCCGCCACCGAGCGCGAGTCCGCGCGCAGGCGTTCCAGCTCGACGCGGACTTCGCGCGGGTCGCGCGGGCGCGCGGTGATCTCCTTGGCCAGCATGCGCGCGATGAGGCGTTCAATCTCGGGCAGGCGAACGTCGGAGAAGCGGGCCGGGAGCGGCGGGGTCGGCCGGTGCAGGATGGCGTCGGCAATCTGAACGAAGGTGTCGCCTTCAAACGGGCGCCGTCCTGCAAGCAACTCGTAGAAGACGACGCCGAGCGAAAAGATGTCGGAACGCGTGTCAAGCACGCGGCCCAGCGCCTGTTCCGGCGACATGTAGTGCGGGGTGCCCGCAAACACGCCTTCCTGCCCGCGCGTCGCGTCGATGCTCCAGGTCGGTGCCTCTTCCGAGAGGCGCGGCTGCATCTGGGCCAGGCCAAAGTCCAGCACCTTCACACGCCCCTGCGCCACCATCAGGTTGGACGGCTTCACATCGCGATGCACGACACCGCGCGCGTGCGCTTCCGCGAGCGCATCGGCCGCCTGTGAAACAATGTCGAGAATGTCGTCGAGAGCGAGCGATGCGTCCGCCGCGAGGTCCGCCAGTGTTCGCCCCGGAACGTACTCCATGGCGAGCAGGAACACCCGTCCGTCGGGCGTTTCCGCCTCGTCCACGTCGTAGATCACCGCTATGTTGGGATGGTTCAGCGCCGACGCGGCCCGCGCCTCGCGCAGGAGACGCGCGCGCTCCTCATCCGCGTAACCGGAGCGCTCGCGCAGGAGCTTGAGCGCCACCTGCCGGTGCAGGCGTGTGTCTTCTGCGAGGTACACGTCGCCCGCGGCCCCGTGACCCAGAAAGGCGTTGATGCGATAGTGCGAGATCGTGGTGCCAAGCATGGCGCTTTTCTCCGCGCGTTCAGCGTACCAGAAGTGCGGCGCCTGCGCGCCCCAGCCATACGGCCGCGAGACACAGGGTGACACTTGCCGCAACGTTGATCAGTGCCGCGATGGCGTTGCCGGCGCGGAACAGGTTCACGGTGTCGTTGCCAAACGCGGAGAACGTGGTGAAGCCACCCAGCACTCCCACAAAGAGAAACAAACGCACGTCGGCGGAGAACACCTGGCGCGATTCAACCAGGTGTCCGAGCACCCCGATTGCAAAGCAACCGGCCACGTTGACCACGAGCGTTGCCCACGGAAAACCGGCGCGCACGCCGTCCGGGTGTATCCACAACGCAACCAGGTAGCGCAGAACCGAGCCCGTGAATCCACCGAGTCCTACGCAGAGAATCGCCTTCATGCCAGATCGCGGTTCTGCGTCCGCGCGCGCAGCAAGAGTTCATCGGCAAGCCGGGCCGCCGCGTTCTCCGAGTGCCCGAAGAACAACGCGGGTTCCAGCACCTCGAGTTCCATGAGCAGAAACGTTCCGTCGACGACGCATCCGTCCACGCGCGCGTAGAGACAGTCTCCCGGCGCGCGCGCCACGATGCGCTCCGCGGTGGCAATGAGCGCGGCGTCAGGCGTGACGGCGGCGTGCGTGCCGCCAAAATCGGGCTGCACGCGGTAATCACCGTCGGCCGGGCGCTTGACGGCCGCGTGGCTGAAGCGTCCGCCAAAGAACACCAACGACCACTCACCGTCGCGCGTGATCTCGTTCAAAAAAGGCTGCACCATCAGGGAACCCGTCTGGGCACGCTCGCGAAACCACGCCTCTTCGCGCGCGCAATCCGCGTACGCCACACGGCGTGTTTGGTGCGCAGACGCGGACACGGTGGGTTTCACCACGGCTTCGCTCCAGCCGTTCTGCTCCAGAATGGAAGCAAGCGACGTCGCGCCGCCGTGCGCCACCCAGTGCGTGGGCACGATCTGCGTGCCAGCCGCCGCGAGCTCGCGCAGGTACGACTTGTCGGAGTTCCAGCACAGCACCGGCGCCGGATTCCAGAACGCAACACCGTCGCGAGTCAGAGTGTCAATCCAGGCCAGGAAGTCGGCATGCTTGAGGAAGTAGTCCCAGCAGGTCCGGATCACGACGGCGTCCAATCCGCTCCAGGCGCCGTCACCGTCCCACACCTGCGTCACGACGTCGGCGCCGCGGCGCACAAGGACGTCGCGAAACAGGCGGTCGTCGGGTGTGAGATCGGGGAGGTCGGCGCAGGTGGCCAGAGCGATGCGGGGCTTGCTGGTCATGGTCTAGTCCGCAAGTTCGGTCTTCTCCTGGTCCTTGAACTGGAGTTCGTACAGGCGCGCGTAGTGCCCGGCCTTTGCCAGGAGCTCCGCGTGGGTGCCTTCTTCGATCACACGGCCCTTGTGCAGCACGAGAATGCGGTCAACGTAGCGAATGGTGGAAAGGCGGTGCGCGATGACGATGCTGGTGCGGTTGGCCATGAACTTGCGCAGCGCGTCCTGAACCAGGAACTCGGTTTCCGTGTCCACGCTGGACGTGGCTTCGTCGAGGACCAGGATCTTGGGATCGTATACCAGCGCACGCGCGAACGCGAGCAGCTGGCGCTCGCCCACGGACAGCGAACTCCCGCGCTCGCCGACACTCTCGTCGTACTTGTTGGGCAGGCGTTCGATGAAGCGTTCAGCATTGATAAAGCGCGCCACCTCGCGGATGCGCTCGTCGGTGATGGCCGGGTTTCCGAGATGAATGTTGTGCGCAACACTGCCGGAGAACAAGAACACGTCCTGCAGCACGGTGGCGATGTGACGACGCAGGTCGTTCAGCCGGTAGTCGCGAATGTCGACGCCGTCGATCAGGATGCGGCCCTCGTTCACGTCGTAGAAACGCGAAAGCAGGCTGATAATGGTGGTCTTCCCCGCCCCCGTGTAGCCGACGACGGCCACTTTCTCCCCCGCTCGCACGGTGAAGGACACCTCGTGCAACACGGGGTCTTCCGGGTTGTACGCAAAGCTCACGTTCTCAAAGCGCACCTCGGACGGCTGGTTGGGAATGACAGCGGGGTGCTCGGGGTCGACGATGCGCGGCTCGCGATCGAGCAGGGTAAAGATGCGCTCCGACGACGCCATCGCGGATTGCAGGATGTTGTACTTTTCCGAGAGATCGCTGATGGGCCGGTAGAAACGCTGCGCGTACTGGATGAACGCCACCAGCGAGCCAAAGGTCATGGCACCGGTCATCACGTCCAACCCGCCGAACGCGATGATGAGTGCAATGGCCACGGCACTCAACAGTTCGACCATGGGGTAGAACACCGCGTACGCCATGATCGACTGCAGGTGTGCTCCGTACAGGTCGCGGTTCAAGCGGGTGAAGCGGCCAAACTGCCGTTGTTCACGGTTGAATATCTGAACCACACCCATCCCCGTAACATTCTCCTGCAGGAAGGTGTTGAGCGCCGCCAGGCGCACACGCACCTTGCGGTACGAGTCGCGCGCCTGCCCGCGAAACACGTGCGCGCAAACGTACAGCAGCGGAAGCACCGTGAAGGTGATCAGTGCCAGCTTCCAGTTGAGCCAGATGAGAACGATGAGAATTCCGGCCAGCGTGAAGATATCCAGGAAAATGGCCACGACGCCGGCGGTGAACATCTCGTTCAGGGTTTCGACGTCGTTGGTGAGGCGTGTCATCAAACGGCCCACCGGATTGCGATCAAAGAACGACACGTCCATGCGCTGCAGGCGGCGGAAGATCTGCATGCGCATGTCGAACATCACGCGCTGTCCCACGAGGCTCATGGTGAGTCCGTGGACGTAGCTGGACACAAAGCCGGCGAGCAGCGTGACGCACAGCAAAGCCGCCACCTTGAGAAGCCCTGCGGTGCGAACACCGTCCGCGACGTCGCCGGTGGGCGCCAGGTAGCGATCGATGGCAATCATGGTGATGAATGGCGGCGCGAGTTCCAGCATGGACTCGATGGCAAGCAACGCCACGCTCAAGCCCACGTACTTCTTGTAGGGCTTGAGGTACTTCATCAGCCGCTTCATGAGGCGGCTGTCGTACGGCTTCTCCTGCAGTTCGTCGGCCTGGATGAACTCGCTCACGACGACTCCTCCAGTGCCACCATGAGCATCTGCTTGCGGTTCATTTCGGCGTAGAGTCCACCGTGCGCGATGAGCGCCTCGTGCGTGCCCTGCTCAACGATTGCGCCGTCGTCCAGCACAATCACGCGATCGGCCTGGCGCGCGGTGGAGATGCGGTGCGAAATCAGGATCGCCGTACAGTTTTCGAACTCGTTGCGCAGGGCACCCAGCACCTGCTCCTCGGTGGTGGCATCCACGCTGGACAGGGCATCGTCGAGAATGAGGATCTGCGGACGCTTGGCCAGCGCCCGCGCAATAGCCACGCGCTGCTTCTGCCCGCCCGACAGGTTGATGCCGCGCTCGCCGATCATGGACTCGAAGCCGTGCGGGAACTCCAGCACCTCGTCGCGAATGGAGGCGGTGCGGCTCACGTCGTGCATCACGGACTCGGGGAGCTCGTGTACGCCAAAGGCGATGTTCTCGCGAATGGTCTCGGAGAAGAGAAAGATGTCCTGCGGAACAAGCCCCACCAGCGCGCGCAGTTCACGCAGCTGCAGCTCGCGAATGTCGCGCCCGCCAACCAGAATCCGGCCCGCGGTGGGGTCGTGCAGGCGGAGCAAGAGCGAGATGAGCGTGGTCTTCCCGGATCCTGTCGGGCCCACAATCGCCACCGACTCGCCCGCCTTCACGTCGAAGGTGATATTGCGCAACACCTCGCCGCGTCCATCCCGCGTGTACGCAAACGACACGCCCTCAAATCGGATGAAAGCACCGCCGGCTGCGGGCACCGTTGGCACCGGGGCAGCGGTGGTTGCGGTCTCGGGGTTTTCGATATCCGACACCGACGAGAGGACTTCATTGATGCGCTGCATCGACGCCAGTCCCTGTTCGTTCATGTTCATGACCCAGCCGAGCGCGATGACGGGCCACATCAGCATGGCCAGGTAGCCGTTGAAGGCCACAAACGTTCCCAGCGTGATCTCGCCGTTGATCACCAGCCGCCCGCCGAAGAGCAGGATGGCCAGCACACCCAGCCCGGCCACGGTCCCCAGCAGCGGGTGCAGCAGACTCTGCACGCGGAAGAGCTTCAAGTTGGCCTGCACGTAGTCTTCGCTGGAAGTGGCAAACTCCGTGGTCTCGTATTCTTCGCGCGCGTACGATTTCACCACGCGAATGCCACTCAAGTTTTCCTGCGCGCGGGCATTGATGTTCGAGAACTTGGCCTGCACGCTTTCAAACAGCCGGTGAATAACCTTGATGCTGAAGTACACGCCGACAGTGAGCACGATCATGGGTGCCAGTGCGGCGATGGTCAGCTTCCACGACAGAATCAGCATCAGCGTGACAGCCAGCCCTCCGATCACCACGGTGTTCATGGAATACATGACCGCGGGACCCACCAGCGTGCGCACCGCGTTGAGGTCGTTGGTGGCAAGCGCCATCAGGTCGCCGGTGCGGTGGCGGTGGTAGAACGACGGACTCAAGCGCTGCAGGTGGGCAAAGAAGTCGGCGCGCATATCGACTTCGATGAGGCGCGACACGCCGATCATGATGCGGCGCATGAGAAAGCGGAACACGCCGCCGGCTGCGGATAGCGCAACCAGCGCCCCGGCGTAGATGAGGAGCTCGCGCTTGGTGGTGCCGCGTTGCAGCGCGTCGATCCCGTTCTTCATGATCCACGGGCTTGCGAGCGCCAGCACGTCGGCCGTGACCAGGCACAGCCCGCCAAGAGCCAGCCGCCCCCGGTAACGGCCGAGGTAGCGAAACACGGATCGCAGCGCGAGCCGGCGTTTTTCTTTGGAACTTGCGGGAGCGGTCATACTATCATTGAGCGTTCGTCTGCGTACCGGTGCAGGCCCCTAATATAGACGATGCCCCGGCATCCCGCCAAACGTTTGGAGCCTATTCGTCATGCCGTTTCCGTCCCGGCCCGAAGCCCTTGCCATCCTGACCGAGCACACACAGGGTGACAGCCTCCTCAAGCACGCCTTCGCGGTCGAGGCGTCGATGCGCCATTATGCGACGCGCTATGGTGCTGACCCGGAGGTGTGGGGTGTCGCGGGACTTCTGCACGACTTTGATTATGAGCGCTACCCGTCGCTGGACGACCACCCCTTCCGGGGTGCCGAGATCCTGCGGGCGCGCGGAATGGACGAAGAGCTCATCCAGACCATCCTCTCCCACGCCGACCACACCGGGGTGACTCGCGACACCGACATGAAGAAGGCTCTGTTCGCGGTGGATGAACTGTCCGGGTTTGTGACCGCGGTGGCACTCGTGCGCCCATCAAAGAGCCTGAACGACCTGGAACCGTCATCCGTGAAGAAGAAACTCAAGGACCGCGCCTTTGCGCGCAACGTGTCGCGCGAGGACATCACCCTGGGTGCGGAACTCATCCAACTCCCCCTCGACGAGCACATCGGCAACGTGATCGCGGCCTTGCGCGGCATCGGGCCGACGCTGGGTCTGTGATGCGCACACTCTGCCTGCTGTTGCTCGTGGCTCTGCTGCCCGCCGTTTCTGCGCTGGCGCAGGAGAGCGGACGCATCGACACGCGCGATTCGCTGGAACAGCGGATCCAGGAACTCGAGCAGCTGGTTGGGGGCGACATTGCGGCCGAGCGGCAATCGGTCTCGCTGCGCTGGCTGGCCGATCTCTACGTGCAGGCCGGGCGGCTCAACGACGCCGAGGCGGCCTACCAGCGCATCCTCGTGTTCTTCCCCGGTGACGTCGCGACGTCCAACGATTACGCGCGCTTTCTGCTCGAGCACCGCGACGACCCCGTCACCGCCGAAAAGGCGCTGCATGACGCCATCCAGTGGGCGGAGTCGGCGCCCACACCGCCTCCCTATCTGGGCACCACGTTTGCGCTCCGCGCGCGCGCCCTGCTGGAACTTGCGCGCTACGATGAATCGCTGCGCCAGAGCGAGCGCGCACTGGAGCTGCTGGACGACAAAGCGGCCGAAGAAGCGCTGCGCGTGAAGGCAACCTGTCTGCAGGAAATGGACCGCGCCGACGACGCAGCCAAGGCGTGGCGCCACCTCATTGGTATCAGCCATGCGTCCAACCCGGACGACAAGGCGGCCCTCCTGGCGCTCACCGCGCGCAAGGGCGTTTCGGCCGAGCGTTTCCAGAAGGAAATTGCGAAAGCCATCGCCGACGCGCGCAAGGAGCGCGAGAAGGTGGCCAAAGGCGAGGGCGCGCGCATCATCGACATCACAGCACCGGACGGCGTGCTTCTGGAAGCAACCCTTCGGCCCGGCAAGGAGAAGGCCGCGGTTCTGTTTGTTCCCGAAGGCGGATCGCGACGCTCCGCGTTTACGCCGTATGCGCAGCTCATGACGCTCGACGGCGTCACCACACTCACCCTGGATACGCGCGGCCAGGGCGACAGCCGCTCCGACACCATTCCCAGCCCCGAGGCCATGAGCACCTACAACGCGGGGCAGCTCCCCGCCGATGTCGCGGCCGCGGTGCACTGGCTGGAGAGCAAGGGCGGTGTCCCGCGCGACCGCATCGCCGTGGTCGCGGAGGGCGGGGCCGCGGTGTGGGTGGAACGCGCGCTCCGCGAGCAGAACATTTCGCCGATCGCCGTCTATCTGTCCCCCACCTTCGATGAAACCGACCTGGACCTGATGTCGGCTCTCGCGTTTCGCGCGCCGCGCCCGTTGCTGGTGCTCGCGAGCGATGAGGACGTGTACGCCATGCGCTCGCTCGGTTTCTTCACCGACAACGTCCCCACCGACGGCAGCGCCTCCACAACCACCACCCAGGTACGCGTATTTTCGTTCGCCGGCCATGGTGTGTCGCTGATGCGCGACCCCGGTCATTTCGCAGATATCCACGCCTGGCTTCGCCGGCAACTCGGCTTCCAGGGCTGATCCCTTCCCCGCGCTTGCGGGCGCGAGCGCCAACGTCCGCACGAGGGCGCGTCATTGCGCATCGTTCCCCATCCTTCCGCGACTGTCCTTACAGTGTCCGTGGTATGAATGTTGCGGGCATCACGGCGTGAACTCTCACCGCCTGATTCTTTGCGCCGCGTTGCTGGCTGTCGTGTGCCCGGTTTCGACCCCGGCGCGCCCGTCGACCCCGCTTTCCCAGTTCGGATCGGACTGGAAGCATGAGGCCATGTTCGACGCGACGACGACCCGCGCGGAACTCCTGGAAATGGGACGTTCCGCCGCCCAGCTCAAACACTACCCGCTGGCCGAGATCTATTTTCAGGAGATGCTCCTGCGCTACTCCAATGATGTGGAGGCCATGTGGGAGCTCGCGCGTCTCTACAAAAGCACGGGCCGTCTCGAACCTGCACGCAGCATGCTGAAGCGCGCCATCGTCCTGGCTCCGTCCCGGTTCGATATTGCCGACATGCTGTCCGAGATTGAAAACAACCTGCGCGTGGCGATCTCGCGCGAGGTGGACTCGCTCATGACCCGCGGCGAGTACGAAGCCGCACTCCCGCGCATCGGGGTGCTGCAGTCGATTCGCGCCGAGGACCCCGATGTCCTCGCGCGGCGCGCCCGCTGCCTGGTGGGTCTCGGCCAGTTGCAGGCGGCACTTTCTACCGCCGACCTCGCGCTGCAGAAGAAGTCGCGCCCCGACCTGCACCAATTGCGCGCAAGCATCCAGGAGAAAATTGAGACCAGCCGCGTGGACGACCTCGAGTCATCCGCCCGGCGCCTGCTGGCATCGGGTGACTGGGTCGACCAGGAAGCGATGGATGTTCTGCAGACCATTCTGGCGCGCGATCCCGGCAATCAGTGGGCGCGCGAGCAGTTCCGTATGCTCACCGTTCGCCACACGCCACCGACCGAGCCCGTGAAGGAGCCCTCCTTCGGGTCCAACGTGACGCGCGTCATGCGCGAAGCCGCCCCCGACGTGGGCGCGTTCCTGGACCGCCACTTTGGCGTGATCATCCTGCTGGTGACCGTGCTGGCCCTCGTACGCTCCCCGCTTGCGCGCTCGCTCGCGGGTCGCATTCACGAGCCGGCCACGTTTGCCGGCAACCTGGAACAACTCGACATCTCCGAGGTGCTTCACCTTGCCAATGTGTCGGCGCTGACCGGAACCCTGCACATCCGCACGCCGGATGGCAAAGCGCGCGTGTACATGAAAGACGGCGAACCGCACCACTGCACGGCTCCTGATCTCACGGGGTTGGAGGCTCTGCTGTGGGTCATCACGCGCGTGGAACAGGGTGCGTTCGAACTGCGCACCACCCGCCGTGACGTGGAACGTACGATCGAACAGCCTCTGGGTCTGCTCCTGGCCGGACAGACTTCGGCCACGACGGAGGCGCGTGCTGTCCGCGCGAGCAAGAAGTCGCGCATGTCGGAGTTGCTGGAAACCCGCTCAGACTGATTTCTCTGGCTCGTCGCGCACGGGTCCTGTCATCTCGACACCCCGCACGCCTGCGGGCGCGCGGGGGCCCCGTCTCGATGCCACCCGCGCGCGACTGCAAGAAAGTGTCCTCTTTCTTACTCCCAGACTGGGAGTAGAAAAGAGGACACTTTTTTTCATGCGGCCCGCGCGACATGTCGGACGGAGTGCGAAATCACGAGGCGCGCTACAGACGACGCGCGCGACGTGCGTGAGCACGGAGTCCGAGCATGTCGCGAGGGTCGCTGTGAGATGAAAGGAAAGAGAGCTAGTCCGACGAGCGTCGGTCGTCGCCCGCGATCGCGAGCTGTCCCAGGTGGTCTTCCACCGCGGACGTCAGGCGGTCCAGGTTGCGCTCCGCGATGTCGGCCAGGTGCTGCTCGCGTGCGTCCAGCTCGCGGTCGGCGAGCAATCCTTCGAACGCCATCCGCACCGCCGTGAGGGGCGTGCGCAGCGCATGCGAGGTCCCGGTGACATCGGCCAGCTTGCTCGCCGCCGATTCCGTGAGTGCGGCGTCCACCGCGGCCCACAGCTCGGCGATGTGCGAGAAGGGTTTGCGCACCACGGGCTGGGTGCTGAGGGTGTTGGCTTCGGAATCGATTTCTTCGGACGGATCCGCCGTCATGAAGACAACCGGAACGTCGACGCCGCGCGCACGCAGGTGGCGCGTCATCTCAAGTCCCGACATGCCCGGCATGCGGATGTCGGAAACCACGACTTGCGGCGTATCCGACAGAATGCTGGCGAGTGCCTCGTCGCCACGCCCGAAGCGCACGACGTGGAAGCCGCGGCTTGCGAGCGCGCGGCCCAGCCATTCGCGCATCAGGTTGTCGTCCTCGACGAGGACCAGTCGGATCACGTGAGCCTCCGGGGCACCGGGAAAACCGGGGCCGTGGATTGGGTTGGGCCGGTCCAGAACGGGCAGGCCTTTCGGAGGCCAAAAGGCAAGCGATGTGCCACGGCACAGGCGGGTTTTGTGGCGTCCGCAACGGGCATTCGTGGGAATTCGCATCCCTCCACAGGGCGCGACGCGGAACTCTACGCCGGGGTGCTCAAGACCCCGGTGGGGGCGGGTCCGGCGCAATCTGCGACCCGGGGTCGTGCGCGGACGCGCGTCCAAAGAACACGCGCACGCCAAAGCCACCCGAGAGATCGCTAACGCGGTCAGCCTCCGGACCAAACTCGGCCTGGACCGGGACAAAGACCTGCACCGAGGGCGTCACGTCATAGTAGATGGCACCGCGAAGAAAATCGCGATCGGCACCGTGTGCGTAGCGGAGAAACCACAGGCCCATTTCCACGCGCAGCCGTTTCGCGGCGGCGACGGCCACACCGCCGCCGAAGCGCGCATAGTCGTCGTGGGTGGCGTACACCGAGTCTTCGGGGACGCGCGAAACCCACGTGTACCCGCCCGACGCCCACGCCGAGATCGCTCCCAGCGTGTCGACGTAGCCCAGGGCTGCCCCGGTGTCGCGCGTGCGTGTGGTGTAGGGGAAGAAGCGAAGGTTGTCGGTTCCCGGACGGAAGGAGCCGGTGAGGAACAGGGCACGGTTCTCGCCGTAGATCAAGCGCGCGCGAGCCTGCACCAGAAGGTCGCCCAGACCTTCCTCGTAACGGTCGCCGCTGCTCACCGAAACCAGCGACTGGTCGAGTGAAAGCAGGAACCACTTTCGGACCGGGAAGTAGCCGCGCAGGCGGTAGATGGATCCGTCGGCATCGACGCCGTCGGAAAAGATTGCCGTGCCGTCGACGTTGATGCGGGGGCCGGAAAGCAGAAGGGCCGATTCCGCGCCGGCATCTTCGTAGATACCCGCGGCATCGGCCCTCATGGTGGCCACCGTCAGTGCGGCGCAAATAAGCCCGGCCGCAACGGCGGTGCGATACATGCTCGCCTCGCCGGCGTCCTAGTGAACGACGCCTTCGAGGAGCTGCACGCGCCCCTGTCGGATGAACTGTACCCAGATGGTGCGGCGATTGCCCGGCAGCCGGTCCTTTGCCACGATCCGTCCGAAGTCGTTCCACGACCGGTGATGAATTACCTCACCGATCGCAAACTCCTGGTCCTCCGAATATTCGCGCGCGTGCTCGACATCCAGATCCTCGAGCGCCACACTCTGCTCTTCGGGCATTCCATCAGCGCCGCCATTCTCTTCCTTCGGCATATACGGAAGGAAACCCTGGCAGCCCGGACACTTCAGCCACAGCACATCCTCGGTGCTGCCCTGCTTGATGATGTCCATGTCAAAGTCGGCCTTGCAGACCGAACAGTGCTGACGAATGGTACTGGAGCTCACGATAGACATAATTTCCGTCCTGCGACCGCTACGAGATTACAACCTTGCAGCAGTCAGCCGCGTCCGCGTGCGTCGCATACTTGGACCCGCACAGCGGACAGGGGTAGCCGTCCAACCGACCGTCCTTTTCAGCCTTCCGAAGAAGCTGAACGTATTTGACGAATTCCTTGTCTTTCATGAGCAGCCCTGCCTTTTCCCGCTTTTCCATACCCAACTCCTCCGCGTTGAGGTGAAAAAACCAGGTAACGTCTAAATCGTTTAAACTGGCCGGGATACACAGGATGCTGTGCCCAGACGCATCTCAAACCACAATATCTTGCGGAACCGTAGAAGATACCGCCAGACGCGTCAAGCAATTTTTGCGGAGGATCAGCTCGTAACACCTTGTCGTGTGGCAACATCGACAATCTGGAATATAGTCACCCACCCCCTGGACCGCAAGCAGGCGGGTTTTGGGAGGGGGGTGGGGGTGATTCGGGGTTCCCAATACCCCAAACGAGCACGGCCCCCCGGGGACACCCCGGGAGGCCGTTAATCTGTCGCCGCGCGAACGCCGGTGTCCGAACGGGTGTTAACGAAGCGCTTGCGTGAGGTCCGCTTCCAGGTCTTCCGCGTCTTCAATGCCGACGGAAATGCGCACCAGACCGGGCGTCACACCCAGTCGCAGCTTGTCCGCTTCCGGAACACTGCCGTGCGTCATCGTTGCAGGATGACTCACGAGACTCTCAACACCACCGAGACTCTCCGCGAGCGTAAACAACTTGAGCGCGCGCATCACTTCGTCGGCGCGCGCGAGCGAACCCGTATCAAAGGAAATGATGGCACCGTATCCGCGCGCCTGCCTGGTGGCCAGCGCGTGGTGCGGATGGTCGGGAAGACCGGGGTAGTTTACTTTTTCAACGCGCCCGCCATCGGCGAGGAAGCGTGCAATCTCGCGCGCGTTGGCTTCGTGCTGCTTCATGCGCACCGCTAGCGTCTTGGTGCCGCGCAGCGCAAGAAAGCAGTCCATCGGCCCGGGAACCGCGCCCACGGCGTTCTGCAGCCAGCGCAACTTCTGCGCCCTGGCGTCGTCGTTCAACACGACGATGCCGCCCACCATGTCGCTGTGACCATTGAGATACTTGGTGGTGCTGTGCACCACGATGTCCGCACCCAGCACCAGCGGGTTCTGCAGGTACGGGCTCATGAACGTGTTGTCCACGCACACCACCGCACCGCGCGCGTGCGCAAGGTCGCTCACGGCCTTGATGTCGGTGACGCGCAACACGGGATTGGTGGGCGACTCCAGAAACACGAGCCGCGTGCGATCGGTGAGGGCCTGTTTTACCGCGTCCAGACTGGACGTATCCACGTACTTGAAAACCAGGCCGTAATGCTTGAGCACGAGTTCAAACAGGCGGTAGGTGCCGCCGTAGGTGGTGTCGGTGACAACCACTTCGTCGCCCGGTACGAACAGGCGCAGGATCGTATCAATCGCCGCCATGCCCGACGCGTACGCGATGCCGTGCTTTCCCTTCTCCAGCGCCGCGACGTTGCGCTCCAGCGCCTCGCGCGTGGGGTTGGCGGTTCGCGCATACTCGTAACCGCGGTGTTTCCCGATCCCGTCCTGCTTGTAGGTCGAGGTCTGGAAGATCGGGGTTATAACAGAACCGGTCTTGTCGTCGGGCGACTGCCCGGCGTGAATGCAATCGGTCGAAAATCCCATAACGTGTTCGGACTCCGTCTCTGTTTGTCAGATGCCGGCAAGCCCGTGCTGGGCCAGCCACGCTTCTGAATGAACCTTGCTCAAGTAGCGTTCGCCTGTGTCGGGAATAATGACGACAACGATCTTGTCGGCAGCGAGATCGCGGGCACCCATGATGGCGCCCACCACCGCGGCGCCCGCCGAGCTCCCCACCAGCATTCCCTCTTCGCGCGCGAGGCGCCGTGTCATGACGAGTGCTTCGCGGTCGCCGACCTGGAACATGCGGTCGATGTACTGGAACTGCACGTTGTCGGGAAGGAAGTCCTCGCCGATGCCGTCGATCAGGTACTGGTGCGCTTCGCTCATTTCTTTGGTCTGGTGGTAATGCGTGAGAACGCTGCCCACGGGGTCGGCACCCACGATCTGCACCTTCGGATTCTGTTCCTTGAGGTAGCGCGCGGTGCCGCTGATGGTGCCGCCCGTGCCCACACCCGCCACCAGCATGTCGACCTGGCCGTCGGTGTCGCGCCAGATCTCGGGGCCGGTCGTGCGGTAGTGCGCATCCGGGTTCATCGGGTTGTGGTACTGGTTGCCGAGAATGGCGTTGGGACGCTCTTTCACGAGGCGCTTCGCCACCGAGTAGTAACTCTCCGGCGACTCCGGGGCCACGTTGGTCGGGCAGCGAATCACTTCGGCGCCGTACGCCTTCAGCATGTATTCCTTCTCGAGCGGAACCTTGTCCGGCATCGTGAACACACACTTGAAGCCCATGATGGACGCCGCCAGCGCAATGCCGAGACCCGTGTTACCCGATGTGCACTCCACAATGGTGCCGCCCGGTTTGAGAGTCCCCTTCCTGATCTCGTCCTGAATGATGTTGATCCCGATGCGGTCCTTTACACTGCCGCCGGGATTGAAGTACTCGAGCTTGGCGAGCACCGTGCACTTGAGTTCCGCGGTGACGCGGTTGAGCTTCACCATCGGTGTGTTGCCGAGGGTGCCGAGCACATTTTCCGCGTACTTGACGCGGCGCAGACGTTCACTCATGGATGATCAGAGGCGCACCGGGCGGCGCGCCCGCCTCCTTGGGGTCGGTCGAATGGGACGCTGGATCGGGGCGGCGTGGCCCCGCAAAAGGGCTCTTCGCCGGGTGCGAGTGTATAGCACAACGCACCCGGCGGGGCAAATCATCGGATGAGTACGATCTTGCTCACTTCGGACGTTCCCCCGGCAAGCACGCGCAGGAAATACACGCCGGAGGGAACCGGCTCCGCGAGACGGTTGGTGCCGTCCCAGCGCAATGTCAGGAAGTCGTCCAGGTCGGAGCCCTTGCGCAACTCGCGCACGAGTTGCCCGCGTACGTTGAACACGCTCACCTCGACGGGCGTTGCAAGACGCGTGGGGGCGGTGGGGGAACCGCCATATGTGCGCGGTACGGCCACCGAGAAGGTTACGCTGCCCCGTGTCGGGTTGGGCGCCATGTTGGACACCAGGACACCCGTGCTGAACGGGACCAGTGCCGTCTGCCCGACCACTTGCGACGGCGAGTGATACACCCGGGTGCCGCCTTCGAACGGCAGCGTGAAGACTCCCTCCACGTAGTAGCGATAGTCGGTGCCGGCCACGACATCACGATCGATGTAGGTATACGGGGTGAACCCACCGTGGGTCGCGCCCGACGGCTGCACGTTCTCCTTGATGAGCGTACCCGGCATCGCTTGTCCCGCCGTCAGCCGGTACACGTTGTATGTCGCGTCGAAGTCTTCACCCGCCGTCTCCCACCCCACGTCGATTCGCCCCGTTTTTACGGTCACCGATGTCCGGCTGTAGTTGACGCCCGCAAAGTACAGTCGCTTGGTAACCAGCCCGCTGCGGAACCCGGCCTCGTTCTCGATGCGCACGTTGAGCGTGCTCCCGCCGGCCTGCGGGATGTTGAGGACAAACGTACAGTCTTCCTCCAGCTCATCCCAGTCGCCGTCGTCGGCATCCAGCAGGATCTGTGTTGCTCCAATCACCAGCCACCCGCGGCGCAGCGTGGTGGCGTAGTTGACGCGCTGCCCCGCCGGGATGTTGGCGTTCTGGTTGGGAACCGCCGTTGAGCGCACCTTGAACTTGAGCGTGTACTGGTTGGTGTAGAGCGTCTCCGGCCCCGCCATCGCAAACTCCACCGCGGGAGCGGACTCGAAGATGTCGGAAATGCCATTGCCGTTGCTGTCGATGACACCCATGTGGCCCTGGCTGTAGCTGCACCACGGCCGCCCCAGATTGAGACGCGGCGCGTTGTTCATGATGCAGTTCTGGAGCGGCGTGCAGCGCGAGGGGTTGCCGCCCGGGTCCGTCATGGTGACATTGGCGTTGGAATAATTGAGGTAGCCGGACGTGGCCGCGCACGGTGTCGGCGATCCCGGGTACTCGTCGAGCGTCCAGAAGCAGTGCCCCACCTCGTGCTGCACGATCTGCGAGTGCACCAGGTCTTCACCAATGCTGTTGGGATCGGTGCCGGCGGGGAACGGTGTCGTCATGAACGGTCCGCCCAGGTAGGCGTACGCCGTGTAGTTGGCGTTGCCGCCGCCGAAGCGGTGGTTCGGAGAGTTGCGTGCGCACGCGATGAACGAGGTGACCACCCACTGGGTGCGCACCGCGGCGCGCCGCGCTTCGTTGAACTCGTGCACCACGGCCATCGGGTCACCGGAGTGGAGTCCCCAGCCCAGCGTGCGCATCACATCCACCATCCACAACGAGTCGGTGTTCATGTCGTGCTGAATGGGTTCCCAGCGTGTGGCCACCCGCTCGTAGTAGTCCATGGTGAAGGAGATGTTCATCTTGGGCCAGCGTTCCTGCCACGACAGGAACGCCTGAAAATCCGCCATGCGCGCATCGCGCAGGTCGTTGTCGCTCCAGTCCTCGCTGCTGGTCTGGCCGGTGCCGTCGCTCTCGGGATAAATGAAGATGGCCAGAATCGACCCGCCCATGAACTCCGAGTTCTGGTTGAACTCGCGCATGACGCCGGGGCGCGGGGCTTCGCCGCGCGCGCGCATCGATTTCTCCACCTCGCGACGAATCTCGGCCGCGCGCTCGGGCGGGGTTGTGATCAATACGTCGTTGAAATCAACCACGCCGGCTTGGCCACCAAACGCGGAGGCCGCTCGCGCGTCCATGCCCGCGTACGCGTCCGCGATCCATGCCCACGACGGCGACGCCGCGAGATGCGACGAAAGCCGCGACGACTCGATGCCCTGGAACGGGAACGGCACGTCGCCCTTGGCCAGCTGGTTTCGCGGCAGGTCGCACACGATGACACGATCCGGGAGGACGAGGTTCACATTGGAAGCACCGAGTTTGCGCAGGTGGTCGCGAAACGCGATTGCCTCTTCTTCGGACGCACCGGTGCCGACAAAAAACGTGCGGTCGGTTGCCACACCCTCGAGTGGCGCGCGCATGTCGATTGCGCGCACGTCGGCCGCCTGCGCGGGCAAGAACGCGGTCGCGAGGAATGTCAGCACGAGGGTTGCGACGGTCAGGCCGCGGCCGAGGAACTGATTGCGGGCTTGGATCGCTTGCACGGATTTCTCTCCAGGGGTCGGACGGGTCTTCATGGAATCGAAAAGCTGGGACGCGCATCGGTACCGTGCGCAACCAGCCGGCTTACGGTGCGGGAGCGCCGGGGTCCGGACTCGGGGATGCCGCGCACCGGTGGGACGGTCCGCGACTCACGCGAGCGTTCGATCTCGCACTTCACGAGATGGAAGATGGGAACCTCGGTTGACATCCACACCACAACTTGATCAGACCGGCGCTGCTGGATGGTGACTCGGCCGGACGGGATATCCCGGGATTCTTTCTTCTCGAAGCGCCTCACGTCGCACGTGAACTCGCCTGCGGGGGTGACGAGTTGGCGGCCGGTTTCGGTCTGCCAGCCGGACTGCGACGGTGGGGAGACAATGGTCAGACGCTTCAGGTCACGGGGGTCCCCGGGGGTTACCGGGCCCTGACCCTTCCTAATATAGAACTGATGCACGTAGCGGTAAAGTGAGTCGCCGGGCGCCATCGAGCGGACTTTTTCATCCACCAGTGCCAGCGAAACCTCGCGTTCGGCGCTCCCGCCCCCAACGGGCCCGTTCTGGATCTCCAGCCAGTAGGCGTGGCCGTTACTTGTTTTCTCGCGCCCCACGATGGCCAGCCGGACCTCGCTGGAGTCGGCCTCACCCATGGCTTCGTCCAGCACACGGTAACGGCACCAGGCCCCCACCGTAAACTGGATCGTACGGATGTCGATGCCCGGGAGCAGCAACGTTCCCGCGTCTTCGGCGTGCGCAGCGGGAGCCGCGAACGCGAACAGGAGCAGGGCGGTTGCGAACGCGCGCGCAAACCCGCTAGTGCGCAATCTTGGGCCAGTCCTTCTCAAAATTGAAATCAGGGTCGTCGTTGGGCGTGTGACAACGCACGCAACTCGCGCGCGCGGTCTCGCGGTATGAACCGTCGCGCGCGTGGTTGACGCCGGGTCCGTGGCAGGCTTCGCACTGCACGTCCACCAGGTCCAGCATGGATCCGCGCATGCGCACACCGCGGAACCCGTCCGGCTCGCCGTAACCGGTAACGTGGCAACCCACACAGTTGGTGTCGCGGTGGACAAACTGCGCCGCCAGCGTTGAATACGCCTGCGAATGCGCGGTTGTGCGATAAATGTTGAACTGATCCACATGACACGACTGACACGCGCCGACACCCAGGAAACGCCCGTTCGATTCGGGCCCGGAGCCGCCGCGCAGCTGCTCGCGCGCGAACAGTTCCTTCTGGAGGCGGCGATTCTCTTCGTCAAACTCGTCCAGCCGCTTGGCCATGGCCGGGTCGTCCGGGTACTCCGAGGACAAGGGGTGCATGCGGTTGTGCACATCCGCGATGCGCTTGTCGGGACCAAACTGGAGGTCAAGCTGGCCAATGTACTGGCCCTGCGCGCTGGCGCGCACGATGCGCGTTCCGGTCTCCTCCACCTGAATGGGCTCTCCAATCGGCTTCCCCTGCGGGTCGTGACCAAGCACCATGACGTCGATCCCGGGCACCGCTTTCGCGAGCGCAAACGCTTCCGCCTGGTCCATGTGGGCCAGGAGAACCAGCACGTCGCACTCGGGCCTGAGTGCCGTCACCACCGTGCGGGTGGCTTCGGTGACGTCGGTCAACGCCCAGGTCACCGGTTCCGCGCCCGCACCCGCACCCTTGACCAGGGTCGCGGGCGACAGCACGCCCGCAAAGCCGTAGCGCACGCCACCTTTGGTCACCACGCGGTAGGGCGGGAAGACCGTTCCCAGCCGGTCGGCGAGTGCCGCTGCGGATCCGCTTGCGCGTACGCGCAGCGAGTCGGTCCGGGCGGTCAGGTTGGCGCTCACGATCGGGAGCTTCCAGGTCCGTGCATCGTTGACCAGGGACGACAGGCCAAAGTTCAGGTCCATCTCGCCCAGGCCGACCGCGTCGTACTGAAGCTCGCCCATCATGCGGGCGACAAAGTGCGACTTGGCCTCGTTGAAGATGTCGGCGGTGCCATAGAAATCCCCCGCCGTGCACACGAGCACCGGTGCCGACTCCTTACGCATCGTCTGAAAAAGACTCGCCCTCCGGGAGAGTCCGCCAGCGGCGTTGACGTTTCAGCCACACGGGCGGTAGTACGCCCGCGCATCGCTTTCGTAGACGAGACGTGCGTCCGGCGCAAAGCGCGGGGCCGGCTCCGTTACCGGAGAGGCAGCCAGCAATGCGGCCAGGGACAACAGGCCCATCAGGCCCAGGAGAATACGCATGCGTCCAATATAGCACGCGACCCCGGGCCGGCGCCACAAGGTGTTGGAATGCAAGTAGTTGGAGGTATGGGCGGGGTGGAAAAAGCAGCAGGCGGAGCGCAATGGCGCCCCGCCTGCCTGCGGAATCAACCGCGGTGTCAGCCTAGAGCTTGACGCGGTCCTTCAGCGCACGACCCGCGGAAAACGCGGGGAACTTGGTCGCTGGAATCTCGATGGTCGCACCGGTCTGCGGATTACGTCCCTCTCTCTTCTTGCGCTTGCGCACCTGGAACGTTCCGAATCCGGTGATCTGAACCTTACGACCCGACTTGAGCTCGCCGGCAATGATGCCATTCTTGGAATGCGTGCTAAAAATGGCATCGATGACGTTCTTGGCATCCTTCATCGTGAGCCCGGTCTTCTGCGATACGCGTTCGATCATCTCGGTCTTGTTCATGGTCTCACCTCCCTCCCGGTCTGAAACGCACTCTATCGACCACCAAAAAAACGTGTCAACACATATTCCGTAGTTTCCGGCGTGGCGACGCTGGATTCCGCGTTGTGTGTCGTCAACCGGGCGGAAGCAGGCCTCAAAACCCGCCGATGAGTCCGCCACCCGCGCCACGCTCGCCGGACTCTCCGTACAGATCGGGGTGCGCCTTGAGTGCGATGCGGAAGTAGTAGATCCACTCGTCACCCAGAATCTGCCGCGACAGGCTCATCTGCCAGCAATGCAGGTCGCGCGTGACGGAAATGTGCTGGCCGGTGAGTTCGCGCGCTTCGGCGTCATAGATGGTGGAGTAATCAACCGTCCAGTTTTCGGTCAGTTCCACCCCGAAATTGAGCCGGACTGTCGAACGCACCAGGCCCCTCGCATCCTTGTTGTAGCTGACCCCGAGACCGAGCGACCACGGCAGTCGCCCCTCCTCCAGTTGTAAGGCACTCCCCGGAAGGTCGGCCGGAGCACCGCCCGTCTGCGTGAACTCCACGCCGCCGCTCGTGAAATCCTTCTCTTTGTCCTTCCGAGACGTATCCGACGCCGCGACCACGTTGAGCTCCTCCACGTTCACCCGCTCCGACTTGCCAAACGGGTGGCTCCCGCGGATCACGAAGTCTGACGTCAGGCTCGTGTTGCGGCGTTCAAACGAATGCGGGTCATAGACCTGGTTCAGCGACACTCTGGCGCCAAACAATTGCAGGTTCATGTTGGACTGAATGTCGGACCACGCCGTGGCACTGGGGCGGTCGGGGTTGTAGTTCGTCGACAACGTCCAGCCCACGACGTTGGAAACCTTGCGCAAGCGCTCGGTCGAGCTGGTGTCCGCGGCGGCGGAGTCGGCCGCGGTTTTCGGCGGGTCCAGAACCTTGAGGTCGAGGGCGTTGCGGATCGAGAGCGCAACCCCCTGCCGGCGCGGGGATCCGTCCTGAGCCGGTGTCAGGCTGTATGTCGCGACCGGCGACAACGTGTGCCGGATGCCGCGCAACACGCCGACGCGCGGATAGAAGGTGCCGTAGAAATTGGTGCTGGCCCCGATGCCGGTATCCCAGCGGAAATTGGTTTCGGTGAGACTCGAGTCGAGTGCCGATACAAACGTGGTGTCCACGATGCTGTTGTTGGTCTCGTACTCGAAGTGTGCGTCGCGCTGTAGACTGTAATCCCGGAACGACACATTGGCCCCGATGCGCGGCGAAACCGACAGAAAGCCGAGGCGTTGCGTGCTGGAGAATCCAAGCCCGGTGGCGGATGTCACATCTTCGCTGTACTCGAACAACTTCTCCACCGTGTTGCGGCGCACGTTGATGGTTGGATTGACGCGCAGGCCCGCGAGCAGGTTGGACCAGAGACCGGCACCAGCATCGGTGCTTCCGCCAACCTTGAACTGCGGAATCGAGACAGTGACGTCCGGCATGGTGGCCTGCACCTTGACGGCGTTGGGATCCACGATGTCGAGGTTCTGCGTGCGACTCACCGATCCGCTGAAGCTGGCGTTGTCCCACGACTTGCGCAGGCTGGCGGTGGAGCGGATGGAGCGGTCGATGTAGCGGTCCACGTCGTCGATGGTGTTGACGCTGCTGGGCGCGTCGTCGCTGGATACGAAGCGCAGATCCGCGGTCAGCGTGGCGCGCTCGCCCAGTGTCTGGTAGTGGCCGTTTTCCAACGTCCACTCCGAGCGCTGGTCCTCGATCCCCTTCACCAGGTTGTAGCTCACGTGGCCGTTGAAGTTGTAGCGAAGCGCGTAGCGGTTGTTGACGTGCAGGCGCCACTCGTCGTCTTCGTAGAAGTCCGCGACGAACTTGAAATCCATGTAGTCGTTGGTGGCCCAGTAGTAGCCCAGTCCGCTGATGAAGCGCTGCGAGTCCTGGTTGATGCCAAACTCAAAGTCGGGGCGAAGAATGCCGGAGCGGCGCCCGCGACTGATGGAGTTGGCCAGAAACGGGAGCGCCATGATGGGCGTCTCGCCGATGTGCAGCCAGATGGGCCCCGTGAACACCTTGTCGTCGGGGTACACCTTCATGTTCTTGGCCGCAAAATGATAGTGCGGGTTCTTCAGGTCGCACGTGGTGTACCACGAGTTCCACACCTTCATTTCGTTGGCACCCACCTTGGCCAGGCGCTCGCCGCTGTAATACCCCTGCTCGTACTGCGTGCTTCCCTGCGTAACCAGACCGGTCTCGCTTTCCATGTCGTAATCCATGCGCTCGCCCAGGATCTTCTGGCCGTCGTCGGATAGCGTGGGGCTGCCGGTGGCGTCCAGAATCTGCAGCGACGAGTGGTAGCGAATGGTCTGGCCGGTGAGCTCGCTTCCCTTGTAGGTAAGGCGTGCGTTGTCTTCCAGAATCAGGTCCTTGCTTGCGGCGTGATACTGGATCCGTTCCGCCGAATACGTGACGTCCTCCGCGCGCGTCTCGAACGGGACGTAGGTCAGCGCGGTGTCGGCGGCCACGCGCAGGCTGTCGGCGGTCTCCGTGGACTCGAGATCCAGATACCGGTACGTCCCCTTCGCGGTCCCGCGCACGTCCACGAAATCCACATCGTCGCCCGCAAAGCGGAAGAACATGCGGTTACCGCTGATGCCGTTGGCCTCCACCTTGCGCGGTGTCCGGGGGTAGTACTCGCTGGCGGCATTGCCGAACACGTAGAGGGAATCCAGGTTGTTGTCGTGGATGTAGAGATGGATGGTGTCGCCCTCAACCCAGCTGTTGCGCCCGACCACCAGCGAATCGCGCTGCGCCTCGTCGATGCGCGCCTTGCCCTGGATGTCGATGCGGTTGATCTCGTCCGCGGTGTAGTGCGCGACCATCTTGTCGCCCTTCATCGAGACGTTGTCCTGTTTGGCGAGCGGATTGCCGAACAGCTCGATGTACTTGCGATCGTCCCACAGCATGGCGGAGTCACACTGCGTCACCGTATTGCCCTTGATGATCTTGACGCGGTAGTACGCGGTGGCGCGGGCGCTGTCTGGGTAGACGCGCATGGTGTCGCTCACCACGGTGACCGGCTCGGGATCGTCAGGACCGGAAATGAGCGTGGGGTTCTTGTCGATCAATCCCTCGCTCCTGCCGCGCCAGTAAACACCGTGGTCGCCTTTCACCACGACACGGTCGCTCTCGCTGATGAGCTGCACGTTGCCAAAGGCCTCCGCACGCTCGAGCCGGCGCTGGTACAGGATACGGTCGGCGTGCACGGTGGCGCTGGAATCGCGCGCCACCACGTTGCCGATGAGCCAGGCCTGGTCGGCGAGGCGCGAGTAGCGAACTTCGTCGCAGTCCACCGTCCAGCCCTCGTCCACGATGTGAACGCGGCGCTTCAGTACCGCGAGATCCTCCAGCTGCCGGTACTCGCCTTCCTCCCCCGTCATCGTCATCGTTCCCTGCACGACTTTGACATGGCCCGTCATCTGGGTGACACGGCGGAGGGTGTAGGAGATGGCGTGGTCGGCATTGGCGGTGACGTCGCCGTGCACGATGCGCACGTTCTGCCGGAGTTCGAGGACGTTTTCGCCGTTGATGGTCTTGAGCGAGGAGAAGTCGCCGCGGATGTCGTAGTACTTGGATTGCGCTCCGCCCGGGCGAACGCCCGCGCCCGCGGCAAGAACCGCGTACAGCGCGAGGGCGGCGACAAACCGGGCGCGGCGTGACAGCACAAACACTCGCATCATCCGGGGAGGTTAACGGGCCCGCCTGCGTGCGGCACGCGTGCGGGTTGGTTGCGACACCTGGCGCGCGAGCATGGCGGCACCGATGGTGGCGGCGTCGTTGCCCAGCAACGAGCGTTCGATGCGCGCCGCGCGCGCCGTCTCTGCAAACGCGGCCGCCCGCACGGCGCGGCGCACGTGCGGTGCCAGTTGTGAAAACGACGCCGAGACACCGCCGCCAATCACGACCACCGACGGGTTGAGCACGTTGAGCAGAATCGCGACCGCTGTCCCCAGCCGTTCGCCGGTTTCGCGCACGGTTGCGCGCGCGTAGGCGCGACCGCGACGCGCGTCGTCAAATACATCCCGCGGGTCGTTGATGCCGGAAACCCCGCGACCGCTGCGACGCGCACGCCCGCGCGCCTCGCGCACGATGCCGTAGGCGCCCGCGTAGGCTTCCAGGCACCCGCGCGCGCCGCAACGGCAGGGCGGCCCGGCGGGGTCGAGCACCATGTGGCCCACTTCGCCCGCAAACCCGGTAGCGCCCTGCACCACCCGCCCGTCGCTCACGATTCCACCCCCGACACCGGTGCCCAGGGTGATCATCACCAGGTCGCGCAGTCCGCGCACAAATGCCTCACCAAATGCCGCCGCGGTAGCGTCGTTCTCGATCACGATTGGTACACCAAAGGTGCGTCCCGCGAGCCCGGACAGGCGGGCACCGCGCCATGCCGGCAGGTTGGGGGCCGCGTGGATGGTCCCGGTGCGGGTGTCGATCAGGCCCGCGCACGCAATGCCGACCCCGGCCAGCGACTCGCGGCCCACCAGGGTGCGTGCGGCGGCATGGATGGCGCGAAACGCGGGCGCCGGCCCCTGTTCCGCGCGCGTCTCCACCACGCCGCGCGCGACCACGCGCCCGGCCGGTGTCACCGAAGCCAGCTTGATATTGGTGCCGCCGATGTCGACGCCGATGAAGAGCTTCAACAACCACTCCCGCTGTGTCGTGCTGCGAAGAACCGCCGTCCAAACTCCTCGACCACCCGGTGCGACCCGGTGGCGAGCACCACCCGGTAGCGACGGCCGGGTCCGTCCAGCCAGCGCAAGAGATGCGCCAGAGGATCGCCGGCCGCGTCCGTGCGGGTCCACAGCATGACGTTGGTTGCCGCATTCGGCAAGAGCGGAGCGAAGTGGTTGGCCAGTAACTCGGGCGGGGTGAACGCGGGGTCATTGCCATCCGGTTCCGTGTCGGGCTCGATGAGGCAGAGCGTGCCCGCGGCGGCCAGCAGATGGCGGGGGGCTTCAAACAGTTCCTTGCGCTTCAGGAGCCCGAACACGAGCACGCAGTCTTCGCGGGGGCAGAAGCGGGCCAGGTGACTGGCGGTCGCGATCAACGCCGCCTCGTTATGCCCGACATCGATCACCACCGTCCGGCCGGCGTCCGGGATGCACTCGAAACGGCCCGCAATGTAGGCGGCCTCGAGGCCGGCCGCCGCGTGCGGGAGTTCGGGCAGTAGACGTTCCGCCGCACCCACCGCAAGCAGCGCGTTCAGCGCCTGGTGCTGCCCGCCAAAGTGCACGCGGGCCCGTCCGTGGTGTGCGCGCGCGGTTACTATCTCGACGTCGACACCGTCCATCTGCTCCGCCACGATGCGTGCCGTCCCCAGGTCGGCGGGGCCGAAGACCGGAAAGTTCGCGCGCCGGGCTCGTTCGTCGACCACGGCGCGCAACTCCGGTTTCAGGTCACCAACCAAGAGCGGCGTTCCGGGGCGCGAGACACCCAGCTTCTCGAGCAGAATCGCTTCCTCGGTGTCGCCGAGGAGTCGCCGGTGGTCCATGGAGATGCTGGTAATCACGCTGACCTCGGGCTCCACGATGTTGGTGGCGTCGAAGCGTCCGCCCAGACCCACTTCCAGCACCGCCACCTCGACCCCGCGTTCCGCGAAGATCATGAACGCCATCGCGGTCAGGGCCTCGAAGTAGCTGAACGGAATCTCGGGATAAAGCGGTGTCAGGCGCCGCGCGGCCGCCTCCATCTCATCGAGGGTCACAAAGCCGCCATCCACCGCGATGCGCTCGTTGACGTTGAAAACATGCGGCGAAATGTAGCGGCCGGTCTTGACGCCGTGCGCGGAAAGAATGGACGCGAGGAGGGTTGTCACCGACCCCTTGCCGTTGGTACCGGCAATCAGCGCCGAGCGAAACGCGCGCTCGGGGTGCCCGAGATGGTCCAGGAGTGCGCGAATGTTCGCGAGCCCCAGCGTCATCGCGGCAGGCGACAGGCTCAGGACAAAGTTGAGATCGGGCGGAAGCGGAGACGGAAGATCAGGAAACGGCCGGCGACTCCGAGTCATCCTTCACATCCTGGACGGTGGCGGACGCGGAGCGGACAGACATGAAATCGAGCAGGTTCTCGATCACGGGACGGAGCTGGTCGCGCGGGATGATCATGTCAATCATGCCGTGCTCGAGCAGGAACTCGCTGCGCTGGAAGCCTTCCGGCAGGTCCTGTCGGATCGTCTGCTGGATGACGCGCGGTCCGGCGAAACCGATCAGGGCCTTGGGCTCGGCGATGTTGATATCGCCCAGCATGGCGTAACTCGCGGTGACACCACCCGTGGTGGGGTTGGTGAGAATTGAAATGTACGGAATGCGCTCTTCCGACAGGCGCTGCAGCATGGCACTGGTCTTGGCCATCTGCATGAGCGAGTAGATGGACTCCTGCATGCGCGCACCACCCGAGCGCGAGACCACGATGTAGGGCCGGCGCCGCACCAGGGCGTCCTCGGCCGCGCGCGCAAACTTCTCGCCCACCACCGAGCCCATGCTGCCACCCATGTACGAGAAGTCCATGATGCCAAGCACCACGTCTCGGCCGCCCATGCTGGCAAGACCGGTGACCATGGCGTCTTCCATGCCCGTCTTCTCGCGGTACTCCTTGATGCGATCCTTGTAGCGCTTCAGGTCTTTGAACTGGAGCGGATCGCCCGATACCAGGCCGGTGTGTGTCTCACGGAATGAATTGGGATCGGAAAGAATCTCGATGTACTGCTGGGTCGAGATCATGAAGTGGTTGCCGCACTTGGAGCACGTCCACAACCGCTTCTCGAGTTCCTTGACGTAGAGGATCTCGCCGCAGATGTCGCACTTCTTCCAGAGGCCGTCGGGGACCGCCTTTTTCTGGATGGCCTGGATGCTTTTCTTCTCGCGTTTGAACCAGGACAACTTGGGGGTACACCGTCCTTACCGTGGGAGCCGTGCGACTTGTCTCCACTATAGACCCGGGTTGGGTCCGTCTCAACGGGATTCTGTGTTTCGGGGTCCGAGAATCTACTTAACTTACAATTCTACAATCAGTTGTCTCACAAGACCGGCCACCCGGCCGGCCGCCTCGCGGCCCACCTGGAGCACCTCGTCGTGGGACAGGGCCGTGGCCGAGATGCCGGTCCCCGGGTTGGTTATGAGGGCGGCTACCGCGACCGGGAGCCCGAGGGCGTTGGCGGCCGCCACTTCCGGTGCGGCCGACATGGTGGCCACCGACCCGTCCGCCTCTTGTAACGCCCGGACCTCCGCGGAAGTTTCGTAGGCGGGGCCGCTCCCGCACACGAGTATGCCGCGGTGCCAGGGCACCGCGGCACGGGTTGCGGCGCGCTCGACCGCAGTGCGGAGCGATGGGTCAAGGCGAAGCGGGTTTCGCGCGTTGCCGGTGGAGCGCCCGCCACCCAGCAGGCCGCGGTTCTGGCGGTCGATCAGGTCGTGGGCCACGAGGAGTTCGCCTGGCTCGAGCGTGTGCCGAAGCCCGCCGGCCGCCGAGGTCACGAGAAGGTGGGTGGCACCGCGCGCGAAGAGCCACGCAATGAGCCGCGTCATGGCGGTGGTTTCGCGTTCGTACACGTGGCGGCGTCCCACCACCATCAGGCACGGCATCCCCTCGAGGGTGCCTTCGCGCACCTCGCCGGAATGGCCGTATACCGTGCAGGCGCCGACACCGTCGATTTCGTCAAAGCGCACCACGCGCTCACACGCCACCGCGTCCGCCACCGACGCCATTCCACTGCCGGCAATGACGGCCAGCATTGCGCGCGCGTCACCCACCGCGCAGCCGCTTCGTCATGACGATGGCGTCCTCGTCATTGTCACGGTAATAACGACGACGAATGCCGACGGGTGCAAAGCCCATGCGGATGTAGAGCATTTTGGCGGCTTCGTTGCTGGCGCGCACCTCGAGGGTCACGAGATCGCCGGCGGCCTTGTCGGCTTCGTCGAGCACATGCTTGAGGAGTGTGCGTCCGATGCCACGACGCTGGTGTTCCCCGGCCACCGCCAGGTTCAGGATGTGAATCTCGCCGCGCAGAAACCACGACACGATATAGCCCACCACGTGCCCGTCCAGTGACGCCACGAAGGAGCGCGAGAGCCACGTCTCCTCCACTTCCTGCTTGAACATGTTGGGCGACCACGGCGCGGGAAACTGTTCGCGCTCGATGGTGAGCACGTCGGCGAGGTGGCCCGCCTGCATGGGTTCGATGCGGAGGCCCTTCACGGCGATTCTCCGTCGCGCCGCGCATCCACCGGCTTCAGGCGCATGCGCTCGGCACCACTCGGGCGCACGTAGAGGGGTTCCAGCTCGCGCACCGCACCCGCGTCCAGCGCGGTCAACGCGGCGGCGTGCAGGGCGAGAAAGGCGGTGGACGGATAAGCGTGTTCAATGCCGGCCACGGTGGCGTTCGGCAGGCGGGCATGGATGGCGTCGGCGGCCGCGATGGCCCCGGTGCCGACAAAACACGCCGGCGGTGTGGCGAGGGCCGCGAGCAGGTGCTGCGGCGCCAGCGCGCAGGGGCCAAGCAACTCGCGCGCAGCGACCGCGGTGCTGCTTGCAACGTCGCGCGCAAACGCGGCCGCGTACACCTCGCCGCGGCGCGCGTCGATCATCGCACACACGCTCTCGTGGTCGGCAAGGAGCGGGAGCGCCAGCAGGCGCAGGGAATCGAGGGTTACCACATCCGCGCCGCACGCCGCGTGCAACCCCTTGGCATACGCGAGGCCGATGCGAAGCCCGGTGAAACTCCCCGGCCCAATCACCACCGCGATGCGGGTCACATCGGCCGCACCCAGCTCTGCCGCGTTCAGGAGCCGTGCTGTCGCGCGGCCGAGCTCCACGAGATGCGACGCCGGTTCATTAAAGCGCTCGACACCGAGGAGCACCCCGTCGCGCGCGAGTGCGACACTTCCCACCGGCTGTGAGGTATCGAGTGCGAGGACTACCATTTCAGCTCCGAAAACCAGCCGGCCAGTTCGGGCCGCGCCGACACCTTGATCGTGCGCGCCTCGGCGCCGTCGGCTGTGACATCGAGGGAGATGTCGGCAACCTCCATCAGATGCGGCGAGCGCGCACCCCACTCCGCGAGCAGCACGGTGTCGGTGCCGGGGAGTTCAAACACGCCCAGCGCTTCCAACTCGCGCTCGTGCTCCAGCCGGTAGAGGTCGATGTGGATGACGGGAACGCGGCCGGCGAAAACTTCGAGCAGGATGAAGGTGGGACTCACCACGTCGTCGGCTACATCGAGTCCGCGACACAGGCCCTGCACCAGCACGGTCTTCCCCGCGCCCAGAAGTCCGTTCAGGCACACGGTGGCGCCGCCGGTCATGCGCCGGCCAATGGCCTCGCCCAGCCGCGCTGTCTCGGCGGCTGAACGCGTGCGCAGGGTGGCTACGACAACACGCGACACGACGACCTGCTAGCGCGGGGTCAACGTCAGGCACGGCAGGATCATTTCTTCCAGCGACACGCCCCCGTGCTGGAAACTCCCGTCGAACGCCTTTTCGTAGTCGCGGTAATTGGTGGGATAGACGAAGTAGAAATATTCTTTGGCGAACACGTACGTCTTGGTCCGCGACTCCGACGGGAGGCGGAACTCTTCGGGCCGGCGCGTGATGATGGCGTTGCGCTCGTCCGTCTTCAGGTTGTCGCCGAACTTGTAGCGCAGGTTGGAAGAGGTGTCGCGACGCCCGTACACCACCGTGGACTTGCGGCCCAGGATGGACCCGTGGTCGGTGGTCAGAATCACCTTGGTCTTGGCGCGCGCCAGGTCGGTGAGCACGTCGCGCAGCACGGAGTGCGAGAACCACGAACGCATCAGGGAGCGGAAGGCGCCCTCGTCCGGCACGAGTTGCTGCAGGATCTCGGACTGGTTGCGCCCGTGCGTCAGGATATCCACAAAGTTGAACACGAGTGCCACAAAGGGCGTATTCATGAGTGCCGCCACGCGCTTCTTGGTGTCGGCGGCTTCCGCGGCGGTGTAGATCTTGAGGTAGCGCAGCTTGCTCTCGTCCAGGCGCATCTTCTTCATCTGTTCGCCGAGAAAAAACGCCTCGTACTTGTTCTTGCTGGTTTCCTCGGTGCTGCGCTCCAGCCACTTCTCCGGGTACTTGCGCGCGATCTCGTCCGGGAACAGACCCGAGAAGATGGCGTTGCGCGAGTACGGGGTGGCGGTGGGCAGAATGGACGTGTAGAAGTCCCATTGCACGTCAAAGAGTTCGGTCAGGAACTCCTCGATCACCATCCACTGGTCCAGCCGCACGCAATCAATGAGAATGAAAAAAACCTTTTCGCCCGCAGTCAGGTGCGGGGCAATGAAGCGCGGAAACACGTCCACGCTCATGGCGGGGCGATCCGAGGCGTTCACCCAGTCGCGATAGTTGTCTTCGACGAAGCGCCCAAAATGGTGCGCGCAGTTCAAGCGCTGGTCGTCGTGGGTCGAGTCGAGACCGGTGTTGCGAAACTGGTCAAACTCGTGGTCCCACTGGCAGAGCTTCTTGTGCACGCGCAGCCACGCGTCCAGCGAGCCCTCCTGCACCAGCCCGTTGATCTCGTTGAACTCGCGGATGTAGTCCGGTGAAAGACGGTTTTCCTGGATACGCGGCGCGTCCAAGAGGCGCTTGATGGCAGAGTAGATCTGCAGCGGACTGACGGGCTTGAGCAGGTAGTCGTTGATCTTCATGCCGATGGCGTTGTCCATCAGCCGCTCTTCCTCGTTCTTGGTGATCATGACCACCGGCAGCGAGGGATCCACCTCCTTGATCTCGACCAGCGTCTCCAGCCCTCCGCGCCCGGGCATGGATTCGTCGAGAAGCAGAAGGTCGAACTTGCCCGCCTTGACCAGGTTCAGCGCGTCCGCACCGTTGCTTGCGGTCTGTACCTGATAGCCCTTCCCCTCGAGAAAGAGCAGGTGGGACTTGAGCAGCTCGATCTCGTCGTCAACCCAGAGAATTCGTTTGTTCATAGAGAGATGCAATGCCGCGTGGCGCGGCGCGGGGATGCGGCGCGGGGGCGGGTCCTTCGAACGGAGTATAAGGTGGGGGGTGGGGGCGATCAAGCGGGCGATCACGATGTCGTGATCGCCCGCCCCGTTTACTTCAGGAGGGTCATGCGGCGTGTGAGCGTCGCACCGTTCGCTTCCAGTCGGTAGAAGTAGGTACCGGATGCGACAGGCCGGTTGGCGTCGTCGCGTCCGTCCCATTGCACAAATCCGCTGCCGGTCACGTGCTGATTGTCGAGCAGGGTGCGCACGCGGGCGCCGCGTACGTCAAAGACGTGCAGACTCACTCGTGCTCCCGCGTCTCCCGCCACCGTGTAGGCGATGCGCGTGGACGGGTTGAACGGGTTGGGATAGTTCTGCTCGAGAGCAATCCCCGCCGCGGCCGGCGTGTCACCAATGCCGGTTACCGTGGATGTGTACTCGTACGCGCCGATGTCGACGCGCGCGTACTGCGGGCGCGGGACGCCCAGGATGTCGTCCGCAGGAGCGGGTACGCCCTGAAAGCTCGAGGCTCCGGTGTTCGCGGCCGGGCTGGTCGGCAGGAGCCGGAAGTTTCCGGTCGACGCCGAGGCCACCACACCGGAGAGCGAGATCAGCTTCAGATTCGTCACCGGATCCACGAGGTTGGATAGGTCGTCGTCGGCAATCGTCTTCGACAGACTGGCCGCCCTCACCACGTTGTTGAAGATCTTGTTCCCCGCCGAGCCATTGGAGGTACGGATCCCGGCTATGCGCGGTTCGGAGATCGTGTTGTTGGCCACCACATTATTGTGGCTCGGTTTCCCGCAACCCGGTTCGTCGGCGAGATGGATGCCACCCGCACCCGCCGAGATTCCGTTCTCGTACACCACGTTGTTGCGAATGGTCGAGTTCTGAAGGGAGATGAGACTGAATCCCTTCCAGTTGTTGTCGTGCACGAGATTGTCTTCGATGATCGCTCCGGAGATGACGCCGTCTCCGCCCGAGTAGCAATCGCCGTTCAGCTGAATGCCGTTTTTGACATTGCCGAAGCACTCGTTGCCGCGGATCACCGGGTTGTCGCTCCCCGTGTTGCTGTTGGCAACGTAGATGCCGTGCTCGCCGCGCGAGTCGGACACCACGTTTCCACTCACCTCGATACCGGGCGTGAAACCGGTGAGGATGCCGGTGTTGCCGCTGTTGCGAATCACGTTGTTGCGAATCTTGACCCCCGTCGCCGTGACGGCGCGAATGCCGTTGCGGGGCGCGTCCACCACCACAAAGCCCTCCACGACAACGTGACTGCCGCCTTCGATATTGATGTTGTCCGGCGTTTCCGCGTTGGCCGAGTTCACCACGACGTCGTCGCCACCGGCACGAAACGTAATGGGCGCCGATGCGGTACCGTCGGTCGTAATCTCCATCCCCGCGTAGTCACCGTTTGCCACGATTACCACGTCGCCCGCGCGCGCGACATCGGCCGCTTTCTGCAGGGTCCGCCAGGGCTGGCTGGAGGTGCCTGAGTTGGCGTCGTTACCGTTTGGACTGACTTGATAGGTGGCGGCGTGGGCGGTTGCCGCTGCGAGTGACAACACGAGGGCACTGGAAAGCCGGAGCACAGTCCGGCGCGATACTCTTCTCATTGGTACACCTCCCAGAAAAACTGCTCTTGAGGGCGCACCGGAAGATGTGGCAACCGAGCGTGTGTCGCCAGTGTTCAATCACCTGTCTAAACGATTGGGGCGCATGGCCCTATGACAATTGAGGCAAGTTGTTCGCAGTGATGCTGCAGGTACCCGGGACGTACCCGATACTTACTACTTTTGCTACCGAGAGCCGCGCGGGCGCAGTTCAAAAAATACGCCGTCCCACACGGCGAACCCGTGGTCCGGTGCGTCCCAGAAAATGCGTCCACCCATTACGGGCCACAACGCGCCATCGCACACGACGTCAAACACGCGCAGTTGCGCGTCGGGAGCAAGGCCGAGATCCGTGGCACGGATGCGGTAGTCGAGCGCCAGCAGGCTGTCGGCGCGCGCGTGGGTCTCCCGGTACTCGGGGCGCGCGCAGGTGTCAGGAAAGGAAATGGCGCGGTCTGCGTGGAGTTCAACGATGTGGCCGTGCTGATTGAACGCCTGCGCCTCGGTCATGGCCGAGACTCCCGGCACGCGGTGGGCAAATACGACCCAGACCGGCACGTCGGCAGGCGGCTTGCGAGCGGGCTCCTCCGCCTGGCGCGAACACGCGGCCAGCAGCACGGCACCCAGCACAACCACCACGCGGCGCATCAAGCACTACTCCGCGGGGGCAAAGCGCAGCTCTTCCGTGGCGTCGGCGGACGACACCACCAGGTTGGCGCCGTCGCGTACCGCGCGCTGCGCGGCTCCCAGCGCCTTCAGAAACGCCGTCTCCTGCGCCATGATGTTCTCCGCGCACATCATCTTCGTGGACCCCATCTGGCTGAAGGTCACGGCGTCGCCGTTGATCTCAACACTTCCAAAGTAGCGGTTGCACGACGCTTTCCCCGCCACTTTGCCGGGCTCCGCAAACTCGAGTGTCGCCTCGACACCGTCTAGTGCAGCAGCGCCACCGATCGAACTGAGTTTCCACCGCGTTCCCACCAGGCTCGCGTTGCCGCCAGCAGTGCTGTCCATCGCGCCACCCTGTGCCGACGTCAGCACGAGATCAACCTTCATGGGAGCACCCCGGGTAATCACGGGGGTGCCGGCGACGGTCTCAAACAGTGATTCGCCGCCCCCGCGAATCACGGCCTTGATGGCGTAGTCGTGGTCGGTGACCACGCGGTCGGGCGCGTAGGCGAGCGTGAAGTTGATCGGTACCTGGCGGCCTTCGGTGTTGATGCTGGTCTCGGCCAGAATGGCCTGCGTGATAATGCCGGGGGTAGCGTCCATGATCCAAAGGTCGATGACCGCATCCGCCGGGAGCGCCACGCGCTCGCGATAGGTAACCGTACCGGTGACAAGCGGCTCACTGCTCGCGGTGCTCTGGGACTGTTTTTCGCCGGAGCCACAACCGGCCGCGAACAAGGTCGAAAGGAACAGCAGAATCACAGCGTACGATGTCTTCATGGCAATTCCCTCCCGACTCAATTGCGCGGCTGCATGCCGCATCCTTCCATGCGCCGGCCGTCGCGCGTGAGCACCGCCCGGAACGGGTACTCCGCCCCCGACATGGAATCCACGCACGGCTGCTTGATGATCTCGAGTGTGAGCTTCTCCAGAATACCGCCGGCTTCACGACGCGCAGAGAAGATCCAGCGTGCGACATCCGGCTGCGCCCAGGAACCGCTCATGTACTCCACACCCTCCAGTTCCTCCGGGGTCTTGACGACAGCGGTGCCCTCGTCCACGCGCACCGACCAGAAGGGCTCATTGCCGCGCGCCTCGATGCCGCCCGGCAGCGGCGGCGCTGCGGCGGGAACTGGTGCCTCCATCGGAGACGAAGCCGCCACGAACTCGAGATCCACATGGGTGGGATTCCCGCGCGTGATCACGGGGTTCAGCTGCGTGGTCGTATACAGGAGGCGCGAGTCACCGCGCAGGGTGGCGCGCACCGCGTAGGTGTTGCGCTCGTCAATGTGCGCGGGCGAGTACGGCAGTGTGAAGACAAAGGGCGGCGTACGCCCTACGGCCGCGAAGGTCGTTTCGGCCACCACGGAAGCAGCCACGTCCTGACGCGAGATATCCGACACCTGCACGTTCACCAGTGCGTCCGACGGAAGCACCGACCCGGCCGGCAACGACACGGTTCCGCTTACAATATGAAGGGAGTTCGTGTCCGACGCGTTCTGCTTGTCCCCGCGGGCACACGCCACAGCGAGGCAGAGCGCCAGCATCGACGCGTGGAAGGGTGTCCGGTTTTTCATTTTCCTCCTGCGAGGCCTGAAGGTGCGCTTACGCCAACGGGAGGCGCACCAGAAACGTGGTTCCCTTCCCCGGCCGCGAGTCGGCGAGGCGAATCGAGCCCCCGTGGTATTCCTCCACGATTCGGCGCGAAAGCGCAAGTCCCAGCCCCCAGCCGCGGCGCTTGGTGGAGAAGCCGGGCCGGAAGACCTGGTCGCGGAGTGCGCCGGGAATGCCGCGCCCCGTGTCGTGCACGGTGATCTCCACCACACCCTGCGACGGCACGGGCTGGGTGCGAATTTCAATCGCACCGCCCGCCTCGCCCAGCGCGTCGATGGCGTTCTTGATCAAGTTTTCGAACACCCACTCCAGCAGTTCTTCGTTGGCCTTCACGCGCGGCACCTCGCCGCTCACGAGGGTCAGCGTGGACTTTGACTGCAGTGTCGGCATGCGGCGGTGGAAATACGCGACGGTGCGTTTCAGCACCTGCTGCAAGTCGACGGAAACCAGGTCGGGGATTGCACCAATCTTGCTGAAGCGATCGCTCACCTTGTTGAGGCGCTCGAGGTCGATCTCCATCTCTTCCACCGACGACGTAATGTCGGTGTAGCCCTTTTCCTGCGCGCGATCCTTGATGAGTTGCACCCAGCCCAGCATGGCCGAGAGCGGTGTGCCCAGCTGGTGCGCGGTTTCCTTGGCGAGGCCCACCCAGATGGAGCGCTGCTCGCTCACCTTGAGCATGCGCAGCCCCTGGAACGCGACCCCCATGAACACGAGGAAAACACCCAGCATCACAAACGGCATGTAGCGCAACTCGCGTTGTAGCGACGACGGGCCCCAGTGCACGTAACCCACCGGCTGGTCACCCGCGCCCGCCACGCGCACGGGGATGGGCTGGTTGGACTTGTCGAACTCGCGGTAGAGCTCGATCAGCTTCTTGATCTTGGGCGTGGGCGGGTTGTTGACGTCCATGGTGACCAGCATGTCCAACTCTTCGTCGGTGCGCTCGTCCACCGGAACACCGGCCCACAGGATGGGACGATCCTCCCACGTAATAATGATGGGCAGGTCGCTCTCGTTGAGAATCGCGCGCAGGTTGGCGACAGATCCGTCGTCGGCGATCTCAAAAATGACGTTGGCGAAGTAGCGCGAGAACAGCCGGCTGGTGGCCTCGGCGTTGTCGCGCATGCGGCTGATGAGGTGGTTCGAGTACAGCAGCATGGCAAGCGACAGGAGTGCCACGCCGATGAAGAGGTAGCTCTTCAGCCAGAAGCGAATGTTGCCGCCCGGTGCAAGGGCCATGACAACCGATCAGCCCAGGAATTCTCTGCCGCGGAGGTAGGGGCGCAGGCGCGCGGGAATCTTCACGCGCCCGGTCGGTGTCTGGTGCACTTCCAGGAGAGTCGCGATCGTGCGCGGAAGAGCGAGACCAGACCCGTTGAGGGTGTGCACAAACTTGTGCTTGTCCTCGCCCTTCTTGAGGCGAATGCCGGCGCGGCGCGCCTGGAAGTCTTCGAAGTTGCTGCACGACGACACCTCGAGCCACTTGTCGACGCCGGGCGCGTAGGTTTCAAGGTCGTAGCACTTGGCGGCGGCGAAGCTCAAGTCGCCCGAACACAGCGCCAGCACACGGTACGGCAGTTCCAGCGCTTCCAGCACCGCGGTGGCGTCGGTGACCAGCGTTTCCAGTTCCAGGTACGACGTATCGGGGTGGACAAACTTGACCATCTCGACTTTGTCGAACTGGTGCACGCGCAAAAGTCCGCGCGTGTCGGCACCGTAGCTCCCGGCTTCGCGCCGGAAGCACGGCGTGTACGCTGTGTAGCGAATGGGCAGCCGTTCACGCTCCACAATGGACTCGCGCAGGAGATTGGTAACCGGAACCTCCGCGGTGGGAATCAGGAAGAGGTCGTCGGTGGCACAGTGGTACATGTCCTCTTCCATCTTGGGAAGCTGGCCGGTACCGGTCATGGAGTCGCGGTGCACGAGGTACGGCACCAGCACTTCCTCGTACCCCTGCTCGATGTGAATGTCGATCATCAGGTTGATGAGCGCGCGGCACAACGCGGCACCCTCGCCGCGAAACACGATGAACCCGCGCCCCGACACGATGCGCCCGGCTTCCAGGTCCAGAATGCCAAGCTTCTCGCCAATCTCCCAGTGCGGGAGAACGCCGTCGAAGGGCTTGCCCGGCGTGCCGTGTGTCCGCACCACCACGTTGGCCGCGGAGTCCGCTCCGTCGGGGACGCTGTCGTGCGGAAGATTGGGAACGGTGAGCATAAGCGCTTCCAGCGTCTCCTCGATCTCCTTGTTGCGCGTTTCCAGGTACTTGATGCGCGAGGAGGTTTCCTTCATGGCCCCGTGCAGGGGTGTGATGTCGCCACCCGACGCCTTGAGGCGACCGATCTCTTCCGAGGCGATGTTGCGTTTGTGTTTGAGTTCCTCGCCCTGCTGGAGGTTGGCGAGGTGTTCGGCGTCGAGCTCGATCAAACGCTCGACGTCCACCGTGGCACGCTTGCGCGCAAGTCCGGCGCGCAGACGATCGGGGTTCTCACGGATGAGATGGCGGTCAATCACGTCAGGGCAGCCGGAATTCCTGAATGACTTCGCGGCCGCCCGATTCGAGGATCTCGGTGGCAAGGGTTCGGCCCAGGTCTTCTTCGTTACCGATCGACCCTTTGACCATGCACTGGATTTTTTCGCTGCCGTCGGGGTAGGCGACCATGCCTTCCAGCTCGAGGGCCTTGCCCTCGATGCTGGCAAGCACCGCCACGGGTGCGCTGGCGTCGACACCCAGGTGTTCCAGGAACTCCCACTCGGCGCGCAGCATGCCGTGAGTGGCGGGGTCGTTGATGGATTGCACGGTGTCGCGGAACTGTTCCTCCGCGGAACGAATGAGCACCGCGAGCGCTCCCTGCCCGGGTGCGGGAATGCACACCTGGTTGGTGAGCAGCTCGGCCACGAACTCCTGCTTGCTCAAGCGCTCGACATCGGCCGCGGACACCACGGCACAGTCCACCTTGCCGCTGCGCACGCGCTGCAGAAGCGCGTCGAAGCTCCCGCTGGAACGAACGATCTTGAGGTCGGGACGGTAGTAACGAAGCTGGGCTTCGCGGCGCACGGTGCAGGTGGCGAGCGCCGCGTTCTCGGGCAGCTCGTCCAGAATGCAGTCGTCGTTGGAAACCAGCGCGTCAAAGGCGGTGATGCGCGGTGTCAGCGCCCCGATGGTGAGGCCGCTTGGCATGCGCGTGGGCAGGGCCGCGGCGTCGAGCACCAGCACATCGCACTCTGCGTCCAACAGGCGCGCCATGAGAACGGCGATGCGTTCGGGAGAAGTCGGGAGTGAAATGGAATTCTTGAAGAGGTCGGGCTCTTCCGGGGTGACAAAATCGATGCTGTGCTTGTTGCCCCAGGCTTCGAGCAGCCGTACGACTTCGTTCAGCTGGACGCGCGACAGCGTGTCAACGTCGCTCGCGATCCGACACGTCGTTTTGGTCGCCAAGGTTCTCCGTCCGACCGGAAGAATTGCACTGCTCTTGTTTTTGCAGGAATCGCAAAAACACTAGCATAGCCCCCCGGGAGCGTCAACGGAGTTACCGGCTTGCGGACGTGCGCCGTTCCTCGAGACCACCGGTGAAGGTGGCCCGGAACGGAATGGGCGCGGATGCCTCGGGATGTTCCGACGCGGGCGCGGTTCCAAGGTCAACCATCGCGCGCAGGAATGCGATGAACGCAACTGTCACAAACCCGAGTCCCACCAGAACCGGGAGCGCCCACCCGGCGGCGGCACCCACGGCGAGAAGCGAGAAGAAGGACTGCATCCCCGTCAGCACCGCAAGGGTGCGACGCGGCGACAGGCCGGAGTCGCGGAGCACATGGTGCATATGAAGGCTGTCGGCCGCACACACCGGGGCGCCCAGCGCGACGCGGCGCGCGATGGCAAGCAGCGTGTCCAGGATGGGAACCCCGAGTGCAAAGCACACCGCGGCGAAGGTGTTGAGAGAGGGGGCCTTCATGGAAACCATGCAGGCCGCCACACCCAGCACCATACCCAGCATCATGCTTCCGGTATCGCCCATGTAGATGCGCGCGGGCGGAAAATTGAAGACCAGAAAGCCCAGGCAGGCGCCGCACACGGCGAGCGCCAGCACAACCACGTCGGGGCTGCCCACCATGGCACCGATGACGCCAAAGGTGGCGGCCGACAACAGGGCGACACCGCCCGCAAGTCCATCGTGACCGTCGATGAGATTGACCGAGCTCAGCATGCCGACGAGGAAGGTCAGCGTGAGTGCGGCCAGAAAAATGGAGGCGCCGTCGAGTACGAATACACCGGTTTGCAGGCGCACACCCTGCGCCACCAGAATGGCGGCCGCGAGAATCTGCACCAGCAACTTGTGGCGCGCACGCAGGCTGCGCATGTCGTCGATGAGGCCAAGGATGACGATTACCAGGAGAGCGGCGGTGAGAAGAGCACCGCCGGTGAGGTGACCGGAACTGCGGATGGCTTCGACGGCAAAGGCCGCCGCGACACCCAGCACCATGGCGATGCCGCCCAGGTGCGGAATCAACTGCTGGTGGGAGCGCCGCCCGTTGGGCTTGTCTCCGAGGCGCCAGCGCAATGCCGCGCGCCGGATCACCGGGGTGGCCACGAGTGCCACGCACAGGGCCGTCGCAAAAACCATCATTTCGCCGAACACGCGCGTCAGGATGTCCAAACCGTTGCCTCCAAAGCAGACACTGCGATTGCGGCGGCCCCGGGGGAGCCAGTTTGCGTTAACGTTTTAGTTTCAACAGGTTACCGGCCGTGGCCCGAACGTCGGACAGGCGAAAAACCCCCATCCCCACGATGAGGAGCCCGTACAGGAGCGCGTGCGCCAGGGCCAGACCGATTGTCCAACCCCATGAATCTACAGGGAGTTGGTCAATTATTAGCCAGAGGGCAAAGGCCACCGCTGCTCCTGCAAGAAGTGTGCGAAACACGACCCCCAGTGCCCGGGGCCGCACCCGAACGCCAAAAATAATGAAGACCTGGCGCATGCCGAGGATCAGGAGGAGGCCATAGGAAACGATGGTGGCGATGATCGCCCCGCGCGAATGCAGCCGCGGGATCAGGATCATGTTGAGAACAAAATTGAGTACGGCGGCACCGGCCGTGAGCCACGCGTAGGCGCGGATGCGGTCGGCGGCGAGCAGCGCGGGCAGCACCAGGGCGCCCAGGCTTCGGATGACCACGATCCACGAGAACCACGCCAGCAACTCGCCGGCATACTTGTACTGACTGGAGTAAACGAGCTCCACCAGTGGAACCGACATGCACAGAAAGATAGATCCAAAAAATACGCCCGCCACGAGCGACAACTTGAGCGAGCGACGGATGAGCCGCGCACAATCCTTGAGGTCGCCCTTCGCAAAGCGCGCCGCCAGTGCGGGACGCAGCGTTGTTACCAGGGCGAACGCGGGAAACAGCGCCACTTCCATCACGGCGCGCGCGATCGAGTACTGCCCCACCTCGTGCAGCGAATCAAAGTAGCCAAGGATGAGTTTGTCGACCTGCGAGTAGATGGTGACCGACGCGCTGCTGATCGCAAGCGGGAGGCTCATCACCAGCAAGCGGCGCCGAATCAATTTGCGCTCGGCGGGGTCGCGTTCCGCGGGTGGCAGGTAGCGCGTGAGAAGCCACCAGAAAGCCACGATCCCAACCAGCCACGCCGCGATGTAACCGGCCAGAATGGCAACGGCACCCATGCCCAGACCCACCACCACCGCGATACCCAGGGTGCGCAGCGACAACATCACCAGGCGCACGCGCGAGACGGTGGCGTGGCGGTTCAGCCCCACCAGAAACTGTTCCTGAAACTCGTAGACGCTCGCGCAGAAGATGATGCCGGCCGACAGTCGCACGGGCCACACCAGCGCGTCGTTGTGGAACCAGTGCGCAATCTGTGGTGCGAGCAGCAGGGTGACCAGCGACGTCGGAAGCGTGAACCACAGACGCAGGTTGGCACCCACCGACATCAACTCGCGAAGAATCCCCGGGCGGGAGACACCGTACTCGCTGGCAAGGCGCGACGCGCCCAGGTCGAGTCCCAGTTTGGCGATGATGAGCACCTGCGTCGCAAACGCCATGGCCCACGACACCGCACCCCATTCTTCAGGGCCGGAGAAACGCGCGATGATCCAGGAACCCGCGAACGCGGCAAAGACGGGCAGGAGGGAAAGGGCGACACTCCAGACGAAACTGTGTCCGACTGTGGAGTGCTTGAACGACCAGGAATTACGACTGCTCATTCAGAAACCGGGCAATCACCTGCGCGATGCGATCCGCGGCCTTTCCGTCCCAGAGATCCGGAACCTTCGCACCCTTCACACCGTGCTTCAGCACCTCGCGGGCCTCTTTCACAATGCGGGCGGGGTCGGTTCCGACCAGCCGATTGGTCCCCACCGTCATGGTGATGGGACGCTCGGTGTTTTCGCGAATCGTCAGACAGGGAATCCCGAGAGCAGTGGTTTCTTCCTGGATACCTCCGGAGTCGGTGAGAACCAGTGAACTACACGCCATCAGCCTTGTGAAGTCCAAATAACCCATCGGCTCCACCAGCTGCACGCGCCCGCCCGGGAAACCAAAACCCATGCGCTCGATGGCGTTGCGCGTGCGGGGATGGATTGGGAACACCAGCGGAATCTCCTCCGAAAGACGCGTCAGTGCGTCCACCAGCGGTATCATGATGGCCGGATCGTCCACGTTGGAAGGCCGGTGCAGCGTCACCAGACCGTACGTCTTCTCCTTGAGGCCCAGCGTCTCCAGGATGCGCGACTTGTCGGCGTCGGCCTTGTAGTAGAGGAGGCTGTCGATCATCACGTTGCCCACATCGTGGATCTTGTGCGCATCCACGCCTTCGCGCAGCAAGTTGTCGCGCGCTTCCGGCGACGTAATAAACAGCAGATCGCACAGAATGTCCGTGACCATGCGGTTCAGCTCTTCCGGCATCGTGCGGTCAAAGCTGCGCAGCCCCGCCTCGACGTGCGCCACCGGCACATCCCGCTTCGTGGACACCAGCGTGCACGCCACCGTCGAGTTGACGTCGCCCACCACCACCACCAGATCCGGGTCCGCATTCATTAATGCTGGTTCAAACGCCAGCATGATGCGCGCCGTCTGCTCCGCATGACTCCCCGACCCCACACCCAGGTGAACGTCAGGCCGCGGCAGGCGCAGGTCGTCGAAGAACACCTTCGACATGTTGTCGTCGTAATGCTGCCCCGTATGAATCAGGATGAGCTCAAAGCGCTTCATCTCCGAAAGCGCGCGCCACACCGGCGCCACCTTCATGAAATTCGGGCGCGCACCGGCGACAAGAAGAATGCGGGGTTTGCTGGGCAAGTACGTGTGCTCTCTGGATCCGTTACTGGCTCAGTTTCTATACAAAGCCTTTATTGCACCCCACGTCACATTCTCGGTTCGGAGCGGCGCACAATCAAAGGACTGTGGTGAACCCGTAAATGTGTGTGGGTCAGGACAGCCACAAATTCCGCCTGGCTTCAGAATGTACATGTCGCTAGCAAACGCTACTTCAGGTGTTCCAAAACAATTGATGACCTCGACGGTCTGAGCGTCGGGGTGCGGAACAACATCGAGCCGACCGCAACTCACGTCAGACCCGTTGTACATGTACGAAACAGTCGCAAGTACGAGAGGGCCTTGAATGCAAGTCCCGTAGCAAACCGATATTCCGGTTTGAGTATTACCCGCCGTCATGGGGAACGGATGGGTTTCAGACAAGTATGTCATCGAAACGCCAGACCCGAGCGAGAGTCTGAAGCGGGAGGCCGTTGATCCGATGTTGAACTCATGGCGTATATAAACCGTGCGCACACCCGGCCCGGCATCATTGCCCAGCTGGCAACCATGCGCAAATTCTTCCGCGGACACTTGGATTGCCGGGATCAGACTTTCGGTGTCGGCAGGGGCAGGTGAAACCGCAGGCGAATCGAAACCCCATGACTCCTGGCCGATTGACAGAGCCACAATGACGCATGGGAGAAAGCTTCTGGCTATCCGCACGCTCATTCGACACGCTTGCCCTTTGCGAGGCGCTCGCCGTAGTGCTTTTCGTAGTAGTCGCGGAAGGCGCCGGACTTGACGCGCTCCCACCATACGCGGTTGTCGACGTACCATTTTACGGTGGTTTCCATGGCGGTGGCGAAGTCGACTTCGGGTTTCCAGCCGAGTTTGCGGACTTTGTCGGCGGTGAGTTTGTACATGCGGTCGTGGCCCTTGCGGTCTTCGATGAAGACGACGCGTGACTTCGTGTTGCCCACATGTTTGATAATCAATTCGGCCACGCGCAGGTTGGGCTGCGAGTTTCCGACTGCGATGTTGTAGACCTCGCCGTCGTTGCCCTTCTCGGCCACGAGGGCGATGGCGCGGCAGTTGTCGTCCACGTAGATCCAGTCGCGCTGGTGCATGCCATCACCGTAGAGGGGCAGGTCCTTGCCTTCCATGGCGTTGGTGGTGAAGAGCGGGATGAACTTTTCCACGTGCTGGCGCGGGCCAAAGTTGTTGGAGCTGCGCGTAATGACGAGCGGCACCTTGTAGGTATTGGCGTACGCGAGGCACATGAGGTCGCCGCCGCACTTGCTGGCGCTGTAGGGGTTGCCCGGGTTGAGCGGCGACTCCTCGGTGAAGCCTTCGCCGTCGCTGGAGCCGTACACCTCATCGGTGGAAATCTGCACGTAGCGCTTCACCTTGAACTCGCGCGCAAAGTTGAGCAGGTTGTACGTGCCCTGGATGTCGGTCTCGATGAAGCTGGCGGCTTCTTCTATGGAACGATCCACGTGCGTCTCGGCCGCAAAGTTGAACACGACCTCCACACCCGCCATCGCGTCGCGCACGGCGTTGGGGTCGCGGATGTCGCCCTTCACAAAGCGTACGCGCTTTGCATCCACCAGATCCGAGATGTTCTCCAGGTTGCCCGCGTAGGTGAGTGAATCGAGTACCGTGATGGCGCACGACGGCTGCGTGTCCGCCATCAAGCGCACAAAATTGGAGCCAATGAAACCGGCGCCGCCGGTAACCAGAATGGAACGAAACGCCATCGCGAACTACCCGTCCTTCTGATCCCAGTCGTAGGGGATGTCGTTGTCGTGCGGGTGGACGCGAAACTCGTCCGGCTCCTTGTAATTGTAGAGCTCGGTGGGAATGTTGATCATGAAACCGGGCGAGGTGCCGATCCCCTTCATGCCGTGCAGCACAAGCGGCGGGATCACGAGCAGGATGGGGTTGCGTTCTCCCATGAAGAACTCGTTTACCATGCCGTGTGTGCCCGACTTCTCGCGCCCGTCGTACAGCACCACCTTCATCATGCCGTGCACGCACACAAAGTGATCGGTCTGTACCTTGTGGTAGTGCCACCCCTTGACGACACCGGGGTACGCCACCGTCAGGTACGCCTGCCCGAACTTCTGGTAGAACTCGTCATCGGAGCGCAGCATCTCCATCAGAAAGCCGCGCTCGTCGGGAATCACCTTGAGTTGCTTGGTACGGACACCTTCGATGAGCTTCATGCTCTTCCTCTCCCGAATGAATCGTAGACCAGCCCCGTCTTCTCCAGACGCTCGGGCGAGTAGACGTTGCGGCAGTCGATGAATACGTTGCCGCGCATGAGTTTCTTGAGTTTGGCAAAGTCCAGCTGGCGGAACTCGTTCCACTCCGTTACGAGCACCAGCGCGTCGCAGCCTTCCGCCGTTTCGTAGGCATTCTTGCCGTATTCGACGGGTGCCTTCACGCTTTTTCTAAAGTTGTCCATGGCGATGGGATCGTAGACGCGCACGCGGGCCCCGGCCTTGAGGAGTTCGTGCACGATACGAAGCGCGGGAGCTTCGCGCAGGTCGTCGGTGTTGGGTTTGAACGCAAGCCCCAGGAGTCCAACCTGCTTGCCGCTCAAGTCGCCCACGCGCTGCTTCAGCTTCTCCATGGCTCGATCGACGAGCCCGTGGTTGATGGTGTGCGCGGCGCGAATGAGGGGTGCGTCGTAACCGTGTTCCTGCGCCACGTGAATCAAAGACGACACGTCCTTGGGCAAACACGACCCGCCGTAGCCGATACCGGCGTGGAGGAACTTCTTCCCGATGCGGCCGTCGAGCCCCATGCCGCGCGCCACGTCGTCCACATTGGCGCCGGTCAGCTCGCAGATGTGCGCCATTTCATTGATAAAGGAAATCTTGGTGGCGAGAAACGAATTGGACGCGTACTTGATCATCTCCGCGGACTCAAGCGACGTGCTGACGATGGGCGTCTCGAGGAGATACAGCGGCTGGTACACCTGCTGCATGAGGGCGCGCGCACGCGCACTCTCGGCTCCCACCACCACACGGTCGGGGCGCATGAAGTCGCCCACCGCGGACCCTTCGCGCAGAAACTCGGGATTGGAGACGACGTCGAACTCGGCGCTGGGGTTGGCCTCCTTCATAACAGCCGCCACCTTGCGCGCGGTTCCAACGGGAGCGGTGCTCTTCTGCACGATGACCGCGTAACCCGTCAGGTGCCTGGCGATGTCGCGCGCGGCGCCGAAGACCCACTTGAGGTCCGTGCCGCCGTCCGGCAGGGACGGCGTTCCGACGGCGATGAAGATGGCCTGTGCTTCTCGCACCACCGGTGCCAAGTCGGTGGTGAAGGTGAGGCGCTCGCTGGCCACGTTGCGCATCACGACGTCCTTGAGGCCGTACTCGTAGATGGGCATTTCGCCCTTCTCGATGCCCTGGATGCGCGAAGGGTCAATGTCGACGCATGTGACGTGGTGACCAAAGTCGGCCAGACACGCGCCGCTCACAAGGCCCACGTAACCGGTACCGATCATGCAAATTCGAATCATGCCTGTCCTTCCCAGTACTCAAGCAGTGCGCGCAGCGTCTCGTTGATGGGACGCTTTGCCGTCCACCCCGTGTGTTCACGGATCTTGGACGGGTCGCCGCGCAATTCCGTCATGTCGACGGGGCGCAGACGCGCGGCGTCGACTTCAATCTTCACGCGTGTGCCCGCGATGGCGCAGAGCTGGTCGAGCAGGTCCCCGATGCGGTACGACCGACCCGAACACACATTGTAGGTTTCTCCGCTCCGTCCGCGCTGCATCAGCGTGACGTAGGCGTCGCACACGTCGCGCACATCCAGAAAGTCGCGACGCACATCCAGGTTCCCCACCTGCAGGGTTGCGTCGCGCCGGCCCGCCTTGATGGCGGCCACCTGCTTTGCAAAGTTCGAGAGCACGAACGCGTCGCGCTGCCCGGGGCCCGTGTGGTTGAAGCTGCGCGTGAGGACCACGTCGGTCTGATACAGCCGCGCGTACAGGCGTGCGGTCTGGTTCTGGATCACCTTGGCCAGCGCATACGGGCTCTCCGGCCGGGTGGGTGCTGTTTCCGCGAGAGGCAACTCGCTTGCATCGACCGTGCCGTACTCGTCCGCGGAACCCACCAGCAGGATGCGCGCGCCAACGCCACCGTTGCGCACAACTTCCAGAAGGTGCAGCGCGGGGAGGGTTGTGTCGCGCAGCGTGGCGGCCGGCTCGTCGAACGAGCGCCGTACGCTGGACTGCGCGGCCAGGTGCACCACGCACTCGGGTCGCGCCGCCGTCACGACCTCGTTCACAAAGTCGGCGTCCGCCAGATCTCCGGCGAGGCATTTCGTGCCCGCAAAGTCGTCCGACCCGGCTCGGTCCGCTCCCCAGACTTCATACCCACCCGCGATCAGTCGCGCGGTGAGCGCGCGCCCCACGAATCCGTTGCAGCCGGTGACAAGAGCGCGCGGCATCGCGGTGGCCTAGACGCGCTCCCGCCAGTAGTCGAGAGTATCGCGAAGCGTCTGCTCGTACGGGATCGTCGGCTTCCAGCCGGTATCGCGGCGGAAGCGTGAACAATCGCCGAGCAAGAGCAGCACGTCGGAGGGCCGCAGGCGGGCGGGGTCCACTTCCACCTTCACCTTTACCGTGGAGAGCGCCAGCAGGCCGTCCAGCATTTCGCGAATGGACCAGCATTTCTCCTGGCAGATGTTGTACGCCTCGCCCGATTTTCCCTTCTCGAGTGAGAGCCAGTACGCGCGCACCATGTCGCGCACATCCGTGAAGTCGCGCTTGGCATCCAGGTTCCCGACCCGGATCACCGCTTCCTTCCTGCCCTTTTCAATCACGGCGATCTGGCGCGCAAAGTCGCTCATGACAAACACGGGCGCGCGCCGCGGGCCCTCGTGGTTGAACCCGCGCGTGCGCACAATCTCCATGCCGTAGCTCATGAAGTACTGGTAGCCCAGAAGGTCCTGGCCCACCTTGCTGACCCCGTACGGCGAGAGCGGTCGCAGCGGATTGTCTTCGGTAATGGGCACCTCGTTTTCGTGCACCATTCCATACTCTTCGCTGGAACACGCCAGCTGAATGCGGCACTTGAGCCCGGTCTTGCGCACCGCTTCAAAAATGTTGAGCTGGCCGATCACATTGGTGGTGAGGCTCTCGGCTGGCGCCTTCCACGACGTGGGCACAAAGCTCTGGGCCGCGAGGTGGAAGATGTAGTCGGGTCGGACACCCTCGATCACGTCGCGGGTGGACGTGGCGTCGCGGAGATCGCACTCGTGCAGGGAGAGTTTGCCCGCCAGGTGATCGATGTTCTCGGTGCGGCTCCGCCAGCGGATCATTCCGTGGACGTCGACGTCACCGCGGCCCAGGCAATAGTCGGCCAGATGGCTCCCGGCAAACCCGGTGATGCCGGTGATCAGAACGCGCACGCAGGGGCTCCCTTGCGAATGGTGAACGGGGACAATTTGGCGTCTAGCCTAAGGCAAAACTGCTTTGGGGTCAAAGGGTTTGACCGTTGGGCGGGGTCCGGGGGGCAGCCTTCGGGAGGCCGCCCCGGCCAACACCGGGGCGGCCCCGCGAGAGAGCGATTACTGGGTAAAGCCACCGCGCAGGAAGAGCGAGAAACCGGCGCCGATGTAGAACTCGTTGCCGCTCGAATCGTCGATGCCGGCCGGATTGGAACTGTGCCGGTAGCCCACCTCCACGTTCACGGACGCGACCTCCCTGAACGGAAAGCGTATTCCACCCGCGATCTCCGGGAACAGGAACTCGAACTCGTCGTTGTCACCGTCACCGCCGTGGCTGATGAATCCCATGCCCAGCCCGGCGTACGGGAGCACGTTGCCAGTGACCGGAAAATGATAGCGACCCACGACCTTGAGCCCGAGCGCCGACGTGTTGAAGTCGTCGAACGACTCGTTTTCGATCAACAAACCGCCCAGAAGTTCGACGCGCGGATTGAAGAAGTACCCCAGCAGCGCGTTGACGTTGAACACGGTGACGCCAAAGTCGCCAAAGTCGTCGATGTCGATGCTGGTGTGCTGGAACGTGAAGCTGCCATCTATTTCAACACTCTGCTCTGTAACGCTGGTTGCAAGCGCCTGCGTCGCGCCAAGTCCAAGAATCAATGTCGCCGCAGCGACCATTCGCAGGGTACGCATTCTTCCATCCTCCTCGCAGGTGGTGGTGTTTGATATCGCGGCCAAGCTAGCCGCGCGGACGCAAATTCGTCAAACCTTGTTTGCGGGGATCAGGCGAGGAGCGGGGCCAGGCAGGCGGCGGCGGCGCGCGGACTGAAGCGCTCGTCGCACACGCGGCGCGCGCGTTCGCCGCGGAGTGCGGCTTCGGCGGGGCTGGTAAATATTTCGGTGAGGGCGGACGCAATGTCGGCCGGCGACGAGGGCGGTACCAACCACGCGGCCCCGTCCAGCACGTCCGGAATATCACCCACGCGCGACGCGACGATCGGTTTTGCCATGGCCATCGCATCCGTGAGCTTCATGGGAAACTGCGCGCGCGCTGCGGGCGTATCGCGCTGCGGCACCACGACGGCGTGCGCGGCGGCCAGCACCGACGGCATCTCGCCCGCCCCGAAGCGCGGGAGGCGAAGCACGCGCGCGGGCCAGCGCGCGGCCAGTGCTGCGGCGAGGTCATCGCCCGCGTCGCGACCGCCGACCAGCACCAGGCGCGCGTCGGGCCAGTCGAGCAGATCCAGGGCCGCGGCGGCGTCCTCCACCCCTTTGTGCGCCCGGACGGTTCCGGGAAACATCACCACGCGCGAGCCCCCAAGCCCCAGCGCATGACGGCACGCGTCCGCATCAAAGCGCGCGGGGTCAAACGCGCCCAGGTCGCGAACACTGGGCACAAAGGTGGCGCGGTAACGTTCGGTGAGAAAGCGCGAGTTGGCGGTTACCGCGTCCGCGCGCGGCAACCAGCGCTCCATCCAGCGCGTGTAGCCCGGTCGGTCCAGATTGCGGGCGCGCGCCATCGACTTGCGCGCACGGCGCAGCGGAGATTCGGGCTGGCGGGCGTCGGCCGCGAGCACGGCTTCGAAGTCATCGATGTCGACCCACACGCGGCGCCGGTTGCGGATCAGGAGTGCCACGCCAAAACTGGTCACGCGCGGTTTGACGGCGTAGAGAATGTCACCGCGCGCCACCTGTGCCGTCTCGCGCACGCGGCGCGCAAAGGACCCGGCGTGCACGGGCACCACGGAGAGTCCGGAAGGCGGCGTGGGATAAATGCGTGCGCCCGCCGGCAGCGCACCCACGATTTCAACCCCCGCGCCCGCCGCTTCAAGCGACGCCGCGAGCGAATACGCGCGGGTCATGCCGCCGCGATCGAGCCCGGGGACGAGGATGGAAACACGCGGCATGCGCGCGTCAGGCGGGAGACGTGCTGCCGAACACGCGCGCAAAAGAGCGGCCGTCGACGTCGCGGAGTGCGACACCCAACCGCTCCGCCACCGTGGGACCGTAATCCATCACGGTGAACTCGCCGGTCAGTGGTCCGGGTGCAACACCGGATCCGGCGGCAAAGAAGATGCCCAGCGGCGAGTGATCACCCGTACGGCACTTGGTGTACGCGCCGCGAATCTCTCCCGTCTTGGGCGAGTGAATGCGCTCCACGGGCGTGTCGCGGTTCCACTCGATCATGAGATCCGGCAGGTGCGCCATGTTGGGGCCGCGGTAGAACTCCGACGCGCGCATCACACCACGCACCAGCGGCTCGCCGGTATCCAGATTGACGAAGCTCTTGAGGTCGGCCGTGAGCGACGCGAGGTACGCGTCCAGTTGATCGGCCGACACGCGCCCCGCCGGTTCGCGCCCGGCCAGGTTTATGCGCACGGCACCGTACGCGTCATTGTTGGGGACGGCAAAGCACAGCCGTGTCGCCGGTCCCTGCAGCCCGAGACGCGCCTTGGCGGGTTCCTTGAAGGGCGACAGCGCGCGCCGCAGCGGTGACGGCATCTTCGCCCACAGGCGCTTGGCCAGGGGACGCTTCTTTTTTGATGTGCGAACGGCGGGCGTCACCTTCGGGTTCTCGATGCGCAGCAGCATTTCGTCGAGCAGGAACGTGGCGTCAAAGTGCGAACGCATGCCGTGGCTCCCAAACACAATCACGTCGGTGCCCGGGCCCACCGTGTCGATGAGGCGGCCGATTTCGGCGTCGATGGCGCGGTAAACGTCGCGCATCGGGTTGCCAACGCTCTCTGCAACCGCGGGGTCGTGGCGCGGGTGCGACGTGTCGTGCACGTGCCAGCACTGGTGTCCCACGCAGTGACTCTCGCTGAACACCGCCACCACGCAGTCCCAGTCTTCGCGCGTGACGACGTCGGAAATCAGGCGGCCGCGCGTGGCGACGCGCGCCACCAGTTGGTCGCGGAGTGTCGCGTATTCGCCGGCGCGTCCGTGCGCGTTGCAGTTCCCCACCGCGTCGCGCCCGAAGCGCGCCACCAGATCTTCGGCCAGCGACTCCGGCCACGTCAGCGGCCCCTCAAAGTCCGGGTCGTGGGTGCCCCAGTCCACCACCTGGACACCGTTGAGTCCCTTCGACACGTAGGTCTTGGGAACGTCGAGGAGTGCCACGCGCCGGCCCGCGTTGGAGAGCGCCTCCCAGAACGGCGGCACCTGCGTGTCGGTGGGGTGGATGCGCACCTTTTCGTAGGTGCCGGGACGCAGTTGTTCAAAGCAGTAGCGCGCGTGGCGCGCGGGCGAGGACGCCGTCCAGAAGGAGGGCCAGACCGCGCCCACGAAAAGTCCCGGCGGGCTGTCGGTGATCCCCCACGCGCCGGTGGCCAGCAGGCGGCGAAACGTGGGCAGCGTGCCGTCGTCGGCCCAGCGCAGAACAAGGTCTTTGTCGAGCGCGTCGGCGCCCAGCACCAGCAATCGAGTGGACATGGTGCTTCAATTGTAGACCCGACGGTGCGCGCATGGGAAGCGCGGTCGCGAGCGCCCAGTTCCGCCTACCGGTTGCGGGTACCTGCGTGGTAGGCTTCGCGCGGTCCACCACTCTTTTCAACCACCCATTGTGAAACGACTTTGCACCATTTTCGCCGTGCTCACCGCCCTCACGGTCAGCACCCCGGGCGTCGGCCCCGCCCACGCGCAACGCGAGAGCACGCTGCTCGATCCCAAGAACCTGACCGTTTTTGATCCGGAAACCCTGGCACCGTACGAAGGCTTCCTCATCACCGACGTCAAGATTACCGGCGTCAAGGTCACCAAGCCCTTTGTGGTCCGCCGCGAGATCCATTTTGACGCCGGCGACGACTTCAGTGTCGTTCAATTGCGCGGCGACATGACACGGCTTGAGAACCTGGGCATCTTCAGTTCGACGCGCGTCACCGCGACCCCGACCGACAGCACGGTGGTGCTGCTGTACGAGGTCAAGGAGATGCCGTGGATTGTGCCCTACCCCAAGTTTCGCTACACGGAGCAGGATGGCTGGTCGTTCGGCGTCGGCGTGGCGTCGATCAACTTCATGGGACGCGCCATCTATGCGAGCGGGCTTGTGCTCGCGGGCGGGCAGGACAACTACGTCTTCAGTTTCAACTACCCCTGGATCACCGGCAACCACATCTCGTTGTCGGCGTCGTACTCCGACTTGAAGCGCGACGACAAGCTGAATGAATTTCGCGAGCACAGCCGCGAGTTCACGCCGTGGACCGGGTTCTGGGTTGGACAAACCGGGCGCCTCCTGGGCACGGTTTCCTACTTCCAGATGAACAGCGACGTCGACGGCATTACCCTCACCGACGACCGGCGCGACGAGCTGTTGCGCTTCGGTTTGAAGGTCGGGTACGACACGCGCGATGCGTGGCGCAACCCGTGCAGCGGCTGGATGAACGAGCTGTTTGTCCAGTGGCACGACGGAGGTCCGTTCGGAGACCCCGCGCAATGGCTGCTGACGGAGTTTGATGTGCGCCGCTACTCGACGGTGGCGCCGCGCCACTCCATCAACGTCGGTGGCCTCTTGTCCATGCAGAATGGTACGGTGGGCGAGGACATCCCGGGCTACATGCAATACCGGATGGGCGGAGCCAACTCCATTCGCGGTTATGAGATCGAGACTCTCGGCAAGGAGCTCTACGGGCGCAACCAGTTCATCGCCACCGCCGAGTACGAGTACCTGCTGATGCCGCTGCGCGAGTACCGCTGGAAGGGCATCTCCGCGAGCCTGGGTCTGGAAACCGTTGTGTTTGCAGACTGGGGTGTCGCGTGGGACCACTCCAACGAGTTCAACCGCGACCGCGGCCGGCTTGGCTATGGTGTTGGCCTGCATTTTCTGATTCCCGCCGTCTTCGTGATTCGCACCGACATTGGCTTCAGCGAAAACGGCGACGCTGTATTTCACCTCGGCATCAACGAGAAGTTTACCGCGCAGCGCAACCGCCTGCGCTAGGAGGGTGTCATGACAAGGAACGCATGGCTGTTCACGACCGTGGTTGTGATACTTGCGCTGGCGCCGGCCAAGGATGCACGCGCGCAGGATGCGCACTACTGGAATTTGCAGTACGGAACGCGCGGTGAGCTGCTGGGCGGAACCGTGGTGGGGAGTGCGGTTGACTTGAGCGCCACCTTCTACAACCCGGGTTCGCTGGCACTGGTTCTCAATCCATCCGTGATTTTGAGTGCCAGTGTGTTTGAAATCCGCACCATCAAGATTGCGGATGAACGCCCGGATCAACAGTCCCTCTCCACCACGCACATCGGCCCCTCTCCCAGTCTGATCGCGGGTGTGGTGCCGTGGAAGCCGTTTGGCGGCGTCGTGGGTTACTCGTTTCTCACCCGGCAGGACCTCGATGCGCGGCTCGTCGCACGCGAGGGCGTTATTGTTGGCGCCGACGTTCCCGGCGACACACTTTCAATCGGCGGCGAGGTCATTTTCGACCAATCGTTGTCGGAGCAGTGGGGCGGCATCTCGTGGGCCAAGAAGAGCGGGCGGATCGGGTATGGCGCGACACTGTACGGTTCCTACCGCGGCCAGCAGACCCGCTACCAGCAACTCGTCTCGGCGATCGGCGACGACGGCGTCGGCGGCTCCATCTCGAAGGTTGAGGAGATCCACCTCTCGGCGGCGCGTGCCCTGATGAAGTTTGGCGTGAGCGCGCAGTTCGAGAAGACAACACTGGGGCTCTCCGTGACTACCCCGGGCCTCGACGTGTGGGGCAGCGGGTCGATCGAGGACTACCTGACGATTGTGGGCGACATCGACCTCGACGGCATCAACGACGGGAGCGGCGAAGTGGCCTATGGAAAGGATCTCGACGCGGAGTTCAACTCGCCGACGTCGGTGGCACTGGGCGGATCGTATTCGTGGGGCGAGTTTACCATCCACGGCACCGTGGAGTGGTTTTCGCGTGTCGACGAGTACACCGCGGTTGAAGCCCCCGCGCCCCTGACCGGCCCCGGCGTCACCGGCTTTGCGTCCACATACGTGGGCGGCTTTGATTCGGTGGTGAATTTTGGATTCGGTCTGGAGAAGCGTTTCAGCGACCGCGGCACGGCATACGCCAGTTTCATTACCGACAACTGCGCGCGTTCCAGACTGTCCGGTCAGCAGATTGTGTTTTCAACCTGGGACATCATGCACATCAACGGCGGCGTGGCACTCAAAGTGGCCGGAACCGAAGTAACACTGGGCGGGGGCTATGCGTGGGGGAGCGAACCGCTCGGCGTCACCCGCCAGGGCGAGGGTGTGCTGGATCCGACGGTTGAACCCGCGGACGTGGACTACTCGCGTATCAAGATGTTGCTGGGATTTGCGCTCTAGGCGCGAACGGCCCCGCGCTCACGCGGTCTGCATGCGATCAACGACCGCGCGCGCCGCGGCCGCCGGATCCTTGGCCGCAATGATGGGACGCCCTACCACCAGGTAGTCGGCGCCATCGCGAATTGCCTGCTCCGGTGTGACGACGCGCGTCTGGTCGTCCTTGCCCGCGTCCGGAAGGCGGATGCCGGGCGTCACCACGACAAAGTTCTTCCCCATCGCGCGCTTGATGGCGGGCAATTCCTGCGCCGACGCCACCACACCCGTCATTCCACCCTCGTGTGCGACACGCGCAAACGCGAGCACACTCTCCTCCACTTTGCGGCCCACCCCGAAGGTGGCGTTGAACTCGCGCTCGTCCAGATGCGTGAGCACCGTGACCGCCACCAGCACCACGTCGCTGCGGCCCGCCTCATCGGCGGCCGTGCGCGCGGCACGCAGCATGGTGGGTCCCCCCGACGCGTGCAGTGTGATCATGTCGGCGCCCAGGGCGAGCGCATTCTTCACCGCACCCGCCACCGTGTTGGGAATGTCGTGGTACTTGAGATCGAGAAACAACTTTGCGCCCGATTCCTTGACCAGCGTGCACACGCGCGGACCTTCGCGCGTGAACAGCACCGAGCCGATCTTGAACCACCCGGCGTGGGGAGAAAGCGACGCAACCAGCGCACGCGCGGCGTCCAGCGAGTCCACGTCGAGCGCAACGATCAACCGGTCGGCGGTACGCACGGGAGTTTCAGGCTTCGTCATGGGCGTCCGTATCCAATCGCGAGGGAGAACATGTAGAAGTCGGCGTAGTCGTTGGCATTGTACGCGACGAGAAACCCGACGCCAAGTCCCTGCTCCCAGTACTTGCAGATGTGGAACTGGAAGGCCAGCGACGCCTCCAACTCCTCCAGGTCGCCAAAGCGCACCGCAAACGCCGCCGGTCCCGCTCCCACTGCAACCTGGACGGAGCCGCTCTGGTCCACGAGCCCGACCAGCAACCCCACGTCGTAAAAATTCTCAATCCCGGCGATGGTGTCGTACGCGTCTTCCTCGCGGGGAACCATCGCGAAACGCGAACCCACCATCAAATGCTTCCAGCGCAGGCCCCCACTGCCGACGAACGCGACTCCCGACATCCCCGGGTTGAAACCGGGCCCAAGCGCGCCGTGGAGCCAGTAGCGTACCGGCCGAACCTCGACAGGCGGCAGCGGCGGCTCTGGATCCTCAAACCGCCCCTTGGGCGGAGGGACCTTCTTTCCGTCCGGGACTTGTGCCAGTTGAACGCCCGTGTCGAACCCTGGAGGCAGCCCCTGTGGAAAGCGAGCGTACGGAACAAACCTCTGCCAGTCGACCATGGTGCCGGTGACAAGCGGGTCGCGTCCGCGACTCGCGGTCGCGACACTCCCGCCGATGAGCCAGGCAGGTGCCGTAAACGTGAGAAAGAAGCCATTGGAGATCGTGGCCACCGTCCCCAACAAGGTGAGCGACACAATGCCCGCGGCGTGTGGATCGTAGGTGATGAGCCGGAGCTCGCTCATGTTCGTCAGCGAGTCGCGGCGGACCGTGTTTCCAACCGCGACCCACACGTTCTCGCCATCGATCGCAAGCAGTTCTCCGCTCATGCGTTCAACCGGCTTGTCGATGCCACCCTTCACCGTGACCCAGGAGCCGCGCGGATCGCTGGCAACATGCTCGGGATCCGGCAGCCAGTCGGGCGGCGGGGCTGGTGTTCCCGCGCACCCCATCAGGACGAGGCCCGCCATGACGAATGCAAGGCAGCGTTTACTTTGCATACCGACTACTCCAGAAGACGGATTCCATGCTGGGCTCGATCTTCTTGTACTCGGGAGCGAGGCGCATCAGCGCCTGCTCCGGTTTGAACAACACCTCGGCCAGATGAGCCGGGCTTTCGTCGCGCAACCATTCCTCGCGGATCCATTCCAGGTAGTAGCCGCGGCTCTCGAGGAACACGTCGTACGTGAGGTCGGCGTCGGGGAGTGCAAACACGAGCGTGTACGTATCGCCGGGGAGAGTTGTGAGCGAGCGCCCGGGATCCAGCAAGTTGGAGAGGGTCGCTTCGTCCGGCACGCCTGCGCGCGTTACCGCAACGGGCTCAAGGCGAACCGGCTCCACCACCGCACCGCGCGTGGCCAGCGCCACGCGGTCGATGCGCCAGCCACCCTTGGTGACCTCGACGCGCGCGCGACCGGTCCAGCCCGCGGGCGCATCAAACGGAATCAGACGCTGATCGATTGCGATGGGACCAAACTCGGTGACACCTCCAACCGGTGTCCAGACTCCGGGCGACGACTCGATACTCATCGCAACCCCGCCCAGCAAGTCGAGGATTCGGTTGTCGGAACTATCCAGACCGCCGCGCTCGATCTGCGCGATCCAGTAGCCCGCGCTGGTGCCCATGTATGCGAACGTCTGGTACAGGAGGTACGTGGACAAGAGCGACTGCCGGCACGCAATCACGAGACCGCGCGCACCCGGTGTTGTGTCCGCAAACGTGACCTCGAGCGTTTCCCGGGCGGCGAGGTTGACGGAGTCCGCCAGGCTGAAGCGCTCAACGCCATCCACGTGGGAGAGTGCCTCCAGGCAGTCGCCTTCCGGAGCGACCGCGGCCACCGGGGCTGCAATCCCGGTTGCGGCGCAGAACGTGCCGTCGTCCAGCGCGAACACCTGCGCGTCGGGCGGGTGCGGAAGAGCCAGCACATTCACAAAGTTGACGACGTGTGTCTCCAGCGCCTCGTTCTTCATGACCACTTCCAGCGGTCCGCCACCCGCCATGCGCAGCGGAAGCGCGTCCACGTCGGTGGCTTCCAGCGATGGTGCAATGCTGGCGGAGAATCCTTCCGCGACCGGGCGGTCGATGCCGGCCAGATAGAAGGTGGGACAGGATCCGAAGCACGCCTTGGGGTTGGTGGCGCAGTAGATGGCAACCGCGACGGTGACGACGGCGAGCGTGGTGATCAGGATACTCGCGTTCGAGGTCTCCATGACATTGGTCTCAAACACCGCCACCGAATCAACCGGGACACTCAGCGATCCGGTTGCGACCACGACCCGCATGGGGTCGTACTGCGTGCCCGTGCCCAGCACCTGGCTGCGCGTGGCGTCGGTCTGCCATTCCGAGAGCACAAAAAGATCGCCGTTCCTCATGTGAGCCTTGAGGAACGGCGAATCTTTGCGCGTCGACGCAGCCTTGGCGTCGGACCATTGTTTGAACTCATCCGGCGGCGTGTTGATCCGTCTCACATCACGAAAAGAACCGCACCCGCTGCACACCACGAGGGCGATTGCAACCAGTGCTGTGCTTCTTCGAGGAATCACTTCACTCCATGCATCAACTTCTGAATCAAGGGTGCGATCAGGAAGAGCAACACACCCGGGATGAGCAGGGCCCAGAACCCGAACGTGTAGCCCGAGAGCGCAGAAGCCGTTGTCATGCCGGTGTCGCCGCTAACGTGCCCCGCAAAAATGCCGGACAGGTTGTTGCCGATGCCGGTTGAAAGGAACCAGCCGCCCATGCCAAAACCCACCAGGCGCAGCGGAGCCAGCTTGGTGACCATCGACAATCCGATGGGCGACAGGCACAGCTCGCCGACCGACTGGATCACGTACACCATGAAGAGCGTCCAGAACGGGATCTTGCCAGCGGCGTTGACCATGCTGCCCAGTGCCACCATCAGGAGCAGAAACGCGAGGCCGTTGAAGACCAGGCCCAGGCCAAACTTGCGCGGGATGGACGGGTTCATCCTGCCCATCTTGATCCACACCCACGCCACCACCGGTGCCAGCACAATGATGGCGAGCGCGTTTACCGACTGGAACCACGCGTTGGAGAACACAAAGCCGCCGGGGCCAAACAGGTCGCGGTCGACAATCTGGTCGGCGAGGAACGTGAACGAGCTGCCGGCCTGCTCAAAGAACATCCAGAACAGAATGTTGAAGGCGAAGATCAGCAGCATGGCGATGGCGCGGTCGCGCGCCACCTTGCCGTTGCGTATGCCTTCCATCACGATCATGGTGCACAGCACAATGAACATGGCCGTGAGCACCCACTGCAGGGTTCCGGCGCCCACCGCGAGCAGAACGTAGATGAGCGGGATGGCTGCAATTGCGCCCATGCCAACGAACAGCACCTTGCGCTTGCCGCCGTCGCCCTCCGGGGGACGACCGATGCCCTCCAGCTGCTTGCGTCCAAAGAAGAACCAGACCGTGCTCACCAGCATGCCGATACCGGAGGTGATGAACACAAATTTGTACGCGGGCATCTCCGTGGTTCCAAAAACGCTGTCCGCGAGGAACCCGGTCAGAATGGGTGCGATGAACGCACCCGCGTTGATGCCCATATAGAAGATGGTAAAGCCCGAGTCGCGCCGGCCGTCACCGGGCTTGTAGAGCTTGCCCACCATGGTGGAGATGTTGGGTTTGAAAAGACCGTTGCCCGCGATGATGGTGGCGAGCCCGAGCTTGAAGATCAGCTCACTGGGCATCGCGACCATGAACAGGCCGGCCGCCATGATCACCGCGCCAAGCAGAATCGAACGCTGATAACCCAGGATTCGATCCGCCACGTAGCCGCCAAAAATCGCGGCCGCGTACACCAGCGCCAGGTAGGCGCCGTAGATCAGATTGGAAGGCGCCTGCCCCGACGGATCGCCGCCGTGAAACTGCGCCACCATGTACAGCACCAGCGCCCAGCGCATTCCATAGAATGCAAAGCGCTCCCAGAACTCGGACATGAACAGCATCCAGAGGGGCCGTGGATGACCGAGTACCTGCTTGAACTCGGGGATCGCACTGCCGTCGTGCGTCGACGCGGAAGTCGCACTCATTCAAGACACTCCTTCTGTGGGAGTTGGGAACCGAACTTCCGCGGAGTCTAACCGTAACGTTTACAGGGCGTCAAGCCGACGGGGCGGGCGGGGTGCGGCGCGAAAACGCACAGGCGGGGCAGCCGCTTCGCCAACGGCTGCCCCACCTGCCGCTCAAGAACCTGCTAGCGTGAGGGCGCTACCAGAATCTTCTGTGTGATGCTCTGCGATCCTACCGTGAGCTTTGCGAAGTACATTCCGACCGCAACTTCGCGACCATCCCCACTGCGGTGATCCCACGACGTATTGAAGGTGCCGGCTGCCGCCAGACGCTGCTCCAGCGTGCGAACCCGGCGCCCCGCCACGTCATACACCGTGATCTCAAGTGACTGTCCCGCAAAGTCCGCCGGCACCGCAAACTCCAGCGACGTATGCCCCGACGCCGGGTTGGCGCCGGTGATGCGATACTCGAGTGTCGCGGGTGTGGGCACCGGAACGCTGGCGGTGTAGCCCAGGCACATGACTTCGCCGCCATTGCACCTCTGCGTCAGCGCGATCGTGCTCAACGCTGAAGCGTTGCCCGAGTCATCAAACGTCTTGAGCCCGTAGTAGTACGTCTGACACTTGACGTTGCCGCTGATCTCGACACACTCCTCGTTGCCCGCGGTGTACGGGGCCGACGTCGGAATCAACGTGGCTCCCGCAAAGTTCATTTCCGTGATCTGCGAGATCGATTTGCGCAGTTCATAACGGCACGCCGTTCCCGTGTTGCCATCGTCGCCGGGCGACGTCCAGCTCACAGCCGCCGTCGTCTTGCCCGTGCCGCCGGTCAGCGTGACCGACGCAGGAGCAGTCACATCCGGGGTGTCTGCGAAATTAAGTATGTGCGTGGTGTTGGAACGCAGTTCGCCCGTCTGGTCGACTCCGCCAAAAACAATCATCCAGTCGCGCGAGGGCGAATACACGCCCGCGTGCTCGGCCATGTTGCCCGGATTGGTGCCCGAGGGCGAGAGCAAGGTCCAGACCGCGTTCTGCCAGGCAGGGAGTTGGGCGGGAAGATCGAGAGTGGATACCGAACTGGTGATCGGCCCTCCCTCTGCGTTGTAGCCCCCGTGCATGATCATGCGATCCGCCACGGGATCACCGACCGCGACGTGAAACTGACGCCGCAAGTCGACCGGACTGGTGGGTGCTTCGCCAACCTTGGTCCAGTTTGAACCGTTGGCCGTGGCCCACGCGGTGCTGATAGGGATGTTGTCGTACTTTCCACCAAACACCACCATGCGCGAAAAATCATCAACGATCGATGAATGCCAGTAGCGGTGCTCTGGAGTGTTGGCGATATCACAGTTCCAGTTGGGATTAATGATGTCACCGATGCTCGAGCCGGAGAGCCACCCCCAGACGTTGTTTCCCGGAAGAAATCCCCAGGTATCCTGCATATGCGATCCCCAGTCGGACCGCCCCCCGAAGAGAACCAGTTGGCCCTGGAGCAAGGACGCACTCGCGTGCGTGCGCCCGAAAAAGGGGTAATGCGCGCAACTCACCGGGTTCGTGCCGGGGCCGTTCGAAAGCTTTGTCCATGTCGGGGTTCCCGTGAGCGTCAGGGACCAGACGTCCTTCAGGAACACCTCTGGCGAACTGAAGTCGGCGCGACCACCAAAGATGAGCATGCGCGGCGGACTGCCGATGTAGATCGCCTGATGACCGTGCCGGGCCAGCGGGAACCCACCGTTCTCAGCGACGTTGTCGTCGTTATCCGGCGTCAGTTGCTGCCAGCTCGGGCACGCGACATCGAACACCCAGACGTCTCCCAGCGCTACGTCTTGTCCCTGCGCGTTGTGATTCTCTCCGCCGTACATCACGGCGCGGTTGCTGCTGACGTCGTAGACCATGGTGTGGTGTTTGCGATTGGGCGGATTCACGGAACCAACGAACGACTGCCAGGTGCCGTTGGTGTTGCGGGCTGTAGCGGACTCCACAAACGACAGGGCACAGACAATGGCCACGATGCTGGCCAGTACACACTGGAGCACACGCATGGCAAAACCCCCCTTTTTATGATGTTGGAACAGGAACAAGGACGGCAGGCGGTCGCGCACAGGACTCCCCTTGCGCATCTTGACACCGCTCTGCCCGCAGGCTGACTTGAGAAGGATAGTGACGTTGAATTCAATCGTCTCGTGGTAATCTTTTTGCCATGACACAGCGCCTTCCCCGCTTCATCGGCCCCATCTTGCTTCTGGTCACGTTGTTCATCGTGGCGTTGATAGCCGATTTTGCTCTCGGGAAGCTTGCGTCGGTCCCGGATCCGTACTCGCGCGAGTGGGCCAAGCCCAACTCGATCAATCCCTACATCAGAATTGAGTACCCGCGGAATTACGTGGCCACAACAGACGCCGAGCCGGGGCTTCCCGGCGTCGTCGGCCCCAGCCAGCTCACGACCAACAATGTGGGCTTTCGCGGCGACTCGCTGGCAACACCCAAACCGGCGGACGAGTACCGGGTGTTCATGGTGGGCGGCAGTTCCACGGAGTGTTTCTATCTGGACGACGACGCGACGTTTCCGCGCGTGGCGGAGCGCGAGTTGTCCGCGTGGCGCGCGCAGGGCCGGCGCATCCGCGTCTACAACGTGGGGCTATCGGGTGCGGCCAGCGATGACCATCTGGCGATGGTGTCGCACCGGCTCCTGCACCTTGAGCCAGACTTGATCGTCGTGTCCGCGGGCATCAACGACCTGCGCCGCGCGATTGTGGGCTTTGACTACCTGCACTTTGATACCTACGGCCCCGAGCATTGGGTCCCCAACTGGAAGCGCGCCCTGATGAAGTCGCAGATCGCGCGGCGGATTTTTTACCTGCGCACGGGACTCTCCACCGACCCGCGTCGCATCCAGGAAGACCGTCCGATGAAAAGCCAGTACGGTCGTGCGGCAACCTTGCAGCGCTCGGTTCCGGAGTCGGACGCGTTGCCGCGCGAGGATGTGGCGAGTTACGAACGCAACCTGCGTTCGCTGGTGGGCATGCTGAAGGCAAACGGCGTGAGTCTGGTGCTCGTGACACAGCCCACCACGTGGGACAGCGCGGATGCGGGCGCGGATTCGTGGCACTGGATGCGCCACTACGAGGGTGTCACGTATCGCGAAGCCGCCATGGACGCGGCGATGGAGCGCGTGAACGACGTGACGCGGAGGGTCGCGGCCGCCGACTCAATCCCCGTATACGACATCGTGCGCGAGATTCCGCGCACGCTCGATTACTTCTACGACGATTGTCACTTCAACACCGCGGGTGCGGCGTGGGTGGGAAGCCGCGTGGCGGCGTTTCTGGCGGAGACTATGGGGTTCGAACCGGCTGCGGAAGCGCCCGCTGCGTCACCCACTGCGGATTCTGCGCCAGTGCGTCAATGATGCGCTCCGGCAGCCCGGGGTCGGCGTAGAGCTGCGTACCCACCTGGACCGCGGTGGCACCGGCCAGGAAGAACTTGCGCACATCGTCCACGCTGGTGATGCCCCCGATGCCGACGATGGGAATCGTCACCGCTTTGGCGCACTCCCACACCTTCTGCAGCGCGATGGGCAGGATGGCCGGTCCCGAGTAACCCGCACTCCCGCGCGCAAACACGGTCTTGCCGGTTTCCAGATCAAAGTCGATCCCGATCACGGTATTGATGGCCGCGATGGCGTCGGCACCGCCCTGCTCGGCGGCGCGCGCCACGGATGCGACGTCGGTGATGTTGGGCGTCACCTTGATCCACAGCGACTTGTTGGGGATGCGATCCTTCACGATGCGTGAAATACGCTCCACCAGCGCCGGGTTGCGACCCTGGTCCAGCGCCTCGCCCTTGACGTTGGGGCATGAGAGGTTGAGTTCGAGTCCCGCATAGCCGTCGCGCGCGGCAAACGCCTCCGCAAGGCGGATGAACTCGTCTTCGGTTTCCGCCGCCACACTCACCATCACAGCCACGTCGGGTCGCGCGTTCAATTGCGGGAGCTTTTCGTTCACGTAGCGATCGAGGCCCACGTTCTCAAGGCCGATCGAGTTCAGCATGCCGTGCGGGAGTTCGTGGATGCGCGGCGGCAGGTTGCCCTTGCGCGGCTGCATGGTGATGGTCTTGGTGACCACACCTCCCAGACGCGAGAGATTCACCACCGGCGAGTATTCCTCCGCGTATCCGCAGATGCCGGACGCGATGAACACGGGGTTCTTGAATTCAACCGGCCCGATGCGGACGGCAATGCTGGACGGCGTGCTCATATCATCCCTCACGGCACCGGGAGTTCATCCCACTGCAACACCGCACCGTCAAAGACCGGGCCATCGTGGCACACGGTTCGGTACGGGCTCGGTCCTTCCAGCGTGGTTGGCACCACGCACGCACGGCACGCTCCCAGCGCGCACCCCATGCGGTTCTCAAGCGACGCGTAGTGCGGAATGCCGTGCTCGTCGGCCAGGCGCTGGGCCGCCTTCATCATGACGGTTGGCCCGCACGAGAAGATCGCGTCGGCCGGCTCGCGCGCCAGTTCGCGCGCGGCCAGTTGCACGACATTGCCACGAAACCCGTGGCTGCCGTCGTCGGTGGCGAGCAGCACACCGCCCGCTTCGAGCGGCACGTGATCGAGAAACAGGTCTTCCTTTGAACGCGCGCCGTAGAGCAGGCGATACCCCTTGCCCAGCGTGGCCGGTGCGCGGAATCCATAGTAGTAGAGCGGTGCCAGCCCCACACCGCCGCCAACCGCGAGCACGCGCTTTTCCGGAAGCACCGGATACGCGTGACCCAGCGGGCCGTAGAAGCGCACCGCATCGCCCGCGCGCGCGCGCCGCAACGCCTGCGACCCGGGGCCGACTTCGACAATCACGAGGTCCAGAAACTCCGCCGTGCAATCGTGGATGCTGAAGGGCCGGCGCAGGAAGAAGCGCGCGTCGCCCCCCGCATCCGGGACCGCGACATGCACAAACTGACCGGCGACGGGTTCGATGAATCCGTCCGGGCGTGCCAGGCGGAGGAGATAGTAGCGCCGGCTCAACGCCACGTTCTTGATCACGCGCGTCACGTGCTCGTGCGCGTGCGCCGGAGTGAAGCGGTACGCTTCCGGTGCGCTCATCGGGTGGTGTCCGGTGTTGCGGGGACGGGCATCGGGATTGGCTCCGGGTCGCGCAGCGAATCCGGCAGCGCGGGCGCCACCGCCGGCTGCGTGTTGACAACGGGCTGGCGTCCGCCGGTATCGTCGCGCGAGCGACCGGCGTCGCTCTGGCCGGGCTGCGCACCACTGATGGGCCGCGCCTTGGCAAAGCGCATCATGTCGGACAACGGCGGCGGCGGGACCGCCCCGCGGTAGAACGCACTCGCGAGGAGCGTCTGCTGCGACTCCGGGTAGCGCGTGCGCAGCACTTCGTACCACTCGCGCGCCTTCACCGAGTCCTGCCGCACCACACCGTAGATGTAACCCAGCGCATAGGCCGCGCGTGGCGCGTACTCGCTGTCACCAAACTCATTCACAATTTTCTCGTAGTTCGGGATGGCCTTCTCCGTGTTCTCAAACTGGAAGAGTTGCACCTCGGCCATCGCGAACGTGCGCAACGCCACCGCCTCCGGACTGTCGTCGCCGGCTGCTTCTTCGATCTTAAGCACGCGCCCGATGTCGGAACTGCGGCGGATGGCTTCTTCCGCGAACTCGGACTGCGAGTACGAGCGCGGCACGTCCTGGTAGTATTTCTGCGCCACGCGCAGGCTGTCCTGCGCCTCGTACAGCTCGCCCAGTCGGAAGTTGGCCTCGGCGCCATACACACCGCGCGAGTAGCGCGTGGCAACCGACTTGTAGCGGTTGATAGCGCGCTGCGTGGAGTCGGCACCCGCCAGTGCGCGCGCACTCAAGAGGAGAACCACGGGCTCGCGCTCGGCCGTGAGCACGAGCTTGCGCGCCTGCTCCAGCGTCGCCAGTGCTCCCGTATGATCGCCCAGGGACTCCTGAACCCGCGCCATGCCCACCCACACGTCAAAGCGCATGCCTTCCGGGATGCGCGACTGATTGAGACGCCGGTACACCGCGAGGCTCTCCTGATACAGCTCCTTCTCCGCGAGAATGTGCGCCATGTCCACCTGCGCGCGGAAGCGGTAGCTCGAGCGACCGTGGTCTTCCTCCAGCCGCGCCAGCGACTTGACCGCGTTGTCGCTCAAGCCCATCTCCATCTGCGCCACGCACAGCAGGTACAGCGCTTCCGGCCGCCGGCCGTTCTTGCGGTATGTGTCGACAAACTGGTTCAGCACCACTTCCGCGGCGTCGTACTTCTCGGCTGCCACCAGCGACTTGCCCTTGAGGAAGCGCGCGTCGGGGAGCAAATTGGTCTTGGGGAAGCGTGACTCAAGCGAATCCAGCGCAGCGGCGGCTTCTTCAAACTTGTTCAGCCGGTACAGTGAGCGCGCGATGAGCAGCATGGAATCGTCCACGTGCTTGCTGTCGGGGTAGCGCGCTATCACGTGCTCACACTTGGTGATCACGGCCTCGTACTCGCGTGCCTGCGGGTTGACCAGGTCGTCACCCTGTGATTTCTGCTGGATGGACCGAAACGCCGCGTCGCGTGTCGGGTCGGCCTTCTCGGCCTCCTCAAACTTGGACTTCGCGTTGTAGAGCGTGTTGTAGTACGCGCAGGCGCTGGCACCCGTGACGGCCAGTACCGCCGCCAGAATGCTCGTTCGCCATGCACGCGCTCGCGTCATGTCAGGCCCCCACCGCCTGCGCACTCACATGCACGCCGTCCACCAGTGTGTGCTTCACGCGACCGTACACCGTGTGACCAAGGAACGCGGAGTTCTTGGACTTGGAGTGCAGGTCCTCGGCGCGCACCACCCACTGTGCCTCGGGGTCGAACAACACCAGGTCCGCGGCAGCACCCTTTGCGAGCGTCCCACCCGGGATGCCCAGGCACTGCGCGGGCCGATGCGTGATGAGTGCGACCGCCTGCGGGAGTGTAAAGTGTCCCGGGCGCACGAGGTGCGTCATGATGACCGGGAACATCGTCTCCAGGCCCACGGACCCGTTGGGTGCGGCGGCAAACTCCACCTGCTTCTCGTGCGCGGCGTGCGGCGCGTGGTCCGACGCGATGCAGTCGATGGTGCCGTCCTTGAGGGCTTCGATCATGGCCACGCGGTCTTCCTCGGCGCGGATCGGCGGGTTGATCTTGAGGTTCGTGTTGTACGTCGAGAGATCACGATCCGTGAGGCACAGGTAGTGCGGCGCCGTCTCGGCCGTCACCGGGAGCCCCGACGCCTTGGCGCGACGAATGATCTCGATGGAGCCGCGCGTCGACATGTGCGCCGCGTGGTAGCGCGCACCCGGCACGCTGCCCAGGATAATGAGGTCGCGCGCGAGACACACTTCTTCGCTGTGGGCCGGAATGCCCTTGAGTCCGAGGCGTGTTGAGTACAGCCCCTCGTGCATGACGCCGTCACCCGACGACCCCATGTCTTCACAGTGCTCGATGAACGGGATGCCAAGCGGTGCCGCGTACTCCATGACGCGACGCGCCATGGCGGCCGTGCCCACCGGTGCTCCGTCGTCGGTAACCGCGACGGCACCCGCGTCCACCAGCTCGTGGTACTCGGAGAGAACCTCGCCCTTGCGCCCCAGCGTTGCAGCCGCAATCGGGTACACCTTGGCCAGGCCCGCGATACGCGCCTGCTTCAAGATGAACTCGACCACGCTCCGGTTGTCGATGGCCGGGTCGGTGTTGGGCATGCAGGCGACGGCGGTGAACCCGCCCGCAACCGCGGCCGCGGTCCCGGTGGCGATGGTTTCCTTGTACTCGTAACCCGGTTCGCGCAGGTGCACGTGGATGTCAACGAAGCCGGGTGCGAGGTGCAGCCCTTCGCCGTCGTAGATGGGCAGCGACGCCGTCTGCGCGCGCCCGCGCTCGACGCCGTCAATCTTGCCGTCCTTGATGACGACGTGCCCCGCAAAACTGGTGCTCTTCCCGGGGTCGACCACGGTGACGTTGTCGATGATGAATTCGCGGTGAGAGAGTTGGTTGAGCTTCAGCATCATGCCACCACGCGCTTCCCTTCCTTGACCTTGGCTTCCACCGCTGACTGCGCGGTCTCTTCTTCCTCGGCGGTCGCACCGCCGGACAGCAGGTACAGCACCGCCATGCGCACCGCAACACCGTTGGTTACCTGATCGAGAATCACCGAGCGTTCGCCATCCGCGACGTCGTGTGCAATCTCAACCCCGCGGTTCATCGGGCCGGGGTGCATCACGATGCAGTCTTTCTGTGCGCGGCTGAGCACACCCTTGTTCAAGCCCCACACGCGTGCGTACTCGTCGATGCTCGGGAAGAGCCCGGCCTTCTGGCGCTCCAGCTGGATGCGGAGCACATTGACAGCGTCGGCGCCTTCGATGGCCTTGCGCAGGTTTGTCTCCACGGTTACTCCCAGCGCCTCGACCCCGTTGGGGATGAGTGTCGGCGGACCGCACACCACCACATCCGCACCCATCGTAACCAGGCCGTGGATGTTGGAGCGCGCAACACGACTGTGCGCGACGTCGCCAACGATCACCACTTTCTTGCCCGCAAACGATCCCCATCGCTCGCGCAGCGTGAACATGTCGAGCAGCCCCTGCGTGGGGTGTTCGTGCGAACCGTCGCCCGCGTTCACCACCGACGCCTCCAAGAGCCCCGCGAGGAAGTGCGGCGCGCCCGAGGCCCCGTGGCGGATCACGATCATGTCCACTTTCATGGCCTGGATGTTCTCGGCGGTGTCGCGCAGCGTCTCGCCCTTGGACACACTGGAGCCGGAGGACTGGAAGTTGACGCTGTCGGCAGACAGGCGTTTCTCGGCGAGTTCAAAACTGATGCGGGTACGCGTGCTGGCTTCGAAAAAGAGGTTGGCGATGGTCACGCCGCGCAGCGCGGGCACCTTTTTTACCGGCCGCTCCGAAACTTCCTTGAAGGATTCGGCGGTGTCGAGGAAGCGCGTGATTTCTTCCGCGCCCATGCCTTCCAATCCGAGCAGGTGTTTGCGCTGGTTCATGACGCTTTCTCCGCGAGAAGGACTTCGTCGTCCCCGTCGATTTCTTCCAGGTGCACTTCGACCATTTCATTTTCCGCGGTGGGCACGTTCTTGCCCACGTAGTCGGCCTTGATGGGGAGTTCGCGGTGTCCGCGATCAATGAGCACCGCGAGTTGAATGCGCCGCGGGCGCCCAAAATCGATCAGCTCGTCCAGTGCGGCGCGAATGGTGCGCCCGGTGAAGAGCACGTCGTCCACCAGGATCACGATCTTGTCGGTGATGTCTTCCTTGATTTCGGTCTTGCCGACCTGCGGGTGACGCATCACGTGCTGAAAGTCGTCGCGGTAGAGTGTGATGTCGAGGGCACCCACCGGCACCGGCGTGCCTTCGATCTGGCCGATGTAGTCGGCGATGCGTTGCGCGAGGGGCACACCGCGGCGGCGGATTCCCACCACCACCAGCCCCTCCACTCCGCCGTTGCGCTCGACGATCTCGTGCGCGATGCGCTTGACCGCGCGGCGGATCTGGTCCTTGTCGAGGAGGACGGCCCTGTAATAGACGGTCATTGGGTTTTCTCCAGGGTCGCGGGAGCAAAGGGGGGGGACAAAAAACGCCCGCCGTCTCAAGAGGGCGAGCGTGAAGCGGGCGCCGGGATGCGCCATGGTTCCGTTGCCTCGACCCCTTGCTGGTCTCCCGGACCAGTTTTAAAAGGATCTGCTGCCAAGAAGACTACGCCCCGGGGGACTGCGGCGCAAGCGGATTCTCTACGCGCCCGGCGCCAGGGCCGGGTGTGCGATGGCACCGCCCAGATCGTCCACCAGCCACTCGGGCCCCGCCCCGGCCAGTGCCGCCCGGGAGGTCCGCCCCGTGGCCACCGCCAGGCAGCGAATCCCGTGCGCCTTTGCGCACGACACATCCAGCAGCGAGTCGCCGATGATGAGTGTTTCGTGCGGGTCGAAGCGGCGCCCCACGTTCTCGAGGGCGCGCGACAGGGCTACCGGCGGCAGGTCATGGCGGTCAAAGACGTCATCGCCAAAGCCGCCAAAGGCAAAGTAGTCGTTCAGGTCCAGGCGCGAGAGCTTGATGCGGGCGCCGCGTTCCCAGTTGCCGGTCAAGAGGGCGAGCACGATGTCGTCGCGCAGAGCAAGCTGGTCCAGGAGTTCGGTGACACCGGGCAGCACGCGCATGTTGCGGCCGTCGAGCGTGCGCTCGAGTTCGTCGAGGTACGCGCGTTGTACGCCGGGTACGGCGGCAATGGCGTCCTCACGCGTGAATCCCGCCCCCGTCAGGAGGTCGAGCACGATGCGCGGGTCGGGCTTGCCGGAGAAATCATAGGTGTCGATGGGACCGGTCGCGCCCACCACCGCGTCGAGTGCGGTGCCAAAGGCGCGGCGCGCCTGCCCGCCGCAGTCGATGAGGGTGCCGTCGATGTCGAAAAGAATGAGTTTCATGCTGCTCGTGGCGGTCCCGTCATTAATTACGTAAGCTACAGACTTGTCGCAAGGCTAACGCAAGTTCGCATGAGACGTCACGCTGCAACCTTACTATTGATCGCACTCACCCAGGCGCTGCCCGCCACGGCCGGTGTTGTGCTGGAAGACCGGCTGGGAATCGCGGTCGGCGACACGGTGCGCCTCAAGCCCGCCGGCGACGCCGGGCCCGGCCGTGCGATGGTGGTGAGCGGAGTCTTCACCCCGCCCCCCGATCCCGCGGGGCTCAACCGGGGCAGCCGCGAGGCGCGCCTCCCCATCACCGATCTGGAGTCACTGACCGGACGCGACGACCGCGTGAGCCGCTTTGTTCTCGGCGTTCCCGACGGCGTCAGCGTGGACTCACTGCTGGCTTCCCTCAACACCACGCAGCTTGGCTTCCGCGCCTACCGCGCCGACGACGTGGCGCGCGAGTCGTCGCAAACGTTTGAAGTCGTTTCCAACTTTCACCACGCCATCAGTGTTCTCTCGATTCTGGCCGGCACCGCGTTCCTGGCCGCCATCGTGATGCTGCAGGTGCAGGAGTTGCGCAAGTCGCTTGGCGTGCTGCGCGTAATCGGCATCTCGCGCGCGCGCATCTTTGCCATCGTGGTGGGAGAAACGGTGGTGCTCGCAAACCTGGGTGCCGCACTGGGTGTGGGTGTGGCGGCGATTGTGTCGCGCATCGTGAACGCGTACTACCGCGACTACTTTGACACCAGCCTGGTGTTCTCCAGCATCGCCGGCTGGCACGTGGGCCTCGCTTTCGCCGTGGCCAGTTCCGTGGGATTGCTGGTGGGTTCGCTTGCCACCGCCTACCTGTTTCGCCTGCGCATCAACGAGGTGCTGGGGCGATGATCCTGCGCATGGCCCTTCGCAATGTCGTGCGGCACCGGCTTCGCACCGCGTTCACGGTGGCCGCACTCGCGATTGCCGTGGCACTGCTCGCGGACATGCTGATGCTGTCGGCCGGCATGGAGAAAACATTTCAGCGCGTGCTGGCATCGGTGGGCTACGAGGTACGCGTGTGCCCGCGCGGCACGCTCCCATTTGCCACCGACGCCGTGCTCGCAGAGAGTGGCCGCGTGGCCGCGGCACTCCGTGACGACGCGCGCGTGGATCGCTGGCTGCGCGTCCTCGCTACCACGCTGTACGCGGATTCGATCTCCGTGTTCGCGATGGGCATCGACGGCGAGCGACAGTCGCTGTACCGCGTGACCGAAGGCACGGACGTGGACACGGCGCGCGTGCCGGATGGCAACGTCCCGGTTGCGCTCAACACCAACGCAGCAGCGGCGCTGGGTGTTCGCATCGGCGACACGATCCCGCTTTCCGACCGCGCGCCCGGAGCCTCCATTGCGAGCCGGCCCGCGCTGCAGGGTGTCGTCACCGCTCTCATTGATATTGAATTCGATCTGCCGGATCAGCGCACGCTGATCGTGCCGCTCTCGGCCGTGCAGCGCGTGCGCCCCACGCCCCCGGACGCGGCATCGTTTGTCCTCGTCAAGCTGCACGCCAACGAGGGCACGCTGGAACCCGCATCCGCCGAAAATCAGCGGGCGGTGGCGGCTGCGCTCACCAGCGCATTCCCCGAAGCCTCCGTGTACGCGATGGACGCGCTGATGGAAGCTCTGTCGCGGCAGCTCTCGTACTTCAAGCAGTTCGCGCGCATCCTGTCCACCATCAGCCTGCTGGTGACGTTTCTCCTCGTGGCCGTGGTGCTCACCATCGGCGTGGGCGAGCGCCGGGGCGAGATAGCGGCGCTGCGCAGCATCGGTTTTCGCCGGCGCACCATTCAAGGCATGGTGCTCGCGGAAAGTGCGGTGCTGCTGGTCCTGGGCACCGCGGTGGGTGCCGTGCTGGGGTGGTTCCTCGCGGGACGGCTGGACCACATCCTCACGCGCTCGCCAAGTCTTCCCGACGGGTACCGGTTCTTCATCGCGGCTCCGCGCGAGATTGCACTCGCGGTTGTCCTGTCGGGCCTCGCGGGTGTCGTGGCGGCGATCCTCCCTGCCGTGCAGGCGGCGCGTATCGACATTCCCCGCACCTTGCACGAAGAGGTGGTGTAGATGAGCGAGCTCGTGATCCGCGCCGATGGCGTGTCCAAGAGTTACCCGATGGGATCGGAGCGCGTGGATGCCGTGCGCGACTTCAGCCTCACGGTGAAGCGCGGCGACTTCATTGCCCTCATGGGTCCCAGCGGCTGCGGCAAGACCACCGTACTCAACCTGTTCGGGTGCATCGACACGCCCACCTCAGGACAGCTCGAGATCTTTGGAAACGACACGTCGCAGCTTGCGGAGACGGCGCGTGCGGCCCTGCGCCTGCGCCGGATCGGTTTTGTGTTTCAGCGCTTCTACCTGCTGCCGATGTTGAGTGCGAGTGAGAACGTGGAACTCCCCATGCTGGAGGCGGGCGTTCCCCGCGCCGAGCGCAACGAGCGCGTGCGCGACCTTCTCACGCGTGTCGGGTTGTCACACCGGTTGTCGCACCGACCGCACCAGCTCTCGGGCGGCGAGATGCAGCGCGTCGCCATTGCGCGCGCACTCGCCAACCGCCCGGAACTGGTGATCGCGGATGAACCCACCGGCGAGCTGGACCGCAAGACGGGTGCGACCATTCTGGAGCTGATTCGCGACCTGCAGCAGGACGGGCTCACCGTGGTCATGGCAACCCACGACCCGCACGCTGCGGAGCTTGGCAACCGCATCGTGGAAATGGAGAGTTTCGCGCGGTGAACACGCTTTCTCTCGTCACGCGCAGCCTGCGCTTTCGGCCAAGCCGTACCCTGTTCCTGCTCCTCGGCTTTGCCGTGGGCGTCATGGTGATGGTGGTCCTGCTCTCGGTGGGATCGGCCGTTCTGGAGCAGGCGATGGACGAGGACCTCACCGGCGGCGGCGACATCGTCCTCCTGCCGGTTGGCATCGACGTCGCGACACTCAAGACCGGCGGCGTCACCTCGATGCATTTTGACATCCCCAACGCGCGCTTTCTCACGCGCGAGATCCTGTCGCCGCGACGCCTCCCCGCGGGCACCCGGGTTTCGCCGGAACTCACGCGCGCGTACCTCACGCTCGCACACGACGGACAGGAGCACCTGATACGCGCCGATGGCGTGGTGCCCTCGCGCCAGGCGGCCCTGCACCCGGACGCGGTGATTGCCGGTCTCCAGGACGGCGACGGCGAGCGCGACTACATCGACCCCGACTTCACGGCCCTCCTCACGCGCATCGACGCGTTTCACCCGCCGGTGCTGGACACCACGCAGACGTGGGCGGAGTGGCACTACTTCAACTATCACGACGAGCGGGGCCGGTCGCTGTACATCTCGATCAACGCGCTGGCCTGGAGCGGCGACGTGGCCCCGGGCGGCTACTCGCGCGGAATGGTGTTGTTTGAGTTCGTGGACGAGAATGGACGCCAGACCAAGGTGCTCGAGGTCCTGCCGGGGAGTGCGATCGCCGCGTCGCACGAGTCCCCCGATCTGCTGGCCGGTTTGAATGCGGTGCGTCTGGACGGCGGCGTGTACACCGTGCACGTGTCGCTCGCCGACTCGCTCGCGCGCCCCATCACCGTCAGCCTCGAGGTCACGCCGACGCCGCACCTTTATATGCCGCCGCTGACACCGATGGGCAGCGAGGTGGCGTTTGGCTACGTGGTGCCGGTGGTACGCGGTCGCGCCAGCGGACGCGTGACGATGGGCGGGCAAACCTGGGAACTCGACGGTACCGGTTACCACGACCACAACTGGGGGCACTTCCGAAACGCCGTCTGGGACTGGGGGATTGTGCACCTCGCGCGTCACAGCATCCTGTACGGCCGCTTCGCCAACTCGGCGGGGGAACTCTCGGGCCAGCCGGTGCTGGTTGCGCTGTTCGACGAGAAGGGCGCGCGGCCGTTCGTGCTGACCGGCGACTACTCGGTACGCTGGGAGGATGCGGTGCCGCAGGGAGTGGACATCGGGTTCACGCACGGGACCGAACGCCTGACCCTGTCGATCGAGGTCCAGCGGCGCTTCGTTTCCGAAACCGGCGGCGGCGAGCAGCCGCTCTTCCGCGCCGATGAAACCGCCCGTTCCTTCTTCTTCCAGCTGCAGGGTCGGGCCCGGCTCAAAGGCTCCCTGGAGGGACACGCGCTGGATGAAGCCGGCCACGCCTACTCGGAGACATTCCGCGTCGATCCCCGCTGAAGTTTTCTCGACACCTTTCGGGGTTCTCGGCTACGGTGACCCCGCATGGCCCAGCTCGAACTCGATCTGTTGACGCAACCCACCGCGATTCCTCCGCGCGTGGTGGCAACCGCGGTGTTGCGGCGGCATCGCATGTGCAACGACGTGCTGCGCCGCGTTGCGTACGTGCGCCGCTACTTTCCCGAGTTGGATGGACAAACGGTGACCGTGGGACTCACGCGCGCGGCCAGCGGCATGGCGGTACCGGGCGGCACGCGCATCTGGCTGAACCCGTCGCGATTGAGTTATCACACCATCGCGCACGAACTGGTGCACTTGTTGCAGCGGCGGGAGCTTGCGATTCCGTCGGGGGAAAAAGCGTGTGACGTGTACTCACTGGCGCGGCACTGGACCCTCAACGACGACCGCCCCAGCTACATCCGCATTCCCATTGATCTCCTGGACGAGCGCGGCCTCCTGCCCGACCGCGCCGCACGCCTGGTGTTTGAGGTGGCGCACGAAGCGGTGGTGCAGCGCATGCACGGCATGCGCACCTACCTCTCGTTCTTTGAACATGAGCTCAAGCGGCGCGTGAACTCCGAACCCGCCTACTTGACCAGAAGCATCTTGCGCGGGGCCGCTCCCGCGGCACCCTCGATGCGGTAGAAGTAGGTTCCGCTCGCCACCGCGCGACCGCTGTTGTCGCGGCCGTCCCAGCGCACCGCGTGCACTCCCTCACCCACCGAACCCGCGTGCAGCGTGCGCACGCGGGCACCACTCACGTCGTAGATTCCAATGGCGACGCGTGCGGGCTCTGTCACGGAAAACGAAATGGATGTCGACGGGTTGAACGGGTTGGGCACGTTCTGCGACAGTGAAACCAGGGCGGGAGTTCCGCCAACCGCGGTTGCCATCTCGGGCTCGTCGTAGCGGGCCACCACGAGGTCCGTTTCACCCGCGCTGACGAGCGGGGTCAATCCCCAGTTGGCGGTGGCGGAGAACGAGCCGTGCAGGAAGACTTCATCTCCGTGCAGGGCCAGGAACGCGGCCGGGTAGCCGTCGCCGATGACTTGCATCGACCACCTGGCAACCAGGTTGTCGCCGTCCAGTCGCGCCGCCCAGAAGTTCTCGCCGTTCCCCACTTTGGTAAAGGTAATGCCGCCAATCTGCAGGTTGGCCCACACCGTACCGGACACCACAATGTCCCCGTCCGGAAGCACGTCCAGGCTGGTCATCGATTGCGGCTGGTCGTCGCCGTAGCCGTAACTCCACAGGTGATTGCCGTAGGGCGACAATTTCACGAGGAACGCGTTTGCGTTGCCAGCCCCGTCCTGGATCGGAAGCGCACCGCCGCCGAAGTCGAGCGGCTTGTGATAGTTGCCCGCGAGGAGGATGCTGCCGTCCTTGTCGATCTCCATGCCGGAGACGATGTCGTAGCCGGGCGCGGAAAAGCGCCGGTTCCACATCCACGCACCGGACGCCGTGAACTGCACCAGCGCGATGTCGGTCGACCCGTCGGAAAAACCGGTCAGCTCGCCGCCGCCAAAATCGATTGGACCCCAGGGTTCGCACGCAACCACCGGACGCTGATACTTGTCGAGTGCGATGCGGCGCGGCGTGCAGTCGTTCTCGTCGCCAAACTGCTGGCTCCAAAGGTGGGCACCGGTTGAAGACAACTTTGCAAACCACATCTCGATAAAATTGGTGCTCAGGACGGGGCCGCCAAGGTCGATCTCATAGATGAAGGTGCCGCCGCAGTAGATGTTGCCGGACGCATCGACCGCCACCGCAGTTGCTCGTTGGCCTCCGTTGGAGCCGGGTATCTTGATCCAGACCAGGTTGCCATTGCTGTCGTACTTTGCGAGGAGAAACTTGCCGTTGAGATCCCCGGCCAGCACGACGTTGCCCGCGGGATCCAACGCAACGGCGTTGATCGCGTCAGCACTCACTCCCCCAAGAGAATGGTTCCAGAGCGCGGTGCCGTCGGGCGCGATCTTGGCAATGTACGCGTCCATGCTTCCCGCGCTCGTCAACGCACCCAGCCCAAAATCAAGCGAGCCTTGATAGCGCCCGAAAACGTACGCGTTGCCGGCCGGATCGAGCGTGATGCCGAGCGGCTGCTGAAATTGCGCGTCGCCATGGCCGTGCACCCACACGGGAACGGGCTGCGGGAACGCAACCGCCGACGATGCCGCAACGAGGACTGCGAGCACGAGTGCGATCGTTCTCATGGTGCGACCTTCACTTGAGCAGGGTCATCTTGCGCGCGGGCAACCCCGGCGCGCCTTCGAGTCGGTAGAAGTACACGCCGCTTGCAACCGCGCGGCCACTGTCGTTGGTTCCGTCCCAGCGCACGGAATGCGCGCCGGGTTCGCGGGCACCCTCGTCGAGCATGCGCACACGCGCACCGGACGCATCGTAGATCCCGATGCGCACGTCCGCAGGCGCTTCCAGCGTGTAACCGATCGTCGTCGCTGGATTGAAAGGATTGGGAAGATTCTGGGCCAGGGTTGCACGCACGGGTGTGTCACCGCCCGCGGTGGCGAGCGCCTGATCGTATCGCGCAACAAAGAGATCGAGTTCCCCCTGCAACGCGAGCTCGCCGCCCCCGAAATTGGTGTCCTGCTCCATGCTGCCGGTGAGATAGATGGCGTTGCCTCGTTCCATGACACGCGGAATGACGCGATCGGAATCACCGACTCGCATGCTCCAGCGCAGGTCTCCGTTGTCGCGAAAACGCGTCAGAAACGCGGCGTAGTCTCCGTCGCCATTCGGAGTGATCGAACCGTCGCCGAAGTCGATGTCGCCATAGGAGTACCCGGCCGCGAGAACATCCCCGTCAGTGGCAACGGCAATGCCCGTGATGATGTCGTAATCGACACTTCCGAACCCACGCGCCCAGACCTCGTTGCCCCAGGGCGAGATTTCAGCGACAAAAATGTCGCCGCCGCCCGAGGTCGTCACTCCGCCGCCACCAAAGTCGATGGTGCCTTCGTTGAAGCCGGCGACGGCGATGTGGCCGTTGGCACCCACGGCCATCTCGGCTTCGCCCTGGTACTGGTCATCGCCGTAATGACGCGTCCAGATCGGGCTCCCGTTGGCCGCCGCATACTTGGCGAGGAACAGATCCCCGTTGCCAGCGTCGTTGTATGCGCCTTCCCCGAGGTTGATCGAGCCATAGTAACCGCCGCAGAACACAACGTTACCAAGGGCGTCGGTGCCGAGACCGTAGATATAGCCTTCGATCCCGGCGTCAAACCGCCGGCTCCAGACGTGATTCCCGTTGGCGTCGAGGCGAACCAGATACAGGTCCCGGTCGCTGGCAACCAGGGACGGACCCCCCGCGAACGCAACCGTTCCTTCAAAGTAACCGGCAACATAGACACTGTTGGCCGGTCCGATCGCGACCGCCTCCGCGCCCTGCGAGAGTTCGTTGCCCGCGCTTGCAAACTCCTTCGTCCAGACCGGCGTGCCATCGGATGTGTACTTGAGCACCACGGCGTCGCGATCCTCTTCCGACTTGGCCAGGACTCCGACGGCGATCACATTTCCCAACGCGTCGGAGGCAACGTCGAATCCGGTGTCGGGCCACGGGCTCCCCAGCTTTCGGGACCACAAGACGGTTCCGTTGGAACTCATCTTTGCGACCAGGATGTCCTTCGCCCCGAGGGAACTCCACGGGGAGACCATGGTGATGGAACCGTAGAAAGTAGCTGCGAGGAGAACGTTCCCCGATGGATCCAGATCGATCCCCAACGCGTACTGCGAGACGTCGTCTCCGTAGGCGTGACTCCACGCGTGGGTGGGAGGCGCTGAGTGAGTGGTCAGTGGGGCGAGCAGACCGAACAAAGCCGGGGCGGCCATTCGCAGCAAGGGGCGCATACGGGTTCCTCCGTGGTTGGGACGCCGTCGAGTATAGCGCAATGAGGGCTGCGTATTCGCACGGTCCGTCGAGGTAACTACCTCCGGAGGGCCGGAAAGTTGGCGGGAAAATGACGTGCTAGCCGCCCACCGCCTTGAGGACCCCCTTTACGATCCGGTCGACAGCCGGATCGAGGGTCTTGAGAACGGCGTCCGCGCGGCTGCGCAGGTCGGCGGCACGCGCGGTATCGGTAAGGCCCGACAGGTTGATGAGCACATTCAGATAGGCACCATGCGCCGCGGTTCGAATCGCGAGAGCCGCGACACCGGCGTCGCTAAGCGAGTTCTTGTTGCCCTTCCCGGCGACGACCGCAATCAGCGGCAGCGTCTTCTCGCACGCCTGCATCACGGAAAGCGGCACCTCAATGGCACGCATCGTCGCCGACTGAATCGCAGCCGCGCGCTTCTCCTGTTCCTCAGGAGTCGCCTTCGCCATGCGGTTGGCTGACATGACCGCATCGAACGCTTTGGCATCGTCATCCACCGCGCGCAGAAACTGCGCCTTGAGCGTTTGCGCCTCGGCGGCCAGCGTGCTCATCTCGGCGTTGTATGCCTCGTACCCCTTCTTGCCAAAGGTGAGGTTGGCAACCATGGCAGCCAGTGCTGCGGCGATCGCGCCACACAGTGCCGCCACCGAACCGCCGCCCGGCACCGGGGCCTCGGTCGAGGTGAGGTCCACAAATTCCTTGAGGGTCGACGACGCCAGTGGCGCCTCGTCGGCCACCTTGTACTCGATGATCTTCTGCATGGGGTCAAATCCTCCCAGTTCGCGCAGCCCCAGGGACTGAATTGCGGTCTCGACGAGCTCCGCTTCGGGAACCCCGATCGAGGCACCCTGCTCTTCCAGATAAAAGCGGCCCGCGCGCCGCAACGCTTCCAGCGGCACGAGACCCACGAGCTCACTCCCGGTCGCGCGCAACCCGCGCGCTTCCGCCTGTCGTCTGGCTTCTTCGAATGCAACGTGCGGCGGCGTTACGTCAAAATCGGTCAGGTTGATGGACACCTGCGCGCGCTTGTATTCCTCGATGTACCACCCAACCGCCTTGCACGCGCGCAGCGTCCCCGGTTCCATCACAAAGTCGCCATTCATGTCGCGCATGAAGCGGCCGTCGTGGTCGCGCTTCTTGCGACCGTTCTCGCGGATGCTGAACGCAATGTCGTTGGCCTTCTTTTTGTCGCGCGTGTTCAGGTTCACGTTGTACGCGATCAGGAACTTGCGCGCACCGATCACGGTGGCACCCGAGCGCGCGTTCAACACGGCCGGTCCAAAGTCGGGTTTCCAGTGCGGGTCGGCCAGCTTGTGGGCCAGACCCTCGTACTCGCCGGCCCGGATGCTGGCCAGGTTGCGCCGGTCCTCGTGCGACGCCGCGTACTCATATAAATAGACGGGAATCCCGAGGTCGCGGCCCACGCGCCCGCCCAGCGCACGCGCGAGCGCCACGCACTCCTCCATGGTGCTGTCCCCCAGCGGTACAAACGGGCACACGTCGGTGGCGCCCATGCGCGGGTGCTCGCCGTGATGCCTGGACATGTCGATGAGTTCGGCGGCGCGCGCGATACCGGCATATGCGGCGTCCACCGCACGCGACGCCGGAGCCACAAACGTAACCACCGTGCGGTTGGTGTCGCGGCCGGGGTCGACATCCAGCACATGCGCGCCGTCCACGCCCGCGATGGCGGCCACGATGGCGTCGATCACACCGCGGTCGCGCCCTTCGCTGAAATTGGGGACGCACTCAACCAGTTTCATCCGCGCCTCCGCAGGGACACGTACCACCCGCTGGCCATCCAGTGCGGAACCACGTTGGCAAGGTCGGCGTCGAAGGTACCGGTCATGCGATTGCGGCGCAGCGGTGGGAACATGGTGAGTACAAAATCCGAGTTCATGAAGCGATGTATGTCGAGGCCGTTCTCACGAAACAGGCGCTCCAGTTTGCCGCGCGTAAAGCGCTGGCAGTGGTCGGGACCGGCGCCGGCCACATACGGGGGCTTGCCCGCCGCGCGACGCAGCCAGTTCCAGCGTCGCGCCACGTGGTGCGGCTTGAGCGCATTGGACAACTCCCAGGGCCCGAATCCGTTGGGTGTCGTCACCACCACCACGCCTCCCGGCGCCAGATGGTGCGTGATGGTTTGCAGCAGCCGCGCGGGTTCCAGAACGTGCTCCAGCACTTCCGACGCGATGATCACATCGAAGCGGTCGTCGGAACGAAACGTGTAGGCGTCTTCCACGCTGGCGTCCAGGTTGCGGTAGCCACGTTCGCGCGCGGTTGCATTGAGGCGCGCCACGTCGGCGGCGTCGATGTCGATGGCGCGCACGCGCGCACCCGTCCGCGCGAGCGGCAGCGTAATGCCACCCGCACCGCACGCGAGTTCCAGGATGGCCAGGTCGCGCGTCAACACGCGCCGCTCGGCCGCCAGATCTTCCAGCGCGCGGTAGACAAAACGCAATTTCTTGTGGTCGACGGGGTCACGGTACGGGCTGGCCGCCGTGAACTCCGCAAAGGAGACCGATGTGGACATGCCGTCTACTATATGACAGCGCGTGCGGTTGCGCCAGCCGCGCGATTACATCCACCAGCGCGGCATGCGTCGCGGCTCAACGTCGACAATCCGGCCCGCGACCGAATCCACCACGACGCGCACCCAGCCGATATCCGGCGACCCGAATGTCTCCAGGCGCGTGAAGTTGGCCAGCCGCTCCTCGCGGGGTCCCAGGAGCAGCGGCTTGTCCAGGCGCTGGATGTGCGAGTCGCCGTGGATCAGAAGCACCGGCCGCCCGAACTCCTTCACCAGTACTTCCATGCGGTGCACAAAGGCGCCGTAGCCCGTGGTGGTTGGCATCTCGGACGAGACACCCGGATCCCCGTGCATCGCGAGCACGATGCCGCTCAAGCTGTCGGCCATTGCGAGCGCGAATGTTTCCTCCATCCACGCGATGCCGGCGTCGGTGCGGCGCTTCACCTCGGTATCACTTTCGTGCGCCCGTTCCGCGTAGGACTCGAGCGCGTTGTCGGATCCCACCATGTGCATGGTGGCGAACACAAACCCGCCGCGCACCCAGCGGACGTTTTCCACAAACTCCGACCACGCGGGGTTCTCGCCCTGCGTGGTGACACCCATGGTGTGCGCCCCCAGTGTGCGCCCCGGCCGCGGGAAGAACGTACGCCGCAGAAAACCAAGCCGTTCCAGCGGAGCGTACGAACCCGCGATCATGTCGTAGCAATCGGCCCATTCGTTGTCGCCCGGTGTGTAGACGACCGGGCACTGCACCGAGTTGATGGCCTTCACCGAGCGGCGGTAGTTTCCATCCGAGCACGGGTACCAGAACAGATCGCCGACATGAATGAGCCACGCAACGTCGGCGCGATTGATGTCCTTGATGACGTTGCGAAACCGGTTGGTCTCCCAGATCCGGTAGGGCCCGTCACCAAAGACGGCAAACGCGAACGAGTTGGGCGGGAGCGGTCGGGACTCGGGGAGGCTGCACGAAAGCGCGCACGCCGCGAGGGCGACCAGCAGAACCAGAGTAGGGCGACGACGAGCCAAGCCGGCATTATAGAGGACGTCACGCTTGTGTCCAGCGCGGGTGTGTCCGATGCCGACGCCCGGAATCATGCCCGCGTTGCGATCGTCGCCGAGCCGTATTACAATCCCGCCTCGTGCCCCAATTGGTGGGTGCGGCTCACACTTTCTATAAAGGAAGGACCCCTCCCATGAAGCTCATTCGTATCGCCCTGCTGGCCACCGTGACCGCGTCGCTGTTCGCGTCCGCTCCGGCCCGCGCCGACGGCCCAATCAACCTCTCGCTCGTAACGCCAATTTCGATCCTCAAGGAGACGGAAGCCGTTACGGCGTTTCGGTTCAACCTGCTGTACGGCAAGAACACGTCTGTCACCGGTCTCGACCTGGGCCTCGTGAACCACACCACATCGGGCATGGGCAAGGGGCTCACGTGGGGTATGGTCAATCTTGGCGAAGGCAGCTACAAGGGCGCCCAGCTCGGCACCGTCAACTACACGACGGGCGACGTGGAAGGGCTTCAGTGGGGCTTCGTGAACTACTCGGCCAACACGAACGGGCTTCAGCTTGGCTTCGTGAACTACGCCCAGAAGTTGCACGGCGTCCAGATCGGCTTGATCAACATCATCAAGACCGATGGTCAGTTCCCGGTATTTCCGATTGTGAACTGGTCGTTCTAGTTTAACGTGCGAGATTGTTCTCAGCCGCCCGGTGCGCCGACGCGCCGGGCGGTTTTGTTTTCTAGATGACGCGCGTGATGCGTCCGCAGTTGGCGCACTTCATCTGGCTGGCGGCAAAGCTGGGCGAGAGTTGCAACAGGTGCCCGCAGCCGCACGAGAAACTCTCCCACTCGCCGTGTGTGCGGCGCGAGTATTCCAGCGGTGACTCTTGCGCACCCACCGACCCCGGTGCCCCGATCGCAGGCTGTGCAAAGGGCACATCGCTGGCGTCGCCGGGCTTTGACGTCCCGACGAGTGCTCCCACGGCCGCGGCTACTTCCGCAAACTCGCTTACCTGCGCGCGCGGGATCTGGTTGTCGCGCCCGCAACGCGGGCATGCGATGGAGGGGTCCTTGAGCTCGGGCGGTACCTTGATCTTGAGGCCGCACGCGCACAGGAGGAACGCAAACCCGTTCACGGCGCGCATGAGGTCCATGACGTCGCGGGTTTGTTGCTTGCGACTCTCTTCCGCCACCACATCGGGGTGCGCTTCGCGCACTGGAAGCGGCGTGTCCTTCTGGATGCCGGAACGCGGGATGATGTTCACGGGCTTGCCGCGCAGACGCGCAAACGCGTGCTGGTAACTCAAGAGCCCCGCACCCTCGCTCATCGCACGCAGGATGCGCACGCGTTCCTCGATGGGGGGATGCGTGGCACCCCACCCCGACGCGCGCGCGACACCTTCCTGCAACGGCGCCACGATGAACATGGGCGCGTTTACCTGGTTGGCCGCGTGCAACGGAACCTCGGCGGCCGAGATCTTCTCCAGCGCACTGGCCAGTCCTTCCGGGTAGCGCGTGAGCTGAACCGCGCACGCATCCGCCAGATACTCGCGCTTGCGCGAGATCGAGAAATACAGCAGACGCGCAAAGAGCGGGCCCAGGATGGCCAGGGCGATGGCCGCGATGACGAAGGGAGCGTTGCTGCCGCCGCTGTCGCTCTTCTTGGAGCGCCAGCGCCGCGTTGCACTCCCGCCCGAGTACCACATCCCGCGCAGAAACACGTCGGACATGAGCACGATGCTGCCCAGCATCACCGACGCCACGGTCAGGAACTGAACGTCGCGGTTCATGATGTGGGACGTCTCGTGCGCGATCACCCCCTGCAGCTCGTCGCGATTGAGACGCGTGAGCAACCCGGCGGTGACGGCGATGGAACTGTCCTCGGGACGCAGCCCGGTGGCAAAGGCGTTGGGTGCCTTTTCGTCGATGATGTAGACCCTGGGCGACTTCGTGAGCCCCGACGCGATCTTCATCTCGTCGACGATATTGAACAGCTGGGGATGGACGTCGGGTGTGACCTCTTTGGCCCGGCTCATGCGCAGCACAAGCTCGGGCCCGCCAAACACGCTGGCGGCCGAGAGAATCACCCACAGGGCCACGGCGACGATGATTCCAAAGGTGCCGCCGCCCTCCCCCATGGCGGCTTCACCAATGAAATAACCGAGTGCGACGAGGAGTGTCGCCATGCCCACAAACAGGAAGAGAGACTTCCTGCGGTTGGCGGCTATCAGCTCCCACATCATGGGCTAGCGCGTGAACTGAACCTTGGGCGCTTCGCGCTGCGCCGGCTCCTCGATCTCGAAGTTCTCTTCCGGACGGAAGTTGAACATGCCCGCGATCACGTTGGACGGGAACATCTCGATCTTGTTGTTGAAGAACAGAACGGCGTCGTTATACGCCTGACGCGCAAACGCAATCTTGTTCTCGGTCGCAGTCAGTTCCTCCTGCAATGCCAGGAAGTTCTGGTTGGCCTTGAGGTCGGGATAGTTTTCCACCGTCAGCATGAACTTGGAGACGGCCGCGGACAGCTGGGTTTCGGCGGCACTCTTGTCGTGCACGTTGCCGGCACCCATGGCGCGCGAGCGCGCGTCGGTGATCGCAGTGAGCGTCTCGCGCTCGTGCTGCATGTAGCCTTTGGCCGTCTCGACGAGATTGGGAATCAGGTCATGACGGCGCTTCAGCTGCACGTCGATCTGCGACCACGCGTTCTTGACGCGGTTGCGCAGCTGCACCAGCGAGTTGTAAATGCCGACAAAAAAGATGGCCGCCAGTGCGACCACCGCTAGAAAAATCAACGCAGCCATTGGGCGTTTCCTCCTTGTAGAAAGCCGCTAGTTCGACGCGGGCCGGGTGGAATCCCGGAAGACCGCGCGCAGAAACTCGTGAATTCGGTGTGCCTCCGGAAATCCGGAGAGTTCGACGATGGCGTGCAGTTCGCCGCCGTCGAGCCAGCTCCCGTGTTCGCGCGCGCACCGGTCGATGAGAATGGAACGCTCGTGGGACGCGCGGCGCAGGCGCATCTTCTCCATCTTGTGACGGCAGATCGGGCACTTGATGGGGTGCTCTCCGCTGCCGGTGTCGGGCTCGAGCAGGGCCCGAATCTCCTCGCGAGCGGTGGACCCTTCCAGAAGGAGGTCCATTTCCTCGCCGTCCAGCCACACGCCGCCGCAGGCCTGGCAATGGTCGACCTCGACCAGGTTCAGTTCCAGGACAATCATGGGATTCTGGCAGGAGGGGCATTGCATGGCTGCCGGCGATGGTATCACGCCGCTATTACCGGGCCCCTACCGGTTTATTCAGGGCTGGTTGCGAACGCGCGCGGAAGGCTTGAGGAGCGACAGGGCCGTGGCCACCACGTTGTCCACGTTGAAGCCAAGGCGCTCCATGGCCACCGGGCCGGGTGCCGAGGCGCCAAAGCGGTCGAGTCCCACGATGGCGCCGCGGTCCCCCACCCACTCGCGCCAGCCCAGCGTGGTGCCGGCTTCGATGGAGACCTTGCGCGCCGACTTGGGCAGGACGGAGTTTCGGTAGCGCGGCTTCTGCGCGCGGAAGAGTTCCCACGACGGCATCGAGACGACGCGCGTCGCCACACCCTGCTTCTCGAGTGCCGTGCGTGCTGCGAGTGCGAGATGCACTTCGGAACCGGTGCCGATGAGAACCAGCGCGGGTTTGGGCGCCGACGCCTCGGCGACCACGTACGCGCCGCGCGCAACGCCGGCGTGGATGCGCTCGCGGTCGCCTTCCAGCACGGGCAGTGCCTGGCGCGTCAGCACGAGGGCACGCGGTCCTTTCATCGTGAGCGAGTGCGCCCAGGCAGCCGCGGTTTCGTTGCCGTCGGCGGGACGGAATACCGTGAGCCCGGGAATGGCGCGCAAGCTCATCACGTGTTCCACCGGCTGGTGCGTGGGCCCGTCTTCACCCAGGCCGATGGAGTCGTGCGTGAACACAAACGTCGTAGGCACGCGCATCAGCGACGCAAGCCGAATCGACGCGCGCATGTAGTCGGAGAAGACAAGAAAAGTGCCGCCAAACGGAATCACGCCGCCGTGCAGCGCCATGCCGTTGAGCATCGCACCCATCGCGTGCTCGCGCACACCGAAGTGCAGGTTGCGCCCTTCGTCGCTTTCAATGCCGAAGACCGGCGAAGACTCGATGCGCGTGTTGTTGGATCCGGTGAGGTCCGCGGAGCCGCCCATCAGCGTGGGGATCACCGACGCGAGCGCGTTGATCACCTTGCCTGACGCCGCGCGCGTCGCCACCGGCTTGTCGGACGAGAACAGCGGCAGCGACTGCTTCCAGTCTCTGGGAAAGCGGTCTGCGCGCGCGGCCTCGAAGAACGCGGCGCGCTCCTTGTGCTTGCGCGAAAACTCGCGCAGCGCCCCGCTCCACTCACGCTGTGCCTCCACCCCGCGCGCCGCCGTGGCGCGGAAATGGGCCCGCGCGTCGTCCGGGACATGAAACGCGGGCTCCGCGGGCCAGCCCAGCTTCTCGCGCGTGGCGCGCGCGGCGTCCGCGCCCAGCGGTTCGCCGTGCGCTTTTTCGGAGTCCTGCTTGGGGCTGCCAAAGCCGATGTGCGTGCGCACGCGAATCAACGACGGCCGCTCGCGCTCGCGCTGTGCCGCGCGCAGCGCCTGCTCGATGGCGTCCACGTCGTTGCCGTCTTCCACCGCCAGCACGTGCCAGCCGTACGCGGCAAAGCGCGCTTCCACGTTCTCCGTGAATGCGAGCGAGGTGGAACCGTCGATGCTGATGTGGTTGTCGTCGTAGAGATAGATAAGCTTGCCGAGCCGCAGTGTCCCCGCGAGAGACGCTGCTTCGCTGGCGATGCCTTCCATGAGATCGCCGTCGGAGACGATGGCATAGGTGAAGTGATCCACCACCGGTGTCGTGCCCTCCACGTTCACGCGCGCCGCGAGGTGCTTCTCCGCAACCGCCATTCCCACACCCATCGCGAAGCCCTGACCCAGCGGTCCGGTGGTGGCTTCGACGCCGGGCGTGTGCCCGTACTCGGGGTGACCGGGTGTGCGGCTCTCCCACTGGCGGAAATTCACGATCTCTTCCAGCGGGAGGTCGTAACCGTACGCGTGCAAGAGCGCGTACAGGAGCATCGAGCCGTGGCCGGCGGAGAGGACAAAACGGTCGCGGTTGAACCAGGCCGGGTCGGCCGGGTTGTGGCGCAGAACACGGTCCCACAGCGCGTAAGCCATCGGGGCCGCTCCCAGCGGCATGCCCGGGTGGCCGGACTTTGCGCGTTCCACGGCGTCAACGGCGAGAAAGCGCAGGGTGTCGACGCAACGGCGGTCGATTGCTTGCATGCGGGACGGCTCCGTGGGACGGGGTGGACGCGAAGCCGCGGAAACAGCGGCCGGGGCCACACTAACCAAGCATCGGCGACACGATCAAGAGGATTTGGGAGAGGGAGAAAGGGGCGTGGGTACGGCGCAAACTCGCCCCCGCCCGGTGTATTTCGGGTCAGCGCCCCACCAGAGGAGGTCTAGTTGGAGGTGGTCGGTTGCCCGATCTTGCGCCGCCCGGAATACTGTCGGACGGGGTAACTTGTGCGTTAATTATACGCTCAATCAACCCGTCAGCAAACAGATTATTTAGCGTGCGGAAGCCTCAAATCGCTTGTGACGCCGTGCTACAAGCGGCCTGGGCGAGCCGCTTAGACCTGGGCGTGCGGCTTTACGGCCTGCAGAAACACCGACTTGGTGGTCAGGTCTGCGTCCGACATGGAGCGAAACCGTGGTGCAAGCTCCGCGCGCGTGATGTCGCTGGGGATGGTGACGCGCCGCTCATTCACGATGCGAAGCCCCGAGCCCGCCAGAAGCTGCACGTGCGTGGACGCGGGTTCGCGATTGAGCAGAAACGGGCGCTTGCCGCGCATGATCTTCCACACCAGATCGGAAATCGCCCAGTGACCGTTCCAGGCCGCGGTCAGGCGGTGCGAGTAGAAACCAATCTGATGACTCGCAGAGCCGCCCGGCTTGAGCCACGCGGCCAGTGCGGCGTAGGTGGGCTCCAGGTCGTCGACGTGTTCCAGCACCGCCTGCGAGTACACCATGTCGATGGATTCGCGGCGCAGCACGGAGGGGTCCAGCCACGGCGCATGGTAGCGAATCGAGATTTCGCCGCCGGGCTGGTTCATGCGCGTGAGTGCCTCGCGGATGGCATCGACGCGCGCGGGCTTGAGACTCGCGTCGAGGCGCGCGTCCGTGAGGATGTCGCGCGGGAAGTCGTACGAATCGAGATACGGCTTCACGTCCGGAAACTCGGTGGCATCCGGGATCGGCGTGCGCGCGCGCAGCAGGGCCGCAATCTCGTCCAGGAAACCAAAGTTGCGCGACTGCACCGGGTAGTCGACCACATCCAATCCCACATATTCCGACGCCCCCGTAAGCAGGGCCGTGAGCCCGATCCCGAGCGAGTCGCCCGGTCCCAGTTCCGCCACGACGCGCGGGTTGTCGTTGAGCCCCGACGCGTGCGCCATGGCGAGATGGCGCATCCAGACGGCGTAGCAGTAGCGCGCTGAATCCGTGCCGCGGGTGACACGCGCCGAGAACAGGCGTTCGACGGGCGGAACGTAGGTCACGATACCGTGCACGAGCGGCTTCAATCCGATGCGCATGAGTCCACCATTTCAGCCAGGGTTGCAAGGTTGGGAACTTCGAGATCCGGGACCGCGTGCGAGAGAGCGGTTGCACCCTCGCCGGGCTTGTCGTGGCGCCGGTTCACCCACACTGTCGCGACACCGAGAGCGCGCGCGGGTGCGACATCGTGAAAGCGGCTCTGTGCCGCATGCAGCCAGTGCTCGCGCGGCACAGCAAACGTTTCCAGCGCACGCGCAAAGTTGGCGGGCGACGGCTTGTAGCCCCCGACCTGCTCCGCGGTCACCACGTAATCGAACGGTACTTCGAGCCAGCGCGACGTAGCCGCAAACAGGTCGTCGTCGGTGTTGCTGATGATCGCAAGCTTCACGTGCCGGTGCAGGCGGCGCAACGCGGGCACGGTGTCCGGGAACGGCTTCCAATCCGGCAGCGAGTCCGCGAGCGTATCCAGATTTACGCGCGCGGCCGGCGCACCGTACGCGGTGGCCAGTCCGCGCATCACACCGCGCAGTACGTCGCGGTAACGCAGGTACTCTCCGGCCTCGAGTTGTGTCTCGAGCAGCGCGTAGCGCTCCAGGATTTCGTTGTCGCCGGCCCCGGGTGCAAACTCGGCGCGAAACGGCGCCAGCGCTGCGAGCAGCCCTGACTCCCAGTCGATGAGCGTGCCGTAGCAGTCGAAACTGATGACTTTGAACGGGCGGAGATTCAGCATGCGGTGGTCAGCGCACGCCGCCGGAGGGCCCAAGGCGCACGTACTCGTCCCAGAACGCGCGGCGCGGGAAGTGGCGGACCAGCATGTAGACCGAGATGGCGGCCAGCACGAAGAAATCACCCAGCCCGCGCCCCATGATGTAGAGCGTGAAGCCCAGGATGGCCGGTATTTCCGCCATGGCCGCCGACATTACGGCCGCACTCTTGAGCCGCGAAAGACGCAGCAGCGGGTGCGCGGGCGCCTTGCGCAATACGACCACCTTGAGAATCGTGGACACAAAAACCACGACACCGGCCACCGCGAACAGAACCAGACGCAGTGTTGTAAATGCAGGACCCGGCACGGGCGCGGGAAGCGTTCGGTTCAGCATCAATACCGCCGCGATCAGAATCACAATGGAAACGCCGATGGCGCCGATCAGAATCGTGGTCTGGCGGTACCCGGCCTCAACGGCGTTCGGGGGCAGTTCAGCGGATCCGTTCTGGACGGAGGCAGCGCTCACGTAATCACCTCAAGGTTGAAACTAGGGTTCCTTCCACTGGTAGCCGCACTGCGTGCACGACCAGCGGCGGTCTTTCCAGGGAATCAAGAACCCCAGGAGAAGGATGAAGAAACCCGCCGCACGCCGGCTGTAGCGACTGTAATAAACGTCGTAGGAGCGGCAGCGCGGGCAGATCATCTCGCCGTCGGCCGGTGTCCCCGCCTCCGCGACCACCACCAGGCGCGGCTCCGGTCGCAACACGTCGCGCGCGTGCGCCAGTTCGGCTAGCGGCACCATCAGCTTGACGCCGCCGATGGCGTTGGAGAGAAACCAGTCGACACGCACCAGGTACTCGTCGCTCATGACGCACGGGATGCCCTCTCCTTCGAGCTTGCCGCGCGCGAGATGCGCCTCGAAGGGCTGGCTGAACGACGCTACCTTCACCCATCCGTCCATGTTAGTAGTCCTGGTCCTCCAGGAGGTGCTGCCATTCACTGACCGTTTCCATCCCGTACGTTGCAACGTAACGGCGGTCGTATTCAGCCTCAAACTCCGTGCGCGCGTTGCCTGTGAGCGACATCACGTCGCGCGTCCCTTTCAGCACCTCATTGAACACCCACGCGTCGGCCGCCTTGCAGCGTCCCGACCAGCGGGCCAGCTCGCGAAACGTCATGTCGAAAAACGCGATCACCGGAATGCGCTGCTTGCCACCGGTAAGATACTCGTTCATGAGTTCGGGGTGCTCGTCCCGGCGCACGACGCTCAACACCATGGCGGGCACTTCGTCGCAGACCCGGGCCGTCATGGCCACGTTCTGCACCACGTCGGGGCACCAGTCCTCGACGATGGCCAGCACCTGCAGCGGCGTGCGTCCGTTGAAGAAGGAGAGCGTGTCCTCGTCGAACTCGAATGCGTCGTAAAACTTGCGCATGCGGTCGGCATTCTCGCGCGCGGACTCAAGGTACTGTTTCCACGACAGGCCCTGGTTGTAGTACGGCGCTACGTCGATCTGCGGCTCCGGCATCCGATGCTCCTTGGAAGGGGGTTACGCCTCCATCATAGGCGTCGAGGCGCGGGGAGGCAAGCGGGACCGGCTTCCCGGCGGGGCGGATCAGCGCAGCGAGATGACACCTGCAAAGCGCCCGGTGACGCCCTTCTCGGCGCGATGCGAATAGAACAGGTCGGTCCGGCACGACGTGCACAGACGCGCGATCTCGATGCGGTCTTCCATGACGCCGGCCTCCATGAGGATCAGTTCATTGGCGCGCCACAGATCCAGCATCTTCTTGCCCTCGTTGACGCCGGCGCGAAAGCTCCCCGCCGACGCAAAGTCGGGGTCGGCCAGAACTTCTTCCGCGATGTCGGGCTGCTGCATCACGAATGCGTCCACCACTTCCGCGCCCACTTCGTAACAACAGGGCCCGATGGACGGGCCGATGGCCGCGATCACGTCGTGCGGTCGCGACCCGAACTCCGTGTGCATGCGTTCCAGCGTGGAGACCGCGATACCGGCCACCGTCCCGCGCCAGCCCGCGTGAGCAAGGCCCACCGCCCGATTCACGGGGTCGAAGAGAAAGATGGCGGTACAGTCGGCGGTGAGGATTGTGAGAGGCACGTCGCGACGCGCGGTGACCAGCGCGTCGGTGTCTTCGAACGCCGGTCCGGTGTGCCCCGCGGGCACGACCGCAACATTGGTGCCGTGCACCTGCTTGCCGAACACAAGCGGGCGTGCGGCGTCGGTGGCGATGGCGGCAACCCGCGCGCGGTTGCGGGTCACAACCTCCGCGTCATCGCCAGAGCGAAGCCCAAGGTTCAACGTGGCGTACGGACCCGTGCTTTCGCCGCCGTGTCGTGTGGTGACAAACGCGTGCACGTGGTCGCGCGCATCGAAGGATTCGAAGGTGAGATAGCGGACGCGGTTGTGCTCGTGGTCATGCATGCGCGGCCGCGAGCATAGCACGGAGCGGCGCGGTTCAGGCCACACTTCCGGCCCGGCGCCGGTTGCGCGCAACCCACGCGCCGGCGAGGCACCCGGTCGCAACGCCGGTCGCGATCCACAGCCACGCCACGCGCTGCACGCGCTGGATGGGAATCACACGCGCGCCGTCGCCCACCACGGTGAAGCCGGCCCAGTAGAACGGGTGCGACGTGGACGGGTTGGAACGCACCGCGGCCTGCGCGAGGCGGAGTGCGGTTGCCACCGTTTTGCCGCGCGCGAGTTCGTCGTAGAACGCCGTCATGAGGCGGGCGGTGGCCGCGTCGTCGACCGGCCACAGGCTGGACACCACGACGGGAACACCGGCACTCACAAACGCGGAGGTAAGGCCCAGCACGCCCTCGCCGCTGGTTCTGCGCCCGCCGGCGGTCTCGCAGCCGGCGAGTACCGCGAGCGCGTACGGGAGACGGGTGCGCGCGATCTCCCACGCGCGCACCACGGGGCCGGTGGCGAACTCGCGCGAGAACGTCGTCGAGTCCGCCGGTGCGCCGCCGCGCAGCGTGGACGCTCCAGCGTTGGCGGGTGCTTCCACGTCGGCGTAGAAACCGGATTGCCACGGCGAGTCGTCGTTGACGCGTGCGTGGCCCGCGATGTGCAACACGTCGCCCGCTTCGCCGCGTGCCAGCGCGGCGACGTCAACGATACCAAGTTCACCCGAGGCACCGTAGCGGCGCGCGATCAGGTCGGCTTCCTGTGCGGCACCAGGCAGGCTGTGCGCCGCCATCACGACGACGCGCGCCGTACCATCACCGGCGCCGGGATCGCGAGCCGGCATTAGAAATCCCGCCGACGGAACCTGCGACACATCCATGCGATCGAGCAGCGTCACACCGTCCACGCGCAACGCGCCGAACGGAATCGAGGCCATGAAACCGTCGGGTGCCACAATCAGCCGGTTGCACGCGGCGATCTCGTTTGCAAAGGCACCCAGCACCGTCTCGCCCAGCGTTGCCTGCAGGGTTGCGAGCACCTCGGCGGGAAACGCCTGATGACTGGCCGGCGCCGGGCTCGCGAGTACATCCCGGAAAACCCCCACGCGCTCCGCAAGCTCCGACGCCCGGTCGGGAATGCGGTGCACGCGCAACGCTCCGCGCGTGACGCCGAACACCCACACGTGCTCGCGACCCGCGAAGATGTCGATGAGAATGTCCCCCGGTGCCAGCACATCGCGCTGCAACGCGTCGGCGCTGGCCAGCGTGCGCGCATCGGATTGCGACGCGGGTCCGCCCGGGCGCGGGTCGCGCACGCGCTCTTCGAGCGTGCGCGCCTTGACGCGCTGCAACAGGTCGTAGAACTCGCGCTCGCCCGCCGCCTTGTCACCGTCGGCGCGAACCAGCAGAACTTCGCTGGCATCCACCAGATCGGCCATGACGTGCGCGCCAAACGCCTCGCGCCATTCGGCCGAACCCGCGTCCACGCGCGCGACTTCCATGGAATCGAGGGCCGAGTGCAGTGCGGCGACCGCGCCAGCCGTGTCGTTCAAGCCGTGCCGGCACTGGCTCTCGATGATGCGCGCGGACACGCCCAGATCGGTGCGTCCGCTGGCATCCGCGATCTCGCGCACGGACTCTGCGACCGGCAGCGCCTCGGCATGCCGCTCCAGCCGCTCCAGCAGACTCGCGTACTGCAAATCCAACAGCGACTGCACCATTTCCTCCGGCGCGTCGCGCTGCGCGCTGGTGAACGGAGCCAGAACCCGCACGGCGGCGTCCAGGCTGTCAACCGACGCGAGTGCCTCCGAGATGCCCATTGCAGCCAGCGTGCGGCGTTGGGCTTCGAACACAAACTCGCGATCCAGCAGACTGCGATAGAAGCGCAGGGCGGTGTGGTTGCGCCCCACGTCCAGGTGCTTGCTCGCCAGCGCCACCGTGGTCATTTCCTCCATGTCCACGTAGCCGGAGCGCTCGCACACCGCGAGACACGCTTTCATCATCTCCATCGCGCGCTGGTTCTCGCCCAGATAACTCCACGCTTCGGAGAGGTTCAGCGTCGCCAGCGCCTGGCCGCGCGTAAACCCGATGGCGTCGGCCAGTTCGCGCGAGCGCTCGAGGTAGCGCACCGCCTGGTCCCAGTTGCCAACTTCCATGTCCAGGTAACCCAGGTTGTTCAGGGCAAAGATCTCGGAGAGCCGGTAGGTGTGGGTGCGTGCAAGCTCCCACGCGCGCCGGTACCAGCGGCGCGCTTCGTCCGGGTCGCTGAAAGCGCGGTGCAAGAGACCGACGTGCAGATACACACCGCAGGCGATGTCGGGACGGTCGATTGTTTCAAGCAGGCGCAAGACCTCGTCGTAACCCTGTCGCGCCCGTTCCAGGTCGCCGCGCTTGACGTCGCGGTAGGCCAGGTTCTGCATCGCCACGACCTGCCCGTCAACGATGCCGGCGCGGCGCGCCAGGTCGAGCTCGCGTTCGAAGCACGCCATCGCCTGGTCAAAATTTCCGCCGTCGCGAAGTACGTAGGCTTTGAAGTGGAGAGCGGGAAGCAGGCCCAGAGTGTCCGCGTGCGCTTCCGCGATGCGGATGGCCGCGTCAAACTCGTGGCTGGCTTCCGCCTGCCGACCGGTGGTGATGAGAACGCGCCCGCGCTGAAAGTGGTAGCGCCCCAGCATGAGCGAGTCGCCTAGGGCGGAAGCGCGCGCTTCCAGCGGTGGAAGTTCGGTGAGGACGGAGTCGTACAGACCGGTGTTGAAGAGCCGCGTGAGGCGTGTCTCGTCCCTGCTCGTGGGAACGCGCGCGGTTGCCGCGCGTCCGACGGCCGCGAGCACGACGACGAGCACCGCGAGTTTCAGAAACCGGTGACTCACGACGGGATGCGCTCCGACTTTACGGTGCGGTGACGGAACCGGGCTCGGTGGAGGCGATGGTGTCGCCCGTGTGCAGCGCGTGCACGCGCCACGTAATCGCGCTGCCGGACAGAACCGCGTCGGGGATGTCGCTGCGATGGATCACAAGCCGCGTGTCGCGGGTTGTGGATCGAAACACGGTTTCCAATGCCGGTCCGTACACCACCACTTCATAACCATCGGCCTCTGCATGCGCGCGCCACGACAGCTCAACCCCGCCCTCGACGACGCGCGGTTCAAGCAGCGAAAAGGCCTGTGCGACGTCGGTTGCCGGCGCGCGCAGCGTGACGATTTCGGGATTGCGGTTCTGCAGGAGCACAGCCGCCGCGAGTGCAACCACCGCGGCCACCGGTATCAGTCTCGCGGGGCGAAGCCACGCGGAAAGCGAGGCCTTCCCGCCCGCGGGCGGGTTCGGGGCGCCGGTGGCGTGCGGGTTCGCAAGCGCCTCCACCGTTGCGTTCAGGCGCGAGCGCGCCGCGGTGAGGCCAGCGTCCGGAATGTCTTCCGCGCGTAGAAACGCAGCGTAGGAGTGCAACAACGTCCGGCAGCGCGGACAACGCTCGAGCTCGGCCCGCATCGGCTCACTACCGACCAGCTCGAACACGTCGCTGATCCGCTCGACGGAGATGCAGGTGTGGGATCGATCCGCGCTCATCAAGTTTGCCTCCCCGTTTGGAAGTTCAACGGTGCTCCTGGTCCAAGGCCGCGCGCAACTTGCGCCGCGCGCGCTGCAACACTGCGCGCGCGCCCGACGCACCACTCACTCCCAGCCGCTCGCTCACGAGTCCCACCGGCATTCGTTCGATGCAGCGCAGCCAGATGGCCTCCTGCTCCTGCGCGTCCAGCGCAGTTCGAATGAGCTCCAGCAATCGCGCTTCTCCCAGATCTTGTTCCAGCTCGGCGTCCGGCGCCGGCATCGTGGCCGGGAGATGGTCCACGCCTTCGTCATCGACCAGCACGTCCACCCGACGACTCGCGTCGATGCAGCGATTACGCGCGATGGCAAACAGCCAGGATGAGAAGCGCGAACGCCCCTCAAACCCGTCCATGCGCTGCCAGGCGCTGGTCAGGACGTCCTGCGAAAGGTCGAGCGCCCGCTCACGGTCACGCGTGTAGCGGTAGCACCACAGGTAGACCGCGTCGCGGTACCGGCCCAGCAATTCGGCGGCGGCAGCCCGCGCGGCAGCCGTGCCCGGTTGCAATCGAAGCACATCGAGCAGAGCCGCATCGTCGTCCGGACGGGGGGCCGTCATCTGTTTAGACGATTCGTCCACGAAGTATCACGGGCCTTTTTTGGTAGGAAACGCGCGCTACCCGGCAATCTTGGCCGGGTACCACGCCCAAGACGATACCACAGGGCGCGAGTGCCCAGTGTTCAGAAAACATTGTGGAAGGGAGATTGCGCCTGGCCAGACGGCATCGAGCCATTCCAAGGCCGAACCTCGCTAGAAAGCGTACCTGAGGTCGTGCGTCCTATTGGCCGCCAGCGCCGTGGTGCGTACCCGACGGGTGTAGTAGTCGCCCCACGGCCCCGGGAGCACCGTTTTCTCGTAGAAAAGCCGACGTGCGAGGAGATCCTGTACGCGCCACGGTCGACTCGAGAGTCCGAGCAACATCGCCGAGGTTACCCGATTCCCCTTCTCGCGACGACGCTTCATGTAGTTACGCCACACCTGGAAGATCACAAGCTTCTCGATCGACGCCTGCCGCCGCTTGGCCCACGCAATCGTCTCCCGCTTATGGGCGGCAGTGCTATGCCGGATCATCAGGTCCAGGACATTGATCTCCCACAGGGGATTGCGTTCATCACGCCGCCGTTTCGAGGACGTAACCTGGTGAGCGACGTGGCACCCAAACGAGCCGACCGCCCGTGGGTAGGCCCGATGGTCGTCGCTCCGAATCGCGGCTGTTCGCGATAACAGCGGGGCCAGTAGCGCCCTCACCCCCGCCTCGATCGCGCGCGGATGCGCCCGGCCCAGGCTCGTCTCAAGCGCCAACCGCCGCCTCTTCTGCCCCGCCGTCATCCGTCCCTTGCGCCGCAATGGACTGTCGGTGTGGTAGAGGAAGTAGCCTGTGTCGACATCCACGGCAACGTTGTGGTGAAACGGGAAGTACTGACTCCACTCGAATGTTTCGAATCCGTCGATCGCGATTTCGTTCAGTCTCGAGATCCTCGAGAGTTCTCTTGCCTGGACAAGCAGACAGTGACGTCCCAGACGCGCGACCTGGTGACCCACCGTCGACGGACTACAAACAAGGGCCCGCGCCATCTGCCGGTTTCCCATGCAGCCGACCACCATGGAAACGATGCGGGGGGAGAGTTCGGGACGCTTCTGCCAGTAGGAAGTAGAGAAGGTCTGGGTGCTGAAGTGTCGCTTGCACGCACGACATGTAAACCGCTGGATACGGTGAGGGCGTTGCTTGCGCTCATAGAAGCCCCTGCGCACGCAGGGCCAGTCGGGCGACAAGGTATTGAAGTAGCAGCAAGTTGGATTGGGACAGTGCGGAGGAACCCATCCCGTCGTTCCCGTACCCATGCCACGGTATCCGCACGCCCCGTGCCATGCACAATTTCCCGGCCACAACCTACTCGATGCGGGTCCCGCCATACAGGAAGCGGGTAACGCTGTTGCTCTTGAGGTAGTCGTGGGGATAGCCGGCCTCTATGCGGCTGGCCTCGTCGAGCTTCTCCATTTGCGCGGACGATAGCTCCAGGGTGGCCGCCGCGAGGTTGTCCTGCAATTGCGGAAGCGTGCGCGCGCCCAGCACCACGCTGGTGGTGCCGGCCTTCTGCATAACCCAGCGGATCGACACGCGCGACGCCGGCTGCCCGGTCTCGGCGGCCACCGCCTCCACCGCGGACAGGATGGCCAGGTTGCGATCTTTGATGCGGCCCTTGTTGGTTGCAGCGCGCAGCGACTGGTCCAGGTCATCGGTGCTGCCCGCGGCCGTTCGCGCGTACTTGCCGGTCAGAAAACCGCCCGCAAGCGGCGACCACATCACACCCGCCAGTCCGAAGTCGTGACACATGGGCAGGATCTCGCGCTCGATCGAACGCTCGAGAAGCGAGTACTGCACTTGCATACCGATGAATGGCGACCAGCCGCGCAATTCGGCCAGCGTGTTGCCGCGCGCGACAATCCAGGCCGGTGCGTTGGACACGCCAACGTGCAGCACCTTGCCGGCGCGCACCACGTCGTCGAGGGCACGCATGACCTCGTCGACCTGCACGGTGTCGTCCCACGCGTGAATCCACAGCACATCGACGCACTCGGTGCGCAGCCGTTTGAGGCTCGCCTCCAGGGATTGCACGAGATTCTTGCGGTGGGTGCCGCCCGAGTTGGGATCGCCGGGCCGCATGGTCAGCGCGTACTTGGTGGCGAGAACAATTGAATCGCGACGCCCGGCCAGAAACTCGCCGAGCAGCGTTTCCGACGTGCCGTTGGTGTAGAAGTTGGCGGTATCAACGAAATTGCCGCCGGCTTCGACATAGGCGTCGAAGATCCGGCGGCATTCGTCTTTCTCAGTGCCCCAACCCCACTCGGTACCAAATGTCATGGTGCCGAGGGAGAGCGGCGAGACTCGCAAGCCGCTCTTCCCCAGCAACCGGTACCGATCAAGGGTTGCCACCGGGCGGTTCCCTGTTTGGATCCGGACGGCCGCGATCATTGCGATCGCCACGATCGCGGTCCCCGCGATCAAAACGCTCGGGGCGATCCCCGCGCTCACCGCGTTCCGGACGATCCCCGCGGTCGCCTCGCTCGGGACGATCCCCGCCCGGGCCACCCATGCGGCCCGAACCCCCGCGCGAACCCCGGCGACGACGGAGCATGTCTCCGCGGTCACTCCTGGGCTCACGCATGGCGCGCGGCTGATCGTCGGCACGCGTCGCGTTGGCCTTGCCACGCACGAAACGCTTGAGCTCGAAGAGCAGGTCAAAGAGGTCGTTCCAGAACTTGCTCAGGAACGCCAGCACAACGCCCGTTACCAGCACGCCGACGGCATCATCAACCAGATCAATGCCGTAGAAATCGAGGTAGGAGCCAAAGGCCGGCTCGCCGCGCAACATCGCAATGACGTTGATACGGGCGAGAAGAGAGAGTCCAACGCCAATCGCCATGGCGCGGCCATAAATGGTGCGCATGTTGGCAAAGCGTCCGGTCAGGTCAATGTCACCGAAGCGCCAGAAATTATTGAGCACGGTGACGAACATGCTCGCAACCGCGAGCAGGCGCATGACTGCGCCAAATGACTGATAATCCACGTAGTTCCTCCTAGTGGAGTGGTAGCGACCATACTAGCCGCGCATGGGCCGCGGCGTCAATCGCCGGGTAAAAAGGCCGCCGGTACCGCCATGACGCGCCCGTCGGCCACCGTGAGCACGCGGTTGCACGCAGCCAGCAGCCCTTCGTCGTGAGACGCCAGGACAACCGCACTCCCCGATGCGCACGCGCGCTCGATCACGCGCTCCAGCACGGACAGGCCCGCGCGATCCATCCCGGAGGCGGGCTCGTCGAGGAGCAAGAGGTCTGGCGCCAGCGCGACCGCAACCGCCAGCGCCACCCGTCTCATCTCGCCCGCACTGAGGTGAAAGGGCGAACAGTCTGCAAGCGCGTTTGAATCGAGCCCGACGTCGTTCAATGCCGCATGCGCGCGTGCGCGCGCTTCCTCCCGCCCGAGCCCCTGCCGCTCGAGTCCAAACATGACCTCTTCCTCGACGGTTTCGGAGAAGAACAGGCGTTCGGGGTTCTGCGGCAGGTAAGCGACGCGCACGGTCTTGTCGCGCACGACGGTTCCGCCGCTCGGGTCCAGCGCCCCGCCCAGGCACAGGAGCAGCGTTGACTTCCCCGCGCCGTTGCGCCCCACCACCCCCACGCACTCGCCTCGTGCAATGGCGAGCGTCACGCCCGTAAGCACCGGGAGGTCTCGGTAGCCCATCGCGGCGTCGGTCGCGGCTACCAGAGTGGCCGTGTCACGCGGGGGAACCTCGGGGCGCCGTCTCGCAACCGCGCGGGCTGTAACCGGCGCACGCGCCGTGTCACCCTGCGCGCGACCGTCCAGCAGAGAAACCCGCGCGCGTGCGTGCGGCACCTCATCGCCCGGTGTCGTCCACACGATGGCCGTGCCGTTCCGATTCAACTCTTCCACAAATGCGACCACGCGGTCGCGTGTCTCCGCGTCGAGGTAGGCGAGGGGTTCGTCCAGCAACAGCACCGTGGGGCTCTCGAGCCACACGGTGGCCAGCGCGAGGCGCTGCTTCTCGCCGCCAGACAATGCGTGGGGGTTGCGATCCAGAAGACCCGCGAGCGCGAAGCGCCGCACGGCATCTTCTGTGCGCGCGCGGCGCACGGAGTCATCCAGCGCGTGTGGCATCGACAGCGCCAGTTCATGTCGCACACTGGAAGCCACAAACTGGTTGTCGGGTTCCTGCAGCAGGAGGGCGACGCGCGTCCCGGGCGCGCGCTCGACACGGCCTTCCGTGGGAGCAATCACGCCCGCAAGGACGGAAAGCAGGGTCGTCTTGCCGGAGCCGTTGTCACCCGACACGGCGATCCAGTCGCCGGCGTCGACGCGCAGGGAAACCGAGTCCAGCGCGCGGCGCGCGCCGTAGTGGACGGTGGCGTTGTGGAGGGTCAGGAGCGGGGCGGGCACGGCGTCACGACGCCGACCACGCGCGACGCACCACGTCGTACACGTCGATCAGCGAGCGCCCGGTCTTTTCCGCAATGACGCGGCAGGCTTCGTACTCGGGACTCATGCGGCGCGACCCGTCGGGCAGAGTCGCAATCTTAACCTGCACCGGGCCGAGCGGTGTTTGCACCGTGGCACTCTCACGCGGCAGTTCCACGCGCCCCTCGCGCGCGACCCGCAGGCCAAGCGTCGTTGTCTCCGCGAAGAGCAGCGCACTCATGGCGTCGACATCGCGTTCTTCCGCAATGAGCGTGATCTCAACCCCGGGGCGGTTCTTCTTCATCTGCACTGGCGTGTAGTAGATCTCGCGCGCACCCGCGGCGAGTGCACGCGTCATCAGATGTCCGTAAGACTCGGCCGGCATGTCGTCGATGGTGCAGCGCAGGATGGCCACCTCGCGGGCGACGCCCGTGGCCATGTCTCCCGTCCACACCCGGACCACGTTGGGCATCCCGTCGCCGCTGTCGCGCGTTCCGGCGCCGTAACCCACGCGGCCCTGTTCCACCCGCGCGTCGGCGGCGAGCGGTGTGAACACCGCCGCGATGATGGCGGCCGCCGTCGGCGTCAACAATTCCTCGCGGCGTTCCGAGTACGTCACGCGCTGCCCGGCCAGAAGCTCCAGCGTCGCTGGCGCGGGTGCCGGCATTTCGCCGTGTGCGCCGCGGATCACGCCACCGCCGCCCAGCACGAGATTTGTGTAGTGGAACGCGTCAATGCCAAGCGACTCCGCGCACGCAAAGAACCCGGCGATATCGAGAATCGCGTCCAACGCACCGACTTCGTGGAAGTGCACCTTCTCGACGGTGGTGCCGTGCACCTTTGCCTCCGCCATCGCGAGGCGCGTGAAGGCTTCGATGGCATGGGCGCGGGCAACGTCGCCCAGGTGCGGCGCCTCCTCCAGGATGCGACGGATGTCCGACAAGCCGCGGTGGGCGTGCTCGTGCGGGAGGATGACCACGAGTTGTTTGGCGGCAAAGGCGCCGCGCCGCACCGTTTCCACTTCGGCTCGCACCTTTGCAAGCGCCGGCATGGAGAGCACGCGCTCGCGCAACACATCCATGGACGCTCCCGCGTCGAGGAGGGCTGCAAGCAGCATGTCGCCCGCTGCACCCGAAAAGGCATCCACGACCAGCACGCGCGTCACTTGCGCTCCACCCTGCCTGCGCGCCGCGCAACGTCGTGCGCACGCGCCACGATCATGGCGGCGGAACACCCGGCGCCAAATCCATTGTCGATGTTGACGACGGTGACGCCGGCCGCACAACTGGTCATCATGGAGAGCAATGCCGCGAGACCGCCGAAGCTCGCGCCGTACCCCACGCTGGTGGGCAGTGCAATGACGGGTGCCTTGGCGATGCCTGCCACCACGCTGGCCAGCGCACCCTCCATGCCGGCGGCAACGATGAGCACGTCAGCTTCGTCCAGCATGGACTGGTACGCCATCAAGCGATGAATGCCGGCAACGCCCACGTCGTAGATGCGGTCCACCTGACAGCCCAGCATGTCCGCGGTGGCCGCGGCTTCCTCGGCCGCGGGAATGTCGGTGGTGCCGGCGGTGAGCACCAGCACGTAACCCAGCTTGGGGCGCGCCTTCTTTTCCAGCGTGAAGAGGCGCGCACTCTCGTGCCACGCCCCCTCGGGCCAGCGCGCGCGCAAGGCGTCAGCGGCTTCGGGGGCACAGCGCGTCACCAGCAGGTTGGTGTCCTGCTCCAGAATGGACTGGGCGATGGAGAGAATCTGCGGGACGGTCTTGCCCGCGCCGTAAATGACTTCGGGAAATCCGCGCCGCAGCGAGCGGTGGTGATCCACCTTGGCAAAGCCGATGTCTTCGAACGGAAGCGAACGCAGACGCTCCAGCACGTCGTCCTCGTTGACGCGGCCGTGCCTGAAGTCGCTCAGGAGTGCGCGGAGTTTGTCGGCGTCCATGGAGGGATCAGCACTCGGAGGCGTAGCCTTCGAGGCTCACTTCCGCGGCAAAGGGGGTGTCGGCCATGGACCCAATTGATTCGAGGTAGTGCCCGAGCAGATCTTCCACCTCGGCCACGAGTTTGACGTTCATGAGCGGACCCCGCACCTGGCGCGCGTGCGGAATGCGTTTCAGATACGCACCCATCACCTTGCGCGTGGCAATGACGCCGCCCGGCTCGCCCTCGATGGCGGCCGCCTCGCGCACGTGGCGCAGGAGCACGCCGACGCGCTCGCGCGGCGTGGGTGGCGTGTACACGCGTCCCGACAACACCGTCTTCACCTCGTCGAAGATCCACGGGTTGCCAATCGCGGCCCGGCCGATCATCACGGCGTCGCAGCCGGTCTGCTGCTCGATGCGCACCACGTCCTCCGCACTCTTCACGTCGCCGTTGCCAATGACGGGGATGGACACCGCGGCCTTGGTCTCCGCAATCAAGTCCCAGTTGGCCTTGCCGGTGAAACCCTGCGCGCGTGTGCGGGCGTGAATTGCAATCAACGATACGCCGGCGTCTTCAATCGTGCGCGCGAGTTCGCGTACTTTCTCGCCAGTGGGCTTGTCCCAGCCCGCGCGAATCTTGGCCGACACCGGGACACCGCTGCGGCTCACGACCTCGCGGCAGATGTTCCCGAGCAGGTCGACGTCCTTGAGCACGGCGGAGCCGCCGTTGCCGTTGACGATCTTCTTCACCGGGCAGCCAAAGTTCATGTCGACGTAAACCGGCGCCAGGTCCGCGAGGCGCGCCGCGGTCTCGCCCATGCGCACCGGGTCCCCGCCAAAGATCTGCAGCGAAAGCGGCCCGTTGTCGGGATCAAGTCCGTTGATGGCCTTGCAATCCTTCTCCTTGCCGCGCGTCATGGCCTCGGAGCTGATCATCTCGGTAACGACCATGTCGGCACCGTGCTCCAGGCAGATGCGACGAAACGGCGCGGTCGTCACCCCGCACAGCGGGGCGAGGATGACGCGGGCTCCATTGGGAAGTCCGTTGAGGTTGGATCGAACCATAAGTCTTGCAATGTTGGCGGGATACCGCCCCGCTATGATAGCGGCAAAGGGTGTCGGAGGCAACCGGCAACGCTTGCGGCCCCGCCCGTAATTGCCTATCGTAGCCGGTGCCGCGCGGTGGCCCGAACCCTCGCGCCGCGCGCCCGCACCATGCACGACCCTTTCGTCATCACCATCCCGACGCGCGACGCGCACCCGGTGCTCGCCGACTGGTATCGCCCGACACTCCTGGACGGCGGTGACCTGCGCGAGGTGGTCGTGTTGTGCCACGGATTCACCGGGCACCGGCGCTGGGGGTTCATCCCCACGCTGGCGCGGCGCCTGCGCTCGGCCGGCTTTGGCGCCCTTTGCATTGATTTCTCACACAACGGCCACATACCCGCCGACGCCGGCACCACCCCCGGCTTCGACAACGACGCGCCCGCCGCGACCGCACCGTTTGTGTCCCCCAAACTGTTCCGCGCCAATACCATCACGCGCGAACTGCAGGATATCGCGGACGTCATGGACTGGATCACGCATCCGGACGCAGGCAGCGCGGAGCTTGGGATCGCGGAGGACGCGCGTGTCGGTCTGTGGGGACACAGCCGCGGCGGTGTCGTGGCGGTGTTGTACGCGCTCGTCGACCCCAACATCAACGCGCTGGTCACGTGGTCCGCGTCCGCGCACCCCGACCGCTGGACCGATCGCCAGAAGGAAACGTGGCGCGAGAAGGGCGAGCTTGCGTTCACCGACTACGCGTCCGGCACGCGCCTGGCACTCGGCACAGCCCTGCTGGATGACATCGAACAGAACCGCGACTTCTTTGCCGCGGCGGACCGCTCGGTGGATCTCACCATTCCGCACCTGATCGTGCACGGCGAACACGACCCCACCGTGGCGGTCGAGCAGTCGTACCTGTACTACGACACGCCAACCATCCGCGCCGACAAGAAGCTCCTGCGGCTTCTCACCGGTCACACGTTCTCGTACGAAGAGGGAAAAGAGAGCGAGGCGCTGATCAACGCCGGCAAGGCCACCGTGGAATGGTTTGAGACCTACCTGCGGGCTACTTCTTCGGCTGATTCTTGAACTCGGAGAACCAGTTCTCCACGACGCCAAACGTGGTGTGCAGGCTCCGGTCTGTCGTGGGCAGAAGGCGCGAGAACAGGAACCGCTCGCCCTCACCCTCCACCGCGTAGCGCGCGGGTTGCCCGGCCACAAAGCGACCCTGATCGACCTGGAAAAGCACTCGCGGCTTTCCCAGCGACAAGGTCGGTGTGAATGACACGTCGACTTCCATGACGTCCACGCCGGCGAGGTAGTACAGGCGCTTGCCGGAACGTGACCAACGCGGGACGATACCGCCCTCAACCGATACCTGCCACTTGCCGCTCCCGTCGGGAAGCCGGCTGAGGTAGACCTCGCCCTTTCCGGACTCGTCGGACGAATACGCGAAGTACTCGCCGTTGGGTGCCACCGCCGGTCCGTTCTGGCGGGCCGGTCCACTCACCAGCACCCGCTCCCGGGTTGAATCCTCAAGGCTTGCCCACACGATATCGGCCTGATTGCCCGTCTCATTGAAGTCGCGCACGAACACGACTGCCTTCCCATCCGGTGTCACATCGGGTGACATACCCGACCTGATGTCTTCCGGAGTTCCGGTACCGTCTGCGTGCACGCGCTTGATCGTCTGCGTTCCGCCGTCCTGGAAATAGATGAACGCCCCGTCGGCCGACCACGACGGCGAAATTTCGGCCGCGGTTCCATAGGTGACGCGCGTGAGCGTCTCGCGCTCGACGTCGAGCACGCGCACGTCGAAAGAGACCCCGTCGTTGAAACACATCGCGAGCCGTTTGCCATCGGGCGAGAGAGCGGGGTGACCGACGGCGGTCGAGGCCGGCGACGCCGCCGTCTGGAACTCTCCCTTGCGGTTCACCCAGAACAACTGGACCATCCCGAGGTCTCGGGTTCGGCGCGTGATGAGCATGCCGTTGCCGGCCACCTGCGGGTGCGCTGCACTCGCCGCGACCATGAACGGCTCGCCGGTAGCCTCGAGACGGTCGAGTGAGAACGGCAGCGCCCACACACCGGGGTTGGTGGGAGTTCTTCTGAAGAGAACGTGCCCGGTCGGAGAGTAGACCGGGTCCCAGATCCGGAGCCCCGGGAGACGCAGGATGTGTTTGATCTTGCCGCCGGTGATCACCGAGATACGTTCGGGTCCGTCGCGATCGTGCGAGACGACGAGAATGCTGCGCCCGTCCGGCAACAGACTGGGCTCGTGATAATCCTGCACCGAGTCCACACCGGGGCTGCGCCAGACAACAGCGTCGCCGCCGAGCGCTGACACCTCGTACATCCCGCGTGGTGTCCCACCGGTGAACAGGATGCGGTCGTCCGCGGTCCAAACCGCACCCCGACCACCCGTCATGGTTTCAGTAATGTTGCAAAGCGTGGTGCTGTTGCCGCCGTCGAGGCGGTTGCGCATGATCCGCTGGTTCGCGAAGAACGCCACATTCTGGCCGTCGGGCGACCAGAACACGACATCGGCCCCTTCGGAACCGGGGACTTCCCGCGGTTCGGGCTCGGCCCAGTCGCGCACCCACAGCCGGTTGGCATGCACGTACGCAAGGCGTGAGCCGTCGGGTGACAGGCCCAACCGGCCTTCGCTCTCCAGCCCCGTTTCCAGCGAATCGACCAGTACGATCTCGAACTTGCGCAGCGGCGGCTCGGGTGGCGCGGGTACGGTTGCGCGCGCGGCGAGAAACGCCGCCCCGGCGGCGGCTATCGCAACACCAACCCAAACCAGATTGCGCCTCCTGTGTGCGGCGGGTGCGGCGATCACGGCGGCCGTCTCTTCTTCAGGCGCGTGGCGCGCGTGATCGATGGCGATGCGTGCTTCCCCGATGTCGCGCAGTCGCAACTTGGGATCTTTCTCGAAGCAGCGCTTGAGCAGATCGCGGATTGCACGCGGCGTACCGCTCGGGAGCAGCGCGTAGTCGGGCTGGGTCTTGAGTACGGAAGCGAGTGTATCGCTCACGGTCTCGCCGGGAAACGCGAGCTGGCCGGTGAGCATTTCGTAGAGAACGCAGGCAAACGCAAACACGTCGCTGCGCTTGTCCACCAGCTTGCCGCGCGCCTGCTCGGGGCTCATGTACGCGGCGGTGCCGAGAATGACACCCGCGATGGTGGGCGAGCTGGCCAGGATGGTGGGCGACTGTGAAAGACGCGGATCGCGGCCGTCGTCACCCTCCAGTGCCTTGGCGAGACCGAAGTCGAGAACCTTGACGCGACCGTCGGGCGTGATCTTCACATTGGCGGGCTTGAGGTCGCGGTGCACGACACCCTGCTCGTGCGCAAACTCCACCGCCTCGGCGATGTCGCGCGCGATGGGGAGGGCTTCGTCGAGTGAGAGTGCGCCGCGCGCGATGCGCTGTGACAGATCCTCGCCCGGCACGAGTTCGAGAATGAGAAAGCGCGCGCCTTCGTGCTGCTCGAAGCCGTAGATGGCACCAATGCTCGCATGGTTCAGCGAAGCCAAGAGGCGCGCTTCGCGCTCGAAACGCGCGAGACGCTCCGGATCGTTTGCGAAAGCGTCCGGGAGGAGCTTGAGCGCCACGTCACGGCCGAGGCGGGCGTCGCGGGCGCGGTACACCTCGCCCATTCCGCCCGCGCCGATCTTCTCCAGAACTTCGTAATTGCCGAGGTGCTTTGGGAGCATGGGGGTCGCGGGAGTATACCCGACGACGCGCCCAGGCTCAATTTTTGTTCCCGACACAAACAGAGAGGGCCCCGTTGCCGGGGCCCTCTCGTGCGAACTGCTGCTCACGGGCGAACTGCTATTTGAGCATCACAATCTTGCGCGCCATGTCGACGCGCCCCGCGACCATACGCACAAAGTACACGCCGCTGGCGGCACCGCGCCCGGCGTCGTCGCGGCCGTCCCAGACCACCGAGTGCTCACCCACCGGCATGGCCTGGTCTAGCAGGCGGCGCACCAACGCACCGTTTACGTCGTAGACCGCAATACGGACGCGTTCCGCGCCCGCGAGCGCGAATTCGACCGTGGTCGTCGGATTGAACGGATTGGGGTGCACCGACGTGACGGTAGTGGTCAACGGCAGTACCTCCGGTGCCTTCTGTCCCAGCGGAGCCGGCGGATCCACCAGCGACCACAGCGGCATCGGGACGGCATCGCCCAGGGCGAAGATGTTCCCGACCAGATAGTCGACGCCGGTCATGGACACGATGTGAACGCCGAGCGGACCGTCGCCGACGAGCCCGCGATCCACGGCCCCGTCGAAGTCCGCGTCCCCGGCGGTCCCGACATCGACGGTGGACGCGTTCATCGCCGGGAAGAACAAAGCCACGTCGTGGAGGCCGTCGTGGTTTATGTCCACCACCCGCTTCTCGACGGGACGCACGACCCCGGCCGTATTGCCAAGGTACACCGAGCGCATGTCGATGCCCGCGGTGTAGAGCGTTGCCGTGGAGGGAAGAATGATTGCAAACCCCTCGTTGCCCGATTCAAACCCACGGCCATCGGCGGTAAAGCCGGTGGACGCAAGGGCTGCCGCGGACTGGTCGTGCGGTACGCGCACACACACCACGGCGTCCGCGGTGTTGCCGGAGGCATCACTCGCGCGATAGACGATCGTGTACTTGCGACCGTCTCCGCCTCCCTGACGCTCTGAACGCAGCGACACACACAGGTCGTCCGTGTTGAGATCCGCATTCTGGATGTCGTTTATCGTGTTGCCGTCGCCCTTGTCGTTGTCGGGCTCGTCCGAAGTAACCGACAGCAGGACAAAGGTGGGCGCGTCGTCGCACACGTCAGTGACTTCGACGGTGGTTGCGCACACCTCTACCAGCTTGTGGTTGGGTGGCCACAGCACATCGCGGCTGAGCACTACCGTGATGTCGGGCGGAGTCGTGTCTTCCACCGTCACCGTGGCCGTGCATTCGCTGGAGTTGTTGGCATCGTCGGTGGCTGTGAAGGTAACCAGCGTCGGACCGAGTGGGAAGCACGCCGGCGCGTCGTTGGTCAACGTGAGCCCGTTGCATACGTCGGTCGCGGTGAATCCCGCCAGCCACGTGGCCACGTCCGTAGCTCCGCAGTCCTCGGTGCACTCAACCGTGATGTCAACCGGACAGTTGGTAATGACGGGGTCCGTCGTGTCGACGATCGTCACCTTGGCGGAACAGGTGACCGTGTTGATAGCTCCGTCCGTCGCGGTAAACGTCACCGTCGTCTCGCCCTCCGGGAAGAAGTTGGGCGCGTCGTGGGTGATGACCACTTCGCCGCAACCCCCGACCGCCGAGACTCCCGCGAGGAAGGTTTGAATGGCGGCGTTCGAAGCCGGAGTTCCGCCCGTCTCCGTACATTCCACTTCAACATCGCCGGGACACGTAAGGACCGGCGGATCGTCGTCGATCGACCACCCCGTGTCCTCCAACAGATAGAGCGCGAGACTCATGTTGTGGTCGGGTGCGGTGTAGCTGGGCTCCATCAACTCGTCCGGCGTCAGCGCGGTCGACCAGTGCGAGAGCGATGAACCGGGTTGGGCGGGATTGGGCGCATGCAGACGCAAGAGCCCGCCGTTGAGACCGGCCGTGATGGGAACGTTCGGGTGCTGACCATTGGCAATCCCGCCCGTCCAGCGCAAGCTGGGATCCGAGATGTTCCCGGCCGCACGCTGCGCGTTGTTCATCGCCGTGTACAGCGACGGTGCAGCACCCGCCTGCTCCATGAAGCGCAGGAAAGTGTCATTGCGATCCATGAAGCGCGCGCCCGTCGCGAGATCGACGAACGTCTGGACACCCAGCCCGTGACCGATTTCGTGCATGACGACCGTCACGAAGTCCCACTGGTTGGGCCCCGGATTTCCATCCAGGCCGTAGTACCACGACCCGCCGCCCAGGCACCCGGGGTTCCCGTTGATGCTGCTGTTGAACGTCGCGTTGATGTCGGGCTGAGTGGCATCGAGATCCACACCGGCGAGCGAGTTTGCAAGTGCAGCCGAGTACCACGTGTTCGCCACCGGTGCATTCGCGAAATCACGATGCACGGTGACGGCACTCGCCGAACCCAGCGTCGCCGATGTAGGCGTACAGTTCTGCGGATCCATCTGGGCGCGGATGTTGATGGTCACCGCACTGTTGATGCACTCGCCCCATAGCTCGGCTGCATACGTGAACGCGTTCAGGCGTGCCTGACCCAGCGTAATCGCGTTGTTGCCGCCGACGGGTGTAAACGGCGTGGCGTCGTTGAACCCCTCGCCCGCTCCGTCGTTGTTCTGAATCACGATGGTCGCGGCCGCGTGGACCGCCACCGGAGTTGCGAACATGCATACGAGCACGCCCGCGGCGAGCACCGCCGCGGCCTTCAGGAGAATGGTACGCATGCTACTTCACTCCCTGGCGCGGCGATGCCGCCTGCGCGGGACTTCCGCACGTGGTGTGCGTGACGCCCGCGGCGTCGATCGTGACCGCCATTGAGTTCTGGAAGCGTCCCTGCAAGTTGACGGTATAGCCACCGCCCGGCCCGAGGTTTCGCTCCTCGGTGAGGCCGTCGTCGGACGTATTGAAGTCGAACGTGGAGTTCTGCGCGGCGGCCGCGAAATCGGCCGGTGTGGGTTCGCGCAATTCACCCGTGACCGGATCAATGGCGACCACCATCCCGGGCGCGGTCGGTTGCGGCGCGCTCCGCGGAGAAAGCGGGTCGAATCCTGCCGGACCGGCGACTGCGGCAAGACCCGCAACAGCCAGAACGGCGACGAGACACGTCACCATGAGTCGTTTCATGTCGTTACCCCCTTGGGGAGGTGAGGCGATTGAGAGTGGAATGGCTTCGGGCCGGGATCTCAAGAGAGGCGGTCGTACTTCCCCGTCACTCGCTGAGAGCGACTCGGGTACGAAGTCCGACCGCAGGATACGCAGGAAGGAAGGCGGAACGGACTTGTCGTTCCGCGCGGAGTATAGCGCCGGGATCCGCGATCTTCAACCGCCAAAGGATCCTGGTGTCCGCGGTTGCGACCAGCCGGAACCGGGATGTATATTGCCTGAACCATGAAACCCCGTCTGGTAGCAATCCTGGTCCTGCTGGTGGTGTGCGCCATCGCCGCCACCCTGGTGTGGCAGCGCGGCAAGTCGCCGGTCGTCCAGCAGGAGAAACTGGTGGAGCAGTTCATCGCGATTCTGCCCGACAGCCTGCAGAACGACCGCGTGCTGGAAGTGCGCCAGCTCTTCTATACGTTGCGCGAGCGGGCGGCCACGGGCGCGGTCAAGCCGGAGACGCTGGACGACATCACGGCCAAGGTGCAGGCCTACGTGGACAAGGGGGCCATCACCGGCCGCGAGCTGGTGCTGCTCATGGCCGACGTCGGCTACTCAACCTACAAGGATGACCCCCGCTACAACCTGGAGGATGGGTCGGTGGACCACCCCGAGTTGAATCCGTCCTCGGCGATGGTAACGATGGGGTTCGATTCGTCGCAGTATGACTCTGCGTTCTGGAGTGATTTCGAGCAGTTCAAGAAGGATCACCCGGAGCTGGTGGAGCACCCCGAGAAGATCGATTCGATCATGCGCGCCAACCCGCGCCTGCGACCGCAGCCTTAGACCGAGCGGCTTTCGCCGTCCAGCACCAGGCGCTTCAGCACTTCCCTTTCCACGTCCCGAAAATTGCGGAACTCCACGTGCGCGATGTTGCGCGAGCGGCAGTGCTGCAGGAGATCTCCCTTCGCAAATACCAGGTCCGCGCTTTCGCACGGACAGCGGTCGGAAAGACCGTCTCCCACGTAGACGATGTAGTAACCCTCATTACGATAGCGAAAGAGGTGGTGGGTCTTGCAGCACCCGCAGTCCGTGCACGCGAGCAGGTCATGCCACGGGAAGTCCACGCGCAGGCGGTCGCCTTCGATACTCAGGCGGTTGGCAAAGAACTCAATCGCACCCAGACCGTTGCGTACCAGCATCTGCTCGATGTACCAGTCCAGGCCGTCGCTCAATACCACGACTTCGATCCCGCGCTGGCGGGCGAAGTCGTGGAAGTCTTTGAAGTAGGGATCAAGACGAAGCGCGCTGATGAAGCGGCCCAGTTCCGTGGTGCAGCAGCGCGCGAGTGCGGCTTCCTGCTCCAGACACTGGCGCGACGAGATTTCGCCGCGCTTCCAGCGCGCGACCACTTCCGACGGATCGCCATCGCGGGCGAAGGTCTGAAACAGCAGGTTGCCCACGTCGTCGCGGGCAACCGTACCGTCAAAATCGCACAGGACCGCGATCTTTTTCATGGCTCGTCGGGGGGCGAGACCCAGCCCTATTTCTTGGGCGCGGGCGCCTTCTTGACGCTGTTCTTTTGTTCGGCCGCGTACGTGAACATTTCCTTCAGCGTGGGATGCTGCTCAATCATCTTGAGCGTCTCCAGCACTTCGGGATCGGACTCAACCACGACCTTGTACATTGCCTTGCGGCCAAACTTGTTGTTCACCGCTTCGCGCGCAATCATGGTGCGGATGTAGTCCACGTTCTCGGGCGTCAGCTCTTCCTTCTTGTACTCAAACTTGCGCGCCGCGATGAACTTGTAGAAGTCGGCCAGGACCGCGTCGCTGGCCTTGAAGTTCTCGGTGATCTTGTGGTCCTTGAGCCACTCAACGGCAAACGAGAAGGCCAGGCCCTCGCGTTCGAGGCGGCGCAAGAGGTCGGTGTACTCGCGCGGCGTGTACTCGATGTCGGGCGTGATCCCGCCGCCGCCGTACACGGTGCGACCACTCGAGGTGTAGAAGATGGGCTTCTCGGCCGCTTCCTTGACCTCGCGGATCTCCGACGTGGGCGCGTCGAGCTTCTCTTCCGGTGCGATGTCTTCACCTTCGCCGTCGGCCATGGCGATGACATCCGGCTCCGGCTTCTTCTCGCGCTCATCCTTGTGGATGCTGCGACCGGACGGCGTGTAGTACTTGGCCGTCGTGAGCTTGACGGCTTCCGTCTCGGTCAGGTTGAACACCGTCTGCACGGTGCCCTTCCCAAAAGACGTCTGCCCCACGACCAGGCCCGCGTCCCAATCCTGCATGGCGCCCGCAAAAATCTCCGAGGCGCTGGCACTGCCCTCGTTGATCATGACCACAACCGGGTAGCCCTTGTGGACCGCGCGGTTGGCCGAGTAGTACTTGCGATTCGAGTTCGCGAGGCGGCCCTTGGTGTAGACAACCAGCTTGTCCTTGTCCAGGAACAGCTCGGACACCTCGGTGGCCGTCTGCAAGAGACCGCCCGGGTTACCGCGCATGTCGATGACCAGCGTGCGCATGCCCTGCTTCTCCAGGTCGCCGATGGCCTCCTGCATCTCCTGCTGCGTCTTCTTGGCAAAGTTGGACACGCGCAGGTAGCCAACGCCGTCCTTGAGCATGCCGTGGTAGGGCACGCTGGCAACGTTGATCACTTCGCGCACGAGCACATAGTCAACCGGCGTTTCCTCGCCCGGGTGCAGGAGCTTGAAGCTGACGCGCGTGCCAGGCTCGCCGCGCAGCTTGCCCACCGCCTTGTCGACGTTCCAACCCTCGGTGACCTCACCCTCGATCTCCACGATCTGGTCGCCGCTGCGAATACCCGCGCGCGCGGCCGGCGTGTCGTCGATGGGCGACATGACGGTTGGGAAGTTGTCGCGGAATGAAATCAGGATGCCAAGGCCGCCGAACTCGCCCTTGGTGCTGACCATCAGGTCTTCGTATTCGAGCCCGTCGAGGTACTGGCTGTGCGGGTCGAGCTCGCTCAGCATGCCCTCGATGGCCTTCTTCATGAGCTGGTGCGTGTCGACTTCGTCGACGTAGTTCTGCGAGACCTTCTCCAGGATCTTCGTAAAGATCTCGAGGTCGTGGTAAACGTCGTTCTGCTGCTGGCGGGCCTTGCCCTGGCCAAACGCGCCGACGGAAACGAGCGAAAGCGCAAGGATGCTGACGGCGATGAGGAGATGTCTTGGGCTGAAGCGCTTCACTGTATTGCCTCCTGGCTGCGAAGACCGAGACCGCTAACCGGCGAGATTATCGTGGTTTGCAACATACATTCCAGATTTCTCAAGCCGCGGTCGGGCCGACCCCGGCGCGGGGCGCCGCGGGCCGTGCTCCCGGCCTAAGCGCCCGAAATATAATATGGATCGAAAGCATGCGGCAACCCGGCCTTTTCCCCCGGCAGGCCGCCTGCTAGACTCCCAACCCTGTTCCCGCGTCCCCTCGGACCCGCGGACTGCGCACCATGCCCCAGAACGACGCACGGTTCATTGTCCTCGAAGGGCTTGACGGAGCCGGGACCACCACCCAGGCCGCCCGTCTGCAGGCCTATTTTACAAACCACGCCCTCGCTAGTTTCATCACGCACGAACCCACGCGCGATCCCATCGGTGCATTCATCCGTCGCATCCTGACCGGTCAGGAGCAGGCGGCGGACGGCTCGCACTACCACCCGGGTGAACACGCGCTCGGGCTCATGTTCGCGGCCGACCGCCGCGCGCACTCGCGGATCATCCAGGAACGTCTGGCTCTGGGCGAACACGTGGTGTGCGACCGTTACCTGTTTTCATCGCTCGCCTACCAGACGCTGGATCGCACGGTCACACCGGACTGGGTGATCGACATCAACGAGGGCTGTGCAGTTCCGGACGTGACCTACTTTCTCGCCGTCCCGGTGGACGAATGTCTCGCGCGCCTGGCGGCACGCCGCGGCGACCCGTCCATTTACGAAACGCGTGCGCACCTGCACACCATTGCGAAGAACTACGATCGGCTTTTGCCGCGCTACGAAGCGGGATTTGGGAGAGTGGTGAGAATCGACGGTACGCAGTCCGTCGACGACGTGCAGCGCGCAATCCTGGCGGATCTGGGCGAGCTTTAGTTCTTTCCAGCCGACATGCGGCGCACGTGCAGGATGCGCTGCAGCACGGTGACCAGCGTTGTCACCGCCAGCAATGCCATGACGGCCATGAGGAAGCGGTAGCCCGCCATGAGACCAATCGCGAGCAGTGCCACGCGCTCCGGTCTCTCCATCACACCCACCTTGCACTCGATGCCCAGCCCCTCGGCACGCGCGCGCGCGTAGCTCGTGAGCATCGACCCCATCAGCGCCAGCAGCACGATCACGGGTTCGTACACCGGATAGTCCACCGGCTGGCTCACGACGTAAATCAAGACACCGCCAAAGAGCACGAACTCGCCGATGCGGTCGAGGGTGGAGTCGATGAAGGCGCCAAACACGGATGCCTTGCCCTGGCGCCGCGCAAGATCGCCGTCGAGCACGTCGCACAGGCCCGCGATCAGGAGGAAGATGCCGCCCCCGAGCAACGACCCGCGCGCCACCACCACCGCACCCCATACCGAGAACGCAAGGCCAAAGCACGTGACGAGCAGCGGCGAGACGCCAAACGAGGCCAGCACGCCGACGACGGGGTCGAGCACCTGGCGGGCGTTGTGTTGAAGGGCGCGCTTGTCCATGGCGACGGAACCTAGCACCGCGTGCGCGGAGCGTCAATCACTTGAGTCATCCTGCGCGACGCGACGCCGTCCCACGCCTTTTACCACCAGCACGAACTCGCCGCGCGGTTCCGCCTTTGCAAAGTGGTCGCGCACCTCGACGGCGGTCCCGCGTACCACTTCCTCGTGCAGTTTGGTGATCTCGCGCGCCAGTGCGATCTCGCGCGCGGGGAGTGCGGTGGCCACCGCGTCCAGCGTCTTGGGGAGCTTGTGCGGAGAAACGAAGAACACGGTGGTGCGCGGCTCATCGGCGAGTGCCGCAAACGCGCGCAGCAGTTCACCGCTCTTGCGCGGCGTGAATCCCGCAAACACAAACGCTTCGCACGGGAAGCCGGAGAGCACGAGGGCCGCGATGGCGGCACTCGGACCCGGTGCCGTGGTCACGGTGATGCCAGCCTCCAGTGCAGCCCGCACCAGAAAAAAACCGGGATCGGAGATGCCGGGTGTCCCGGCGTCGGTGATGAGGGCGATGTTGTCTCCGTTTTGCAGCCGCTCAACAATCGACGCCGTCACGCGCGCCTCGTTGTGGTCATGATAGGCGACGAGCGGTGTGGTGATGCCGAAGTGATTGAGGAGGCGGCGCGAGTGACGCGTGTCCTCGGCCAGGATGACGTTCACACTTTTCAAAACCTCGAGGGCGCGCAACGTAATGTCACCGAGGTTGCCGATGGGAGTCGCGACAAGTGTGAGGGTTCCGGACACGCTGACTCCTGCATGGTTCGGTCCGCACGACATGTGGTGCGGGCCCGCTGAAGAAAGTGTCCTCTTTTTTACACCCAGACTGGGAGTAAAAAAGTGGACACTTTTCAATCGTTCGGTCGACGCTGGCGCGACATGTCGGACGGAGTGCGAAATCACGAGGCGCGCTATAGACCAGGCGCGCGAAGTGCGTGAGCACGGAGTCCGCACATGTCGCGCTGGCGGTGCAAGGCTACAACGAGGCCAGTGCCTTCTCCGCGCGCTGAATGTCGTCGTCGCTTACGTCGAGGTGCGTGACCATGCGCGCGCGACCCGCACCGAATGCGACCGCGAGTACCCCGCGTTCGCGCAACGCCGCGAGCAGCTTTTCCACTGTCCACGCCGCGGAATCCACGCGAATCACAATGATGTTTGTCTCCACCGGGAACGCGAGCGAGAGTCCCGGCACCTTCTCGATGAAACCCGCAAGCTGTCTGGCGCGCGCGTGGTCGTCGCGCATGCGGTCGATGTGGTGGTCGAGCGCGTGGTTGGCCGCCGCGGCCAGAATGCCAACCTGACGCATCCCCCCACCGAGACGCTTGCGCAGGCGCCGGGCCCGGTCTATCACGGCGCGCGTCGAGACCAGAATGGAGCCCACCGGAGCGCCCAGTCCCTTGGAGAAGCACATGCTGACGGTGTCCGCGCACGCGGTGTAGTCGGAGAGCGCCACGCCGCTCGCGACGTGCGCGTTCCAGAGGCGCGCGCCATCCAGGTGCACGCTCACACCGTGGCGGGTGCCAAGCTCGCGAATGCCCTGCATCACGTCGAGCGGAACCACGGCACCCCCCGCGCGATTGTGCGTGTTCTCCATGGCGATGATGCGCGTGCCGGGCGTGTGCATCGACTCAACTTTGATATGGGGTTCGATCTGAGCGGCGGTGAGAATTCCGCGCTCGCCGTCGAGCGCGTTCAACTGCAGACCGTGCAGTGCCGCGGCCGACGACACCTCGTAGTTCATGATGTGACAGTTGCGATCGAGGATGACTTCGTCGCCGGTCTCTGCGGTCGCGGCGAGCCCCAGAAAATTCCCCATCGTCCCGGTCGGCACGAACAGCGCCGCCTCCTTCTTGAGCAGGGCGGCGACGCGCGCCTCGAGTGCGATGACCGTGGGATCGTCGCCAAAGACGTCGTCGCCCACCACGGCTTCAGCCATGGCGCGGCGCATCGCCGGCGTGGGGCGCGTCACGGTGTCGCTGCGAAGATCGACGAAGCGGGAGTCGTTCATGGGAGGGATGGCGGGTCGCTGCGGAGCGCCCACGCCGGGTTGGCGGCTCCGGCGTCGGCGGGAGATTTATCCCGCGCCGGCGCCGAAGCCATAACCCCGTCTCGAATCAAACGTTCGCGACGAGATCCTTGAGTTCCTTGGACACTTTGAAAATCGGGACCTTGCGGTCGGGGACAGGAACCGCGTCTCCCGTGCGCGGGTTGCGCGCCATCCGCGACTTGCGATTCTTGACCTTGAAGGTGCCGAAGCCACGAATCTCGTAGTGCTTACCCTCGGCAAGTGCCTTCGAAATGGATTCGAGGAACATGTCCATCGCCGTAGCCACGTCCTTTTTCGTCAGACCGGTCTTGCTGGCGATGTCCTCGACGATTTCGGCTTTGGTCACGAGCGAGCCTCCTTGTGTAGTCCGCCCTCGTGTGGGCGAAGCCCTGGCGAGGAATAATGGAAGCGAGTGTGGTCCATAACTCGTGACAGGTCAAGGGGTTTTTCCCAAAGGGCGAGCCGTGGCCGGGCCCGCCGGGTGACCCGCCCGGGGCGGGGACCCCACGGAATGCAACGTCGTTCTCTCATTGTGGAGACCACCGGAACCCCAACCGGGCCTTCCACGGAGCGCTCGGGAGCCGGTGCGGCGCACCCTCCCCGGGCGCATCCGCCCCGAATCGAGAATGTGGCGTCCTCATGCGATGTTACCGGGTCTGGTACGTCGGTTGCAGAACGTCCGCTCCGCGCTGCGGGGCGGACATTCGCTTGCACATCTTGCGTACCTGTCAACGTACTGCCCCGCAGCCGCAAGCAAGCAAGACACGTAACCGGGAATTCTCCGAGTTCCCGCTTACAGAAGGAGGCCCCCCATGGCGTTTCGCAAACTCGTCATGCTGGGAGTCGCGACCCTGGCCCTTGCTGCGGTTTCCGTTGGCTGCGCCGAAGATTCGACGATGGCACCGGACCCGCAGGACGAGGCCCCGGTGCTCGCGCCCGGCAACGTCCGTGCTTCGGTCATCAACGGCGGCGACATTCAGGTCTCGTGGGACCTGAGTTCGCAGCCCAACGTCGCGGGATACAATGTGTACCGCCACGACCTTGTGAACAGCGCGATCGTTCGTCTCAACCCGACGCGTGTGTCCGGCGCGAGCTATACGGATGCCACCGCGTTGCTCGCGCGCGAGTATGAGTACCGCGTGACCTCGGTCAGCGCGCGTGGCAACGAGAGTTCGTTTGCCGCGGTGGTGATCGAGAATCGCACGCCGCCTGGAGACGCCAAGGGCGCAAACCCGGGCGAGCAGGACTGAAGAAGCACCCCTCGAGCCGGTGCTCATACGAGAAGCCCTCCCGGTGAAGCGGGGGGGCTTTTCGGTTATTGTGGGTGAATGACGGTGCGTGACGCGCAGGAATCCCCGCGGTGGGGTCTCGTCGCCGGCCTGGTGGCGGTAACCATCCTCTCCCGACTCGCCTTCCTGTATCGCCACGGGATGCCGGACCCCGACTCGGTCATGGTCGCCGCCGGTGTGGCACTCGGGGCCACCGGGTCGATGCCGTTTGCCGACACGTTTCTCTATGGCCGGCAGCTGAACCCGGGCGTGTTTCTCGTGATGCGCGCCCTGTGGCCGTGGGGCTGGAACGATCCGGCGTCGCTGATGGTGATCCTGAACCTCGCGAGTGCGGTGTGTGGATCGCTGACGCTGTTTCCCCTCCACGACCTGCTGCGCCGGTTGCTGCCGGTACGCGCGTCCCTGTCCGTGCTTGCGGTGTGGGCCTTCACACCGCTGGTGTGGGAAACCCAGCTCTCGTTTCATCCGATGGTCCCGGCCACACTGTTTGAACTGCTTGCGCTCGCGTGCGCCACACGGGTGACACGCGGTGCACGGGGCGCGCTTCACCTGGCACTCGCAACCCTGTGTGCGGTGCTGGGGTTTCTGTTCCGTGTTGAAGTCGCCTTCCTCGTGCCCGCCATCCTGCTCGCCATCCTGCTGTCGCGAAAACGCGCCCGCGCGTTCCTTGTCGCCGGGTGCATCGGTGTCGCGGTAGCGGCTGTCTACGCGATCGTGCTGAACGCCACCGCCCCCGCGCACACGCCCGCCACCTCCGGCGTACACAGCTACACGGACCGCTTTCGCGAGATGTACGGCATGGGGGCTTCGCTTCGCGGCATCCCGCGCTCGGCCGTATGGGCGTGTCTCGGACTGGGGATCGCGTCGATCGCGGCGGCACTGGTCGCGTTCGTGATGCGGCGCGACGCCCGCGCCCGGTGCAAGGCCCTGCTGATCGGACTGTGTGTTGCGGTTCCCGTGGTTGCGTTCTGGCTCCCCTACCTGGTTCCCATTCTTCGTCACTACTACCTGGCGTCACTGGGTGTGGTACTGGTGCTCGGCGCCACGGTGATGGTGCGCGCGACAACACCGCGACGGCTGGTTGCGATTACCGTGGTGGTAATCGCCGTCAATCTGCTGGTGCCGGAAGTCCTGTACCGCGCGCACCACGCGCTCACGGGTGCCGAAAAGTGGCCGCACGGATCGTTCTTTGCAGCCCACGCGCGCGCGTCACAGCGCGTGGATGAACTGGCCGACACGAGAGCAAACGTGGTGACCTGCCGGAGCGGCGATCACCCGCGCGCGATTGTGCTGGGACGGTGGGATGTGTATGCGAACGTGGTGTACGAGACGGCGTCGCACGCCAACCAGTCCGCCATCCGCGAGAGCCGCGTGGTGGCTCCGGAGACGCGCTACGTGCAGTTGCTGGGTGCGGGAGCGGATGTACGCATCATCCACTATCTGTATCTGGATGACCCCGCGGTACAGCGGGTCGTCACCGATTTGCTGCTCGACGCGCAACGCGAAGGGTGCTGTGTATTCCTGCCCGCAGACGTGGACTTCCCGGGTCTCCCCGACCCGGCGCATCGCTACCGCTAGATCAGAAGAGGCGTGACACGCCCACGACGAACGCGTGCAAACCGCCCACGACGAGATTGATGGGCGGGCCGATGATGCGCCACAGAAGCCCCGACCACATCATGAGCATGACGATGATGAAGCCAAAACGTCCGATGTTCGCCAGCGCCTCGCGAGGGCCCGGCGGCAGGTAGCGCATCAGAATCCAGTGACCGTCCAGCGGCGGCACTGGCAGCAGGTTGAAGATCGCAAGCCAGCAGTTGACCGCGATGGCACTGGAGCAGAGCGTGTTGAAGAAGAGCAACGAACGCTCGCCGTTCGCGGCCAGGCCCGGCACGTTGCCGAACACCGCCAGCACAATGATCCAGACGATCGCTGCCGCGAAGGCGAGAATAAAATTGGAGATGGGCCCGGCCGCGGCAACGTACGCGTTCTGCACCACGGGATTGCGCAGGTTGGCCGGATTCACGGGCACGGGCTTGGCCCAGCCGATGAGCGGGACACCGGTCAAATACGACGCAACCGGCATGAGCACGCTCCCGATCGGGTCCAGGTGCGGGATCGGGTTCATGGTGATACGACCCAGCATGCGCGCGGTGGGGTCGCCAAAGTGTTCGGCGGCCAGGCCGTGCGCGTTCTCATGCACGACCACCGCGAAAATGAACACCACGATCTGGACGACGGCGATCAGGACATCAGGATTCATCGAACGTGCAACACCTTGTGGGTTTGGGGAATCACGCGGACGGTGTCGAGGTGACGCATGGCGGCACGGGCTCCGTCGTCGATCAGTTTGAGGAGTGCCGTTCGTTCCGGTCGCGTTGATTTTCGGGAGAGCATGATGCCGCTCTCGGGCTGCAGCACAAACGGGATGCTGCGCCCGGCCGCGGACACAAGCGTGGCGGCCTGTTCAATCTCGTTCACATCGGCCTTCAAGTCCACAATGACTTTGACGAAGAGCGCGGGCACCGGGTTGCGTGCGGGGTCCAGACTTGTGCCCTTCAACACGCCCAGGAACGCGCGGTGCGCGTCCCAGTGTGCAACACCGGTGGCCGAGGGGAGTTTCACGTCCATCGCGATTACGTCGATGTGGTCGAGGAGCGAAGCCAGCGCCGCCGCGTGCAGCCCGGCCGTTTCCAGGTGAATGCGCAAGCCCTGCGCGCGCAGGGCCGCCGCCAGCGCCCCCGCAAACTCCGGCTGCTCCAGCGGCTCGCCGCCGGTGAGACTCACCGTACGCACGGGTTCGTTGACCTTCGCGAGCGCCAGCACGTCCGCCACCGCATCCGCGGTGCTCACCGGGTTGGGACGCCAGGTTGCGTCGGACTCCGCGTTGTGCACGACAAAGCGCGGCGTACGCACCTTGCTGTAGACGGTGTCGCACCATGAACACGTGGCAACACACCCCGCCGTGCGCAGGAACAGCTGCCGCTCACCGATAAACAAACCCTCGCCCTGCACCGAGCAGAACAACTCGGAGAGGTAGCCGGCCGTGGCGGTTGAGGAAACGTCGCGGAGCGTGGTCATGGGACGGCGCGCACCTTGGTTTCCGCGTGCGCGGCGGTGGACAGTTCGTCGCGGTAACGATGCAGCGTCTCATCCAGCACGGCGCGCGCGTCGACACCCAGTTCTTCCAGACCGACGGCGGGCACCGGGGCACCCGCGGGGTCGATGTTGACACCCAGGTGGATCACGCACGCGGCCGGCGCGGGTGCCGCAATGGACACCGTGAGCTTGCGCGTGTCGAAGTAGAGATCATCACCGTCGCGCCGCACATGAACCCCGTGCGCCGCGAGCGTTTCTCCCAGAATTGCAACCAGCAGCCGCTGACGCAGGACACCCAGCGCGAGCGCACAATGCGGGTGCTCCACGATCACGTGCGCCATGCGCGCGGCCCGGATGTGCTCGCCCGCGCGCGCATCATCCAGATCGACGAGGTGCTCGGTCGGAACGTAACAGGGGCCGAAGAAAACCAGCGCGGCGTCGCCCACAACGCCGGTGTGCTCGTGCACAAAACCGCTCCGCAACTCGGTGCCGGTGTAGGCGAGGTCCGCGTCCAGGATACGATGCGAGAGATTCACGCTTCGAACTCGAGGACCGGGCGCTCGTCCGGGGGAAGGGATGCCACGGCGGCCACCAGGCGCCGGCAGGAGGCACAACGCCCGCACATGCGTTCTCCGCTTCGGTAGCAGCTCCACAGGATGGAAAGGGGTGTCTTGAGCGAACGCCCCAGGCGGATGATCTCGCGCTTGTCGAGGTCGATGGTGAAGCTTTCAACGCGCACACGGTTCTGCGTGGACAACTCCAGGCCTGAGTTGACGCGTTCCATGTAGTCGCGGCTGTTGTCGGGAAACTCCTCGGCTTCCTCGCGGTTGAATCCCGTCACCACGGTGTCGCATCCAAAACTCTCGGCCCAGGCCGCGGCGACGTTCACGAAAACACCGTTGCGGTTGGGAATCCAGACGTCGGTGAGCGTGTCGAGGCGGTCAAACTCGTCTTCGGGTTCCGCGTCGTCGCGCATGCCGCGCGGTGCCAGCGAGCGCAGCCAGCGCAGGTCCACTTCCTGAAACGGAAGATCGTAGTAGCTGGCCGCGTTGATCACGGATACGCGCTCGGACGCACCGGCGCGCTGCCCGTAATCGAAGAACATGACCACGCGCACGTCGCGCTCGCGCACGGCCTGTGCAAGCGACACCAGCGAGTCCAGCCCGCCGCTCACCAGAGCCACCGACTTCAAGCGTTGCACGCTGTCATCACTCCGAATACGCGGCGCAGGCTTCCGGGCCCTCCCAGACTTCCACGCGCGAGAGCTTGCCGCGCGCGCCGGGCTCCAGCCGCTCGCGGAGAATCGTGTAGACCTCGCGCGCCAGGTTCTCGGCCGTCGGCGGCACGCGGTCAAAGGGAGGCAGGTCGTTGAGATGGCGGTGGTCGAAGCGGTCGTGCACTTCGCGGCGCAGCACGTCTTTCAAGTCGCGGAAGTTCGCACCCATCCCGAACTCGTCCAGCGCCCGGTATTCCCAGAACGCGCGCACGGTCCACGTATGGCCATGCAGCCGGTCACACGGCGGGCAGCCGGGCAACACGTGCGAGGACGCCAGCCTGCACTGGACGGAAAGCGTAAAGGTTCCGGTCACGTTGGAATCCAATTTTCGTTTGCTGGGACGGGAGGCGGGAAACACCGCAACTGTCGCAGGCAATGATACTTGACCCGTTGGCGCGGGCGCAACGCGAAGCGTCTCTGCCACCCCGCCCGGTGTGCATTTTGCAGCCACGCCCGCGGCGACGCCGAACCCGGTCGCCCCCAGGCGAAACGGCTAACGATATAAATGACAATTGGTTAAGCGCCTGGGCCGGCCACCGGCCAGTTCCGGCTCTTTGGTATGCGATTCGCTTAGATGCCACCGTTACGGGTCTCCCCGGCCCAACTTTCACCATGAACGAAAAAGCTCTTTCAGCACTGCAGAAGGCCCAGGCCGAACGCAAACGTGGCCAGTTCCCCAAGGCGATCAAACGCCTGGAACAGGCTATCGAGGCATTTCCGGACGAACTGGACCTCTACCTGGAATGCGTGGATGTGTGCCTCGACGAAGGCGACGTGCTCCAGGCTACCAACCTGCTGAAGGCGGCACAGGACAAGTTCACGCGCGAACGCGAGCGCGTCAATCAGTTCACGCGCGAGAAGCTGCAAAGCGTGCACGATCCATCGCTCGCGCGCTGCGTTGTCGAACACGCGGTCAAGCGCCGCGATCTGGAGGCGGCTCTCGCGCACCTTGCCGACGTGCCCGACCACATCGTGCGCGAGTTGCTGAACCGCGCCCGCACCAAGAAGCAATCGCTCAAGCAGGCCAGTCACGGCGGCTATTCGCTGCGCAGTGAAACGCTGACAAACGAGATCTCGGGTGCCCTGCTCGCGGTTCGTCTGGGGCAAATGAAGGAGGCCATGGCCACCTTCGTGCAGATTCTGGAAGAGAAACCCGTCGAGCAGAAGATGATCGACCCCTTCCTTGCGTCTCTGGAGTCCAAGAATCCCAAGTCGGGCCGCATTCGCTTTGCGCGCGCGTGCTCGATGCTCGCGAACGGCGTCGAAGTGGATGCCATCCCCCGCTTTGTGGAAACCGCGCGGCTGGACGGCGCCTGCGCCGCCATCTGCGTGGAGCAGCTGCGCACGCTGCACCCAACGTCAAAATATCCGGCCAAGGTGCAACGCGCGCTGGCCGAGGTACTGCTCATCAAGGGCGACCTGGACGACGCCGTCACGGTGTTGCGCGAGTACGCAGCCGTCAGCCCCGACAACGCGCGCGAAATCGTGATGCTGCTGAAGCCCTTCATCGACCCCGCCCACGGCATCAACGCCTGCACGTGGCTCGCGGTGGAAACCGCGCTGACGATCGACCAGTCCAACCAGGCGCTCGACATCCTGCGCCCGTTGCAGAGTCGTGGCGGCCATGGTCACGAGATTTTCGAGTGGCTGGAGGAAAAGGCACGAGCCGGCTTTCTTCCCGTCAACCTGATGCTCTTTCACGGGTCGCTGGCACTCGACGAGAAGCAGTACGAGCGCGCGGCCGAAGTCCTGAACGCGGTGCTCTCCAACTCGCCGCAGGATACCAGCGCGGTGATGGGCCTGATTGACAAGCATCGCTCCGCGCATCCGGCGCTGGAGTCGCTGTACGTCTCGCACGCCGAGTCCGCACCGCACGACGACATCGTCTCTTCCGATTCTCCCGCGGGCGACGATGGTGCCGACTTCCAGATGTTCGAGAACAAGGAATTCCGTCTCGAGAACGAAGGGTTTGAGACGTCGGCAGGCCGCCCGCCCGTGAGCCCGTCGGCCGCGGCAAAGCCTGGCAACGGCAAGGCCGCTGCAACGCCCGCGAGCAAGCCGCTCCCGCGCAAGTCACTCATGGACTCCGCGGAGTTCACGCTCGACGCGCTGGACCGCGAGGAAGCCCCTGCGGTTGCCGCGGCTGAACCGGTGGCCGAACCCGTGGCGGCACCCGTGGCGACACTCGTGGCAGCACCCGTGACACCCGCGCCGGCAGCCCCGATGCGCAAGGAAGCGCCCGCGGCACCGCCGGTTGTCATCACCGAAGAACACGTTGCCAACGTCGCGCAGAAGCTCTACCTCGCGGGCGCAGCCGCGTTCTTCCATGTCGATGACGTGGACGAGCCCGAAGCCACCGTGGAGGACGTGGTCAGCACGGCGGTTGCCGTGGAAGAGCCGCCGATGGAAGCGGAACCGGAAGCACCGGCCGAGATGGTCGCCGTTGCGGAGGAAGTGACACCCGCGGAAACCGAGCCCGCCGCACCGATGGACTTTGAGAGCGAGTACGAACGCTACGGAAAAGGCGAACTCGACAACACGCGCGTGGTCGCACTCATCGAACGCGCCACCGAAGAAGGCCGCGTGGAAGAGTTGCACGAACTCTTGTACTTCGAGCCGAGGAACGACGCGGAAGACTTTGCCCGTCGTCTTCACCAGGCGGAGTACCTGGTGCTGCGCAACCGTCCGCTCCCGGCCATTCGCCTGCTGGAACGTCTTGCCGCCACGTCACTGCCCGCCGAGCAGTCGCGCCGCGTTCTTTACCGGATGGCCGCGTGCCAGCGATCGGTGCGCGACTACGCCGCCGCCAAGATTACCCTTGAGCGACTGGTCGCGGAGTTCCCCGACTCACCCGAGTACGAACGCCTCTCACAGCGAAACTACGAACAGTACCTGAACGAGCAGTGCGCTGAAGCTACGGTACTGGAAAAAACCTCCTCCCTCGACTAGCGGACCGGGCCGCCCGGCGGCACGGACTATGCTAGGAACCACTGGATACTCCGCGGCGTCATCAAGCCGTTGCGCCGCGTTTCAGGAAATCGCGCAGGTTCAAGGAGAACCATCATGAAGATCTGTCCGTTCATGTCGCACATGCTGGGCAACGAAGGCACCGGCGTGCTTCAAATCGCCAGTGCTGCTCCCCACGATGTCGTCGAGCTGGGCTACGAAGGCGATAGCAACGTCGGCGTCAAGACCGAGCGCAAGAATGCGCGCGCCGCGTCGGCGAGCAAGGAAGTCACGCCGCAGGCGTCGCACCTGTACTGCCTGCGCGACACCTGCCGCTTCTTCAAGAGCCGCGACGGCGAGTGCAGCTTTGACGCGATCCTGAATGGTGTCGACAAGCAGGCCCAGCGCAGCGCCTCCAACGCGGACGCCAAGGAACAGGCCGCCACGCTGGCGCGCGAGCTGGACAAGTTCTGGAAGTTTCAGACCAAGAGTGCGGCGGAAATGATTTCGAGCTTCGCCGACGTCGAGAAACGTCAGGAAGAGGCGTTTGGCAAACTGGTGGGCGACGTCGATCGCCGCCTGTCGTCCTTTGGCCCCACCGAGGATGACGAAGAGACGATGAACTCCATCCGCGACGGCATTGCGGAGATCAAGGACACCATCGACGCGCGCAACGACGGCTTCGAAACGCTGACGATGACGGTGTCCGACCTGGTGGTCGCGTTCGAGGATGGCCTCAAGACCATGCGCGCGCAGTTTGACGACGTCACGCGGCGCATCATCGCACTGGAGGGTGTCGCACCCCGCTTCGAAAGCGTCGAGAAGGGTGTCACCCGCTCGATCGAGAACATCGACCGCCTCGAGCGCAACTGGGCCGAGCTCGTCGACCTCGTGCGCACGGACAAGACCAAGAAGGCGGATGAGCCCGCGGTGACGCAGGCGCGCCGGCGCGAGGCCATGAAGTTCAACAACCTGGGCGTCACCAGCTTCCACAACGGCGACCTCAAGCTGGCCCGCGACCAGTTCCTGGAAGCGGTCAAGCGCGATGACTCGTTTGCCGAGTGCTACAACAACCTGGGCCTGGTGTTTACGGAACTGGGCGAGGAAGACAAGGCGGCGGAGTCGTTTGAGAAGGCGATCAAGCTGAACCCCGAGCTGCACGCGGCCTACAACAACCTGGGCTACGTGTTCTACAAGCAGGGCAGCTACGGCCGCGCGGTCGAGATGTACAACGAGGCGCTGGGCCGGAGTTCCAACAACAGCTCGGCCTACACCAATCTCGGCAACGCGTACTTCAAGCAGGGCAACAAGACGGAAGCGCGTCGCGCGTGGGAGAAAGCTCTCGAGCTGGATTCTTCCAACGAGAAGGCGCGTCGCAGTCTGAAGAGCCTGGACGAATCGTAGCCGCGCGCGCACACAACAGCGCGCATAATCGGGCCCATAAACACGCGATCCCCGCGCCGGAGTTGCCGGAACGGGGATCGCGCGCTTTTATCCGTGATCCTAACGAGACTTGTCAGGCGGCCTCGGCGGTTGCCTGCGCTTCGCCGCGCTTAGCGCTGCGGAGCACCGACTTGGCCTGCGGTCCCTTCGGGCTATCCAGCAATTCGTACTCGACGATCTCACCCTCCGCAAGCGTGCGGTAGCCGTCGTCGCGAATCTCCGAATAGTGCACGAAGACATCTCGTCCACCGTCCCCCACGATGAACCCAAAGCCCTTATTTTCGTTGAACCACTTCACTTTACCAGATATGCGCAAACTCTGATCCCCCTTTCCGAAAACGAAGAAATCCACCGCATGCACAACCTGTGCGCGCGATGGATTTAATGTATTCCGAAAAAACACCTGGCTGTGAACACGTGGCAATCCTTAACGCAAGTGGCCGCGAGTATAGCACGGCACAACGCGGCACGTCAAGGACGTACATGACATTCTGGGCTTGAGGAAGCCCCAAACCTCCCTCTCCCGAAACCACCCGCCCCACCCCGCGCAACCCCCTTCGCATGCGTCGTGCATTCCGCTCTCGCCACCGTAAGGCGTTACCCAACCCGGCGCACTCGGCGCGAAAACACGCGTCACGACGCCTTGTTCCGCGCGTCGCAACGGCTTCGCATGCTTCCCCCCGTGGCATGGAACTTGCCCGTTAGGCTTCGCCGACAATGAGTTTTGCGATGGCCTCGGCAAGAAGGTTGCACCTGTGAGAATACTCATCCCGCACGCCAGCATCATTGCCGAGAGCGACGACGTTTCGCGCTCGTCACTCAACACGCTCATCCGCCGGGCACTCGACGCGAGTGCCGAGAAGCCGAGCGCGCTCGAGATTCACGACGCCACCACGCAGCGTTTTCTCCTGCTGCGCGAAAAGCAGATCTACGCCGCGGCGGAGGCAACGGGCGGCCAGCTGAACCCGATCACCATCCGCGACTTCATGCTGGGTGCCACCCACATGAACTTTCCGCGCGCGACCATCTTTGAACTGTCCACCAAGTTGCTGCATTCGATCCTGGTGGTGACGCAGAAGAAGCCCGCACTGCGCGTCATGACCAACCTGGTCGATCTGGACGAACTCATCGACAAGATCGAAGCCGAGGGCAAGAGCTGCATCGTGTGCGCCTCACGCGATGCGTTCCTCGCCGTCCTCCGCTACGAAAAGGGCAAGGCATCCGCGTTCTGCTGGGAGAAGTCGGTGGCAACGCCGCGCGAGAGTTCGTTCCGCGAGGAGTTCCTGGTGCGGGTGTACACGCAGGCCGCGGTGAAGCCCCTCACCGTAAGCCTGTACGAGGACTTCCTGGTTTCCTTTGCCCCCGACGCCAAGAACCTGTCCGACAACTTCCACGGGCGCTTCGAGGACGTGTTCCTCTCCAAGCCGCCGGTGCTGATCCTGCGCTTCAAGGACCGCGAAATCGGGCGCTGGGAGATGGACCGCGCGCAACTGCGCATCGGCCGGACACCGGACAACGACATCGTCGTGGACAACCTGGCCGTTTCGCGCCTGCACGCCGTGATCGAAGAAGACCGCGGCAGCTACGTGGCGCGCGACTGCGACAGCCTGAACGGTACCGAGGTCAACGGCGAGCGCATCACGCGCCGCGTCCTCAAGGAAGGCGACGAGATTTCAATCGGCAAGCACGTGATCGCGTTCCGCTCCCAGAGCGGGCACTCCGTTGCGGAAGCGGACGCGATTGCCGGTTTCGACCAGACCATGGTGATGTCGCGCAGCCAGCTGGCCGCGGCCGGCACCGGCACCCCCGCGGCGGCGCCGTCGTCCGCGCGCGAGCCCCTGCGGTCGGCGCAGATTCCCGCCGAGGCCACCATTTCCGCACCGACGGCCCTGGTGGACGCGCGCCCCATGACAAAGCCCTCGCGCCTCGTCATTCACAGCGAACACGGCGAACACACCGTGATGATCGCGCAGAAGCCCGTGACGATCGGGAACGACGAAGCCTGTGACGTTCGCATCGACGCCATGTTCGTGGCCCCGCGCCACGCCGAGATTGTGCGCGAAGACGGACACGTGCTGCTCCGCCGCATTGCGGGCCTGCGCCCGCTGCGCGTGAACGGTCGCGTCGTGCGCGAGTGTGAACTCAAGGACAAGGATGAGATCCAGCTCGCCAGCGAGCTGATGGTTTTTCACGAGTGACCAACGGCGAAGGAGCCGATTGATGCGGTACCTGCTGATCTCCGACATCCACGGGAACCTGGAAGCGCTGGAAGCGACGCTGCAGGCGTGCAAGCGCTTCGAGCCGTATCAGCTCATGTGCCTGGGCGATGTCGTCGGCTACGGGGCAGACCCGCAGCAGTGCATCGACCTCGTGGGTGACAAGGCCAACCTGATGCTGGCGGGCAACCACGACCTCGCGGTGGCGGGCATCATCCCCACCGACGAGTTCAACGCCATCGCGCGCCGCTCCATCGACTGGACGCGCGAACAGTTGAGCGCGGAAGACCGCGAACTGCTGGGCAACCTGCCTCTCCAGTACGTGGACGGAGACTACTGCTTCACGCACGCGTCACCCATCGACCCCATGCAGTTCTCTTATATCCGCACCCTGGAAGACGTGGCGGATGTCTTTGCGCACATCGGGCAGCGCTTCTGCTTTGTGGGCCACACCCACCTGCCGGTTGTCGTCACCATGAGCCGCAAGACCGGCAAGATGGAGATTGTGCGCGACGTGCACATGAAGCTGGACGCGGGGTCGCGCTACTTCGTGAACGTGGGTTCCATCGGGCAGCCGCGCGATTCCAACCCGGATTCGTGTGTGGTGATCCTGGATGAAGAGGAAGAGTCGCTGGAGTTCGTGCGCGTTCCGTACGACATCTCCAAGTCGCAGGGGAAGATTCTCTCCAACGGCCTGCCCTCCTATCTGGCCGAGAGGCTGGTTCTCGCGCGCTGACGCGCAAAGCCAACGCCATGAGCGACAGCAAGCATTTTCAGATCATTCAGACGGTGGCCACGGGCGGCACCGCCGTGCTGTTCAAGGCGGTGCAGGTGTCGCTCGACCGCATCGTCGCGGTCAAGAAGCTCCACGCCCACCTGACCCAGGACGAAAACTTCACGCGCCGCTTCGTGCTGGAAGCCAAGGCGGCCGCGTCGCTGGACCACGAGAACATCGTGCGCGTCATCGACTTTGGTGTCGAGGACGGCAGCTACCAGATGGTGATGGAGTTTGTGGAAGGCGAGAGCCTGAAGGACGTGCTGGAGCGGTGGCGCCCGGTTCGTCCCGACCTAGCACTCGCCCTCGTGCACCAGATTCTGCGCGGACTCGAGCACGCCCACGCCAAGGGCATTGTCCACCGCGACATCAAGCCCGGCAACGTCATGCTCACCCAGGGCGGTGTCGCAAAGGTTACCGACTTTGGACTCGCCAAGCTGACGCACGGCAACACCATGCAGACCGCGGCCGATTCCATTCTGGGAACGCCGCTGTACATGTCACCGGAACAGGCCTTTGGTGAGAGCGTTGACCAGCGTAGCGACCTGTTCTCACTTGGCACCGTGCTCTACGAGTTGCTCACCGGCAAGCAGCCCTTCGTTGGCGACAATTACATGGGTGTCATTCAGAACATCATTCACGTCGAAGCGCCCACCGTGCGCTCGCTGAACCCGCAAGTCCCGGCCGAGGTTGAAGCCCTCGTCACCAGGGCTCTGGCCAAGAATCGCGACCAGCGTTTTGCGTCGGCGCGCCAGTTCCGCGAAGCCGTGGAGGACGTACTCGGGTTGGAGGGTTTGCGCCGCGCCAGCGCGGGACTCCCGCTCCTGCTCGAACGCAACACCGACACGCGCATCATGCCGCGCACGGAAACACCGCCCGCCGTGGTTTCGTCATCGTCGGCGCGCCTGGTGGCCGAGAAGCACGGTACTCCCGCGTGGGCGTCCACCAGTTCACAGATCAAGAAGAAGAGCCGCCCCGGTGGAATCTGGGCCGCGGCCGTTGTCGCTACCGTTGTGCTGGGTGGTGCCGGCGCCTACTTCCTGTGGCCGCACGAGCAGTCCATCGTGGCATCGCCCGACGAACCGGCGCGCAGCGTGCAGGAAGCATCCGTCATGGGCTCCAACGGAATGCACCTGAGCGACATGCTCGCCAGCCCGGCACCCACCGATTCCACTGCGATGCTGGACTCGTCGCTCGCAAGCGCACCCGCCGACACCGTGGTGAGCAACCCCGTCGTCAGCACGACCAGCACCGAACCGGCAGTAACGGTTTCCGATGCTACGGCCAACAACGAGGTCGCGACAAAAGAACCCGAGCCGGCTGCAACCGAGGAATCCAAACCCGTTGAGAAGCCCGCGAGCGAGACAAAGCGCGTGCCCGCGGAGCCCGAGAAGATTGTGCGCGAGGGCTATCTATCCATTCACGTGGAGCAGAACGCGCAAGTGTACGTGGACGGTGTGTACCGCGGCGACGCCAACCCGTCCCTGCGCCTCACCCTCACTGCCGGCAACCATACGATTGAGTGCAAGGAGCCGCGCTTCGAGACCTATCTCGAGCAGCTGCGCATCGTGCCCGGCGAACTCTCGCGCCGCTCCATCACCCTCAAGAAACAGCAGGGCATCATCAGCCTCGCCACCCAGGAAGGCGCCGAGTTCTTTGTGGACGGCATCTTCATCGGCACGACACCCATCATGAAGCCCATCGAAGTCTCGGCCGGCACCCACTCCCTCATGCTGAAGAAAGCCGACTTCTTCACCTGGACTTCAGAAGTCACGATCGAACCCAATCAGACGCTGCCGCTCAAGATCATGTTGAGCCCGCGCTACTGATCGGTCTCCCCTGCAACGAACGCTACAATCCGGAGCGGCGCGCCGCTTCCCCCGCGGATCTTCATGGGAAGTGCGACGACGTACGCCCCCGTTGCCGGAAGTTCATTCAGGTTTGCGACGTTCTCGAATGCGGGAATGTTCCGCGTCATGAGCGCGACGTGGGTATCGAAGGTCTGGGATTGACCGTAGTCGATGCTCGCGGTGTCGAGTCCGACGGCCGATATCTTGCGGTTGTCGGCAAGCCAGACGGCGGCTTCGGCGCTAAGTCCGGGAAAGTGCAACTCCGCCACACCCTCCGGCCCACGTTTCTCGGTGCCAAGATAGCTCGCGCGGTCCGGCCAGTGATTACCAAACCCGGTCTCGAGCAGCACGATGCTTCCCTCTGCAATACGACCGTGCTGCGCTTCCCATGCCTCGAGATCGTCGACCGTGATCTGGTAGTCACGGTTCGCATTCACCTTAGCAGATACATCAATCTTGACCGCCGGCCCGACGAGCTGCGACAGCGGAATCTCGTCCACGGTCTGGCGTCCTTCCGCAAAGTGAATCGGCGCGTCGATATGCGTACCTCCGTGCTCGGCGGCACAGAACGCGTACGCTGAGTAGTAGTAACCCTTCTCCGTTGGACCCGCGAAGACAGTGTCCAGCGCAAAGGGAGTCGCCGTGGGCCAGTAGACAGTCTGGCTCGAGAAGTCGTGCGAGAGGTCGACCAACCGACCTTCGGGAAACTGCCGCGCGTCGTCGCACGAGACCAAACCAATCATTCCAAGCAAGCACACGATGATGGCCGCACTGGATGCGTTCATCGAACTCCCCCGTTGTTTGATCAGGACGACTCCCTCTCACCCTTGACGAGCAACTCCTCCGCCCGCGCCGCCACTTCATCCGCTGACAAGGCTGCCAGCTCCCCGTTGGGAGCACGCACGATCGTGAGTCCCGGGGAAAGCGGGGCCCAGCGGACGGGGTCCGTGGGGCCAAAGATGGAGAGCACGCGCGCTCCGGCCGCACAGGCCACGTGCATGACGCCGGTGTCGTTGCAGATGACGAGGTCGGCGCGCTGGAGGAGCGCTGCCACATCCGAGATGGAGTGTCCGCGCACCACGGTCCCGGTCACCTTGCACGCGCGTTGAAACGCGTCCACGGTCATGGCGTCGCGCGGGCCTTCGATGACGACGAGGCTTACGCTTCGCCGTGCCGCAAGTTGGTTGACGACTTCCGCAAAGCGTTCCGGCGGCCAGATGTTCTGTACCTTGCCTGCGCCGGGGTGCACCGCGAGGCGTGCGGTGCCTTCGCGCCAGCACTCGCGCGCAAAGGCTTGCGCCCACTGCGAACTCTTTTCCGACGGCACCATGAGCGGCGAGAGGTCATCGGTATTGATTCCAACTGCGCGCAATGGAAACAGGTTGTGCTCGGCCTCGTTCATCGTCGCGAGCGTCTTTGGGTCGGGGAGTGGAAGCGTGATGTTGAGATACGTCCCGGTGAGCGAATCCCCCACGCGCGGCGAGGTGGATCCGATGCGCACCTTCGCGCGCGAGAGAACCGCGAGTACCAGACTGGTGAACGAGAACGAAACCGTGTGCAGCACGATGGCGAGGTCGAAACGCTCGCCGCGCAGGTCGCGGATCAGCCGCACACCGGTTTGCGGGCGGCGTTTGTCGTAGGTGAAGACGCGGTCCACGTAGGGAGAGTTGGCCAGCACACCCGCGTTCAGCGTGGACGACACCACCCCGATGCGCGCGTTGGGCCACGTCTCGCGCACCGCGCGCAGGGCCGGGATGGCGAGCATCATGTCGCCCATCTGGTTGTGCTGGCGCACCACCAGGATGCGGTCGTAGCGGCCGCGCTTGAATTCGTCGGCGGTCATGGCCGGTGCGCGCAGGAAGGTACCGAGGCCGCGCATGAGCGCGCGCTTGGCCGAGCGTTCAAACGTCTTCAGTCGCCCCACGGACTCACCATGATTTGTTTTTTGCGCGCTCCCGGACTTCCGCGAGGATGCTCAGGTAGCTCTCGTAGCGCGACGCCGCCATCGCACCGGACTCTACGGCGGCTTTCACGAGGCACCCCGGCTCGTGTGAGTGGGTGCATGGCTCAAAGCGACAGCGCGTGTCGATGCGCGCGATCTCGGGAAAGTACGCGGCGATCTCGGCTTCGTCGTCGCTGGGAAAGCCGAACGTCTGCATCCCGGGGGTGTCGGCGAGATACCCGGTTCGGAATGGAAACAACTGCGAGTTGGTGGTGGTGTGGCGGCCGCGTCCGGTGCGTTCGCCGATTTCCTGCGTGGGAAGATCCAGATCGGGGTCCAGCCGGTTCACGATGGAACTCTTGCCCACGCCGGACTCGCCCACGAACGCGTAGATGCCGTTACCCAGCTTGGACTCCAGCTTGGGGATTCCCCGACCGGTCTCGGCGCAGGTGGTCACCACGTCGTACCCGGCATTCTGGTAGATGGTGGCAATGCGGGCCGCCTCGCCCCCGGGGTCCAGATCGCTCTTATTAATAATGAGGCTCGCCGGGATGTGGCCCTGCTCGGCCGACGCCAGCACCCGGTCCACAAAGGTGGGCCGAAGCGGCGGCTCCGCGATGGCGGCCACCACGAAGAGGCGCTCGATGTTGGAGACGATCATGCGCTCGCCGCGCCCGCGCTCGGTATGGCGGGAGAGCCACGACGTCCGGGGCTCCACGACCTCAAGTGCCGGTGCATCCCCGGCCTCGGCACCCGTGCCGCGACGCACCTGGACCCGGTCCCCGGCCACAATCTGAAGCTCCGATTGCTTGACCCGGAAGCGCCCGCGCAGCACGCAGCGCACCACTTCCAGCTCGATCTGCACCCAGACCTCACCGCCGGTGACCCGGACCACGAGGCCGTTATCGAGACGATCTTGCATAATAGGTAGCAGTTAGCATAGGATACCGGAACGGGGCCCGCTGCGTGATGTGGTGGAGGATACTCCCCGGTCCGGATAATTGCCACCCGATCAGTGAAGATACACCGCCGATGACTGCACAAGAACTCGCTTCATATTTTCGGGAATCCCTCTGCCTGTTCGACCTCAAGGCGGCGTCCAAACAAGACGCTCTGGCCGAAATGGTCGAAGCCGTCTGCATCGAACGCAACATCAAAGACCGCAGCCTCATCCTTGAGATGCTGCTGAACCGGGAAAGCCTGGGCAGCACGGCCATCGGCAAGGGTGTAGCGTTCCCGCACGGACGCACGCTGGCGGTGCGCGAACTCTCCATCGTCTTCGCGCGCTCGGTAAAGGGAATCGACTTTGATTCCACTGACAAAAAGCCAACCCATGTGTTTTTCCTGATCATTGCGCCTCCGCAGGACCGCGACAACGTGTACCTGCAGGTGCTGGGACGCATGGTGGACCTCATCAAGGACGACACGTCCCGCGACAGCATCGCGCGCGCGGCGACGTTCGCCGATCTGAAAACCGTCATCGAAGGGCAGGGTTTGTGAGCGACCTTCCGGCCAAGAAACAAGACCAGGTGCGCCTGCTCGTCGCACTTCAGGATCTGGACCACATGATCAAGGAAGCCGAGGATCCGCAGGCCTCCGGCAAGTTGCAGGAGATGGGCTTCCCGATGGAGGGCCTCTCCACCCTCAAGAAGGCCCGCGAAGACATCGTCCAGCACGTCAAACCGCAATTGATGACCCGCTACGCGCGCGTCTCGCAGAACTACGAACGCACCGTGGTGCCAGTCGTGGGCGAGTTGTGCACGGGTTGTTTTGCCAAGGTTCCCACGTCCTTCCGGTACGAGAAGGTTACCGTCATGACGTGCGAGAACTGCGGCCGTATCCTCTACTTTACCTGAGGCCCCCGGGCGGGAATCTCCGCCCACCCCCTTGCCACGGCTCCCCACCACGGGTAAAATAATTTTACCCGGTCAAATCATGATACGGGTCGGTTCCGGTCGAACTACCGGTCACCCATGGGGTTGGGGAAATGGCATCCTCCGTCCGCGCTTTCCGTCGCAACTTTGAGCCCTTCGAAGAGGAGCGCCTGGCCGCGCCCTGGCGCGTGGCCGGCTGCACCGACCCGGTCAGCGAACGCCGCTACCTCCTGAGCCGGGCCCCGGCGGACATCGCCCCGCGCCTGGAGGCGGACGCCATCGTCTTCCGCTGCGAAGCCGCCCACGCCATTGCCCCCGACGCCATCCTGCCCGTGCTCGAAGTGATCGCTCCCCACGGGCGCATCGAAATTCTCACCGCCTACGCCGCCCCGCTCACCGCGCTGCCCACCGGCGAACCCGCGGCGCGCGACGCCTTTGCGTCCCTGGCCGCGGCGCTGCAACGGTTGGAAGCGCACGCGTTCTACGCCACCGCCCTGGCGCCGGGACACGTGGGTGTCGACGAATCGGGGCGCGTGGTGCTTTTGCCCGCGGCCTACGCGATACCTGCCGATCTTTCGGATGGACCGCGCGTCAGCGATCCCGGCTCCCTGCACGCCTCCGGTTGTGCCGCCCACCTTGCCGGTTTTGTGGCAGTCGCGGAAAAGATCGCGGCGCACGCGGGTTCACCCACGCTGGTCGCACGCGTGCGCATGCTGGCGGGCGCCACTGCAGCAGGCGACATGGTGCGTACCGTGCGCGACGCCGCCGCGTTTCTCACCGGCGAACCCATCGCCGCGCGCGAACCGGAAATCGTCCCCGGGTTGAATCTCGAACACGTGGCGCGCGCCATGGAAACCTGTCAGGTGGCGGAGATCACGGGCGCACGCGGGAGCGGGCGCAGCATGGCACTGGCCGCGGTGTTTGCACGGCTCGAGTCCGACGGCTTTGACGTGCACTGGGTGGATGAGTGGGACCTCGCGGTTCCCACACGACGCCGCGGTGCTGCGCGCGAGATTCCCGCCCGCGCCACCGTGTGGCTGGTGGACGACGTCGACGAGCGCCCGCTGCTTCACGCACTGCTGCTTGAGCACGTCACCGACGTCGACCGCCGTCAGGGCGCGGGCCTCGTGTTCGCAACCACCGCGAATGCCGAAAGCCCCTCCGGCTCGTTTGCTTCGCTGGTGCGCACACGCGCGCCCCGCGGCCTGGAGACGTTCCACCTCAAGAGCCAAACGCCCGCGGCCGGCGACGACGCCCGGCTCAGCGCCTTGAGCGCCGAGTCCCGGCAGGTTGCGGAACTGGTGGCGGTGGCGGCGTGTCCCCTGCCGCTCGACGCCGTTCTCTCGGTCTATCCGGGGGCGGGGCACGACGTGCACCGCGCGATCCACGAACTGGCGGGCTCGCGGGTCCTCGCGGTGGAAACGCGCCGGCTTCCCCCCACGAACTCGGCGTCCATCACGCTGCGCATCCCGGCATCGCGGTTGCGGCAGGAGATCGAGGCGCGCATCCCGGACGCGCGACGCAAGAGCCTGCACCGCTCCATTGCGCGCATCGCGGAAGAGCGCGCCACCTTCCCGCCCATGTTTGTGTACCGGCACCTGGTGGCCGGCAATGAGGGCGAAGCCGCCGCGGCCACCGCATCCGAGTTTGTACGCGAAGCAACCCGCGCCCAGCGCGAACCCTTCCTCGACATGCTCATGCATGACCTGGTGGACGGCGACCTGCACCGGTCGCTTCCCTACGGTGCGCAGCTCCCGCTCCTGGTGCGCCTGGGCGACGACCTGCTCGGGCGCGGACGCCAGTCCGACGCCGAGCGCGTGCTGACGCGCGCGCGCGACCTGCGCGCCACCTCGGACGACATTCGCGCGCACGCGCCGCTCGCGTGCGAGGCGCTGCGCCTGCTCGCGGATGCGTGGGCCGGACGCGGCCAGCTGCGCGAAGCACTGGAACTCCTGGAGGACGCGCGCGAGGACATCGCACCCTACCTCTCGATTGCGGAACAGGCCCGCCTCTTGAACGACATCGGCTGGCTGCACTACCGGCTGGGCGATTACAGCGCGTGCGTGGACTCGTGCAAGTTCACCTCCAACACGCTCAACCCCAACGAACACCCCGCCATCGTGGCGCAGGCGCTGAACCTCCTGGGCGTGATTGCTTTCAATACCAGCCGCTACGACGAGGCCGTGTCGTACTACGAGCAGAGTGCGTTTTTGCGTGAACGCGAGAACGACTTGAACGCGCTGGCCGGGTCGTACAACAACCTGGCCCTCGCGTACCAGGCCAAGAACGCGTACGACAAGGCCCTCGTGCACCTGAACCGCAGCATCGACATCAAGCGGCGTCAGAGCAACGAAGCCGGCCTCGCGGGCGGCTACTTGAACATGGCCCTCCTGTACCTCGAGGTGCACAACTTCGACGAGGCGGAACGCAAGTGCCGCGAGAGTCTGCGCATCAGCTCCGAGCTGGGACTGGCACAGCTGGTGGCCGAGAACCACAACACGCTGGGCGACATCGCCATCACGCGCGGTCAGCTGGACGAAGCGGAGGGTTACTACCTGCGCGCGCTGGAACACGCGCAGCGCCTGTCCACCGTGAACGAAGAAATGGGCGCGCAGAAGCGCCTGGCCAAGCTGTACCTGCGCCGCAACCGCAACGACGAGGCGCGCGCGGCCATTGACGAAGCCGCGCGCCTGGCGCAGCAGGTGGGTTCGCGTTACGAACAGGCGCAGACCGAGGACATTTTTGGCGATCTGCACGCGGCGGCGGGACGCCACGAACAGGCCGTGGACTGCTACGAGAAAGCCACCACGCTGTACGCCACCCTTTCCAAGTCGCGCCTCGCGGCGGCGTGTCTGGCCAAGGCGGGACTCGCGCACGCCAACGCCGACCACGCGCTGGACGCCAAGCGCTATCTGGATCGCGCGCAGGACCTGATCAAGTCGCAGATCGGTCACGAGATCCCGGAAGAAATCGTGACCCTGCAGCAGACGCTGCGCGAGAACCCGCTTCCGTCGGGTGCCAGCGGCACCGGGTCGCAGAAACTCATGTACGCGTTCTACGAGCTGGCGTCCCTGTCCGACTACGCGGAGGACCGCGGTGCCTTTGTGCGCCGCGTCATCACCGTGTTCCGCGACATCTCCAGCGCCTCCTCGTGCACGCTCGCGCTCTGTCTCGAAGGCGACCGTTACGCCAGTGTCAACCAGTCGGGCGAGGAAGAACCCATCGATGACCCCGTTCTGCGCGGCGTGCTCACGCGCACGCTGCAGCTCGGCACGGTCCTGCACTGCGGGTCACCGGAGATCAAGGACATCCTGGCCGGGGTGACGCCGCCACCCGACGACATCAAGCTCGTGATCGTGCCCATGAAGTCGCAGGGCAAGGACATGGGGTGCGTGGTGATGAACGTGGATCCGTCGGGTGTGCCGCAGTCCAAGGAAGACGAAGCCTTCCTCGCGTGCCTCGGACGTCATGTCGCGGGTGCGATGCGTTTGAGCATGCACCTCGCCGAGCGCACCACCGCCGCCGAAACGCTGGAGCGCGGGCCGGAAGGCATCGGGCCCCAGGCGGTGGACCGCATCCGCTACCAGTCCATGATCGGTCGCGATGAATCCATGCGGAAGATCTTCCGCACCATCGAGAAGATCAAGGACATGGAGACCGGTATCCTGATCTTCGGTGAGAGCGGTACCGGCAAGACCGAACTCGCGCGCACCATCCACAGCAACAGCCTGCGCCGCCGGCACACGTTCCAGTCCATACATTGCGCCGAGATTCCACCCGGGCTTCTGGAGAGCGAGCTGTTCGGGCACGAACGCGGCGCATTCACCGGTGCCGTGCAGCGCAAGCTGGGACGCTGCGAAGTGGCCGATGGCGGCACCGTGTTTCTGGACGACGTCAACGTCATGACGATGGAGATTCAGGCCCGGCTGCTGCAGTACCTGGATCACAAGAGCTTCACGCGCCTGGGCGGCACGCAGCCCGTCCACACCGACGTCCGCATCATTGCCGCCAGCAATGAGAACCTGGAGATGCTGGTGAAGGAGGGGCGTTTCCGCGAAGACCTGTTCTACCGTCTCAAGGTGGTGCAGATCGAGCTGCCGCCCTTGCGCGAGCGCAAGGACGACATGATCCTGATCGCGCAGGAGTTCCTGCGCAAGCGTTGCAGCGCGCAGAACAAGCCGCTCAAGCGCCTGTCGTCGGAAACCATCAAGCTGTTTCACACCTACCGCTGGCCGGGCAACGTGCGCGAGCTGCAGAACGTGCTCGAACAGATCGTGCTTCTGTGCGACGATGACATCGTTGAGCCGTCGGCGCTCCCGGAGGACTTCCTGAAGCGCTCGGCGGGCGGCGGACGGCAACGCTGGCAGTCGCTCGAGCAACTGGCGCAGCAGATGGTTGAGAGCGGGGGTTACTCCGCAACCAACCCGCTCATGCCGCAGGTGGAAGCCCTGCTCGCAAGCAAGATGTCGACGCACATGGACAACAAGACGCGCGCCGCGTCGCTGCTTGGAATCACCAAGCCCACGCTGTACTCGCGGCTGCGCGCGCTGGACCGTCTCAAGTAACACACGATGCCCAAGCCGCCCGTCCACCGCGACGAACTGGTCGCCTACCTCGACCGCTACCTGCGCGTCGCCGCCATCCCCGACAGTTCCCCCAACGGACTGCAGGTGCAGGGTGCCGAGCGCGTGCGCCGCATCGCGTACGGTGTTGACGCATCCCTGGCCACGTTTACCGCGGCGACCAAGGCCCGCGCCGGTTTCCTGATCGTGCACCATGGGCTGTGGTGGGGACGTCACGAGCCCATCGTCGGCGTCATGCACGGCCGTGTGCAGGCGTTGATTCAGGACAACCTCTCCCTGTACGCGGCCCACCTCCCGCTGGACTGCCACCCGGAAGTGGGCAACAACGCGGAACTCGCGCGCCTCCTGTCGCTCAAGGTGACGGGCACGTTTGGCGACTACAAGGGCGTTGAGATCGGTGTCATCGCCACGACACGCCGGCCGTTGCACATGGCCGCGTTCGCGGGCAAGATTGAATCCGCGCTTTCCACGCGCGCCAACGTGCACGCGTTTGGCGCGGCACAGGTTCGCCGCGTGGCCATCGTGTCGGGGAGCGGGGCCATGCTGGCCGAAGCCGCCGCGCGCGCGGGCTGCGACACGCTCCTGACCGGCGAGTCGTCGCACGCCGCCATGCACCCCGCGCGCGAGTCGCACATCAACCTGATCTTCGCGGGCCACTACGCCACCGAGACCGTCGGCCTGCAAGCACTCGATCGCCATCTCCAGCGCCGCTTCGGCCTGCCGGGTGTTTTCCTCCCGGCACCGACCGGCTATTGAACCCCACGCAACCCTGACCGAAGTTGCGGTACGCATGAAACTCACACGCCCGGTTGTGCTCGTCGTCCTGTCGCTCTTGTTCCTCGTCGCCATTGCCACCCGGCAGTCATCGCTGGGACGACTCGATACGCCCTACTTCAAGGGCACGGCGGCCATCGATTACCAGCACATGCTGAAGGTGGCCGACCACGCCTCACTGCGCGCCCACGACGACAAGGCCAACGCCCCCACCGGCTACGTGCCGGTGCGCGAACGCGCGTGCGGTGCCGAGTTTGTGTCCGGGATGCTGTACCGCGGCGCGCGCTTCTTCAGTGAAATCGACGGGCGTCAGCACGCACGACGGGTTGCGGTAGGGACCGCGGCGCTTTGTGTCTTTACCGCTTATCTGCTTGCGAGCAGCGTGTGGGCCAGTCAGCTCTCGGGCCTCCTCGCTGCATTCCTGATCGCGTTTCTCTACCCGCTCGTGGTGGCAAGCAACGGACGCGCGTTCTCGCACGGTGTCTTTGCCATGCTGGTGGGCAGCGTGTACGCGTTCTGGTTTCTGCACGGCCTGCGGACCGGCAGCCTGCGCCACGTGGTTGGCGCGGCACTCGCGGCACTCGCCCTGCTCGCGGTGTGGGAGCCGGCTCCCCTTTTGATCGTCGTGTGGATGGTCGCGGTGGCATTCCGGCGCTCGCTGCCCGCACGCGTGCGCGTTCTCTCGCTGGCGTCGCAGGCCGGCGCGCTGATCGTGTCCGCCGTGTTGTTTCCCCACATTGTGCGCACCGCGGGCGCCATGTTTGTGTACGCGCTCACGCGCCTGCGCTTTGCCTTCGGACGCCCGGAGTCGCCGGATGCGGTTACCGACTGGGCGCGTTCGCTGTGGTCATTGGACCACGCTCCCCTCACCCTGCACGCCGGCATCGAGATCGCGTTACCCGTGGTGTTGTTTGCGACCGCGGCGTTGCTTGGCGCCACCGTGCGCGCGCAGCGCGGGCGCCTGTTCACCACGGGAGCGGTGCTGGTTGCGGCTTTGGCGGGCGTGGCACTGGACCGCGCGTTGCTCCCCGTGGCCGGTCTTGCGCTCGCAGTCGTGAGTGCGGGAGCGGTGGCGGGACTGCGCGGCGGCCAGCGCGTGCGCATCGCCATCGTGGCGATCGCCGTCTTCACGGCACTCGCGCCAACGGTGTTCCGGGGCAAAGCGTTGGACCCGGCCTACGCGATTGCGCGCGCTGGTGGCGTAGCGGCAAAAGATACGGCCGGGTTTCTCTGGGTCAGCCTTGAGAACACCGATCGCGAACTGGTGCGGTTTGTCGCCACGCGCACATCGGTGAAGGACACCATTCTGGCGCCGCGGGATGTTTCGGCGCTCCTCCTCGCATTCAGCGGGCGCACCATCGTGCAGTTGCCGGGTGCCACCGCGCGCGACGCATCCGAACGCCACGTAGCCCTGGCGCGCGCGCTGTACCGTGACGAAGCCGCACTGTACGAGATGTGCCGGACCGAAAACATCGGCTGGGTTCTCTACTCGGTGGACGTGTTGCTCGACACGGGACGTTACTCTCCGCGCTGGCTCGCGGGCGAAGCAACACCCGGCCCGGAGTCGACCGCCTACCGCATGCACTTTGATGCGGCATCACTGCGCCACTTCACACTGCACTACGAGAACGAGCACTACCGCCTCTTCAAGGTGACAGCACAGGCGGAGCCGATCTTCATCACCGACCATCCGCCGCTGTTCCAGCGCTCGTTGTTTGACGTGAGCGGTCGCGATCTGGATGCCTTCCGCGAGCGCGCGGTGTTCCTTACCATCACCTGCGGCGAGGGCATCGCCAAGCGCGCCGCCGGCGACCTGGAAGGTGCGCACCGGCAGCTGGACTGGTGCGTGCGCAACGCGCCGCGCTACACGCGCGCGCGCATGGCGCTGGCCGAAGTGCTCATCGACAGCAAACGTTTCAAGGAGGCGCGCAACGTCTCCCGGGAAGTGGTGGCCTACTCACCGGACAATACCCAGGCCCTTTACGCAGTGGCCTACGCCGAGATGCAGCTGGGCGACGCCGCGGCGGCGCGGCCGTACTTGAAGTTGCTGTTCGCGCAGGAACGCGACCCGGAGATGCTGCAGAAGGCGCGCACGCTGGAAGCGTACCTCGATCAGAAGTACCCGCTGCCACCGCAGCGCCCGTAGCAGAAAACGCAACGGCCGCAGCGCGAAACACGCTGCGGCCGCTGAAAGATGGTGGGGACTACAGGATTTGAACCTGTGACTCCTACCGTGTGAAGATAGTACTCTACCGCTGAGTTAAGCCCCCGTATCGTAATTGCGCACGATTATCGCCGTGTCCCGATTCTTTTTCAAGCGGTTTTGCAGATCAACACTGAGTTGCTGCTGCTTGAGCATGGTCTCGATCTGCGGCTTCGCCGTGGCGTAGTTGGCCGGGGCCGCCGCCTTCTTATCGGTGCACTTGATAATGTGATATCCAAAACGGGTTTCGACGATGCCGGTCAACTCGCCCTTCTTGAGCGAGAAGGCCACATCCTCGAATTCCTTCACCATCGTTCCACGCGCAAAGAAGCCCAGGTCGCCGCCAAGACTGGCCGCGGCGTCCTCCGAGAATTGCGTCGCCAGGCGCGCGAAATCCTGGCCCTGTGCCGCGCGCTTGCGCACGCCTTCAATGAAGCTGCGACGTTCCATCTTCTTTTCCGGCGTATCCTCTTCATGGAACATCACAATGATGTGGCTCACGCGCACGCTGTCCTGTCCCGCGAACATGGGTGTGTTCTGGTCAAAGAAGGCTTCGCAGTCCGCTTCGCTCACCGTAATGGTGGGCTCCACCTTCTGCTGCACGTACGCGCGAATCAACATGTCGCGACGGATCGCATCGCGCACATGTTCGCGACCGAATCCCAGCGGCTTCAGCGTCGCATCGGTTCGCTCCTGGCCGCCAAAGCGACCCACGAACTGGTCCATCACCCGGTTCACAAACGAGTCGGGCAGCGACACGCCGTTGACCTCGGCTTCGCGCGCGAACAGCTTGCGGTCAATCATCTGATCCAGAAGCATCAGATTGAACGACCGGCTGTGCAGCGAATCCTGTGACGCGGTTGTCGTGGTGAACGCGAGCACCCGGAGTTCGCGCGCGGTGATGGTATCGGGGCCGACAATCGCCACGACCTCTCCAATCACCAGAGAGTCGGGGAATGCCTCCGCCTTGCCAACGGACTTGTTCTTCGAGCAGGCGCCGAGGCCCGCTGCGGCCATGGCGAAAAGCGCCACCGCCACGCGCATGCGTGTGTTCATTACGGGAATACGATCCTTTCCGGTTGAGCGCGCGATAATATCAGAGGCCCGCGGGCGGCGCAACCGGGCCGGTCAACGCGTGCGGACGACACCCACCCGGGCGCAGTCGGCGGCCATCGCACACACCGAGCAGCGCGGCGAAAGGGGCGTGCATACGCGCTGCCCGTAACCAACCCAGATCTCATTGACGGCAATCCACCACCGGCGCGGGACGAGCCGCATGAGTGCCGCCTCGGTGGCGTCGGGCGTGCGGGTGCGTACCCAGCCCAGGCGGTTGGCGATGCGGTGGACGTGCGTATCCACGCAGATGGCCGGTTTGCCCCACCCCAGCGAGACCACGAGGGCCGCGGTCTTGCGCCCCACACCCTTGAGCGCCAGCAGCCCGTCCATGCTGTCGGGAACCCGGCCGCCATTTTCGTCGCGCAGGCGGCGGGCAATGTCGCGCAGCGTGCGCGCCTTGGTACGATAGAAACCGGCCGGGTAGATGGCGCGCTCGATGCGGCGCAGGTCGAGTTCGGCCAGTTCGTCCACGGTGGCGGCCAGCGCAAACAAACGCTCCGACGCCGCCTCCGTCACTTCGTCGCGTGTGCGCAGGCTGATGAGGGTCGAGACGAGAATCCGGTACGGGTCGTGGTTCTGGCGCGCAATCTCGGAAACGGACGGGAGTTTCTCGCTCGCCAGTGCCTTGCGCATGCCGCGCAACACGCGCGTGACCTCGGCCGGTGTTGGCGTGATCGCCTGCTTCATGACCGGTTGACGCCGTTTCCCGGAGCGTGCCAGTATTCACCGAGCGCGCGCCGCACGGCGCACGCCCACACACCATGCCCGAAAAAACACGCCGCAAGAACCCGCCTGTCGCCAAAGATTTCGCGACCACGCGCGCGCGCCTCGACAAGAAGCGTGCAAAGCGGCGCGAGAAGATGCTGTGGGTGCACTACTGGCTCCTGTGTCCCAAGTGCGGGGGCGACATGTTTGTGAACAAGACGCTGGGGATTCACTACGAAGTGTGCCGCGACTGCCACGGTGTGACGTTTGATCACGACGAACTGGCGCTGCTTCTCTCCCACCTGGACGCCGGCAAGGCCCTGCGTGCCATCCTCAAGAAGGCAAAGAAGCCCGACACCACCGAGATCTAGGCCCCGTCACGCGGGCCGCGTGCCGATCGTTACCACAAACTCGCCCGGAATCGCGTAGCCCTCGCCACGCCGGTATTCCGCGATGGAGGCCAGGTACTCCGCGTGCACCTCGGCGCGCGTGGCGTCGTCGAAGCGCGAGTAGGCCATGGCAACCGGGCCGCCCGCAAACGCGGCGTCACAGGCTTCCGCGCCATTGGGATACTCCAGCGTGGTGGTGATGCGCTCACTGCGCACATTCGCGAAACCCGCCGTCTGAAAGAGCAGTGCCTGCATCTCTCCGGTTCCGAGCTGAAAGAACATCGGGCACACCTCGGTGCTCACACGCCGGTCCACGATCTCAAAGATGGCAGCCCAGCCGCAGCGATCGCGGCGTCCCCACACCGCGGACACAGCGCGTCCGCCGGCACGCGTAACGCGGAATGCTTCGTTGATGGCCGCCTGAAAGTCCACCACGTACATCATCCCAAGTGCGCACAGGACCACGTCGAAGGTGCCGTCCGGAAAGGTCAGTGTCTCCGCCGGCATTCGCTCGAAGGACGCGTTGGCAACGCCGCGTGCGCGCGCGGTGTCGCGGCAGGTTTGAATCATGGTGTCGGAGATGTCGGTGCCGGTGACGTGCCCGCCGGGCGCCACGGCCTGTGCCGCGCGAAACGTCACCAGACCGGTGCCGCACGCGAGATCGGCCACGCGTTCTCCGGGTACCAGTGCCGCAAGCGACATGAGCAGGTCCTGCGCGGGTTCGAGCTGGCGCTGCCAGCTCTGCTCGTACGTGGCCGCCGCGCGGTCCCACCCGTAACGCTGGACCCGGTGTTGCAGGCGCGCGTCCATGTCAGGCGGGTTTCTCGACCGTGAGTTCGCGCACCAGCCGGTGTGCGCGCGCAAACACGTCGCCCACCATGCTGGCCCGGTCCGCCTGCTCAACAACATTGCGAACGTCGGCTTCGGGTGCCGCGCTCTCGATGCGCACGTGGTAGCGAATTTCCGTGTAGCCGGGCGGGATGCCCTCGGCGCCGTGCTGGCCGCGGGCGTCGAAGTCGGCGTGGAGTTCCACCTCAACCTGCGTGATGGGAACCCCGAGGTGCGCGGCCCAGTTGACGTAGCCCATCGCGAAGCAGCACCCCAGTGCCGAGCGCACGATGAAGCCGGGATCGGGACCGGCGGCGGTTCCGCCCGACTTCTCACTCGCGTCCGCCACCAGCTTCCAGCGCCCTTCCTCGGCCTCGCAGTGCACGCCGTCCAGGATGCGAATCTTCGTGACGGCGGTTTTCTGCCCCAGAGTCGGACGCAGCTCGATGGCGCGGCCGTTGCGGTCAAATGCGGTCTTGATGCGTTGCAGTGCGTCGGGTGTGATCATGTGCGCAAGGATAGCACAGCATCCGCCGGGCTAGCGCGGCTTCACCTCCACCCATTCCAGAATGGTGATGACACGGCGGGTGACAATGCCGCGCACGCGGATGCGCTTTCCCACCAGGCCTTCAAGCTCCGGGTCCACCAGATCCTGACGGTCCGCGCGCCGCAACAGAAAATCGCCCCAGCGCGTGGCCAGCATGACGGCGCGCCGCTCGCTCTTGGAGCCGGCGGCATACTCGCGCGCGACGACGTCGCCGGTGTACTGCTTCTCACGCGGGTCCTTCATGGCTGCCTACTTCCGCACCGCCTCGACAACGCGTTCGACGCGCCCGTTGACTTCACGCACCACCAGCATCTTCTCGGCGTGCCGAACGGCACGGCCGCGCCTGCGCACCGGCTTGGCGGGCTTCTCCAGCACGATAACATGGAACGTCGTGTCGGCAGCGGCGAGCCGCCGTCCCTTGCTGGCGTGCACGCGCTGCTTCGGCGGGTGCAGCTTGAAACTGGCGATGGTCTCCGCGCGCGCACCGCGCTTCTGCACCTCGCGCGCGAGTCGCGGCAGAATCTCCCGGCTGGCGCGTGTGTCGGCACGCGACGCCACCGACGCCGTGGTGTCGGCGAGAACGGCGCCGGCGCGTTCCAGGCGCTTGCGCCGGGCACGGCGCTGGCTGCGGCGGCGGGACTTCGACACCGCGGTCGCCTTTTGTTTCTTTGGCGTGACCGGGTGTACGGACGGGTCGCCGATCAGAATGAACTGCGCGATGGTCTTCAGGTCCACCGCCTCCATGTATCCGCCAAGCTTGATGTACTCGATGCGCGCCTGCAACGCCGCGCGACCGGTGGAGGCCCCCGCCAGCACGGCGCTCACGAAACCGGCGCACAGGATGTCGGCAAAATTCCGGCCCACCGGTTCTCCCCACGAGGTGTTGGTGCTTCCGAAAAACGCACAGGCACCACCATCCAGGTAGGTCTGCGCAATGGAGCGGGGGTTGCCCGCCTGCGGCTGGTACAACTCGGCGCCGTAGCAACACTCACTCGCGACCAGCGTGCCGGCGCGCGCCTTGCGCACGTCGTGCGCGGTGTACGCCACCGGCTGGTGGTCTTCGTTGCGCGCGTTCTCACCATAATAGGTGTGGCTGGTCACTTCGCCGTGACAGTTGAAGAAATGCAGACGCCCGGCCACCGCACCCTTGCCCCAAGGCGGTGCCAGAGGCGGCGATTCGCGCACCGTGCGGGGCTTGCCGTACAGGCGCTTGAGCGTTGCTGCGGTCGACTGGCTCCATGCGTCGGCGCTCAATGCAAAGCATCCGGTGTAGCGAGAACGCGCACCCGGGCGCACACGCGTTGCGTGCCGAATCACGCGCACAAAGTGCGGTGTGTCGCCGTTGCCCATCACGTCCGGCAGCCGGCCCACCACGCGCGTCGGTCCCAGGAAGGGCTTGATCTCGCGCGCGTAGCCCGCGTCGCAGGCGTACGGCAGGTCGCTCTCCACCCACTTTTCCTCGTCTTTTCCGGGCACCGGATTGCGAAGCAGCACGTGTGGAATCACGTCCGGCGCCCCGAGAATCACCAGGTAGTCGGGAGCAAGCTCGCGGAAGATGTCGTCGATCGCGCGCTTGGCCTGGCGCGCGTCGCTTGCACGCGACACCGTCTTGCCGATACCCCGCATGTCCAGCTTGCGGTCGATGGCGATCACGCGCGTGGTGAGGCCGCGTTGGCGGTCGGCGCGCACCATGGCGTTGATGGCGATACCCACCTTGTGCATCCCGGTGGTGTGGTGTTTCTTCCACAACGCCGACGCGTTGGTCACGATCACCTTGTCGGTTCGGTCCATGGTCTCCTCCAGGTCAGGGTCGGCCAATGTAATGACGGAACACGCGCGACGCGTGTCGCGGCGTGATGCTCCGTCGTGTGCGTGCCTTGCTCCGCCGGGTTTCCTGCAGCGACGCACGGAACGCCGTGTCGCATGCAACGTGGAAGACCAGCTCGTCGCCCACGCCCGCGAGCACGTCGTCGAGGCTACCGCGTTCGTGCAGAACACGCGACAACGCGGCGCGCAAGGCAACCGGTGACGTGCCGGGCAAGAGATGCGCAAGGTCGGCGACGACATCCGCGTGCGCACCACGCGAGCGCGCAGCCTTGGGCACGGCGGACGCACCGCGCGAACGACCGCGCGCCGGCAGGGGTGCGCGCAGCAACCGCTCCGCGTCAACGATACCCGCACCGTAGCGACTGGCGTCCCAACCCGGCGGGCGCCGCACACCGTGCGTCACCAGCAGGTTCTTGTAGGCGGATACAAGCTGCCCCGCTCCGAACTGACCAATCAGACGCTCGCGTCCGTGGTGCGCAAGCCACAGGGCGGTGATGCCGGCCAGCGTGGCCACCGCAAACGAGGTTCCGTTTCCGCGCCCCACGGTGTAGCCACGGTGTGATTGCGTCTCCGCGCGCCACACCGACTCACCCGGCGCCGATACGTCCACCGCGTCCCCGGACGCGGACGACGCCCACGGCCGGTCGTTGCAGTTGCTGGCCGCCACCGCAATCACGTGATCGAGTCGCGCGGGGTGAACCACCCACGGCCACACGTTGCCGGCTGCCGCGAGCACGATGACGTCGCGTTGCACGGCGTGTCGCACCGCCTCCTCCACCGCACCACTCCCGATCGGACCACCGAGACTCATGGAAATGACATGACACCCGTTGTCGACCGCGTGATGGATCGCTCGCGCCACATTGCCAAAGTCGAACACCACCACACTGGTGATCACCCGGTACGGAACCAGGGTGGCGGCGGGTGCGGTTCCGGACACCCAGCCCGTCGCGCGCGCGGGGCCCGCGTCGCTCATGATCACCGACGCCGTGCGTGTACCATGACCCGGATGCCCGGGTGCGAGGGGATCCACCGGGTTTGAGCGTTCGTCCACGTAGTCCCGTCCCGCAAGCGCGCGCACGCGGTTTTTCCCGCGCGGGTTGTTCCATACTTCGGGGTGCATCGTATAGCCGGTGTCGGGGTGTCCGATGACAATGCCCGCGCCAAAACGCCGCCCGCCGCGGTGCTTTGGCAGGGGCGCGTGCCACGCGCGCGTCACGCGCGTGTTGTCGAGACTCCATTCGGGATGATTGGAACCGGGCAGGTGGGCGTCACCGCCGCCCGACTTGGAACGAGCACTGCGGCGCAAGCGTTCGCGCGGGGTGAGGTCGCCGGGGTCGGCGGGTTGCAGGCCCGACGTCACCAGCGCGGGTTCGGCGCGCTGCACGTCGCGGTCTTGTTTGAGGTGGTGTACGGTTTCCCAGGCACGCGCGGGCGCAAGCAACTGGCGCGGGCGCGGTGTGACTTCGTACCAGCGCGAGTGCGCGCCGAGCGACACGGTCTTCCAGCGGCCGCGCAACGCGCGCTTCACCACGGTGCGCGCGAGCGTGTCGCGGCGTGCGCGCGCAAGCAAAGGCGCGCCGACTTCAATCAGGAATCCGCGACAGACCGGCCCGCGAGACATGGGCATGGAGGCTCTCCCCTCCGCGTACGTGTCTACCAGCTAGGAAGTCGCAATGACTCTAGGTGCCGTCGCGCACGTGTGTCAAGGCGACGGTTGGCAGGATGGAAATCCAGTTTGACCTGTCACTACCCAACTCGCCCAACTTTACGATCGCGGTCGGCTTTGGTATTCTGCGCGCGGGTTGGGTTCGATCACGAGCTACGGGACGGTACGAGTGTATCAGGAGAGAATAGCGTTCTGGGTGCTGTTGATACTTGCCATGGCCTTACGGGTTATCGGACTCGATTGGTCCCTTCCCAACACGTACGAGGAAGCAACACCCCTGCGGATTGCCCTCCAGATGTGGGGATGGCAGGGGGCCGGTGGCGTTGACCTTAACCCGCATTTCTTCAACTACCCGAGTTTCTGTTTCTACCTCCACTTCGCGGTACAAGGCATTGCCTATGTCATTCTGAAACTAACCGGTCAGATCACGTCAGTCGCTGACTGGCAGGTCCTTCATCTAACAAATCCGACTGCTATGTACGTCGCCTCGCGACTTGTTAGCGTAGGATTCGCGGTGGCGACCGTCGCATTCACTTACAAGCTGGCACGCTCTATCGGGGGCAAGTACGTAGGGTTGCTCGCGATGGCCCTCCTCGCTTGTAACCCCTTTCATGTCGCCCGCTCTCAGATGATCGAAGTCGACGTGCCGCTCACCTTCTTTGTCGTACTGGCGCTGTATCACACATCGCGCATCCTCGCGCGCCAACGCTTGCGCGACTATGTACTGACCGGGATTTCAATCGGGCTTGCAGCTTCTTGCAAGTACACGGGAGCTCTCCTGCTAGTTCCAGCGATAGCAGCCCACCTGCTCGCACGAAGCGGTGCCCGCGACAAACCGCAAGCACGAGTGATCGCTTTCGGTACGCTTGCGGCGATACTCGCGTTTGCATTCACTTCTCCGTACATCATTTTGGACTGGAACGGCTTCCAAGCGGGCATCGCGGTTGAGGCGGAGCACATGAAGCTTGGCCATTTCGGTCAGGGGAAGACCGGCACGATACCGTACTACGCGCGATCTCTTTCCGGTGAGGTTGCGGGCGCTGCCGGCGCGATTACCGCAGCCGTCGGCATGTTCATCCTATTGGTACGCACGAGGCAGCAAGCGGCGATCGTCGTGGCCGCCTTTGTGCTCGCCTATGCGATCACCATTGGATCGTGGTCGATGCAGGCGAGTCGATACTTGCTCCCGATTCTTCCTCCTCTGTTGGTGTTCGCTGCCGCCCTACCACCCCTCATTTACTCTCGTGGGCGCCCAAGCATGCGCCACTCGCGCAAGCTCGGTGCAATTGCGGTCGTGCTCATTCTTCTCGGCAGCAACGCGTTTGATCTGAAGAAACGAGCCCAGACGATTCAGCATGATACAAGAACCGACGCCCAACAGTGGATCGAGGACAATGTACTCCCAGGCTCCTTCATTTTGATGGAGAGCTATGGCCCTGATCTCGTCGGGCCATCTCTTCTTCTTCAACTCGATCCACGCCTGCGTCAGGCGGTCATTGAGAAACTACAAGGTCGCGCTGTCTTCGCGACGCAGTCATTGCCCATGTACCAAGTCCGCCCGGAACGGTCGTCCGTGTTCTACGAGCTAGGCCTGTACCCTGATGCGGACTATGTCCTCACCAGCAGTGCTGTCCGCGGCCGCTACGAGGCTGCTCCGGGGAACTTTGGCACTCAGTTGGATTTCTACTCAGAGTTGAGCAAGCAGTTTCGAGTGCTTCGGGAGTTTCCCCCGCGACAAGCCGATGGAATCCACCTCACGCTCTACCAGCGCAACCACATGGCGGCTTCGTTCTCCGACCGCCCGACCGTTAGTCCTCCACGAGAGCTGACTCGCGGCCCCAACGAAGGTACCGGCCGAGAAGCTGGCTTCTACTTTGACTTTGGGGCCAATTTTGAGTACTACCACCACCCCGCTGAGGCGTCCGCCGCCTACCAACTCGCAATCGAATACGGAACGTCAAACCGCAATCTTTTCCTGCAGTGCGTGATCGGGCGGGTCCGGTGCCTGCTGCGATTAGGTCGCAGCCAAGAGGCGATCACGTTTCTTCGCTCACTCTCCGCAAGTGTCGAAGACGAATCGACGAGCCGCCTGCTCGCCCAAATGCTCAACGACTTGACGCAGGGTCGCCAGTAACACGCCACCGCCCACCACACCTAGTCACAGTCAAACCAGCTAGGGTCAACCCCGAGTGCGCCCGCACCTGCGGTACTACTTGTCGAGTTTTGCCTCGATGCGGCGGTCGGGGACCAGCCACATGCACGCCACCGCGACATAGAGCGCGTCGGAGATCCACTGGTTCACGAAGGCAAGCGGGATGGCCGCGGCGTACGCGGCGATTGAGAGTTTGCCCTTGGCATCGCTGCCAACCGCCGTTGCGAGTCGCGAGTTGGGGCCGTGTGCCACCACAATGCGCATCTGAAGAATGGTATACGCCACCGCCGCCATCAGGAGCACCACGCCGTAGGCGGCGGTGGGGTGCGCTGCAAAATGGTTCTCGCCCATCCAGCCGGTTACAAACGGAATCAACGAGAGCCAGAACAGGAGGTGAAGGTTGGCCCACAGAATGCTGCCGCTCACGCGGTCCACCGTGTGCATCAGGTGGTGGTGGTTGTTCCAGTAGATGCCGAGAAATACAAAGCTCAGGACGTAGGTGAGAAACACGGGCAGAAGCGGACGCAACGCCGACCAGTCGGCACCGTGCGGCACCTTGAGCTCCAGCACGAGGATCGTAATGATGATGGCCATGACGCCATCGCTGAACGCTTCCATTCGTCCCTTGGTCATCAGACTTTTCTCTCTTTCCAGCGTCCCCGCTTGAACAGCACGATCGCAATGATGCCGGCCACGGATTCACCAATCACGATCGACCAGTATACGCCCGGCGCTCCGAACCCCAGCGTGATGGCCAGGATATAGGCCACCGGGATCTCGATCAGCCAGAAACCGATCAGGTTGATCTTGGTGGGTGTCACGGTGTCGCCGGACCCGTTGAAGGCCTGGATCATGACCAGTTCCCACGCGTACAGCAGGTAGCCGTACGACACGATGCGCAGACACTCCGCACCCACGCGCACGACTTCCGTTTCCTGCGTGAAGATGCGAACCAGTTCTTCGTTGTAGATGATGTAGACGGCCGCCACCAGCGCCATGAAGGCCATGGTTATCCAGCCCGTGAGCCAGGCGGACCGTTCCGCGCGCTCCGGTTTGCCCGCACCCAGATTCTGCCCCACCAGGGTTGCGGCCGCGTTGGACAAACCCCACGCAGGCATGAACGTGAATACAATGATGCGCACCGCGATGGTGTAGCCGGCCACGGCCTCGCTGCCAAACGTGGACATGATGCGCACCAGCACCACCCAGCTGGACGTGGCGATAATGAGCTGACCGATGCCGCCCAGCGAAACGCGCACCAGGCGCAGCATCACACCGGCCTGGAAGCGGATCTGCGACGCCAGCACGCGGATGTGTTTGGCGCCCCGCATCAGCACATAGAGCTGGATGAGCACGCCCACACCGCGCCCGATGTTGGTGGCGACGGCGGCGCCCTCGATTCCCATCTCCGGGAACGGACCCAGCCCGCGAATCAGCACCGGGTCCAGCACGATGTTGATGGTGTTGGAAATCCACAGCACGCGCATCGCGACGGCGGCGTCGCCGGCCCCGCGGAAGATGGCGTTGCACACAAAGATCAGGTTGATGACGACGTTGCCGCCCAGCATCCACTGCGTGTAGCGGTAACCGTGCTCGATGGCCCACGCATCCGCACCCATCAACGCCAGCACCTGCTTGGACCAGAAGATGCCGACCAGCGCCATGGGGATGGACGCCACCACCGCGACCGCGATGACCTGCACCGCCGTGTCGGCGGCTCCGCGGTTGTCTTTCTCTCCGATGCGTCGCGCCACCATCGCGGTGGCTCCCATGGAGAGACCGATCGCGATGGCGTAGACGAGTGTCAGCACGGATTCCGTGAGACCCACCGTGGCCACCGCCGAGGGCCCCAGCGAGGAAACGAAGTACACGTCCACAACGGCGAAGACGGACTCCATCAGCATCTCGAGCATCATCGGCACCGAGAGCAGAATGACGGCACGACCCAGGCTTCCCTGGGTGTAGTCCTGCTCGGTGCCGCGGAAGGCATCGATCAGATCGCGAAATAGCTGGCGAATTCGGGACATGAAGCGTGGAAGCTAGCAGAGACGCGCGGGGCGCGTCAAAGCAGGAGAGGTCAGCGCGAGCGCTTGCGCGGCGTCGCTGCACGCGGCTTGCGAGCCGGTGCGGGCGCTGAGTGTGCGGGTTGCCATTGGTTCGCGCGAATGTTGAGTGCCGCGAGTCGCGCGGTTTCTGCGATACGCGTGGCGCGCGTCTCGGGCTTCTTCGCGGACGCAATCCAGGAGAGAATTCCCTTCTTCACGCCGGGTGGGAAGGCGTCAAAGTTGGCGATGGCCCCCGCGTGTGCCGCCAGCTCCTTGCGCAGGTCCGGTGGAATCGCCAGCGACTCCGGACCTTCGAGTGTTTCCCACGATCCGTCCTTGCGCGCGGCCTCGATTTTGGCCAGCCCGGCCGGGTGCATGCGCTTGTCTGCTATCAGGCGCGCCACCCGCTCCTTGTTGGAGCGCGACCACGCGGAACGCGGCCTGCGCGGCGAGAACCACAGCATGGAAAGGTCGTCGTCCAGCTTGCCGGGGCGGCTGTCGATCCAGCCAAAGCACAGCGCCTCCTCCACCGCTTCGTCGTACCCGACACGCGGCTTATCCACGTGTTTCTTGTAGAAAACCATCCACACACCCTCCGGACGGGTGTGGTGCTTTTCCAGCCACGCGCGCCATTCGCGTGCGTTTTTGGGGTGGACGGAGTTTTCGGGCAAGGCGGGCATGGTCCCGGACGCTATCATTCCCACCCCGCGCGTGCAACCCCGGGTGCCCGCAATCCGTCTTCCCACACGGGCACGGCGCCCACCCTTTCGAGAGGATTCGTTGTGAAGAGACTCGCCACTGTGTACGCGTGTCTGTTTTTGCTGACCGCGGGGGCTGCGCTTGCGGCACCCGCCGGGGTCAGTCCCTCGGCCCTGATTCTGGATGACGCCATCGCCGCGTTTGACGGCAAGGACTGGCCGCGGGCCGCGGCACTTTACCGCCAACTGGCGGAAGACAACCCGCTCAACGGGCGGTACTGGTACAACCTCGGCGTGGCCGAATACTCGCAAAAGAACTACCGGCCCGCCATCGCCGCCTACGACCGTGCCATCGGCGTGGGATACCAGGTCGGCACCAGTCATTACAACCGCGCGTGCTGTTTCGCGCTGCTGGGTGAGTCGACGGCCGCGATCGACGGCATCGACACCGCCATTCGCAACGGGCTGCGCAACCGCGAGGAACTCCTGCGCACGGACACCGACCTGGATGCGTTGCGCGCACTGCCGGCGTTTCAGGCGCGCATCCTCCCTGTCGCCAGTGCGGCGACATCGCGCGAGGAAGGCTGGCGTATGGACCTCGCATACCTGACCAAGCGCGTGTCGGAAACCCACTACGACCCGTTTCGTTATATCACGCGCGCGGAGTGGGACGCCGAGGTGGCGCGCATCTCCGCAGCACTTCCCACCCTGAAGGACCACGAAGTGGTGGCCGCGATGGCGGCACTGCTGGTGCGCGTGAACGACGGCCACACCGGCTTGTCCATGCCGCGGAGCGGCACGTATCAGTTCCACACGCTTCCCATTCAACTCTGGGATTTTCCCGACGGCCTCTACGTTCAAGCCGCGAGCCCCGAGCACGCAGGCCTCGTCGGCAAGCGCGTCGTCAAGGTGGGCAACACGCCGGCACGCGAGGCGCTGGACCAGGTGGCCGTGTATACGCAGCGCGACAACACGCAGCAGATTCGCTGGATCGCCCCGCGCATGCTGACGCGCCCCGAACTCCTGGACGCGCTTGGCATCACCAAGGGACTGGACGGAGTGGAGATCACGGTTGCGGACGAACGCGGACGCGAACAGCGTGTGAAACTTGCCGCGGCACCGCTGGTGCCCGAACACGGCCGGCGCGGCGCACCGGCCGGGTGGGTCGACATGGCGAAGGACGCCAAAGATCCGCTGCCTCTGTGGCGTCGCGACACCGAGCGGCTGTTCGCACTCGAGTACCTGCCGGATGAACGCGTGGTTTACGCCGGATTCCACGCCGTGCTCGACGACGAGCACGAGAGCCTCGCCGACTTCACGGCCCGCGTCATGAAGATGGTGGACGAGAAAGAGGTGGATGCGCTGGTGATCGACGTACGCGACAACAACGGGGGCAACAACTTTCTGGCCCAGACGCTGTTCCAGCGCATCCAGGCTTCCGAGAAGGTAAACCAGCCGGGCAAGCTGTTTGTCATCATTGGACGCGAAACCTTCAGTGCGTGTCAGAACTTCTGCAACTGGATGGACCTGCGTACCGAGGCGCTGTTTGTGGGCGAACCAACCGGATCGCGCCCCAACTTTACCGGCGAGGGCAACACCATCCAGCTGCCGTGGAGCGGCATCACCGCCAACGCGTCGTCACGCCGGTGGCAGGATTCGGTGTCGGAGGACGAGCGGCAGTGGATAGCACCCGAGTTCAGCGCGGTCATGACGGCGGAAGATTACCGCACGAACCGCGACCCGGCGCTGGCAACCATTCTGGAATATCTGAAGAAGAAACGCACGCAGCACGCGCCCAATTGAGAGCGCACTAGCCGGTGTAGGAGCCGGCTCTGGGTTTCTTGCGCAACGTGCGACGCAGCAGGGCAAACGGCCGGCTGGCACCGGGGTAACGATCCCCCGCCTGCCGGCCGTTTTCCAGTTTCAGGACACCGCGCGGGCACACCGCCGCACACACCCCGCACCCCACGCACGACGAACGCACGATGTTGAGTCCCTGCTGCGCGTAGGCGCGCACGTCGATGCCCATCTCGCAGAAGGTGGAACAGTTGCCGCACGACATGCACTGGCCGCCGTTGGTGGTGATGCGGAAGCGCGACCATAATTTCTGCTGGATGCCTAGGATCGCAGCCATCGGGCAGCCAAAGCGGCACCACACGCGCGCACCCATCACCGGGTAGAACCCCACACCGATCACACCCGAGAACAGTGCGCCGATATAGAAGCCGTACCATTTCTTGAGCGACGCCGAGGACGAGCCGAACACCGCGCCCGAGGTGGCGTGGTTGATCCAGAGCAGGATGGTGGTGATCACCACGAGTACCAGCACCGAATAAACGACGACGCGTTCGACACGCCACGCGCGCGTGCTCTTGTTGGAGAGCTGGCGGAAGGGGTCGCCCAGGGTTTCCGCAAGCCCGCCGCACCCGCACACCCACGAGCAATACCAGCGCTTGCCGTAGAAATACGTGAGCACCGGTGTGGCGAGAAACGCCATCACGATGCCCCAGCCGATCATGAAGGCCCCCACCCTCCCCGAGTCAAGAATCCAGCCCATGCCAAAACCCGCGGGCCACAGGTACTCCGGTTTCAGCGGCCAGAAGTACGTGAAGTAGAATTCGGGCTGATTGAACGCCTTCAGCAGGTTGGGAAGAAGGAACGCAAATCCAAGCTGGAAGAACATGACCGACGCCGTGCGAATCTGCTGGTACCGGTTGTGCCGGTAGCGCATCAGCATGCGCGATCCAAAGACAAGCACCGCCAGCGTGTAGAGCGTGCCGTAGAGGAACCAGTGGTCCGCGGCGCGGCGTGCGAGCAGGTGCGAGAGCGGGTCCAGCATGCGGATGGCCGGCTCCAGTCGGGCCGGAAACCAGTACAGCACGACGTAGAACGCGGTGAGCAGGATGCCCAGCGCCCAGCCGATGATGCCGCGCCCGGTGACGCTGCTGAAGAAGAGGCCGTCGTGCTGGATGCCGGGGTGCCGGCCACGGTACGACGCGCGGTAGTACACGGCGGTTGCGGTCGCGAGCAGGCCAAGCCCGAGCAGGAGCGGCAGCCAGCCGCGCCATCCCGCCAGTGCGACGACGATGACGGCGCCACCCAGCAGCATCGCAACCTGTGCGAGCCGCGCCACGGGGTCATGGGCGCGCGCCGCCGCCACGGGCGGACGCTGGAACGCCTCGCGCTCTTCGTCGCGCGCGTATTGCAGAAAGCGGGTGTCGATCATCGCGTCACACCCTGGGCGCGGGCTTCGAGCTGCGCGCGCATCGTGCGCACCATGTCGGGCTCGAAACGCGCATGGAACTCGGGGTCAAAGTTGGCGTCGGCGAGATGCGCGAGCACGTAGTCCGCGTCGCGTCCGTCGCGGATCCACTGTTCGCACACGCGGTGGCCGCGTCGCAGGCCCATGAAGTTGAAGCCGATCACGCGCCCGTCCACGTGGACGATACGCGCCGCGTGTTCGTGGTTGGCGTGCTCCCAGTACAGACTGTGCTCGCCCGGCACGCGCAGGTTCACCTGGCCGTAGGTTTGATACTCGAGGTCAAAGAACTTGGCGGAGTTGTACCAGATACCCGGGTCGTACGTGCGCGCGACACCTGCCAGTCCATCGCCCGCAACTTCGCCCTGCACGCGTCCCGTGTACCACACCTGCTGGATCAGGTTGCGCGCGCCGGCACTGCGAATCTCCGCGCAGTCCCCTGCCGCGAACACGCCGTCGACACTGGTGCGCAGCGACGAATCCACCAGAATGCCGCGCCCCACCGCGATGGGTGTGTCGCGCGCGAGATCGATGTTGGGGGTCACACCGGCGGTGAGTCCCACGAGCTGGCAGTCGATGCGTTCGCCGTGGTCGGTGATAACGGCCGCTGCGCGCCCGTTTCCGCCATCCACGATTTCCTTGAGTTGGGTTGACAGCTTGAGTTCGATGCCGTGGCGCCGGACCACGCGGTTGACCAGCGCCGACTCTTCCGCCGGCAGCACGTTGTCCCAGTAACTCGCCTCGCGCACGAGAAACGTGACGCGAATCCCCTGCGTCAGGAGCATCTCCGCCAGTTCGATCCCGACGAGACCGCCCCCCACGATCACCGCGTGCTTGCAGTTTTCCGTGTTGCGATAGAGCAGATCGAGATCCATGAGGTCGTAGAGACCCTGCACGCCCGCAAGGTCCTGACCCTTCCACCCAAACCGGTTCGACTGGCTGCCGGTCGCAATCAGCAGGCGATCGTACGCGAGCGGCTGGCCGCGGTGCAGGCGCAACTCACGCCGCACGGTGTCGACGCCGACCACCCAGTCGCGCACCAGGTCCAGTCGCTGCTCACGCCAGAACGAGTCTTCGTAGGGCTTGGTGTCCGCGTAGCGCATGTGGCCCATGTAGATGTACATGAGTGCCGGGCGGGAGTAGTGGAACTGGCTCTCGCCGGATATGAGGGAGATGCGCCAGCCGGGTTGGAGGGCGCGCACACGCAGGGCTGCGCTCACTCCGGCAATCCCGTTTCCGATGATGGCAACGTGCATGCTCAACCCGACGTTTCACCAACCACTGCAAAGGCCCGCACGGGAAACGTCCCGAACCCCTTTACCTTTACAGGGACCGCGTGAAAGACAAACCCGGCGTCGGGGAGCTGGTCCAGGCTCCGCATGTGCTCCACGATCAGGATGTCGGCGCCGAGCAGAATGGAGTGTACGGGACGTTCGCCGGTGGACACGTCATCTATATTAAAGGAGTCAATTCCCACCAGGGCCGCTCCGGCACTCTTGAGCCACGCCGCGGCGTCGGCCGTCAGGAAGGGGTGGTTCTCAAAGTAGCGGTCCGTGCGCCAGTAGCGCGACCAACCGGTGTGCACCAGCACCGCCTTGCCGCGCACGTTGGCGCTCCCAAACAGGTCCGGCCCGATTGCGCGCGCGGCAGCGGGGACGCGAAACACCGCACCGGGAAGCTCCGCCACCGACTCGAGTGCCAGCTCGGAGACATCCTTGCCTTTCTCGTAGCGATGAAAGGGTGCGTCGAGGTAGGTGCCGGTGTTGGCCACCATCTCGATCTTGCCGATGTGGAAGGTGGTGCCTTCGGCGTAGCGCGCTTTCGACGCCTCGCGCGACAGGTAGTCGCAGACGACCGGCGCCGGCAGGCCCTTGTACGTGACCATGCCGTCTTCGATGGAGTGACTCAAGTCGATCAAGCGCCGTGTCACCCCCCGATGCTACTGGATTGCAGCGCGCATCTCAACCGGGAGCACAGCGGAAGAATCCAGATGGGCGGCGCGCCAAGGCTCTTCGCCCCGGGCGCGATTGCCGCTATACTGCGCGAATGCCAGTCCCGGCTACGCCCGTCGAACAGCGCAGGCCCCTTGATCGCATCCTCTCCCCGTTCGCGGTCGTCCGCACGGGTGAAGGGGCCAATGCGCTTCTGCTCATGCTGGCCGTGTTTCTCCTGCTCACGGCCTACTATGTGCTCAAGGTTGTCCGCGAGCCGCTCATTCTCACGGCGGGCGGCGCGGAGCTCAAGAGCTACACGTCCGCGGCGCAGGCCGTTCTGCTCCTGTTCCTGATCCCCGCGTACAGTGCCATCGCCAACCGCGTGAGCCGGACGCGCCTGATCAGCGTGGTGTCGCTGTTCTTCATCGTCAATTTGATCTTCTTTTACGGCGCCGCGGTGGGAAACATGCCCGGACTGGGTGCCGCGTTCTTCATCTGGGTCGGGATCTTCAATCTGATGATCATCGCCCAGTTCTGGTCCTTCGCCAACGACGTCTACACGCCGGAACAGGGCCGACGTCTGTTTGCTATCCTTGGATTCGGGCAGACACTGGGTGCCGCCTGCGGCGGGGTCATCTCCAAGTCACTTATTGGGGTGCTGCGTGTGCACGAGTTGATGCTCGTGGCGGCAGCCATGCTGCTGGGCTACCTGCTCTTGATCCTGGTGGTGCACCGACGCTCGCGACACGACGCGCAAACGTCCCAGCCAGCAGCCACGGCACCCATGGTGGACCGGCGCGGCGGGTTTGCGATGATCTTCCGCGACCGCTATCTGCTCCTGCTCGCACTCCTCATGCTGCTGCTCAACTTTGTGAACACCAACGGTGAGTACATCCTGGGCCGCGTGGTCTCCGGCGAAGCCGTGCGCCAGGCCGCGGCGGGAGGAGCGGCGGGCGTGGGCACGGACGAGTTTGTGAAGCAGTTCATCGGGTCGTTCTACGCCGACTACTTCACGTGGGTAAACACGCTGACCGCATTCATCCAGATCTTCCTGGTGTCACGCATCATGACCCGCTTTGGCGTGCGCGTTGCGCTGTACGTGCTGCCCGTGGTGGCGATGGGCGCCTACGGCATCCTTGCGTTTGTCCCCGTGCTGGCCCTCATTCGCTTTGCCAAGATCGGCGAGAACGCGCTGGACTACTCGCTCAACAATACGGCGCGTCACGCGCTGTTCCTGCCCACGTCGCGCGAGGCCAAGTACAAAGCCAAGGCTGCGATTGATACGATGTTCGTGCGTGCCGGCGATCTTTCGTCGGCGGGACTGGTGTTTGTGGGCACGCTCCTGGCGCTGCAACCACGCGATTTTGCAATCATCAACCTCGTGCTCATCACAGTGTGGCTGTTCCTCGTGGTGGCAATTGGCAAACAACACCGCGCGCTGATGGCGCGACAGGCGAAGGAAGAAGCGAATGCCGCGTAAGTCGGGCTGGGTTCCGGGAGTTCTTGCAACACTTTGCACCTGCCTGCTGGCAACCGGCGCGCGCGCGCAAGTACCGGCCGGCAGTGCCACAACGCCTGCGCGAGTCAGGGTGGTTCCGGGCGAATCGTACGGTGCCGGCGGAATCCACCGCTTTCTCCTCGGCAACGACTACCGTCGCCTGTGGACGACGGCCATCGAGGTTCCGGTGCTCGACATGCACACCACCGCGGGAGGCTTGCGCGCGGAGCGACGCGTTGGCGGGCAGCAGACGCACGGTCTGGCGCTCAAGGGTGCCGACGGGCGCAGCTACACGTTCCGCGGACTGGACAAGGATCCCACCGAGATTCTTCCGCCGGAGTTTCACGGCACATTCGTGGACCGCTTGCTGCAGGACCAGATCGCATCCGCCTTTCCGGGCGCGGCGGTCGCCATCCCGCCTATTCTGGAGGCGGCCGGCGTCCTCCACACCGAACCAGTCCTGGTGGTGCTTCCGGACGATTCGCTGCTGGGTGAGTTCCGCGCCGAGTTCAAGGGCTTGCTCGGCACCTTTGAGGAGTTTCCGCGCGCCGCCGGCGACGGCTCGCCCGCCTTTGCGGGTGCGCTCGAGATCATCAATGGTGCCGAGATGTGGAAGCGCATCGAGGCCAGTCCGGAGACGCGCCCGGATGCGCGCGCGTTTCTCACCGCGCGCCTGGTCGACATTCTGATTGGCGACTGGGACCGCCACCGCGGCCAGTGGCGCTGGGCGCGCATGGAAGGCAAACCCGAGTGGCAGCCTATACCGGAGGATCGCGACCAGGCGTTTGTGCGTTTCGAGGGTCTGGTGCCCAGCGCGGGGCGTTCGCTGCTCCCGCAGTTTGTGAGTTTTGAAGACGAATACCCGTCCATTGAAGGGCTGACGTGGAACGGGCGCGACGGCGACCGCCGCATCCTGGTGGGGCTGGAGAAACCGGTGTGGGACGAAGTGGCACTCGACGTGCAAGCGCGCATCACCGACGCCGTCATCGACGAGGCCATCGCACTCCTCCCGGCCGAATTTCGCAAGATCGAGGGCGACGCGCTGCGCACGGCACTGCGCGCGCGCCGCGACAACCTGCCGGAGGTGGCGGACGAGTTCTACCGCTTTCTTGCGCGCATCACCGACGTGCACGCGAGCGACGTTGCGGAAGAGATCACCGTTACCACCGCCGAAAACGGCGACGTGGAACTGGCCATTGCCATTCCCGGTGCCGAGCCGTACTACCGGCGCGTGTTTCACCCGGAAGAAACCGACGAGTTGCGCATCTACCTGGAAAGCGGCAACGACAGCCTCATCACCCGGGGGCGTCGCTCCGACATCGTTGTGCGCGTGATTGGCGGCAGCGGCGACGACGTCATCGACGACGCGGCCGGCACGCACCTGCGCATCTCCGACGCCAGCGGAACCAACCAGGTGTTGCACGGCGACGGCACGCGCTACGACGAACGCGTCTACGTGGCACCCGAGCGCAAGACGGCACCGTGGATTCCGCCCCGCGACTGGGGGCGTCGCAATTTGTTCTTTCCGTGGATTGGCGGCAACAGCGATCTCGGCTTGCTGGTGGTCGGCGGCCTGCAGACCATCAACTATGGATTCCGCAAGGACCCGTACGCGAGCAAGCAGACGCTCCGCGTGGGGTACGCAACCGGCGCGGGTGCCGCGGGTGCCGACTACACCGGAGAGTTTCACCGCGAAAACTCGCGCACGATGTTCACCATCAGGGCGGTGGCGTCGGGGCTCGAGTTTCTGAACTTCTATGGCCTTGGCAACGAGACAGAAGCGCCCGCCGACGAAGATTTCTACAAGGTGGAGCACACCGAGTACGAGTTCAGCCCCGCCATCGTGGTTCCCTTTGGCGAACACTGGCAGACGTCATTGCGCGGCGAGGTCAAGCTGAGCAAGACCGAGGAACACGACGACCGCTTTCTTGCCACCGTGGACCCGTACGGTACCGGCGACTTCTTTCAGGCCGGCGTCGGCGCGGGTGTGGCACTGGACACGCGCGACACCGAGTACTGCCCCACGGGGGGCGTGCGCTTGAGCGTTGACGGCACCGTGTACCCGGAAGTGGGCCAGGTGGAGGAGGTGTTTGGCGCGGTGCACGGCGAGGCGTCGTACTACGTGAGCCTCCCGGTTCTCTCTTCGCCCATCATCGCGCTCAGCGGGGGCGGCAAGAAGGTACTCGGCACGGCCCCCTACCACGAGGCCGCGTACGTGGGCGGCAGCGGCACCCTGCGCGGGTACCCGAAGCAGCGTTTTGGCGGCGACGCGTCCCTGTACGGAAACGCGGAACTGCGCATACCGCTGGGCCGCGTCCGCATTTTCATCCCCGGAAGCCTGGGCATCTTTGCCCTCGCCGACGCCGGGCGCGTTTACCTCGAGGACGAGTCCTCGGACACGTGGCACTCGGCGGCGGGTGGCGGCGTCTGGTTCTCCTTTATCAACCCGGAGAACATGATCAGCGTCTCAATCGCCTCTGGCGACGAAGGCACGCGCCTCTATATTGTATCCGGGCTCTCGTTCTAGCCCTTTTCCATCCGGTTGTTTGATCGGCCCGGGGCGTGCTAGCCTTGGGGCCAACGTTTCTGTACTGGAGACACCCGCCGTGGCCGTCGAGTTCAAGATCAAGAGTCCCGACCAGAGCAGCGCCCCCAGCGACGCTTCCAATTTTGGCGACCTGGATTCCCAGGTACAACGGAGTTCGTACTCCGGGCTCGCCATGGCGGCCACGGTGTACGCCTCGGTGTTCTTCCTCGCCTACATGGCCGACCTGGTGACGCACAGCCTCGAGGCCGGCCGTGTGGTGTTTCTCCCCCTCTTCGACACCATCACCGCCGCCATTGCGATTGGCTACGCGCTGTTCATCCGCTGGGGATGCACGCGGGTCAAGTGCACGTCGTGCCAGTTCACGCCGATGGCGATTTCGTTCCTCATCGTGTCGTCGTTTGCCATCGCCATTCAATGCTGGGGGTGGGAACGGGAAACGCTGTTCGGCATCGAGACGGTGAGCTGGGTGGGCGTGTGGCTGGTTGCCTATCCCGCCGTCGTGACCCTGGCTCCCCGCACCATTCTGCTGGGCTCGCTGGGCGCGTGGGCAACGGTACCGTTCACCGCCGGACTTTCCTTGATCCTTCACGGCGCACCCGCCGACTTTCCGGGCTCGCCGTGGATGCACGTCGTTCGCCTTTCGATCCCCGTTCTGTTGTGTGTCGGCATTGGTACGTCCATCGCGTACCGCGTGTTCTGTCTCGCGCGCGACATCTCCAAGGCACGACGCCTGGGCAGCTACGAGTTGATCGACAAGATTGGTGAAGGCGGCATGGGCGAGGTGTGGAAGGCGCGGCACCGCCTGCTGGCGCGACCCGCGGCGGTCAAGCTGATCCACCCCGAGTCGCTGGGCATGACGTCGGATCAAACCAGTGCGCGGCTTCTCCTGCGCCGTTTTGAGCGCGAGGCACAGGCAACGGCCCAGCTCACGTCGCCGCACTCGGTGGTCCTGTACGATTTTGGAACCACGGACGTGGGCGCCTTCTACTATGTGATGGAACTGCTGGAAGGCCGCGATCTGAAGTCGCTGGTGCGCGACACGGGGCCGGTGTCGGCGGAACGCGCGGTGCATTTCCTGCGCGCGGCGTGCGACTCGCTGGCCGACGCGCACCACCGCGGCCTGGTGCACCGCGACATCAAGCCCGCCAACTTGTTCACGTGCCGGCGCGGGCGCGAGTTTGATTTCTTGAAGGTGCTGGACTTCGGGCTCGTCAAGAGTGTGCGCGAGAAGCAGGAGACCATGACGCAACTCACGGGCGAAGGCGTCACCAGCGGCACACCGGGCTTCATGGCTCCGGAAATGGTGACGGGCGAAGCACCCGTGGACGGACGCGCCGACATCTACGCGCTGGGTTGCGTGGCGTACTGGCTGCTCACCGGCAAGCTGGTGTTCGACGGCAACACGCCCATGGCGATTCTGATCCAGCACGCCAAGGAAACGCCCGCGATGGTGTCGTCGCGAACCGAGATCCCGGTTCCCGAGCAGCTGGAAGCCATCATTCACATGTGCCTCGCCAAGCACCCGGACGATCGCCCGCAGTCGGCGCAGGAACTGGGCGACATGCTGGCCGAGGTGGCCGACACGCTGCCAACGTGGACACGCGACGACGCCGAGCGCTGGTGGCGCGCCAACCTGCCCAACCTGCACTCGCGGCCGCTGGATGCCACACTCGACTCCGGGGCCACCACGGTGGTCAATGCGTAGCACGGTTCCGGCCAGCGCGACCGCCGCGGTCGCCACCGCGGCCGCGTGCGCATTCAGCCTCATCGCCACCCAGGTCGCCGGCAAGGCCACGCGCGACGCTCTTTTCCTTACCAACTTCAACGTCGCATCGCTGCCGCTGGTGCTGATCGCGTCGGCGGCACTGTCCATCGTGGGCGTGCTGGTCAGCACGCGCGCCATGGCCAAGCGCGGCCCCCTGCGCGTGATCCCGCCCCTCTTCTTTGCGAGCGGTATCTTGCTGGTGCTGGAGTGGCTGCTCGCGACGCGCAGCCCGCGACCCGCCGCGTGCCTGGTCTACCTCCACATCGCCGGGCTCACGTCGATCTTGATCTCGGGCTTCTGGTCCATCATCAACGAGCACTTCGACCCGCGCAGCGCGCGCAAGAGCATCGGTCGCATCGTGGGCGGCGCAACACTGGGCGGACTCTTTGGCGGCCTGCTCGCGGAACGCGTCGCGGCGTACGCGAGTGTACTGTGGGTCCTGCCGCTCATCGCGATGCTGCAGATCGCAAGCGGCATCCTGCTGCTGCGCTTTCGCTCGGGTGGCAGCGGGCTCACAACCACGGAGGAGCACGCGCACCAGAACGAGACCAGCCACGAATCGGGCTTTCGCGTGCTCATGCGCGTGGGCTACCTGCGCAACCTGGCGTTGATCGTGCTGCTCGGCAACGTGGTCGCCACCATGGTGGACTTTGTGTTCAAAGTACAGGCCACGCAAACGTTCACGAGTGGCGCTGAACTCACACGCTTTTTCGCGGTGTTCTATACGGTGGTGTCGGTCATGACCCTGCTGGTGCAGACGGGCATGACGCGCCTGTTGCTGGAGAGCATCGGCATCGCCAACACGCTGGCGGTGCGGCCGGCGGTGATGGCCATCGGCGGGCTGGTCACACTTCCCACCATGGGACTCATCGGCCCCGGCATCCTGCGCGCGGTTGACGCGGTGGTGCAGAGTTCCCTGTTCCGAAGCGGCTACGAGCTTTTGTTCACGCCCGTAGCCCCCGCCGACAAGCGCCGAACCAAGGCGATCATCGATGTGGGCGCGGACCGCATGGGCGACATCGTGGGCGGTGCCATCATCCGTCTCGTGATTTTCCTGCCCATCGCACTCGCCGACAACATTCTGGTGATTCTCGCGGTGGTCCTGTCGGCGATTGGATTCTGGATTGCGCGGGCACTCCGGCGTGGCTACATCCGCGCGCTGGAGACCAACCTGGTCAACCGCGGCGACGCGCTGGGCACACCCGAGAACCGTCCCGTCGGCATGCGCACCATGATGATGGAGTCGTTCACCGGCATCGACCTGCCGGTGGCACTGGGTGATCTGGGTACCGGTGACGCGGCACCCGTAACTACGGACGAGGCGCGGGCGACCAGCACCACGCAGACGCATCCCCTCTCGACGCTGGACCCGGAAGTGAGTTCGTTGATTGCGCTGCGTTCCGGCGACGCCAATCGCGTGCGCTCGGAGTTGCGGCGCACGCGCACGGTGGGCCCGGTGCTGGCGGCACAGGTGATCACGCTGCTGGCCTGGGACGACGTATCCAGCTGGGCCTCGCGCACGCTGGCCAAGTCGGCGCCCGCCATTACCGGGCAACTGATCGACCGCATGCTGGACGGGCACGAGGACTTTGCGGTGCGCCGTCGCATCCCGCGCATTCTCGCCACTTGCAACACATCGCGCGCGCAGGAAGGGCTGCTCACCGCACTGGCCGACCCGCGTTTCGAAGTGCGCTTCCAGGCCGCGCGCGCGCTGGCGCGCATCCATCAGCAGGCGCCGTCGCTGGCACTTTCCAGCGACGTCGTGTACGCGGCGGTCCAGCGCGAAACGCGCGTCGACCCCACGCTGTGGCACGAGCAGCGCATCATCGATGCGCCCGAGGAAGGCGAGCCACAGCTCATCGATGGGTCGCTGCAAACGCGTACATCGCGGAGCCTCGAACACGTGTTCACCATTCTGTCGCTCGTGCTGCCGCGCGCACCGCTGCAGGTTGCCTTCAAGGGCCTGCTGACCAGCGATCCGGGCCTGCGCGGCACCGGCCTCGAATACCTGGAAAGTGTCCTCCCCAAGGATATCTGGAAGGCGCTGCAGCCGTTTCTGGACGACACGCGGCCGCGCACCGACGCCACGCGTCCGGGCACCGAAGTGCTGGACGAGCTCATGCGCTCCAGCCAGTCGATCGAGTTGAACCTGGAAGAGATTCGCAAACAATTGCGCGACGAATAGTTGCTTTGGAGGAGGTTGCCATGCGTTCCCGTTCCCGCCTTGCCTGCATCGCCGCGACGTTCTGTGTTCTTGTGCAAGCGGTGGCAACGGTCCCCGCCACCGCCTCGGACGCGGTCCCCGTGGACGTGCACAATTTCACGCGCGCCGAGAGCGATCTGTACTTTGGCCGCATGGTTGCGGAAGGCGGCCTTGGCCAGTTCGTGCACCGGCGTGAGATGGCGTCACTCGACAATCAGACGGTCATTCGGCTGAACCGCGACACGCTGTATTCGTCCGCGATCTTTGACCTGAGTGCCGGGCCGGTGACGATCACGCTGCCCGACGCGGGGCCGCGCTTTCTCTCCCTGATGGTGACCAACCAGGACCACTACGTGGTCGAAGTCGTGTACAAGCCGGGCAAGTATCGCTACACCAGTGACAAGGTCGGTACGCGTTACGTGCTCATTGCGGCCCGCGTCCTCGCCAACCCGAACAGCCCCGAGGACCTGAAAGCAGCCCATGCCGTGCAGGATGCTCTGTTTGCCGAGCAAGCCGGCAAGGGGACGTGGGAAGCGCCCAACTGGGATCAGGAATCACAGAACAGGATTCGCGCCGGACTTCTGTCGCTGGGTGCGTTCAAGGCCACCGGCAAGACCTTTGGCCGGAAGAACGAGGTGGATCCGATCGATCATTTGATCGGAACCGCGGCCGGCTGGGGCGGCAATCCCGCGAAGGACGCGATGTACAGCAGTGAGATTCCCACCGAGAACGACGGCAAGACCGCGTACTCACTCACGGTCAAGGACGTGCCCGTCGACGGCTTCTGGTCCGTCACCGTCTACAACGAGAAAGGATTCTTCGAGAAGAACGAGTTTGACCTGTATTCGGTCAACAACCTGACCGCGAAGCCCAACGCGGACGGCTCGTTCACCGTTCAGTTTGGCGGCGACCGCGCCGGCGCGCCCAACTGGCTGCCCATCACGCCCGGTTGGAACTACACGGTGCGCATGTACCGGCCGCGCAAGCCGCTGCTGAATGGAACCTGGAAGTTTCCGGACGCCGTGAAGTTGTAGCGGCGTCAGGCGCGACGGCCGTCGCGGCGAAACAGATTTCCGGTGGCAACGGGTTCTCTGCCACTGCCGCCAATGCAGGCGGCCTCCGCCAGAACGAAGATGACATGGAAGCCGGTGGTCACGGTACCGACGCGCACCATGTCGTTGTGCACAAACGAATCCCAGAACAGAATGTTCGCGCCGCCCAGTAGCAGGTGAACGAACATCGCGGCAACGTGCCACATGCGCGGGTGCGGGTGACCGGCCGCGTGCAGCAACAACGCCCCGATGATGATGGCAAGGCCGTGAGCCTCAAAGCCGCCGATCGTGTGCGGCGAACCCTTGCTGGCAGCAAGCGGACCCACACCCAGAAAGTGCCCGGCGGTTTCGGCAATGAGCGCCGCCGTGCCCACGACCGCCAGAAAGGCGCCGTCCAGCAACAGTGTCCATCGGCTCTGCAAGTGGGACGGGTGACTCATGGTTGCTCATCCCTCCGATCAGGAACGCTTATTCCGGTTGCGCCAGCCAGCTGTATTCCCACGTCCACGGCATCATCGTTTCCCCGAGAATGGTTTGCGTCAGTTCGGGATAGATGCGCTCGGCGCGGACGTCGTTGGCGAGCATGACGAGGCAACGCTTCGGGTTCTCGAGGCAGATTACCATGTTCGCGGTCCAGTCGTTATGGCCGCCCTTGAACCACGCGGGGCCGCTGGTGTCCTGGAATGTCACCATCCCGAGTCCAGCCGAGAGGCCGATCACGGCGTTGCCGGCGCCGACATCGAGCGCCAGGGTTGGAAATTGGTGCGCCGACATGATGGGAAACTGCGGACGAATCCATTCCGCGCGCGCCGCGGGGCTCAAGCCTTCGCCGCGCACGATCGCCGACCACAAGAGCGCCTGATCGGCGATGCTGGTGTCCATCGAACCGGCCGCACTGGGGCCGCTGCGTTCGTCGTGCGGTTCCATGCTGCCGTCGAGCGCGTAGCCGTCGGCCAGGTTGGCGGCAAAGTCGGGTCGCCATTGCATGCTGGTGTTGGTCATGCCAAAGCGATCAAAGATGCGGGTCTGCATTTCCCTGCCGACGTCCAACCCCAGCCCCTCTTCAAGAATGAGCTGAAGAATGTAGAAGCCTTCGCCGGAGTACCCGTAGCGCGTGCCCGGATCGAGATGGAAGCGTAGCTTCCTGTCGTCTTCGAGCCATCTGAAATTGGCAAAGCCGGAGGTGTGGTTGAGCAGGATGCGCGGCGTCAGCGCACGCCAGCGATCGTCACTTGCGAGGTCAGCGTAGTCCTCGTACTCGGGAAGCGGGCGCGGCAGGAGATCGGCAAGCGGGGCGTCGAGATTGAGACGCCCCTCATCCACGAGCTGCATCACCATGTAACCGAACGCGGCCTTGGTGAGCGACGCGCCGTACATGATCGTATCGACGGTGAGCGGAAGGTCCTTCTCGACGTTGCGCCGTCCATAGGCCGCGACGTGAACAACCTTCCCTTCCTCGATCACCGCAAGAGCGAGCCCCTGCACGTTCTCTCTCGTCATCAAGCGTTGCGCCGCGGTGTCGATGGCGGCGGTATCGAGCGTGCGTGGATCGTGCTTTGAACAACCGCTGAGTGCGAGAACGAGCGCCAGGGGTACGAGCGTTTTTCTCACGTCAGCGATCGGCCCCGCGGGGGTAGTCGTCGACATTCATGCCCAGCGTGATGTCACGCGTCACAACCCACGTGCCGTTCTCATTGCGCGGCATCACCAGGCCGTTGCCGCCCCGCTTCCGGTTCACATACTTTCGCTGTTCCTCGGTGAGGCGCGGGTCGTCTTCGAAGTGGATGTCGTCGATGTAGTACGTGCAGCAGCCCACTTCGATCACGTGCATGTGCACGTGCTGGGGAATGTCGGTGTCCGGGTAGCCGGCGGGGCGGATGGTGTCAAAGCGGTACTGCCCCTTCTCGTCCGTCTTGGCCCAGCCGCGCAGTTTACCGTGGCGCACGCCGCTTCCGTGCATCGACTCATCGCGCGGATAGATCCCCTTGTCGTCGGTGTGGTACGCGTACACGATCACACCCGGCGCGGGCTTTCCATCCGCGCTGACAACCGTTCCCACGATGCGCATCGGCTCGCCGGGTTCACCCTTGGGTGCGATGCGTGATGTAGACGGGATGGTTTCGGGCATGCCGATGAAAACCCACTCGCAACCCTCGCACGGTCCGAGGATGCGTTCACTGGCACGCGCCCGCGGGGCCTGCGTCCCTCCGCACATGGCAGCGCTCAAGAGGCAAATGGCGACGAGGGTAAACGTGGTCAAGCGGTTCATGCGACGCTCCTGTTGCACGATCATCGCGCCGGAACATACTCCAGAGAGACCGTCCCGGTTTTTGAATAGACGCGATGATTCGCGAGTTTGAGTCTGGCCTGCTTCGCGGGGTGAGGCAGGAGCGGGATCCCGCTGCCCAGAAGCACCGGGATGACCGCAAGTTCAACCGAATCTACGAGTCCCTGCTCCAACAGGTTGCGAAACAGCTCCCCGCCCCCGAAGAGCCATATGTCCTTGCCCGGCTCTTTCTTGAGCCCCGCCAGCATCCCGGCCGGGTCGCCCGTCACCGTCACTCCCGGACAATCCGCCGGTTTCAGCGTGCGCGAGCACACAACCGCCCGCATGCCCGGCATGCCCCCGCCTCCATAACCCTTCGTCGCCTCGTACGTCTTCCGCCCCAGGAGCACCGTATCGAACGAACCCATGAGGGCGCCAAAGTCCATCTCCGGATCCATGACGATCCAGTCATTCTCTCCATTGGGTCCCGCGATGAAGCCGTCAATACTAGTAGCAACGGAAAAGCGAACGCGTCTCATGGCAGTCATCTCACCTTCTGTGCGCGCGGGTCAACGCGCATGACCGCGAGCTTAGGCGATTCGGCAACGAAGTTCCAGCTTGCGAAGTCAGGATTCGCTCCATATCCATGAAGGAACGCCGACAATCTACAACCGCTGCGGAGGTAAGCAACATTTTCACAAGCGGCCCGACCGTTAATCGTGCAATGATCATCTCGAAAGGCGGTCTATTATGAAACTGCTCGGTATCATTCTTATTGTTCTCGGCGCCATTGGAATTCTCTGGGGCGGATTCAGCTACGTCAAGGATCGCGACACGGTCGATCTGGGCGTGGCGGAAGTCGTTGTGGAGGAAAAAGGGCGCGTCACGGTACCGCCCATCATCGGCGTGGTCTTGCTGGTCGCAGGTGGCGCCATTCTGGGCGCATCGCGAAAGCGCGCAGCGTGATGCTGTAATCTCGCTCCGGATCTCATCCCGCCGCCTGCGCCCCCGGGCGCGCGGGATTGCCCTCCTTCCGCGCAACCGCGGAATCTCGCACTCCCGGCCTAGTTCCCCTTTCATCCCTTCGGGCGATTCAAAGCTGTTCCGGCCGCCGCTATGCTGACTGGCAAGTAAAAGCACGCGAGCTTAGTCGCACCAACGCGTCCGAAGACAATGGGTCTTCGCACCACGCGACTGGAACCAAGGAGAACTCTATGTTTACGAAGAATGCTTTGCGCCTGGCCGTTTTGATTGGCGCACTCGCCTGCGCCGGAGTGGCGCAGGCCCAGGACAAGGTCCACAACTATCTGAATGAGACATCGCTCAAGGTGAAGGCCACGGAAGACCCGGTTCAGAAGCGGGAGATCCTGAGCAAGAACCTCGCAACCATGAGCCACGCCGTTGCAACAGCCGAGCGTTCTCCGCTGACGTCGCCCGAGGATGCCGCCAGCCTGAACCGCCTCCAGACAACACTGCAGGAGAAGAGCGATGAGCTTGCCGGCGTCAACGGATACGACCGCGTCCCCGATGACCAGCTCAATGCTTTCTCGAGCTACGTGGTGCAGGACATGGAGCAGGCGGACCAGAAGATAACCATCGGTCTGGTTACACTGCTCCTGATCATCATCATCGTGATCCTGATCGCGTAGCGAACCCGGCGATCAACCGTTTGAATCCATGACATGCCTTGTGAAGAGACTTTCCGCGGGCGTCACGCAGTCACTCTCGACTGTGGGGCACTGGGGATGCGTGACGCTCGCGGCTCTATCTCTTTCCTGTGCTTCGCTGCCACCGGCCGATGACATGGGCCAGCCCACCATGGACCCGCCGCGCTACTCGCTGGTGTTCATCATTCACGGCGACGCCAGCTACCTCTATCACGACGCACTCGGCAACTCGCGGCAAGCGGACGAAGACGTCCTCGCAAGGGCTCAAGACATTGCGACGCGCAACACGCAAGCCGATGTATTCATCTTCCACGAGATCGAGCGACGCCACGTCCTTTTTCTGATTCCGCGCAAGGACGGCCGCGCCTACCACTACCGCAACGGGCAATTGCTCGCCAGCAAGTCGTACTGGCGCGATCAGGGGACGTCCCGCTTTGACCCGGAAGTACAGCTCTATCGGGAATTCACGGGTGCAGAAGAGCGCCCGCCGGTCCACATGGTCTTCTACTTCGGTCACGAACTCCCCGAGTTCAACGAGGCCGGATACGACAACTCTTACTCGAAGCGCATCGTCACCATCCACGACCTGGCCGCCGGGTTGCGGGACTTCGCTGGCGGATCTACCCGGATCGATCTGTTCGCACTGGCGACGTGCTTTGGCGGCACCCCCCATACCATCGGCGCTCTCGCGCCCTACGCGCGCTTCATCGTCGCGTCACCCGACAATCTGCACCTCTCGTACTTCGACCTGGAGCCGCTTGCTCAATTGAATGTTGGTACCGATAACGGTGCTATCGCCGCGTTCGCCGATCGTTTTGCGCGCAACGCCTTCGACAAGCTGGCCGGTGACGTCCAGACAACCGTCAGCGTTGGCGTCTACAACACAGACGAAGTCGGCGACTTCATTGCATCGGTGTCGGGCGCCTACAACAACACCCTGGTCACCGTTGCAGATTTGGCCCCCGACGCAGCTTCGCGCTGTGACTGCGCCGATGATCCGACGTACGCCATACCCGGCATCGATAACGGTGTCACCGTGTTGTACCGCGCGCCCAGGTTTGGGCGCATGAAAAATGACCAGCACCATTCCGGATGGAAATGCTGGCGGCTCGTTAACTAGTTCACATCAACCGATAGCCCGAACGGACATCATTGACGCCATGACCCGCACATCAGCATTCAGCGCTCGCTTCAAACGAGCTATCGATCTTCTGGTTTCCTTCACGGGCCTGATCGCGATCCTGCCCCTGCTCCTGGTGGTTGCGCTCGCCGTATGGATTGGTGACCGCGGACCGGTTCTGTTTTCGCAAGCGCGCGTTGGTGCAAACCGGCGTGACTTCCGTGTGATCAAGTTCCGGACCATGGTTGTTCATGCCGAGCGCACCACCGGGCCCGTCTGGTCGTGGAGCGGGGACCCGCGCATCACGCGCATTGGCCGTTTCCTGCGCACAACACACCTGGATGAGCTTCCACAACTGTGGAATGTACTGCGCGGTGAAATGAGCCTGGTGGGGCCGCGGCCCGAGCGCGCCGTTTTTGTCGAACAACTCGAGCAGGTGATACCCGGTTACTCCAATCGCTTTGACATCCGGCCCGGGATCACCGGCTTGAGTCAACTGCGCTCCGGGTACGACGAGTCCGTGCGCACCGTTCGGCGCAAGACGCGCTACGACCGGCTGTACGTATCGCGTTCGTGCACGCTGCTGGACACCATGATTCTCGTGGATACGTTTCTCGGTCTGTTCGGACTTTCCGGAGCACTGGGCCTGCGCAAGGCAGTCGTCCGGCGCAGCCCCGCTGTGACGATCATCCGTCGCAGGGTGTTCGCCTTCCGGAGCTAACTCTCTCCAAGACGAGAGGAGGTGGGGCAAATGTTGTGGACTATCGCCGTCATCCTGCTGGTTCTCTGGCTACTCGGCCTGGTTACCTCTTACACGATGGGGGGATTAATTCATGTCCTCCTGGTCATCGCAATCGTGGTCGTCCTGTTGCGCGTCATCTCGGGCCGCAAGGTCTAGTTGACTGCGCTGCCAGCGCGCACTAGAACGCGCCCTTCCCGGCGATCTGCGGATCGTCGGGAAGCACCGCCTGCATCACATCGCGCCCGCGCAATCGAGGCGGGAAATTTTCAAGGAGCTAATGGAATGAAACGAAGAACCGTCACGTCTTTGTTCGCCATCGCGGCGGCCACCTGCTGCGCGCTGCCGTTGCCCGCGCTCGCACAGAGCGATGAAGCCCCCGTGCACTACAACGGCGGACTCGGGTTTCACAACACGACAGCCCCTCTGGGCGGTCGCTGGTGGTTCAATGGGCAGAAGGTCGGTGTCGACTTTGGTGTGGGCTTCAATTCGACACCGGCTGACCAGTACGACGAGAATCTGTCGGGCTGGGCTCTCGAGTTGGGCGTTCCCTTCCTCATGAAGAGCTGGGACAAGGTGCACCTTCTGTTGCGCCCCGGCCTTCTGTATGAGAGCCAGGAAGTCGCCGTGACGTCTCCGCCGGACCCGTTCGGCACCGACGACCGGACGTCCTTCAGTCTGACCGCGGAGGTCGAAGCCGAGATCTTCATCGTGGACAACTTCAGCGTATCGGCAAGCCACGGCATCGGCTTCTTCAGTGTGAGCCCGGCCGGTGGCGGCGACAGCGTTACGAGCATCGGCACGCTCGGTAACAACTTCTCGCATATCGGCTTCCACGTTTACTTCTTCGGCGGATCGCAAAACTAGTGAGCCTCTGAAGAGCGGCGAGGGTTGACCAACTCACCGGGGTTGGTCAACCCAACCTGCACGCAAGTGAACTGGCTAATAGACACAGCCGCTCTTTGCGTGTAAACTACTGCCTAGTCACAACGTTTCAAGGCACCCGCCGCCGCACGAACCACCCGGTTCGTACCACACCTTCAGAAACACGCCGGCGCCCGTCACGGGATCATCCCAGTTTGGAGTCACCCCCTATTGCCCAAAAAGATTCGCGTACTCCTGATAGAAGACAATCGCTTCCTGCGGGAAGGGATTACCAAGCTCCTCAAGACCCACGGGGGCTTTCTCGTCGACTCCCCAAGCGACGGAGATGAGACCCTGCTGATGGAAGGTATTGCCCCGCCCAACGTCATCCTCCTGGATCTCGGACTGGAGAGAGAGCACAGCATCAAGCTGATGCAGAAGCTCCGCGAGCGCTTCCCTGAATCAAAAGTCATCGCGATGGACATCCTCCCGGACCAGGCCGACATGGTGGAGTTCGTCAAGGCCGGCGGCTCCGGCTTCATCCTCAAGAACGCCCCGGTCGAAGACTACGTGAAGACTGTTCAGGCCGTCGCGGGTGGCGCCACCATCCTCCCGCCTGTTCTGACCAAGTCCCTGTTCACTCAGATCGTCGAGTCGGTGCTCAAGAACGGAAAGAGCGTCCCCAGTCACGCCATCCAGCTGACCAAGCGCGAGCGCGAAGTCGTCGACCTGATTTCAGCCGGCATGAGCAACAAGGAAATCGCACAGGAACTTCACATCGCGACCTTCACCGTGAAGAGCCACGTGCACAATGTGCTGGAAAAGCTGGAGCTCAGCACGCGCCTCCAGATTGCCGCATTCGTCCGCGACGAGCCCAACTAGCCGTTTCCGCCCGCCCTTCGACGGGTCCCCCGCCCGTCTGGAACTAGTCCTCTTTTCGCCCCTTTGATCGATTACCGTAGCGCCCGCGACCCCCTACTATGGAGGCGTGGAGAAACGTTCCGGATCTTTGATGGATAGTGCAGGAAGGCGAAACGTGAACCTTAGTACCCACTACTATGTGCTCTCGCTCAGCGAGCACAAGAACATGCTGTATGAGGCATTTCGGGACAGCCTGATCGATATACGAAACACCTGGTTTCCATTTGAGTCGGTCAAGTCCCAGGTAGCGCTGAATGACATGCAGCTACGCGCGCACTTGCAGACGGTGGACCACCACTTCGCCCACTACTACGAACAGGACCCTATGGGGATGGTGTTGATCGGCACGGCCCGCAATCGGGCGGCATTCGCATCCGTTACGGCGTATCCGAGCATCATCATCGGTAATGCCGAAGGTGATTACCTCGACACGTCGCTGGCTGACCTGGGCAGCATTGTGTGGCCCATCGTCAAGGAAGCCATGGCCAGCGCCGGTGGAAAACTTGGACGTGACCTCGCCGCGGCGACACTCGATCACAACGTCGTCGTGGGCATTGACGCCGTCGTTCAATCCGTTGATTCCGGCGTTGGAGCCACCCTGCTGGTCGAAGACGGCTACAGCGTGGAACAACGGGCCGGATTTCCGTTCATGGAGAACGGCGACAACGTTGTGGACTACATCATCGAGAAAGTGCTGGCGCTGGGCGGAAACGTGATCTTCGTCCACGACGGCTCCCTGAGCAAATTCAAGAGCATCGCGTTGATTCTGAAACGCACCTGACCGCCCCCCCATTGGACTAGTTCGCTTTTCACCCCTTAGGCCGATTCTGTTCCTTCCGGTTCTCCCGTACGCTGTCGCCGAATGACAGCAACAACAATTCACACGTCTCATTGCACTCCGCGTGGCAATTGCTGCGCAAGGCAGAGACCAAGGAGAACTCAATGAACTTCAAAACCAACATCTTCGCCGCACTGCCCCTGGCAGTCCTGATGGCCACCATGGCCGGTTGCAGTGACGACGACGATCCCAACGGGCCCACCGACACGACGGCACCCACCGTCGTTTCGACAAACCCCGCCAACGGCGCCACCGGCGTCGCCGTCATTACCGTGCAATTCAGCGAGGCGATGGACGCCTCCTCCATCAAGTCAACGACCTTCGGCGTCACCGGCCCCGGTGTCGCGGACGTGACCGGGACGACGTCTTACAACTCGACGACCCGCATCGCAAAGTTCACCCCGGTGAGTGCGCTTGCCCTCAATACCAGCTACGTGGCAACCGTCACCACCGGGGTCAAGGACAGCGCCGGCAATCCGCTGGAGAACGTCCACGCGTGGAGCTTCACAACCTCGGCATTGTCGGGCGCGCAGACCGCACCGGTGCTGGGTGCGGCGGGTTCGTTTGCCGTGCTCGCCAGCTCGACCGTCACGAGCACGGGCCTGACCGCTCTCACCGGTGACATGGGTGTGAGCCCCGGCACGGCATTGGTGGGATTCCCGCCCGGAACGCTGACCGGTACCAAGGAATCTGCCACCGTCGCCTCCGCGTCGGGCATGACCGATCTGACGCTGGCGTACAACGACGTCGCGGGACGCAACGTGGCGCCTGTGACGCTGGCCGGAAACATCGGCGGCCTGACATTGCCGCCGGGTCTCTACAAGTCCACGTCATCGCTCGCGATCTCATCCGGTGACCTGACGCTGGACGCGCAGGGCGACCCGAACGCCGTATTCGTCTTTCAGATTGCCTCGACGCTGACCACAACTTCCGATCGCGATGTGCTGCTGACCGGCGGTGCAAGGGCGACCAATGTTTACTGGCAGGTTGGCTCGTCGGCAACGCTGGGAACAAACTCCGCGTTCAAGGGCACGATCATGGCCAATCAGTCCATCACACTCAACACCGGGGCATCGCTGACCGGCAGAGCGCTGGCACGAACGGGTGCGGTCACGATGGCCGGCAACGCCGTCGTAACGCCCACGCCGTAACGGCAACGACCTGTGAGCCGTCGCGGCAAATCTGCCGCGGCTGCAAGGAAACCGGGGCAGCCCTTCGGGGCTGCCCCCACATCGAAAGAAGCATGCAATGCGATTCATAAAAACAACGCTCCTCCTGGCGGCACTGACGCTCGCAGCGAGCGACGCCATGGCAGCCAACGTCTCGCTGGGACCCCTGATCGGGATTTCGAAGGCGGAGGACACCGACGCCAAGGTCATGTACGGTGCCGCACTCCGCGCCAAGTTCACGCCGGCCCTGGGGATCGACCTGAACATCAACTACCGCCAGGAAGACTTTGGCGATCAGGCCACCGCGCGCAGCTGGCCTTTCCAGATTACCGGCCTCCTCTATCCCGTACCGGTTGCATACCTCGCGGTGGGTGCCGGCTGGTACAACACCACGATCGACTTCGATGACGATCTCGACATCAACAACGTCACGGAAAAAGACTTTGGCTGGCATTTCGGGGGCGGACTCGAGTTTCCCCTCGGTGACGTGGTGAATCTCGCCGTTGATCTTCGTTATGTGTTCCTCGACTACGACTTCGAAACCGTACCGGGAACCGACGAGACCAAGGACGACTTCTACACGATCACCGCCGGATTTCTCTTCAACCTCTAAGGAAGGGTGGAAGAAGTCATGCGGGCAATCGCCATCATTATCATCGTGCTGGGAGTCATCGGGGTTACCTGGGGCGGCTTCAGCCGCGCTCAGGATCAGGGCGCCCTGAACCTTGGCATCGTCAAGTTCACTGCGGAAGACAAGGAGCGGGTAACGATCTCGCCCGTTCTGGGCTTTGGCGCCCTCATCGTTGGTGGAGTACTCCTCGGAGTGTCCACGCGTAAGGGTGGCAGGGTTGCCACAAGAGATCCTCAAACTGACCTGAAGGGAAACTTAGAATGAAAACAAAACTGACGACAGCGCTGCTGATGTCTCTGTCACTGGTGGGCATGGGTGCAAACGCTGCGCTCGCTCAGAAGAGCGATACCGCCGCCAAGACCCAGGCCGAGAAGGTCATGGCCGCGGACCCGCACCAGGTCCTGGCCATGGCGTACCACGAGAGCATGCTCACGTTTGCCAAGGCTCTGCACCTGCAGACCGTGGGCGTGGGTGCGGTAAACGTCGGCTTCGCCCGCTCCGCGGTGGAAGAGATGCGGCGTGACTTTGACAAGATGAAGTCGCACAACGAGGCGTACATGAAGACGATCAGCGCTGACGTGCGCGCCAAATCCGCTACGACCATGCAGGAGATCGAGACGCAGCGTGCCGATCTTAACACGCAGTTGACAGCCCTGGAGAAGGCTGTCCAGATGGATATCCCGGATCCCAAGACAGTCGCGACGCTCGCCGCCTCGATCAACACGCATCTCGATGACATGACCAAGGCTCATAAGAGCCAGTCAGACAAGATGACGATGAAGAACTAGGTTCATCGCTCGACCTGGTTCTACGTCTCGCACGGGCTATCCCGGTGTGCTTCGGCACACCGGGGTGGCCCTTCGGCGAATCAAACGTTATTATACTGTTGTGAACCGCCTATGACGTTCCTGAACTCACAACTCTCGTCAGCCCGCGCTGTGAAGCTCTGGGGGATCGGCATCCTCGCCACGTTGCTCGTGGTCGCCGTTCTGGCCGCAGTGGCCACCCGGCACTACTCCAGCCCCGGATACCTGGAGAAAAAGCTCACAACCGCAATCGCGCGCGGCAACGGTGTTAACAAGATCACAATTGGCTCTTCGTCCTTCAACCCGTTTCGCGGCACGTTCGTCGCCACGGATCTCGTGTTCCTCCCGGATTCCTTGCTGGTCGAGGAAAGGATCCAGGCGGGATCGGCCCCTCGAAGCGGGTACGCGTTGACGGTGTCGTCGTTCCGGGTGCACGGCCTGCGCTGGCGGCCGCTCCTGCGGGGACACATTCTTGCCGATTCCATCACCATCGACGACGCCCGCTTCGGGATGAATCTGGACCGCACCGCGGGACCCAGCCCCCCGCTGACACCCGCGACGTTGCCGCACGTGTCCTTCCAGTCGCTTGCCAAACCCATTCGCGTCGACGCCATCCGGGTGTCGAACTCGCGTATTGGTTACTCCGAGAAGGCCGCGGACGGGAGCGGGTACGGGACCATCAACTTCACGGAACTGGCGGGGACCATTCGCAACGTGACCAACGACGCCACACTCATGACACCCACGACCCCGTGCACCATCGACCTGCGCACACGCATTGCCGAGGCGGGCACGATGCGCGCAAACTTCACCTACAACCTTCTGGCGCCCGAGTTGAGCCTGACGTATCGGGGCTCGGTCACGCGGATGAACGTCGAACCCCTGAACGAGCTCTTGGTGAACCTGAACGGAATCCGGATGACGAGCGGCGTTGTCGATACCACGTGGTTTGACTTCAAAGCCGACGGTGATATCGCCGAGGGCAGGATACAGCTGGTGTATTCAGATTTGGATTTCGAGATACTCAATAAAGTGACGCATGAACGTGGCATTGGAAAACGCATCAAGAGCTTCATGATCACCAGTACCACGCTGAACTCCGCTAACCCATCCGACGACGATGACGCCGCAACGGTCGCGACCGTCCAGCGCGAACGCCTGCCACACACGCCGCTGCTGAAGTTCATGTGGCAGACCCTGCGCCAGGGCATCCTGTCCACGCTGGGCCTCGCCTGACGAGCCCCCCCAAAGCCTGCCCACGCTTGGACTAGCTCCCTTTTCACCCCTTGGATCGATTCCGTCCCCGCGCCGCCCCCGCTATCCTGCAGGGCAGCCACACATCCCCGGGTAAGCAACGTTAATCAAGGGAGAAACCGTCATGAGAACACCCGCTACTCCTCCCTGGTAGAAGCCACGCCCTGAAGTCATGGACCCGTACGATTCCATCTTCAGCCTTGAGCTCACCGATGAGGAAAAAGTAGAACTGATCAAGTCCCTGCTCAGACTGGCGACCTCCGGCCCCGTTCGCACGAACCCGCATCCGTGGGCCAAGAAGCTCTTCGACGACGCAGGCACAGCGTCATGACCCGGGCGGTTGGTTCCATGAGTGACCGGAGCCGGCGCAAGCCGATTGAGAACACGCTGGCCGACTCGGAGCTCCGCTACCGCCGGCTCTTCGAAGCCGCCAAGGACGGCATCCTCATTCTGGACGCCGACACGGGGCGCATTGTCGACGCCAACCCGTTTCTCCAGAACCTGCTGGGATACGACGAAGCCGAGCTCCTGGGCAAAACACTGTGGGAGATTGGCGTGTTCAAGGATATTGCCGCGAGCCGGAAAGCATTCAAGCAGTTGCAGGCAAGAGACTACGTTCGTTACGAGGACCTGCCGCTCGAAACCAAGGGACGCGAGCAAAAACAGGTCGAGTTCGTGAGCAATGTTTACACGGTCGGCCAGACGCGCGTGATTCAATGCAACATCCGCGATATCACGGAACGGAAGTCTACTGAAGAAGACGACAAGAAGACCAGCCGTGACTTGCTGATGATGGTGGACAGGCTGCAGAAGCGCGAGATCGGGCTGCTTGAGCAGGCCAATCATGATTCACTGACCGGCCTCTTCAACCGGCGCTACCTTGACGACAGTTTGTCGCGCGAGCTGAGCCTGTCGTGGCGTCGCAGCGCAAACCTGTCCCTCGCCGTACTCGACATCGATCACTTCAAGCGGCTCAACGACACGTTCGGGCACCGCGCGGGAGACCTCGCGTTGAGCGAGTGTGCCGCCGTGATCCAACGACACGTGCGCAGGAGCGATATCGCCTGCCGCCTCGGCGGCGACGAGTTCGCCCTCGTTTTTCCGGACTCGTCGCTTGACGATGCCCGCCAGCGCATGGAGGCCATCAGCGCCCTGGTCGCGAAACTGGGGCTGCGATGCGACGGGCAGTTGCTCGGGACCCTGACTCTCTCGGTGGGTGTCGCGACATCACCCCAACACGGCTTTACTGCTACGGAGCTCATGCACGCAGCGGACACGGCCCTCTACGTCGCCAAGGTGAACGGCCGGGGCCAGGTCGTTTCGTACGAACCGGTCGAGTAATCTGGAACGCATCGGAGGTGATGTGAAATGACATTCTTTGAAATGATCATGGCGGTAATCGCGGTTGCGCTCTTGATAGGCGTGATCGTGATGACTCGTCTGGTGGGGCGCATCGGTCGCGCGGCCGACGATGTGGGCCTGGCTGCCCGCCAGGTTGCGGAACTGGGGCCCGCCGCACACAAGCTGATCGACGCTGCGCATACCGAACTGGTGTCGCTGCACACGTTCTCGCGCACAGCTACCGGTGTCGCCGACGACGTGCGATCGGTGACCAACCACGCAAGCGCCGTCTCGTCTCGAATCCTGGAAGGATTTGAGAGTGAGTTGGTGGATCGCTCCCGCGCGATCTTCGCCGGTGCTCGCGTAGGACTCGAAGCCCTGCGCCGCTTCAGGAACGGCAATGGTTCCCACGGAACACAGTCCGCGGAAATGGAAGAGTATGACGAGATGAGAAGATAACCACGAAAGGAAACAAACCATGGAAGACAATGTCAAACGTTCATCCAGCACAGTTGCATTCATGCTTGGCGCACTGGCGGGCGGAGTGGCCGCTCTCCTGCTTGCGCGGGAGTCGGGCTCCGAGTTGCGCGGCCGAATCCGGCGCCAGGCAGGCGACTTGAAGGAGAAAGGCGAGCGTCTGGCCCACAAGGGTCAGGAGAGTATGGATACGCTCGTGGGCGCGGCGTCCGAAGTGAAGAGCGCGTACAAGACCGAGTTCGACAGACAGCGCGACAGCCGCGCGGGCGCCAGCCCGGACGGCAAACGCTATGCGGAGACTGAGATGGGTGCCAGCAAGTCCCGTCCCGGGTCGCAGACGTAGCGGAAAGAGCCACTCTCCGGCTTGATGCCGCACGCGAAAGAACGGCGCGTCCAAACCGGACGCGCCGTTCAACGCGATCGCGACAAGAGTGCCTATCGCCTTACCAACAGATCCCGCGCCAGGCGCAACCCCTCGTCCAGCGTATCCGCAATCGGAATGACCTGCTGCACTCCCACGATATAGAACAGGCGCGCCACCTCCGGGCGGGGCGCCACCAGAATCATGCGGTACCCCGAGAGATGCAGCTTCTTGGCCGACGCGAAGAGAAGCCCGATCCCAATCGAGTTGACATACGTGAGCCCAGAGAGATCGACAACCGCGTTCTGCGGCCGCTCGGATGTGGCCGCCTGAAACTGCGCGGCCCAGTGGTCGACGGCAACACCGTCGAGCTTTCCGGCCATCCGGACATGCGAGATGTTGTCATCCCGGTCGAAGGTCGTGAGTTCCATGAATCCCCTCGGGTTGTTGAAGGCCTGGATGCCTGATGCACCCCGCAAAAATAACCCCGCAGGGCGACCGCGTCCACTTCCGATCCGGTGAGTTCAACAGGCCGTTGTGGCCAATGCAAATAGGAGGAAGGACGTAGTATGTTTACCCGATGCCTGCGGATGTATACTCGCTGCCATGCAGAAGAACCTCTCAACCACCGCTCTTGTTTCCATCTGGCTTGCGATTGCGGCCATCGGGTGCTCGTCCGGCGATAAGGTCGATTCCAGCTTCGATACGCGGGTCGAGTCACCCGCCTACCCGGACAACGGACCGCGCGTCCTCTTCGACGAGGCCCACCACAACGTGCACCGTGCGCGAAAGAGCTACCGCCCGTTTGTCGAGATGATCGAGTCGGACGGCTACCGGGTCGCACGCGGCACAAAGGATGTCACGCAGGAGACGCTCGCCCCCTACGCGGTGTTTGTCATCGCGGCCGCCCTGGGTGACAACGAGCGCAACGACGACCCGGCCTTTGAGCCCGCGGAATGCGACGCCATTCGGGACTGGGTGTCCGCGGGCGGTGCGCTTCTCCTCATCACCGACCACTACCCCACCGGCCACGCCGTCGAGGCACTCGCGGCGCGCTTCGGCGTCGAGCTCAGCAAGGGCGTCGTCGAGGACTCGGTCAACTGTGACCGGGACTTTGACGAAACGCACATCGTCTTCTCGCGCGAGAACGGCGGATTGACGGCGCACCCGATTGTGAACGGGCGCTCGTCGTCGGAAGCAGTCGGGCGGGTCCTCACCCTCACCGGCCAGGCCATCTACGCACCGCCGCCGGCCGGCGCATTTCTGGCCCTCTCGGGCATCGCGGTCGCAAAGTCCGCGCTGCCCACGGTTGAGAGAAAGGGCGGAGACGTGCTGGTTTCGATCGAGTACGTCGACCCGGTCTCCGTTCCCGGTTGGTCACAGGGGCTCGCGATGGAGTTTGGAAAAGGGCGGGTCGTGGTGCTGGGCGAGGCGGCGATGCTGTCGGCACGATTGCACCGCTACGACAAGCGACCGATTGGAATGAACACTCCCGGCTACGACAACCGTCAGCTGGCGCTCAACATCATGCACTGGCTGACGAGGCTCATTTAGCCCGGGCTCTCGCGGTAGAGATCCCCCGCCAGGTATTTCATCCCGGTGTCGCAGGCAACGGTGACCACGGTGTGGCCCGCGCCCAGTTCGCGCGCGAGTGCAAGGGCGCCCACCACATTCATCCCCGACGACGTCCCGGCAAAGATGCCTTCCTCGCGCGCGAGACGCCACGCCATGGCACGCGACTCGGCCTCGTCGATACCGCGCGCTTCGTTGCAGTAGGCGTTGTCGAGGAGCGGCGGCGCAAAACCAATTCCGATGCCCTCCACACGGTGGCTCCCCTTGACCCCTTTGGAGATCACGGGCGAGGTGGCCGGCTCCAGCGCCACAATTCGCGTCGAGGCGTCGCGCGCGCGTAGAACGTGCGCGACCCCCATCAGCATGGCGGCGGAACCCACGCTGGCACAGAACGCGTGAACCGGTCCAACCACCTGTTCCACCAGTTCGCGGCCAATCTGCTCGTAGCCCTTCACGGTGTCGGCGTTGTGAACCTGGTTGGTGAAGTAACTGGGCTCGGATGCCGCGATGGTGCGCGCGCGTTCCATCATGCGCGGTACCAGGTCCGCCGTGATCTGCCCGCCCACGCTGGGCTCGATCTCCAGCTCGGCCCCGAACACGTCCATGGTCTGGAGTTTTTCGCGCGCGAAGGCGTCGGAGGAGACGACGCGGAAGCGGTAGCCTTTGACCGCGCACACGAACGCGAGTGACGAACCCGTGCTCCCACCCGTGTACTCCACCACCGTCATACCGGGTTTAAGATCGCCGCGCTTTTCGGCTTCCTCAATCATGGCCAGCGCCATGCGGTCTTTGTAGGAACCGGTGGGGTTGAAGTACTCCAGTTTGACGAGAACATCGGCCGATCCAGGCGGGACCACGCGGCCCAGACGCACGACGGGCGTGTTGCCGATTGCCTGCAGCGTGGATGCAACGACCTTGCGAGTCATGGGTTCTCCACCAGGCGTACGATCTAGTTGGCCCCGGCCTTCTTGTAACCGCTGTTCTGCGTCACGGTCTGAATCCCCACCGCGGCCGCCACAAACGTAACCTTCTCCGGATAGCTGGTGCCGTCCTCGAGGGTGCCGAGGTTCGCGTCCAGCGTAACGGCGTCCTCCGGCTTGGCCAGGTAGGAGGCAACGTCGGCCTTCAGCAGGCGGTTCTGCACGATGTCGAGCTCGAGCCCGAGTGTGTCGCCGGGCTTCAGATAGTCGCGAAACTCGAGGCGAACGCGCTTGCCCGGCTCCAGCGGAGTGACCGACACCTTGCCCGCGTCCTTGCAGGCCTGGAGGCGCGCAGGATCCGGCGGGAGGTACGAAGCCAAGAGCTCCTTTGCCTGCTCCACGTAGGCGCCAATCTCTTCCTTCTTGTTCTCCACGACCTTGCCCCGCAGGCCGCGCTTCTTGTCCGCCTCCGCCGCGGCAACCGGAACCTTCTGAAGCTTCCCGTCCGCACCGAAGTAGCACCTGTTCTCGACGCGCGCCTTCTCGTCCCCCTTGAAGCTCACCGCCGTGAGTTCAATCCATTCATAGTTCTTGAGTGCCGCCTTGCTGGCCACCAGCGTCTGCTTGACCTCCGCAACGCGCGTTGCGATGTCTTCGGTCTGCGCCAGCACGCTCGCGGCGGTCAGCATGGCGATCATGGCAACGGTGACCTGAACTCTTGTCTTCATGTTGGTTCTCCATGGGTAAGGATTTCTCGAAGCGTCGCCATGACTCGTCATGGCGGCAGGATACCCGATGACGTTCCCCGGGCTCACGCGCTCTTTTTGGCAGCACGAACTTCTGCGACCCGTGCCTTGACGAGCCGCTTCACGAGCGCCGACGGCAGCGGCTTTTCCAGCGGAAACCGAACCGTTCCCTTGGAAGTCTTGTAACCCTTGAGCTCCGTTGCGTGCGCACGCCGAATCGCCGCGGTCATCGGGTACAAACTCGTGTGGTGTTTCCAGGCCGCGTAGTAAACGAGTGCGCGCCCGTCTAGCCGGAAGGCCGGGATGCCGTAGCTGATGACTTCGGTGGCTTTGGGTGCCGCGGCACGGATGATCGCGCGGAGTTTCTTGAGTTCCCGGCGGGCGTCCGGCGGAAGGGCTGCAAAGTAGACGCGCAGGTGGTCCTTCGCGTCTGCGCGTGACGAAGCGGTCGCTTTCACGACGACCTCCGTTGGTTTCCTGGTCGGCAAGGGAAGGGGCGACGACGATCGGGTGCAGTATACACCACACCCGATCGCCATCGCCGGGTGGCAGGGGCCCCGGCCGTCAGACGGCAGGCGGGCCGTGCCCGCGCATTGCTCTTGCCAGCAGGCTAATGAGGAAGAGCACGAGGAAGATCACAAAAAGAACTTTGGCCACGGTCGCGGCCAGTCCGGCGATTGCCCAGAATCCGAGGATACCGGCGACAACCGCGATGATCAAAAATAGAATCGTCCACATCAGCATGGAAGATCCCTCCTCCCGGTTGCGCGGCATGCGCAACTCGAACGGGGTTTGGGTCCGACAGGAATGTCGATACCCGCTTGCCGCCCATTCTACCCCGGACGGTTCCCGGGTGGTTCAACGGTGGCAGGACTTTCTTCTAAGTGGATGCGAGGGGGACTGTTACGGAGTGTGACCTGGCTCACGTTGCTGTTTACTTCTCAGCCAACAGCGCTTTCTTCGCCGCCGCGAAGTCCTTGAGGCGCGACGCCGTCACCCTGGGATACTTCAAGTCCAGAGAGGCGAGCGCGTCGATCATCGCCGACCCGACAACGATGTGCGTGAACCACTTGTTATCCGCCGGCACCACGTACCACGGCGCTTCCGGAGTGGCGGTGGCGCGAATGGCGTCTTCGTAGGCCCCCATGTACTGCCTCCAGTAGCCTCGCTCCCGCACATCGTCGACCGAGAACTTCCAGTTCTTCTCGGGGTTTTCCAGCCGCGCCAGAAAGCGCGCCTTTTGCTCCTTGCGCGACACATGAAGGAACATCTTGCGAACCACGGTGCCATTGTTGGAGAGATAGCGTTCGTAGTTGCGGATGTCTTCGTACCGCTGCCGCCATATCCCCTTGTCGATCTTGCTTTCCGGAAGCTTCTGAGACTCAAGCATCTCCGAGTGAACGCGTACCACCAGGACTTCTTCATAGTAGGAGCGGTTGAAGATGCCGATATGCCCGCGCGCCGGCACGCGCTTCTGGCAGCGCCACAGAAAGTCGTGGTCCAGTTCCTCCGACGACGGTGCCTTGAACGACGCCACCTCACAGCCTTGCGGGTTGACTCCGCTCATCACGTGCTTGATGGCGCTGTCTTTGCCGGCTGCATCCATGGCCTGAAACACAACCAGCAGCGACCAGCGGTCCTGGGCGTAGAGCCGCTCCTGCATGGATGCCAGCGCCTCGCGCCCGATCTCCAGGGCTTCCCGCGCGCGCGCCTTCTCTCCGGAAGAAAAACCGCGCGTGTCCCCGGGATCGACGTCGCGCAGCCTGAACCCGGCACCCTCCGTGACACAGAATGGCTGCGACAACTCGCGCGCCGCACTTACGACTTCGCTTTCCTTCATTCCGTCCCTTTCAGAAACGCGTCAGCGCTTCACAAACCCGACGGCCATCTTCTGCAGTTTCTTGCGCTCGTGCGCGACCCCTTCGACCCGGACAAACGTTACGGCCTTTGTGACTCCCGCGTACAGCGCCTGCGCGTGCTCCCAGCGCGCCTGCGGATCCGCGCCAAAGAGTGAGTCCACGCGTGCTGCGAGCTCCGGTTCCCAGCCATCCTTGAAATCAAGCGAGTCGTTGTCGTCCAGGGAACCAACATAGATCATCTGCGGGATGGCACTGTACGCGACGGAATCAAACGCAACCCCGGTGAGTTCCTCCAGGTCCGCGATTCCCGCGGGGTAGGGCAGGTCCACGCCATTGAACGACCTCACGGGTGCAACCGGCCACCCGCCCGGCGACCCGATGGCGGCGACCTTCACGCGATCCGGATGCAGAAGGGTGAACCGGTTGGCGAACATCCCGCTCGCGGAGAATCCCATGATGGCGACGCGCGCGTCGGCCTCAATCCCCTCCGCCAGCAACGTGGCGCGCGCGTGATCGATCATTGCGATCAACTGCAGATCGACGCGCATGAGGTCGGTACGCGTCGTTGTCAGCGCGTCACGGTCCAATGCGTGTGTGTAGATGTGCCAGTCCGTACCCGGCCGTACAAACGCCGGGACCAGCAACACCACGCCCAGTTCATTGGCAATGCGGTAGCGCTCACAGCCCGTCCACCACGCGTCCTTGCGGTGCAGGTTCACGTCGTCGGAATGGGTGCCGGAGTTGTTGGGCTGGACGAGGATGGTGACCTGCCCCCCCTCCCGCCCCGCGCGCTTTGCCGCGGGCGACACGTACAAATAGAAGTCCGCGTGATAGCCGGCGGATGGGTCGGCTGTGAAATGCTGGACGCGGAAGTAGTACGGACCCACCAGAATGCCGGCGCCGACAACGAGTACAGCAACCAGGCCGAGCAGAACGAAGATGGTGATCTTGAGGGGGCGTTTCACTGGCAAATGATTACGGCGTTCGCAACATGCGCAATGCATTGGCGATGACCAGCATGGTCACACCCATGTCGGCCAGCACGGCCATCCACATGGTGGCGACACCCGCGGCCGCGAGACCGAGGAACACGAGTTTCAGCAGAATCGAGAACGCGATGTTGGCGCGGATCACGCCTTCGGCACGACGGCCAAGCGCGATGGCTTCCGACAGCTTGCCCAGGTCGTCCGACATGAGGACGACGTCGGCCGCCTCCAGCGCGGCGTCGGTTCCCGCCCCGCCCATCGAGATGCCGACCGACGCGGTGGCCAGCGCGGGGGCGTCATTGATGCCGTCACCCACCATCCCCACGTGTTTCTCGCTCCGCATCAACTCGCGAATGCGCTCCACCTTCTGCTCCGGCAGCAACTCGGCTTCTACTTCTGCAATGCCGGCCTGGGCGGCGATGGCGTTGGCGGTGGCACGGTTGTCGCCGGTGAGCATCACGATGCGGCGAACGCCGGTGTCGCGAAGCTTCTGCATCGCCGACGCCGCCTGCGGGCGCACGGTGTCGCCGATGGCGATCACACCCAGCACCTCTCCCTTGCAATGCGCGTGCGGGCGGTGGCCCACGACAACCGCGGTCAGCGAGCGGCGCTCAATTTCTTCGATGCGACGCTCGGTCTCGGCGGAACAGACCGCCATTTCCTCCACCAGTTGATGATTGCCGGCAAAGTAGTGGTGGTCGCCGATCACGCCCTCAACGCCGCGACCCGTAATGGACTGGAACGTATCCGCGCGCGCGGAGCGCACACCCGCGCCCTCCGCGTGCTGAAGGATCGCACGCGCAATGGGGTGCTCGGAGTGGGCTTCCAGTGCGGCGGCCACGCGCAGCAATTCCGCGGGCGCAACACTGTTGAGTGACACGGTCTCCGACACCTGCGGGCGTCCCACGGTGACGGTACCGGTCTTGTCGAGTGCGATCACACGCAGCCTGCCCAGCGACTCGAGGACGGCACCCCCTTTGACCAGGATGCCGTTGCGCGCGGCGGCCGTGAGTGCCGAAACCACCGTAACCGGGGTTGCAATGACCAGTGCGCACGGGCACGCAATCACAAGCGCCACCAGCGCGCGATAGAAAGACTCGCCCCACGTGTGCCCGAGCAAGAGCGGCGGCAGGACCGCCAGCACCACGGCCAGCACCATCACAGCCGGCGTGTACCAGCGCGCGAAAGAGTCGACGAAGCGTTGCGCGGGTGCTTTCTGACGCTGCGCTTCCTCGATCAGTCGCGTCATGCGCGCCAGCGTGGAATCCGCGGCCAGGCGCGTGACGCGCACGTCCAGCGACCCGCGCTCGTTGATGGAACCCGCAAAGACGTCGCTGCCGGTTGTCTTTTCAACCGACACCGACTCCCCGGTGATGGGCGCCTGGTTGACGCGCGACTCCCCGGCCACCACGGCGCCGTCCATCGGGATGCGCGCCCCCGGCTTGATGGCCACCACATCGCCCACGCGCACGTCGCCAACCGGTGTGAGCGTGAGTGCGTCGCCGTGCCTCACCAGTGCCGTATCGGGTGCGAGCTGCATCAGGTGGCCGATGGCGCGGCGCGCACGCGCCACACTGTAGGACTCCAGCAGCTCGGCCAGCGAGAACAGGAAGGTGACCGTCGCTGCCTCGCTCCAGGCGCCAATGACCATGGCGCCGACGACGGCGATGCTCATGAGGAGGTTCATGTCGGGAGCGAACCGCCGCGCGGCGGCAACCGCCAGAGGTGCGATGGTCCAGCCCCCGGTTACGACCGCCACACAGAAGGCAGCGATCTGCGCAACCTCTGGCGCCCGCAGCAGATGGAGCGCAAGGCCGAGCCCCGTGAACGCGCCGGACAGAATGGTGACGAGGCGATGCGTGGGGTGGACGCCGCCCTCGTGGTGGTGCCCGTGGTGGTCGTGCCCGCAGCAAACGTCCTGAACGTGAAGGGAGGTTTCGGTCATTGGGATCACCTATAACAATGACACTCCGGTCGCGGCAAGGGCAAGACCCGGTTGGGCCGGCAAAATCACCCCGACCCGGTGTGAGGTGACTCACAGCATGACCGGCCCCGGGGGACCACATTTCCAGTGTTGAAACCGAGGTGATGGATATGACGTTCATCGAGGCAGTAATCGGCATCATCGCGATCGCGCTTCTGATCGCCGTGCTCGTCATGACTCGCCTGGCCGGGCGTATCGGGAGGGCGGCGGACGATGTCGGTCTTGCGGCACGGCGGGTTGCGGAACTCACCCCCGCAGCGCGCGGTGTGCTTGAAACGGCCAACGCGGAGCTGGCGTCATTGCACAAATTCTCAAGCACCGCAGCCGGCGTTGCCGACGACGTCAGATCCGTCACCAGCCAGGCAAGCGCGGTCGCGTCTCACGTCATGCAGGGATTCGAGAGCCAGCTGGTCGATCGCTATCGCGCCATCTTCATGGGCGCGCGAGCCGGCCTCGGTGCCCTCCGCAGGTTTCGGGGCGGGAATGGCTACGGAGCCGACCACGCGGATAGCAATAATTTTGACTTTGTAGAGCGTTAACGCGTGAAGGAGAAGTCATGGAACACAACAACCACAAACCCAACCATGCAACGGTCGCGTTTCTGATTGGCGCGGTGGCAGGCGGAGTCGCCGCCTTGCTCCTCGCACCGGAGTCCGGCTCACAGCTTCGCGGCCGACTGAGACGACGCGCGGGCGACCTGCGTGAAAAGGGCGAACACCTGCTCCACCAGGGACAGGAACGCGCCGAATCGATTTCCGGCGCAATGAAGAGTGCTGCGACCGAAGCCCGGAGCGCGTACCGGACGGAAATGGACAAGCAGCGCGAGAGCCGCCCGGGGTCCATTGAATCGGAATTCACCACCAGCAAGCAACGACCTGGCTCCGCATAGCGAAGCGATTCGCCAGGTCAAACGGAGCGGCGCGCCAGCAACTGGCGCGCCGTTCTGCCCTCATACCTTGTTGCAGGCCGCCCGGGGTAGTCGCGTGTCGCATTGGAGGGCGCCATGCATACCTGACCCCGGACGGCCCTTGTCTCTGCTACGTGTCGGTGTCCTGGCCCTTCGTGATCGTGTAGTAGAGCCTCACCTTGCTGCCGTAGCTGTCGGTGGCATCCACATACGTCTCCCCAACCGGGATGGCCTTCGCCGGGTACCGGTACTCCTTGTAGAACGGAAGCTTGTCACTTGCAGACAGCGAGTCGAAGTCGCGCATCTCGCCCCACACGCGCACGTAGTCGCGTCCGTCGTAGTGGATGGTGACGTCCGTGGAGTTTGTGGGGAAGACATAGGATTCGCCCTCTTTGAGAGCGGCCGCATACGGGTTGGCAAACGTCTGCGTGAAATTGAGCGGTGTGGTGATGCCACCCTCCGTGGTCTCGACGCGGACTGTGTACTGCAGCTCGATCTGGAAGCAGTCGGTGTAGCCGTTCCAGGGCGCGCAGGCGTCGATCAGGTTGAGCTCGAGCACCCTGGCCCGGGTAAACCGGATCGAGTACGCCGACCCCGTCACGGGCTGTTCGGCCGGCGTGCACGTCTTGAGATTGTAGTTGGTCGTCTCGCTGACACTCGCAATCGAGTTGTCGCCCAGATTGCGCACGGTATACGAGATGGGCCGCGCCGATGTAAGCGACGCATCGGTTGCGAAGTAAGCCCCCAGATCGTTGGCGCGGATGAGCGCCAGCGCGTTGGACGCGTCTCCCCCCACCGTCACAACCTGAATCTGCGCGTTGTCGAGCACACTCTTGAGTTCCGTGGACAGGTCCCCGCCAAACTCGCCGCCGTTGTACATCACGGACAGCGTCGCCTTGATGTCGGCCAGGGAGGCTGTTGACGTGAACGAGAACATCAGGATGCGGCCGTACGAGATGTTCGACACGTACACGGGCAGGTTGTCGTCTCCAATGCGGCCGCGGCTGATCTGGTCCTGCAGCATGTCTTCGGTAAAGGCGTCACTGAACACTTCGGCCGGGGTCTGCGGCAGCACCATGGACACGTTGAACATCTTTTGCACAAAGTAGGCGGTGACGGTGCGCGTCTCTTCCGAGATGTTCGAGGCGAGAGAAGCCTTGATGGATGCACCCATGTAGCTCGCCGACAAGCCCATCGAGAGTGCGGCCTGCACCAGCGAATGCGCGGTCTCCTGGGTGAAGAAGATGTCACTGCCCGCGGTGTGACCCGCGTCGGAAGCGGCCTGGATCAACTCGCCCACCGCCGAGTTCACCGTGGCAACGGTGGGACTCGACACCGTCTTGGTGTTGTTCCCGGTGAGCAGGTCGATGGAAAGCGTCATCGGCGCGCGCTGGCGAATCGGCAACTCGGCGAGAGAGCCGATTCCCCCCATGTGACCCTTTCCCTGCAGCAGCGACCCGACCCACAGGATCTCCACATCCGGGTCGAGGGTCACGATGCGATCGGGGGTCCGGGTGATGGAGTACGGTGTCGTCGTACACTCGTACGGGTCGCCTCCGATGGTCTCTTCTCCTTCGTTCGGCGCACCGGTCGCGTCGTCCGCGTCGGGCAGCGGGGGTGAGACTTGATCCCAGGTTGGGAGCGTTTGCAGATACTGGTTCACGTCGGCAGGCGGGACCTGCTCCTCGGGAGCTGTCGGGTCGTCGCTGCACGCGGCAAACAGGGACGCGGCGAGAATCGCCGCTAACAATGAGGTGGAAAGCTGGGTTCGGGTTTTCATGGCGCCCTCCTGTTGAGCGGTAGTGAGGGTTGCCGGCATTGGCTTCCCTCACCCGCTCATGCGCAGACGGGCGACAAAACGTGCACGAAAACCGTTACACGTGTTTTTACAATGGGTTATGGAGCAGCCGCGCGGGCACGCTGGCCCCACAGGCGGGCCGGTTCGGCGTCTCCGGTGCTCTGGAAGTGGGCTTCCAGGACCCCGGCCACCTCGCGCGCGAGCGGCCGGTCAGCCCCCTGGCTCTCGGACAGGATTGACCACGCGGTTTCCAGCCGGGCAACACCATCGGCGTCACGCTGCTCCGCGATCAGCGCCTCTCCCAGCCAGCGATTGAGTTCACCCACGCGCCAGCCGCGCTCGCCGCTCGTGGCGATGTGAATCGCGAGTGCGTCGCGCAAGAGCGTCTCCGCTTCCGGTGCGCGTCCGGTACGAAGCAACGGGATGGCCAGGCGTGCGCGTGCGAGGGCGGTGCGCTGGTGCTGCGAGCCAAACACGGAGTCCGCCATGACGACGGCGTCGCGCAGCATCAACTCCGCGTCGGCGTAGTCTCCGTTGCGTGCCTGCGCATAACCGAGATTGGTCATGGCCGCGGCAACCTCGGCGCTGGGCACCCCGAAATGCTTCCGGCGCAGCGCGAGGGACTCGTTGTGCAAGACCACGGCGTCCGCGTACTTGCCCTCGTCAACCAGAACGGTGGCGAGGTTGTTGATGGAGAACGCGAGATCCTCGTGGTCGTTCCCCAGCACCACGCGATCGATCTCCAGCGATTCGCGCAGCATGGCCGACGCGCGCGCGTAGTCGCCCAAGTCCGCGTAGGCATATCCCACGTTCATGAGTGCGGCACTGTACTCCGGATTCATGCGGTCCAGGGTGCGCTCGCGAATCGCGAGCACTTCGCTGGAACAACGGAGCGACCCCTGCAGGTCGCCGCGCTGTGACATGGCGTAGCCCATGCGGCCCAGCGTGCTCGCAACCAGGTCGTGATCCGGCCCGAAGGCCGTGCGGCGCAACGCGAGGGCCTGCTCAAAAAATGGGATCGCGCGCTCATAGTCGCCGATTGCGGAGTAGCTCTCGCCGATCGCGTGCCGCACGGCACCGTCGACATCGGGCGCGTCGGGAAACGGGTTCTCCTCCTGAATCCGTGCTGCGGTTTCGTCCAGAACTTCGCGCACCGTGACGGTTCGCCCCTTGGCTTTCTCGGGGCGTGCCTGTGCAAGCATGTCGGTGATGAAGTCGCTTGCCATTCTCGCGTGGCGCGCGTCGAGTTCCGCGCGTGCCTGCGCGCGCTTTGCGCGCACGAACCCGATGGTTGCCAGCGTGGTTCCGGCCAGGAGTGCCAGCGCGATGCAAACAGCGGCCGTCACGCCAACCCGGTGCCGGCGGATGAAGCGTGCGGCGCGGTAACGCCGGCTGGGCGGGGCAGCGTCGACCGGTTCATGGCGCCGGTAACGTTGCAACTCGTCCGCCAGCGCGTTGGCGGACTGGTAGCGCCGCCCGGGATCCTTGTCGATCGCCTTCATGACAATCCAGTCCAGGTCTCCGCGCAACTGCTGGCGCAGCGCGTGCTCGTCGGTGGAGCGTGCGACCGCAATCGACGAGCGCTCCGTCGACGTGGTCAGACGGCGGCTGGGCGTGGGCGGATTGCTGTCGATGAGCATGCGCCGCGCTTCCACCGGCCCCGCCCCGCGCAACGTGGCCGAGTCCACCGGCAAAGACCCGGTCAGGAGTTCGTACAGAATGATGCCCAGTGAGTACACGTCGCTGCGTGTGTCCACCGGAGCGTTACCGGACAGCGCCTGCTCCGGGCTCATGTACTCCAGCGTTCCCACCAGCGTCCCGTGCGCGGTGTGCATGGTACCCGCGCCCGTGGCCTCCTCGGTGGCGCGCGCGATTCCAAAATCAATGATGCGGGGCGCGGCGCGCCCATCGACAGCCGAGACCAGTATGTTGGAGGGTTTGAGGTCGCGGTGGATGACACCCCGGGCGTGTGCGTGCTGCACGCCCAGGCACACCTCGATGAACAGTGCCAGCCGATCGTCGACACCCAGCCGGTTTACATCGCAGTACGTGGTGAGTGACTCGCCGCGCACAAGTTCCATCACAAAGTACGGCAGCCCGTCGTCGGTGGCCCCGGCGTCGTAGATGTGCGCGATGTTGGGGTGATCCATGATGGCCAGCGCCTGGCGCTCCAGATCAAAACGCGCGCGCGCGTTCTCGCCGTGCAGCCCGCCGCGAATCACCTTGAGCGCCACGTCCCGCCGAATCGGCGCTTCTTGCTGCGCGCGATACACCACCCCCATGCCCCCCTCTCCAAGCATTTCCACGATGCGGTACGGACCGATGCGTTCGGGGTGCCTGCGTGCGGACGCCGCCATGCGCGCGCCTTCGCGCTCGACGCGCCGCTCGAGATCAAGCGTCACCTCGGCCAGCGAGGTGGCCGCGGCCTGCACCAGAAGCGAGCGTGCCTCGGCAAGGAGTGCTTCATCGCCGGCGCACGCTTCCACGAGTGCCGCGTCACGCGCAGCGGCGGGCAGGTCGAGGACTTCCCCCAGCAGGTCTACCAGCTTGCGAAAACGACCGGAGTCCATCAGGCGCCTCCTTCCAGCTCGCGCCGCAGCCACAGGCGCGCCACCGACCAGTCCTTGGCTGCCTTGCGTCGCGACACACCCAGCAAGTCGGCGGCCTCGTCGAGTGTGCGTCCCGCGAAGAATCGCAGTTCGACGAGTTGTGCGAGGGAGTCGTCGTGCACACTTAGTTTCTCGAGGGCGGTATGCAGGTCGAGGACGTCGGTTGCCGGCGCGTCGCTGTCGGCAATGGACGTGTCGAGGGTGACGCGTTGCAACTCGCCGCCACGCTTGAGCGCCTGCCGGCGGCGCGCATGATCCACCAGCACCTGGCGCATGGCACGCGCAACGATGCCAAAGAAGTGGGCGCGGCTCTGGAGGTCGAGGGGTTGAGAATCGAGAAGCTTGAGATAGGCTTCGTGGACCAGGGCCGTGGTCTGAAGGGTGTGGCCGGGTCGTTCGTGCCGAAGCTGCCGGTCGGCGAGTTCGCGAAGTTCATCGTACACCGCGGCAAACAGTTCGCCTGCCTGGGCGGGGTTGGCGGGGTCGAGATTGCGCAAGATCCCGGTGATTCTCTCGCGGGGATCGCTCACGTCGGATTCATTGTAGCACGGCCACCATGCACGCCATCACCCCCGGCGCACACGCAAGCGCAGCGCGTTGGTAACGACGGACACCGAGCTCACACTCATCGCGAGGGCTGCAATCATGGGCGAGAGCAGCCACCCGGTGGATGGATAGAGCACGCCGGCCGCGAGCGGCACGCCGAGCGCATTGTAGACAAATGCAAAGGCGAGGTTCTGCTTCATATTGCCAACGGTAGCAAGCGACAGCGCGCGGGCACGGGCGATGCCGCGCAAATCCCCCTTCACCAGCGTGACCTGTGCGCTGTTCATGGCCACATCGGTACCGGTTCCCATCGCGATGCCCACGTCGGCTTTCGCGAGCGCGGGTGCGTCGTTGATGCCGTCGCCGGCAAACGCCACCACGCGGCCCTCTCTCTGCAAGCGTTCCACGAGAGCCAGTTTGTCGGCGGGCTTGACCTCGCCGTGCACGTCCTGGATACCAAGGCTCGCGGCGACCGCACGCGCCGTGGTGAGACCGTCGCCGGTTGCCATTACAATGCGCAGGCCCGCGCGCGTGAGCATGTCCAGCGCCTCGGGTGTGCTGGCCTTGACGGGATCCGACACCGCGAGCAGTCCCATCAGGCGTCCATCCACAGCGAGATAAACAACGCTCGCACCGCCGGCGCGCAGCGCTTCGGCCGGTGATGCCAGTGCATCCACGGCGACGTTGACCTGTGACATGAGCGTCGTGTTGCCGAGCGCCACGCTGCGGCCCGCGACGTAGCCGCGCACGCCGATGCCGGAGCTGGACTCAAACGACTCGGGTTTGTTGAGCGCGAGACCCCGCTCGCGGGCGGCGCGGACGATTGCATCGGCAAGCGGGTGCTCGCTTCCCTGATCCAGGCTCGCGGCAACGCGCAGCACGTCGTCCGCGTCAGCACCATCCACCGGCACAGCAGTTTGAAACGCGGGTTTTCCTTCGGTAAGCGTTCCCGTCTTGTCGACAATCAAGGTATCCACCTCGCACAGGCGCTCGATGGCGGCCGCGTCGCGGAACAACACGCCCTGCGTCGCCGCCTTGCCCGTGGCCACCATGATGGACATGGGGGTAGCCAGCCCGAGCGCGCACGGGCACGCAATGATGAGCACCGAGACGGCGTTGACCAGCGCGTAGACCCAGCGTGGATCGGGGCCGGCGAAGCCCCACACAAAAAAGGTCGCAATGGCGATGGCGACGACCACCATTACAAACCAGCCGGCAACCTTGTCGGCCATGCGTTGCATGGGTGCGCGCGAGCGCTGCGCCTGCGCCACCATTTGCACAATCTGCGCGAGCACCGTCTGCGAACCCACGCGCTCGGAGCGCATCACGAGCGCACCACCGGTGTTCATGGTTGCCCCGATCAGCCGGTCGCCCGCCGCCTTGCTCACGGGTATGGATTCGCCGGTCAGCATGGATTCGTCCACCGCACTGCTACCTTCGATCACCACCCCATCCACGGGCACGCGTTCGCCGGGCCGGACGCGCAGCATGTCGCCAACATGCACGTGGGAAAGCGGAATGTCCTCTTCGCTGCCATTGGGTTGGATGCGACGCGCCGTCTTGGGCGCGAGGCGCAGCAGGGATTGGATGGCGGCCGACGTCCGGGCGCGCGCTTTGAGCTCGAGAAGTTGCCCCAGCAACGTGAGCGAGATGATGACAACGGCGGCTTCGAAGTACACCGCCACGCGACCCATGGATACGAACGACGCTGGAAAAGCACCGGGGGCGATGGTTGCAACCACGCTGTAGAGAAACGCGGCCCCGGTTCCGATTCCGATCAGCGTCCACATGTTCGGGCTTCTGTTTGCGAATGACTGCGCGCAGCGCACAAAGAACGGCCATCCGGCCCACAGCACCACCGGCACGGAGAGCGCGAGTTCAATCCAGCTCTGCGTCGCCATGCCAAACCATCCGGCGTCGTGGCCGAACATCGCGAGCACAAATACCGAGATCGTAAACGGGAGGCTCCACCAGAAGCGGCGGCGGAAGTCGGCAAGTTCGGGGCTTTCGTCGTCGTCCAGGCTTGCGACGTCGGGTTCCAGCGCCATGCCGCACTTCGGGCACGTGCCGGGCCGATCGCGCCGAATCTCGGGGTGCATCGGGCAAACGTAGACGGCACCGGCGGGTGCGGGAGCGTGTGCTACGGCAGGCGCGGGTGCAAGGTACTTGAGCGGATCGGCGGCGAACTTTGTTTTGCAGCCGGCACTGCAGAAATAATACGTGAGGCCGTCGTGCACGTGTTGGTGCGGCGACTTCTCGGTAACGGTCATCCCGCACACGGGATCTTTGAGGATCGCGTCCGACATCAGCGTTCGGCGCTTCCGAGTGCGGCGATCTGCTTGAGTTCGGGGAGGTCCGGGTCGGCGTCGCGCCAGTAACGCTTTGCCAGCCGGGATTCGCGCTCGGCACCGGCGCGGTCGCCCTTGTGAGCGAGCACGCGGGCGAGCACGGCGTGACTCCCGCCGTAGGCAGCATCGTGATCGATCATCTGGGTCGCGATGAACTCAGCAAGCTCCCAGTCCCCCACTTCCATCGCGGTGTGTCCCATGGCTTCGAGACGAAACAACGCCTGCGACCAGGCGTCGGGGCCGGGGGCAGCGCGTAACGCGCGCACGACTTCTTTCAGCACGGTGCGTCCCTCTTCCAGCTTTCCGTCGCGTAGCAGGAGTTCGCCGCGCAACGCCTCTACCCACGGCTCCACCATCGACCGCGCCGGATCGAGGCCGAGGGCCACCTGGGGAACGTTCGCAAGTTCCTTCTGCGCATTGGCAAGCTCTGCTCTGGCTTCGTCAGTGCGCTTGAGCCACAGGAGCGACTGCCCGGCAAGCGCGTGCCCCGCGCTGCGCGCCTGCGCGTAGTTCATGCTGGTCATGTCACGCGCGGCCTCCAGCGCCTCTTCGTACCGGGCGCGGTGGATCAGAAAGTTGGGCAACTCGCGCATGTTAAAGGCCCGGTACGCGCTGACGGGTGCCAGAGCGGTTGATTCGCGGAGTGTTTTCTCGGCCAGCACCATCTGTCCCTTGTGCTCGTAGCAGCCCGCGAGCAAATCAAGGTTGTGTCCGTGGTGCCAGTCCAACGCGGGGTCGATATTCTCGGCCGCGTAATACGCGCGCTCCAGCTCGTAGGCTTTCAAGAACTGCTTGATGGCGTCGTCAACTTTTCCGACACGACGGAGGTCGTGCCCCCACATGTGGTGCGCGTGCGGAATGGAGGGTGAGAGCCGCGCGAAATCGTCGCCGTGTTCAAGTGCCTTGTCGATGCGGCCGATGGTCTCGTAGGAGTGAATCAGGTAATGATGCGCGGACGCGTGATCGGGGACCAGGTTGAGCACGGCCTGGTAGTACGCAACCGATGCGGCACCTCCGCGCTGTCCGCGCCCCGACGCGTTGGTCTCCTCCGCGTTGCCGCGGAGAAGCCAGAGCTGCGGATTCTCCATGTCCTGGGCGAGAGCGTCGTCGATGGCCTTCTTGTAGGCAAGAAACAGTGCGGTGTCCTTGACGTCGCCGATAGCCGCGAGCTGTTTTTCGCGGATATCGATGCGACGCAACTCCCGCTCACTCGCGCCCGACGACAGTGCTTTTGCGTTCTCCAGGTACTGCCGTGCCCCGTCCGCATTCTCGAGACCGGACTGCACGTAGCTCAACCCCAGGTAAGCCATGGCCAGTTTGGGATCGTTGCGAAGCGCCTGGTGAAACGAACGCGACGCTTCGATCCACACGTAGGACTCCAGGTAATTGAGCCCCTGGTTGTAGAACGCCTGCGCTTCCTTCGACGCCGTGGTCACCGCCTCCTGCGAATTACCGACGCCGCGCCGCAATGGCGTCTCGCGGTCGAGGAGGTCTTTGGGAACGTAACTCGGTGGTGCCGCGCACCCGGCGTGGGGATCGTCCTGTGCATGAGTGAGGCTGGAAAGCAGCATGAGAAGCGTTGCCGAAAGCACAACGAATGGGATTCGCGTCATGGGGTCACCTCTGGTAAGAGTCGGTATCTTACCGCACAGCGACCACGTGGCGCCACACCCAGCCCACCATCGCGTCTTCGTAGCCGTCCGCGAACGGCGCGCGGCCCTTTCCAGTGTGGCTGTCGCGCATGCGAATACCGTGGCCGGCGCCCGGGAACACCATAACGGTCACGTTCTCGTTGCCGGCCTGCTTCAACCCATCGCGCCATTTGGTGACCGCGATCTCGGTGGGATGGTTGTTGTCGCGGTCGCCAAACATGAGCAGCACCGGGCAGCGCACCTTTGCGATGGACGGAACGGGATCCCACGTGGCGACCCAGCTCCAGTTGGGGCGATTCTCGTCGGAGGGGAGAATCTGTTCGAGCTGCCCGGCGAGGGGTGAAAGGCGCGTCTGCTTGACGGCTTCCAGGCGCGTCACCATCGCGGCGCGCCCCTCGCCGGTGGCGAGGTAGTTGAAGTACTGTTCGATAACCCCGAACGCTTCGGCTTTCTCCGCTTCGGAGAAGCCTTCCTTTGTCATCGCACGGTCGTACGAGAAAACCTCGGACTCGCGCGGTGTTGCTCCACCGCCCGAGATCACGACCATGAAGGCGATGTCGCCGGACTGCGACGCGGCGAGTGTCGCCACCCATCCGGCCTGGCTCACGCCCCAGAAACCGATGCGATTACTGTCGATGTCCGGCTGCGCCTTGACGAAGGCAACACCGGCGAGCGCGTCATGCGCAAGGTCGTCAAGCGAGGACGTGATCCACGACCCGTTGGAGGCACCGCATCCGCGTTTGTCAAAGATCAGGCTCGCGAGCCCGAGTTTGGCAAAGGTTTCTGCGTAGCCCCGCGCGCCCGCCCGCGTAGCGTCACCCGATCCGTGCAGAAAAACCACTGCCGGGTGCGGCCCCTTCGCGGTTGGTACCAGCAGGGTGCCCTTAAGCTCAATCGCGCCGTTCTTGAAAGCCACCTCGCGTTCGTTGAACACGGGTGTCTGCGCACATACGGCGCCTGCAATCACAAGAAACAGGGGCGCAAGAAAGCCCGCGCGAACGACACAGGGCGTGTGCATGGAATGCCTCCCGGGTTGGTGACTCGCGATGGTCAGCGGCGGATCGGCCTGGGGGCGTCGGCGTACTTCTTGTACTTGCCGAGCAGCGTGCCAATCGCGACCACGACCGGAAAAACGAAGTTCTGGATTGGTGCGGGAATCGTGAGCATCGCAAACTCGCTCTTGTAGCGCGTCACCAGAAAGGCGGCGTCAAACGGATCCGGTCCCGCACCCCCGTTGCGCCGTGTCGACTCAAAGATGGCGCCGAGAAAGAACTCGATGTTATCTGCGGGTTCGATGTAGGCCGTGCACTTGAGGTCTTCGGTTCCCGCGTTCCAGAACCGGTGCGCATCGCCGGCTTTGAAGACGACGGTCTCGCCGGGGCCGGCAAACTGCTCGGGTCCCCCCGGTCGCTGATAACCCATGCGTCCCTGTTGGACGGTCAATGCTTCCACCTGGTTGTGATGGACGTGCATCGGCGGCCCGGCTCCCGGCTTCACGACGTTTTCGCCCTCGAGACGGTCACCCGTCGGGCCGGAAACGCGGCGCAGAAACGTGAGCCGTTCGCCATTGCCGTTCTCAATCGAATGGGGATACGAGTAGCGCCCGGGACGAGTCTCCACGTCATTCTCCGTCATGGTTCACCGTGATGATGACTTTGCCGGCGGCATGTCCCGCTTCGAGATAACGAAGGGCGTCCGCCGCCTCGTGCAACGGGTACTGCCGGTCAATTATAGACGCGATGGTTCCGTCTTCCAGCCAGTCTCTGAGAATAATCAGGTCCGGCTGCTTGATGCGCGCAAAAAATATGTGCATTTTCTTGCGCCCCAGCCGCGACAGCACGGGAGCCAGCGTCAGCGTCTGACCCATCTCGGACCACCCCCCGCCCACCAGGACATGGATGCCGTTGGGCCCCAGTGCGCGCCTGTAATCGAAGATCGACCGGTGTGCGTTCGCGGCGAGAATCAGGTCGTAGCGCTGTCCACTGCGCGTGAAATCTTCCCGCGTGTAATCAATGACGTGATGCGCGCCGAGCGACCGCGCCCTGTCCATCTTTGCGGTGCTGCAGACGGCCGTGACTTCGGCTCCAAACCACGCCGCGATCTGTATCGCGTATGTGCCGACACCTCCGGACGCACCATCGATTGCAACCTTGTGGCCGCGCTGGATGCGCCCGTAGTCGCGAAGCCCCTGCAGCGCGCTGATGGCCGCAACCGGGACGGCTGCCGCCTCCGCGTAGGAACGGTTCGCCGGCTTCAGCACCACCTTGTCTTCCGGCGTGCACACGTACTCGGCAAACGCTCCCTTGCACACACCCAGTACGTCGTCACCCGGCTTGAAATGCTTGACGTTGTTTCCGACCGCCTCAATGCGGCCCGACACATCGACGCCCGGACACGTGGTTCCGGGACGGCGCCATCCTCCCAGAAAAGGGCGGGCAATCGCGGGCTTGCCTCGCATGAGGCGCCAGTCGAGCGGATTGGCCGAAGCAGCGCAAATCTTGATCAGGACTTCGTTGGGCGCGGGAGCCGGCCGGGCGAGTTCCGTGAGATGGAGAACTTCGGGAGATCCGTACTCTGTGTAGACGATCGCTCTCATCAGGCGCGTTGTCGGCGCTTGTTCCATGCGAGGTATGGGATTGTCACCACCGCACAAACAAGCAGATACAGGAGTATCGCTGCCGTCGCGAGTTTTTGTTCCGGAAAGTTTGCCTGCGCGATTGCGATCGCGACGCCGGGGTGTCGGGTCGCGGAGGAGAGGGCCAGCGCCGCGCGATTCTCCGACGCGGGACCGCCCAGTACGTGGCCAGCGACAAGACCGAATACCACAAACGCCGCGATGGCGACCAGGGCGCCACTGTTGGCAACGACTCCCAGAACCCGTGCACCCGCGATCACGATGACAACCACGCAAGCGAGCAGTGCTATGCCAGCGATCTTCTTGATCGGTTCCGCAAGACGTGATGCCAGCGCAGGCAGCGCCCTGCGCGCAAGCATACCCAGTCCCACCGGCAACAGAACGGTGACAAAGACGAGGCTGGCAACCGAAACCAGGCTCATGCCCAGCGGCAGGTCGAAGATTCGGGCGATGATCTTCATCGCGAGCGGAACAAAGATGATGGAGAGCAGGCTGATCGCAATCAGAAGGCCCAGCGCGTAGGAACCGCTGCTTCCGGCCTTCGTCATTTTTCCGGGCAGCAGCGGAGGAATGGGCGAAACCGCCAGCAGCACCAGGGCGATCTTCAACTCCGGCGCGAGATCGAGCCACAACGCCATCGCAATCGCGAGCGCCGGCATCAGGATGTTCATCGCGAGGAGGGCCCGCATCAATTCGCGCGGCCTGCGAAACAGGTAGCGCGCATCGTTCGCGCCCGAACTCAACCCGATCGCAAAGACGCTCAAGAACACGCTCGCCTTGAGTAGCAGCGGAATCAACGTTTGTAGATTCATGGGTCGGCCCGGCGTGGTTTGCTGTGCATCACGTTCAATGTCCCGCTGGCGGGACGGGCTTCCGCGCCTCGTCCGCGAGTGCCTTTGCCTCGGGAGTGGTGAACGGGAAGTGATCCAGCACGTCGTACTCCCACACGTTGGTCGGGAAGATGACAACCAGTTCCGCCACTTCGTCGTCCAGATTCTGGAACGAGTGCGGCACCATGGGCGGAATGTTGACGATGTACGGTCCTTCCATCACAAACATCTTGTCACCCAGCGCGTAGAGAACCTTCTGCCCCTTGAGGAGCACGTGCGACTCCTCGCCCTTGTGGGTGTGCATGGGCGGAGCACCACCGGGTGCGGTGTAGGTGATGCCGATGGTGAGGTTCTGGTAGCCGTGGCGCTGCCCTTCCATGACGTGAACAAACTCGCCCGGCCCGGGGTTGATGACGTCGAGGTCATCCTTGGAGAGTGCAAAGTCCTTGATGTCGACCATCAAGGGCGGCTGGAACGTGCCGGGGATCTTTCGGTTTTCGAGAACCTTGTGCGGATGGTGCTGCGCGTGCAGCGCGCGGCTCGCGTCGTCGATCTCGGAGATCAGCTCGCCGTGCTCAACCTTTTGACCCGCCTGCGCGTCGGCCTGGGTGTGATTCACAACCGGCTCGGGAGGGAGTGTTGGAGTGCCCGCCACTTCCGAGGCAGGCTTGGGTGATTCGGACGAACAACTTGCAAGTACCAGTGTCAGAATGACAGCACAGATTCCTCGCACCGCGTTCATGGCAACCTCCTTGTCTGATTCTGTCTCCGGTTACACGTGCTGGTCAACCAGGATCGGGTTTCCGTCCGGGTCCACGACCACAAAACTGGCCGGGCCGGTTGTGCGCTCGTCGGCTTCGACCTGAAATTTAACCCCCTGCGCCTTCAAACTGCGCTGCAGGTCGCGCACATCCGTGAAGGATGCGAGCATCTGCGCGTTGCTGTCCCACCCGGGGTTGAAAGTGAGAATATTCCTGTCAAACATTCCCTGAAAAATCCCAATGATGCGATCCCCGTTCTTCAAGATCAGCCAGTTCTGCGCGGCATTCCCGGCGAAGGTCTTGAAACCCAACTTCTCATAGAACTTCCTCGATGTCTCGAGGTCCTTGACCGCGAGGCTGATCGAAAAGTTGCCGAGATCCATGCGTTTCTCCTTTCGTTGCCAAAGGCGTGACTGACTATACTACTTCTTGCCCTCGATCTCGCGCAGTTGCTTCTGCGCCTGCGACTTGGTGATGGGATCATCCCAGAGCACGTCTTCGAGGGTGAGGCACGTCTGCAAGTGGTCGCGCGCGCGCGGGTAGTCGTGAAGTTTGATCAAGGTTTCGCCGAGCCAGAGGTGGTTGAGGGGCATGCGGGGATCGGCGGCAATGGCGCGGTTGAACCACACCTGCGCCTGCTCGTAACTCGCCCCGGGTGGAACACCGCCGTAGACAACCTTGGCTGCGGCCTTCTGAAACCACCCCAGACTGGCCACTTCGTAGTTCCAGCGGCCAAGCACGTGCATGGCACCGGCGTGATGGGGATCGAGGGCGAGGGTGGCTTCGGCCTCGCTCTTGATCTCCTTGGAAAGCTCGATGCGGCGCTTGCCGCCAATGACCTTCGTCATCTGACCAATCGCAACGGCGAGAAAAAAGTGCGCGTCGGCGGAATCGGGACAAACCGCGACGCTGCGGCGCGCGTACCCCTCGCTCGCGACAAACCAACTCTCCTTCTCCTTGTCGGGAGCCACCATTCCGCGGTGCACGTTGGCCCGCGCGAGTTTCCACAGGACGTCGCAATCGGTGGAGTCGATGGCGAAGGCGCGCTGATAGCAAAGGCGCGCGGTCTCGTTGTCGAAAGCCCGGAAGGCGGCGTCGCCGTCGCGAACCGCGGCGGCGAGAGTCGTTTCGTGGGGCTTCTGAAACAGGAGCGGTGTAGGGACCACAACCAGTGCGGTCACGAGGGTGGCACCCAGGCGCCTGATCGATTCGAAGCACCTCCAACCCATGCGTAAGCTTACGCCTTCACCTTGTGACGGATGCTGAGCAGAAACACGCGCACGGCAACGTTGAGCGCCAGTGCCACCCACGGCGCAACCAGCGCAACCAGGGTCGCGGCGACGTAGGTGACGAGCGTGATTCGAAAAGCGCGACGAACGCGCTCGAGGATCAACCTGTCGGCTTCCGGGCGGGCCAGTTCGCAGCGCGAGATTGTCGCAACCAAAAGGTTGAACATCGCGCTCCCAAACACGAACGTTCCACAATAGAAGGCGACGGCGGTCTTCACGTCGGAGCCACTAAGATGACTCGCCAGCACCGCGGTTGGGAACGGGATAAACGTCACGTAGAGGAGAGCAGCTCCGTTGGCGAGGTGAACGGCACGACTTGGCGACTTGACCACCCGCATCAGGTCGTGGTGCGTGATCCAGGTGATCAGGATGACGAAGAAGCTGAACGCAAACGCAAAGTAGGAGGGCCAGAGCGCCTTGAGGCTTTCCCAAAGATGACCTTCGGGACCACCATGCGGAACGGGGATCTCAAGAATCAGAAGTGTTATCGCGATGGCGAAGACGCCGTCGCTGAACGCGTCGAGACGACTGGTACCTTCTGTCACTGGGCCCTCCCTCTTGCCATCCGGCCTGGCATCGTCATGCTACGGGGATTCAGGGAATGCCGACAATCACTTCCTTACCGGAGACCACCGGGCACACGGGGATTGCTCACCTCACGCAAGGCTTCGCGCGCGATTCCCCGCAGCATCCCGCGGAACACAAGCTGGTGAAGGGGGAAAAGCGCATACCAGTAGAGCCGTCCCGGCAGTCCGACCGGGTCGAAGGCCGCCGTCTGACGGATGGTCGTTGATGAATCGCTCCCGGTCACCTCGAACTCCAGGGACGCACGCCCGGGCAGTTTCATTTCGGCGATCAGCCGCAGCAACCGGTCCGGTTCCATCTCTTCAACGCGCCAGAAGTCGATTGCGTCGCCGACACGAATCGTCGCAGACGACGGCCGCCCGCGCCGCATACCGACGCCGCCCACCAGCATGTCCAGAACGCCGCGCAAACGCCACAGCCAGTTCCATGCGTACCAGCCGGTTTCCCCGCCGATGCGCTGAATGGGCGCGAAAGCGGCGGACGGCGGGACCGCGATACTCACGGTTCGCGAATCCACCAGCCGCGTTCCGAACTGCGCTGGCTTCCACGATCGCGACTCTCCCGCGGAAGCCACGGCGTCGAACCAGCGCGTTGCGAGAAACTGTTTCTCCTCACGCGCCAATGCACGGCGAATGGACTCGTCCAGGCTGACCGGGCGCACGGCGAAGGTTGTGAGTGCCGCGTTGTCACGCACCACGGTGGAATGCACGACGCTCTCAATCAGCTTGCGCCCGATGCGGGCGTACAGCGGGGTGACCAAACCGAGCCACAGACTTGAGAGATACGGGCTCAAGACCGGTACGGGGAGCATGCGAATCCGCATCCCGCGCCGCTTCGCATAGGCGCGCATGATGTCCGCGTAGGAAACTTGATCGGCGCCGCCGATCTCATACACGCGAACCTGCGACGTGGGAAGTTCCAGGCCTGAGATCAAGTACGCCAGGACGTCGTCGATCGCAATGGGTTGTGCGGCAACGTTGACCCATTTGGGCGTAATCATGACCGGCAGCCGCTCCACCAGCGAACGAATCATCTCAAACGAAAGACTGCCGGAACCCATGATGATGGAGGCGCGAAACTCGAGCACGGGGATTCCCGACTCACGCAACACCGCGCCCACTTCCTGCCGGCTCTTGAGATGGGGCGAGAGGGCCTCCTCGCTTCTGCCGAGGCCACCCAGATAGATGATGCGCCCGACGTTGGCCGCTCTCGCCGCTTCGCCAAAATTCCGCGCCGCCTGTCGGTCAGTTTCCACAAACGCGCCGGTCGAGCCCATCGAGTGAACCAGGTAGTACGCGACATCAACGCCGCGCAACGCGTCGTCAAGACTGGGCCGATCCAGCACGTCGCCCGCGACAACTTCGGTGGATGCACTGGCTCTCTGTTTGACGACGTCGGGGCGTCGGGCGAGACAACGCACGCGATACCCCGCGCTCTCCAGCAGCGGAAGCAGGCGGCCGCCAACGTAACCGCTGGCGCCGGTGAGGAGGATGAGGGGTGAATCAGGACGTGCCACCGGACTTGCCGTCACTGCGGTTGCATTGTGGTGAGCAGTGTGCGCGTTCTCGCAAGGTCGTTCGTTCCAATCAGCGTGACACCTTCCGCGAGAAGCCACTGGTACACGCGCCGGCTCGCCGGTGCGTGATGGACGCGGATGGGAGCATTGTATTGCGACGCCAACATCCGGGCTTCGGCAAGGACGGCGGCCCGTTTGGACGGCACACGGCCGGGACCGGTCAGCCGCAGACTGGCGTAGTCGATGGTAACGAGACGAACGGGCAGGTCGATGTGCGGCGAGTTGTGCCTCGCCGCGATCACCTGCGCGCCCAAGAGTTGCGCCAACCTCAGCGAATCGTTGGGCTCGGGCAACCACCCCACCAGCACGGCGCGGACGGGAGGCTCCATGCCGTCCCCGGGGTCGTGAAAGAGATCCGTGTACTGCAACCACGCGGCCCGAAAGAGCGCAAACGCCTGCTCGTCGTTCTCTTTCAGCTCGATGTTGAGAAGAAACGAAGTCGAGTCGCCCAGAATGCGACCGCACTGCCGAAGGCGTTCCCGCATAGGATCCAGATACAGGGTTTGCAGCGTGCGCGTGCTCTGCAACTCATCGCGCGAGTGACCGACGAGCAGCGCATCGCCTTCCCGGAACAGATCGACTTCCACGCCGCGATAGCCAAGCTCCAGCGCATCCAGCAGCGGGCGCTCGTTCCGATAGTCATTGTGAGAATAGGCGGGCAGCGGCGGCTGGACGGCGCACGGGTCCGCCAGCGACGCCGCGTGCAGGAGGCCAACGATAAGAAATGCAATCAAGGAATGACCGCGAGAAACAGGAACACCACGAACAACACCAGATGAACAGCACCCTGCAACACCGTAGCGCGGCCGCCGGCCAGTGTCATGGCCGAAATCAGGAGCGTCAGCGCGAGCAGCACCATCTCCTTGGTGGGCAGGCCGAGGTCCAAACGCAGCCCGAGCAGGATGGAAATGGCTGCCACGGCGGGAATGGTGAGGCCGATGGTGGCAAGCGCCGAGCCCAGGGCCAGGTTGAAGCTGATCTGCATGCGATTGCGCATCGCCGTGCGCGCCGCCGCCAGCGTTTCCGGCAGCAGCACCATGAGTGCGATGACGATACCGACCACCGCGTGCGGCGCGTTGGCGCCCTCGACCGCACTCTCGATATTGGGCGCCAGCACCTTGGCCAGACCCACCACGGCAACCAGGCACAGGAACAAGAGCCCCAGGCTGGCCAGAGCCACGGAATTGGAAGGCGGGTCCGCGTGGCCGTCGCCCGAGTCCTCACCGGCCGGCAGGAAGTAATCGCGATGGCGCACGGTCTGCACGAATACGAAGATCGCGTACAAAATCAATGACACCAGACCCACGAACACGAGTTGCGCCTTGGACAGGTTGGGGCCCGGTGTGGTTACCGTGAACGACGGCAGCACCAGTGTCAGGATTGCGAGTGTGGCGAGTACCGAGAGCGCGGGGCTGGTGCCTTCGAACCGGAACACGAGCACGCGATGGCGCAACGCGCCAATCAGGAGACACAGGCCCACCACACCGTTGCAAACAATCATGACCGTGGCAAAGACGGTGTCGCGTGCCAGCGTACTGGCCGTGGCGCTTCCCGACATCATGAGTGAGACAATCAGCGAAACTTCAATAATGGTTACGGCTAGGGCCAGGATGAGCGTACCGAACGGTTCGCCGACGCGGTGTGCGATGACTTCGGCGTGATGAACCGCAAACAGTACGGCGGCGGCCAGGGTGACGGCCACAAACGGAAGCAGCACCCAGCCCAGCGGGCGACCCCAGACGGCAACCAGCACGACACACGCCACGATTGGCACGACGAGGTTGCGGGTGGATGCGCGGAAGAGGAAGCGACGAATCATCAGCCAGTACTATACACGGCTAAGCCGCGCGGCGTAAAGCCAATGTTGACTAACTGATAAACATAGTCAGAATTGTGCGTGCCGGTTCTCAACGCGGGAATCGACAGGAAGCGATGGACCCCGTATACTTTGTCGCGATTCGTCCAGAAGCCGCTCGACCAACAAGACATCTACTACCAGATGATTCAAATCGCACTCACCGCCGCGAGGCGCACGACCGGGATTGCTCTTGTGTTCTTGCTCGGCACCGGGACCGCGCACGCGCAGCAGCTTGAGCCCCGCGCGTACGCACCGGCTCCCATCGGGCTGAATCTTGTTGGCCTCGGCACGCTGTATTCGAGCGGAGGAGTTGTCACCGATCCCTCGCTTCCCTTCGACAACGTGGAAGCGCGTGTGTACGCGGTGGCCCCCTTCTACGGGCGCACCTTCGGTCTCTTCGGGCGAATGGCAGCATTCTCCGTGGGGTTACCGCACGGGTGGGCGCACGTTGAGGGCGACATCCAGGACGTCAGCAACAGCGTGGAGCGGGCCGGCCTGCTGGACCCTCCGATTCGCTTCGGCATCAATCTGCTCGGTTCCCCGGCCATGGCCCCGCGCGAGTTTGTTCAGCACGCGCGCAGCACGACGGTGGGTGCGAGCCTCAATGTAACAGCGCCACTGGGAGAGTACGACGGCTCCAAACTGATCAATCTCGGCACCAACCGGTGGGCGTTCAAGCCCGAGCTGGGCATGACGCAGCCGTTCGGCGACTGGGTCTTTGAGCTGCATGCCGGCGTGTGGTTCTTCGAGACCAACGATGATTTCTACGGTGGCGTGGTCCGCGAGCAGGATCCGCTCGCCACATTCCAGACCCACGTCGTCTACAATATCAGCCAGAGTGCGTGGGCAGCCGCCAACCTGACGTACTACGACGGCGGGGCAACCACCGTCGCCGGCGTGCATAAGGACGATCGCCAGAACAACTCGCGCGGCGGGGTGACGGTCTCGCTGCCGTGCGGCAAGAACCAATCCTTGCGGTTGAGCTGGGCACACGGCGTCTCAACCCGCATTGGCGCCAGCTTCCAGACGTTTGGTATTGCCTGGCAGCTGCGCTGGTTTTAGCGCGCGGGCAACCGGCGAGGAGTTACCAATGACCGGCCACCAGAACTCTGCCGGAACCGCGTCTCCAAGAGTCTATGAGATAGAAGTGGGAGCTTCGGAGCTCGCGCAATTGTTCAGCGGAATCGACCCCTCGCCGCTGCGCGCGAAGGATCTGGACGCGAACGTCGAGGAGTACATCGTCGGGTGGGCACGCGAGGCGCCGCGTAACGCGCAGCTCGCGCTGATGGTCCACCTCGATCACGCGTCGGGTCCCGGTGACGAAGCGCTCATGCTGCGCGATGCGTTGCGCTCATATTTTCAAAGCTGTTCGGATAGCGAGCGCCGACGGCTGCGCCACCGGCTGGAAACGGGGCGAAAGAGCCTGATCATCGGTCTCGCCTTCCTCACCCTGGCCACGGCGGTCGGCCAACTCCTCGCCAGACGCTTCGCGGATGCAACCCTCAGCGAGATTCTCCGCACGGGGCTCTCGGTTGGGGGCTGGGTCGCCATGTGGCGGCCGCTGGAGATCTTTCTCTACGACTGGTGGCCCATTCGCGCCGAGGCGCGCCTGTTCGACCGGCTGTCGGCAATGGAGGTCCGCGTCCAGTACGTCAAGCCCGACGCCCCAAACCCCCGGCCGTGAGATTGAATCCCGCGGTTAACAGGCGTACAATTTCTCCTGCTTGCACTGACCGCGGCCGCCCTGTCCACAGGTGGCTGATGGAGGGTTCTATGATCTCCCGCCTCGCGACCCTTCTTTCAATCGTTGTGATCGCTGCGTCCCCCGTTTTCGCCGACTGGGAAGAAAACGGTACCTCGGTTGGCGGCGGCGGGTATCCACACCTTGTCTCCGACGGCTCCGGCGGCACCATCATCGCGTGGGAGTCCTGGGACCCCTGGGCGGGGCAGTGGGACTACGGGTATGGGCAGCGCCTCTCGCCCGGCGGCGATGCGATGTGGCTAACGCCGGACTTCGACAACTTCTGCGAGTCGTCCGACCAGAGCGCACCGCTGGTGACAACAGACGGAGCCGGCGGCGGCATCTTCGTCTGGTTCGACAACCGCAACGGCTACCTCGATCTCTACGCACAACGAATCGACGCTGCGGGTGCTCCGCAGTGGGGCGAATGCGGTGTTCCCGTGCGCGTGCTGCCGAAGGACCTGCAAACTTACAGCAGCCTGGCCATCGTTTCCGACGGGGCCGGTGGTGCCATCATCGCGTGGTCGGACCCGCGCGGATCAAACTCTGATATCTACGCGCAGCATCTCAACGCAAGCGGCGTCGCACTGTGGACCACCAATGGCGGCACGCTGTGCTTTGCCGCGGGAGAACAGGTCAATCCGGTGGGTGTTTCCGACGGGGCGGGTGGAGCGTGGTTTGCGTGGGTTGACTCTCGAAGCGGAGTCAACGACATCTACGCGCGCCACATCAACAGTGCAGGAGTTCCGAGCGGTATCCCAGGTGGTCTTGCGCTGTGCACCGCCGCCGGCAGTCAAGCTGTGGCCAGAATTGCTCCGGACGAAGCGGGCGGCGCCATCGTCAGCTGGCAGGACTCACGCGGCGGTGGCAGCAGCGACGACATTTACGCGCAGCGCGTGAGTGCCGCGGGTTCCGTGCTGTGGACGGCGGACGGCGTCGGGGTCTGTACTCAGGCGAGCATGCAGGAATTCCCCGAAATCGCTTCGGATGGCACGGGTGGCGCGGTCGTCGTCTGGAAAGACTGGCGAACGTATCCGGGCACCAGCCAGATGGCCGTGTTCGCGCAGCGTGTGGATGAAACCGGCGCGAGTCAGTGGACCGCGGACGGAAACCTGCTCGGAGTCTCCGACCGACTATGGGGTGTGAAAGCCGTGGTTGTCCCCGATGGATACGGGAACTCGCTCGTCGCGTGGTCTTCGGCGCTTTACAGTCCTGTGCTGCTCGATATGGAACCGTTTGTGCGGGTGCAGCGCCTTGGAGCCAATGGCGCGGAGCAGTGGGCAGCCGGAGGCGTCGACGTGCGTCACAGCACCGGCTTCCCCGGCGATAGTGGCGTAGACGGCCTCGTGCTGATTGCCGACGGCTGGGGTGGTGCCTATGCAGCGTGGCAGGACTGGCGCTACTGGCAGGCCTCTTCGGTTCACGTCGCGCACGTGAGCCCGTCCGGTGTTGCCACCGACGCGGGGCCGGTGCGCGTTCCGTCGTTGAAGGTCGCCGACGTGTATCCCAATCCCTTCTCGGGCCAGGCCTCACTCGCGATCGAACTGGCAACACCCTCGCGCCTGGAAGTCGACATCTTCGACGTCAGGGGTCGCAAGGTCAGCTCCCTCGTACGCGAGAACGGAAATCTGTCGCATGTGGTGGAGTTGAACGGCCGCGACGAGGCGGGCCGGCTCTTACCCAGCGGCGTCTACTTCTGCCGTGTCCGCAACGCGGGAGAAACGGTTACGCGCAAGATGGTGATCACGCGCTAGGCGTAGCGGGCATGGTGTATCGGAGACGGGATGCGGGACGGCGGACCGGAGTGCGGACCGTGCCATTGCTCCTATGAGTCGCCTTGACCTTCCAGGTCGATGCCCGCGTTTCTGTAGCGCGCCCAAGGGTCATCCTCAGTCCCCTGCTTCGCAAGGCGATCGTGCTCGGCTACCGTAACGACAACCCCGATATTCAGTCTGTCCAGAAGAGCGCGGACGAGTTTTGGAGTCGGATTCTCTATCTGGAACAGCTTTGCGATCTGCTCGTTTCGGGGAAACAGATGTTCATGTCGAAGCGCATCAAGTCCGAAGCGCTGCTTACTCGTTACGACTCGCCCGTGTTTCCGCTTGCTGGAACGAGCTCCACTGGTCCAGTAACGACATTTACCATACTTCCCGTCGGCCTCTGAGAACTTCCACAGCAAGGTAGAGCAGAGCTCACGAATGTGACGATCGTTGGCCAGCGTTAAGCAGCCGGCGTGTATGCGCCGTTGACGCTCAAGGAGTAGCGGCACCAACAGTTCGGCCGCCGATTGACGCTCCTGTTCAGGGACTCGTCGTGCCATTTGACGTGACATTGGCTTCCCGTCGCTAGACGACGCCTTCATCCAGGGAATCGAAGTACAGCAAGAGTGCTGTTTGGGCAGCCGCACACCGGGCAACAAACTGTTGCAAGAAGAAGTAGTGCTCCAGCATCTGCCCGAGCGGATCGAAATCCTCTTCCCACTCCTGCCACGTCTCCGGATAGACGCTGGCCGCATCCATTACGCTCGCGTCGTAGTGCCCGGCCAGGTCGTCCGGCGCAACGCCGGCTAGAACCGCATTCAGCGCAGAAACGTCGGTTGGCGCGACAAGCCGGTCCTCGGGCAACGAGGCATCGTTGCCTCGAACGGGTTGGCCCAGCTCCAGCCACCGGGCCGCCGCTGTATCCGGACGGTGACGCGCGAGAAGAAACTGAATGCCATCCCAGTACCGGTAAACGTCCGAGTACTCCTTCGCACCGGCAACGCACTCCGCAAGGCCATCGGGCTTTGCGAGCAGAGCGTCACCCTGGGTCGGCGTCAATTGGATCAAACGGCAGATTGTGGGCATGTGTTACCTCACGGACGGATCAAGTGGCTCACGTGTTTGGCCCGGGCTGACCGACGGGGTTCGGCCAGTAATGGCGACTCTGCATGTACTCAGTTGATTCGCAATGCTCAGTAAACTCAAGCAGATTACCTACCTTTTCCGCGAGTACTGCACGCACCTCGCCGGGGGTTGCAAAGAAGAATTCACGTCGCAAGTTTGCCCAGTTCACGCGGTGCTTCTCGAAATGCTCGTGCAACTGCCCCTCAAGAGTAACGGCATCCTGCGAGAAGTAAATTGCATGTACATCAAAACGAAACGGCACAGATGCGTCTCCCAGTTCGAGAATTCGCTCCATTGGCTCCAAGCGCCGAGTCAAGCCAATCTTCACTACATGCCCGCCGAACGCTCCTCGGTTCGAGATGACGTAGATGTAGCCCGCCCTCACATTCGCAGCGCGACGATCGTTTTGCGAAATCGCGCTATCGATCTCGGCGAGTTTACTTTCAAGTACTGGATCACTCGCTCCCTTTGCTTGCAGTTTCGCCAACGTCGTCGACAAGTGCATTCGCTCCTTGTCGAGGCGTTCTCGCTCCGCAGCCAGCTCTTGTTCAACCTTTCTTTCTTCGCGCAGTCGCTCACGCTCCGCACGCTCTGCCTCTCGCTCCTCCTGTTTCTTCATCAAGAAATCCGCTGTCAACTCGACTTCTTCCATTCGCAAGCTATGATACGACTCGCTTACATGCATCTCCATCATCTGCCCTAGTTTGGCGATAGCGGCTTTCGTGGCGTCCAAGCGCTTCTTTGCTGTGACGACATTACCGGCACGGAGGGATCGAATAGCGCTATCAGCTTCGGCGTTGTACGCACGTAACATGAGCTTGCCGAGATCCCCCGCCATCCGCTTCCCCTTGGCCAGAGATCCATCGAAGGTGAACATGTTGGACATCTCAATGGCCTTGTTGGCCTTGACCATTTCGGCGACTCGAGACTCGATGGCGTCGAGACGTTCGGTGTACGCAATCGCGTTCTCGAGGGGATGATGATAACGATAGATACCAACGTCCTGGAGAACGCGATCATCACTCAGTTCGATCGTTGCGGCAGGGTCCGTGCCCATCGAGACGAGCCTCTCGCGCAAGGCCGTGTTCTCAGCCTCAAGCAATGCAATGCGTTCGTCTCGACTTTGTTCTCGCAGGGGCGCCCCGGTTGCAGCCGCAGCATTAGGACTGCTCAACTCGCTCGAATCGGAGATCCATAGCTGCCACCCGGGAGGCGGAGCAGGCCAAGAGGGGTCGGGAACCCAACCCTTGGGCGGCGACCAACCTTCAGGTGGCTTCGGCCAACCCGGCGGCGGATTGAACTTTGGTCCTTTTGAGCTACTCAACTTTGCGCACTCCTGAAGCCGTCACGGAAACCAGTTCGTAAGGATTCTTCGATACCGTCGCGGAAAGCCGAGCCAGCGTTGCCGAGGGAACAACTTCTTTAAGATCAAACGCGCGGAAGGTCTCTCTTTCTGCCGCGGCGATCACGAACGGGATGTACGTCACGAGTCCAGTTGCCGGATCGGTAGCCTCGGTACCGACCTCAAGTGCGATCGTCTTGACTATGCCACGCCGATCCGCTTCGAACACTTCGTGAATCGATCGCAGGGCCACCTGATGAACGGCGTTCGCATAGCGGTCCTTACATGCTTTCTTCGACAGCTCGGTTGCAGTGATCTTATCAGTCGCTCTTGTGTACTTGTAGGCCTTCGCAGTTGGAAGCGCATCGGGTCCGGGGACGAGGACTCTTAGTCTCAATTCAGCGGCTGCCGAATCGAACGCGAACTCGTGGTCGACTTCGAAATCCTTCGGATAGGCCGAGTTCGCAAGCACAACGGACACGTAGCTCTGGACAGCCTCAGGTGCCCCGTAAGCGAGATCGGCAATCATCTTCTCCAATTGACGGTTGCTCTCGGCGGCTTCTTCTTCACGGACCCTGCAGTCACGATCGTACTTCTCCCTCGCCGCCCGCAGAGACTCAATCCGAGAAGCCTCTGCTTTGACATGTCCCTCGCTCGCGCGCTTGCGAAGCGCCGGTAATTGATCGATCGTTGCCTGCCACTTGGCCAATGCACGCTCATGCCGTTCACTGGCGTCTTGCACCGCGGCCTCGTACGCTTTACGGCCAAAGATGCGATTCAGGCCTCGTGGCTTATCTATGACAATGGGCACGGGCTGCGCGGGCGTCTTTAGAGGCGCCGGCGGAGGAATCGGCTTCTCCAGATCGGAGCGATCGAACGGGGGGTGATCAGGAACGGCTCGGAACGCGTTAAGGTCAACATAGTCATCGACGTCGAGAGTCGCGGCCAGGAGAGAGTCAATCGCATCGTACCTTTCGGCGAGCCGCAAGCTCTTTTCTTCCGCCCTCGCCTCCTGGGTCGCAACATGGGCCTCTCGCAAAGACTTGTCGAGCTGCTTCTTTTCTTTCTCGCTCGCGCGCGCGCGCTTTGCTCGCGCCGTCCGCTCGGCCCTCAGCGCGATCTCTGAACGACGAGTTGCAGCCACGCGCTCGCGAGCTGCCTGACGTTCGGCGCGCGCCTGCTCCCGCGCTATCATGTTTGATGTATGGATTAGCTGCGCCAGTATCCCACGTCTTGCCATTGCTTCTCCCTCCGCGACAAGCATGTTGTTAACTGCCGCATATTGCCACAATCAATGGCCGGGCGTCCATTTGCGACCTGCCGCGTACGAGATCGAGAAGATGACGTCTCCCGCAGGTAGCGCAAGATCAGCATGCTACCGTGGATATCGGCCGCGGTAGTGGCGCGGTTGGGCGTGTGGGTTGCAGGGTTCGTGTTCCTGCCGGTGCAGGGTTTCCGGGGCTCGTCCAATGTTCCTTTTTTTGATTATCCGGACGGGCGGAGACCACGACGGATAGAGAGAAGGGCAACATCCTTCTCATTGGCGCTGCGGTGGAGGTGCCGCAAGACACGCTGCTGCGTCTCGGGCGTCCAGAAGATTCGCAAGTGCTTGCGCGACCGAGTTACTGCAGTGTAGAAGATGTTGTGTGTAATGTCGTCTTCATTGGCATCGGTGATCACGATCTTAACGGAGTCGTACTCGAGGCCTTGGGCCTTATGGATCGACACGGCGTAGGCCACCTGGAATGGCACTGTGGTGTTTAGTGAGTCGTCGTCTTCATCGCTGGTGTCGCGCTCGTAAACTGAGAAGCGCACAGTCGAGTCACCAATCCATGTGAGTTCATCACCGACGACGTCGAACTCACTAAGCCCTCGATCTAGTTTGACGTCAAACTGGATCCGGCCGGGGGCGCGTTCGATAGCGACGATGCGGCCTTTCAGGTTGTTATAGATCACCGGTCGGAACCGCTCCGTCTCGTAGAAGAGGATAGGATCACCGACCTTATACGTCGAGACACGCCAGTTGGTTGCTGCACCGGTGTTGCTGCTCTGCAGAAATCGGTTGATGTTGTTGATGCCATAGAGACCGTCGTAGTTCAAGCACAGGATAATCTCGTCTTGCCCTTGGGTCTCGAACAGCGACTTGTCGAGCACGGTCGAGTACCCGTTGCTGGCCATGACCTCAGCGATATCGTCTTCGATGGTCCGAACCTTGTTCCAAAATCCCAGAAGCGACTGATCCTTGGTTCTGAATGGCGTCGTGAGCTCGAACACCGACGTTCTCGGGACAAACGAGCGAATGATTCCGAACCAATTGCCAAACTGGATCGACTCGATCTGGTAGACGTCACCGACAAGTACGAGCAGCTTGAAGGAGGTTTTCTCCAGCACCTTGATCAAGTCGGCGTTGCTCACGGTGCTACACTCGTCAATGATGAGGAGGTCGTACTCTGCTTCGGCGGCACTCCTCACAACTTGGCTGCTGATCGTCCGGAAGTCCGCGTTCTGCGCGGTTACCTTGCGCTTGAGGTTGTCAATCGCTGGGTTGGTGTGAGCGAGGAAGAGCTTCGCCTTGTCGTTGAAGTAGTGCGCGATGTGGTCCACCATCGTTGACTTGCCAGTGCCAGCCGCCCCGTAGATAAGGGCGACGCGAGACTGGCTGAACAACTGCTTGAGTGCATCTTCCTTCGCCGGATCGTCGATGCCACGCGGTTGTTCCTCGAGCCAGCGCTCGACGGCATGGGTGTAGCCAGCGATCCCAGCCGATGAGTACTCCTGAAGCTTCTCGACGATAGAGACAGTGTCGTTCTCGTACCCACGCATGAAGACGTGCCCCTTGTCGAGCACAAGCTGACGCTCTGTGTGCTTGTAGTATAGCCGGCTATTGTACGTGCGGATCAAGTGGTTGACGTCGCCGAAGTCAGCAAGGTCACTTACGGGCGTGTAGAGGATTCCGTGGCGCTCGACGTTGTTTTTCACGCGTCGCGCGATCAATTCGTGGTTCCGGCTGGTCGCATCGAGGCTCTCGACAAGGTCCCAGTACCGGGGGTTGTGCGCGGGCAGCGACGTACAGAACGGCATAGTGTCGAAGGGGATGCAGCCGTACTGAAGCCTCAGGTCGGAGAGTCGGCTACAGCCATCGCGGTTGTACTGCGGCTTGAGGACTTGGTTGTGCACTTGCAGCATGAGATATCGAACGACGTTCTGGCCCGGAGCGGCTGACCGCACGATGCGGCGCGCTTCATCTAGTGCGGGAAAGATCTGCGGCTTGTTGACCCCAGCCGTAGCCGCGTCCTTCACAGCCGCATACTCGTCGTTGGGCATGTCAACCAGGTCGAGGAGACTTCCGGAGCTCTCGGTCAGCCGTTGCATCAGGTAGCGATACTCCTCCGACTTGGTACGCACTTCTATGCGTATACCGAGGAGGCGCGCGAAGTTATCGAACTCGCACGGGCGGATCGATACCTCCCACTCGCGGATGATCGTGATCGGCATCTTCTGGCCGAGCACTTCGATCGTGTCTCGCTGGAGCCTCAGCGTGGCGGAGTAGTTGTCAGTCATGTCGATATCGGTGAACGCGATGATGCGGTCGAACTTGCTCACCCTGTTTATGGCGTGGCAGAAGGTGACTTCGTAGTAGATGCGCCCGCCGACGAAGAACGGGCGCGTCTTGTGGATGTAGTACCGAGCCCCATCACTGTCCGGCGGAGTGGGACGGGCTGCTTCAATCCTTGCGGCGATCTTCCCGTGGTACTCTCGCAGCGACGGATCGAGATCGACCGGGAAGGCATCGAGGTCCGCCAGAACAGCAACTCCACAGCTATCACGAAGCAGGCTGCGGATGCGGTGAAGATGCTCGTAGTACTTGAGCATCAAGCGTTCAGACGCGTCACCGTCCAGAGTGTAGTGGGAAGCACTCTTCTCGATCAGTTTATGGAATCTGCCGAGGAAGTTGAACTTGGCTTTGCTCTTGACGAATGAAAGCGCAGGTCCTACGGCCGAGTAGCTGAAGTCAGCATCGGGCGAGCCCGTGTGAAGACGGACCGCCACGCCTTCGACGAGATTCCGGAGTTGTGCAAGAACGTTCTGCGAGAGCAATGCCCGTTGGTCCCCGAGCGACTTGATGTTCTGACAGATTGCCTCATCCGCGCTCTTGATCTGTTCACCGACTGAAGCCATTGACTGTCGGTTCCCCTCTTGGTTAGAAGAAAGCCCTGTGCTTGTACCGATTACCTCGCGCACGCCAATCACGGCGTTGCGTAGGGCGGCCCGCTAGCTCACTTGTCTACTCCTTCGCATACTCGAGTCGATTGTGCTCAATCTTGTTCGCCAATACCGCGAGTTCACCGAACGCAACCTTCGGACGACCACTTCCGCCCCAAACTGCGTCTTCAGCGGTTGAACCACCGACGTTCACTCCCATTCCGGCCGAAAGACCCGCAGCAGTTGAGGACGTGATTCCCCACTGTCCACGGAGAGTCGCGATGGTTCCGCTATCGTGTTCCTCAAGAAACGCGGTGACTTTTAGAGTGGTGCCCTGGCCAATATCCTTGAAGTCTGTAGACAGCGTGCCCATCTGCTGGTTCTCTTGGGCGATTGAGAAACCTGCAGCTGCGAGAGTACGATAGACGTTCCCGAAACACGCGTCCGGAGATTCGGCGCAATACAGCCTGATTAGTTTGGCATCCTTGGGAATATCTTGCGTAATTTGCGGAGGAATGTGGCTAGCAGAAACACAACCCGTCAACGCTAGGAATGGGATCAGAAACGCCTGTAGCCGCCTCATCTTCGTAGCTCCTTCGTTCGGGACCAGCAAACCAGACCCTTCGGTCTGATGCGCAGTTGCGCAACCAACAGCTTAACAAAGTCAGTTACTTTACATCAACTGCCGAGGGCCCGACGATTGTGTTGTCTCGCCGTGTCAGGAGTGCGCGCTGCTAGCGCAGGATCACCATGCGACCCGTGGTTGCCTCGCGCGTGGTCGAAATACGGATGAAGTAGATGCCGCTCGGGACGCGCGACAGGTTGCCGGTCACGTCGAGCGTGTAGGTGTGCCAGCCGCGCGAGAGGCCGTTGGCCACATCGGAGAACACGCGCCGCCCGGCGACGTCGTACACGTCGATCTGTACGTTTGCGTCCTGCGAGAGCCCGAAACGGAGGTCGGTCGTGGTGGTCGCGGGGTTGGGCGCGTTCTGTTGCAGCGTGAGTGTTCCCGGTGGCGCAGAGGATGTGCCGACGCGGAAGGTCGCGTTCTGTGTCACGGGCCCGCCGATCGTGATCGTGCGCGGGTTCGCGGAGCCGGTGTAGGAGCCGCTCCCCGAGCCGGTCCAGGATTGGAACGAATAGCCGGAATCCGCCTGCGCTGTGATCTGCACCGACGCGCCGGCGTCGTACCAACCGGTGGGTGGCGTCACCGTGCCACCGGTTCCGGCGCTGGTCGTCAACACGTGCTGCGACTTGTAGGTCACAGTGAAGGTGGTGTTCGACACCGGCGACACCGGGTGCGTCGCAGCACCGTCGTCGCTCCAGCGCGAGAACACCTGGCGTGTGTCGGCGCTCTCATTCTGCGGCGTTACCGCTTCCAGCGTGTGCGACGCACCGGGCGTCCACGTGAAGGTTTGCTGCGAGGTGTACGTCGTTCCGTCGACCACGAACGCAAGCCCGGCCTGCGCGCTCCGCACCGTCACGCTGACTTCGTTGCTGAACGAAGGCGTCTGCGTGATGGGCGCAAGCAGGGTGACGCTCGCGGGGTTGTTCTCGCCGCTGTACGACCCGCTGCCCGTTCCCACCCAGCCGTTGAAGCCGAACCCAGGGTCGGGCGTTGCCGTGATCTGAACCGCGGTGCCGGCGTTGAACCAGCCACTCGGCGGTGTGGTCGTTCCGTTTGCAGCCACCTGCATCGTAAGAAAATGCTGCGTTGTGAAGTCCGCGGTATAGGTGCCGCTCGCCTCCGGCGTCACCTCGTGCGACATGGTACCGCCGTCGCTCCACGCGGACCACACGTAGCGCGTCCCCGCCGTGCCGGCTTGCGGCGACGTGGTGGCAATCGTATGCGGCTCGCCGCGCTCCCACGTGAACGTCTGCGCGCTTGTATAGTCGACGCCGTCCACGCTGAATGTGCGCCCGGGCGGAGTCGTGGTGACCGTGACGCTGATTTCCGATGTCAGGCTCGCGAAGTGAACCGCGTTCAGCACCAGTACCGCGGGGTTGGTGACGTCCCACTCCGCGCCGCCGTTGCTCGTGATGAGGACGGTGCCGTTGTCGCCCACCGCCCAGCCGTTTACGTCGTCGATGAAGAACACGGAGCGCAGCACACCGGTGACCGGGCGCTGCTCGGTCCAATCACTGCCATTCGTGGTCCTGATGATGCTGCCGCGCTCGCCGACCGCCCAGCCCCGCGTGCTGCTCGCCATGTGGACCGAGTACAGGTCGCTCGCGGTTTGCGTGGTGGTCGACCACGACGCGCCGCCGTTGGTGCTCTTCAGCACGCGACCATTGCTCCCCACGATCCAACCCACCGACGCGTTGACGAAATGCACGTCGCGCAGGATCAACGCCGACGGCGCGGACACCGTCCATGACGCGCCGCCGTTGGTCGTGCGCAGCACCACACCGGTGCCAACCGCCCAGCCCGTGTTCTGCGACACAAAGTAAACGCCGTAGAGTGCGTTGGAAGTAGGTGTGGACGTGGTCCACGAGGTGCCGCCGTTCGTCGTGCGCAGGACGCGCCCCGCGTCACCGACAATCCAGCCGCGATCCGCATCGATGAAGAAGACCGCGTTCAGGTTCTGCGCGGCCGGGGCGCTTGCGGTCCAGGATTCGCCGCCGTCATCGGTCTTCAGCACGACGCCGCTGTTCCCGACTGCCCAGCCCAGGCTCTCCGACACGAAATGGACGCCGTTCAGGGTGCCCGGCGTGGGCGAAGACGCTGACCAGTTCTGGCCGCCGTCGGTCGAACGAATGACCAGACCACTGCCACCCACGGCCCAGCCATCGGCGCTGGCAGGCGTGCTGCAAAGGCCCAGAAGCGCGATGAGGACGCCACCCACCGCGATGGAACGCATGAGAAACCGGTGCGACATTCACCCCGGTCGCTGCATGCCGTGTGCCGCAACGCAACGGGGCCCGGCCATCTTGGCCGAGCCCCGTTGGTGTGAGTATGGCGGCTGCTCGCGCTAGGGCGATTCAAAGCCGACAATCAGTCGGAAGTCGGGGATGTCACCCAGTCCGATCTTGGCCTCGAGAAACCATTTCTCGTCCAGCATGACGCCACCGAGAATGTTTCCCCCGACCTCGGTATTGCTACCACCGTCGAAGTCGTACCAGAAGATCGTAAGCCCTCCGCCCGCGTACGGCGCGTAGCGCGAGCTGGTGGCGAACTTGTACTGCAGATCCAGATCGCCACCAAACATCGTGATGTCACCAAATCCTGCCGTGAGGCTGGGCACCACAAACAGGCGCTCTTCGATGGGGTGGCTCTTGAATCGCGCGCCGATGATGAAGTCATCGGGGTCTATCGAAAGTCCCGCGTGAAAACCAATGCCCGCAAACACGGGCGTGGCCACGGCGGTAAGCATGAGAACCGTTACAAGTGTGAGCAATTTGCGGTTCATCGTTTGATACCTCGCGGTTTGTGGAATTCGCAAACGTCCCGGGAAGCTTGCGTGCTTTGGCGCATCTGGTCAAGGACGAAATCAGCGCATTGTGACGTGATTCACGTTTGTCCTCTGGAACGATCCGGCAATTGCGTTTAACTCGACCCCATCATGCCTTCGAGGTCGCGCGGCGTGAACGCGTTGAGTTGCACGACCTTTGCCTGGGCGCGGAAGAGGGGCGGGACGATGTTTCGGGCCTCATCGCGAGACTCCACGTCCACGATGATCCACGCCGTGTGCTCACCGTCCTTGCATCCCCATTCTGCGTTGGTCAGGAAGTGTGACCCGCTCTGCAGGAAGGCCGCAATCGTTCGAATACAGGCTTCCCGACCTGCTTCATGCGGCACTTCGACGAGAAATCTTGCCATGGTGTTGTTGCCTTTCAGTTGTCGTACTAGTTTGCTTCTGCGAGCCCACGTTTCCGCAGCATGATCGCGACCATCAGCATGAAGAGCGGTGCTGTGATGGCCCACGGAAAACCAAGAAGCAGGAGCCGGGTTGAAAACGTGGGATAAAAATAGACGATGCTGACGAGCGGTGTCACGAGGGTATTGGCGATGAGGGCCATCCTCACGCGTCGCTCAAATCCAGCCCTGCCGACGGCGGGAACGGCAAACAGGGACGCCAGGCCCATCGCGATGTAGCCCACCGCGTCGTAGTCCCAGAACAGGGAATGGGGCGTTTGTTCCAGGACCCGGATCGCGTCGGTTCCCCCGCCCATCTTTGCCGGAACAACGGTGGCCAGCTGGACCACATAGTTTGCGGTGACAAACACGGCATAGATAACAGTGAAGATGAGCGCCGCGTGGGTCCAGAACCGCTTGTCGGGCGGGGTGAGATGGTGGAAGGCCAGCATCTCCAGGATGAACGGCACCACGATGCACAGGGACGTTCCGTAGATAAGAATCTCGTCCGCCGGGAACGTGAGCACACCTGCCATCTGCAGGAGCTGCACGCCAACGTAGGCTACGGCCGCGGCGAACGCGGCGATGCCAGACCCGTACCCTACGTTGGCGATGCTTCTGGTCAATGATATCCGCCTACTTCAACAGCACCATTTTCTTTGTGCGCGTGCCGCTCGAGTGCTCGATGCGGGCGAAGTACACGCCGGAAGAAACCGTCGTTCCGTTGTCCGCGTGCCCGTCCCATTCCATTGAGTAAACGCCCGCGGCCCGATCCACCTTATCGAGCAGGGTTGCCACGCGGGCACCCCCCACATCGTAGACAGCCACTGTCACGACACCCCGCGACGGCACCGTGTAGCTTACCGTGGTTCGCGGGTTGAAGGGATTGGGGTAATTGCGAACGGAAAGAACGTAGGAACTGGGCGTCCCGCCCGCACCCGTGAGGGTGTTGATCCTCGCGGGCTTGCCTTCGTTGCCGGAAAAGTCGGTGGCGGTGACAAAGTAGAAGACGTACGGCGACGCCGTCACGTCCATCCCGGGTGCCACGCTGTAGTCTACGACTGCCGCCGCACCAAACGAGTCGGTATTGGAGCCGTACACGGTGAAGTAGTCAAAGTCCGCGGCGGGCGACTCATTCCAGGATAGGTCGCCGGCATCAAAGACAAAGTTCATCGGGACGGCCGGTGCGAGGTTGTCGAGTGAGTACCCGCTGTCGACGGGAGAGTCGTAGAAGATGTACGGACTCGCGGAGGCCGCGCGGATGTAAAACGCCGAACGATACTGGCCGTTTGCGATGGTTGAGTCGCCGATCGTGGGTGCCACCAGCGTGTAGCCGGTTTCACCGTGTGCGGCTATGGCAGCCACCTGTGTCCACCCTTCCGCCATCAGTTGCGCGGTGGAAAGCTGGTCCATGCTGATAGCCGACGGCGGCGGGGCTGTCACGCGACGGTACGCCTCATACTGCAGAATGGGCACTGCGGAGCCCGGCTGGTCGGATCCCGACGCGGTGAAGTCGATCAGCACCTGCCGGCCCTGGTCGTTGCCGATGTCGGAGATGGAGCGAACAAGGGGCTGCTGCGCCTCACCCGCAAACTTGGCAAGGAACATGTCCTGAAGACCCGCGCTGTTGAGAGCACTCCCGCCAAAGTTGATCGACAAGTTGAAGTTGCCCGCAAGAAACACGTTCCGGGACGGATCCGCAACCACCGCGACGCCCGCATCGCTGGATGACGAACCAAACGCGTAGCTCCACTTGTGCACACCGGCATTGGTGTACTTCGCGATGACCACGTCATCGAACCCGACACTCGAGAGGTTCGATCCTCCAAAATTGGCGACGGAGGCGAAGTTTCCGGTGAGAAGCACGTTGCTCGCGTTGTCGATGGACACCGAGCGCCCCGTGGCACCCGACATCGAGCTCGCCTGTTTGCTCCACTGGTGTGTACCCGCGGAGTTGTACTTGGCAACAAAGAGGGCCGGGCTGCCTCCCGGCAGGATTCCGCCGCCAAAGTCCGCCGCTCCCGAGAAAAAGCCGGTCATGAACACGTTGCTCGCTGCGTCCGTTGCCACCGACAGGCCTCTGTCGTCGGAGACGGAGCCAAAGTTCTGGCTCCACTGGTGCGTGCCACTGGAGTTGTACTTGGCGAGGATCACGTCGATGCCCGCGCTGATGCGATTGCCGCCGCCAAAGTTCACCGTGCCGTCAAACATGCCGGTCATCACAACATTACCGGAGGCGTCGAGCGCGACACCGTTGCCCTCATCCGCGTTGGTTGAACCAAAGCGCACGCTCCACTGATGGATGCCGGCCGTGTTGTACTTGGCGAGAAAGATGTCCGTGAGGCCGGCACTCATGAGTGTGGCGCCGCCAAAGGTGGCGTTCATGCTGAAGAGTCCGGTTACGTAAACGTTGGCCATTCCGTCAACGACCACACCCCGGCCCTCGTCCGTTGGGGTTGATCCGTAACCCTGGGCCCACTGGTACGTGCCGGTCCCCACGTACTTGGCGACAAAGAAATCGCGGCCGCCGAAATTGGGGAGTACGCCCCCGCCAAAATCCACGGCACCGGTGTGGTATCCCGTGATGACCGGATTTCCGGAGCCGTCGAGTGCGACTGCCTGGGCGGCGTCGGCGCCCAATCCGCCGATGCGCTTGCTCCACTGATGAATGCCCGCGGCGTTGTACTTGGCGATGAAGATGTCGGTGCTGCCCGCGCTCACCAGACCACCCCCGCCAAAATCAACCGTCCCGGAAAAACTTCCTGCAAGGGTTACGTTTCCGGAAGCGTCAACAGCGGCCGCGGTGACCGCGTCCGTGGAGACGCTGCCGTAGCGCGAACTCCAGAGATGAACGGGCGTCAACGCCCAGGCGGGCAACGCCACGCCGATCAGGGTAACGAACAGCGCAAGGGGGGCGATCGATCTGCGCATGACAGGTTCCTCCGGGATGTGGAAGGGAGATGGTGCCGGGCAACGAGTCCGGCTCCTTCAAGAATCTGGTTCTAGAGTTGTGATGCAGGAACAAGGCGCCGCTTTAGCGATTGGACGGAATTGTTCCATCCACGCGGCGATGGGAAAAACCGGCGAGTAGCGCGGTTTCCTCCTGGGGGGAGAGGCACTGCGTTCGGCGGGAAAAGAGGTGCGCAGTATACCACATTGACGCCACGCGCGATGTCATACTCCAGCTTGCCGCAGCCGTCGTTTGTGACGGTTGACTGTGACCAACCGTTCACAGATAATCAAACCACATTCATTTGAATTGGAGTCGGGTCCAATGAAGGACTCAAGGAGACGATCATGACGACGCGAATGCCAGACGATGCGAACCAACGGGTGACACCCGGTGATCTTCTCGAAAACCTGAAGGCCGTGATTCGCGACGGCGAAGAGCTGCTCAAGGCGACGGAAGGCGAGTTGGGCGAAAGGATCGCCGAGGCCCGCGCCAACGCCGAAGAAACGCTGGGCAGTGCGCGGGAGCGATTGCGCGAAGCGGGCGCCGATATCGGGCCACGCGCCCGCAACGCCGCGCGTTCCGCCGACAAGTACGTTCACGAGAATCCCTGGACTGCGGTCGCTGTCGCGGTTGGCATCGGATTCCTCCTCGGATCTCTCAATCGGCGTCGCTGATCATGCCAACGGATGCATCATGAGTGGCGATCCCAAGGCCGAGCCCCCGCGAGGGATATTCGATTCCCTGCGAGCCCTGCTCGATTCCGTTGTGTCGATCCTTCACAATCGGACCGAGCTCCTCACCACGGAACTCCAGGAAGAATTAACGCGCCTGATCGCGGTTATCCTGTGGGGCTTCGCCGGTGTCCTCTCCGTGGTCATCGGCGCTTTTCTTGTCTCCCTCACGATTCTGTTTGCGATTCCCCCGCAGTACCGCGCGCTGGTCGCGGGCGGACTGGGGCTAATCTTCCTGATTGTCGCGGCAATCGGAGGCGTTTCCATCCGCAAGATTCTACGCGCAAAGCCGCGGCCGTTTGACGCAACCCTGCGCGAGTTGGAGAAGGACCGCGAGCATTTGCGGAGCAGAAAGTGAACTCCCCGCAAGGCACCCTGGCCGAACGCCGCGAGGCGCTGGTTGCTCAATCAGATCGGGAACGCGCCCAGCTGGGCGCGATATTTGGCGGGCTCGAGCGCAAGTTCACGGTCGCTGACGCCATGGTCGTCGGCGCGCGACGGTTGACCCGGCATCGGGCTCTCATCGGCGCCGCGGGCGTGTGTCTCATCTTCGCGCCAGTTGCCGCTCGCAGCTGGATCCGTCGCGCGGCATGGATGGTGCCCCTCGCCCTCGATGGCTACCGCACGGTGAAGTCCATGCTGAGGCGCCGGGACGAAGCCGCGTAAGGTCTGAGCTAAGCGTCCGGCTTCTCTTTGCCTTCGGGCAGACCGCTGAAGACTTCGAGGATCACGCCGAGATCGCGCTGGGTACCGAGGTAAGACACCTTGATGCCGCTGAACTGACCGGCCAGCTCGCAGTTGAGGACCAGGTCGTTCCCTCTCTTCGCTTCTGAATCCAGCACCTCATCGTAGTTGGTCGTCGCAACGGCGAGATGGTGCACGCCTTCGCCCTTTTCAGCGAGGAAGCGCGCAAAGATGCTCTTGTCGTCGAGCGGCTGGATCAGCTCCCACTGCACGCGGCCAACCATGGCGGTAGCGATGCGCGTTGAGGGCCGGGCCGGCTGTCCATTCTCAAACCACTCTTTGACGTCCTCGGACTTGAATTGATGGACCTGCCACGGACCGATTCCGAAGTTGTCCTCATACCTTCGTATCGTCGCTTCGAGGTCGCGTACCACGATTCCGATCTGCATCGTCTCGGTAAGAACAGGGTTCTGCATCATTCAACCCGACTTCGAACGTGATTAATGAACCTGGGGTGACCGACTCGCAGACTCATGCGTAGAAAGAACTCCGGCGCTGGGTTTCCCAATCCTCGGGCGTAGCCACTTCCGGATTGAGATACTCAATGACGGCGGCATGACCGTGGCTGGCCGGATCGTGACGGATGTAGTTGGGGGCAACCCCCAGCACTTTAAACCCGCGCTCAAGCTGGAAGGAGAGCGTCGGGTCGGAGATCCGTCTTGCCACGACTTCGCGCACGTACGCCTCGGGCGAGAGGGTTTCATGGTAGCGGTGATAACCCTGCAGTCGGGCGCCGGCCCGGATGCGCAGCAATCGCAACTGTTTCATCAGCTCGTCACGGGCCTGATACAGGCGTGAACCGATGCCCCGTCTCTGGTAGTCAGGATCCACCATGACGTCGGCCGCATAAAGCGTGCGTCCGCGCGCCGGATCGTGGTTGGTGAAGTAACCGTGGTCGGTGAAGTCGCGCCAGTTCGTCTCCAGCTCGTAGTCGTCCCAGAAGACAATCAGCGAGGCGGCGTAACCAACAAGCCGCTGTCCCGCATCCTCGATGACAACCAGTTGGCCTTCCGGGAACGTACGCACGTGGGACTCGAACTGGTCGCGCGTCCATGGTCGGGCATCGGGGTAGATTCGCAGTGCAAGTGCCGTCACCGCTTCACTGTCCGTCAGCGCAAGTCTTCTGGTTGTAAAGGTCGGCATCGTCTTTCTTCAGGCGAGAGTCACGACTTCAATCGCCTTCTTCACGTCCGCGGACGCCTGGCTGTCGCGCAGTGGCAGTACCGTCCCCGAGTCGCGCGACTCCAGCACCGTCTTCATGTTCAGTTCGCCGATCACCATTGTCTCCTGATTGGCGATTCCCTCCGCGAGGATTCCGTCGCGCGAGAAGGGGAAGTCGCTGGGGGTGAGAATGGACGCAACCCCGTAGTTGAGCGACACGGCCGGAACCATCGGCAGCGACCCAACCGTTGATGCGTGGACGACGTACATCTGGTTCTCGATGGCGCGGGCCTGTGCGCAGTAGCGCACGCGCAGGAAGGCGTGACGATCGTCGGTACAGCTGGGCACCAGCAATATCAGCGCGCCCTCGCGCGCCGCCGCCCGCGCCAGTTCCGGGAACTCAACGTCGTAACAAATTGTGATGGCAACTCGCCCGAACTCGGTTTCGATGATCCGGAGCTCGTTTCGCGATTGCACGAACCACTCTTCTTTCTCAAAGCGGGTCATGTGAATCTTGCTCTGCGATGTGTGGGCTCCGCTGGGTCCAAAGAAGGAGCATTCGTTGTGGATTGTGTCGCCGTCGGTGCCGTAAGCGGGGATGGTTCCGGCGGCAATGTATAGCCCGTGCGTCTTCGCCAGCCCCGACATCAGTTCGACGAAGCGATCGCGCTGGCGCGCGAGCGTGTGAATCTGCTTTCGTATCGGTCGGCGCACGTCCTCCAGAGTGAGAAGCTGGAGCGTGAAATACTCGGGAAAAACCAGAAGGTGTGCCTTATAGTCGGCCGCCGTCTCAACCAGACCAACTACCTGATCTCGAAACTGGTCGTAACTCGTGATAGGCCGGATAAAGTACTGGAGGCTGGCGACGCGAATTCGGTCCATCTTGGACCCCCATAAGAAAGAGAAGCGCGCGTTGACGGGACGTTCGTTGAATCTGTTTCAACCTAGACCAGGCGGAGCTCGAATGCAACCCCTACGGTCGCTCGCGCTACCGGAGACGGATCGTTCTACGGTATGGGGCTGATCAAGAAGGCCCACGGCAGCATGACCGTTCTCGGCCACCGTGGGGCCAGCGCAGGCTTCAGCGCCTCGGCGTGGCACGCGCCCGATTTCAACATCACCGTGGTCGTGCTGACCAACGGTCACCTCAAAGACGTGGACCCCATCGCATTCGCGTTGCTCGACGCAGCCATACCGGCTCGCGCGAGATAGATCAATTATTGTTGACCGATGCCATCACCACGTTCGTTCTCAAGAGTGCATCACCGGTGGGTGACGTGCTGGACGGCGAGGGCTCCGCAGTGACAAAAAGATCAAACGAACGCAGGCTCGTTACGGTCTTGATGCTGCCGTTCAGATTGCCGTCAACCTTGAGCGCTCCCAGGTTCTGCGCGTGTTCGTATGGCTGGGTATTCTGCACCCACACGACGTAAACGGTCGCGTCGGAACTGACCTGCTCCGGCGGAGCCAAGTGCTCAACGACAAGCTCGATCTGCGTGTTCCCGTTGTCGGTCGTGCTCACCTTGGCTCTTCCCTCGGCCGCCGGAACGTCGGGATTCCCCGTCAAGCGGAGCTCGCGCGTGCCTCCACCGCCCAGCATCGAACACGACACGGAAAGAAAGCCCGCCACCGCTGCCGTCACAAGTACTCGATTCTTCATAGCTCCTTACCTCCGTATGTCTTGAATACATCTATTGACGCCGAGACCGCACAAAGCGATGACTGCGGCTATCCCTGCAAGTTAGCAATGCCGGGCGCTATTTTCTGCTAACCGAAAGGATGAAATAAGAACTAGTTCCTGCGATCTCGCTCACCCGGGTTGCATCAGCGTCGTGAGATCCTCGATCCCGATGGAGTTGCCCCGCGAACTGCATCGCCGACTTTGATCGCTCCCCCGACGCGCCGGATGAGATGGCCAAGCGACTTGTCCGCAGCGATAGACGCGCGGGGCTTCGGCAGCCCGCCCAATACTTAGGTATTTACAAAAGTATTGCCGGGCGGTATGATTCCTCCGTCAGATCCCGTCACCCGAGCCTTGGATGGTGTCGCAAATGGTTCAATCCGCAGCCGCTGACGACGTTTTTTACGCCTTGTCCAACCCCACCCGACGGAAAGTGCTGGAACGCCTGTCCGTCGGGCCAGCCACCGTCAGCGAACTGGCGGCCCCATTCGACATGCAGCTGCCCTCGTTCGTACAGCACCTTTCGATTCTCGAAGGGAGCCGGCTGGTGAAGTCAAAAAAGCGCGGGCGGGTGCGGACCTATGAGCTCGCACCCGAACGGTTCAAGGTCGCGGAAGACTGGCTGACCGAGCGGCGCCGGGCGTGGGAAGCCAGGCTGGACCGGCTCGACCAATACGTCAAACAACTCAAGGATAAGGAATCAAAATCATGAGCAAGCATTTTGCCTTCAATCCAAAACTTGATTTCGCCATCGAGCGGTTCATCGACGCTCCCCCACGGCTCGTCTGGGAAGCGTTGACGAAACCGGAGCATCTCAAGGAGTGGTACATGCCCAGACCCTGGGGGCGCGTGACGCGAGCCGAAATGGACGTGCGACCCGGCGGCATCTTAAGCATCGACATCGTAGTGGGAGACGGCCCGGAATCTCCCAACCTTGGCTGTTTCCTGGACGTTGTTCCAATGGAGCGCCTGGTCTGGACCGCCATGTTGTTTCCCGGTTATCGCCCCGCTGTCTTTGACGACATTCCGTTCACCGCCATCGTCACGATGCAAGCCGTGGGAACCGGCACGCGTTACGTCTTCACGGCGCTGCACCGGAGTGAAGAGGATCTCAAGAACAACAAGGCAATAGGCTTTTACGAGGGCACCGAGGTCGCTATCGATCAGATGGTGGAGCACATCATGGCGTTGAAGTAGGGGCTATTCGTCGGCGCCTTAGGTTGCGGCACGGCAACGCCCGCTTTCGCTTGCTTCGGCGTCAGCCGCTGCCGGACTGGCGCGCTTCGCGCGCGCTATCGAAGATGCGCTTCACCGGACCCAGTGCTTGAACAAACTCGAGCTGCTCACCTTCGGGACCCTTACAGTAGATCAGCCTCCAGCCGTCCGAGCGTCCTTCCGTGATGCCATTGCTGTTGGCCTCGATCGGCGTCCCTCTCCGTTCCGGTTCGGACGTCACCGTAATGACGCGGTTGGCTTTCACATGTGTCATCCCGCGTCGCGCCGCTTCTGCTTCCAGATCGGCAATGAACTTGTTGAAGTCGACGTCATCGCGGAGGTGAAAGCAGATGTGCATCATCCGCGGGAAGGCCGGGCTCATGTGATCGAGCGGCTCGGCGAAGCTTGATCCGCTGCCGGCGGGTTGCTCGGCGTCACGATACTGAAGCAGTTCAATCACCACGTTGTCGAACTGGATGAACCGCACGTCCAATCACTGCGCTCCGCCTTTCAGGTCCGGTATGCCCATGGTTCGTGGGTTGACCTGGCGCTCGCGCGCTTCGATTTCCTGATCGGTGAGCAGGGTGTTGTGGATGCGCTCGCCGTGGAAGTCTCCGTCGCGCATGATCTCGGTGCCGCCGAGCACTTCTGTATAGAAAGCGAAAGCCCGGTCCATGTTCTGGACGGTAAGCCCGAAGTGCTGCACGCCCCGCAGCCTGGCGCCGAGCGGGCCACTGTTGCCCGCAACCGCGCTCACCGCTGAGCCTTGCTGCGCCGCCGTTCCGAATGCGGGCAAGGAGCCGGACTGACGTTCTTCATGGGTGCCCTCCGAATAGGGTTGGATGCTGGCTTGAACCCGGGCCGGGCTAATCTACGGCAGGACTTCGCTCACCGTCAACAATTGGCCTGAAGAATCGGCCCGCTTCCATGCTTTCCGTCAATCGCCTCTCCTCCGATACCCCACTGCCTCCGCGACGTGGCGCTCGGAGATCCCTTCGCTCCGGTCGAGGTCTGCAATGGTTCGCGCAACGCGCACGATGTGTCCGCGCGCACGCGCGCTCACGAGCAGGGACTTCTGCGCACGCACAAACAAGGATTCTGCCGTGGGCTCCATCGTGCACAACGCCGTGAACAGTCCTTCGGTGATGCGCGCGTTGCAGTCGACGCCGTTCATGCCAGCGAAGCGCCGCACCTGAATCTCTCGCGCACACGCCACCATTTCGCGCATCGTGGCACTCGATAGACGCACGCTCCCGTCGCCGGCAGTCCACGCGTCGATGTCCACCGGCCGCACGACGACGTGAATCGCGATTCGGTCCAGAAGCGGCCCCGAGATCTTCCCCAGGTAGCTCTCGCGCTGGAGCGGCGAGCAGCGGCACTGCTTCAGGGTCGACCCGTGATAACCGCACAGGCAGGGGTTCATGGCGGCCACCAGCTGAAAACGCGCGGGGAAGGTCACCGCGTTACGTGCGCGCGAGATGGTGATGGAGCCTTCTTCCAGCGGCTCGCGCAACGTCTCCAGCACGTGTCGCCGAAACTCCGGCAACTCGTCCAGAAACAGCACACCGTTGTGGGCCAGCGTCACCTCGCCGGGGCGCGGCACGCCGCCACCACCGATCAGCCCCGCGTCGCTGGCACTGTGGTGCGGCGCGCGAAAGGGACCGTTGCTCATGAGCCCGCCGTTGGGGAGCAACCCCACGATGGAATAGATCATCGTGGTCTCCATGGCGCGCGCGGTGGAAAGCGGGGGCAGGATGGTGGTGAAGCGACGCGCAAGCATGGTCTTTCCCGCGCCGGGTGGGCCCACCATCAGCATGTGATGCCCGCCCGCCGCCGCGATGAGCATGGCGCGCTTCACGGCTTCCTGCCCAACCACATCCGCCATGTCGATGGCCTGCGCGTCGGGCGGGCGCGGGGGCGGCACCGGATCGTCGGTGCGTTTCACCACCACCGCACCGCTGGCGGTGGCGTCGAACAGGTCGTCGGGTGACGCACCACGAGCCGGCGCGAGTGCCGCCGCAACCGCCGCGCGCAACGACGCGCACGCAATCACTTCCAGGCCTTCCACCACACGCGTTTCTTCCACGTTGGCGAGTGGAACCACTGCTCGCCGAAACCCAACCGAGCGGGCGTGCAGCAGAATAGGAAGGACACCCGGGATCTTGCGCAGCGCCCCGTCCAACGCAAGCTCACCGATGAACAGCGTCCGCTCGGAAACCGCCTCCGCCTGCCCCGACGCCAACAACGCCCCCACCGCGATCGCGAGGTCGAAGGCCGAGCCTTCTTTCTTCACGTCGGCGGGGGCGAGGTTGACGGTGATGCGCTCGAGAGGAAAGGTGAAGCCCGTGTTCTTGATCGCCGCGGTTACGCGCTCGCGCGCTTCACGCACGGCCGCGTTGGGCAGGCCGACCACCGAGAACGCGGGGATCCCGCGCGCGATGTCGACCTCGACTTCAATGACGAGACCCTGGATTCCAACAATGGCGCCCGAGAAAACCGTGGTATGCATCCCCCACCTCCACACAACCCAACCCAATGCACGAGAGGAGAGGGTAAATTATAGGTGACCGTAACCGGCTGCGGCAAGGTGCCGTACATAGGAGCAGCAAAAGTTCCATTCAAAGAGCAGGTGCACATGGCGCTCAAGGTCCTCCTGTTATCAATCCTGGTTTCTCAAGTTGTCTCCGTTCCGTACAGCCGCTGCCAGGCCGCCCCACCCGGATCGGGGACTTACACGGTCAGGTTGGTGACAACAAGCCCACCCCGGATTGTCGTCACGGCCGACATCCCCATCCAGGGGCAGACCCTGGTGATGGATGAAACGCGCCCAATGGGGATTCCGGAACTGGACGCAAACGGATGGCCGGGCATTGTCGCCAACCTCGTGGTGACCGACGAGACCGGTCAACCGCTGACCACCTCGAGCACCGGCGCAACCGGGTGGCAGCTCGCGGCGCCGCAAACGGGTCGCGTGACGCTCCAATACAACGTGGGCTACACCGCACTCGATGCGCTCGGGTGGACGGCTCCCCGCGAGGCCGTGTTCGCGGACGCCAACCACATTTCGCTCATCGGTCGCTCGTTGTTCATCACGACGCCGGCCCTGGAACGCGCCGATGTCACCTTTGATCTGCCCAAGGAGTGGCGCGCGCTGACTCCATGGGAGTCGCGTTCAAAGTCCACCTTCACGGTTGCAAGCTCCCGCGACCTCGTCGAAAACCTCCTGGTCCTTTCACCGCTGCCCGCGGAGAACGTGTCGTCGGCCGGATTTCGACTGCAGGTCGTGCCCATGGGACACTGGAGGGCCGCGCGCGACGAAGTGCGCCGCGTCCTCGGTGGCGTCACCCGGGAGTTGGTGCGTCTGATGGATTACGACGGGCGCGGCAGCTACCTCGTTGTCCTGTTGCCCGTCACCGAGCGGGGAGGCGAGTCGTTCCGCAACAGCTTCGCTCTAACCAGCGAGGCGCCTGCCACCAGCGAGAACTCCGCCGACTGGGGCAACCTGCTTGCACACGAGATTTTTCATTACTGGAATGGAAGCCGACTCGCGGGCGCCGACTATGCGACGTCGCAGTGGTTCCAGGAAGGCTTCACCGAGTACGCCGCCAACCTGGCGATGGTGAAGTCAGGTGGCTTCAGCCCGGACGTGTTCATGGGCAAGCTCGCCACACACGTCGACAACTCCCGCAAACTCACCACCAGTCTCGAAGGCAGCGGCACGCGCAAGGGACCTCCGCTCTATAGCGCGGGGGCGCTGGTGGCGTTCTGCTGGGACGCACAGATACGCCACGAGACGGGCGGGAAGCGCGACCTCGGTGATTTCTTCCAGGCTCTGTGGAAACAGACCGACGGGGGCACGCGCCCCTACGCATGGTCCGACATCGAGACCGCGCTCAATCAGACCGCGCCATGGGACTGGGGCGCCTTCCATGACGCCCACATCAAGGGCTCCGAACCGCTACCGCTATCGGATGCATTCGCCCTCGTCGGCCTTCGGTTTTCGGAGGGTCGGATCGATAAGGATCCCGCGGCTACCTCGGATGCGAAAAAGCATTGGAAGCAAATGACGGGCGGACGCTAGGAGCAAGTCAGCCAGCTACGGCGCACGTTGCTCCTCATTTCTCCACCATCTCTAGCTTCACCACCTGCGGACACTCGCGATCAACGACCGCATACAGTCGCCCCTTGGCGTCCACACATTGGACCCTCAACAACTCGTCCCTTGTCCACGTGGTGAGAAGCTTTCCATCCGCGTCAAAGAGGTCGACAAAGGTACGTGCCTTCTTCGCTTCGCTGTCCAGGTACTTGAAGCTCGCCGTCAGCACGCGCCCGTCCGGAAGCGCCAGGAGCCGCATCATCCCGCCGGGGGCCGAAACCCTCTCACCGTTGGGAATCGGCTCGTATACCGGCTGTTTGACGTGGTCGTTCTCACGCGTGACGGTCATCAACAGATCGCCGGTTGGCGAGAACTTGCGGAGCTGGTACCGGAAGAAATCGGTGTACCAGACGTTGCCTTTCGTATCGATGTCGATCGCACCGCTGCACAGCATCAGCTGCCGGGACGGTTCGATCTTCATTTCCGTCGACCATGCGTTCGAGAATGACGCAACCCACTCATGCTTGGGGTTGTAGCAATGAACCATCCGCTCGGAGGGGGCGTCGAAGCTGACAAAGTAAACGCCGCGTTGGGACGCGCCCATCGAGAACGTGACGACGAGCCGCTCGGGCTTGAAGCTCTCGATGAATGCGCCGTACGGGCTGAACAGGCTGATCCGCCCCTGGCTGGCCACGAAGATGCGATCCTGCGAGTCGACCGCGATGGCGCTGGGCTGGAGGAATTCGCCTGGGCCTTCGCCCTTGCTTCCAAAGTCGGTAAGGGTCAGTGAGTCGGGATGGTAGATACGCACGATGCCGAAGCCGCCATCCAGAATGATCCATCGCCCGCGCGAATCCACGGCGACGCCGCTCACGCGCCCAAACGCATCCTCGCCGTCCACCGACCCCAGGACCAGCTCTTCATCAAGGTGGATTCGTTTGCCGGACGTGGCTTCCCAGGCGCCGTGTGAGGAATTGCGAACAACGATGGGATCAGCGGCGCCGGCGGGACCGCCAGCGAAGAGAAACGAGACCAGCGCCAGAAACACGAACGCGGTACGGACCATGTCGAAGCCTCCCCCTTGCCCACGCATCATACACCGTCCCTGGTCGAGTCCGCCGCCGGCGCGACTGAGGGAAAAGAAGAAGGGAGACCCGGGGGTCTCCCTTCCCTTTATCGAATCAGCGTCCGGCCGTGACGGCTAGCACTGATGATTGTAATGAGACCCGAACTTGGCGAAATCGGCGATATTGATCGTGCCAAACGGCACCACGAAGTCTAAACAATCCGTGTAGGCCTTCGCCGGTGACGGGTACCCGGTCCCAAACATGGCAAAGTCGACAATATCAATATCGAGATCGCCGTCCAGGTCGGGTGACTTCACCTTTACGGGCACGCAGGGCGCCGGGCATGGCGCACCCACGCCGAGGACGATGCCCTGAACGACCACGCGAACACCCGTGACGCTACAACCACCGGCCGGGATGTCACCCGTAATCGTGGTCTGACCGTTGGCGTCAGTAGGAGCGGAGGCGTTGATCGCAGCGTTGCCGCCGCACAGGACCAACAGGTTGTCGCAGCCTACCAGCCAGATATCGGTGGCCGGCATTCCGACAATCGGTGTGTTGGTCTGGTCCTTCACGGTAACGGTGATCGTGAGTCCATTGGCGCCCAGGGCGTCGCCGTCACCCCCGGGGCAGGCAACAATGGTCCCGGCCGGTGCGGTCGCTGTTGAGTTGCAGAGATAATTGATCTGCGCGTTGGCGCCAATGGCGAGGCCGAGCAAGACCAATGCAAAAAAAGCGGATAACGCAGTACTCCTGAAGGACGACCCCATGGTTCGAGTCATCATGACACCTCCAGCAGGGGCGGGGCTAATCCATCAATCCAAGGGACACTGGTCAGCTTGTCGGCGTTGAAAATTATAGCAGATTGGTAAGTCGCTCGGTACCGCGAAGTTAACACTGGGCGAGAAGACGAACAGGGCCAAAAAGAGAAGGGAGACCCGGGGGTCTCCCTTCCAATCGAATCAGCGATCCAAAGGATGGATCAGGCTGATTACATTTCGGGCATCGCCGCCGCAATCTTGCGGCGAACTTTGCGTCTCACCTTGCGCTTGGCGCGGCGAACCTTACGCTTCGCTTTGCGCTTTACGCGGCGGACTTTGCGCTTCACCTTGCGGACTACGCGCTTTACTTTGCGCTTGGCCTTCCGCTTGGCCTTGCCTTTTGCTTTGGCTTTTCTCTTGGCTGCCATATCTTGCCTTCCTTTTCTTTGGACGGTTTAGGCAGTTGCCTTCCGCCACAGGGTTGGACCAACCAAGGTCAAACGAATTGTTCGTCCATCGCAAAACCCTGTCAACAAGAATTCTTCAAAAATCGGAAAGAAGCTGACCACCCCCGTCATCGTGTCCTAGAATGCGCGAGCTATCCGCGATGAACATTTTCCGACGCATGCGTGAATTCAGTGACGAGGAACACCGCATCCTCCTCATCACATCACCGGGTCACTTCTTCACGCATTTCTTCACGCTGACGTTCCCCGCCATCACCATGCCGCTCACGGTTGCCTTTGGCATGCCGCTCGAGCAAGTGGTCAAACTAAGTTTTTACATGTACATGCTTTATGGCGTACTGGCGCTCCCCGTCGGCCTTCTCGCCGATCGCTGGCGCGCAAAGCCGATGATCGTTGCGGGCGTCCTGTTGATGGGCATCGGACTGATTGCGGCGGGGCTTTCACGAACACCGCTCATGATGACACTGGCTCTCGCAGCGGTGGGTGTTGGCGCCAGTGTTTACCATCCCGCGGGCATTGCACTCATCTCGCACACGGTGCGTTTGCGGGGTCTCGCGCTGGGGGTGAACGGGGTTTTTGGAAGCCTGGGAATTGCACTGGCCCCGCTCATCACGGGCCTGCTTGCCTGGGCATTCGGGTGGCGCGCGGCCCTCGTGACCCTCGGAGCGGTGGGGCTCATCACCGCCGCCATCCTGCATCGGGTACGCGTGGACGAGACCATTCGCCCGCACGCCAAACGCGAGGAGCTGCACGGATTGGTCAATCCGTGGACGCTCCTCTTTCTATTCGCGGCCGTGACACTGGGCGGCATGGTGTACCGCGGCAACATGCTGCTGCTCCCCGCCTACATGGAACTGAAGACCACGTTTCTGGCCGACTTGCTGGCGCGCCTGCCGCTCCCCGAAGGACGCAGCACACCCACGCTGGCCGCCGGCATCCTGGCGTCGGTGGTGATGTTCGCGGGACTCTTCGGGCAACTGGTGGGGGGCAAACTGGCGGACCGTTACGAGCTTCGGCGCGCGTATCTGTGGTTCCACGCCTTGAGTCTGCCCGGTGTTCTGCTGATGGCGTTCACCGGCGACGTGGCACTGGTTCTGTGCGCGGGGGCTTACGGCTTCTTCAGCTTTGGCATGCAGCCGATTGAGAACAGCCTGGTGGCCGCAATCACCGCGCCGCGCTGGCGCAGCACCAGCTTTGCCGTCAAGTTTGTGCTGAACTTTGGACTGGGGTCCGCAGCCGTTCAGTTGATTGCACCCATCAAGCACGCGTACTCGCTGGAGATGGTGTACGTCTTCCTGGCCGGGTTGGTCCTGCTCCTGGTCATGTGTGCGGCGGGCTTTGCGGTTGCAACCCGGCGCGTCCCCGCCATCCGCAACTAGGCGAAAAACGCTGGCGCCGCGGCGTGCCGCTGGCTACGATCTCCCCCATGGAACAGAAAGAATGGGAACAGCGACTGGACCGGGTGGCCGACCGCGTGGCGGAGTCGGTGAAAGAAGGCGTTAACGTCATGGAAGACGCCTTCAACAAGGGCCGGGACCAGGTAAAGAGTGAGCTGGGTACAAAGACCGGCGACCCAACCGCACCGGCTCAACCCGCAAAGGGGACGCCGCGTCTGGGTCTCATGCTGGTGGGACTCGGGATTGTCTGGCTCCTGCACTCGCTTGGGATTCTGGACCAGCCGGTTTTCCCCATCCTCCTCATCATCCTCGGCGTCTATTTCATCGTGCGGTCCAAGAACTAACGCGACGCGAGCCGCCTGACCGGGCGCGCGCCCTTGCGCGGCTTGTCGGCCCGGGCTGTTCTTGACTTGCGACGCGGGGGTGCTGCCTTGCGCGCACGACGCGGCGCTCGCTTGGCCCTCGCCTTCTTCCCCGCACCCTTCTTCTTGCCGGCGTAGGCCGCGTGGTAGTTCATCACCTTGTAGACCAGGCGCGCCGCGGTGAACGACGACGCGATGTCGTGCTGGTTCGGGCACAGCTCGACGGCGTCAAACGCCACCACGTTCTTGTGGCGGAAGACGGTGTCGAGGATCTCCATGACCTCTTCCCAGTACAGACCCCCCGGTTCCGGTGTCCCGACCGCTCGGATCACCTCGGGTGAGAAGCCGTCGAAGTCGATGGTCAGGTAGACGTCGTTGGGCAACGACATCAGGTCGTGGCGCGCGCGCTTGTCCCAGTGCCGGTGCGAGCGCACCTTGTCGGTGGATTTGAGGAGCGACCACTCTTCCTCGGCAAGTGTCCGGATCCCCACCTGCACGATCGGCCCGTACTTCATGGAATTGCGTCCGGCGCAGGCGTGGTTGTCCGCACGCCCGTGGAACTCCTCGCGGAGATCCGCGTGCGCATCAATCCACACGATCCCCATCTTGGGCCGCGCAAAGGCTTCGACCAGTGCGGGTGTGATGGAGTGCTCGCCGCCCACAAACCCGATGAACGACTCCGGGTGCTCCGCACGCAGTGCTTTGGCAGCGCGCGTGATGGAGGCCAGGTCCGTGATGTTGGGGCGGACGGTGAGGATGCCATGCGCGGATGCGTCCAGCTCCAGCACCTCGTCAAACAGTTCGACGTGGCTCGACGCCTGCACGATGGCCTCGGGTGCCTTTCCGACACCCTGGCCATACGTGGTGGTCTGCTCGTAGGGAATCAGCCCGAGGACGTAACGGTTCTTCTCCCGGGTAATGTCGCCGGGATCGGCCTTGTCCTCGAGGAAACCGAGACTCATCGACGCGCCGCGAGTTGGACTAGTAGGCGCAGAAGACGCCGGCCGCAATGACCGTGGTCCACACGCCGTCCTTGCCGATCGCGGTCTGCGTGACGTTGGTGGTGCGGACGATCTGACGCCCGATCTTCCACTCTTCCTTGCGCTGGTTCCACGCGCGATCGGTATCCAGGTCGATACCCAGCGTTGTGGCCAGCATGCTGGCCGCCAGGTCCTCGGCGTAGTCGCCGGCCTGCTTCTCGTTCTGGCCGTACGCGTGGTGCTCGGAGAGGTAGCCGTAACGCTTGGGGTCGCCCGGGATGGCAACACCAATGGAGCACGCCGTCATCCGGAACGCTTCCTCGGTGTGCATGCGAGCGATCACCGAGAAAACAACCTGCCCTGCGTGCAGCATCTGCGCACCCTTCTGGCGGGTGAGCAGCTTGCAGTTGGGCGGGAAGATGCTGGAGACGGTGACAAGGTTGACGTGGGCGATGCCCGCGTCGCGAAGGGCCAACTCAAAGCTAGTGAGCTGCTCGCGGTGGCGGCCCATGCCCTTGGTCAGAAACATTGCCTTGGGTACCAGGTCCATTCGCGTCTCCTGCGGGTCGACTCCGGGTTCCGAAGCCGGAAGGGGTGCGTTGTCCAAAGAATCGCGCAACGTATAGGAGAATCCCCCGGCGGTGTCAATACTTGAGGCATCGCCGCGGGCCTTGCCGGCACCTGCGCCCGGCGGGCGCACCGCCGAAGCGGGCGCCCGCACGAGGCACGGGTAAAAAAAAGAGAAGGGAGACTCGCGTCTCCCTTCTCAAGAAGGCTCGCGGTCTTACGACCGCGAGAAGCTACTTCTTCTTGGCCTTCTTCTTGGCTTTGCCCTTGGCTTTGCCCTTGGCTTTCGCCTTCCTCTTGGCTGCCATTTTTGTTTCCTTCCTTTTCGGGCGACCGCGAAGCATCGCGTTTATCGCCTCTCTGAGGGTTGACCAACCAACGTTCAACAAGTGTCGCAGCACGTAGCCACTTCACCGTTGCTCCGGATTCTTGCATACCGGAATAGGGTGTCAATAAAAAATTTTAGAATTGCTCGATTTTTTTGCGTTTTGGTACCGGACATGCATCGACGCGCGCCACTCGATCGCGGTCTTCAACGACGGTAGTCGCGCCGTTCAATCGCCGTGCAAACGCATCGCGCGTGGCGCTCTCATCGTTGATTCGCATGCATGCAAGTTGGTCGCGATGGATGGCGCGCACCTCGGACCGCGCGACATGGTCGGACTCCGCGCTCACGCACTTCGCGCGCCTGGTCTATAGCGCGCCTCGTGATTTCGCACTCCGTCCGACATGCCGCGCGGTCCTCTTGCCCCGGGTCGAAGACGCGATGGATGCGCGCGACCGAAGCCCCATCTCGCGGAGCAAGGGAGGATCACCCGCCGGCAACAACAGCGTAGTGCTTTCACGCCGAGCGGCGGGAAGCCGACCGCAGCGGAGCGTGGGGCGAGGTGCGCGCAATCCATCGCGGCGGGACAGAGCGGCCTCGACTTACTATAATGAGTGCCCCGGCGCGGCTGCCGGAAGCCACCGGGGAACGTAAGCCGCGCTCCTGCAACCGCTTCGAAGCGCCCGGGTACGGCCCGGGCCTTGCCGCCGCGCCCTGCTTCTGGTAGAGTCTGGCCCCACGGTTTTCACCCCGCCGACCGGTCTCCCGCGCACGCGCGCGGTGCCCGCGTGCGTGCGGACCGTCAACAACCCAACCCGAGAAAGACTTCCGAGACGACTCTTATGAGCGATCACATTAACTTGTTCGAAATGGCGTTGTCGCAGTTCAACAAGGCTGCCGACGTCATCAATCTGGACATTGGGGTGCGCACGGTTCTGTCCGAACCCCAGAACGAGATCAGCGTCAACTTCCCCGTTTCAATGGACGACGGGTCCTACCGGCTCCTCAAGGGCTACCGCATCCAGCACAACAACACGATGGGCCCATACAAGGGCGGCATCCGCTTCCACGAATCCGTGAACCTGGCCGAGGTGAAAGCCCTCGCGGCATGGATGACGTGGAAGTCGGCCCTGATGGGGATTCCGTTCGGGGGTGCGAAGGGCGGCGTCACGCTGAACCCGCGCAAGTTCTCGGAGTCGGAGTTGCGCCGCATCACGCGCCGCTTCACCTACGCGCTCGGGAACAACATTGGTCCCGAGTACGACATCCCGGCCCCCGACGTCGGCACCGGCCCGCGCGAGATGGTCTGGATGATGGATACGTACATGACCATGTTCAACGCCTCGGAGCGCAACCAGACGCGCCGCGTCGTTACGGGCAAGAGCCTCTTGAACGGCGGCAGCCTGGGCCGCGACAAGGCAACCGGACAGGGCCTCGTGTTCTGTCTCGAGACGTGGGCGGAGGCCAACAAGTTCTCCATCCCCGGCTCCACGTTCTTCGTCCAGGGCTTTGGTAACGTGGGCTCGTGGGCGGCGCGCATCATGCAGGCGGGTGGTTCGCGCATGCTGGCCGCAAGCGACCACACCGGTGCCATCGGCAATCCGGACGGCATCGACGCGGAAGAACTGACCGCGCACGTCAAGAAGACGGGCGGGGTCAAGGGCTACGCGCGTGCCAAGGAGCTTTCGCAGCAGGACTTCTACAGCACCAAGGCCGACATCTTCATTCCGGCCGCACTCGAGTGCACCGTCAACAAGGATACCCAGGGTTTCATCAAGGCCAAGATCGTGATCGAGGGCGCCAACGGGCCCACGACCCCCGACGCCGAGAAGGCACTCATGGATCGCGGTGCCGTCGTCATCCCCGACATTCTTGCGAACTCGGGCGGCGTGACGGTGAGCTACTTTGAGTGGGTGCAGAACAAGAACAGCGAGATGTGGGACCTGGAGAAGGTCGACTTTGAGCTGTCGCGCATGATGAAGCACGCCACGGCGGCCGTCATTCAGGAGATGAAGGATCGCAAGGTGGATCCGCGTACGGCGGCGATGACGCTGGCACTGTCGCGGGTGGAGCGTTCTTACCTGGAGCGCGGGATCTTCCCCTGACCGGGACTCCCCGCTTTCAACGCGGCGCGAACAATCAGCCCTGGGGCACGGCTTCGGCCGACCCCAGGGCTTCCAGTTTCTTGCGGGCACGTGCGACCGCTTCCAGGTCCCACGCCGCCTCTCCCCAGAAGCCCACGAACGCCTCGTAACTTTCGCGCGCTGCCGCGTGGCCGCCGCGCGCAAGATCCGACTCCGCCAGAAAGAAGAGTGACTGCACGCTCAGCACCGGATCGCCGTGGTACGGGAACTCCAGGCCGTACTGGCGCTGGCGCACGGCGGCAAACGCAACCGCCGCCGACTCCGCGTCGCCGTTTTCGAATGACGCGTAGCCGGTGAGGAACGCGCGACGCGACGCGGCCCCCGCCGCGACCGCGGTGTTTCCCTTTCCGTCCGACGAGAGCAGCGCAAGCGCCTGCGTCTGGCGCTGGCGTCCCACCTCTGCGAGTGCGGCCAGCTCCGTGGGCTCGATGCCGAGCGCGCGTGCGGTCAGCACCCATTCCTTGTCGCTCTCGAGGTGCGCCAGCACGTCGTTGGCCGATTCAAAGTCGCCGCGCAGAATCTGAATGCGAGCGCGCACCAGGCGCACCGGCACCTCGCCAAACCCCGACACCCACCGCTCCACCACGGCTTCGGCGCGTTCCGCCTGACCCAGCTGGCACAGTTCGTCCACCAGGCGCGCGGCCAGCGTCAGCCCGCGGCGCGTGGAGCCCGTCATCATGGCGTGGCGGATGGATTCGTCCATCTCGTCGACGCCAGCCTCAAAATCGCCGGCCAGGAAGTCGACGTACGCGGTGCCCTCGTGCCCGATGGACTGCAGGATGGTGTCGTCAAAGATGGAGAGCTTCTCGCAGCTCACGCGTGCGGCTTCGAACTCGCCTTCCTCGGCGTACAGGAGAGCGCGGGTGAGAATGGCGGGCACGCAGCGCGGGTCGATGGAGAGCGCGTTGCTGCAGAACTCGGCGGCCACGTCGCGATTGCCCCGCGCCAGTTCCACCTGCGCGATCAGAACGTAGGGGTGCGACTCCTCGCTGTAGAGACGCGCCAGTTCGCGCGCGGCACCGGCGGCGCGGGAGAGGTCGCGCGCGGCGGCCAGCCGGCGGATGTTCAACTCGGCCACCGGTCCCACCGTGGCGTCGGCCTTGAGGAGCGGGGCCAGCTGCTTCTCGCAGTCCTCCAGTCGACCGAGAAGGAAGTACGCAAGTGAGAGCTGGTAGCGAGCCTCGCTGTCGGTTGGTCGCGCGCGCAGCATGGCCGAGAAAGCGGCCACAGCACCCGCGTAGTCCACATCGGCGTAGAGCATGCGCAGGGCGTCGACGGCCTGGGTGTCGGCGGGTGCGGCCACCGTGAGGCGCGCGCGTTCCAGCGCGTGCAGGACACCCTGCTCGTTGGCAACGAGCGGGTGCGAATAACACTCCACCAGCTTCATCCAGGCACCGTGCAGGGTGGAATCCGTGCGCACCGCCTGCTCGAGCAGCCGGGTGGCTTCGCGAACGCGCCAGAACTGGTAGTAGTCGTTGCCCAGCTCCACCAGCTCCGCGGGAGTTGCACCCGCGAGACGCGTGAGGTCGATGTCCTCACCGCCGGCTTCGCGCAGGGTCGCAAGGCGCTTGGGCAGCGACGCCTCCTCGGGCTCGGGCTTGAGCGATCGCACAACGAGGAGCGCGCCCGCCAGGAGCACGACCAGAAAAATGGCGTAGACGACGGTTCTCATTTCCTGGACGCGCGCCGGCGCTCCACCTCCGCGATCACGTCGACGAGGCGCATCGTGCCCGGGCCCTCGCCCGCCTTGTGGGCGCGCTTTGCGATGTCCAGGGCGGTGGCGTGCAGCGGAGTGGCCACACCGTGCTCCTTGCCGATCTTGATAAGGGGGCCGTGGATGAAGTCGGACTCGATGTGTTTGCGCCGCATGTAGAGATCCTGCCAGAGCGAATTGTGCACCTTGATCCCGTGCACCACGCGCCGGCCGCGCGGGTGCTTCAACTCGGCCACCATCTCGTCGATGGACGGGTCCTTGCCATCGCACGACTTTGCCTTCACCTTGCCGGCCTTCAGCACGCGCTTGGTCTCTTCCAGAATGGCAACCTTGAGGTCGATGAACTCGTTGGCGTCGTGGTCGCGTTCGTCAATGACGGCGTGGAAGGCCGTCTGCGCGTTGACCGCCATCTTGAGCCACTTGTCGGACTCGATGTCGCGCGACGCCGCGGCGTCAAAGCCGGCTTCCACCAACGCGGTGACCAGGTCCGGCGCCAGCGTGTCGGCGCCCTTGAAGTAGCGTCCCACGATGACGCGCCCCGGCGAACGGTACGACACGTGCGCGGGCTGGAGCATGGAGCACGTCATGCGCACGACACCGCCGTACACGGTAGCCAGCTTCTCCGCGGCAGTCGCTTCGCTCTCCACACCGTTCTGCAGGCAAACGACGGGCACGTCGCGGGCGACACGCGCCAGCGTGGCGACGGCGTCCGCCACGTCGTGCGCCTTGACGGCCAGCAGCACGATCGCGTCCTGTGCGTCGCCGGACTCGAGGGTTTCTGCGGTACGCGGGGTGGCGTGGAATTCGCCGGTGGAGGTCTTGATGCGGAGTCCGTCGGTACGAATGGCCTGCATGGCGGCACTGCGCCCGATCAGCAGTACATCGGCGCGACGAAGCGACAACATGCCGCCGAGCACGCACCCCACCGCGCCCGCACCGTACACGACAACTTTCATGCTGTTACCCGACGATCAGGAGGGAACAGAACTTCCGCCGCGCGCTTTCCACGCGGCGTAACCGCCCGTCACGTTGACGACCCGGTAGCCAAGCCGGTCCAGAAGCCCCGCCGCATACATGGAGCGGGCGCCGGCCTGGCAGTGCACAAGAACCGGCTTGTCGCGCGGCACCTCTGCGATTCGCGCCAAGAGACGCGTATGCGCAATATTGTGCGACCCATCGATGCGCCCGAAGTCTGCGATTTCACTCTGCCGACGCACGTCGAGCAGGAACGCGTGCCGCGAGGCAACCTCGCGCTCGATATCCCCCGGCTCGATCTCCTCGATGGTGGCCGTCTTGCCGCGACGCGCGTACTCGGTAAACATCTCCGGCGTTGCGTAGCCGGCAATGTGATCGAGCCCCACGTGAATGAGATCGATGACGGCCTCGCGCACGCGCGCCTCCTCCACGATCAGCACGATGGGCATCTTCTCGGGTACGTAGCTGCCCGCGACGGTATTGAACTGGCTGTTGAGCGGCGTAAAGAGGGAACCGGGCAGATGCGCGTGGCGGTAATCCTCCCACGAACGCGTGTCGAGCACGGCCACCCCGGTGGCGCCCACCAGGTCGCCCAGTTTGTTGATCGGAATGAGGCGCGGTTCCGGAATTCCGCCCAGCACGGCCGGGCCCACGCGGTTGTCGCGCTTCATGCGCGCAAAGTAGAGCGGCGGCTCGGGCTGTCCTTCCAGGATGTAGGCCACAAAGACGTCGGGGTCGCTGGCCGCCGCGATGGAGCGATTGGTCAGGAGTTCATACCCCACGGTGGACATGGGCACCGCACCCAGTGCCTTGCCGCACGCACTGCCCGCACCGTGCCCCGGCCACAGTTGCAGCCCCGGGTTCAAGGTGCGGAAGCGCTGCAGCGACTGCTGCAGTGTGCGCGCCATCGGTTCCATGGCACCCACCTGTCCCGCCGCACTCTCCAGCAGGTCGGGACGACCCACGTCGCCCACAAAAACAAAGTCACCGGTGACGATGCCCATCTGCACGGACTCATCCGCGCGCGTGTCGGTCACCAGAAAACAAATGTGCTCGGGCGTATGCCCCGGCGTGTGCCACACGTCGAAGCGAATGTTGCCAATCTTGAAGTGGTCACCGTCGCGCAGGAGACGGTGCGAATAGCTGGACCCCTTGAGCCACTCCGACTGCCAGTCCGGACCGCCTTCGGCGGACACGTAGACGGTGGCTCCGGCGCGCTCGGCCAGTTCGCGGGCACCAGAGAGGAAGTCGGCGTGGATGTGGGTTTCGGCGACCGCGGTGATGCGGAGATTCTCAGCGCGAGCAAGGTCGAGGTAGACATCGACGTCGCGCATCGGGTCGATGACGATAGCCTCGCCAGTGGCCTGGCAACCGATCACATACGCGTACTGTGCAAGCCGACGATCGTTGAGCTGTCGAAAGAACATCGCGCGCCTTTCCAGGTCGGGGACTTCAAAGGCGGTCTCCTCTGATCATCCCCCAAGCCGTTGCGGGTGTCATGCCCCTTTTTTACGCACCGACGCCGCAAAGAACCCCACCCAGCCGGGCGAGTTTTGCACCGTCGTGACGCGGCGAAACACGCTGTTGCCGCCGCCGCGCTTGTCGAAGCCTTCCCAGTAGATCTCGACGTCGTTGAAGCCGGCTTCCAGGAGAATTTCGCGAATCTCCGCCACCGTCCACGAGCGCCAGTCGTACGTGAACGCGCGCTTGATGCCGCCGCGATCGTGGAACTTGAAATGGATGTGGAAGCGCGCGTGATTGGTGACGGGGTCGTACTTCTCCAGCTCCCACAGGTACGTGAAGCCACTGTGGCGCGTCTTCTCCACCATGGGCTCCTGCGCCTCCCAGCCGCCAAACATGTCGCCGATGAAAACCCCGCCCGGCACCAGCGACTGGCGCGCGGCGCGGAAGTACTCGCGCAGCGTGTCGCGCGTGCGGAAGATGTAGTACGAGAAATTGAGAGCCACCACGAGGTCCACGGCCGGTTTGGTCACGTGCAGCACGTTGTCGCGCTTGAGGGTGACGCGTGCGCGCTCTTCATCCGTGAGCATGGCCAGGTTGTGACTGCGACCCCACTGCAGCGTGGGACCGTCCAGGTCCACACCAAACGCGGTGTTCTCCTTCCGCCACTGCACCCACTCCGCGGCCAGCAACGCGGTGCCGCAAAAGTCTTCCTTGAGCGACAGGGGTGCACGACCGTTGCGCTCGCGGAACACGCGGTCAAAGAAATTGAAGTGGACCTCCGGGCTCTGCACCGATTCCTGGTAGAGCCAGTGCGGATCGCGCGACTTCGGTCCCTTCTTGGGAGCGGATGGCGTGGGCATGGGGAATCCTTTCAAGGCACGTGACGGTGGCCTGACCGCAAACAAAGAGACCCGCTGGGTGCCGCGGGTCTAATTGTGAATGAGTTGGTAGCCCCTAGGGGAATCGAACCCCTGTACCATGGCTGAGAACCATGTGTCCTGACCGCTAGACGAAGGGGCCAACCGTGGCGCCAGAATAGCCGCCCGGACGCCTCCTGTCAAGCCGCCGGGCCATGAAGCCGTTGCATTGACACGACATGGGGGCGGGCGCTACATTGCAGGATAATAAGGTCCTCAACTCCAACGAACACACTTTATGATCCATTCCAGCGCGTGTGAGTACGGCATCCGGGCCATGTCCTACCTGGCCTCGTTTGAGCCCGGGCACCGCGTGCTTGCACGCGACGTCTCCGAGCACGAACAGATCCCGGGGCCGTTTCTGGGCAAGGTGTTTCAAACCCTGGTGCGGGCCGGCCTGCTCAAGTCCAACAAGGGGCCGGGCGGCGGGTTCTACCTCGCCCGAAATCCGCGTGAGATTACGCTGCTCGACATTTATACCGCGATCGACGGTTCCGCGTACCTGGAAGCGTGTGCGGTGGGGCTGGCTCGCTGTTCCGACGAAGTTCCCTGCCCGCTGCACGAGCGCTGGAAACCGATCCGCGAGCAGATCCGCCTCTACCTCAAGAGCACGTCGCTTGCCGACATGGCCGACGCCGCGCGTCGCAAGCGCGGAAATGCCGCGCGCTGACCAAAGCCCCTTGCGCGCAGCACGCGGAAGCGGCACCATGGGCTGCATGTTGAATACAGGCATACGCCGCGCACTGCCGGCCCTGTTCGCACTTGTGTTGATCGCGAGTGTGTCGCGCGCGCAGGTAACGCCACGACCGGACGAGAAGAAGACGCTCGGCACCACCGTCCCCGATGTAACACTCGTGGGCGAAGACAGCACCACGTTTGCGCTGTCCACGCTGGCGGGCAAGCCCATCATTCTGAATCCGATTTTCACGAGTTGCCCGTACGTGTGCCCACAGATCACCACCAGCCTGCGCGACGCGCTGGCAAAGATCGGAGAACCGGGTGCTGGTTATCAGGTGCTCACGATCTCCTTTGACCCCGCCGACGGACCCGCCGCACTGCGCGAGTACCGCAAGCAGGTGTCGCTCCCGGCCGGGTGGAAACTCGCGACGGGAACCCCGGAGCAGGTAAGCGCCCTGCTCGGGGCCATCGACTTTCGCTACGTGCCGCTGGAGGAAGGCGGCTTCGTGCACGCCAACGTGATCGCCGTGCTGTCGCCGGCGCTCACCGTGTCGGGCTATGTCAACGGCGTGGAGTACAGCGAGGCGGACGTGCGCGCCGCCCTGGAGAAAGCCGCGAGCGACGTGTCACTCGTGAAACACTACCGGCCGTTCTCGCTGGGAGTGGCTCTCGCGGGTGTCCTGGCCGTGGTGGTGGCATTGGTGGCCACGCGGCGCAAACCGAAGCCGGCCTGAAATGCCAAACGCCCGGGCGGTTGGATCCGCGCCGGGCGCTTGCAAGCTGGTTGGGGGGGGAGGATTCGAACCCCCGCAAACTGATCCAGAGTCAGTTGTCCTGCCACTAGACGACCCCCCAGCAATCCCCCGAAGGGTGATATAACTTAGCAGCAAGGCGGTTACCGTTCAAGACCCACGTTCCCCCCATGACCCGGCACCTCATCGGCAAATTCTGGCGCTCCAATCCGCAGCCCGACCCGCGCATGCTGGCGGAAGCCTCCGCGCGCGACGCCCCGGACAGTTTGCGCAACATGTCGTCGCGCGAAGCGCGCGAAGCCATCGACTTCATCGAGGATCTTGCGCGCGCGCTGCATCGTTACGGACTCACCGCTCCGCAGATTGAAGACGCACTCGGTTTGATTGCAAAACGGCTCGGGTTGCGCGGCGAGTTCTTTGCAACCCCCACCGCCATCTTTGCCACGGTGCACGCGGGCGACGTCGAAGAGACGATGTTGATTCGCGTGGAACCGGGGCGGGTGAATCTCGACAAGCTTTCACGCCTCGACGCACTCACGCACCGCATCGCGCGCGGCGAAGTGGACATCGCGGATGCCCGCATTGCCATCGCGGAGATTCGCGCCACACCGCCGCGCTATCGCGGTAAGGCCACTGTGGTGGCGTCGGTGGTGGCGTCGGCCGCGGCGTCCCGTTTCTTTGGCGGCGGATGGCGCGAGATGGTGGTGTGCGCCGGCATCGGGCTGGTTACCGGATTGCTGGCCTTGATCGCGCGCCGCGACCGGCGCTTCCGCCTGTTCGAGCCGACGGCGGCGTGTGTGGCCGGTGTGTGCGCATCCGCGGCGGCGGTCTTTCTGCCCCCGACGTCGCCGTACGTGGCGATGTGCGGCGGATTGATCATTCTCATTCCGGGTCTCACGCTGACCACCGCCATCAATGAACTCGCCACCCACCATCTGGCGTCGGGTACGTCGCGCCTGATGGCGGCCATCATTCTGTTCATGCTGATCGGCTTTGGACTCGTGGTCGGACTCAAGGCGGGGACGGCGATGTTTGGCCAGCTGCCCATTGAACGCGCACACACACTGCCGGAATGGACGCTCGGTGTGGCGATGCTGCTCGCACCGCTCGCGTTCGTTGTGCAGTTTCAGGCCAACCCGCGCGACATCCCCGCCATCCTGCTGGTGAGCGTGATTGCGTTTGTGGGCGCGCGCCTGGGTGCTTCCGGGTTTGGGATGGAGACCGGTGCGTTCATTGGCGCCATGCTGGTGGGTGTCGCAAGCGGCCTGCACTCGCGCCGTTTCAACCGGCCGCAGGTGGTCACGGCGACGCCGGGCATCATGATGCTGGTACCGGGGAGTATCGGGTTTCGCAGCATCACCGACATGATCTCGCGCGACCCGGTGTCGGGGCTTCAGACCGCGTTTACCATGCTGCTCACCGGTGTGGCAGTGGTGACGGGGCTCTTGATGGCGCGCTTCATTGTGCCGCGCCGGATCTGGTCGTCGCAGGGCGGCACCGGCAGCGTCTAGTACGCTCCGGTTTCGGGCCAGGTGCGCGCCTCCGCCACCAGGTCTTCGTAACTCTTCTGGTAGATGCGACGCGCGGCCGCATCCACATCCGGCTCCTCGCCGCACGCCATCACAAACGCAAGGATCGACGGGCGCCCGTGCAGTTGCACCAGGCGGTCGACCATGCGGAAGGCGTTATAAGCCGCACGCCGCGAGGCCACACGTTCGCGTTCCATCGTGAGACGGTGCTCGATGTCTTTCATCGACATGAGCGGCGGTTCCTTCTTGAACTCGGTCGTGTGCGTCGCCAGGATGGCGCCTTCTCCCACCAGATAGGAGGCAACCCCCTCCTCCACCCAGCGCGGCGCTTTGTGCCCCGAGAACTGGCCGATAGCCCATTCGTAGTACTCGCGACTCACGGCGGTTTCAAACAGGCCGCGCGTGTGCAGATCGATGGCCGACTGCAGGCTGATGGTGTCGCCCTTGATGAGCGCGTAGTTCCACCAGTCGCGCCCGGTCGCGGCGCGGAACACCGTGAGGTCGCCGGCACAGATGGTGACCACCTTCCGCTCGGGCGCGCTCCCGAAGAGTGACTGTACGTTGGCGCGCGCGAGTTCCATCTGCTTCAGGACACCCGCGCCCTGCAACACGTTGGCCTTCCCCGCCGGGTACCACGATTCGAAGTGCTCGTTTGCCAGCACACCGCCCTGCTTGTCCCAGTACTGGTCGCGCGTGATCCCAAACTGATGCTTGATCGCCAGCAGGGTCTCCGCTTCCGTGGAGTTGAGCGGACGATCGAGCGCATACGGTGCCTCGTATTTGACGGGCTCGCGCGCAACCGGCTCTTCCTCCTGCTTGTTGCAGTTCCAGGAGAGGGCCGCGGCAAGTCCCGCCACGGCAATGAGTGTCAGCGCGCGCCGCACGTTGCGGCCGGCCCTGTCGGTTGAGTTCACGATGATTGTTTTCCTTCGTCGGGGAGGTTGTGCATGAGGGCGCGCACCGCGCGTCCCGCCGGTTCGATTGCGTTCTCCGCTTCTTCCTTGATCGCCGCGTCCAGGTGCCGGCTGCCGCCGGCCGCTTCCTTGAGCCACGAGCGCGCAAAGCGCCCGGACTCGATGTCGTCCAGAATGGCGGCCAGTGCTTCGCGCGTGGCGTGCGTCACAACGCGCGGCCCGCTCTGGACACTTCCCCACGCCGCGGTTCCGCTGATGCGCTCGCGCATGTGGTGGAGTCCGCCTTCCACCATGAGATCCGTAATGATCTTGAGCTCGTGCAGGCACTCGATGTACGCGACTTCCGGCGAGAAGCCGCGCGCAACCAGCGTGTCGAACGCCGCCTTCACCAGTTCCGGAACACCTCCGCACAGCACCGCCTGTTCGCCAAACAGATCCGTGATGGCTTCTTCGCGGAACGTGGTGGCAATGGCACCCGCGTCCAGGCATCCGATGCCGTGCGCGTACGAGAGTGCGGTTTGCATGGCGTGGCCGCTGGCGTCGCGATCCACGGCGAGCAGGCACGGCAAGCCCGTTCCTTCCACAAACGAGCGTCGCAAGAAATGCCCCTGCCCCTTGGGCGCCACCAGGATCACGTCGTGGCCGTCGGGCGGTGACACCTCGTTGAACGCAACCGTGAACCCGTGCGCAAACACCAGGGCCGCGTCGCGCGCCAGTGCGGGCGCTATCACCGTTGCAAAGACGTCGCGCTGCACTTCGTCCGGGAGCAGCACCGCAACCACCGACGCCTCGCGCGCGGCAGCCGCGATGTCGCGCACCTCAAAGCCGTCGCGTGCCGCCGCCTTCCACCCCGCTCCACCCTCCCGCGCTCCCACCACGACGCCAGCCCCGCGGTCGCGAAGATTCAACGCATGGGCGTGCCCCTGGTTCCCGTAGCCGATGACGGCAACGGAAGCGCCGGCGAGGCGATTGGTGGTGAGGTCGGCGGGTTTGTAAACCTTCATGGGGGGTTCGAACGGCGACGACGCGCCGACGCAAGTGGCGAGTGTACAACAGGATTCGGGCGCACGGGGCGGATATTTGAGGACACCGGACGGGCCTGCGCGACGGCGTCGGGACTAGACCAGCATTTAGTTGACACTCTAAACACGCCCTGCGGATACTGCGCGCCATAGGGCTGTGACAGAGCAAGCAAACGATCTCGGCACGTGGGAGGAATGGCCATGCATCGAATTTGCTCGTGGGGAGTGTTCACGGTCGCCTGCGCGGTACTTCTCGCCGCAGCCGCGCCCGCTTCGGCGCAGGTAATCGAAACCCTCATTGTGGAAATCAAGACCGGCAACAAACGCTTCGCCGGCACCGACGACCCCGTGCACCTCTTGCTCGGGGGCAAGGACTTCAATCTCGACAATCCCAGCAAAGACGACTTCGAGCGCAACAACACCGACGTGTTTACGCTGCCAGTGAGCGACCCCGATTACTCGGTCGACTTGATCCGGGCCATCGGGCGCATCACCATCAGCAAGACGGGAGATAGCTTCTGGGGTGGCGGCTGGCTCTTCGGCACCATCACGGTCCGCATCAACGACCCCGCGTCGGAGCCGATCTATCAAAATGGTTCGATCAACAAGTGGCTGGACGGCGACCATCGTGAGTGGCACTCCGAACTCGGAGAAGAGGGATGGAATCTGCCCGAACCCCCACCGTTTCCGCCCTGCTCAACCGACGTCGTCATCCTGCTCAAGAAGAGTGCCGCAAAACCCGGTGCCGAGGACACCGACCAGGCCGGCGTGGACTCGGATTGCGACGGCATTTCGGACGATGTGGACGGAACATTCGACCCCGACCAACCCGACGACGACGGCGACGGCCTCCCCAACCGCTACGAAACCCAGCATGGCATGGACCCCAACAGCCCCGACAGCGACAGTGACGGCTGGCTGGACAACCGCAACGTGCGTGACCTGCTGCTCCTGACAAAGGTGGAGTGCATCGACGAGGCGGGGTCCGTGGAAGTGGGCAGCGACGAAATCTACGTGAACGTCGAGGACGTGCGCTTCCCGTTGAGTCCAACCCTCGACAACTACTGGGAACTGGACGACCGCACCCAGGTGGAGCCGTTCGTGGTGATCGATTCGCGCACCGTGCCGTCCACGAATACGACGCCACAGTATAAGACGCGCGTCTGGCTGCGCGAGTCGGACATCACTTTCATGGAGAAGCCCTTCGACGACACCTTTGCAACCCTGACCATCGAATGGACGCGCAACGACTCAAAGGACGTCGACCTGCCCCACGCCGACCGCCACTACCGGCTTTCGTTCCGAAGCGTTACCACGACGTTCATGGATCCCAGCGGATCCAGCGGGCAAGGCGACAACGATGGCGACATGATCGCCGATTCGCTCGAGTTCCTGATTTCGTCGCAGAGCTTTGATCTTCTCGGCGCAGATCCCGTTCCCGGCTACGACGGCCTGGCGACACCATTGCGCCGGAACCTCTTCATCGAGATCGACGCAACCGACAGTGACGCCAACATCCCGTTCGACGCGCGCCAGCAGGTGGCATCGCAGTTCTATTATCACGACACCTCGATGCACCTGGACAACGGCCACCTCACGGGCGGCGAGATCCTTCCGTTTGACGAAACGGTTCTGTTTGACGAAGTCGACAACTTCCGCGACATAAATCAACGCCCGGAGCGGTTCAGTTACTTCAAGTACTCGTTGTTTGTGCCGGATATGGGCGGGGGAAACGGCCGGGCGAGCCGCCCGGGGAAGCTGCTCATGGTTTCGCGCTCCACGATGATTGGGAGCTTCAGCTCCATCGTGTTCATGCACGAACTCGGTCACACGTTGAGTCTGTGCCACCCAATCGGGACGACGGAGCCACCGTCTCCGTCGCCCGCGTGCCCGACTCCTGATGACTGGCATGGCACCTGTGACGACTGCTGTTTTCGATTCATTACGGTGAACGGCAACACGACGCACCTGCCGATGGAATGTTGCGAGCACTACTGCGGCGTTGACGGCGGCGACATCACCGCGATGGGCAGCGACGTGGGTATTCCCGAGCTCGTGATCGGTGGCGTGATCGGCATCATGGTGGGGCTCGCGATCATCGCGCTGTTCATTCCGGGTATTGGATGGGCCGCGGGCACTGCACTGCTGGTAGCCGCGGCACTACTCGGGGCATTCGGCGGCTTCTTCTTCTCGGACGCGTACCTGCGCGTGGTGGACTACCACGTCAATGAGTGGGCGGTGGTGCTGCTGAATTCCTTCTAGATGGATGCGCCCGGCCCGCGGCCGGGCGCGTTCACTCCCCGTGAGGTTCGAGGCTCGGCCACGGCGTGCGGTCGCGCACGTACGTGTCCAGCCAGGTGCGCGCCTGACGGTCTACTTCGCCGCGATGCTCGACCAGGCTGTGCTGGCCGCCTTCCAGCATCACGAGACGGAACGGGTGCTTGCATGCGAGCAGCGCCGACGCCATGTCCATCGCCTGCTCCGGGTACACGCGCCAGTCCGCGCTCCCGTGCAGTAGAAGAATCGGCGTGCTCTTGTTCAGTTTGTCGGCCCAGCGCACGGCCGAGCGCGCGGTAATGGCGGCGTCGCGGTTCTTCGCAAAGTCGGGGATCAACTCCGCGATCACGCCGGATTCCATGTCGGGCCGTCGCTCGATGGTATTCCACATGTCGGCCATTCCAGAACCCACCACGGCCGCCGCGATGCGATCGGTTCGCGCGAGCGTCAGGTATGTCATCATGCCGCCGCGGCTCCACCCGTACATGCCAATGCGCGTGGCGTCCGCGAGCGGGAGTGACTCGAGCAGCGGGATGAGATTGAGAACGTCGTTCACGTCCGCGCCGCCAAACTCTTCGCGGCCTTCACTGCCGCCGTTGCCGCGGTACTGGCTGGCAACCACCACGTATCCCCACGACGCGAGTTTCCCCAGCGTTCCAAGCGCGCGCTCATTTGTCCACGCCCCAAACTCACGGTTGCCGCCGCGGTTATAGATCACGCACGGAAGTTTCTCGCCGGTTTTTGGCGTCACCAGGTAGCCCTTCACCTTGAGCCCGTCGCTCATGTACGTGATTGTCCTGATGTCGATCTGCCCCGCGAGCGCTTGCACGCCGGGACGGGTTGTTTCGAGGCGCGCGAGGGTGGCTTCGTCGAAGGTGACGGGAGTGGAATCTACGAGCTTGCCGTTCTGGGCCAGCGCCGGAGCGGCCAGCAAGAAGAGCAGCGTGAAGATGAGGCCGGAAACGCGAACCATGTGATTGCTCCTGACGTGTAAGCGGCGATTGTACTGCAAGATTCGACCGCCGGACACTTTGCTGTTTGTGCTAGAGTCACGGGCAGGATGACAAGCCAACTGCGACAAGTCATCGTCAACCTCTGCGCGGCGCTCAGCGTGATCGCCCTCGTGCTGGGTGTCTCCTACACCTATACCGCGCGGTCTCTCTTTAATCCCGAAGTCTTCTCAACCCGTGTCGCCGACGGACTCGAGGATCCGGAGCTGGCCTCGCTGGTTGCCGCCCAGTTGAGCGACGAGATCATCGACCTGCGCAAGGACCTGATCGCCTACCGGCCGCTCATCGTGGGGTCGCTGGAGCGCGTCGTCAGCTCGGCACCGTTTCGCGCCGTGGTGAAGCGCGCCGTCAAGCAGGCGCATCAGACGGTGCTCTCGGAAACCGGCACGAACGTGGCGCTCACCGTGTCCGACTTGAGTGTGGTGGTGCGCGAGGCACTCTCTTCGTATCCGCAGATCGCGGCCAAACTGCCGCCGCGCGCACTTGACGCCCTTGACTCCACAAACAAGTGGCAGCCGGGTGCTTCCCTCGCACGCGTTCTGGCGGTTGCGCAGCGCATGCGCACGCGCGCGCTGCTTCTGCTCGCGATTGGCATGGGCACGGGACTGGTGGGCTTTGGTCTCGCCACTCGCAAGGACAACTACCTCATGCGCTGCGGCATCCTGCTGGCCGCACTCGCGCTGGTTGCCGGTGTTGCCGCACAGTTTGGCGCACCGATTGCCGCATCGATGATTCGTCCGCAGTTTGCATCGGATCTCGTGGCCGGCCTCTGGCCCGCGTTCGTCACCCCGCTCGCGTTGCGCATGTGGATTCTTGGGGGCATGGGCCTCGCGGTGGTTGCGGGCGTCACCTCCACGTTCCGCCGCGTCAATATTGGCACCATCGGTAGAATTGTCTGGGGCGGTGTCGGCGCACGCCCGAACAACGTCCTGCTCGGACTCCTGCGCGGTGCCGCCCTCGCAGCGGCGGGCGCACTGGCCGTGTTCCATCCCACCGTGACCATGCAGATCGGCGTCGTAGCCGCGGCCGGCGTGTTGTTCTTCTTCGGCATCCAGGAAGTGTTCTCCGTCATACTCGACTGGTTGCCGCGCGTTGAGGCCGTGGTGGCAAAGAAACGCGGCTCCGCGCTACCCCGCATCGTGGTCCCGATCGTGCTGGTGGGTGTGGTTCTGGGCGCGGGTGCGTTCTGGATTGCAACCAAGAACGCCGAGTCTGATCCCCTGCTGATCACCGACGCCTGCAATGGACACCCGGAACTGTGCGCCCGTCGCTTCAACGAGGTTGCCTACGCGACCACCCACAACTCCATGAGCGGCGGCGACATTGTGGACTGGATGCTCCCCAACCAGGAGAAGGGCATCCCGGCGCAACTGGAAGACGGCGTGCGCGGCTTCTTGATTGATATTCACTACGGCATTCCGGTGGGAGGCCGCGTCAAGACGCTCCTGGATGACGAAGTTGCGGCACGCGCCAAGTACGAGAAGCTCATGGGCAAAGAAGCAGTCGACGCCGCCATGCGCATTCGCGATCGGTTGGTGGGCGAGGAGACGGGCGAGCGCGACGTGTACCTGGGGCACGGGTTCTGCGAGCTGGGTGCAACGCGGTTTGTCGACGCTCTGGCGGGGATGCGCGATTTCCTGGTGATGAACCCGGGTGAAGTCATCACCATTGTCATTCAAGACGAAGGCGTAACACCGGCTGACGTGGCTGCTTGCTTTGAGCGCGCGGGACTGGCGCCGTTCTTGTATCGCGGTGCGGCTGCCAAACCGTGGCCGACGTTGCGCGAGATGATCGCAACCAACCAGCGCGTGGTCGTGATGGCCGAGAACAACTCCGCCGGCGTGCCCTGGTACCACATGGCCTTCGAGGTGTGTCAGGAAACGCCGTACGGCTTCAAGGATGCGACGGAGTTTTCCAATCAACCCAACCGCGGCGGAACCGGCGGGTCACTCCTGCTGATGAACCACTGGATCGAGACCACGCCCACGCCGCTTCCCAGCAACGCCGAGATCGTCAACGCGTATGACTTCCTGCTCAAGCGCGCACGCGCCTGCCAGAAAGAGCGCGGCATGATCCCCAACCTCGTCGCCGTGGATTTCTACCGCACCGGAGACCTGATGCGCGTCGTCGACGCTCTGAACGGCGTCGAAGCGCCGCTATCGGTACCCTGACTTCACGGCACGACGTCGACGTCCACTCGCTGCCGAGACCCTGCGCGGTTAGCTAGGAACGTTGCTCGGGGAGCGGGATGCGGTCCACCTCGTCCGGGACTCCGGGAAAGCGGTCGGCGCGCCAATCGTTCTTCGCCACTTCGATACGTTCCTTGCTCGACGAGACGAAGTTCCACCAGATGTGGCGCGGCCCCTCGAGGGTCGCTCCTCCAAGCAGCATGGCGCGGGTGGGACGCGTGGCACGTAGCGAGATGCGATCGCCCTGGCGGAAAATCAGGAGCCGCGGCCCCTCGAAGCGCTCGCCACCGACCTCCAGCTCTCCTTCCACCACGTAGACACCGCGGTCCTCGTGATCGGGGTCGAGCGGCGCGACTGCACCTTCGGCAAGGATGAGCTCCACATAGAACCAATCGAACGTGGTGGGCACGGGAGAGGTTTGCCCGAACGCCGAGCCCGCGATTACACGCGCGCTCCACCCCTGCTGCACAACCACGGGGAGGGCCGCAGGGTCGAAGTGCTGGAACGCGGGAGCGGCCTCTTCCTGTCCCTTCGGCAGTGCGATCCAACTCTGGATTCCGAAAAGATCATTCGGCCTCGTGCGATCGACGGCGGGCGTGCGCTCGGAGTGAGCGATCCCCCGCCCCGCAATCATCAGATTCATCGCACCCGGCGTGATCTCCTGGATGTGTCGCTCGCTGTCCCGGTGCAGAATACGTCCGTCAAAGAGGTAGGTTACCGTCGCAAGCCCGATGTGCGGGTGCGCGCCGATGTCCATCCCTTCGCCAGTGACGAGTTGCAGCGGCCCCATCTGGTCGAAGTAAATGAATGGACCAACCATCTGGCGCTCTCGAAACGGCAATGCGCGCCGAACACGGAAGGCACCAATGTCACGCGCGCGCGGCACGATTACCAACTCCAGCGCATCGCACGAGCGCGGATTGCCTGCCACGGGATCTGCTCCCGGCAGCCAGCTCATGGTGCTTTCCTCGACGTCATCCTCATGGTACCGATACGTCCCAGCCTTCGAATGGGCGCTCACTGCTTGGTCAGCGGCTAACAGTATACCACCGTCGCCACCAAGAGAAACGGCACCGGATCGCTCCGGTGCCGTTGTCTCAAACGCTTCGTCCCCTCGCCCCAGAGACGACGGGCGCGCCCGGTTGACACCGTCGCGCCCGTCGGATACATTATGGGCCGTTTTGGCCCGACCTTCCTGATAGCTTCAAGCGGTTCCCATTCGGTGGCGGAGTAGCTCAGCCGGTTAGAGCAGCGGAATCATAATCCGCGTGTCCGGGGTTCGAATCCCTGCTCCGCCACCATTTTTCTTCCCGTGCTGTCCTGTGCGGGACTTCTATTTCAGCAGCGTGAGTTTGTACGTGCGACTTCCGGTCGCCGTGCTTACGCGCGCGAAGTACACGCCCGATCCCACGCCTTCTCCCGATGCACTGCGGCCATCCCACGCCACCACGTGCGCGCCCGCACCCTGGCTGCCCTGCACGAGGGTTGTGACGTGCGCACCGCGCGCGTCAAACACGGCGATGGTTACGTCGCCGGATTCGGGCAGCGTGTAACGAATGGAAGTCTCGGGGTTGAACGGATTGGGGTACGCCGAAATGGAGAGTACATACTGCTTGGGAGTCTCGCCGGCGCCGGTGAGTGTGGTGACCGCCGCGGGCCTGCCTTCGTTCCCCGAGAAGTCGGTTGCGGTGACAAAGTAGTACGCGTACGGCGACGCCGTCACGTCCATGCCGGTTGCAACGGTGTAATCCACCAGGGTTGCGGCCGAGAACGAGTACGTGTTGGCGCCGTACACGGTGAAGAAGTCAAAGTCGCCCGCCTTGGAGTCGTCCCACGCAAGCTGTCCGCTCTCGAACGTGAAGTTGGTGGGTACACCCGGTGCGAGGTTGTCCACGGAGTACCCGCTGTCCACCGGAGAATCAAAGTACACCGACGGGTTGGACGTGGCCGCGCGCACGAAGAACTTGGTCAGGTACATCCCATCCGTAATGGTGGAGTCCGCAGGCGTGGGCGCAATGATGCGATAGTCCAGCGCGTTGGTGGCGGGCACCGCGGCCACAAACTCCCACAGCCCGGGCGGGTCGGCGGCAACCACGCGGCCGTCACCCGACGCGGCGGGAACCGGCAGCACGCGGCGATACGCGCGGTACTCGGTGACCGGGAGTGCGGCAGTTCCGTCGTCCATGCCGGAGCGCGCCACGGTGATGCGCACGTTGCGACCCTGATCGTTGCCGACGTCCTTGATGGTGGTGATGTCGGGATCGGCGAGACCAAACTTTGCGATAAACCCGTCGGTCGTGCCGTTGGGCACCAGGTTCTCGCCGCCCAGATTCAGCATGCCGTCAAACGCTCCGCCAATGACCACCTGGCCGGCGAGGTCGGCAATTGAGAATGCAAAGTCTTCTCCGGTACCGCCTACGCCACGACTCCAGATATGCACCTTGGTCGTGGTGTACTTGGCGATGAAGATGTCGGAGACGCCGCCAAACGGGAGCGTCCCGCCACCCAGGTCGATCGCGGATCCATACGACCCGCCGATCACGATGTTACCCGTCGCGTCGTAACGGACACAGCGGGCTACGTCTTCCCCCACACCACCCTGCCGCATGCTGAAGGAATACGTTCCATCCGACAGATAGCGCGCGACAAACATGTCGTACCCGCCCGCGCTCACCAGTGCGCTGCCGCCAAAGTTGCTGGTTTCCGTGAAGACCCCGGTCACCACCATGTGGCCGCTCCCGGTCACCGCGATCGAGAGGGGAACTTCGGCGCCCGTTCCACCGCGTCGCTGCGCAAACTGGACGGTTCCGGCGGAGTTGATCTTGACCAGAAACATTTCCAGGGAGCCTGCCGTGACCAACGGAGCAAAGCCCGGGAACGTAACCGTGGTCTCAAAGTAACCCGTCGCGTAGACATTGCCCGCGTTGTCGGTGCCCACACTCAAAGCCAGTGACGGCCCGGCTCCAACAACGTTCCATTGCCATTCACCGGCGGAGTTGTACTTGACGATATACGTGCTTGAGCTCCCGACGGCGACCACGCCTGGGCCACCGAAGCTGGCAGTGCCGACGAAACTTCCGCACACGATGACGTTGCCGCTCGCGTCCACGGCGAGACCGCCCGGGTTCTCGTAGCCGCCGCCTCCGTACCCGTAGGCCCACACCGGTTCACCCAGGGGATCAAACTTGGCAACGTAGAAATCGTTCGTGCCCCCAAGATTGAAGTTCCCGATGCTGAAGATTCCGTTGAAGGACCCCGTGACGTACGTGTTTCCGGCGGCATCCACGGCGATCGCGTTGCCGTTTTCGACATCGACACTACCAAAGCGCTTGCCCCATTTCAGCTGACCACTGCTGGTGTAACGCGCCACCCACATGTCGGAGGCGTTGTCGCCTGCCGCGTCCAGTGTGCCCCCGCCCAGATCGATGGTGTCAGTGAAGTATCCGGTGGCAACGATGTCGCCACTGCCCGGAACGACGGCTACGGAGGAGGTTGCGTCATTGCTGGCACCGCCCATATCGCGGCTCCAGAAATGCTGTGGGGGCGCGGCAAAGGAGGCCTGGGTGACGAGTGTCAGGAGCGAAGCAAACAACAGGGGCGTGCGCATGGTTGTCCCTCCAAAGTGTGAGCGGCGAGTCTAACACGTGGCCCGTGGATGCGTGCAATCCCGTACCGTTGCCCCGTGCTATAGTGCGGTCGCCATGCTCTTGACGCCTTTGCAACCGCTCGACGATGCCCTCGCGTGTGCTCCGTGGTTTCGCGGTACGGACACGGTGCTGGCCGCCGTTTCCGGCGGCCCCGACTCGATGGCGCTGCTCGCGGGGCTCGCGCGCCTCGCGCGTGAACGCTCGTTCGTTCTCGTCGCCGCGCATTTTGACCACCAGTTGCGCGACACCAGCGCGGAAGACGCGGCGCACGTTGTAAAGCACGCGACCGCACTGGGAATTCGCGTGGTGACCGGTACCGGTGATGTGCACGCACGCGCGCGCAACGGCCGCGAATCCATCGAAGCCGCCGCCCGCGCGCTTCGCTACGACTTCTTGATTGCAACCGCGAACGACGTAAATGCCCGCTGGATCGCAACCGGCCACACGCGCGACGACCAGGCGGAGACCGTCCTGCTGCGCATGCGACGCGGTGCGGGAACCCGCGGTCTGGTGGGGATTCACGAACAGCGCGGCAACATCGTGCGCCCGCTGCTGGATGTCGCGCGCGCCGATACACTCCATTACTGTGCAATGCACGCGATTCCGTTTCTCAAGGATCCCGGCAACGACGACCGCCGCTTTGAGCGCAACACCGTGCGCCACGACATCCTGCCGGGAATGCGCGCCAAGCAGCCCGACATCGACGAGCTCTTGATCGAGATCGCGGCGTCCTCACGGCGCAAACTCGAGGCGTTGCGACGCGACACCGATGCGCGGCGCAGGGTCGGCTTTGTGCGCGAGAACAAGAGCACCTGGCACCTCGACGCGGTTGCGCTTGAGGGCCTCGAACCCGATGCCACAGCACTGCTGTTCGCCGACGCACTGGCTTCCATCGACGCCGACCGCGATGTATCGCGCACGCACTACGAACGACTCGCGGCACTGCGCGTCGGCCAGTCAATCGACATTCCCGGCATGCACGTTCGGCGCGATCACGACGCGTGGGTGTTCTCGACGCGCGATCAGCAGGCCGCGCGGGTCCTGTCGTCTCGCCACCCCGCGCGCTCCGCAGCGCGGGGGCCCCGCCTCGACGCCACCCGCGCGTGCGGCTGGTTCGTCGACACAACCGAATCCCTTGGCGACGCCGCGCGTACAGCCCTCCTGGCCACGCCACAGCCGCGCACATCAATGACGCAATGGATCGCCGCCGATCCAGCCGACACGCTGATTGCGCGCCACCCGAAACCCGGTGACGTCATCCAGCCCTTCGGGATGACCGGTCACAAGAAGTTGAGTGACGTCTTCATGGATGCCCGGATTCCGCACCGCAAGCGCGCGTCGCGGCTGGTCGTAGAACGAAATGAAGAAATTGTCTGGGTGCCCGGTATTATCACCGCCGAGTCGGCACGCATCACCGAGAACACACACCACGCCGTTTGTATGACGGCACACGAAAACGTATGAGCCTGCATCCGCACCACCCCGCACCCGGTCCGGTAGTTCTATCGGCCGAGGAGATCGCCACCATTGTGGCCCGCCTGGGGCGCGAGATTTCGCGCGACTACGGCGACCGCCACCCCGTGCTCATCAGCCTGCTCAAGGGCGGGGTGGTTTTTCTGGCCGACCTGATCCGTCAGGTCAACATCCCCCACCACATCGAGTTCATGCGCGTCTCATCCTATGGGGACGCCTCCAGTTCCAGCGGGGTGGTCCGTATCCTGACCGACCTGGAGGCCGACATCGCGGGTCGAGACGTGGTGCTCGTGGAGGACGTGGTAGACACTGGCATAACTCTGGCTTATATTGTGGACATGTTGAGGTTACGGGCTCCCGGGAGCCTCGAGATCTGCGCTCTCCTGCGCAAACGCGTTCCCTCCCAGACCGGGATCCCCATTCGATACCTTGGCCACGAAATTTCGGATACATACGTGGTCGGTTATGGACTGGACTACCGCGAAAATTTTCGCCATCTTCCGTTCATAGCGTCCCTGGACGCCGACCAATTGCGTTAACCGAATACAGTAAAACGACATGGCTGATCATCGCGATTCTGATCGCCGCTCCGGCGGCCGTCCCCCACTGAACCCGAAGGCACCCCTCGGGCGGCCCAACCGTCCCCTGAAGGCGATGGTCTTCTGGGTGATGCTGGTCATCCTCCTGATGATCGCCTTCCAGATTTTCGAGATGGGCAAGACGCCGCAGTACCGCATCACGTACTCGGAGTTCCTGGCCCAAATCGACAAGGGCAACATCAAGCGCATCACCTTCAAGGGTCCCGAGGTGCGCGGTGTGCTCAACCTGCCCACGCTGGTACCGGTGCCGTCCGCAACCAATCGCGAACGCACGCGCGACGTCAAGGTGGAGCAGTTCACACTCGTCCTCCCGGCCGAGGACAAGGATCTTCCGCAGCGCATCATCGACAAGAACCCCAGTGTGGTCATCGAGGGACAAATCCCCGGCGGCAGCACGTGGGTTAAGTTGCTGGGTTCCGGTCTTCCCATTCTCCTGCTCATTGGTTTGTGGCTGCTCATCATGCGCCAGATGCAGGTGGGCGGTAACCGTGCTTTCAGCTTTGGCAAGAGCCGCGCACGCATGTTTGGCGGCGACAAGCCGCGCGTCACGTTTGCCGACGTCGCGGGCTGCGACGAAGCCAAGGACGAGCTGCAGGAGATCATCGAGTTCCTCAAGGATCCCAAGAAGTTCCAGAAGCTGGGCGGCCGCATCCCCAAGGGTGCGCTCCTCACGGGCCCTCCGGGCACCGGCAAGACACTCCTCGCGCGCGCCGTCGCCGGCGAGGCCAACGTGCCCTTCTTCTCCATGAGCGGCTCGGACTTTGTTGAGATGTTCGTGGGTGTCGGCGCCTCTCGTGTACGCGATCTCTTTGAGACCGGCAAGAAGCACGCGCCCTGCATTCTCTTCATCGACGAGATCGACGCCGTCGGTCGTCACCGCGGGGCCGGCCTTGGCGGCGGACACGACGAACGCGAGCAGACGCTGAACCAGCTCCTCGTCGAGATGGACGGTTTCGAATCCAACGAAGGCGTCATTCTGGTGGCTGCCACCAACCGCGCCGACGTTCTGGATCCCGCACTCATGCGCCCCGGTCGCTTTGACCGTCGTATTGTGGTGGACCTGCCCGACGTGCGCGGCCGCGAAGGCATCCTGCGCGTGCATTCCAAGAAGACGCCGCTCGCCGAAGACGTGGATCTGGGCGTTCTGGCGCGCGCCACGCCCGGTATGAGCGGTGCCGACCTGGCCAACCTCGTCAACGAGGCGGCCCTGTTGTCGGCGCGCCTCAACATGAACAAGGTCACGATGGACGCGCTCGAAGAGGCCAAGGACAAGATCTACCTGGGTCCGGAGCGCAAGAGCCGTGTGGTCAAGGAAGAGACACGCCGCCTCACCGCGTACCACGAAGCGGGGCACGCCGTGGTGGGTTCGGCACTCAAGTACTCCGACCCCGTGCACAAGGTGACCATCATCCCGCGCGGCCACGCCGGCGGACTCACGTTCTTCCTCCCCGAAGACGACCGCACCGAGTACTCCAAGCAGTGGTGCGAAGACACGCTGGCACAGGCACTGGGCGGTCGCGTGGCGGAAGAGATGGTGCTGAACCGCATGGGCAGCGGTGCGCAGTCAGACATTCAGATGGTGTCCAAGCTGGTGCGCCGCATGGTCATGCAGTGGGGCATGAGCCCGCGCCTCGGACCCATCGCGTTTGGTGACCGCGACGAACAGGTCTTCCTGGGTCGCGACCTCGTGCAGAACAACGAGTACAGCGAGAAGATCGCGCAGGAAATCGACGACGAGATCAAGCGCATCGTCGACGAGTCGTACGAGCGCGCGCGCAAGATTCTGGAAGAGCGCATCGACATTCTCCATCGCATGGCAAACGCGCTCCTCGAGCGCGAGACGCTGGATTCCAAGGAGATCGCCCTCGTGCTGGAAGGACGCACACTGCCTCCGCTGGTGCTGCCGTCTTCGGCACCGCGTGCGTCCGAGTCCTCGCCGGAGCATCGCAGCGAGGGTGAGCGCAGCAAGAAAATGCCGTCCATTCCTCCAGTCATCGAGCCCGGTACCAGTTCCTGACCACGGGCTCCGGCTCCCCTCCGGTGCACAACGCCCTCCAACTCCGCGACCGCACGCTGACCTTTCGGCGCGCGCCGCTGGTGATGGGCATTCTCAACGTCACACCCGATTCATTCTCCGACGGCGGACGCTTTGCGCGCCTGGAAGCCGCGGTGGCGCACGCGCGCCAGATGGCGGCCGACGGTGCGGACGTGATCGACATTGGCGGCGAGTCCACGCGCCCCGGCTCCGAAGGCGTTTCAGCGGTGGAAGAGATGGATCGGATTCTTCCCGTGATCCGCGCCCTCGTGAACGGACGCCCGCCTCTCCCGGTCCCCCTCTCCGTCGACACCAGCAAGCCGGAAGTCGCGGCGGCGGCACTGGCGGAAGGCTGCTCGATGGTGAACGACGTCACCGCCGGACAATCCAGAGGCATGGACGACGCGCTGCGCGCGCACCCCGGTGTCGCCGTCGTGCTGATGCACATGCTGGGCGAACCGCGCAGCATGCAGAAGGATCCCCACTACGACAACGCTCCGCGCGACATCGCAGCCACACTTGCGCTGCGCGCCGCGGCCCTGGAGATGGCGGGTATTGCACGCGAGCGCATCGTGCTCGATCCCGGCATCGGGTTTGGCAAGACAGTCGTGCACAATCTTGAAATCCTGCACAACCTGGATGAGTTGAAGGCACTGGGTTACCCCGTGCTGGTGGGTGCATCGCGAAAGTCATTTCTGGGAACCCTGGCCGGTGGTGCCGCGGCCGACGCGCGTCTGGCGGGCAGCCTTGCCGTGGCGGCGCATTGCTACGCGCACGGTGTCCACATGGTGCGCGTCCACGACGTACGCGAAACCACGGAGTTGTTTCGCACGCTGGACGCCATCGCCAACCCCGCGAGCGCGCCAAAGGGGAGGCCATGACCCCCGCCTGGTCGGCCATGTCAATCCCGGGCGAGATTATCGTCGACGCCATCGACGTGATCATCGTGTCGCTGCTTCTCTACCGCCTGTTCTCCCTCATGCGCGGCACGCGCGCCATCCACATGTTCTTCGGGCTGATCGTGCTCTTCGTGCTGTCGCTGGTGGCGCAGTGGATGAACCTGATCGCCGTGAACTGGCTCATCACGAGCCTGCGCACCGTGTGGGTGATTGCGTTTGTCATCATCTTCCAGCCCGAGTTGCGCCGCGCACTCTCGTTGATTGGCCAGAACCGGCTTTTGTCGCGCTTTGTGCGCGTGCGTCAGAGTGGCGTGATACCCGAGATCGTGAAGTGCGTGCAGGAATTGTCCGAGCGCAAGGTGGGAGCACTGATCGTGCTGGAGAAAGACATGGGGCTCAAGAGTTTCGCGGAGACCGGAACCCCGGTGGACGCGCGCCTGACCGCCGAACTGCTGGCCACCATCTTTACCCCGCCGGGTCCCCTGCACGACGGTGCCGTGATCATCCAGAACGATCGCGTCGTGGCGGCAGGCTGCATCCTCCCGCTTTCCCAGGACGAGCGCCTCGCCACCGCGATGGGCATGCGCCACCGCGCTGCCCTTGGGCTTTCCGAGGAGACGGACGCGCTGGTGATTGTCGTGTCCGAGGAGTCGGGGTCGATTGCCTACGCAGAGGGCGGCAAGCTTCGCCGCAAGATTGATCTTCCCACACTCCGAAACGAACTGTTCCGAAGCTTCGGCGGTGCCGCGCGCGGAAGTTACGCGGAGACGGAGCCCGAACTCCGCTAAGCACGCGCAACCAGGCTGGTGCCAGGTTCCGCGCTACTCCGGCAGCATCTTGACGATTACCGCGTTCTCGCGGCGGAACGTCGCGCGCGCGGCCGCCATCATTTCTTCCGTTGTGACCGCACGGATCCATTCCGGGATGCGGTCCACTTCTTCCCAGCCAAATCCCAGCGCTTCGTAGGTGCCGTACTCGCCGGCCTGCGCACCGTTGTGTTGCAGGTCCATGATGTGCGAGCCGGCAAGCCACGCCTTGGCGCGGTCCAGCTCCTCGGCGCTCACGGGCTCCCTTGTCACTTTCTCCAGCTCGTGGAAGATGACGCGCTCGGCTTCCGGGATGCCATCCGGCCCCGGGTTGGCGTAGCCAAAGAAGGATCCGCGTTGCACGTGCGAGTTGTACGCGGACCCGGTCATGTAGCCAAGCGAGCGCTTGTCGCGGAGTTCTACAAACAGACGTCCGCCCAATCCGGTGAGCACGCCGTTCAGAACTTCCAGCGCCTTGTACTCGTTGGAGAGCAAACGCGGCGCCGGGAATCCCACAAAGATCACGGCCTGCTTGATGCCGGGGCGTCGCAGGATGTGTTCACCCGGTGCCACCGACGTGGCCGGTGCATCCGCACGCGGCGCCGGGGCCTTGCCCGCGGGCAGGTCGGCAAAGAGGCGCTCCGCCACGCGACGCGCGCGCTCGGGGCTCATGTCACCCACGATGGAGAGCACCACGCGATCGGGTGTCAGCAGCGAGCGGTACCAGCTGGCGCACTCCGGTGCGGTGAGCCTGGCAGCCTGTTCGGTGTCGCCAAAGAACGGGTATGCGTACGGGTGATCGCCAAACATCTTTCTGAAGAGATGATCCATCGCAAACGGCACCGGGTTGTCGTGCCGGCGCGACAACTCTTCCATGAGCCGCGTGCGCTCCTGCTCCACGCGCGCCGCTTCAAAGCGCGGCTCGCGCACGACGTCGCGATAGATCTCCACCGCGTCCTCGGCAAACTCGGAGAGGACACCCATGGCAACGCCGCCGCTGTCGAACGACGAGTAGCTCTCGATGTTGCCGCCCTGGCTCTCGATCTTTTCCGCCAGTTGTTCGGCGGTGAAGAGCTTGCTGCCCTTGGCCAGCGTGCGGTGGGTCAGCATCGCGAGGCCCGACTTGCCCTGCGGCTCAAAGCATCCGCCGCCCGGGAACGTGGTCAGCATGGAAACCAGCGGCAGATCGGCACGCTGCTTCAGCAGGACACGCACGCCGTTGTCCAGCGTCATGCGCTGCACACCGCGCCGGTCCGCTGACACCTTGCCGACGCGCACACTCGCGGGTGCTGCGGCACTCGCCTCGGCTCCGGACTCCCCGCCGGCGCGAATCTCGTGCACGGCACCCTCTTTGGAAAGGGTCGACTCCACGATGCCGCGCACGCGCGCTTCGTCAAACGGACCGCGCCCGTTTTCTTTGGGCAGATACGCGATGAGCGAGAGGTTGTCGGGGTGGAACCAGCGCCGCGCCGCCTCGCGAATGCGGTCCGCGCCCACGCGTTTGATCGCGTCGCGATGCTGGTCGGCCAGACGGTAGTCTCCCAGCAACTCGTAGTAGCCCAGGTTCGACGCCTGGCCCTCCATGGTTTCCAACTCGCGGTACATCCCGCGCTCAACCTGCCGGCGCGCTTTCTCCAGTTCGTCGTCCGGAACACGCTCGTGTTTGAAGCGCTCGATCTCGTGCAAGATCGCCTGCCCCGCGTCTTCCCACTTGGACGGCGGCATGGACCCCGCAATCAGGAAGAACCCGGGCCACTTCTCCGCCAGGAGGTCCGCGCCCACCGACGTCACCAGTCGCTTCTCTTCGCGCACGTGCTTGTAGAAGCGGGAACTCCGTCCCGAACTCAACAACTCCGCCAGCATCTGCAGCGCCGGGTAGTCGGCGTCGAGAATGGAAGGCACATGGAACCCGGCGCCCAGGTAGCCGTGGTCCATCGGGCCCTGATAGCTCTTGATGCGAAGCCCGCGCTGCGCGGGCTCCACCGGCGGTTCATTGATGGCAACCGTTCCCGGCTTCCAGCCGCCGTAGGCGCGCTCGATGCGCGCGATGGCATCGTCCGCATCAACATCGCCAACCACCACCAGCACGGCGTTGGACGGGCGGTAGTAGTTGCGATAGAACTCCACCAGCTGGTCGCGCGTGATCTTCTCCACGATGGGCGGGTAGCCTGCGATGGGGCGCCGGTACGTGTGCTTCTCAAAGCCCAGTTCCATCGTTCTATAGAACGTGAACGACTCCGGACGGTCGTCGTACATGCGCGCCTCGTCCATTACGACCAGGCGTTCCTTCTTGAACTCTTCCGGGTCGAAGGTGGAGTTCATCATCGCGTCGGCCTGCACTTCAAGGGCGGTGGCAAACTCGCGCGCCGGCAGCACCACGTAGTACATGGTGTACGAGTAGCTGGTGCCGGCATTCAGGTTTCCACCCGCCGACTTGACGATCTTGGCGATGTCGCCAACCCCGTACTTCTCCGTACCCTTGAAGACCATGTGCTCCTGGAAGTGCGCGAGGCCGTTGATGACCTCGGTCTCGTGCACCGACCCCACGCCGAACCACACGTTAACGGCCACGATGGGCGAGGAACGGTCTTCCTTGAGGAGGACAGTGAGGCCGTTGGGAAGTTTCTTCTTGAGAATGCCCGACTCGCGGGTGTGCTGCGTTGTCATGCTGGCCCCTGTGGATGGAGGTAGCGGCGCCGCGCTGCGGCGGCCAGTTCCCAAAGTCCGACTATAGGGAAGGCTGGCAAACTCCGACAAGCGGAATGGTGCAAAGGCAGGGCCAGAGTTGCGGGGGAGAAAAGAAGAGGGAGCGGCGAGACATGAATTGTCGTTCGCGTGGCTCCCCGGCGGCAGCCCGCGAGGCGGCGACCAACTTTGGTCTTCCCCGCCGGCTGGTTGCGCACGTTCGGATTGAGGTCCACCCGCCACGGCACCGCCGCGTTGGACAACTCCGTCTCGCGGTGCGCGGACGGCTCCTCCCTTCCACCCGCGTACCTGCTCCCTCTTCTGGTCGGCTCGATCTGGAAGGAACGGCGGCGACTTCCCTGCACAACCCGTCCGCCCCTGCGCCACCCGTTCTGTCCGGATCGATATCGAGTTGCCGGGGACTAAGGCAAACGCGGTGCCACGCACCGCCACATGCACCCAACTATCGTGCGAGCGCTTTCGCCGTCACGACTTGCGCACTCGCTCATCGCGCGGCGTTTCTCCTCTCACGCTCGGCCGTTCGTCCACGCAAGTTCACAGACAGTGATTCAGCGTGATCACTGTAGAGCAAGAGGCTCGCACGACATGTCGGGCGGAGTGCGAAATCACGAGGCGCGCTACAGACTACGCGCGCGAAGTGCGTGAGCACGGAGTCCGCACATGTCGTGCGAGCCGGGGATGGATCGCAGAGCGAGCCGGAAGCGATGTATGGGAGAACTGAGCGTCGCGCTGGTTTACACCAGGCGCGGTCCGCCGGTGAGCAGGAGAGGCTTACCAAAGTCGCGCTGTCTCTCGTTCACGTACGCCACGAACACCTTGACCATGTCTGCGTCGAACTGGCGTCCGGCGCCTTCGATCAGCCGCTTCACGGCTTCGTCGTGCGTGAGCGCCTTGCGGTACGGGCGATCCGTTGTCATGGCGTCAAAACTGTCCGCGACGGTGACAATGCGGGCACCATACGGAATGTTGGTTCCCGCGATACCGTCGGGGTAGCCCTTGCCATCGTAACTCTCGTGGTGGTGGCGAACGATCTCAACCACACCGGGAAGGAACTCCATGTTCTCCACGATCTGTGCTCCCACCACCGGGTGGGCCTTCATGAGCTCCCACTCTTCCGGAGTCAGCGGGCCCGGCTTGTTGATGATGTTGTCGAGCACACCCATCTTGCCGATGTCGTGCAGGAGCGACGAGAAGATGATGCGGCGCAGGTCTTCGTCGGGGAGCCCGAGACGGTTGGCCAGCGCCAGCGCGTACGAGGCCACACGTTCGGTGTGGCCCTTCGTGTACGGGTCCTTGGCTTCCACAATCGAGATCAGCGAACGCAGGGTCTGGATGTACGTGACCTGCAACTGGGAGAGCAGGTGCGAGTTTTCCATCCCGATGCCGACCGAGTTGGCAATGAAGTTCAAGATGTCGAGGTCGTACTCGCCGTACTCGTCACCCGCGAGCTTGGGTCCGGTGAGAATGATGCCCTTGAGCTCGTTCTTCACGGTGATCGGCATGACGTACTCAAATACGGCCAGGCGCAAATCCGGCAGGCTGCGGACCCAGCGCGGATTGGCGTTGCGCGCGATCTTCTGCGGACGTGCGTCCTCGCTCAGCATCGCGACAAACGGCGCGGAGCGGTCGATGCGCATGCCTTCAAAGCGTTCGGGCGGAATGCCGCGCACACCCAGCAGGCGGAAGTGCGCCGCGTTCTCGCGATCGAGTCCAAAGATGGCCAGGTTGGACACGCGCAGTTCCGCGACCAGCGTGAGTGACGCCGCCTTGAGCAGGTCCTCGGACGGCATGACGCGATTCAGGTCGTGCGACACCGTGAGCAGCGTGCGCATCGAAAGCAGCCGGCGCTTGACCTCGCGCGACGCCTTGGCCGTTGACTCGCGCTCCTTCACCACTTCTTCCGACAGCTCGCTGACGCGCGTCTCCGATGCGCGTGCCTGCGTGGAACGCTGCAAGGCGCCGTCGATGCGGGCGTGCAGCTCGCGCAGCGGAACGGGCTTCTGGAGAAAGTCGTGTGCGCCGCCTTCCAGTGCGGAGACGCGCGCATTCAGGTCGGGTTCGGCGGAGAGAAAGAGGACGGGACACGCGCTGTCTTCGGACGAGCGCAGGCGCGCCAGCACGTCGAGGCCGGTCATGTCGGGGAGCGCCAGGTCCAGAATCACCAGCGAAGGCGGGCGGTCCGCTGCCTGGGCCAGCGCGTCGTTGCCATTGCTCGCCGTGCGCACGGTGAAGCCACGCTTCCCCAGCGACACGCCGAGAATCTCGAGCATTTTGGGATCGTCGTCGACGAGCAGAATGTCGTGCATGGTTCCCCCCGGACGACACTACAAGGAGAAGATAGCGAACTTCTTGTCGTGGACGGTTTCGCCGGAGCGAATCTCATCCTCCACGACTTCCACAAAGCAGCGAATCACTTCGGGGTCATAGCGCATGCCCCAGTTTTCCTTGAGCGTGTTGAGCGCCTCTTCGCGTTTGAGCGCGGGGCGTGTGGGACGCTCCTGCAGCATCGCAGCGTAGCTTTCCACCACCGACACGATGCGTGCGCCAAGCGGCACATCCTGGCCCTGCGTTCCGTTGGGGTAGCCCTCGCCGTTGAATCTTTCATGGTGGTGCAGCACGATGTTCACCGCGTGGTCGGAGAACTTCATGTCGCGCAGCATGCGCGCACCGTCCAGCGGGTGGCGCTTGATGATCTCCCACTCTTCCGGCATCAGCTCGCGCGGGCTGCGCACAATCAGGTCGCTCACTTTGATCATGCCGATGTCGCGCAGGACCGTGCCGTACATAAGGTCGCGCAGGTGTTCGGCCGGGTAGTGCATCTTGTTGGCCATCGCGAACACGTAGCTGGTAATCAGGTTCGTGTTGCCGCGCGCCAGCGTGTTTTCCTCGATCAGGGAGATGAGCGTCTGCACGAGCCCCAGCGTGCGTTCATTCTCCTCTTCAAAGCGCGACATGCTTTGGTACGCAATCGCGGCCTGGTTGATGAGAATGCGCAGGAACTCGGCGGTGTTGGCGTCCATTTCACCGCGAATGGTGCGGCCCAGCAGCACGAGACCGCGTACTTCACCGTGCACCATGAAGCGCGCGACGTAGCTGCTGCCCAGAGCCAGAAGCGGCGCCTTCACGTCGTCGCCAAACGGCGACTTTTCCACGGCAACCACTTCCGCCTTGGTGTCCCACTTGCCCAGACGAAGCTGTTCGGCGGCGAGGGCAAAGCCGCGCAGCTCACCGGGCTCGATGCCCTTCATGGCCACGGGCACGTAGTAGCCCTTGCTCTGCTCCAGGAAGACCGCACTCTCCACGCCGACCTGTGCGATCGTCGTGAGCAGGAACGCATCCAGCAAACTCTTGCGATCCGTGAAGCGGTAGAAATCGGAATTGATGGAAAACAGCGTGTTGTACTGAACGATCCGCTTCTGCAGATGGCGCGGATCGGTATCGGTCACGGCGGACACGACGGGCTCCGGAGCCGGCTCCGGCGTGGGTTCCGGCTGCTGGAAACGCTGTGGCCCGGGCTTGGGTTCCCCGCCGCCGCTCCGCGGCGTCTCGGGGGCGGGACGAGCCGCGGCCGCAGGGGCTTCGACCGCGCTGTCCTCGCTGTCATCCGCCGCGTCTTCATCCTCGGCGGGTCCGTCGCCAAGACTCAGGATCTCGTCCAGGGATTCGTTCGTCAGCAGGGAATCGTCGCTCTCGACGTCGGCATCCGGGGTGGACTGGAAAGCCAGGACCTTGGCCAGAATGGCCGGGACGGCTTCTTCCATGGAATCGGCGACCACGATGCGCGGCGCGTCTTCCTTCTTCAGAAACTTGAGAACCGTCTTGCGTGCGCCCACCAGACCGATGGCAATCCGGCCGCGCGAGGCTTCCTCGCGAATGATCCGCGCGCAGCCGCCGCCCAGGGAGTCAAGCTCCCCGATCTCGAACAGCACGCGCGCGAGTCCGCGCCGGTTGCATTCGTTGAAAATGCGCTCGAGTACGGTCTTCTCGTGGAAGCCGAGAGTCCCCGTGATCTTGAATACCGTTACGTCCGGGGAAGTGGACGCGAGCTTCTCGATCTTGGTTTTTGGCGGCATTGAGGACTCCCGGCAAACATCGCGGTCGCCACGACAAACGCCGTGACGTTACAAACGAATCGTTCGCGAGGCGCTTAGACGACCTCTTGCGCGAGCCACTTGTCGAGAACGCTCTTGAGGAACCTCCACTCGCTGCCAACCTTCTTCGCCGGAATCTTGCGTTCCTTGGCGAGGCGACAAACGGTCTTCACATGCATCTTGAGGTACTCTGCGGCCTCAACCGACGTCATGACGACGTCCTGGTCCTCTGCACCGCCAATCACGATGCTCGAATAATCGGTGTCTCTCCACTTGCTCATCTTGCCCCATCCTTCCAAGTTGCGGTGCTGCCTGGCTTACCCACCCTGAATCGGGAGTAATAAAGCACGAAGCATACCAATGACATCCATATGATTTATCAACGGGTTACGCGGTTCGCGCGCTCCCGTTTTCCTGACCGGTGCGGCACTTTGCACCGCACACCACCGTCAAACGCAACGGCGGGGTGACGCGCTCCGCGCGCAAGCTCAGCGCACCACGTCGAGGAAGCTCGACAGTTGCTCTGCAACCTGAGTTGCCGAAAGCGGCTTGCTCAAGTATCCGGACGCTCCCAGTTTCTCGACCAGCAGGTCCGCGGTCTTGCCCGACTGTGACGTCGTGACGAATACCGGGATTTCTTTGCCCTCCTGGCGCAGCCGGTCGACGATTCGTTTGGCAGCCATGGTGGGAATTCGGAACTCAGAAATGATGATGGCGGGAGAGCGGGATGCGATGATCCCGATGGCCTCTTCCACGTCGCCGGTAAACGAAGCACGCACGTGCTGGCGGGCAAGAATTTCACCCAGTGCACTGCGTGTGGACTCACTCTGTTCGATCACGAGCACCTCGGGTGCCGAGGCGTCGCCGTTGGTGCGGCGCACCGGCGCGGAGGTCTCCGCGGCCGGCATGCGCACCGGATTCGGCTCCGGCTCGGCGGCCATCTCGGGCACGTCGACGTTGAGACCGGTCACCGTGAGATAACTGCGCAGGGTGTCGCCGGCGTCGATCAGCGCAATGCGCCGCCCGTCCACGCGCGCAACGTCGTGCGGCATTCCCTTCCAGCCCGGCATGGTCTCGCCGAGCACCATGCCCATGCGCGCCATGCCCTCACCGGGCACGTACAGAGCGAGGCGCTTCTCAAGAACGCCGATCACGGCGATGTGCGAGTTGCCAACCGGCGCGTCGGGAATGAGCGCGTCCAGGCTCAAGAGCGGAATCCGGCGCGACTCGATGGTGACGTACTCGCCGTAAGCGTCGTCGCGGCGCAGGTCGGTCTGGGACGGAATCAGTTCCAGCACCTGGACCGAGCGCGCGGCAAACGCCTTGCCGCCCTTCTCCCACACGAGAAGTGCTTCGGCCTGGGTGGACGCGGGCAAGGTAAACTCAAAGCGTGCGGCGGCACCGCCGTTGGGTTCCACCGCCAGGGTTCCGCGGTGCTCGCGCAACACGCGCACCACGTGACGCAGGCCAGGGTAAAACGCCAGCTGATCCTCGTGGTCCAGACGCGAGTCGGACAGGAACGTGTCGCCGTTGTCGCGCACGCGCCAGTACAGCGATCCGCTGCGGTCGTATACGTCGACATCCACCGTCAGCTCGGGTTCGCCGCAGCGCTCATACACGTCGGCAATCATGGCGTGCAGCACCCAGTAGGCCGCGGGCAGGAGCCCGGGCTCGAGTGTCACGTCGTCGCCGCGCAGGCGGATGGTGAGGGTGCGCCCGCTGCCGCGCGCCAGTTCGCGCGCAAAGTCGCCGAGGGCGGTTTCAAGCGGTGTCAGGTCGCAACGCGGCGTCGCCACGTTCTCCTCCACCGACGCCACGATGCGATCCATCACGCGTGCGTAGAATTCAATGGTACCCAGTCCGCGCCGAAGCTCTTCCACAAAGGCCGTGTCGGCGCTGCGCGACTGCCACGCGTCGGACGCGATGGCCGTGATGACGCGGTCGCACGCGGCGCCAAACTCCGTGGCAACGCTGTGCATGCGCTCGCCGGCAATGTCGACATGCACGGGTGGCGGAGTAACCACCGGCGTCTGTTCGTACTCCTGCGTCAGCACCTCCACTTCCGTGAAGAGGGCGTCGACTTCATGGGCGGGGATGGACTTGCGTCCGCCCTCCTCGCCGTCGCGCTCGTAGCACGAGGCGAGCAGCTCTTCCTTTTCAATGAGTTCAAAGACGAGCTGGGCGATGCGGTCGTCCCACGGAATGCGGCGCTCGCCGTGCGTGGCCAGAAGCGATTCCAGACCGCGCAGCATGCGCTCCCACTCCACCATCTCCATGACCAGCATGGTGCCGGCCAGCATGCGCAGGCTGACTTTGCAGCGCTCGAGTACCGTGTCGGGAACCGGATTCCCGGCCGAACACGCGAGCAGTTCGCACAGTGTTTCGCACTGCGAACGAACCTGGCGGGCAAATAGAGCGCGACTATCCATCATGTGGTGCCTGGTTGCACTTCAGGCGTGGACGCTGGCGTCAAAGTCAACCGCACCCAGCGCGTACAGATCCATCGCATCCGCGTCGGGATCCAGCGTGGCCGTGGCCGCTTCCACACGCGAGGTGGTTTCAATCTCCATGGGTGCAGCGTGCTTCAGTACCGGGCGCGATGCGTCACGCTGCTTGGCCACAACCGTCTGACGCGGTCCGGTGAGGAACGAGTCGTCGGGGGCGTCGGCGTGCGCTTCCGGCGCGGCCGCCGGTTCGGGCGCGGGCTCGATGTCGATGTGCGCCACGGCGGGCTCCGCGGCGCCCTTGCCCGGCAGATCGGCGAAGAATCGCTTTTCCTTCTCAAAGCCCAGACCGTCGTTGTCGGCCACCGCGGCGTTTGCAAACACACTGCCGCCGCTCTGCGTCACAAAGCCGTCGTCGTCGGAGGCGATGGACTGCGGGGAGGGCGACACTTCAGCCGCGGTTGCCGCCACTGCGACGGGCTCCGGGCTGGCTGCGGGTTCGGCAACGTCGTTCCACTCGGCGACCGGTTCCGGCGCTTCCGCAACAGCGGGTGCCGCGGCAGCTTCGCCGCCCAGCGCGCGGTCAAGCGCGCGCGTCTGCTCGGCCAGGGCCACCAGGCGTTCGTTCCACAGACTGGCCTTGCTCGCAACCGCGGCGGCCGTCTGGGCGACACCGGCGCGCTGCGGATCCGTTGCGGCGTTGGCCGCACCCTCCAGCACACGACGCAGGAGTGGCCCGGTCTCCTTCCAATGAGTGGCAAGCGTGTTGAACTTGGTCGCGATCCCGCGAATGCCTTCCGCCACCTGAATGGCGTCGGCGTCGGTGGAACCGCTGGCCTGCAGTGCCGATGAAATGGCAATGCGGCGCGCCTCTTCGCCGAGCGCGCTGAGCGAGGCGGACTGCGCCTCCAGGCGCTGCGCCACTTCCATGACTTCTTTTGCAGGCGCACCCGCACCCGGGGCACCGCCCTGGCGGAGTGCCGCCACCGCGCGTTCCAGTTCGCGCCCGCCCGCCACGCACGCATCCGCGTCGCGACGAACCGCGGCCGCAATGGCGAGCGCGTTTTCAATCTGATCGCGAAGCGGTCCGCTGTTGTCCACGGCCGGTGCTTCCACAACCGGCGCCGGCGCGGGCAACGCGCGTGCGGCGTCGTTCAGACACTGACGCACCGCGCGCTCAACCTGCTTCAGTTCGGGAATCGACAGCGCCAGCTCCTGCGCAAAACCGTCGCGGCCATTCATGATGGCACTGGTGAGGATCGCTGTCTCCGAGGACAGCGACTGCGGGCGCGCCGCGGGGGCTTCCGGCGCGCGGCGCTCGCCACCCTGCTTGTCGCGCGCAGCCGTACGGTGCTTGAGCCCCATCAGGAACTCGCGCAATTCGGGGTGCTGCTTCAGCTTCTCAATCTTGTCTTCGTCCTCCAGGTCTTCCATCGTCTTGATGGAGCGGAGCAACTGCTTGTACTCGGAGCCCGAATCCACGTTGCCCTTGTAGCGGCGCACCGCACCCGAGACCAGCACGTGGGACGCAATCGCAAGCAACGTGATGAGGCCAGCAACCGGCGCCATCTCGGCCAGGAATGCCGTGAGGTTGAACGACCACTCCAACGGCGACGGACCGTTGATGGTGAGCCACGTCCACTTGACGCCGAATGCGTCCGTGATCAGGTAGCTCACACCCAGCCCGGTAACCACGAGCATGAGCGCCACGAGGAAACCGACTTTCCAGGGGGACGTCAGTGCCGGGGCTTTCTTGCGATCCACGATATAACTCCCTTGTTTGGGGCGCCGCGGCACACAGCCGCGATCCCGCGCATTTGCTTGCGTCGCGTGGTGTTGGAGGCGCGCGCGAGCCGTCACGCAAGGAGCATGCCGGGCATCCGGGCCTGTACAGCACACAGGCCAGCGGCGCAAACGTATCGAAGGGAAGAAGTTGGGAGCGTGGAGCAAGACTGCCGCGGGCACTCGTTCGCGTGCACTTTGCACGGACGGGCGCGGCGCGGCGTTGCTTTTTCGGGACTAAACGGTCTTGCGAAGGAGCGTCTTGTAGAGCGCGACCTTGCGGTCCTTGAAGAGATCGTTGTTGGGTGTCACGTGCTTGTCGGTGGCCTGCGCGAGGTCCACTTCGATCACCTTGAGTGACTCGCTGCGCTCACTCGCCTGCGCCAGCACTTCGCCGGTGGGCGTCACAATCTGGCTCTTGCCCGTGAACGTGAGGGAGACCGTTCCGCGCTTCTCAGCCCCAATGCGGTTCGCGGTCACGGCAAAGACACGGTTCTCGATGCAGCGCGTGCGCATTGCGTCCTGGCACCACGGGAGCACCAGGTTGGACGGATGGCAGATCACCTGCGCGCCCTCGAGGGCCAGTACGCGCGTAACCTCCGGGAAGAACCAGTCGAAGCAGATCATCATGCCGATCTTGCCGCCCTCCACCGGGTAGGCAGGAAATGACCCCGCGCCCGGCTGGAAGAAGAGCTTCTCGCGGTCAAACAGGTGTGCCTTCTGGTACACGTGGATCTTGCCCTGCGACGTGATCAACACCGACGAGTTGTAGAACTTGCGGTTCTTGGCTTCCGCCATGCCGAACACCAGGTTGAGCTTCTGGGCCATCGCGACCTTTTTGAGTTCGGTCACGGTGAAACCGTTGGCCGTGGACTCGGCCAGCTCGGCCACTTCCTTCATGTCGCGGAAGAGATAACCGGTGTTGAAGAGTTCCGGCAGAACGACGGTGGCGTCGTTGACGCCGGCAAGCATGGACTTGGCCGCGCGGACGTTGTCCTTCACGCGACCAAAATTAGGGCGAAGCTGAAGAAATCCGATTTTCACGTGGGACCCCCCGGTCTTGGGCCACCGGGGTGCGCGGTTCACAGTACTGACACCGCGGCAGCCTGTCGCCTGATCCCATTGTATAACAACAAGTTACAATCGTGGTTCGGGCGACGTTGCACCGATTATACCCGATTTCCCCGCCATTTCCGAGTCATGAATCGGCGCGGGGTCGGCGAAAACCCGCTGCGAGTGATAACCGTCAATGTGACAATGTGTTAACGCAAAAATGCCCAAAATCCCCCAAACCGGCGCGCGCGAACGACCGTCACCCCGTATCTTTGATCCATCGTGCACCGCCACGCACCCTCACGCGGTGCTCACCGCTATCCGTGCGTGGCATGTGGCTTGCAGCCTTGTTCCAAGAGGAGGATCGGCAACATCAGCATGGACGGCGGATCACACATCACCATCGGCCCCGGCAACAAGCGGGACATCGAGCCGACGTTCTTCTTCATGATGAACTGCCTGCTCTACAGCCGGCTCGAGTCGGGACACCCGTCCAACCAGACCGTCTATGACGAGGACGTGAACGTCTACCTCGCGAGCCTGCTCACGTCCTTCATGAATCCCGAGTACCACGAGCGCACGCGCAAGCTGCTCTCGCGCTACGACAGCGACCTCTTCGACAAAGTTCGCAACTCCTCCGACGTCCGTCTCAAGTACACCATCTACAAGACCAACGCCGACTTCCTGCTCATCTCCATCGGCATCTTCCGCAACCCGGACGCCACCAAACCCGGCATCCGCGACGCCTTCATGCAGGACAGCGAAGAGGTGTACATGGGGCGAGCCAAGGCGTACTACCAGTTCGCCTACTCGTACAGCCAGGCGATGTTCCGCAAGGCCACGGCCATCAGTGAAGTGCTGGAGAAATTGTCGCGGGGTTTCGAGAACTACGTCTCGATCCTGAGTCACATGCGCGGCGAGTACTTCAACATCCTGGAGCAGCTCTCGGCCGGTGACGTCTATCACCTCGAGCGCTCCATCGACCGCGCCGAAACCGACCGTGAGTTGAAGGCGTTGCAGGACCAGTTCCTGGACCTGTATTCAACCTACATGAAAACGAAGAGCCCGGAACTGAAGGAAAAGCTCCGAGAGCTGGCGAGAAAGATTCAGAAGCTGGACGAGACCTTCCGCTTTACGATGGATCAGTCGTAGATCCTTCGTCTTCCCCGGTATCCATTACTTCCATGACCGGCGCCGGTGCCACCGCAAGGACCGCGGTTGCGTTGCGCGTGATGAACTTGGTGACGGCGTCGAACACTTCGTCGCGGGCGGCACCGCGCGTCAGTACGTGCGTGCCTTCTTTGACGAGGCGGATGTCGGTGTCGGTGTGGCGCGCGTGCCGGCGCAGGAACTTGAGGCCGCGCGGTGAGAGCCGCGCGTCGTCTTCCGCCTGCACGGCGAGAAGCGGAAGGTCCAGATCGCGCGCGCGTTTGCGCACGTGGTCCATTGCCTTCACGACTTCGCCGTTCCAACCGGCGAAGTGATAGAACACGGTGGGTGTCACCACGCGCGTCATCTGGAGCAGGCGTTCCTTGAGGCCCATGCGCGGGTACAGGGCGGGTGCAAGCAGCACCAGGCCGCCCAACTTTACCTGTTCGCTCAAGATGAGCGACACGGTTCCGCCCAGACTCAATCCGCACACAAACGCGTTGGGCGTGCAGGTGGCCACAATCTCGGCCGCGATCTGCGCCTGCGTCACCCACGACTCCCAGGTCATCTGGCGCTCCTTGCTGTCGATGCGCGTCAGGCGCGGACAGTAGGCGGAGATGCCGTTGGAATGCAGGTGGTTGCCCAGCTCGCGCATTTCGGCCGGGGTGCCCGTCGATCCGTGCAGCAGGAGCACGATGGGTGCTTCGCTGTCGTGCAGAAAGAGAAAGGTGCGGTCGTCGCGCGGAATGTGGTTGGCCTTGTCGAACTCAAAGTGCTGCAGGAATTGCGCGCGCAAAAGTTCGCGCCGAAGGCGCGGGCTCTCCGGCGTCTTCTGCAGGGCCTGGTTGATCTCCCAGATGGTTCGGTTGATCTGGCCGTGCCAGCTTGTGTTGGGCTCGTGTGCAGGTCGCATGGTGTTCAACTCAGCCGGTAATTCGGCGCTTCCTTGGTAATGGTAACGTCGTGCGGGTGGGCTTCGCGGTGCGCCGCGGCCGTCACCATCATGAAGCGACCGCGCGTCTGGAGTTCGGTAATGGTGGGTGTTCCGCAGTAACCCATGCCGGCGCGCAAACCGCCGACGAGCTGGAAGATGGAATCGGAAACGCGCCCCTTGTACGGCACGCGGCCTTCGATGCCTTCGGCCACCAGCTTGGACTCTTCCACTTCGGCCTGGCCGTAGCGATCCTTGCTGCCTTCCTTCATGGCTTCGATGGAACCCATGCCGCGGTAGGTCTTGAAGCTGCGTCCTTCGTAGAGAACGATTTCGCCCGGTGTCTCGTCGGTGCCCGCAAACAGGCTTCCGATCATCACCGAGTCAGCACCCGCCGCGAGTGCCTTGACGATGTCGCCGGAATACTTGATGCCGCCGTCCGCGATGAGCGGAATGCCCGCCTTGCCCGCGACCGACGCGCAATCCATGATGGCCGTGATCTGCGGCACACCCGCACCCGCGACGACGCGCGTGGTACAGATGGCACCCGGCCCCATGCCCACCTTGATGGCGTCCACACCAGCCTTGATCAGATCGCGCGCCGCGGCGGCGGTGGCGATGTTACCCGCAATCAGTTGAATGGCGCGGTGACGCTTTCTCACTTTGGCAATCGTGTCGAGCACGTTGTCGGTGTGACCGTGTGCCGTGTCGATGGCAATCACGTCCGCACCCGCGTCAACCAGCAGGTCCACGCGGTGCAGCGCATCCTTGCCCACTCCCACCGCGGCGCCCACGCGCAGGCGGCCTTCGTCGTCCTTGCACGCGTTGGGGAAGTCGAGCTTCTTCTGAATGTCTTTGACGGTAATGAGCCCGCGCAGCCGGTTCTTGGAATCCACCACCGGCAGCTTCTCGATGCGGTGCTCGTGCAGGAGGCGCTTGGCCTCGTCCATCCCGATGCCCACCGGTGCTGTGACCAGCTTCTTGGAGGTCATGACCTCGCGGATGGGGCGGGTGTCGTCTTCATTGAAGCGCAGGTCGCGCGAGGTGAGGATGCCGACCAGCACGCCGTTCTTGTCGGTGATGGGCACCCCGGACACGTGGTACTTGGCCATCAGGGCCTGGGCGTCGCGCACCAGGGCACTGGGCCCCAGGGTTATGGGCTGCGAGATGACGCCGCTCTCGCTGCGCTTGACCATGTCGACGTGCTCGGCCTGGCGCTCCGGGCTCATGTTCTTGTGGACGAACCCCAGCCCCCCGGCACGCGCGATCGCGATGGCGAACCCCGCCTCGGTCACGGTGTCCATGGCGGCGGACACGATGGGGATGTTCAGCCGGATCTTCTTCGTCAGTCGCGTGGAGACGTCGGCATCAGCGGGGAGAAATGCAGAACGGGCGGGAACCAGCAACACGTCGTCAAACGTGATTCCGGTCCCGATGATCTTCTCGGGCATCGCGGGGGATCCTCCGGGTTAATTGCGCAAATCTACCACGCCGGCGGGGGCGACGCAAGGTGCGGAAACGGCAGAAGTTGGGGGTTTGGGGCCGTGCCGGGCCCGGGGGCCATCGGGGCCTGGCGGGGTGGGTACAGATCGGGGGTCCGGGAGGGGTGGAAAAGCAAAAGGCCCGGCCAATGGCCGGGCCTCCGCACGGGTGAATGTCACCCTGGATCCGATTTAGAGGTCGGACGGCTTGAGCGTCTTGCGCTTGTTGGCCTTCGCGCGCTCGCCGGCTTCCTTGATGATGCCACGGACCGTCTTGTCCAGGGCACCGTAGAAGTCGCTGGAAACATTGTAGCCCTTGGCCGCAGCCTTGGTGCGAGACTTGGAGATGATCAGCTCGACGCTGACAGCCTTCTTCGCAGCTTTTGCCATTTCGGATTTCCTCCCGATCAGAGTTGGAGTTCGAATTCTTGGCTCCGGGGAGCCTCGTATCGGTGTCGGTTTACCACCATGCGGAAAACCTGTCAAACATAAAATCGGCCCCAGAGGCCGAAATCGGGCTTCCGGGGCCGATTCGTGAACCGGCTAAGAAGGGGTGGCCGGACGGGTCAGGGCACCTTGGGCAGCGTGATGCCGGTCTGCTTCTGGTACTTGCCCTTCTTGTCCTTGTACGACACGAGACAGTCTTCGTCGCTCTGAAAGAACAACACCTGTGCGATGCCTTCGTTGGCGTAGATCTTCGCGGGCAGCGGTGTCGTGTTGGAAACTTCAAGTGTCACGAAGCCTTCCCATTCCGGCTCGAACGGCGTCACGTTTGTGATAATGCCGCAGCGCGCGTACGTTGACTTGCCCACGCAAATGGTAAGGACGTTCCGCGGAATGCGGAAATACTCAACGCTGCGCCCGAGTGCAAACGAGTTGGGCGGAATGATGCACACGTCGCCTTTGAAATCCACAAACGAACGCGGATCAAAGTTCTTGGGATCCACTACGGTGGAATTGATGTTCGTGAAAATCTTGAACTCGTCTGCGATGCGAATGTCGTAGCCGTATGACGAAACGCCAAACGACACCGCGTTGTCCTTCACCTGCGCATCCGTGTACGGCTCGATCATGCCGTATTCCTTCACCATGCGCGTAATCCACTTGTCGGGTTTGATCGACATCGCTCTTGTCTCCGTTGGTTGGGTTGCTTACTGCGACTACTCGTGCGCCGCAACGGCGGCGCGGAATTCTTCGGCCAGGGAGGCGTCGGTCTTGAACGCGCCCAGCATGCTCAAGGTCACCACGTCGGCGCTCTTTTGTTCCACACCGCGCATGGCCATGCACAGGTGACGCGCCTCCACCCGCACCGCCACACCGCGCGGCTTGAGGTGGGTCTGAATGTCGTTGGCAATGTCGCGCGTCATGCGCTCCTGCACCTGCAGACGGCGCGCGTGCACGTCCACGAGGCGCGCCAGCTTGCTCAAGCCCGCCGTGCGCCTGTCGGGCAGGTAGCCGATGTGGCAGCGCCCGTAGAACGGCACCAGGTGGTGTTCGCACACGGAGTGAAACTCGATGCCGCGCACAATCACGAGGCCGCCGTGGGTTTCTTCAAACACGCCTTCCGAGAACACCTCGCGCGCGCTGCCCTGGTAGCCGCGCGTGAAGACGCGCCACGCTTCCGCCACGCGCTCCGGCGTTTCCGAGAGTCCTTCGCGCTTTGCATCCATGCCGAGTGCCGCGAGAAATCCCGCGACGGCGTCGGCCAGCGGATCACGCGCCGGTAACTTCTTCCTGGCAGCCATCAGTGCGACGCCGCCAGAAAGCGTTCCGCGTCGAGTGCGGCCATGCAGCCCATGCCGGCCGCGGTGACGGCCTGGCGGTACACGTGGTCGGCTACATCCCCCGCGGCAAATACGCCGGCCAGGTTGGTCTGCGACGTCCCGGGCTGAATCTCGAGGTAACCGTTCTCGTCCATGTCGAGCACACCCTTGAACAACTCGGTGTTGGGTGTGTGACCGATGGCGATGAAGAGGCCGCCGCAATCCAGCGTGCGTTCCGCTCCGGTGTTGACGTCCTTCAGGCGCACGCCGCTCACCTTGGCGTCACCCATCACTTCGCTCACCACGGAATTCCAGATGAACTCGATCTTGGGATTCTTGAGCGCGCGGTCCTGCATGGCCTTGGACGCGCGCAGCGTGTCGCGACGGTGCACGAGGTACACCTTGGAACCAAACTTGGTGAGGAACGTGGCTTCTTCCAGTGCCGTGTCGCCGCCGCCCACCACCACGATCACCTGGTTCTTGAAGAAGAAGCCGTCGCATGTGGCACACGCGGAGACACCGTGGCCCATGAGCTTTTCCTCGCTGGGAAGTCCCAGCCAGCGCGCGGTGGCCCCGGTGGAAATAATGAGGGCGCGGCACCGGTACTCGCGGTTGCCGGCGTAGAGTTTCTTGACGGGACCTTCCAGTTCCACGCGGTCCACGGTGGCAAACTCAAAGTCGGTGCCAAAGCGCGCGGCCTGCCGCTTCATGACGTCCATCAGTTCCGGACCCATGATGGGGTTGTCGAAACCGGGGTAGTTTTCCACGTCGGTCGTGATGGTGAGCTGGCCGCCCGGCTGGTTACCCTCGATGACGAGGGGTTTCAGGTCCGCGCGCGCCGCGTAGATGGCGGCGGTCAGACCGGCCGGTCCGGAGCCCAGTATAATGATGTCGCGAACGTCGCTCATCGATGCCCTTTCGATTCGATAACCCGTTGACTATACTCTCGTTTGATTGGAAGTCAAGGTTGCAACCCGGATGCGATTGTCACCCCTTGCATATGCCGCGCTGGCACTCCTCGCGCTGACCGCGTGCGACGACGATTCGTCGCCGCCGGTCGGGCCGTCGGACACGATTGCACCCGACGCGGTCACGGACCTCTCCGCTGTGGTCGTCGGTGACGGGGAGGTACAACTTACATGGACCGCACCCGGCGACGGACTGGCCGCGGCAACGGTGGATCGCTACGACGTGCGCGTCGCCTACGCGACTCCCTTCGACTGGAACACCGCGGTGGTGGTTCCGTCTCCGCCGGAGCCCTCGGCACCGGGGTCTCCGCAACAGTTCACGGTGACGGGAGCACTGCGCGGGCGCGACCTCGTGGCCGCCGTGCGCGCGCTGGACGCGGCCGGTAACCTGGCCCCGGTGGGCAGTGTCGCCGGCGTGCACACGCCGGGGTTGTCGGTCGCACTCACCTGCGTTGACGCCGTCACGGACCTGCCAATCGAGGGCCTCGACGTTCTGCTCACCGATCGCACCGCCCGCACGCTGACCACCAGTGCTACGGGCGAGGTCTTCGCCACCGACCTGGCCGAGGGTGCGGTGGGCATTCGCATCGAGACGGGAAACGCCGCGGCTCCTGTTCACCGCCTGGTGGACGTCCTGTCCCTTGCCGACGATCACGCCGGCAGCTACCAGTTGATCGAGTTTCAGGATCCGGTGTCGCCGCTCTACGACAGCATTCTGGAGTTGCTGCTCGCGGCCCGCACCGCCACCGGGGGCAGCAGCATTCTCAAGCACTGGACCGCGTATCCGGTGCCGTGGTACGCGCCCGAGTTTGTGAACACAAACGGCGTCGATTACCACGCGCTCACGGAACAGGCGGCGGAGCGCTGGAATCAGCGCACCGGCATGCAACTCTTTGTGGAAGTGGCGTCACTGCCGGCCACCGGCGTCGACTTCCGGTACCGGACTCGCGCGTCGATGGGCATTCAGAACGGGATTACCGAGTACGAGCCCGACGCCAACGGCTTTCCGGGCAAGGCGCGCATCAGCATTGTGAACGACTTCCCCGACTCGCCGCGCCTCTACTCAATTCTGATGCACGAACTCGGTCACGCGCTGGGGCTGTTTCACCTGCCGGACGGCTTCATCATGTACGGGTCACAACCGTTGCCGGCCGACATCACCGATGACGAAGCCAACGTGATCCGTTTGCTGGTGTCGCTCCCCAACCCGGTGGATCTTTCGCTCTACGACCCAGCGTCACCCCGCTAGTAAGGCTGGAAATAGCCTTCCCCCCGCTGCCCGGTCGAGATGCTGCGGGGAGAAACAACATCTCATGTGGAACCCGTGCAGGCGGAGGGAAGGTATTTTTCAAACCTGTGCCCCGTCATTGTAGCAACGGCCGGGGCAAACTTCAAATCGCAAAAAAACCAGCTACTGCGGCCTCCGGACACAAGTTAGGCACGCCAAATCAGGGCGCGGGAGCGGCCGGAAGGGTGCGTTCAAAGAGCTTGAAGGCACGCGTCATCTGGTCGGTCCAGGACGAGGCGCGCACGTAACCGTGGCGCTCCACGGGGTGCAACGTCAGGTTCCAGTTCTGCTTCTCCAACTCGATCAGGCGCTGGCTCAAGCGGATCACATCTTCGGCCAGCACGTTGTCGTCGCGGAGCCCGTGCAGCATCTCCAGATTTCCCGCAAAGCCTTCTGCAAAATAAATCGGCGACGAACGCCGGTACGCTTCCGGATCCTTTTCCGGTGTCCCGAGAATGCGCACCGTGTAGCCGTGGTTGTAGTGCGCCCAGTCGGTTACGGAGCGCAGGGCGGCACCGGATGCGATCTCGTTTGGATACTTGAAGAGCGCCATCAAGGTGAGGAAGCCGCCGTACGAACCGCCGTAGGTTCCCACCTGCTTGTCACCCACACCGTACTCGCGCTTCAGGAAGCGCGCGCCGTCGATGATGTCGCCCAGGTCGCGCCCGCCCATGTGCTTGTAGATCGCCGTGCGGCAATCGCGGCCGTAGCCCGCCGAACCGCGGTAATCGATGTTCAGCACGGTGTAGCCGTGGGCCGCGAGCATGCAATTGAACATGTACTCGCGGTAGTAGTACTGCCAGCCGTCGAGGACGTTCTGCAGGTAGCCCGCGCCGTGAATGAAGATGACGCCGGCGCCGTTGGGTTTGGCACCAAAGCGTTCGGGGCGGAACACGTGTGTGAATACGTCAACACCGTCGTCGGCGCGAAACGTGGTGGTCTCGGGCTCCAGCCACTTGTACGCGCGGAACGCTTTGGTGGTCGATTGCGTGAGCGGGCCGTCAAACTTGGCCGTCGTGGTGTCGAGCACGTGCAGTTCCGCGGGAGCAACCGCGGATGCGTAGAGTACGGCGCCGACCGTGAGATCCGGCGACCACGTGACTTCGTACGTCCCCGGCGTTTCCACCATGACGCGGCGGTTGCGACCGTCTTCGTCCAGCGTCCAGATGCGCGTGGAACCCGGCCGGCCCTCGTTGCTGGTGATGAGCCAGCGCTTGCGCGCCTCGTCGTAGCGCGCCGAGTAAACCTCAAACGCACCGTCTGTGAGCTGGCGGTGCCTGCCTTCTTTGGTCACCGTGTAGAGGTGGCCCCAGCCCGTGGTCTCGGAGATGAAGTAAATGCCGCTGCCGTCGGGGAGCCAGTCGCCGGTGGTGTCAAAGCCCGGCCCATCCACCCACGCCGCATCGTGAAAGCGATCGACCACGCGCGCGGATGCCTTGCCGTCGGGGCGCTTCTGCGCGGGTGAGGCGAGCACAAAGTTGCGATCCTGGTTGCTGACCGGAATTTCTTTCACGAGCAACAGGTCTTCGGTGGGCGACCAGGCCATCGCGTCCAATTGTGTGGTGGCCTCGGCGTCGTACCAGATGAGCGAGTCGGCTTCCGTGTCCACAAACGCAATGCGGGCCTGTTGCTCAAACTCGCCCACGTACGCGCGCACGTCCTCGGTTTCGGTGTAGCCGCTTTCCGCGGGAACAATCGGGATCACCGGCTTGCGAAAGTCGTCGAGATCCTTTTGCAGGTCGTACGCAACAAAGCGCCCGCTGGGCGAAACCCTCACATCCGTCACCGAGAACCCCGCGCCCACATACACTTTCTTCGGGCGCACGACCGCGCGCGCTTCGGTAATCTCCTTGTCGCCGCGGTCCTTGAACTCCACAAAGAGCTTCTTCTCTTCGTCGCTCACGTGCTTGCGCTGCGGCTTGGGCTTGTCGGCGGACGGAGCGTTGGCACTCTCCACCTGCGTCAACTGACGGATGGTGCCGCCGTCAAAGGGCATGGCATACAGATTGTTGCCGCGCGCAAAGTAAACGGTGCGCCCGTCGGCGGAAATCTGCGGAAACCGCTCGCTGTCGGCGGTGGCGGTCACGCGGCGCTCGTTGCCAGCCTTGAGGTCCACCAGCCACAGGTCGCCGCCACGCGTCTCAACGCAGCGCTGGCGCCCCCGATCCCACGCCGACGCGGTGGGTACCGTGGTGTCGGCCTCGGCGTCGGAGAGCTTGACCATCGCGCGCGAGGCCACGTCCAGGCGCCAGATGCCGGCGTCCACCTTGAGGTTCCAGTGGTTCTCGTAGGCGCTGTCGGGGTGGATCGCGTTGAGCGAGTCCAGGCGCGCGGGGCTGTTCCAGTCAAAGTAGACAAAGCGCCCGTTCGCCGAAAAACGCGGATTTGACGGAGGCGTGCCCACCAGCCCGGGTCCCTGCATGATCTCGCGGATCGTCAGCTGGTCAAACTGGCGCGCCTCAGCCTCGGAGTGCGAGGCAACCTCGTCGCGGGGCGGCGCCTGGGACTCTTTGCGGGCACAGGATGGGACGAGAAAAAGCGCGAGAACGAGCGTTCCCGCAGCGAAATGACGATGCATGGCAACCGCCTCTTGTTCCGTGAATTTGGCCTGTTGTATCATACGGCGCCCGCAAGCGAAACCCCTTTCCAGAGGAGCCACCATGGCGAAAAAGGTCAAGGGCGCACCCACGGTCAGACTGACCCGGAGCGACCTGAAGCAGAGAATCCGCGCGCTCAAGAAGGAACGCGCCACGGCCGAGAATCGCGCCGCGAAGGCCAAAGTCGAAGAGTTCAACACCAAGCTCCGCATCTGGCGGAAGAAGCTTCGCAAGGCCGCGCGTAAAAAGTCCTAACCCCGACGATTGTTGAAAGGTCCCATGCAGCCCACTACCGAGCCGACGGCCCGCGCTTTTCGCACCACGTTCAATCCTGCTCTGGAAGACATACGCATGTCGCCAATTGTCTCCATCAGTGAGGAGGCACGCGGCCGCGCCAAGGAATACGAGAAATCCGGACGCAAGTTTGTCTTCTTCCAGCGCGGCGAGATTGATTTCCCGACCCCGGCCTACATTATAGAGGCGGCCAAGCAGGGTCTGGACATGGGGCTCACCAAGTATCCCAAGTCGGGCGGCGAGGACGCCTTCCGGCAGGCCGTCGTAAACCGGCTGCGCGCCGACCAGGGCATCACCGACCTCGATCCCTCGCACGTGATCGCCACCTACGGCGGTCAGGAGGGTCTCGAGCTGTCCTTCAAGTTGTTCAAGCGCGGGGCGGGGTTCTCGCCCACGTGGAGCTGTGCTCTCGAGAACTTTGTTCCCTTTGCGCAAATCGAGTTCGAAGAAGTACCGCTCAACCGCGACTTCTCCATCGACTACGACAAGGTGGAGAAGGCCGTGCAGGGGCGCGACTTCTTTTATCTCAACAACCCGCAGAACCCCACCGGCAAGGTGTTCACCGAAGCGGAACTGCGGCGCGTGGTTGATATCTGCACGCGTCACGGCGTGTTTGTCATCGGCGACGAAGCCTACGAGAAGATCGTGTACGACGGACACCAGCACTGGTCGCTCGCGCGCATCCAGCAGGAAAACGTCATTACCGTGTTCACCTTCTCCAAGTCGTTCGCGATGACCGGCTGGCGTCTCGGCTACACCGTGACGCGCAACGCGAAGGTTGCAAAGCTCCTGCGCCTCGGCAACTACACCCAGACCGCGGGCGTCACCACGTTTCTCCAGCACGCCGGTGCGGTGGCACTCGACAACCTGGAAGAGAGCCGCAAGGCCCTCAACACCATGCTGGCCGAGTTCACCAAACGCCGCGACGCCATCTACGACGGGATGAAGGATCTCCCCGGCGTGCGCATGGATCGCCCGGCGGGTGCGTTCTACCTCTTCCCCGATTTCAGCGAGGTCATTCCGCGCGACCTGACCGGTGAGGAACGCAGCCACTACATCTACCGGCTGCTCATGGACAACGGCATCGCAACCGTGTACGGCGCATCCTTTGGCCGTCACTTTGGCGACAACATCCGCATCTCGTTCTCCGCGACTCCCGTCCCGGTGATCAACGAAGCGGTGGAACGGTTCCGGAAGATCTTCCGGTAACCAAACGCCGGGCCCGCCGGCCTTCCATGAAGCAGTCCACGCCACGCGGAGTCATCGTCAACATGGCGACCAGCCTCGACGGCCGCATCACCACGCGGACGCGCGAGCGCTTTCCCCTCGGCAGTGAACACGACCGCCGCCTGATGGACGAACTGCGCGTACGCGCCGACGCCGTCATCGTGGGTGCCGGTACCGTGCGTCACGACGGCTTCCCCATGCTCATCCGCTACGCCGACCTGCGCGCCAGGCGAACCAAACTCGGCCTCCCCCCCCACCCCGTCAACGTCGTGTTGAGCCGTGCGCTCGACCTCCCCATTCGCTCGCGCTTCTTCGCCGACCCCGACACACGCCGCATCCTGGTCACCACTCGCAGCGCACCATCGGCACGCGTGAAGCGCTTTCAACAAGTAGCCGAAGTCCTCGTCCTGCCCGGTCGCACACTCAACGCCGCCCGCGTCGTCGAAGCCCTGCACAAGCGCGGCTTGAAACACCTGCTCCTCGAAGGCGGCGGTGAAACCCACTTCTCATTCGCAAAAGCCGGCCTCGTCGACGAATTGTACGTAACCTTGACTCCGCGCCTGATCGGCGGCACGAAGGCACCCTCACTCCTCGACGGCGAAGGCTTCCTCAAGAACTCACACCTGCAACTGAAGCTCGTCTCGCACAAACAAGTGGGCGACGAGTTGTTTCTGCGCTATCGGGTTCGCCACGAATAGGAACAACGCCGCTAAGCAGCCAACGGTCGGTTGACGGCGCGGGGCTGACGGCGCGTACCGTCAGTTGGGTTCCACAATGAATCAGAGTTGGTGCCAGCTATGGCATCGTCCACATACGGTAACGACAGCAGCCGCATCTTATTCACATTCATTGGGTTTCTTAAAGGACCGGTAACGCTTACCTCCTGCAACGCTGCAGGCGGTTGCTCGATGAGCGCCCGCGATGATAGGATCGAGTTGTTAACGTCGGCTTTCGAATCGTTTCCGGCAAGTGGAGGGGAGACCGTGAACAATCGATTTCGGGCCGCGGCGATCTTCGCCGCTCTTGGCACGCTCGTACTCGCTTCAGCAGGGGCAACAAGAACACGGACGCCGCTACGAGTCTCGCTCGCTATAGACGGGCCCCCTCAACCAGGGAGCACCTTCACAGTTATTTGTTCGCTCAGTTGTGATACAGACACAACTTGCATCGCAAGCTCGGCTCTGACGCTTGACCCGGGACTGTCAGTGGTCGGGCAGTCGGAGTTGGAATTCGAGTCCTCCGTTGGCGATGGGGTTGTGGCTGTGTGGTCCTCTAGCGATTCGATGGACACCAAGTTAAGGGTATAATCCCTTTTCCTGGAGGTGTCCCATGGCGGGCAAGCGTAAGAAGTACCCTCGCGAGTTCAAGATCGAAGCCATCAAACGAATGA